>ENA-OURS01000022-OURS01000022.1-human-gut-metagenome-genome-assembly--contig:-NODE-22-length-172863-cov-6.200297_pt1 | contig 172863 bp, 147 predicted proteins | sample MGYA00242109_ERZ509010 | MGnify/ENA primary metagenome ERZ509010 (study PRJEB26280, sample SAMEA2338774) | human gut metagenome | biome: human gut; feature: human-associated habitat; material: faeces... | reverse complement strand
AGGTACAGGCTATGGGACAGGAAATTATAGGTAGGCGGACTATCCGCCGTTGGTTAGATAACTGGGAGCATATACAAAGGCGCGAGCCTATGGAAGACCAGGTAAAGGTTAATAGTGGCTGTAAGCCCGCGGACGGAATTACAAATGGTATGCTTAATAAGATCATGCTGGAAATGGCTTACGACCGTTTACCCCTTGAACTTAGGCGGGTTGCTTACTATCGCTGGGTTATTAAAGGACAGTATAGCTTATTGCAGACTTTGACTATCTTAGGTCTTACAAAAGACCAGTATTACTACCGTTGCGATCAAGTGGTTAATTCCGTTTTTGAGTTTGTCAATGGGTATAAATAATTTCAGTAGTTTTCTGTAAGACAAAACTAGGCTTGTATTTATTCCGAAAATCTTATATAATAGCATTACAATGCTATTATAATGTACAAATTAAGGGATAGGGAAACCCGGATTTTCTGGGACCTGTCCCTTTTTCTCACGCTGAAACGTCGATTTTCCGAACGACGACACACAAAAAAGGGGGTAAAGTCAGTGGCAACTACAAAAAAAGTGCAGTTACCGGAAGGCTTCGACCCTTACGATATGCGTCTTAAACGCCAGTTTTCAGACCAGGCGGATAAAATGAACGTAATAGCTTTGTCCAGGAAAAACTATAACCTTTGTTGCGGCGCCATGCACAACGGACAGCCTTGCAAGAATCCGGCGGGCATGGGAACACCACATAAAGGCTATGGCCGGTGTAAGATACACGGCGGGCTTGCTACAGGTCCGAAGACAGCGGAAGGACGCGCCAGACAAATAGCAGCTTCCACAAAACACGGTCTTTTTTCTAAGGTACTACTTCCAGAGGAAGAAAGCATTTTAGAAAGCATTAACCAGGAAGAAGAATTTAACGCCCTGGATATGATGATAAAAGTACAGACCGTTAAGATCGTAAGCTATCTACAGAAGCATAAAGACCGGTTTGTAAAAGACCGTGATCTGGAAGGCGAAGAAGTGGCTTACAGAAAATCTAGGGTTATATGTCGTGAAGGTGACGGTATGAAGACTTTCTACCATGCTGGAACGATTGAAGATAACGCCTTAGATCGTGCTATGAACACCTTACGGCGTCTGATCGGACAGAAACACCTTATAGAAGGTAAGGACGACGGACCAGACGACATTATGGCTTCTCTTAATGCAGAGTTAAGGGCAGCGTCTAAAGGTGAAGTCTACGTGTCCTGGGGTGGACAAGCGCAAAGTAAGGGAAATAACGAAGATCATACACAAAAAGAACAGGAAACGTAGTAAAAACTGTAGTAAAAAGCCTTGTTACAGGTTTTCTGATAACCAGAAACCGTGTAAACACAGGGCTTTTTCTTGTATTTATGAAAAACTACGACTTTTTTACTTAGAATATGGGGTGTAAATATTATGGCAGAAGATAATAAAAGCTGTAGGGGTTGCGTCTGTTTGACTTGCCAGTACAGCGAACAGAACGGGGACTTTAACCGGTGTCCGTTTAAGTCGTGTCGCTTATGTACAGATACAGTACATCATATCCGTAGCATATGCGATAAAGGCGTACAGCTGCCTAAGAAAGCAGATTACGCGGACTTCGTGCTATGACATACGAATATCAGACGGAATTTACTTACGTGGCAGACACGGACCCCTTGACCGGCGCCCCGGTAATGACGGCGATACCCCAGACCGTCCGGGCAGCGAAACAAGGGATACCGTACAACGTACTTAGTAACTTCGGTGATCTGTTTAAGAGGGAGAACCTACGGGAAGCGTGGCGGCTTCTTCGTAAAAATGACCCTTTCGACTACCAGATACAGGTAGCCGACGCTATTCTTTATAGCTGCTTAAATGGGTTGGGCTGGTACTTCGTGGTACAGATCACACGACAGGCTGGTAAGAATGAGATTAGCGCCTTCTTACAACACTATTTACTGCTGTATGGCTGGTACTTCGGTGTACCTGTATCGGGCGTAAAATTCGCCCCGGTATACAAGCCACAGATACAAGCGTCTATGGACCGTCTGGAAGGCGCCCCAACGCTGGACAGTGGCGGGCTTGCTGGTAGCGTGATAACGTCCGGTCAAGCGAAGGTAGACGGCCAGCCTTGCAAGTACAGTAAATCAGATGGCTATAAATTCCATATCGGACCGCCCCGCGATAGTAATAAATGGGCGTTCTTATCCATTAACCCTACGGCTAACGTCGCGTCCCAGACAGCCTATACACTACTGGAAGGTGACGAAAGCCAGGACATAGACGCTGATAAGTGGGAACGTGACGCCCAGCCTATGGGTTCGTTTAACAATGCTACTACGGTGCTATGGGGCGTAGCCTGGACGAAGGACAGCTTTATCTATCGTGGCGAACTGATGGCCCACGATATGGAAGATCGCTTAGAAAGGGAACTGGGGTACCGGCCGAAGCTGGTATTTAAGATAGACGCCTACGCGGTTATCGCTTCCGGTAACACGAATTACAAGAAAGCGTTTGATAACCAGGTAGCCCGTCTGGGAATGGACCACATAGCCATACAGACACAGTACCTTCTTAAAGCTGTAGACGCTATCGGTCGTTTCTTTTCCGCGGAAGGCGTAGCCCGTATGTATTCCGGCGGCTTTGAAATGCAAGTAGAGCCGATCAAGGGACATAAATATATATGGGCGTGTGACGTAGCCGGACAGGAAGAAGAAACCACGGACGTAGAAGCGTCTGTAGGTATTCATAAGCGCGATGCCCTTACGTTTATCGTGGGCGACCTCTTACGGGACGGTACAGTAGTTCCGATCTGCTTATACCAGTGGGTCGGAAAACAGCACAGCAAAGTAAGGGATATGTTACCGAAGATTATACGTTACTGGGGTGCTATTGGTGGGGTATGTGACGGTACCGGAATCGGTGAACCGCTGGCGTACCACCTTAAAGAGTTATTCGACCGGAATAACGACGGACTGGTAGAAGCCTATAAGTTTAAGGCGGCCGGTGACGAAAGTAAGTCTAAGCTGGGGTATCTGGCTTACGACTTTAACCATAACGATCTAATCAAAGTTCCGAAGGCGCCGGAAGACCCGGACCAGCTGGAACTATGGAAGGAATTACGGTGGCAAGTGGAACACCTTACAAGGGAAGCCAAACGCCAACAGACCATAAACTTCTATGTCCCAGCGAACGCCGAACCGCGTAAACCGGGACACGTTCCACACGACGACTTAGTAATGGCCCTATTTTTGCTTATGAGGGCCGCACGAAACATAGACCCGAACACTGGCAAGGCTACAGCCTTTGACCGTGAAAAGTCGGGAGTATAGAAAGGGGGTTATAGCATGGCGGTATCTTCGTACATTCCGCAGACATTGGCAGAAATGAAAAAAGTAAACCAGGTGACCGCGGAACGTTGGATTAAAGATAACGCTTCCTGGGTCGCGGCTATGGTGGCAAAACACGACAGCTGGATAACGGATAATGCTGTAGACTTGTACCAGGCAGCCTATGACGGCGAACTGGACGAAATCGAACAGCGCGACAAGGCTAGGGACGGCGGTACAGAAAATAAGCTGGTTTCTAACTATGTTCAGATTATCATAGATACGCTTGTGGACTATATGCTAGGTAAGTCCCCTATCTATACAGTCGAAGACCCGGACCAGGACGACGAAGAAACAGAAGAACGTGAGATTATCACAGAATATCGTAAAAAGGTTATGAAGCTGCTAAAGGATAAGGCACAAGGGGAGTTTTCCGACTTGCTACGTGATATGTGTATAGGTGGCTTCGGTTCTATTATCGTATGGGTAGACGAAAAAGGTAATATTGATTACAGCGAATACCCGATACAGGAGATCATACCGATTTACGACGGAAGAAAGAGGTTAAGGCTTCTTTTTCGGCGGTACGAAGTGGGGGTATGGGAAAACGGTAGCGAAACTACGAAGACAAAGGTAGAGGTCTACGACGATCGCTACGTTACTTACTACACCGGTGACAGTATGGAAAGCCTACACCTGGACGAAACCGAAGCGAAGACCGGGAACCCGATAGAGCATAAGGCCGGCCGTATCCCGGTTGTGGTCTGCCAGAACCAGCTACCGGCGAAATACAGCGAACGTGTGAAGGGATACGGTAAGTCTGATCTTGCCTACGGTGTCGTTCCACTTGCTGTAGCTTACTGCCACGGTTTAAGCGATAAAGCGAACCTTATGGAGTACCTACAGGACCAGTATTTATGTTTAACTGGTGTAGACGTAGACCAAAACGAAGTTCTGAAAATGCGAAAGGCCCGCGCCTTGGCGCTTAAGGATAAGGACAGTAAGGCCAGCTTTATAGCCCAGTCACAGGACGACAACGCCGTAGAAAATGGGCTTACCAGAACGAAAAACGATATTATGGACACGACCAACACCCCACGACTGGCAGAGTTAAGCGGGGCGACGGCTACAGAAATTAAAATGAAATACGCCGGTCTTGACATTAAGGCCGGTAAAAAGGAACCGCTTCTTGTACAGGCGTTCCGTAGTTTCTTCGCGATTCTTACGGACCTTTTGAACGTTCAAAAGCTGTATGCTGACGGCGCGGTTTCTGGGGTTTATGAAACGATCACTACCCCGGAACTGATCGAAGCTAGGGACGACCTGTATCAAGCTGAATGGCTGGAAGTTACGATAAGCCGAAATCTTCCACAGAATAATAAAGAAATCGCCGACATTGTGGCGGAACTGGCGGACATTGTACCGGATAGTTACCTTTATGAACTGTTATGGTTTATCGACGACCCACAGAAAGCACTTGAAGAAATGAAAGCGCAGAAAGAGGAAAGTCAGCAGACAAGCCTTACAAGTAGTCTGGCGGCTATCGGATACGGGGCGGATAACCTGGGGGATACCGGCGGCGACCCGAATAACCCAGACGATCAGCAGAACAGCGCTACAGGTTCCACAATCACGCAGCCGCCAGAATAGGGGGTAACGTATGGCGTGGATAAGTGAAGCCCAAAAGCATTATGAAGAATATGTAGACTATTATATGTCCCTTCTGGACAGCTACGTAGACGATCATATACTTGAACTTGCCCCGGCATACGGGCAGTTACAGGAAGCAGCTGTAGGCTACCTGGAAGAAGTCGCTAAAAAGTATGTAAATGAGCAGAACCCGGACTTCGTGCCTACTAGACGGTGGGCGAAAAAGATACAGGAAGAATACCTTACGAAGATCATACCGGAACTGAATTTACTTAACGCAAAACTACAGCCTTTTTCTACTTCCGTGATATGTGGAACTGTTTTTTATGGGGCGAATACCACGGCGTACATTCTGGAACAGGCCGCCAGGTGTAAAGTGACAGTACCAAACCTTACGAAATCTGGGGTACTTGGTATAATTGCTAACCCTTGGCTTCCAGATGGGGCGACCTACAGCAAGAGGATACGGAAAAGCGTAGACCTTGTGGCAACGCAAGCCGAAAAGACCATAAAAGAACTGGTTACCCGGAAAATGCAGTACAGCGACGCCGCTAAAGAACTTTCTAAGCGGATAGACGAAAGCTACTACAACGGAAGCCGGATTATCCGTACAGAAATGACAAGGGCGAACGCTTTAGGTACGTCCTACGCCCTTATGGAAAACGCCGACATAGTGGAAGGCAAGTACAGGGACGCGACTTTTGATAGTAAGACGTCTGCTTATTGTGCCGCCGACGCGGATTACAGTAAACAGAACCCTTACGACCTGGACTATGATACACCTACGAACCCCGGACTACCTGGGCGCCGGATACCGAACCACCCACATTGTCGCTGTAGGTGGGTCGCTATACTTTCTGGTTTGGATATTAAGAACAGGCAGAAAGCCGCTTTAGATAAATACGGCGATCTTTACTACACAAAAGCCACCAGCTATGACGATTACGCGAAAGAAGTAGGTCTTCCTTCGGTAAAAGATATGGTAAACGCGGATAACCCGAAGAAATATTTAAGACCAGGGGAAACACTGGCAGACCTTAACCGACAGGTAGTACGGAAACGCTTTAACGGGCAGATCATAACCGTACCTTTAGGTCTTGATATTCATAATTGATTATGAGGTGTAAGCCTTTATAATACCGACGCGGCGGCTTCCGCGGATATGACATGCTTGTAAGGCGTGTTTTTTCTTGCCGTAACATAGCCAGGGCGTAAAATACTGGCCGTGGAACCCGACAGCGCGGAACGCTGGATATAGCCGACGGGCTTAATACGGAAAGGAGTTTTTAAGATGGGAAAACTTAGAAAATTACAGGAACGCTACTTAAAAGGAGAACTTACAAAGGCACAGTATGAAGCAGAGTGTAAGAAGCTTCTGGACGACGAAATTTTAGACCAGGACGCTTACGACGACGCTTTAGACTATGACCCGGACTACGAAAGACCTAAATACAGCCAGGCCGACGTAGACAGCACCGTAGCAAAGAAAGCCGTAAAAATGGTTCGTAAAGCACTTAAGGACGCTGGGGTAACGGTCGAAGCGGACGATAAGACCTTACTTAGTAAAGTGGCAGAAACCATTAAAAACGGTTCTTCTGGTAAAGGCGACGGCGAAGGGGGAAGCGGTTCTTCTATCGACGAAACAGAATTATCTAACCTTAAGACTAAGGCGGCAAAAGTAGACGATCTTACAGCACAGTGTAAGAAGCTGCTTATTGAAAACGCGGTTCTTAAGGAAGCCGGTAAGTATAATCCTGTAAATCCCGCACAGGTAGTAAGGGCGATCAGTGCCGACTATCTGGATAGTATCGAGTTTGACGAAGAAAACGGAACAGCGGACGCAAAGAGCATTGCCCGCGCTATCCGTAAGGTACACGACGCCGAACCGAACTTATTTAAACCAGCTGGGGACGACGGCGACGACGATAACGGCGCTGGTGGTTCTGGTAATGGTTTCCGCGGTAAAGGTCCTGGCGGTGCTGGTAGCACTAAAAACGGCGAACTGGAAGCAAAGAAAGCGGAAGCTTTAGAAATGCTGGGTATTAAGAAAGACGATAAAAAGTAGAAAGGTAGGTTTTTGTTATGCAGAATAACGACGTAACAGTTAGACGAAAATCCTACGCAGCGGCTAAAGAGATCAAGGCCAGCGCCCATTATGCGTATGTCGTAAATGGTATCACGCTGGACGGCTCTAAGTTTGAAACTGGCGGCTTCGTAGAAGAAGGTACCTGTCTTGTAAAAGACAACACCACAGGTAAGTACGAACCGTACAAGGATACAGCAAGTGCTTTTCCAACGGGAAAGAGTGACCCGGTTATCCTTGACGAAAGTATTAAATTCACAGTTGACGACAAGGGCAAAAATCCAGATGTTACCGCCGGACAGGTTCTTGTACATGGTGCGGTATATGAAAGTCTTCTGGTAGGCTGTACCGCAGCTTTTAAAACAGCTGTAGGCGCTGCTATCAGATTCGTGTAAAGAAAGGGGTAAATAAAAATGGCTGGATTAGCAAATTTAAGCGAGTTCTTTGAGAACCCGTTATTTACCGAAACTATCCGCGAGGTTCCAGTGGAAACCGGATATATCGGTAGCCGTTTCCTTCCTTCCGAAAGCACTTACGATATGGAGTGGAACGAAACAGTAATTGAAAGACAGGCAGATATGGCCGACCTGGTAGACGCCGGGGCGGAATTGCCTTTAACAGATCGTGACCCGGTAAGACGTGTAAGCGGTTCTATCGCAGATATGGGACAGTCCTATATTCTGACAAAGAAAGAACTTGCTGCTATGTCTGACAAGGGTAACGAGGGTCGCCGTAAGATGGCTGTACAGCAGGTCCTTAAGAAGACCGCACAGCTTAAGTCTAACATTGACGCCCGTGTAGAATGGCTTCGTTGGCAAGCGCTGGGTAACGGTGCTATGATCTATGATAAATCCGGTATTAAACTGGGTGTAGATTTTGGCGTACCAGAAGCCAATAAGGTAACCGCTGCTACAGCGTGGGGGGCTGACGGTGCTACTATTCTGGCAAACTACGAACGCTGGGTACAGGATTATATCGACGGAAACGATAACGGCTACGCGCCGGACGTATTCGTTACCGGTATTGAAAATATCCGTATAGTACTGAATGACGTAGCGATCAGAAAGGCAATTACAGGATACAGTGACAAGCTGCTTACCCTGGACGAACTTAACACTTTCCTTCGTGGCCGTGAACTTCCGCCTATGGAAGCGTTCGACGCAAAGGTTACTTACCGTGACCCTACAAACGGTGGTAAGAGAACTACCGCCCGCCTTCTGGACAGCAAGAAGGGCGTGTTCCTTATGGAAGGTGACAAGATCGGTAACGTACAGATGGGTCCGACTTATGAGAATAACATGGAACCTGGCATTTTTGCCCGTACTTTCACTATGGAGCGTCCGCTTCGTGAGGTCGTAGAGGTTGTAGCCGCTGGCTTCCCTAAGATCATGTACCCGGAACTTATTAAAATCTGTACTGTACGATAAGGGGGTAAACCATGAAGGTAAAAGTATTAAAAACCGGTGTAACAGTGGAAAACGCCATTCTTGACGTAGGCGCCGTGGTAGATATGTCCGAAAAGGACGCTACCCGCCTTTCTGGTTATGGACTGGTGGAAGTCGTAGACGAACCAGAACCGGAACCAGAACCGGAACCAGAACCGGAACAGGAAACACCTACCGAAGATCAGCCGGAGCCTAAAAAGGCTACACGAACAAAGAAAACAGAGTAAGGGGGTAACGGTATGCTGCTGAATAAAGCCGAACTTCTGGAAAAGTATTATACGCGGGGAAATCCTATAGACGACGCCGACGTAGACCTTTATCTTTCCAGGGCGAATACCTGGTGTATTGGATATATCGGCGGTGTGCCGCCTTTGCTTCCAGGAGAACCACAGGACCGCCCAGGACTTAAAATAGCTGTAGCTACGTGCTTTGAAATCATGGCGCGAGGGGAAACCAAACAGATAAACCCGGATACCGGTAATATCACAGAGGTAGCCCCGCCAACAGGCGCGGTAAAAACGTCTACCCAGTATAAAGCTTTTGACCAGTTCGTTATTGTTAGGGAAATGCTTCGGGCGTATAAAATCGCCTTTGAAGACCAGACCAGCAAAACAGACAGAGGGGTAAAGTTTTTATGATTATAAAAATCGAGTTAGACGGTGGCCTTGATAAATTTATCAGCGGTGTGAATAGTGCCGCCGCAGCTGTAGACAGCATGGAAGAACGCATAGTTAGGCAAGCTGGTACAGCTGGTTTGGAAAATGTAGCGGCAAATATTCACAGCCGATCTGGAAGACTTGCACAAAGTTATACAGTCGGCGGAAATGAAAATATATTTGACGTACAAGCTGGCGGCGGTAGCGCGTCGGTGCGGTATGGTTCTAACTGTCCATATGCTGTACCAGCGGAAGAAGGCTATAACCAGTCTAACCGTGTAAGTAAGTCTACTGGACGAAAGCCGTCTTTATGGGTACCTGGTTCCGGTTCTGGTAGTAACTTTAGTTATAATCCTGGGGCTAAAACAGGAATGAAGCTTTCCGGTAGGTTCGTTCCGGGTCAACATATGTTTGAAAAGTCTTTACCGGATACAAAGGAAGACTTAAGAAAGATAACAAAGTCAGAAGTAGAGCGCCTTTTTAGGGCGCTTTTTTAGTGGGGTGGTAATGTGGAGTATTCAAAAGAACTTACAGCTATACAAATGTGGCTTAAGTCTACAGCTGGGCTTAATTCTTTTAAGCGTGGTACAAATGTGAACCTTTCCCGCCCTGTAGTGCTTTTTGACGTTCCGGGACGCGGAAGGGCTAGACACCTTACCCGGTATTCTTACGTACAGACGGTAACGTGGCCGTGTACATTGTATGTGGACACACTGGACGAAGCTGTAAGGTACCAGGAAGCGCTTGTAAGTGATCTGGAAGATCGCTGTAACGTTCTGGAAATAAAAGAAGATGGAAAACGCGTAGGCTGGTTAAAAAACGTCGTCGCCAGATTTAACAACGGCGAAAGCTTAGACGCTACTTTTACACTTACGTATGAAGTGGCTTATAAGCGTAAAGGCTGGGACGCAAGTACGCCGACCGCCGACGTTATGTATACCAGACTGGACGTAAAACCAGAAAAATAGAAAGGAAGCGAAAGTATGGCAGCTAAAGAAAACGGGAACGCACAGGCGGAAAAAGTTACCGCTTCTACGTTCTCAAAAAATGATTTAATCGCGTCTGCCGCCGTATTTAACACAACGCCCGCCATTATGACAGGTGCATTGTACGGCGTAAAAAAAGATGAACTTACAAAACAGGAAGCCGCGGACGCTTTGGCCGCGTTTCTCAAAAAACCTGTACACAAGGGGGTAAAGTAAAATGGCTGGATTGTACACAGAAGGCGAAAGCAAGATTTTAAGTGGTGTATATTCCCTTATCCTTGCTATTTCAACTTCTATAACAAGTGGCGGTCGTGGTATCGTAGCATACCCGTTTACCGCTGACTGGGGACCGGTAAACGAACTTACGACCGGAAACCTTAGAGAATTAAGGGACAACTACAACGCGGTGGGTTCTTCCCTTTCCGTAGGAAAGATTTATACCCACGCGTCAAACGGGGAGCCTAAAAAGGTACTTGGTTACCGTATGGCTACAGCAGAAGCTAAAGTAGCAGCTGCTACCGTTGATACCTGGGTATTTGAAACTGTCTACCCAACTACAAGACCTTTTGTACTTGTGGTAAAAGACGGTGTAGAGGACGGTTCTATTAAGATCAGTCTGGTAGAAAATGCTGTAGAGCTTACTTCGTTCCTGGTATCTGATGTAGATAGCCTGGTAACTATGGTAAATGCTTCTGACTATATCCGTGTAAAGACTAAGGGTACCACGCTTCCAAAAGCAAACGCGGGCGTAGAGTTTAAGGGCGGAAATAACGGCGACGCCGTTACTGTGACAAACTACACAGCGTTCCTGGACGAGATCGAAGCAGACGGAACCGCTAACGCTTTTTCCTTAGACGGTGTATCTGACGAAAGTATTATTTCTACAGTGATCGCCTGGGTAAAAGATGTACGACAGGAAGGTTTCTACGTGTCCTTCGTAACAGGTGGCCCGAAAGCCTGGGATTCTGCTACGGATACCGCTAACGCGAAGTCAAGGGAAATCAATTACAGACCTGTAATTAACGTGGGTAATGGTTGTGACGGGTATACAGCGGCAGAAATGGCGATCTTTGTAGCTGCAAGAGTGGCAGCGGTAGCCCTTAACAGTTCCCTTACAGACGAAACCGTACCATACCAGGCGGTTAATGTACGTCTGAAAAAGAGTGTCAGAGAACGTGCAAAGAAAGCCGGTACCATTATCTTTGTAGCGAAGGGTGACACTGTAGAGATCGACGAAGGGGTAAATACCCTTACTTCCCCGAAATCGGGAGAGGTTAAAGAAATGGGGTCTATCCGTGTTTCTTCCACGATTGACTACGTGGTACATGATCTGGAACTTTTCGGCGAGGAATACAAGAAAGCGAAATCTAATACAGATTCTTTCCGCGCGACCTATGCGACTACGGTACAGCAGCAGTACCTTGACCCGCTGGTAGCACAGGAAATTCTTAAAGAAGGTGCTTCCTATGAGCCAGACCCGGACTACTACGGGGAGAACGCCACAAAGAAGGCTAAGGCAAATGAAGCCTTTTTCGTAGGTGACATCACACCGAACGAAAGCCCAGAAAAAATTTATCAGAAGCTTAGTACGGTATTTTAATAAGGGGGTGTAAAGAATGTTTGATGCTAACGAAGTAATTAACGGTTTGTATGGCTTTGTTTATGACGAAAACGGTAAGCAGATGCAGGAAACAAAAGCCTTTGAAGCGAACGTAGATTATGACAAAGAAGAAGTCTTACAGGCTGGTAAACTTATGAAAGGTCATAAGGTAATCGCCGCTTCTGGTGCTGGAACCATTACAGCGCACAAGATCGACAGTAGACTTCAACGTAAAGCGGCGGATAATCCACACGCGAAATACAACTTTTCCGCGAAGCTGAAAGACCCAACTTCTAAGGGCGAAGAATATATTATGTTTATCGGTGTATCCTTCGACAGCGCCCAGCTTATGAACTTTGAACTTGGGGAACTTGGAGAGATCGAAATGGACTTTACTTTTGACGACTTCAAGTATCTGAAATCTATTAACTAATTATCCGGGGGCGTGAAAAGCGCCCCTTTTTTAAACAAGAAAGGTAGGAAAATAAAAATGGCAGATATTACAGTAATGAACAAACAGGAACAGGAAATTAACACAGGTGCTACACAGGAAAATACAGCTACACAGCCGTTACCAGTAGAGCCGGTAACACCGGTACCGTCCTATGTGGAAGGTCTGACAGAAGACGAAGCAGACCAGGAAGCAGTAACTACAGAAGAACCGAAGTTCTTAAGCCTGGAAGAAATCTTAGGCATGGATACAGCAGACCTTACAGCTGAAAAACAGGGCTTCTTCCATTCTGAAAAGTTAGGGGATATTCCTTACACAGCTATTTCTTACGACGACTATAAACAGGCTAAGAAAGACTGTGTAACATACGACCAGGACGAAAACGGCGTTATCCAGACAAAGGTAGACGACGACAAGCTTATGACGAAGATCGTTATTTTAGCTGTAGACAAAGACCAGCGTAGCAACTTTACTTTTGCAAACGGTGCGTTGCTTAAAAAATTAGGTGTTCATACAGCGGAAGGCGCTTTATCTACACTTCTTCCACCTGGCGAAATCGTAAACTTCGCCGTAGCTGTACAGAACGCTTCTGGCTTTGGAAATAAGGCAAAGAAAAAGGTTAAAGACTCTGTAAAAAACTCTTAAAGTCGGACAGGGAAGCGAAGCTTCTGGCCTATATCTGGAACACCCAGGGCATAACGCCGGGTCAGATATATAACCTTCCCTATTCCGAAAAAGAGTTTGTTTATCAAGCCACTTTGCTTAAGATAAAAGAAGAACAGCGCACAGCAAAAGCAAGACAGAAAAAGAGGTAATATAAATGTCCGATTTTACAATGGGGGCAACCCTTACATTAACGGATAATTTTAGTAGTACCTTGACCGCCGCCGGACATAATGCGGAAGCTTTCAAAAGCCAGATTACGGGTATTTCTTCCGCTATGTCTTCTTCCACAGCTTCTATGGCAGAAACAGCAAGCGCCGCGAACGGGTTAGGTTCCGGGCTACAGAATGTCGGTTCTATCGCCGACAGTATGGGTAGCAGTATGACCGACGCCGTAAGTGGTGCCGAAAGTATGGCCGATACCATACAGGAGATAGGGAGCGCCGCACAGGAAAGTCAAGCGCCTATCCAGCAGTCTACAGAAAGTACAAACCGCTGGAAAGCTGCTATGGACCAGTTCGACGCTGGAACCCAACACCTTAAACAATTACCTGGAACTTTAAAACAGATCGCTTCCCAGAAATTAAACGGGCTTGTGGAATCCATGAAGAACGGGGTTACGTCGGCGAAAGACTTGGCGACGAACCTTAAGACAATGGCACAGCAGAAGGTTACCAGTCTGGTAGCCAGTTTTAGAGAGTTCAAGTCTACCATACAGGAAGGGCGTACCGGTGTCGTTGGCTTCGTAAACGCGCTTAAAAATATCGGGAAGATAAGCGTTACAGGCGCCGTTAATGGCGTGAAAAGTTTAGCTTCCAACATGAAGACGTTTGCGGCTACTAAAGTATCTGGTATCGTAAACAGTTTAAGTAATATAAAGAATAAGGCGACGGACGGTAAATCTGGCGTAGAGGGGTTAAAGACCGCTTTACAAAAGGTAGCCAGCACGTCGCTTTCTGCTTTACATTCCGGCTTATCAAAAGTCGGAAGTTTAGCAAAGTCCGCCGGTTCCGCTGTACTTAGTGGACTGGGTAAAGGTATAACCGCGATCACGAAAGGCGTGGCGGCTGGTGTTACAGCTGCCGGAACTGCTGTAGCTGGGGCTACGGCGGCCGCCGTAAAAGTGGGGTCTAGTTTTGAAGCCGCTATGTCGTCGGTAGCGTCTATTTCTGGTGCTACGGGACAAGATTTTACGGACTTGGAAACAAAGGCTAAACAGATGGGCGCGACTACTGCCTTTTCTGCCACCGAAGCCGCGAACGCTATGGAATACATGGCTATGGCCGGTTGGAAAACTACGGATATGGTATCCGGTATCGACGGTATTATGAACCTTGCCGCCGCGTCCGGTGCTGATCTGGCCCAGACGTCCGATATTGTTACTGATGGACTTACCGCGTTTGGTATGTCTGCCGGGGAAAGTAGCCGATTTGCTAACGTAATGGCAGCGGCTTCCAGTAATGCAAATACCAACGTAGAAATGATGGGCGAAACCTTCAAGTATGTAGGTGCTGCCGCTGGTGCTATGGGCTATTCCATTGAGGATATGGCTGTAGCCACTGGACTTATGGCGAACGCTGGTATTAAAGGTTCCCAGGCTGGTACCGCCTTAAGAAGTACCATTACCCGTATGGCAAAACCTACTAAAGAGTCCCAGACAGCTATGGACGCTTTAGGAATGTCTGTTACACGAAGCGACGGTTCCATGAAATCTTTCGCGGAAGTAATGACAGATATGCGTACAGGTATGCAAGGTATGACAGAAGACCAGAAGGCCAGTTATGCCGCCATGCTTGGTGGACAGGAAGCTATGTCGGGTCTTTTGGCTATCGCGAACGCTTCCGATAAAGACTTTCAAGATTTAACGACAGCTATAGCAGAATCATCTACTTGTTATAACGGTTTAGGTGCAGCCGCACAAATGGCGGCAGTTAAACTGGATAACTTACAGGGTGATGTAACCATACTTAAGTCTGGTCTGGAAGGTTTAGGTATTGCGATTTACGATAATATTAAAGGTCCATTACGAAGCGTTACACAAACAGCTACCAAAATGGTAGGTAGTCTTTCCGACGCACTCACGAACGGCGGCTTTTCTGCTTTCGTAGCCCAGCTGGGTAACGTTTTAGGACAAGCTGTAACCATGGTAGCAAGCTACGCGCCACAAGTGGTAAGTATGGGCGTACAGCTTATACAGGGCTTCTTATCTGGAATACAGGCAAATTCTGGAGCGATTGCTTCCGGTGCGGCTTCCACGATCGCCGCGTTTATTAACGGGTTACTTGTGTTAATACCACAGGTAATTATGATCGGCGGACAGCTGATCTTACAATTTGTCCAGGGTATGATACCGCAGATACCGCAACTTTTAACGGCTGCTACACAGGCTATAAATACGCTGGTACAGGGATTTATAAGTGGTCTGCCTATGATCTTACAGACAGCGACCCAGCTTATAATGTCACTGGTTCAAGGTATCGTACAAAATGCCCCTATGCTGATCGCTTCCGCGGTACAGGCTATTACGGCGTTTTTATCTGGAATTTTACAAATGTTACCTGTAATTTTACAGGCTGGTGTACAGCTGATCTTAGGACTAGCACAGGGTATTATTTCTAATATCCCACTTATCCTACAGTCGGCGGTTCTTTTAATCCAGCAGTTTGTTACGGGCTTAACTCAAATGCTACCGACTATCATACAGGGCGGTATACAGCTTGTTATTTCTCTGATACAGGGAATTATTTCAAACCTTGGCACTATCGCACAAGCGGGCGTTCAAATTATCGTTTCGCTGGTTACCGGTTTGATACAGGCTATCCCTATGATTATCGCAGCAATTCCACAGTTAATTTCTGCTATCATAGACACGATCTTTAACACAGATTGGATAGCTGTAGGTGGCGAAATTATAGACGGAATTAAAGACGGTTTTATGTCTGGTTTTACCAGTTTGGTAGACAGTGTAAAAGGCTTGTGGAGTGACTTTACAGGCTGGTTGTTTGGTGACGGTGAAGAAGCCGGAAGCGCGGCCGGTGACGGCGTGGCGTCTGGTGTAACTTCGTCCAGTGGTAATGTGGCGTCTGCCGCTTCTCAAACCACACAGACGGCTACCCAGAACTTCCAGTTTGACTACGGCGTACTGGAAGGTTACGGACAGCAAGCAACGAACAGCGTAGCCAATGGGCTTAACACGGGTTCTGGAACACTGAACTATAGTGCTACAACAGTCGGAACGAACACAAGTAATAGTATTCTTTCCGGTATGCAGACTGTAGACCTTACTTCTGGTGGAACACAGGCTACGAACAGTATTTTAGCCGGTCTTAATACTGGTGGCGTCCAGCTTACTACAACGGCTACGACCCTGGGAACAGAAACGGCTACAAACTTAAACAACAGCCTTCTTACAGGTGGTGCTGGTCTGCAAGCTACGGCTTCGCAGTTAGGTACGGACACTATTAACAGCTTAAGCACAAGTTTTAATAACGGTGCTTCTACACTTGATCTGTCAGCGTTACAGCTTGGTACCAACACTACCAGCAACCTTACCACAGGTCTTACAAACGGAACCGCTACGGCAACGTCGGCGGCTACGAATGTGGGTACCCAGGTAGGAACCAGTCTTACTACCGGACTGGATACAGCAAACGCCCAGGTAGCAGCTTCTACACAGCAGCTATCACAAACACTTTCGACAGGTCTTACGACGTCAATAACGGACGCTTCCACACAGGCGACGACCGCTATTAACGAAATGGGTACAAATATCGGAACAGCGCTTACAAGTGCTGTAGACCAGGCTTCTACACAAGCGACCACGGCGGTAGCTACCCTGGGTACTAATCTGGGAACTGCCTTAACTGAAAGTCTTACGACAGCAGCAACGGGAGCCGGTGAAGCCGCTAACAATATCGGTACCCAGGTAGGAACGAACCTTACACAAGGTTTATCTTCGATCAGCGCGAGCGCTTCCACGGCGGCTACGACTGTCGGTACTTCTGTACAGACAGCACTTACTACAAGTATAGCAGCGGCCGGTACAGCAGCTTCCGCGACAGCACTTACGGCCGGTACGACCATGATACAGTCTTTAGTATCTGGTATTACAGGTATGACACCTACCGCCGTATCTACAGCAAACAGTACAGGTCTTCAGACAGTACAGGGGTTAGCCCTTGGTATTCTTGCCGGAACCAGTATAGCGGTATCCGCCGCACAGACTGTAGTAAATGCTGTAACTGCAACCTTTAACAGTATTAACCTTCACAGTGCCGGTTATAACGCCGCCGCTGGTTTTGCTTCTGGCCTTGCTTCTGGTGCTGGTGCGATCTACGCACAGGCCCAGGCGATCGCGTCTACTGTACGTTCTACTATACAGTCGGCGTTACAAATTCATTCACCTTCAAGGGTAATGATGAAAATAGGACAGTATACCGGCGAAGGTATGGCTATCGGTATTGAAAAGATGGTAGGACAGGTACAAAGTGCTTCCGAACAGCTGGCTAACGGTATAACCGCACCAGTAACGTACAATTCGGGAAACAGCCCGGTACAGGAAGTACAGAGTACGTTATCAGATGTTCCGGCTTTAGCTGGAAATATCCCGGTAAGTCCGACAGGTAGCAGTAAAGCAGAAACGCTGAAAAAAGAAATTAAGCTGGTAATTGAAAAGATCATTCTTAACGATACCGGCGACAAGGACAAAAAGCAGCTTGTAAAAGAGTTGCTGGAAGAACTTATAGAGGAACTGAAAGGCGCTGACGAAGTAATAAGCAGCGCAGACCTGGGGGTATTGTTATAAATGAAAGGCGATAAGACAGTTAATATAACTATCAAAGGTGGCGGCGTAATACTGAACATTCCAGTTATACCGCCAAAAGTCAACGTATCAGACGGTAGCAGTACGCCAAAAACAGTAACCATATGGAGAAAGGGAGAAGTCGATTTTAACGACGGTAAAAGCTTGGACGGCCTTAGCTGGTCGTCCTTCTTCCCTTCCCGATATGACGCTTCGTACTGCAATAACAAGAGTTTAAAAACAGTACAATGGTATATCAATACTATAAACAAATGGAAGAACGCTGGAACTGTAGTACAGGTTATCATACCGGCTATGAATATCAATAGGTCCATGAAGATTAAAACCTTCCAGGGGGACTATGAAGGACAAGAGTTAGATTACTACTACGATCTGGAATTTAAAGAATACGTAAAACTTCCACAAGTGAAAGTAAAGGCGAAAAAGTATATCACTGTAAAGAAAAGGGACCCGAAACCAGTATCTAAACCTTCGACTTCCAAAAACAAGAAAAAGACCGCGATCAAGAAAGGCGACAAGGTACAGTTTAAGGGCGGACCGGTTTATATTTCTTCGGACGCTTCCAGACCAACTGTAACACGCGGAAAGGCAAAATGTAATTGTACGATTGTAAACAGCAATAAGCACCCTTACCACCTTATACATTATAACGGGGCTATGGTGTACGGTTGGGTTAATGCTTCTGATTGCGAGAAAATATAAAGGTAGGCTATATCAATGGGAAAACTACAGCTTAAAATAGATGGAAACGACTTTACGGGTGTCCTTGCTGATAACCCAGTTATTAAAGATCAGCTTAACGCTTGCTGCCGTACCTTGACTTTTAAGCTGTCTTTATATGGGAACCGCCTGGACCTTTTAGCCCACAAAGTAGAACTTTTCTATAAAGGGAAACGCTGGTTTATCGGTGAGATAAAAAAGCAGAAAGAGGAACACGACGGAACCAACAGTATAACCGCATATGACCCGCTTTTTTTGTTTGGGAAGCATGAAGACGATTATTACTTTAAGAATCAGACAGCTACCCAGATTGTAAAGAGTATGGCGAAAAAGATAGGATTAAAGGTATACAAGCTGGAAAACACGAAAGTTGTTATATCCTATGTCCTGTATAAGAAAGGCGCCCCGGATAAAATTACGGTAGACGTCTTAGCCAGAACGTGGAAGGGTGGCGGTGACAAATTTTGGTTTAGGTACGACCCGATAAATGACGGGATACTGTTAAAGCGGCGTACTGTACCAGAAATGATATGGGCGTTTAAAACAGGCGGTAACCTTATATCTGCCAGTAGAGAACGTAGCATAGAAGAAATGTATAACACGGTAAAGCTGATTAACCGGGAAACTGGAAAAACGGCCACAAAGGTTAATGCAAAAAATAAAGCCTTGTACGGCAATACCCAGTATTACGAAGAAATCAGCGACAAGGATAAAAACTTATCTAAGCTGGCAGAACAAAAGCTTAAGTCTTTATCTAAGATTACTTCTACTATGAATATGTCCGGCTTAAATTCAGACGGTGCTATGGGTCAGTTCTTCGTAGGCGACCCGATTTACGTAGAAGAAAAAAATACCGGTATGGTCGGCGGCTACTGGGTAAGAAATGTATCACATACATTTTTAGCCGACGACGCTATACAGCTGGACTTTGACCTTACAGCTACAGAAGATATACCGGAAATCCAATACGACAACAGTAAAACCCAGTCTTCCAGCTGTAAAGGTAAAACGACGACCGCCTTACACGTTCGTAAGGGCGCCGGTACGAATTACGCAAGTAAAGGTGTCTGACCGAAAGGTACAAGCTTATCTATTAAGGGTCAGTCTGGCAGCTGGTACGAAGTAACCGGAAAGCTTAAGGGAAAAGAAGTAAGCGGTTACTCTCATAAAGATTATATAAAAATAACGTCTGGTAAGGTGCCTAAGTAGAAAGAAGGGATAGTATGTTAGGGTCTGTAGACGCATTAAGCACATTAAGGGGCGACGGTCAGAAAGATAGCGTACTGGAAGGATTACACCTTTTACAAGCGACTTCCGCAGAGCCGAACCCAGTAAAATTTAAACTGATAGGAACAGAACTTAACATAGACGCCGGTATGTTCGACATACCGGTTTCTGTTTATCCGATCTGTAAAGGCGATCAGTTTTTAGCGTACCCACTGGTAGGGTCAGAACACCAGCGCTGGGGAATTGTAGCGAAGATCACAGGCAGCGGACGAACTGGTACTATGACCGGTTCTAACAGCTGTAAGGTGGACGGTGTAGCCGTGACCTACGGAAGCGGTAAGGTTATGGCGCCTAAGAGTGCCAAAAGCGGCGACCGTGTAGCAGTTATTCCTTACGGTACGCCGGACAACGTAAAATACGCCCTGGTACCTATTGATTACAGAGTATATACGGAGTGTGGTTATTATGGCGGACATTGACTTAAGGGTACCGGTATTTGACTTTGATACCGGGGAATTTGTGATAGGTCTTGACGGTACCGTAAAAACCGTAACCGGGTCAGAAGCCGTAGGTATGATCGCCGTAAAAGCAGAAGAAACCGAACGCGGTATATTTCCTGTATATGGCGACTTTGAAAATGAAGAAGAAAACCACGTATACGGAAGCGACGTAAAAGCTTATGGTATTTGCGGGGATTATCCGAAAGACGTAAGGCTTTCGGAAGTAAAGCGAGCCGCGGAAGAAGCTATAGCCTATGACCCATGGATAACAAGCGTAGACAGTGTATCTGTAGAAGAAGGGGAAGACAAAAACGGAACCCCTTGTTTTATTGTAGACATTGAATTTACAGACATTTTCAGAAATTCAATTTTAGTAGAGGGGGTGGAAGTATGACAGAAAGACCAGAATTTGTACCAGTGTTCTTACAGTCCGCGACGGATATTAAAGAATTTCTTTTATCCCAGATACCGGATACCTGGCGTAAGGAAGTCGGCGATTTTCCCTACGATATGATTATGCCGGACGTCGCCCAGGTAATGCAGCTGGAAATAGCCCAGGACAGGATTTTACAGAACGCTTTCCCGCAGTTTTGTGAAGACGAACACATGGACGAACACATGGAAAGAGTAGGGCTTACCAGAATTGAAGCTACAGCAAACAAAAGGGTACTGTCTATCGTGGCAGACCCCGGCGTAAGAATCCCCCAGGGGTACACCTTTACTTCCGTCGTTACTGACGAAGACGGTAACCCGATAGAGTTTACCGCAGATCGTGAAGTGATTTTCCTAAGTGATAAAGCTGTAGACGTCCGTATAACTTGTACGCTGACCGGAAGCGACGGAAACCTTGCTACTGGAAGTGAATTTATCTTACAACCGCCTATAGCTGGCGTAACATCAATCACGGATAAAGGTACCGTGGTTATGGCTGCTGAAAGGGAAAGCCTAGACGCTGCCTGGACAAGAATGCTTGATAAGGCAGAAAACCCAGATACAGGCGGAAACGTTCACGACTACGAACGCTGGGTAGTGGACGGGTTCTACAAAGACTACGGCGTTAAGGTCGGAAAAGTCCTTGTAGATATGTGCTGGAACAAAGATAACGGACACGACGGACGCGGTACGGTTCGTGTAGTCGTCGTAGACGATACTTACGGACCGCTGGATACGTCTATAGTAAATGACATTAAAGAATACCTGGACCCTAAAGCATATGAGGGGTACGGATACGGTAAGGCGCCTGGTGGTGCTGTAGTAACCGTGATAACTGGAACGCCTTACGACATTAACATTTCCGCCCATGTGGAATATGAAAAGAACGTAGACCGGGCGGAAGTTCTACAGCAGTTTACGGAACTTGTCACGGGTTACGTGAAGTCGCGAGTATTTAACCGAAACGACGACACGAAAGAACTAAGCCCTATCGCTTATAAAAAGATAGCTGCTATCTTAGGTACGCTGTCTGGCGTCGCAAACTACGACGACCTTACAGTAAATGGCGGAACCACGGATATAACGATAGAGCCATACGAAATACCTACCGTAAAGAAGGTAAACCTTACATGATACCTAAAAAACAGGACATTGTAATAAGCGATCGTACCGAAGGTATGGTAGAATCTTCCGCCAGTTACTACCAGGAAAGCCAGCTATTTTTTTATATCATAAATGCAAAAGCCAGGGGGTATGACCTGGTAAATGAAAAACAAGACGACTTAGCCCTACAGCTATCGCCGCTTACGGCGACCTGGGGGCTTATTTATTGGGAACAGTCCGTAGGCTTGCCTATGCTTCCAAACGGTGACTACGCTACGCGCCGACCTAAAGTATTAGCACGTTTGCAGAATTACGAAAACTTTGGCGCCCCTATGATACACAGAATCGCGGAAGCATACGGCGAAAAGATAAGGGTCTATATAGACCCAGCGGAATGTCTGGTTACTATCGTGTTCCAGCGTGGCGTACCTACATTCCTGGAAGAATTTAAAAAAGCTGTAGACAACATTATACACGCCCACCTGGGAACAGAGTACAAATTTGAGTACATCATAACAGGCGGTCTGGAAATGCTTACACAGTACCATGTTTACGGGTACAACGTGCCGGAAGCTGGCGCGTCTGCTATATGCGGTACACTTCCTTTTACTGCCACAGAAGGGCGCTTATATAGTGCCAGTCTTGGCGTTTCTGGAAAGGTAGATACCGTTCTTCGTGACTATGACCAAACCGGGACGATTGCCAGCGGCCCGCTACCTTTCGTGTCTACGGAAGGGCGTGTATATCGTACCGTGATAGCAGAAGCAGTAGACGGCACTTATACCATAGAAACTTATAAACAATCCAGCGAAGCTACAGAAACCGGTACAATACCGTCGGTAACTACGGAAGGGCGTATTTACAGCGCTGTAATGTCCGTGGAAGAAAGCGACGCCGTAACAAGTACCAGATATGTACAAGCTGGGGAAATGGAAACGGGGGATAAACGCCTATGATTGAACAGAAAGGACTTGCTGTATTTAATAAAGCAGTCGCAGAAACGATTACAAGGGCAGTATGTACGATCAGTGGTAAGGATTACACGCTTCCGATCAAGAGCGTAACAGTGGAAGGTGCTACGTTTAAAGTAAACATTTATTTAGATGATACTTTATCTGGTACCGTAACAAACACGAAGCTGTACGACAAAGACGGAAACTTACTTATCCAGCGTCAGGACGTCGTACCAAAACCGGAAGAAAAAAATCTTCTGGTAGTATTCCAACTTGAATTAAGAGAGGTGGCCTTATGAGTGAAGAAGTAACAAGAGAGGTACAGACCTGGGACCCGATAGAGTGGTTAGACCGTATTATTAACGGTGAACAGACTTATACGTTACAAGAAGTACCAGGAAACAGCGGACACTATAAGCTGGTTCCAGACAACGTAGAAGTTATCCAGAAGGGTACACCACTTTCACAGTCCAGGCTTAACCGTATGACTGACGGTATCAGCTTTTCACATAACGTTATCGGTGCTATTGCTGCCGAAGCGCTTAGACAGGCTGGACTTGCACACAAAAACAGACAGGTAGACTTTGAAAAACGTTTCTTACAGGGCGAAGCCACTATTACCGGAACACCTGGGGGATATTTTTCTACTACATATCCGTTCGTCCTGGTACCTATTCCGGCCGGTACAGAACATACACAAACCAACACGCCACACTATGACGTTACTTTGTGTGTGACAGCTGCCGACGACATTGGAAAGGTAAACCTTGAAGTTTACGATAAAGCAAGTAACGGCTTTAAAGTAAGAAATTTAGGTAGCGCGAAGTCTGTAAGCTTTACCTGGACGATCATTAACACAAATATTCAGTAAGGGGGTAATAACAATGAGAATACAGCACGTAAACAGCGGTACTAAGGCGAAATGGAAAACAAAAGGAACCATTTTACAGCTTACCGTACCGGGCGTAGAGCCTATCGAAATCGACCTTAACGAAGAATTACAGGACGTAGCTGTAACCGTAGACGTAAGCCTTAATTCCGGCTTTACAGCGCTGGAAAAAGGTGTAGGTAACTGGTATGTAGCGTCCGTAAAAATCCCGGCAAGGGAATATGATTATCAGCCAACAGGCGAAACAGACGACGAAGGCTACGACATTCTGGAAGAAGTAGCTTTAGACGTAAACATGAGGGACGTTACTTTATGTCTGTGGGGTATCCCGGATATGACCCAGACGCAAAAAGAAAGCGAGGTAAAATAAATGGCTTTTACATTTTCAATTAAGGACACATACAGACAGTCTGTAGAAGCTGCCAGCGGTGGAAAGCAGACAGTATTATATGACGACAAAGGGTACCCGTCTATTATGAATATTATCCCGAAGCTGTCTTATAAGGACGTCGGTTTATCTGACAGTACAAAAGCACTTCCAGCGTTCGTTGTTGACGACGCGGAAAAGCCGGAAGTCTTCTTAGGTACCTTTATGGCTATGGTGCATGACGGAAGGGCGCAGAGTCTTCCGGGACAGGTGCCGAAAGTTTATACCAACATGGACCAGGCTATCGCTTATTGTCGTGCAAAGGGTCCGGGCTGGCATTGTATGACAAACGCGGAATACGCCGCTATTGCCCTTTGGTGTAAGCAGAACGGTTACTACCCGCGCGGAAATAACAACTACGGCAGCGATCACGGTTACCCACATGAGAAGTGCAGACCCGGAACTGTAGGAAGCGACGGACGTATTAACCTGGGGCTTACTGGTAGTGGTCCGAACAGCTGGACACATGACGGAACCCCGAATGGTATTTACGGTCTGAACGGTGACGCCTTGGAATGGGCTACCGGACTTCGTACAAATAATGGAGAAATCCAGATTTTGGCCGGAAACAATGCAGCGAAGAACACAGCGGACCTTACAGCTGGAAGCGCAGAGTGGAAAGCTATTTTACCAGACGGTACCCTGGTGGCACCTGGTACAGCTGGCACACTTAAGATCGACATTGTAAGCGGTGTTCCAAAGATCAGCACTACAGTAAAAACGACGACAAGCGGCGACCAGTGGCCGTCTACGCCGTTCAAAGATTTAGCTGTAGAATCCGGTATCACAATACCGGATATTTTGAAGGCGTTAGCCGTCTTCCCTTCGGATACCAGCGATCACGGCGGGGATAGACTTTGGGCAAGGAATGATGGGGAAAAATGCTTCTGCCGTGGTGGGGGTTGGTACAGCACGTCTGACGCTGGCGTGTTCTGCTTGGGTGGCAGCTACCCGCGTTCTAATTCCGCTGACCTCTTTGGCTTCCGCCCCGCTTACATTCTTTTGTAAATCTGTAGTGGCCGCGATAGCGGACACCGCCAACTAAAGGAGTGAAAAGACTATGGCGGATACCAGAGAACTTTATATTAAAACGAAAGTAGAAGATATGATAGTTTACGGGAATATTTGCTTAAAACAGTTTCCGAAACATGAACGATACGCCCTTGCTTCGGAAATAAGGCTTTGTATGTACCGTATTCTGGGAATCGTCATAGAAACTAATCATAAGCACTACAAGAAAACTACGCTTACTGAACTGGACATAGAAGTAGACAAACTACGGTCTTATCTTCGTCTATCAGCGAACCCAGAACTTAAGTATTTATCTGTAGACAAATACGGAAACTGGGCGGCCATGGTAGACGAAATCGGCCGTATGGTCGGCGGCTGGATACAGTCGGTAAGCAAATAAATACTTAGGGTACATAACATTAAATGTGGCTTCTACCGTGGTGGGAATTGGAACAACACGTCTAACGCTGGCGTGTTCTACTTGAATGGCAACAACCCGCGTTCTAATTCCAATGACAACATTGGCTTCCGCCCCGCTTAACCTGGAAATCCTCTAGTCTACAGCTTAAGGGCTGTAACACGCGACCAGGTAAAGGGTTATGTATCCTTGCTGTAAAGCAGAAAATAAAGGTTAGGAACGGACGTACTTTAGTAGCTTCGGCGAACGGTGCGACACGCTGAAAAAGAAAAACGGAAGGTAGTTACAATGGCAAAACGCGTAGGCAACATATATCTTCCGAACTGTAACTATACCTGTCTGTATAACGCCTATCGGAAAGCCGCAAAGGGTAAGCGGTACCGTGGTGACGTTTTACAATTTACTGATAACCTTGAAGGAAATCTGTTAGCCCTGTTAGACGACTTAAAGAACCACACCTATACTGTAGGCGCATACCGGGAATTTTACGTTTATGAGCCAAAGAAAAGGCTTATTATGGCGCTTCCCTTTCGTGATCGCGTCGCCCAGTGGTGGGTGTATTCTTTGCTTTACCCTATCTTTGATAAAACTTTCATAGAAGACAGTTACGCTTGTCGGCGCGGTAAAGGTCAAAAGGCCGCCGCTGATCGTCTGCAAGATATGTTAGAGCAGACCGAAGTTTTAGGCGGTAAGTGGTATTACCTTAAGCTGGACATAGCGAAATACTTTTACAGAATTTACCATGATAAGCTTATGGAAATTCTGGAAAGAAAAATCAAAGACCCGGATATGCTGGACCTGTTAAACGTTATCGTAAGAGGTGACGGTACAAACGCTTTCGGTTTGTCTATATGTGACAACGTAGAGGACGCCGAACGCCTTACTGACCGCGGTATGCCTATCGGTAATCTGACAAGCCAGCTTTTAGCGAATGTCTATTTGAATGAGTTAGACCAGTTCTGTAAAAAGGTGCTGGGAACAAAATTCTATATACGTTACATGGACGACGTAATTATACTTTCACAGAGTAAGGAAGAATTACACGAAATCAAAGAACGTATAAGTAAGTTCCTGGACGAAGAACTACAGCTTACTTTAAACAAAAAGACTTGCATACGTCCGGTATCTATGGGTATCCAGTTCGTAGGCTTACATATCTGGTCTACACACAGAACTGTAAGAAAGTCTACTTCTTTACGTATTAAACGCCGACTTAAGGCAGCTGCAAAACAGTACGTAGCAGGGAACCTTACTTACGAAAGATATAACAGCACGTTACAGTCTTATATGGGTATGATGAAACATAATGACTGTTACCGCTTTAAAATGCAGCTGTTAGAAGACGTAGAAACGATAATAAATGAAAGTGGGGTAGCAGCATGACCGGAGATACAACAATGTCTTTCGCTTTACTTATCGCCCTTGTTACGATCGCCTGTACTGTATATAACACACTTACGGGTAAAAAATCGCAGAGCCAGAAAGACGTAGATCAGCAGATTAAGGAAGCCACCCAGAAGGTGGCAGCCGATACGAAGATCAGTCTTAAGCTGGACCAGATAGGGTACGACGTAAAATCAATCAAAGAAGACATTAACACGACCAAAAAAGAGGTCCGGGAACTTGATAAAAAAGTAGCCCTTTTGGACGCTTCGATACGTTCCGCGCATAAACGTATGGATAGCGCCGGTATCGGTAGGGCGGACCTTATAGAACATATTGAACATGAGAAAGTAGAAAGGAATGAACATCATGGCGAATAAAAAAGTACAGCAGCTTACAGCTGTGGAGAATGAGCAGAACGACAAGAGTAAAATTAACTGGAAAGTCAGAATTAAAAATAAGGCTTTCTGGCTGGCACTTATCCCGGCGGTACTTCTTCTTATCCAGGTTATCGCTTCGGTCTTCGGTTACACCCTTGACCTGGGCGACCTGGGTAATAAGTTACTTTCCGTCGTCGAAGCCCTGTTTATGGTTCTTTCTATTCTTGGTATCGTGGTAGACCCAACTACCGACGGTGTAGGGGATAGCAAACAGGCACTTACTTACACAGAACCGAAAAAATAATTACTGATCTGACGCCGCGCGGGGCGTCTTTTTCTTTTGGAAGAAAGGAACTTTTAACATGAAAAAAGAAAACATTACAGTATTACGAAAAATTCTTTACGCTGTAGAATCCGGCGGCCAGGTCTATGGAAAACAGAACTACGGCACTTTTGCCGGTGTCGGCGCGAATACAGAAAACGAAAAGGCTATTACGATCGGCGCGGGCCAGTGGTACGCCGAAGAAGCCCGTACACTTCTGCTTAATATCCAGAAGAAGTACCCAAAAGAGTTTAAGAAGCTGGATACGGCCGGTATCGCAGCTGACTTAAATAAAAGCTGGGGAACCTACGGGGTAACGAAGACTTCCGCGAAAGGTAAATGTATTATCACTATCATTACTTCCGCTGGCGGTATCAAGTGCCAGGACGCTTTAATGGAAACACAGATTAAAACGTATGCCGCTTCGATCGAAAAGAAGTACGGAAGCTTAAGCGACGACGCTATGATGGAATGTATTAACATTATCCACCAGGGCGGAAGTGGAGCGCTTACCCGTATCCTGGCAAAGACACAGAAGCCGTATACCGCGAAGACAATCTACGCGGCACTTTGCACCGACCCGGCGGACAAGTCCAATAATAACCAGGTCGGCGACTACGTAACACGTCAGAAAGTCGTGTACAGCTTTATCACGAAATACTGTAACAAGGAAGGGGTTAATACTATGGGATATTCCAGACAGGCTGTAGCTGATCTTGTTAATTCCTGGGTAGGAAAGAACGAAGCAGACGGCAGCTACAAAACAATCATTGACATTTACAACAGCTATAAGGGGGCCTTCCCGCGCGGTACCAAAATGGACTATAGCTGGGCGTGGTGCGCTTGTACATGGTCCGCAGCGGCTATTAAGCTGGGTTATACCCCGATTATGCCTATCGAAATTTCTTGCTACTATCTGATCGAAGCAGCTAAGAAAAAAGGTATCTGGATTGAAAACGACGCACACGTACCGAAAGTGGGTGAAGGGGTTCTTTACTACTGGAAAGATGGTACGAACTTCGCTACCACTGACTGTACAGGTGTTCCAGATCATGTAGGTACTGTAACAGAGGTTTACGAAAAAGCTGGTTACTTCGTCGTGACAGAAGGTAACTACAGCGACGCCGTTAAAAAGCGTACCATGTTAATTAACGGTCGCTATATCCGTGGCTTTATCAGTCCGAAGTATACCGACGATACAGTTACACCGGTTACCCCGGCAGCCGGAAAAGACCTTACTACGGTAGCCCGTGAAGTGATCTTAGGCGTATGGGGAAATATGCCGGAACGTAAGACGAAACTGGAAGCCAGCGGTTATAATTTCACTGACGTACAGAACAAGGTAAACGAACTTCTTAACAAGAATGTTCCTACACCTTCTAAACCACAGAATACGGGTGTAACAAAAGTAGTAGCGGGTTCTGGGGCTGCAAGCTTCGACAAGTCCCTTGCTGGTTCCTACGTTACGACGACCGGTTTATATATGCGTCACGGTGCCGGTAAGAATAAACGTGCTATGGTTCTTATTCCAGAGGGTACAAAAGTACAGAACTACGGATACTACACAAGCTATAACGGTACAAAATGGCTGTATATCCAGGTTACACTTAACGGTGTGCAGTACACAGGCTTTAGCAGTAAGACATATTTAAAGAAACAGTAAGATAGGTGGGCGGTTACTTCGGTAACCGCCTTCTTTTTTGTTGTCCAAAAGTATAAAGTTGTCTTGTTGACAAATTATAAAACATATCATATACTTGTCTTGTAGACAAAAATATACTTTAAGACAACGAAAGGAAGGTAGCCTATGCAGAATAATAAGACATTCTATAAAAGATGTTCCACGAGGGAACAGGCTGTAGACTTCGCGGAAAAATCCCAGGGAACCGTACAGGAAGACGGCTGTACTGTAGCCTTTGACGCGTCCTACAGCATATCTAAGGCGCTGTTTAATGTGAAGTCTGATAAGTACCGTGTGTATATCAGAATCCGCCTTGCAAATGGAAACCCACTTACATATATCGTAGCCGCCAAACGTTCAAAGGACGCCTACGATATGGCAAAGAACAGAGTGAAAGAAGGGTGGTTTTAATGCCAGGAAATACAAAGAAACACAGACGCGGAAATGGGGAAGGTAGCGTATACCAACGTAAAGACGGAACCTGGGCGGCGGTTCTTACGGTCGGCGTTAAGCCAGACGGTAAGCCAGATCGGAAGTTTTTGTACGGAAAGACCAGGAAAGAAGTAGCGGATAAGCTTAGAGAAGCACAAAATAAGCTTGACGCTGGCGTTATCCCTGGTGGTGACAATGTTCTTTTTAGTACGTGGGTAATGAACTGGTTAGAAATCATTATAAAACCTGGTATTAAAGAACGAACCTACATAAATTATAAGGCGTCCATAGAAAAACACATTATACCAGGTATCGGACGGTATAAGCTTAAGGACATTACGGACGACGTAATACAAAAATATTTAAACGACCAACAGGAACATGGAAACCTTAAACTTAAAATTAACGACGACACAGGCGAAGCGACACCGTCCCACGGACCGGTAGCGGCGTCTTCTCTTATCCAGCAGCGACGACTTATTATAGCTGCTTTAGAATACGCTGTAGACAAGGGACGTATAAATAGAAACCCTGGAAAAAAGACAAGGCGACCAAAAAGTAAACCGAAGACAAATAATATACTGACAGACGAAGATATGGAAACACTAGGTATTAAAGGAACGAAGTATCGTTATTATCCGGCGTATATGCTGACACTTACTACAGCTTGCAGACGTGGCGAAATACTTGGCCTTGACTGGCAGCACGTAGATATAGGGATACCCTGGACAACAGTAGACCGGTACTTTCCCTGGGGCGATATAAAGAAGCTTCCTAAGTGGGACACGAAAGCCTTAAAAACACTTCTGGAAGATCATAATATTACACTGGGGGACGGATACTTACGGCTTGTGTATCAGATGGTAGACGACAACGGTACCCCGTTTAGGGACGAACTTAAAACTGATCTGTCCAGGCGTTCTCTTATGATTACCGAAGAAATGGTTCTGCTTCTGATCTTCTGGCGGCTGATACAGAATACGGAAAAAAGGAAAGCCACAGAAAGAGGGATAGAGTACAACCCGGACAACCTGGTATTTTGTACCAGGAAAGGGACTTACATTTACCCTAGAAACTTTACAAAAATGTGGAGTGAAAACCTTCGATCTATGGGTATCGACCACAAGCGTTTTCACGATTTACGCCATACAGTGGCTACGGTCATGCTGGAAGACGGCGAAGCTATGAATACAGTACAGGAACAGCTAGGACACTACGACGCTGGCTTTACAGCTTCCAGATACGGACACGTTACCGCTAAAATGAGAAATAGCGCAGCTGTAAAGCTTGGCGAACGTCTGGAAAAGGTAAGGAACCCGGAAGTAGAGGACGCAGAAGACGCCAACAGCGTAAAGAATGAAGATACCATTATTCCTTTCCAGGAAGGACGAAAGCTTAAGTCTGCCGCTTGTAAAATTAAATAGTGGACAAAAACGCCGACGCTTATTATAATTGTCTATAAGACAAACGAAAGGGGTGGAAACAGTGATAGGCAAGAACATACAATTTTACCGTGATCTTCGCGAAATGAAAGGGAAAGACCTGGCCGCGAAGGTAGGGTGTTCCGTCGGCGCTTTGTCCCATATAGAGAAAGGAAGCAGACAGCCCAGCGTAGATATGCTATATAAAATAGCTGACGCGCTGGACGTTTCGGTTATAAACCTGGTACTTGACGAAAAGGAAATAAATAGATTTTACTATGACGATGCTGTTAAGGCGTTCCACCCAGGAAGCGAACAGCTTAACCGTGTCCTGGATATTCTGAAAAAGGATAACGCCGCCTGGTCGGACGCGAAACGTATAGCGATCGTAAACTTAGACGACGTATAGAAAGAAGGTTTTATATATGAGTGATAGCAGCTATGTAGGCGATTATTTTTATACAGACGAAGAAAGTATTAAACATATGCACGAATTAGAAAGACAGAAGGGTAACCCATTCGTCGCCGGAACTATGGCCGGCGCCAGCTTCTTACAGCAGCCATACGGCGGCTTAAGCCATGCTTCTTATGGCTGGCCGTTCCAGAAACAGAAAGAAACAAACTGTAGTAAAAACGTAGTAAAAGGAGAATCCAAACAATGAAAAATGCTTATAATACCAGTGCTTACGGGTCCTTCGCTTACGTCTACGACATTTTCATGGACAACGTGGACTATCCTGCCTGGAGCAAATATCTGATTCAGCTTTTAAAAGAATATCAGGTGGAAGACGGACTGGTGCTCGATCTTGGCTGCGGAACGGGAAACATGACCGAGCTGCTCGCCAAAGAGGGCTACGATATGATCGGCGTGGACAATTCTGAGGATATGCTCGAGATTGCCAGTGAAAAACGCGCCGAGTCCGGCTTAAACATTTTATATCTGCTTCAGGATATGCGGGAATTTGAGCTCTACGGAACCGTGAAGGCGGTTGTGAGCATCTGCGATTCCATCAACTATATTCTGGAGGAAGATGATCTGCGGGAAGTCTTCTCACTCGTCAACAATTATCTGGATCCGAAGGGCATGTTTATTTTTGATTTGAATACAAAGTATAAATATGAACAGATGGGTGAGACTACGATTGCGGAAAACCGCGAAGAGGCAAGCTTCATCTGGGATAATTACTATGACCCGGAGGAAGAAATCAACGAATATGAGCTTGCCATTTTCATCCCGGAGGGAGAAGATTCCGATCTGTACCGCAAATTTGAAGAGGTACATTATCAGAGAGCGTACGATCTTGCGACGATCCGCCGCTTATTGGAAGAGGCAGGCATGGAGTTTGTGACGGCCTACGATGCATTCACAAAGGATGCGCCGAGACCGGAGAGCGAACGTATTTATGTCGTAGCAAGAGAAAAAGGAAAAAGTGAGAAATAGGAGAGAAACATGGATTATATTGTAAGAGCAACAGCGGCAGACGGACAGATTCGTGCGTTTGCAGCGACAACAAGAGAAACCGTAGAGACAGCACGCCAGGATCACAACACGAGTCCGGTTGCAACCGCAGCGCTGGGCCGCCTTCTGACGGCAGGTGCAATGATGGGCGTTATGATGAAGGGAGATAAAGACCTTCTGACCCTGCGCATCCATGCCGGCGGACCGCTGAACGGCATTACCGTAACAGCAGATTCCAAAGGAAATGTAAAAGGTTACGTCGGAAACCCGGACGTCGTGATTCCGGCCAACAAAAAAGGAAAACTTGACGTGGCAGGTGCTGTCGGCGTCGGATTCATGGATGTCATCAAAGACCTGGGACTGAAAGAGCCGTACGTCGGACAGTGCGTTCTGCAGACGAGTGAGATCGCAGAGGATCTGACCTACTATTTTGCAACGAGTGAGCAGGTTCCGTCCAGCGTCGGACTCGGTGTGCTGATGAACAAAGACAATACCGTCCGTCAGGCCGGCGGCTTTATCATTCAGCTGATGCCGTTCTGCGATGAGAAAGTCATTGAAAAACTGGAGCAGCGTCTGGCAGAAGTCAATTCCGTTACCGCATTCCTTGACGAGGGCCTGACTCCGGAGCAGATTCTTGAAAAACTGCTTGGAGACATGGATCTTGTGATCAACGATACCGTGCCGACCCAGTTTTACTGCAACTGCAGCCGTGAGCGTGTATCGAAAGCGCTGATTGCGGTCGGAAGAAAAGAACTGAACGAGATGATTCAGGAAGCAAAACCGGTGGAGCTGAAATGCCATTTCTGCAACAGCGCCTATGAATTTTCTACCGAGGATCTGAAAGAATTACTGCGCAAAAGCAAATAGCGGAGGGATAAAGAGATGAAACAGGGATTCGTAAAAGTCGCAGCCGCTTCCTGTGCGGTGGCAGTAGCGGATGTCAGAGAAAATACGAGAGTCATTCTGGAAACCATTCATAAAATGGAGGACGAGGGCGCAAAAGTGATGGTGCTCCCGGAGCTGGCGCTGACCGGCTATACCTGCAGCGATTTATTCTGGCAGAGCCAGATGATCGACGCGGCGAAAGAGGGATTAAAAGAGATTGCCGACGGAACGAAAGGGACCGATGCACTGATTTTTGTCGGCCTTCCGTGGGAACAGGGCGGAAAGCTGTTTAACGTGGCCGCTGTACTCTGTCATGGCGAGCTGCTCGGCGTCGTACCGAAAAAGTATCTGCCGAACTACAATGAATTTTATGAGCTGCGTCACTTTACGCCGGGAAAAGAAGCGGTAACAACGACGGAATTTTTCGGAAAAGAGGTTCCGTTCGGCATGAATCTGCTCTTCCAGTGTGCGGAGATGCCGCGCCTCAAAGTTGCTGCAGAGCTCTGCGAGGATCTCTGGACCCCGAATCCGCCGAGTGTGGCGCATGCCCTGGCCGGTGCGACGGTGATCGTCAATCTTTCCGCGAGTGATGAGATGGTTGGAAAAGACAGCTATCGGAGAAGCCTCGTGAGTGCACAGTCGGCACGTCTGATCTGCGGTTATATTTATGCGACAGCAGGCGAGGGCGAGTCCACGACGGATCTCGTCTTTGGCGGACAGCATCTGATTGCGGAGAACGGAACGATTCTTGCCGAGGCAAAACGGTTCGAGAATCAGATCGTCTGCGCGGATCTCGATGTTGATCGTCTGACGAGTGAGCGCAGAAGAATGACCACATATCCGGAACAGAGAACCGACGGTTATCAGGTGGTTAAGTTCTCATTAACAATAGAAGAAACAAAGCTGATCCGTTACTTCGATCCGCGGCCGTTCGTACCGTCGGATAAGCACAACCGGGATCAGCGATGTGATGAAATTTTAAATATTCAGGCCATGGGACTGAAAAAACGTCTGGCGCATACGCACTGCCAGTGCGCGGTCATCGGTATTTCCGGCGGACTCGATTCGACGCTGGCACTGCTCGTCACTGCAAGAGCGTTCGATCTGCTCGGCCTTCCGAGAAACCAGATTCTTTCTGTGACCATGCCATGCTTTGGAACGACGGACCGCACGTATCAGAATGCCTGTGAACTGACGCGGTGCCTTGGTGCAACCTTAAAAGAGGTTGATATCAAAGAGGCCGTCAATCTCCATTTCCGCGACATCGGACAGGATCCGGAGAAGCATGATGTGACGTATGAAAACGGACAGGCGCGTGAGAGAACCCAGATTCTGATGGATCTTGCCAACCAGTCCGGCGGTATGGTCATTGGAACTGGTGATCTTTCCGAGCTGGCACTTGGCTGGGCAACGTACAATGGCGACCATATGTCGATGTATGCCGTCAATGCGTCCGTACCGAAAACCCTGGTGCGCCATCTGGTACAGTATTATGCGGACACCTGCGGGGAAAAAGCACTTTCCGATATCCTTCTGGATGTACTCGACACGCCGGTCAGCCCGGAACTGCTGCCGCCGAAAGATGGTGTCATTTCTCAGAAAACAGAAGATCTCGTCGGACCGTACGAGCTTCATGATTTCTTCTTATACTATATGCTGCGTGTGACGTACGAACCGCTCAAGATTTACCGTGTGGCAAAACTTGCATTTGCCGGTGTCTACGATGATGCGACGATCTTAAAATGGCTGAAAACGTTCTACTGGAGATTTTTCGCGCAGCAGTTCAAACGCTCCTGCCTGCCGGATGGCCCGAAGGTCGGAAGCGTTGCGGTATCCCCGCGCGGCGACCTGCGTATGCCGAGTGATGCGTGCGTGAAGCTCTGGAGAGAGGAACTCGACCAGCTGTAAAAAACAAAACAGGAAATACGGAAAGAAACAAAGATAATCCAAATTGGTGCAGACAATCAAATTTTGAGATGCACGACAGAAAAAAGGCTTCGGAGCAGAAGAATGCTTCGAGGCCTTTTTGCATGGAAAGATCAGGATTCTGCGGAGGAAGGATTTTGAGCCTGTTCGAGCGCCTGATTGATCGCGGAGACGAGCAGTTCGGAGGTGTAGCGGTCGTCCTCTCCGTAGATGAGGCCTTCCGTCGTCTGATTCACATAGATCTGGCTTGCGATGGAATCGAGCGCGGGCTCCATGAGCGGATACATGGCGGCGGTGGTTTCACTTAAGTTATTCAGTGAAATCGCGGTGATGCGGTCCTGCTCAACATTGACCTGCACATCGAAGGTCTGGTCGCCGAGCGAGATCGTGGAGGTGTAGATGCCGGGAATGTAGCGTGCATTTTCGGCGGAAGCAGCAGTGGTGACAGAAGGTTTTTTCGCAGAATCCTTCTTTCCGGAGAACATGATCAGAAACACCACGAGAAGAATCAGCGCGAGAGCAAGAAAAACAGCGGTGTAAACCACTTCTTTCATATGTAGTACAACAATTTTCGTTTTGGAACTCATGGGCGGGCACACTCCTTTTTGAAAAGCCGTCTGCGGGGCGGGAAGCGGGGGCGGAACAGGCGGGCGTTTTTACTATAATGTATGTGGGAAGAATGGTTTTTATGAAGGTTGTTCTACAGCAGGTTGATTGCATCAAAAAAAAGAGTCTGCTATACTGTAGCTATGTTTATTTTGGGGCAGAAATGGATCAGAACAGGAGGAGCAAGGTATGAGTCTGCAGTTTATTATGGGAAATTCGGGGGCCGGAAAATCGCGGTATGCGTATGAAAAAATCCTGGCGGAAGCGGCGCGCCACCCGGAGAAAAATTATCTGATCGTCGTGCCGGAGCAGTTTACGATGCAGACGCAGAAAGAACTCGTGTCTCTGCATCCGGCGGGCGGAATTTTAAATATTGATATTTTAAGTTTTCAACGTCTGGCCTACCGTATTTTTGAGGAGACCGGCGGAAGCATGTATCCGGTGCTTGAAGAGACGGGAAAAAGCCTCGTGGTGAAGCGCGTTGCGCAGGAAAAGAAAAAGGAGCTGACAATTCTTGGCAGCACGTTAAAAAGAACCGGTGCGGTTTCGCAGATGAAATCGCTGATCTCCGAGCTGAAACAGTACCAGATTGCGCCGTCCGAGCTTGATGCGTGGGCGGAAGAGACGGGGGAGAAAAAGCTGCTGGCGGCAAAACTGAAGGACACCGGTGTGATCTACCGCGCGTTTGAGGAATATCTGGAAAACCGTTATGTGACGGCGGAGGATGTGCTGGAAGTTCTGGCGGGGAAACTGGAAGAATCGGCGTTGATCAAAAACAGTGAGGTGCTGGTGGATGGGTTTACCGGATTTACGCCGGTGCAGATCGGTGTGCTTGGAAAACTGTTCCGGCTCTGTGCGAAGGTTTATGTGACGATTATTATGGATGAGCGGGAGGACCCGTATAAAAAGGCGATTCCGCATCAGCTTTTTGCGATGAGCCGCCAGCTTGTCCAGCAGCTCATGAAAGCGGCAGATGAAGCAGGGTGCCCGGTGGAGCCGGAAATCTGGGTCAGACGCTCGGGACATGGCCGTTTTCAGCCGGGAAGCACGATGGATCAGCTGGAGCAGAGACTGTTCCGGTATGGAAAGAGAGGATTTTCCGGAAATGGAATAGAAAAAAGATCAGAATCAGGAACGGAAGCAAAGACAGGAAATCCGGCAGCAGGATACGAGGCGAAACAGCAGGGCATCTACATCAGCGTCGCGCCGAATCCGCGTGCCGAGCTGGAAGAGACGGTGCGTCTGATCCGCCGCATGGTGCGCGAGGATGGTATGCGTTACCAGGATTTCGCCGTTCTGACCGGAGATCTTTCTGTTTACGGCACGTATGCGCGGGAAATCTTTGAAAAATGTGGTGTTCCGTACTTCGTGGATGAAAAACATTCCGTGCTGATGAATCCGTTCGTCGAATTTCTGCGCGCGGCGATCGAGATGGTCGTGCAGAGCTTTTCCTACGAGAGTGTCTTCCGCTATCTGCGCTGCGGCCTTTCGAGTCTGGACTGCGAGGAGACGGATGCGATGGAAAACTATGTGCTCGCGCTTGGTATCCGCGGACTGAAAGCGTATGGGGAAACCTGGACGAGGGGCTACCGCGGCATCAAGCCGGATGAAGTGCCGCAGCGCAATCTTCTGCGGGAGAAGTTCTATGCTGAAGTGCAGCCGTTTGCGGAGCGGATGAAGAAAAAAGATGCCACGGTGCGTGAGCGGACGGAGGCCCTGTACGCGTTGGCGGTACAGAATCAGATGCAGGAAAAACTCGAGGAGCGGCGGCAGCAGTTTGAGCAGCAGGGACAGGAGGCGTTTGCGAAAGAATACAGTCAGATTTACGGCATTGTTATGGAGCTTCTGGATAAGATCGTCGAGGTGCTGGGCGATGAAAAAATGACGCTGGCAGAGTATCAGGAAATTCTGGAAGCGGGATTTGCGGAGGCATCTGTCGGTATTATTCCGCCGACGGCGGACCAGGTACTGATCGGTGATAATGAACGGTCGCGTCTGAAGGACATCCGCGTGCTGTTTTTCGTCGGCGTGAATGACGGGCTGATTCCGCGCCACGACGCGGGCGGCGGCATTCTCTCGGAATATGACCGCGAGGAGCTGGAACGGGCGGATGCGAAGCTGTCCCCGACGGCGCGGGAGACGATGTATCAGCAGAAATTCCATCTGTACCGAAATTTGACGAAACCGTCGGAACGGCTGTATCTTTCGTTTGCAAAGGCAGGTGCGTCCGGCGAGGCGCAGAATCCGTCGTATCTGATCAATGAAATACGAAAACTCTTCCCGGAAATTCTGGTGCGGGATATCGAAAAAAAGGAACAGCCGGAGGAACGGCTGGAAATGCCGCGGTCCGGTGAGGCACTGTTCCTCGAAGAACTTGGAAAAGCGGCGGAGGGTGAGAGCGATCCGCTGTTTGAGGAGCTTTACCGCTGGTATGCAGCACATCCGGAGGCGGGAATTCCGGCGGAGACGTATCGGAAAGCGGCGTTTCTGCGGTGTGCGGACGGCGTAATCGGAAGGAGTGCGGCATCGGCGCTGTATGGAGATACCTTGAAAAACAGTGCGACGCGGCTGGAAAAATATGCGGCGTGTGCGTTTGCCCATTTCATGGAGTTCGGCCTTCAGATCCGCGAGCGGGATCAGTATGAGCTGAAAGCGGCGGATATGGGAACGGTCATGCATGAAGCGCTTGAGAAGTTTTCGAAAAAACTGCAGGAGAACGGTGAGACCTGGAAGACGGTGACCGATGACACGCGTGACCGTCTGATTGAGGAGTGTGTCGAGGAGACGATGGCGGACTATGGAAACACAATTTTTCAGAGTTCAAGCCGGAATCAGTACCGCATTATCCGCGTGAAGCGGATCCTGAAACGAACTGTCTGGGCACTGCAGCAGCAGATCCGGCAGGGAGAATTTGAGCCAGGGGAATTCGAGGTTTCGTTCTCGATGGAGGACTCGCTGTCGGCGATCAACATCGATCTGTCGGAGCATGAGAAAATGCGTCTGCGCGGACGGATTGACCGCGTGGATCTCTGCGAGACGGACGATAAGGTCTATGTGAAAATTATCGATTACAAGACGGGAAATACGTCGCTCGACCTGGTGGCGCTCTATTATGGACTGCAGCTGCAGCTTGCTGTTTATCTCGATGCGGCGGTGGAACTGGAGCAGAAAAAGCATCCCGGCAAGCAGGTGGAGCCGGCGGGCGTGTTCTATTATCATATTGATGATCCGATGCTCGATCAGGAGGATGATGAGACCGACGAGGCGTGGGGCCGGCGGATGCTGAAAGCGCTGCGGATGGACGGTCTTGTGAATGCGGACCGGAAAGTTGTGGAGCTTCTCGACCGCGTGCTTGAGGACGGAACGACATCCGATGTGATTCCGGTTGGAAAGAAGAAGGATGGAAGTTATACGAGCTATTCGAAAGTAGCATCGCCGGAGCAGTTTGATGTGATCCGCACGTACACCAGAAAGAAGGTGCGTGAGATCGGCGAGGGCATTTTTTCGGGCAATGTAAAAATTTCCCCGTATCAGCGGGACGGTGCAACGGCGTGTGCGTACTGTGAATATCAGGGAATCTGCGGTTTTGACCAGAAAATTCAGGGATACGAGTACCGCAAACTGAAGGGTATGGACACGGAACTGCTGATGAAGGCGATGCAGGAGATAACACAAAGTGATCAAAAAGAGTGACTGCCTTCCGGAAAGGAAAGAGAAATGCAGTTTTCCATGTATGAGAAAGTAATCAGCCAGAAAGAAGAGGGAGAGATAAATGGCAGTAAAATGGACAGCGGAACAGCAGAAAGTCATTGATACGAGAGACCGGAATCTTTTGGTCAGCGCAGCGGCAGGTTCCGGAAAGACGGCGGTTCTGGTAGAGCGGATCCTTGCGATGGTGAAAGATCCCGTGCGCCCGATTGATATTGATCAGCTTCTTGTCGTGACCTTTACGCGTGCAGCGGCGGGAGAGATGAAAGAGAGAATCGGCCGCGCCCTGCAGCAGAGCCTCGAGGAAAATCCAGAGAATGAGCATTTACAGCGGCAGCAGACCCTGCTTCACCATGCACAGATCAGCACGATCCATGGCTTCTGTTCGTATGTGATAAAAAATTATTTTCAGATGATTGATCTCGATCCGGTATACCGCATGGCGGATGAGGGAGAGATCCGTCTGATGAAAAGTGACGTGATCCAGAAGGTGATGGAGGAGCGGTTTGCGGAAAAAGATCCTGCGTTTACACGGTTTGTGGAGAGCTACGCGGCGGGAAAACAGGATGACGGACTCGACGCGCTCGTGCTGAAGCTGTATGAATTTTCCATGAGTTATCCGTGGCCGGAGCAGTGGCTCGAAGAGTGCCGGGCGGCGTATCAGATCGATTCGCCGGAGGCGGTGCAGAAAAGCATCTGGGTACAGGTACTGATGGCTGAGGCGAAAAAGCGGCTCTCGAGTATTCTGGAAGGAATTGAGGAAAACCGAAAAACGGCGGTAAGCCCTGGCGGACCGTATCTGTATGACGAGGCGCTGGCATCAGATCAGCAGATGGTGGAAGAGCTGATCGAGACGGAATCGTTCGACGGAATGGTGCGCGCGATGGCCGGAATGAAGTTCAAGGCGCTTTCGCGGAAAAAGGCAGACGATGTGAGTGAAACGCTGAAAGATCAGGTAAAGGCGGAGCGCGATGCGTGCAAAAAGGAACTGCAGAAGTTAAAGGAACAGTTCTTTGAGAAGGACAGCGCTGCGATTGCGGAGGAGATCGCCGACTGCAGGGAGCCCATCGGAGTGCTGATTGATCTGACGGAGCAGTTTGCGAAAGCGTTTGCGGAGAAAAAACGGAGCAAAAATATCCTCGATTATGCTGATCTGGAGCACTTTGCACTTGAAATTCTCGTGCAGCAAAAAGACGGCGGCCTGGTGCGGACCGATGCGGCGCGGGAGCTGTCGGAGCAGTTCCGGGAAATCATGATCGATGAGTACCAGGACAGCAACTTTATCCAAGAGGCACTGCTCTCTGCGGTGTCCGGTGAGGAGGACGGCAGGTGGAACCGGTTTATGGTCGGCGATATCAAGCAGAGTATCTACGGATTCCGCCTGGCGCGGCCAGAGCTGTTTCTGGAAAAATATCATACGTATGCGAAGGACGGGGAAAGCCAGCAGAGAATCGATCTCGACAAAAACTTCCGAAGCCGGCCGGAGGTGCTTGCAGGGGCGAACTATGTGTTCCGTAAGCTCATGAGTCCGGAGCTTGGCGGCATTGCGTATGATGAGGCGGCGAGCCTCCATGCGGGTGCGGCGTTCCCGAAGAAAGAAGAGGGAAATACGGATCTGTGGCAGACGGCATACGAAACGGAGCTTCTGCTGCTGGACGACCAGGCGCCTGAGCTGGAAGATGACAAGTCGCGCGAGACAAAAATGGAAACGGAGGCGGCTGCCGTTGCGGCGCGCATCCGCGAGATGGTTGGAAAGGAAGAAGTGGTGGACAAAGAGACCGGAGAATACCGGAAAATCCAGTACCGTGATATCGTGATCCTGCTTCGGGCAGTCAGCGGCTGGTCAGAGACCTTCTCCCGTGTCCTTCAGGCGGCGGGAATTCCGGCGTACAGCACATCGAAAACGGGATACTTTTCCACACAGGAAATTGTGACCGTGCTGAATTATCTGCATCTGTGTGACAATCCCTGCCAGGAGATTCCATTTACCGCAATCTTACGCTCGCCGATCTGCGGATGCACGGATGCGGAACTGGCGGCGGTGCGTTGTGTGGATAAAGACGTAAAAATTTACGAGGCATGTGGAAAATATGCGGCAGAAGGGGAAGATGAGGCGCTTCGGAAGAAGCTTGGAAGTTTTCTGGAGCAGCTGGAAATGCTGCGGAGCCGTGTGCCTTACACGCCGATTCATGAACTGATTACACAGATTCTCGATGAAACGGGCTACGGCGGCTATGCATCTGCGATGCCGGGTGGTGTGCAGCGGCGGGCCAATCTGGAAATGCTCGTGGAAAAGGCGGTGGAATTTGAGGCGACGAGTTACCGTGGACTGTTCAACTTTATCCGTTATATCGAGCAGCTTCAGAAGTATGAAGTCGATTTCGGCGAGGTGAATATTTACGGGGAGAGCGCAGATACGGTGCGTATCATGAGTATTCACAAGAGTAAAGGACTGGAATTCCCGGTTGTGTTCCTCTCGGGCATGGGCAAATCGTTTAACCAGATGGACAGCCGTGCGGCGCTTGTACTCCATTCCCGCATGGGCATCGGCGCGGATGCGATCGATCCGGAGCACCGCGTCCGTCAGGCGACACTGCCGCGGCAGATCATCCGGCAGAGCATGAAGCTGGAAAATCTGGCGGAGGAGCTGCGGGTGCTTTACGTTGCCATGACGCGACCGAAGGAGAAGCTGATTATGACGGGCATGGCGTCGAAGCTGGAGAGCCGCGTGAAGCAGTGCGCGGCGCATGCGGGGCGGCAGGAGGAGCTGCTGTCGTATCAGACATTGAGCAGTGCATCCGGGTATCTCGACTGGATTTTGCCGGCATTTTCGAGAAACCGGTGTTTCGACGGGCTGTATGAACAATTTGGTCTGGCAGGGAATGCGGACAATCCGCTGTATGCGGAGAAAATTCCGGTAACGATCCGCCTTGTATCACCGGCAGGACTTGTTGAGGGAGAAGTGCTGCATCAGATGGAGCGCGCGGTGAATGAGCAGAAGATCATGGAAATTCCGAAGCAGCCGCCGAGAGAAGCGGCGCTGAAGGAACTTGTGGAGGAGCGGTTTGCCTACCAGTATCCGTATGAGAAGGAAAAACAGATTCCGGTAAAGGTTACCGTTTCACAGCTGAAGAAGGCCGGGATGGAGGAATCCGAGATCGGAAAAGAGCTGTTCGCGCAGGAAGAACTCGTACCAATTGTGCCGGGCTTTCTGAAAAAGGATCATGTTGCGGCTCTGACGGGCTCTGACCGCGGAACGGCGTACCACCGCCTGCTGGAATGTCTCGATTACCGCAGAGCGTACAGCATCACAGAGCTGATGGCACAGACGGAGGAATTGATTGCAGAAGGAAAGATGACGAAAGAAGCAGCGGAATGCATTTATTTCAAATCGATCCTCGCTTTCGCAAAAAGTCCGGTTGGAATGCGGATGCGGAATGCCTTTTTGAATGAAACCCTGAAACGGGAGCAGCCGTTTGTGATGTCCGTTCCGGCAAGTGAGGCAGATCCGTCCTATCCGGAAGATGAAACCATTCTCGTGCAGGGAATCATTGACGCATGGTTCCCGGAGGGGGATGAGATTGTTCTTGTGGACTACAAAACGGACCGTGTGAAAGAAGCCGGGGAGCTGAAAAAGCGGTATGAAAAACAGCTCGCCTATTACCAGCAGGCACTGGAGCGGACGACAGGGAAGAAAGTGAAAGAGAAAATTATTTATTCGCTGGCACTGGATGAAGAGTTGGTATTGTAGGAAAAAACTACTAAAAAAAACAACTGTCAAAACAGGGATAAAGTATGATATCATGGTTGAGAAACAAACAGGTATTGAGAAACAAAGAGAAAAAAGGAGATTCAGCGATGATTCGAAAAATTGTTCAGATAGAGGAAGACAGATGTACAGGATGCGGGCTTTGTGCGCATGCCTGTCATGAAAGTGCGATTGCGATGGTTGACGGGAAGGCAAAGCTGATCCGGGATGACTACTGCGACGGATTCGGCGACTGCCTGCCGGTTTGTCCGGCAGATGCGATTTCGTTTGTGGAGCGGGAGGCGCTGCCGTACGATGAGGAGGCGGTAAAAGAGAACCAGCGGAAGGCAAAAGAGGCGGCCGGACAGGAGAATACCGGAGCAGGAAAAGCAGGTGAAAACAGCTGGGCGATTGACCGTGCAGATGCGCAGGAAAATTCTGCAGCAGTTCCGTCCCGGCTCCGCCAGTGGCCGGTGCAGATCAAGCTTGTGCAGGAGCGGGCTTCGATGTTTGCAGGAGCAGACCTTCTCATTGCGGCAGATTGTACAGCGTATGCTTATGGAAACTTCCACCAGGATTTCATTCGAAATCATGTCGTTCTCGTAGGCTGTACAAAACTTGACGATGTCGATTATTCCGAGAAACTTGCGCGGATTTTCATGCGGAATGATATTAAGAGTATTACGGTTGCACGCATGGAGGTTCCGTGCTGCGCAGGAATGGAGCGTGCCGTGAAGATGGCACTGAAAGAGAGTGGAAAGAAGATTCCGGTGAAAACCGTGGTGATTTCTACGGAGGGGGAAATTTTGTAGAAAATCAGATATAGTAATTAGCGTGTGCCCTTAAAAGTATTTTTACAATTGGTACATTCTGCTTTGTGGAATATGTAAGACGAAAAAAATGAAAAGCTCGGTAAGAGGTATTAGAAAAATGAGTATGACGAAGATACAAAAGGAGCTTCTTGGTGCGCTGATTGGTCTGGCCCGGTCGGTCGATGGAAGAGGAGAAGCAGCAAAAGGTGAATCGCAGGAGTTTTCCAGCGGTGACAGCAATGGTCACCGCCCGGACAAAGCCACGCATGAGATTCTGCTTGGCGGAATTTGTGCGGCAAATCCGGAAAAAGAGCTGAGGGAAGAAGATGGGAAATCCTGGATTGTACGCGTGGAGGCAGAAAAGAATCGTCTGAATCCGGATTGCGCAGTGTGCAAAGGAAAATGCGGCAGAACAGATAACTATGATCTCGAAGAAATGGAGACAGATGAACCGTCGGACCGGGCACGAAAAGAGCAGATTCTTGCGGAATTGTTTCCGATGGCAGAAAAACTGCAGCAGCTTCGGAAAGAAACAAAAGAGCAAAACAAAGAATTGCAGGGGGCGGTTAATTTTTTATATAAAGCATTGTTTGCGATTGGAAACTATGTCGGGGAAAAGAGTCTGCAGAGTGTGGTGCAGGAGATGAATACCCTTTTTGTTGAATTGGAAAATGTATTGAAATAAGTAGAAAATAAGAAAAATCCTCTGTCCGGAGTGTATAAAAAACCCCGGAAACAGGGGATTTTTTGCGTTCTGCGCCAAGTGCATAAAACGTATTATCGCGTTTTCACAAAGTTTTGCAAAAGCAGACAAAATTGCAGACAGGCGCTTGCAACAGAAAAATGAATAGGTTATAACATTATAACAAGATGGCAGGGAGAGCCAATACAAAGAAATGAGATTCTATTGGCATATAAACAGAAAAAATACAGGGGAAAAGATGAAAAGGGACGGAAGCGGGATGGAGCAGAAAAAATATATCCTTCTGGATGTTGGCGGAACGGAAATCAAAGGAAGTGTGTCGGACGGAAATGGAGTAAGAATGAGAATCCGGAAATTTCCAGCACAGGCGCAGAAGAGCACAGAGAAGATTCTGGACAATTTTGCAAAGATCTGCCGGGAACTGATGAGAGAAGCAGACGGAAGTGTTGTCGGAGTTGGGATGGCGATTCCGGGTCCGTTTGATTATGAAAATGGAATCAGCCGGATGCAGGGACTGAATAAGTACGATGCCATTTACGGGATTCCACTGGAAAGAGAAATCAAGGCGCGCGTGCCGGAACTTGGATCAGCACGATTTTTGTTTTTACATGACATTGAAGCATTTGCACTGGGAGAAAGCTGGTACGGAAACTGTCGTGATGCGGATAAAATTCTGTGCGTCTGCATCGGAACCGGCGCCGGGTCGGCTTTTGTAGAAAACGGGAAAACGGTGAAAACAGGAAAAGGTGTGCCGGAAAATGGATGGATTTATCAACAGCCGTTTGGAGATTCCATTTTGGACGATTATCTTTCTGTGCGCGGGCTGGAGCAGATTAGCCTGGCTGTGACAGGAAAAGTGTGGAGTGGAAAAGAATTGTATGGTCTGGTAAAAGCGGGAAACATGGAGGCAGAAGAAGTCTGGAGAAGATTTGGAGCAGATGTGGCGGCTGGCCTTCTTCCTGTGCTGGAGGAATATCAGCCGGATCTGCTGCTTCTGGGCGGACAGATTGCAAAAAGTTTTTCCTGGTTTGGAAAAGAACTGGAAAGAGAGTGCGAGAAAAGAAAGATTCGGATTCAGATAGAAACGGAAACATCCGGCCGTGCCATGGAAGGCCTGTTGTCACAGTTTTCTGAAAAAACACAATAGAGCAAAAATATTTTCAGAAACAAAAATACAATGCTATGGAGAGAAAAGAAGAAGGAGAAACTGCAAAAATGGATAGAAATCCGGGAGCACCGCCGCTGTATGCGCAGCTGGAACAGATTCTGAAACAGCAGATCGAATGCGGCACGTACAAAAAAGGAGATTTTCTGCCAACAGAAAAAGAGCTGATGGAAAAGTACGAGCTTTCGCGTGTGACAGTACGCCAGGCGATGACGAATCTGGTACAGAGCGGTTACGCCCGTGCACGGCGCGGCATCGGAACAGATGTTGTCTACGAGAAAGTCGAAGAGCAGATGGAAGGTGTCATCAGTTTCACGGAAGAAATGAAAAAGCATCATATCGAAATGCAGACAACATACTGCAAGATGGAACTGATCAGTCCCGGGGAAACGGTAGCAAGAAGTCTGCAGATTCCATTGACGGAGCCATGTTATTGCCTGAAACGTGTGAGGAATGCTGTGGGAAAACCCATGGTCTATACCATTACGTATCTGAAAAAAATCTGCGAACTGCCAACAGAGCCGGAGCCATACATGGAATCGCTGTATCAGTATCTGCGGGAGGAACATGGAATCTATATTGAATCCGGCCGGGATACGCTTGAGGCGGCACTTCCATCGGAAGAGGTGCAGAAAGCACTGAAAATTGATGCGCAGATGCCTATTTTTATCCGGACGCGGCAGACATTTCGGAAGGGCGGCGAGGTTTTTGAATATTCGATCTGCTATTATCCGGGAAATCGTTATAAATATACAGTGGAATTGTAAAAACATGACACATAAAAAAGATAAAACCGGACAGACAACGGGCTGGAAATGTGTAAGTGAATCAGGCAGTGAAAGAAAATTGCAAAATCCGCCAGATGCGAAAGCGTTGAAATAAAGATGATGGGGCTGATCGGCGCAGGAAACAACTCAATGGATGGAAGAGAAATTAAGAAAAGGAAAAGAATCCAAATGAATTTAAAAAGGAAATATGGAAACTACGAGTTACATCCCAAAATGAAAATCACAGGATACGAAAATGAAATCTGGGATGAAAAAAAGGAGATCATCGAAGAATTAAAACGGGCGGTTCAGGAAAAACAGAAAGAAAAGAAAACATGTATTCTTTCCTTTGATCTGTATCCGGGTGTACGAAAAGAAGAAATGATGGAACTGGCAAATGCGCTGCAGCCGGACCGGATTTTTGATATCGAAGACTGCGCCAAAGACGAAGAAACGTTGTTAAGAGAATTTAACGATTACATCACCGATGACCGTGTTTTCGGTATCATGTGTCATAAAACCATAGATACCTGGTTTGAAAGCGAAAAGCTGAAAACCATGAAAAAAACAATTGAGACAGAATATGTGTCAGAATGTGTGGAAGAAAAAGATACAAACGGTGGTCTGATCGTGATCATTGGTACAGCGACAGAGCTTCTGACCGAGGCAGATGTTCTTGTTTATTGTGATCTGACCCGCTGGGAAATTCAGCTCCGCTACCGGAGCGGCATGCCAAACTGGCACAGTACCAATTATAATGATCCGATCCTGACGAAATATAAACGGGGATTTTTCATTGAATGGCGTCTGGCGGACCGCTATAAAAAAGAGCGGTATGAAAAATTCACGTATCTTCTGGATACAGAGACAGAAAATGCACCGGTTCTTACAACGGGAAATGCCTTCCGAGGCGCACTGCAGCAGCTTGCCGGACAGCCATTTCGTATGGAGCCGTATTTTGATCCCGGCGTATGGGGCGGTCAGTGGATGAAGGAAAACTTTGGTCTTGATGCATCGAAGGAAAACTTCGCGTGGAGCTTTGACGGAGTTCCGGAGGAAAACAGCCTGAATCTGGAAATCGGAGGAAAGACGTTAAAAGTTCCGGCCCAGGATCTCGTTCTGTATGCACCGCACGAGCTGCTCGGCGAGCGCGTCCATGGCCGGTTTGGTGCAGAATTTCCGATCCGTTTTGATCTGCTGGACACGATGGGTGGTCAGAATCTTTCCCTGCAGGTGCATCCGCTGACCGAATATATTTATGAAAAATTCGGCATGCCATATACGCAGGATGAGAGCTACTATCTTCTGGATGCCGATGAAGACGAGGAAACGTATGTCTACCTCGGTCTCAAAGAAGGCGTGGATAAAAAAGAGATGGAGCGGGAACTCCGTGCAGCAGAAAAAGGAGAAGAACGTTTCCCAGTGGAAAAATATGTCAACAAAATCCCGGTCAAAAAACACGATCATGTGCTGATTCCGGCGGGAACGGTGCACTGCTCCGGAAAAAACACGATGGTGCTGGAGATCAGTGCGACACCGTATATCTTTACCTTCAAACTATGGGATTGGGGCCGCCTTGGCATGGATGGACTGCCGCGTCCGATCCACCTCGACCACGGTATGAAAAATATTCAGTGGAACCGTGATACCAAATGGGTGTACGACAATATCGTCGGCCAGACCAGAACGATGGAAAAAACAGAAAACTGTGAAGTAGAGCGCACCGGACTGCACAGCCGCGAATTTATCGACACAATCCGCTATACACTTTCCGGGCCGCACACCGTCTCGATGGATGACACGGTTCATGTGATGAATCTCGTGGAGGGACGAAGTGCCCGTATCGAGAGCATGGATGGTAGCTTTGCAGCGTTCACGGTACATTATGCAGAAACCGCCATCGTTCCGGCAGCGGTCGGAACATACCGGATTGTACCGGAAGAGGGCGAAATGATTAGAATGCTGGTAGCATCAGTGCGATAAGGGAAAAGTGATAAAAACTTATGGTAGCTGCATGGAAAAAAGAACGTAGAATTTTATATATTTCAGGAAGAATAATGTATGTTATTGGAGATTCTCCTGTGCTAAACTCTTTTTGCACAGGAGAACAGAAGAATATTTTAAGAATCCAAACAAGAGCACAGATATAAACGGCGGTAGGAAGATGGCGCCATTCCGGTTTGTTTTTTGAAAAAATTTGAAAAATAAAACTGGTTATCAAAACCGAGGGTATCTGCAATCTTGGAAATGGGCAGATCTGTAGAAGTTAAAAGCAGCGTTGCAGTTTCCGTTTTTTTCTGCAGAATAAACTGTCCAGGAGAAATTCCCATGTGGGTTTGAAATAGTTTTGTAAAGTAACTGGAATGATAGCCGGCCACTTCTGCCATCTGTTGTACGGTAATCTGCTCATGCAGATGTGTTTCAACATAGGAAATTGCACTGGAAAGTGGAGAGTCAAAGGATTGTGGAATGAAAGAGACACTTCCAGGCGGGCAGCATTCAAAATAATAGCAGAGCAGATGAAAGACAGCCTGTTTGGCCTTCAGAGCGGAAGAAATATCCGTCTGCTTACAGGATTGAATAATGTCCTGAAAAATTCGCTGTGCTTTTTGCGGGTCTTTCGCATCAACACAAAGAGGAAACTGAACCAGCTGAAAGAGATCCGTTTGCTGACAGGTAATCTCAAAATGGCAAAAATAGGTGCGATAGGGATTTTGAACATCTGTAAAAAAAGATTGATGCGTACAGGCTGGGAGCAGATATAACTGACCTGCGTGAGGATGCAATACTGTCTGGTCGACCTGTACTGTGCCTTCCCCTTGCATTACCAGCTGAAAGCTGGAAAAAGGAGGACGAGAGGAATCGCATTTCCAGGATTCATCGCAAATAATCAGATTAGCACGTTCGAGAATGACAGTTGCCTCCCGGAGGCGATTTTTAATAAGTAATTCGTTTTCATTCATAAGTCGTTTCCACCTACACATTCTTCTGTGAATATAGTAATTTTAAAAACAAATCATTGATAAATGAATGATATGGCATTACTGCAAGAACAATTGTTAGCATTCTAGCATAAAAAGGAGAAAATAGCAAATGACACACAAAATCAGAGAAGTCTACATCGTACATCATTCCCACACTGACGTGGGTTACACCGATCTGCAGGAACAGGTTATTTATAACCAGGCAAACAACATCCGCCGGGCGGTCGAACTGATTGAAAATGGAATCAAAAACAACACACCCCAGAAAGATCTGAAATGGAACTGTGAGACATGGTACTGCGTGGAGCAGTTTTTCAAAATGGCAACGGAGGAAGAAAAAGAAAAGTTTTTCGATCTGGTAAAAAAAGGAAACATTGGTCTGTCTGCCAATTATCTGAACTTCAATGATCTTGCCGACTGCAAATATCTGAAAGAAAAAATCCATACGATGCAGGAAATCTGCGGCGAGCAGGGAATTCAGATCAAAACAGCCATGATTGCAGATATCAACGGCATCTCTATGGGACAGCGCGATGCCATGATCGAAAACGGGGTAGAATTTTTATATACCAACATTCATACGCATCACGGGATGTATCCACTGTATCAGAACCAGAAACCGTATTTCTGGGAAAATGAGGATGGAAAGCGTCTGCTGGTATGGAATGGCGAGCATTATAATCTTGGAAATGCCCTCGGCATCGTCCTGAATAAAAATGTTAACTTTATGACAGAAAATTACTTCGGCAAAAAGAATGGCGATGTGGCAGGACTTCTGGAAAATCTGCACACGAATCTCTCTGCAAGCATAAAGGAATATGAAGAAAACGGTTATCCGTACGATTTCTATATCACCAGTGTTTCCGGCGTTTTTTCGGACAATGCGCCGATCAACCCGGCCATTGCAGATACGGTTGAGCTGTTTAATGAAAAATATGGCGAAGAAGTCACCATGCATATGGTAACTTTGCAGGAACTGTATGAACGGATCCGGGACAAAGTGCAGGATGCACCGGTGTATCGGGGTGCCATCAATGACTGGTGGGGCAATGGAGTTGGAAGTACACCATATGCGGTAAAACATTACAAAGAGGCCGTACGTCTGAACCGTATCTGCGACCGTCTGGAAGAAAAAACAGGGGTACATAACGAAGAGCTGATCCAGGCTTATGGCGACAATTCTCTTTTGTATGCAGAGCACACCTGGGGTCATTCTGCTACTGTAACGAATCCGTACGATACCATGGTGACCAATCTGGATATGCGGAAAACCAGTTATGCGTCCAAAGCACACGAGGCAGCAGCCATGCGTAAAAATGAACAGTGCCATAAACTGGGTGATATCCTGCGGTATTACAATCTGTCCGGCAAAGTGAAAGCTGTTTCCACAAGCCATGCAAAGAGAATTTTCCCGGTAGAATTTTACGTTGAGACCATGAGTCTTCCGGCCGTGAAAGTAACCGATGACAAAACAAAACAGGAGATGGAGGTGCAGCTGTCTGCTCATCCACGCGGAGTCCTGGTAAGTTTTCTGGCAGAATTTGAGCCAATGGAAGAAAAAACGTTCACGTACGAAGAGCAGCCGGCTCCGTCCCAGACCCTGTTCACCAGAACTGCCTGGGTAGGCGCAGAGCGGGTACGCGATATTGTGAATACGTACGATCCGGAAAGTTACAAACTGCCTTACGGTCTGGAAAACGATTTCTTTCAGATCAAATGGAAAGTCGGAGAGGGCATTACCTCCTTCTACAATAAAAAAGCAGAGATTGAAATGTGCAAATCCGGTCTGGAAACGTTCTTTACGCCGGTTTATGAACGCACCGAAATCCGGAAAGGCGTTTATGAGGAGCGCCGTCTGATCGGAAGAAATATCCGCGGACTTCACGCAGAGCAGTATCAGGGTGACCTTACGGATGTGAAAATTCTGGATCACGGACCGGTGTTTACCAAAGTAGAACTGATCTTTACCCTGGAGGGAACTTATCACAGCAGTGTTGTGATCAAAATGTACCGTCATCTTCCGAAAATTGAGTTTTCTTACCGGGTGGCAAAAACATTAAGCGAGGATATCGAAAGCCTGTATCTGCCATTATCATTAAATCTTCCGGATGCGGAAGTGATGATCCAGAACGGAGGTGTTACCATGCGCCCTGGTATTGACCAGCTTCCTGGCACCAATATGGAATATTATATTGCGGATGAAGGCCTCGTTTACCGGACAAAAGATCAGACGATTCTGGTTAATACTTTTGACACACCGTTACTTTACATGGGGGAGATGGAATCCCATCCAATCCTTCTGTGCGATAACAAAGAGGAGAATAATAAACGGTCGGTTTACAGCTGGATTATGAATAACACATGGGAAACAAACTTCAAGATGGACCTGTCCGGATTCAGTGAGTTCCGTTATGGAGTGGAGATTGTGGAGCAGGAAACCGCAGAGAAAGATATGGAAAGTCTGTCGGACAATGACAAGGGTGTTGTTACCTTTATTTGCGCATAACTGAAAATATGGAAAAGAAAAAATATATTGTTCTGCTGCTGCAGATTGCAGCAGTCGCTGCAGCCGGGGTGATTGGCGGGGACACGCTGTTTGCCCTGGTAACAGCACTGATCGGCATTACGTTTAATTTTATGGTGTCTATGAATTTTGCACCGGGATTTCTGTTTGGTTTTGTCTATGCGGTCTGCAATGGTATTCTGGCATGGCAGACCAAGGTATATGCGACCTTTGTATTTATGATTTTTATGCAGGCTCCGATGGCTCTTTACAGTTTTTGGAAATGGAGAGGGGAGAAGAAACAGACGGAAACCATCATGCGGAAGATGAACCGCAGGGAGCTGAGTGTTACGGTCCTCGGAGCGATGGTACTGTTTGGAATTATAGCGGCTGTCCTTTCCCGGGTAAATGGAACGCTGGATATCAATGTTTTCTTTGACACCTTCTTTTTTGTCTGCAGTGCGATTGCCTGTATCGGACTGGCGGCCTGTTATAAAAATGCCTATATTGTTAATCTTGGTTCCGGGATTGGCGGAACAATTTTATGGGTGTTTAAAGCAGTAACAATGGGAACAGGGATATCGGTAGCCGTCTTTTTTCTGGCGGTGGCAATCAATGCGGCTATGGCTATCCGGCAGCAGTATGGAAGAGAATAGAAAAGTGAGAGACAGCGGGGAGTATGACAATTAGATGAAAAAGTTAGACTTTCCGCTGCTTTTTTCGTTAAAAATGCAAACAGGAGAAAAAGTGCTGTGTTAATATTAAAATATTAAGTGACTTAACATAAAAACACAGATTTTCTGCCAAAAAACCAAAAGAAACAGAAGAATACTCCTCGATCTATACAAATTTAAACGGAAAAATAAGAATTTTAATATACAAAATAACGAAAAGACTATTGACAATCTTTTTGAAGAATGCTAACATATAATCACAAGTTAAGAAACAAATAGAGAGGCTGTTGGTAACATGGCAGAGAGAAAATCAGTATCCATGCAAGACCTGGCAGATAAGCTGGGCATCAGTAAAGTAACAGTTTCCAAGGCGCTCAACGGAAAAGACGGCGTGGGAGAAGAACTGAAAGAAAAAATTTTTGCACTTGCGAGAGAATCCGGTTATGTCCTTCCGGACTACGGAAAACGGAAGAGCAAAAAAGTCGGTATCATCATGAGTCCGCGGTTCAGCTCCGGAGACGAAGGAAAATTTTATATGGCAATGTACGAGCGGATCATCTACGAGCTGCAGAGAGCATCCTGCTCGAGTATCATGATTTCTCCGACAACAGCAACACTTCCGTCGGACATGAACACGATACAGACCAGAGGACTGTTCGACGGCCTGATCTTTCTTGGTATTCTCGATAAGGGTGTCCGGGAGCAGATTGCACAGATTGATCTGCCGAAGGTTTACGTAGATATCTACGATCAGACCCACAAATCCGATTCCGTCATCACCGAGAATATTTACAGCTCCTATGAGCTGACCAATTACCTGATCCAGCAGGGGCACACAGACATCGGATTTGTCGGAACCGTAGGAAGTACAACCAGTATTTCCGACCGATATCTCGGATATCTGCGGAGAATGCTGGAGGAGGGGATTTCCCCGAAAAATGAGTGGAGAATCCCGGACCGGAGCGAGGAAGGCATTGCCATTCCGCTTTTGCTGCCGGAGAAGCTTCCCACCGCATTTGTCTGTAACTGCGATGCCACCGCATTCAAATTAGTGCAGACGTTAAAAGAGCGTGGAATCCGCGTGCCGGAGGATATTTCCGTGACCGGTTTTGATGATTCCATCTATGCACAGCTGTGCAGTCCGCCGCTCACCACGGTTGCGGTTGACACCGATGCGATTGCACGTCTTGCGGCAAAGCGTATGATCAAACATATGAATGAACCGCAGAAAAAGGGCGGCGAGGTATACCGCATCCCCGGAAAGATTATTTACCGGGATTCCGTTTGTAAGATAAACGGATAAAGTGATAAGCCCGAGCGATCGGGAGAAGGAGGAAAAAATCTTGAGTAAACCAAGCAAAAAGAAAAAAGGACGCTGGACCAAGAATGACACGGAGCTGACCGTCATGGCGCTGCCGACCACCATCTGGTACATTCTGTTCTGCTTCCTGCCGATGTTCGGTCTGATCATTGCATTCAAGAACTACAAAATCACAGGCGGAAAGAGCTTCATTTACAACCTGTTCCACAGTGACTGGGCCGGATTTAAAAACTTTTCGTTCCTGATCAGATCCAATGATCTGTTCGTCATTCTGCGAAACACAATCCTGTATAATCTGGCATTTATCGCCCTGGGTATGGTGTTTTCCGTAGGACTGGCTATCATGATCAGTCTGCTTCACAACAAAAGAGCATCGAAGGTATATCAGACCATGATGTTCTTCCCGTACTTCATGTCATGGGTTGTAGCTTCCTACTTCCTGGATGCATTCCTGAACCAGGATAACGGTCTGATCAACAGCATTCTGAGAAACGCAGGCAAGGAGCCGATTCAGTGGTACATGAGTGCCGGTGTATGGCCATTTATCCTGATCTTCATGTATCTGTGGAAATCCACCGGATACAACATGGTCATTTACCTGTCCAGTATTTCCGGTATTGATACAACACTGTATGAGGCAGCCGTTATGGACGGCGCCAACAAAAGACAGCAGGTATGGCATATCACCCTGCCGTGCTTAAAGAGCGTCATTATCATGATGTTCATCCTGAATGTCGGAAAGGTCTTTTACTCCGACTTCGGACTGTTCTTCCAGCTTTCCCAGGGAGCGAGCGGTTCGATTTTCAAAACGACAGCAACTATCGACACATACGTATACAACGCACTGCAGTCTTCTACTCCGATCGGAATGACTTCTGCGGCAACATTCTTCCAGTCTGTTGCATGCTGCATCACCATCCTTCTTGCCAACGCCATTGTGAAGAAGATTGATGAAGACAGCGCGATTATTTAAGGAGGTACAAAAATGGCAAAAAAGAAAAAAGATCTTGATCTGGCTTCCTCTTCACATTTAAATCAGATCCAGGGATCTACAAATGCAATTTTCAATGTTATTTTTGTGATCCTCGCCCTGGCCTGCATTATCCCGGTGGTATTCATCTTCATGATCTCAATTTCTTCTGAGCATTCGATCAAGATGAACGGCTACCAGTTTATCCCGAGTGCATACTCGCTGGATTCCTACAAATTCCTTCTTCGGGAAGGACAGATGATTGTGACTGCACTTGGCGTTTCCGTTGCGGTAACGGTTATCGGTACGGTAATCGGTGTTGCCCTTACGATGCTGATGGGTTACGTTCTTTCCAGAAGCACCTACAAACTGAGCGGATTCTTCACCATGGTCGTTTTCATTCCCATGATCTTCAATGGTGGTATGATTTCTTCTTATGTAGTCAACACACAGTTCCTGAACCTGAAAAACAGTATCTGGGCGCTGATCCTTCCGCTTTGTGTTTCTTCGTTTAACGTTGTTATCTGTAAAACGTTCTTCAAGACCAACATTCCGGAATCCATCATTGAGTCGGCACAGATCGACGGAGCAACCCAGTTCCAGATTTTCGGAAAGATCGCCCTGCCGCTGTCGAAACCGCTGATGGCAACGATCGCCCTGTTCCTTACCTTCGGTTACTGGAACGACTGGTTCCAGTCTTCCCTGTACATCAGCGATACCAAGCTGTATTCCCTGCAGGCTCTGCTGGATCACGTACAGAGAAATATTGAGATGATGGCAAACAACCCGTCTCTTGGCGTTACCACGGCACAGTACATGAACTCAATGCCAAAAGAGGGCGCCCGTATGGCGATGGCAATCATCATCATCATCCCGATCGCATGCTGCTATCCGTTCTTCCAGAAATACTTCATTTCCGGTCTGACGGTTGGTGCTGTAAAAGGCTGATCGACCATTTACACTATGGATCTCATACTGAAGCAAAAGGTTTCAGTTAAGGATAATCACAACATTCTATATTTTATATTAGGAGGATGCTATAATGAAAAAGAAACAGTTTTTAGCTCTTGCACTTTCTGCTGTTATGGCCGGCGGTATGCTGGCAGGCTGCGGAAGCAGCAACGGAAGCACCAGCTCTTCAAAGAGTGATGCAAAAGATGAAGTTGTTACACTGAAATGGATTCAGGTCGGTAACGGAATGCCGAAGGATTATGATGAGTGGCTTGAGCAGATTAACCCATATCTGGAGGAGAAAATCGGCGTTAATGTAGACATGGAAATCGTTCCGTGGGGCGACTGGGATAACAGAAGAAGCGTTATCACAAACTCCGGCGAGTATTTCGATATCCTGTTCACAGACCAGAACCGTTACTCTTCCGAGGTTAACACCGGCGCACTGATGGACATTACAGATCTGCTTAAAGACAACGCTTCCGAGCTGTATAACATGATTCCGGAAGACTATTGGAAAGCAGTAGAAGTAAATGAAAAAATTTACGGCGTACCGACCTACAAAGACAGCTCCCTTTCCGAGTACTTTGTATGGGATCAGGACATCGCAGATAAATATAATATTGATGTAAATTCTGTAACAGATTTCAATGCGCTGTATGATGCTCTGAAGACAGTAAAAGAGGGCGAAGGCGGATCTCCGTACTTCATGTCCAAAAATGGTGCAAACTTCCTGCTGAACCTGAATTACGATGATTTAAGCTCCGGACTTCCGGCAATCGGCGTTAAATACGGCGATGACAGCAAGACCGTTGTCAATCCGCTGGATGACGAAGAAATCCTTTCCAACCTGGACATCGTTCGCAAAATGTATCAGGAAGGTATCATCAACGGAGATGCTCCGACAGCAGATGATTCCAGCAAATACGCAATGTTCTTTGCAGCACAGGGATGGAGCGGCGCTGCAAAAACAACATGGGGTCCGAATAATGGTATCGCAAATTGTACAGCAGTACAGTATGGCAACACAGTCGTTTCCAACACAACGGTACGTGGTTCCATCAATGGTATCTACTCCGGATGCAAGCACCCGGACAAAGCACTTCAGCTTCTGAACCTGGTAAACACCGATTCTAAAGTACGTGACTGGTTCTACTATGGAGCAGAAGGAACAGACTTCGAGTACACCGATGATAATAAAGTACACCGCCTGACCACTGACTGGGGCATGGCCGGATATACCCAGGGTACTTTCTTCAATGTAACACAGACAGACGATGTTGACTTCAACCAGTGGGATGAAGTAAAAGAACTGAACGAGAAAGCAACTCCGTCTGAGATGCTTGGATTCAACCTTGATACCTCCAACATCGAAACAGAGCTTGCAAACTGCCGTGCCGTATATGAGAAATACTATTCTGAGTTATTCACCGGCGCACAGGATCCGAGAGAACTTGTAAAAACAATCGATGCAGAGCTTGAGACCGCAGGCTGGGAGACCATCCGCGAGGAAGCTCAGAAACAGATTGACGCACAGAAATAAGTCTGATACATTAACTTTATAAGAACTACAACAGGGCATTTTCGATTGCGGAGATGCCCTGTTGCAGGATAACGGGAAATGAAAAAAATTGAGCGAAAGGATGAAAAAAGAATGAAAGAGACCTTACCAAAGTCCATTCAGAAGCTGATTTTAAGCTTGAGAGAAAAACTGAAAGACGAGCCGGAAATCGTTGATATGTTTGAACGATGCTACTCCAACACCCTCGATACGACCGTGAAGAAAATGGAGGACGGCAGCACCTACGTCATCACAGGAGATATCCCGGCAATGTGGCTGCGTGACTCCGTAGCACAGCTGCGCCCGTACCTTGTTCCGGCACAGAACGACCCGGAGCTGGCTGACCTGATCGCAGGCCTGATCCGCCGCCAGTTTATGTGCATCAACATCGATCCATACGCAAACGCATTCAACGAAGGGCCGAACGGCAACTGCTGGGAGAAGGACGAGACCGATATGGGACCGTGGATCTGGGAGAGAAAGTATGAGATCGATTCTCTCTGCTATCCGCTGCAGTTCTCCTATCTGTTCTGGAAGAACACCGGAAGAACGGATCAGTTTGACGAGGTTTTCTGGGAAGGTGTTGACAAAATCCTGACTGTATTTGAGACCGAAATGAATCACGAGGAGAAATCCCCGTACAGCTTCATCCGGAAAAACTGCTCCTACACCGACACGCTTTCCCGAGACGGAAAAGGTGCGCAGGTAAAATCCGGCATCGGCCTGATCTGGTCCGGCTTCCGTCCAAGCGATGACTCCTGCCGTTACGGTTACCTGATCCCGTCCAACATGTTTGCGGTTGTTGTTCTGAATTATCTGAAAGAGATCGCAGATTTCGTCGGCGGAAAAGAGGAGATTGCGAAGAAAGCAGAAGAGATGGCAAAGACCGTAAAACAGGCCATCGAGACTTACGGTACCACCCATATCTGGGGACTTGGCGATGTTTATGCTTACGAGGTAGACGGCTTTGGCCAGTATAACCTGATGGACGACGCCAATGTACCGAGTCTTCTGGCTATGAGCTATCTCGGCTACGAGCCGGAAAGCCAGGAAGTGGCTGACAACACAAGAAAGCTGATCTTAAGCGAGGCAAACCCGTTCTACTATTCCGGAACAAAGCTTTCCGGAATCGGAAGTCCGCACACACCGGTCCGCTACGTATGGCACATCTCCAAAGCCATCGAGGGACTGACCGCACCGACAAAGGAGGAGAAGCATCAGATGATCCACGAACTGATGGCAACCGACGGCGGTACAGGACTGATGCACGAGGGTGTTTTCGTAGATGATCCGACCGTTTACACCAGAGAGTGGTTCTCCTGGGCAAACGCAATGTTCTGTGAGCTGGTAATGCAGTATTGCGGATATGAGATTAAGAAATAAACAAAAAGAAAAACGAAAAAGATAGAAAAGAGGAGGCTGTGTTCGCTGCACAGCCTCCTCTTTTCGTCTACACCAAAGAAAACTGTCAGTAACAGTTTCCCTGAAAGGAGGGACAGCAGTGGGGAGAATACTGCTGTCCCAGGGGAACATGGGATTTTCATTTTGATTCATTTCTCTGCACACGGGGTATTATACACAGTTTTTTGCGATATGTAAAAGATATAATTGATATGAAAGATATAATAAATTGGCATGACGAAGAAATGTAAAAGAATCTGAGCATCAGAAAATCTTAGGAAATCTATTGGGATTTCTTTGGAAAAGAAGAAGCGGAATCCTAAGAATGTTTTGGTAGAATCCTCTTATCAAGTGAAGATGAGAGAGGAAAGAACATGACCTGGAAAAACGAGAAAAAATCAAAAGCATTACTTGTGGTATTCGGCATTTACCTGGCGCTGCTTGTCTGGTGCATTTTATTCAAATTCGCCCTGCGCCCGGAAGAAATTCCGCACCTGCGGGGGATTAATCTGATTCCGTATGCGGCGTCGGTTGTGGTGAACGGGAAAGTGCAGATTAGTGAAATTATCGAAAATATGCTGGTCTTTCTGCCGTTCGGCCTCTGCATCTCAGCCTTCTATCCGGACAGCGAAATCCAGAACCGCATTCTCCTTGCATCGGGACTGAGCCTGTTTTTTGAGGTGACGCAGTATATTTTTGCGATCGGCGCGAGTGATATTACAGATGTGATCGATAATACGCTTGGCGCGGTGATCGGAATTCTATTGTATCTGGGGATGAAAAAAATCTGGAAAGAGAAGACGGGAAAGATCATTACCATTCTGGGAGCGGTGCTGGAAGTGCTGTTTCTGGCGTTGTTGTTTTTTACGTATGCGGCGAATGGGATGTTTTAAGATTGGAATTCAGGAAAGGATAGTGTATAATCGAGAAAAGGACAAATTCCGAAAGCAGGTGTGATGGATGGAAAAAGTAATCAGTATAGGAAAACAGAATTTTGCATCCTTAAGGGAAAACCATTATCACAGTTATAAGGAATGGAAAGGGGATTTTTACTTATGGCAATTACAGAGACAAAAACAAAATATGGACAGGTTCATGGTGTGCAAAAAGACGGCTACACGGTATTCCGCGGCGTTCCGTACGCAAAGCCGCCGGTAGGCGAAAAACGATTCTGCCCGCCGGAAGAACCGGCGTGCTGGGAGGGCGTTTATAAGGCGGATCATTTCGGATGCGTCTGCCCGCAGACCGAGCATGAGCCGGACTCCTTCTATGGAAAAGAATTTTATCTCGATCCGGAATTTGGTATGAACCAGAGTGAGGATTGTCTGTACTTAAACATCTGGACACCGGCAAATACAGTGGATGAAAAACTGCCGGTTGCTTTCTGGATTCATGGCGGCGCGTTTATGCACGGCTTCAGCCACGAATCCGAATTTGATGGAGCTGCTTACTGCGAACGCGGAGTGATTCTTGTTACGATCAATTACCGTCTCGGTGCTTTCGGATTTTTGGCACATCCGTGGCTGTCCGAGGAGAGCGGTGTCGGAAGAAGCGGAAACTACGCGATTCTCGACCAGATCGCAGCACTGAAATGGGTAAAAGAAAATATCGCAGCATTCGGCGGCGACCCGGAAAATATCACCGTATTCGGCCAGTCCGCGGGATGCATGAGCGTACAGACACTCGTCAGTTCTCCGCTGACTGAAAACTGGATCAGCAAAGCCATTTTCCAGAGCGCCGGCGGCTACGACACCGGACTGAACCGCGATATGCCGCTTTCCGAGGCAGAAACCATCGGCCAGGAATTTGTGGAGCTTAGCGGAGCAAAAACACTCGGAGAACTGCGTGCGATTCCGGCGGAAAGAATTGTGGAGATTCAGGAGGAGTACGGCAGATTAAATCCGTCACGAATGCTGAGTTTCGTGCCGAACATCGACAATCACCTGCTGACCTGCGGCTATAACGAGGCAGTAACCGAAGGAAAAATCAAGGACATCCCATACCTGCTCGGATCAACCGCAGACGACATCGGCGTGTTCCCGGAGATGAAAGAAAAAGGCGAGCACGGCGGCATCTATAAGGGATGCATCAACTGGAGCCTTGCGCTGGAAAAACTCGGAAGAAAACCGGCTTACGTTTACTACTTCACCCGTGCCCTGTTAGGTGACGACGCCGGAGCGTTCCATTCCTCCGAACTCTGGTACATGTTCGGAACCCTGGGCCGAAGCTGGCGCCCGAAAACCGAAGGCGACTATGCCCTCAGCAAAGAAATGATGGACGACTGGACCAATTTCATGAAAACCGGAAACCCGAACGCAGAGGGAAAAGACGACTGGAAACCATGCACAAAGGACGACCCGTATGTGCAGGTGCTGGATGTGAGAGAATAAGCAGAAGGAAATAAAAATGGCAATCGAATATCAAATACTTATCCCAGAGGAACTTGATGCAGTATAAACTGTAGATAGCAACTGGAAAGTCAGGAACACAAACAGAGCAGCATTTTACCGGTGTGTGAAAGGTAAAAATGCTGCTCTTTTTGCGTGGCAGAATCAGTCGTCCAGATCGTTGCGCTCGCGGAAGATCTGATAAATGGTGTCGATCAGTTCATCGTCATCGAGGCCTTCGAACTCGGCTTCGTTGACATCAAGATTCTCGGAAATGATGCGCAGAATGTGTACCGGCTCATCGTCGCCGCCGTCGGCCGGGTAGAGAACGGCGTATTCATCCTCCTTGTATTCTACGATATCCAGAAGCTCAAAACGGACAGAATTTCCGTCCTGATCGGTAAGGACAATAAGATTGGAATCCATAATTGCAATATACTCCTTTATGTGTTATTTTTGCCGCTCAAAAACATGCAAATATAAATTTATTATACTATGAGCAATTGGATTTGAAAAGAAAAAAGTGTCTGGTGCGATACGCTTGATATTTTGCGCCGATACGGTATAATGACAACAGAGTAAAAACTGGCGGCTGTGGCCGTACCCGGAAAAATTGGGGAAAGGAAGAACTTATGAATTATCAGGTATTAGATGTCAAAGTAAAAGATACAGAAGAAACTGCAAAATTATATACGTATTTTCTGGACAACTCGCGTGAGATTGCTCCGGAACGCGTGCGTCCGGTCATCGTGATCTGCCCGGGCGGCGGTTATGAATGGGTGTCCGAGCGTGAGGCAGAGCCGATTGCGCTGAAGTTTGTCGGAGCCGGTTACCACGCTGTTGTTCTGCATTACAGTGTTGCTCCGGCAGCTCACTATCCGACGGCACTCCGCCAGCTTGCCTGGACCGTTGCACATCTGCGGGAGCATGCGGCAGAATATCATATTGATCCGAACAAAGTAGTAGTAGCGGGATTTTCCGCAGGCGGCCATCTGGCAGCATCGTACGGTGTGTTCTGGAAAAAGAAAACATTTCTTGCAGAAGAACTTGGCGTAGACGCAGAGCAGCTTCGTCCGAACGGTCTGCTGTTATCCTACCCGGTTATCACATCCGGTCCGAAAGCGCACCGCGGATCCTTCATCAATCTGCTGGGAGACCGGTACGATGAGCTGGTAGACGAGATGTCTCTCGAGAATCAGGTCAGCCTCGATACGCCGAAGACCTTCCTGTGGCATACCGCGCCGGACGACTGCGTGCCGGTAGAAAACTCCATTCTGTTCTTTACAGCACTGCATGCACTGGAGATTCCGGTAGAAATGCATATTTATCCGGTCGGCGGCCACGGCCTTGGCCTTGCAAGCGAGGAGACACAGAGCTATGAATACCAGAACGCAGTACGCGAAGAGTGCCAGAGCTGGATTTCACTGGCACTGAGCTGGATGCAGCATTTATAAAAAAATGTCCCAGAAGGGAGAACAAAGATGAAAGTATTAATTGTAGTAGATATGCAGAATGATTTTATCGACGGAAGTCTCGGCACGAAAGAGGCGGTTGGGATTGTTGACCACGTTGCAGAGGTGATGGATTCGTTTGACGGAGCTGTTATCTGCACCAGAGATACCCATTTTGCGGATTATCTGGAAACGTCCGAGGGCAGAAAACTTCCGGTAGAGCATTGTATCGAAGGAACGAAGGGTCATGCACTGCAGGATACAATTCAGAAAATGGCGGAGAAAAAACAGGCCGTGGTGATGAATAAAATCACCTTCGGTGCAAAAAATCTGCCGGAGGAGATCGAAAAACTGGCAGGCGGCGTGCCGGAATCCATTGAACTCGTGGGACTCTGCACCGACATCTGCGTGATTTCCAATGCCATGCTGCTGAAAGCATTTTATCCGGAAGTGCCGATTTCGGTCGATGCATCCGCGTGCGCGGGCGTAACGCCGCAGAGTCATAAAAATGCATTGGAAGCTATGAAAATGTGCCAGATTGACATTGTAAACGAATAGACGGAAAAGAGGAAAAATTATGAGCACAACAAGATTATTTGATCAGGATGCGTACCTGGGTGAATTTGAGGCAACCGTAGAACGGAGCGTCTGCGAGGGCGGCATGTACCGCGTGCTGCTGGATCAGACCGCATTTTTCCCGGAGGGCGGCGGCCAGCCGGCAGATGAGGGAACGCTGGACGGAATTTTTGTAACGGATGTACAGGAAATCGACGGCGAAATCTGGCATACCGTGGAAGCACCGCTCGAGCTGGGCAAAACGGTAGTTGGAAAACTTGACTTTGAAAAACGTTTTTCCAATATGCAGAATCACTGCGGAGAGCATATCGTGTCAGGTATCGTGCATCGGATTTACGGTTTCAACAACGTTGGATTTCATATGGGAAGTGATGTCATTACCGTTGATTTTGACGGCGTTCTGACCGAGGAGCAGCTCTACGATGTGGAGCAGGAGGCAAACGAAGCCGTGCTTCGAAATGTTCCGGTTACGATCAGTTATCCGTCAAAGGAAGAGCTGGAAACCATGGATTACCGGAGCAAAAAAGAGATCGAGGGCCAGGTGCGGATTGTGACCATTGAAGGGTATGACCGCTGTGCATGCTGCGGAACCCATGTTGCAACAACAGGAGAAATCCGTCTGATCAAAATCTTAAGCGCTCAGAAATACAAAGGCGGCGTCCGCGTCGCTATGCTTTCCGGCGAAAAAGCGTATGCGGATTATTGCTTAAAGCATGTGAATACGCTTGGAATCGCCCGCCTGCTTTCCGTAAAACCGGAGGAGGCCGGAGATGCCGTGGTACGGCTGAAACAGAAAAATATTGAGATGAAAAAAGAAATCAAGCAGCTCAAAAAAGAACTGTACGCACTGCAGGGAGCACCGGAGAGCAAAAAATAAAATTCCCGATTGTGAAGAAGCATATGATGTAAGACAGCAAAAACAGGGAGAAAGCAAACATGGCAAGAGAGAAAGAAATTAAAACAAACGCAATGCGTATTCTGGACCGGCAGAAGGTCAAATACGAGGTTCTTCAGTATGAATGCGACGAATTTATCGATGGTCTCCACACCGCCGAAAAAACCGGTGCGCCGGTCGAGCAGTCGTTTAAAACGCTTGTGGCACAGGGAAAAAGTAAACAGTATTATGTATTGGTTCTTCCGATTGCAGAGGAAGTGGATCTGAAAAAAGCGGCAAAAGCGGTAGGGGAAAAATCCATTGAGATGATCCATGTGAAAGACATTACCGCAGTCAGCGGCTACGTCCGTGGCGGCTGCAGCCCGATCGGCATGAAAAAACAGTATCCGACAGTGATCCAGGAATGCGCGGCAGAATTTGACAAGGTTTACGTGAGCGGAGGACGAATCGGAACGACACTGTGCATGGCGCCGGAAGACCTGAAGAAGGTCAGCAGGGCGGAGTATGCGGATTTTATTCAGTAAAAATATATTATTTTATGCAGACTGGAACTGGTGCAGACGGTTCCGGTCTGTTTTTGTATACAGAGAAACAGACCACGCAGGGGCAGATTTCTTTCAAAAATTTTTATAAAAAAGAACAGAAAATAATAGCCAAAAAGAAGTGCGGAAACTGCGATACGATTCTACGAATCCGCGAAAAACGGAAAACCTTTCACACGACTTTTCTTTTTGGTGTGAGAAATTTTCATCCCGTTTTTGGAGGCAATTCACAAACCGGAAAAAGTTGCCGAAAACCGCTGGACAAATCGAAAAGAGGCAACTATAATGACCTCACAATCAAGTTGACCCAAACGAAACGGGAGGTGAGAGACAAAATGTCTTTGCAGCACTGTCTGGTACTGACAGTTGCGACAGGGGCGGTATGGATGGATTTAAGAACACGCAGAATTGCAAATGAATGGATTATCACCGCATGGATCGCCGGGCTGGTTACACAGCTCATCCGCTATGGCGCCGCGGGAGCGGGTATTTTTCTTTTTGGGATGCTTTTCCCGATACTCGCACTTTACATTCTGTTCTATTTTCATATGCTGGGCGCGGGAGACATCAAACTCCTATCCGCTGTTGGAGGCTTTCTCGGTGTGCCAGCGATCCTGAAATGTATGATTGTGTCGTTCCTGTCTGGAGCGGTCTTATCTATCGGAATTATTCTCGTCTGCGGAAATTTACCGCAGCGTCTTACCAAATTTTTCAATTATTTCCAAACTTATTTTACCAAAAGAAAATACCAGAAAAAAACAGAGCCGGTTCCCTATTACGATGGGAAGTGGGGCATGGAGTGCATCCATTTTTCCGTTCCCGTGCTGATGGGAGTGCTGCTCTGGATTGGGGGATTTTATTGAATACTGCAAAGAAAAAGAGTGTTTTTGCAGTCTGTGACACGGAAATGGAATATGCACGCAATTTTATGGAATATCTGAACCAGAAGAGAAATATTCCGTTCGAAGTGCATGCGTTTTCCAGTGCGGAGATGTTCCTGGAGTTCGCAAAGAATAACGAAACAGAGATTCTTCTGATTTCGGATAAAGCGATGAAAGAAGAGATCCGCCGGTATCCGATCCGTCAGATTATCATTCTGTCTGAGGGCGTACACAGTCCGGTGCTGGATCAGTATCCGGCGGTCTACAAATACCAGTCGTCGGAAAAGGTGATCCGCGAGGTCATGGCGTGCTACGGCGTGGAAAACGGTGTCGATACATCGCCTGCACTGCTGCCGAAAAAGGAAATGCGCATCATCGGCATTTATTCGCCGGTCGGACGGACGCAGAAGACCTCGTTTGCCCTGACGATGGGGCAGATTCTGGCAAAAGAGCGGGCGGTTCTGTATCTCAATATGGAAAGCTATTCCGGATTTGAACGGCTGCTGGAATGCAGCTACGACAGGGGGATGAGCGATATTCTGTATTATGCGAGACAGGAAAATCAGGGCATCATCTACAAACTGGGCGGAATGGTCCAGTCGATGCAGAACCTGGATTATCTGCCGCCCGCCGCATCGCCGATGGACATTCAGACTGCAAAATATGAAGAATGGAAATGGCTGTTTCAGGAGATTGAGAAGAACAGCAGCTATGAAGTACTGATTCTCGACCTCGGGGATGGCGTGGCGGATCTGTATCAGATCCTGGATTTTTGCAATGAAATTTACGTTCCGATAAGGAATGATGTGATTTCTGCGGCAAAAATGGAGCAGTTTGAAAATTTGCTGCGCCGGTGGGACTGCCAGTCGGTGCTGGACAAGATGCGGAAAATCCACGTTCCGTTCCACACGGCAAACCGGACGGGAAAAGCCTACTTTGAGGAGCTTGTCTGGAGCGAGCTGGGCGACTATGTGCGTCAGATTCTGCGGGACGGCAGAAGAGGAGAAGAAACATGACAATGCCGGAAATTCTGCGGAGAAAACTGATGGAGCGGATCGATATCGCATCCGAACCGGATGACGGAGAGGTTCTCGAAGAGATTGACCGTCTGATTTTAGGGGAAGAAGAAACACGGTATCTTCCGGTGGCACAGAAGGCGGAGCTGCGCAGACAGCTGTTCTACAGTGTGCGGAGGCTCGATGTCCTGCAGGAGCTGCTGGAAGATGCGGGAATTACCGAAATTATGGTAAACGGTTATCAGCATATCTTCGTGGAACGGAACGGCAGAATCGAGAGATACGGCAAAAGCTTTACCTCCGCGGAAAAGCTGGAGGATGTGATTCAGCAGATTGTAGGCCGGTGCAACCGCGTGGTGAATGAACAGAATCCGATTGTGGATGCACGGCTGGAAAATGGAGACCGCGTCAACGTTGTCATGAAACCGGTCGCATTAAACGGACCGATTTTGACCATCCGCCGCTTTCCGGAGCAGGCGGTGACGATGGAATTTCTGGTCTCCATCGGGAGTATTACAAAAGAGGCGGCAGAGTTTCTGCAGGCCCTCGTCCGGACCCGCTACAGCATGATGATCGGCGGGGCGACCGGATCTGGCAAAACGACATTTCTGAATGCGCTTTCCGCCTACATTCCAAAGGGCGAGCGCATCATAACCATCGAAGACAATGCAGAGCTGCAGATCCAGGGTGTGGAGAATCTGGTGCGGCTGGAAGCAAAAGAGGCAAATCTGGAATCAGGAACAGAAATTACGATCCGCGATCTGATCCGCGCAGCTTTGCGTATGCGGCCGAACCGCGTAATTATCGGCGAAGTGCGCGGAGCGGAAACGTTTGAATTATTATCCGCACTCAATACCGGGCATGCGGGATCTTTGAGCACGGCACATGCAAACAGCGTGAAAGATATGATCTCCCGTCTGGAAACGATGGTGCTGATGGGAGTGCAGCTCCCGTTGGAAGCAATCCGCCGCCAGATTGCATCGGGAATCGAAATTCTCGTGCATTTAGGACGCGGGGAGGATGGAAGCCGTCGGGTGGAGGAGATCGCAGAGATCACAGGGATGGAGGAGGACGAAATCAAAACGGTTTCTTTGTTTCGAAGAGAATATGGGAGAGGCCTGCAAAAGACAGGCGAACTGGTACACAGAGAAAAACTGGAGGGGAAAACAGGATGAGAATACGTGAGGGAAGCCAGGCAAAGACGGGCATGGCAGAGGAGAAGGAGACGAAGGGGATCGACTATCAGACCTGGGAATTTACCGGTCGGGAATATCTCGAAATAGCGGGAATCAGTCTTGGGATTGCCGCCGCTGTGAACCTGCTCTGTTACCGGGCATGGTGGGCATGCATTGCCGTGGTTCCGGTTGGAATCGTATGTTTTCACACGTATCGGAAAAACCGGATTCAGAGGCGGAAAGAGGAGCTGTACGACAGTTTCCGGGATCTGATTGCGTGGATGCACACGGCACTGCGTTCCGGCTATTCCATGGAAAATGCAGTGCTGGAGGCGGCAGGACAGCTGGAACAGTCGCTGGGAAAAGAAAACATTCTGGTACAGGAACTGCGCCGGATGCGTCATAAAATGATGATTTCCGTGCCGGTGGAACAACTGTTTCAGGATCTTGCGGTGCGAAGCCGCATTGACGATATTGCGACGTTTGCAAGGGTACTGGTGATTGCGAAGCGGACAGGAGGAAATGTCTGCGAGATCTTTCAGAATACGTGGGATATTTTCTGTACGAGAATTGACACGATGCGGGAAATCCGTGCGGGCGTTTCTTCCCGGCGGTTCGAGCAGAATATTATGAGTGTTGTGCCGTTTGGAATTCTGGGATATGTACAGCTTTCCTTTCCGGAATTCTTAAGTGTGATGTATGGGAATGTAATCGGGGTTTTCTTCATGAGCGGATGCCTTGCCGTGTATCTGGCGGCATGGGTGCTTGGAAAGAAGATTCTGGACATTGAGTTTTAAGAAGCAATTGAAGTTTAAAAAGTAAGACTGCGAATCATAACGATTCGTCCGCAAAAAAGGGGAGGAATCAAATGTTGTGGATTTGTCTGACCGCATGGGCGGGGCTGTTCATCTGGTATTTCCGGATGAGAAAAAAGGCGGAAGATCACAAATTGGTGAGACGGATTTTCTGCCTTGCAGCGACAGGGTTTATAGCGGGCACTGCACTCTGCCTTCCGATCGGAGTGCGAAAAGTTTCAGGAGATGAAAAAGCGGAACTTCAACTGGAACGGGGTGCCTTAGGCAGCCAACCGACAGAGGAAAAACTTGAGGTTTCTGTTGGAAATCAGAAACCGGAAAGAATTACACTGTCTGTACCTGCAAGAGCTTACAGCGCAGAAGAGATAGAAGAGGCGTTCAGTGCGGCGATAGAGGCGCTGGATGAAATCATCTTAGGTGAGAATCTGTCTTTTCATACGGTAAACAGAAACATGGATCTGGTTACGGAAATACCGGGAAGCCCGGTGGCGCTTAGCTGGGAAACAGACAGGCCGTTGTTGATTGACAGCCGGGGTTTGCTGTCAGACGAGATTCCCGAAGAAGGAGTGGAGGTTACGCTGAAAGCGGAACTGGAACTTCAGGGGGAAACAACAGAATATATACGGAAGGTTCAGGTCTATCCACCGGAGATAAAAGGGCGGGATGCGGTTCTTAGGGCACTGAAAAAAGCAGTGGAAAAAGAAAACGAAGCACATCCCGAAGAAACAGCCTATTATCTGCCGGAGACACTGAACGGAGAAACTGTAACATGGTCAAAAGTGCCGGATCTGACAGGTTTGGAGCTGATGGCACTTGCCGCGGCGGCAGGAGCAGTCTGCTGGGCGGCAAAAGGAAGGGAAGAAGAAAAAGCAAGGCAGAAAAGAGAAGAACAGATGCTGCGGGATTATCCCGAAATTGTCAGCAAAATGGTTCTTCTTCTGGGTGCCGGGCTTGGGATGCGGAAAGTACTCGAGCGGATTGCAGTGGATTACCGGAAAAATCTGGCGCTTGGCGGGCAGAAACGTTTTGCCTATGAAGAGATTGTATTTACCTGCCAGGAGATGGAAAACGGTGTTTCCGAGCAGGAAGCGTACCAGCGCATGGGAATGCGTATGGGAACCGGAGCGTATCGTTCCCTTGCTGTTCTGCTGACGCAGAATCTGAAAAAAGGCAGTAAAGGACTGCTGGAATTATTGAAACAGGAATCGCAGGAAGCCTTTGAGGAGAGAAGAAGGCAGGCGAAAACAACAGGAGAAAAGGCATCGACAAAGCTTCTTCTTCCGATGGGCATGATGCTTGCGGTTGTATTGGTCATACTCACGGTTCCGGCATTTTTGTCCTTTTATGCATAGGGGATGTTTTTATCCCCACAACAGCTGGTAAAGAGAGGGAGGTGGAAATTATGAAGCTGATATCGGAGTTCTGGAAAGAGGAAGATGCGGTGGGTGTTGTGGAAGTGATTCTGATTCTCGTTGTGCTGATCGGACTCGTACTAATCTTTAAAAAGCAGCTTGTGAGTCTGGTCAACAGTCTGATGGAGAAGGTCACAAACCAGAGCAACACCGTATAAACGGGAAAATGTCCAATACGGAACTCCAAAGAAAAATTTAGAAGCCGGTACGGACCTATATGTCATTTGCATATCTGTGTCTCGGTATATCCTTTATCCGATCCACGGCATCTAAAGTTCGAAAAAGTAAAAGTAAAGTGGAAGGAGCTGTATCCCATGAGGGAAACAGAAAGACAGAAAAGATGGGCAGCCGGAAGCATAACAGCATATTTGTGTCTCGTTCTGATACTGATGCTTTCCCTGATTTCCGGGACAATTGCGTCGGTGCGAAATGCCCATGCACGGGTGATGACGGCCTGCGCAATGGAACAGGGACTGTATTCTCTGTTTGCCGGGTATGACAGAACACTGCTGGGACAGTACGAGCTGTTTTTTTATAACGGCGGGGATAAGAGCGGTGTCTGGAAACCTGAAATCATGAGCAGAAAAGTCGCAGAAACTGCGGGAGAAGTTCTGTCCCCCACTGCATCGGGGATGGGAATTCTATCAGGCAGTTTATCTGGCGGACAGGTTACAGAAGTTTATCTCGGCGGCTATCGTCTTGCGACAGACGAGGAGGGAAGTGCTTTCTCCCGTCAGATCTGTGAGGCAATGAAAGCCAGCCTTGGAACTTATGGAATACAGCAGCTTTCCCAGAAATTAAGAGGAGAACAGGAAACCGTGAAACGTCAGGAGGACGGACAGAGCGGTTACGAGGAAGAGGAGGTTTTAAAACAGTATGAAGAATCCAAACAGCCAGAAGAGGGAACAGAAAAAACAGAAGGTGAAGGAGAATCTGGAAACGGCACGCCTTCGGAACCGGATCAGAAGCAGCCGGTACCGGAAGATTTTGTGAATCCGATTGAGGTCATTCAAAAAGTAATGAAAATGGGAATTTTAGGACTGGTCCTCCCGGAAGGGCAGGCACTGTCGCAGGGGGAAACGGATGTATCGTTTCTTGCATCAAAACGGGAGCTGCAGAGCGGGTTTGGCATGGCAGAGTGTGGAAAAGAACTGAGCTTTGTGGATAAGATGCTTTCGTCCGAATATATTCTGTGGAAATTTCCGTGCTATACCAGCAAGGAGAAGAAGGAAGGGCTGCAGTGCCAGGTGGAATATGTGCTCTGCGGAAAAAACAGTGATCAGGATAATCTGGCGGGAACCGTGAACCGTCTGCTGGCGCTGCGGGAGGCGGCAAATCTGGTGTATCTGGCGAAAGATGCGCAGAAGCAGGGCGAGATGGAAGCAATGGCGGGGGTAATTGCCGCGTCGTTTGGAGTTCCGGCGGCGATGCCGGTTGTGAAAATGGCACTTGCCGTGTGCTGGGCATTTGCAGAAAGCATTCTGGATCTGCGGGAACTGCTGGATGGTGGAAAAGTAGCACTGTTCAAAACGGCAGAATCGTGGCAGCTTTCTCTGGAACAGCTTCCGAAACTGCTGGAAACAGGGGATCAGAGCAGAAAAAATGCACCGGGCGGCATGGAGTATTCCGATTATCTGCGGCTGCTTTTGATGCAGAAATCGGGAAAAGCGGTAACGTTTGGAGCGATGGATCTGGTGGAATACAATATGCGGACAGAACAGCAGCAGCCGGGTTTCCGACTAGATTGCTGTGTCGATGAACTGGAAGCCGGTTTTACGGCGGTAATTGGGAAACGAGAGTATGAGATTACGAGAAATTATGGATATGAAATGCAGGGAGCAGCCTGAAAGATGGGATGACTCCGGCAGGGATACAAAAGGGTGTTCTTCTGAACGGCACATTTATTTCTGGAACCTTATCAAAAAACTTATCCACTCTTCCGGGAATTTTTATAAATCCGGATCAGGAGAGCAGCCTTTTGTAAAACGAAAATGGAACAGGGCAAGCCTGACGGTGGAAGCTTCACTGGCACTTCCTGTTTTTCTGATCGCGGTTCTTGTGTTATTAAAAATCGTGGATCTTTACCGGCTGCATGGAATGCTGACGGTATCTCTGCAGGAGTCCGCGCGGTATCTTTCCGTCTGTGCCTACGCGGTGGATGAGACGGGAAAAGAAACGTATGAAATACCGGAAACGGCCGCGTGCATTGCTTATGCAGAAGCAAAGATTCCAAAAGAAATCCGCGAAAATGGAATGGTGACACTGGCAGGAAGCCGTGTGAAAAATGGATGGCTGGAACTGAAAGCGATTTACTGGCCGAAAATGGGAAACCGCCTCGTTCCGGTGCGGAACCGGGGAATTGCAGCGTGTGCGAAAGTGCATCTGTTCTGCGGAAAGACAGAAGAGGAGGCGGATGAAGAAGAGGGCGAAGCAAAACAGATGGTGTGGGTGACTGAGAACGGCAGTGTGTATCATACCGATTCGTCGTGCAGTCATATCAATCTTTCGATCCAGGTTTCCTCACCGGGTGCGCTTGCGTGGAAACGGAATCAGGATGGAGAAAAATATAAGGAATGCGAACAGTGTGTGGGAAATGGCGCTGTGGGGGCAGAAGTTTACTATACGAAATACGGAAACCGGTATCATAACAGTCTTTCCTGCAAAGGGCTGAAACGTAAAGTAAAACTTGTAGCACTGGAACAGACGGATGGACTGCCGCAGTGCTCGAAATGCGCGAAAAAGGCGGCGTAAGAAAGACGGATATGAGCAGAGCAGGTGTCTTCTTTCCGGGTGAGACCGGAAAGAAGGACGGTAAACAGAAACTCGGGTTTGCGGAAAGGAGGCCGCGGCTGTGTATCAGGAAGAAGTAAAGAGTGCAATTATATTGCTGTATCTGGGGATTCTTGCCGGAATGGATGTGAGGAAACGGCAGATCAGCCTTGTCCTGACCGGTGTTTTATTCCTTGCAGGCATTGGATGGCAGATTCTGGTGGAACAGACATCGTGGCTGGAATGGCTGCTGTCCATGCTGCCGGGAGCGGGATTTCTGACGCTCAGTTATATATCACGGGAACAGGTGGGATACGGGGACGGCCTTCTGCTTCTGACGGTTGGAATCTGGCTGGGATTTGGGCAGACGTTCGGCGTTCTGACGCTGGGACTCATTCTCTGTTCGGTACTCTGCGGAGTCCTTCTGATACGGAAGAAAATACGGAAACAGGATTCCATACCGCTGGTGCCGTTTCTGCTGCTTGGATTTGTGGGGAGGTGCGGAATGCTTTGAAAGTGAAAATGAGAAAAGCAAGTATTACGGTAGAGGCAGTTCTGGTCGTGCCGCTTGTTCTGATGGTGATTTTTCTTCTGTTGTCGCTGACATTTTTTGTGCACGCACGGAGCTGGTATACATTTGCGGCATATGAAAGCACAATGCTTGCCGCCAGTGAAGGCCGTCTGTCTGTGGAAAAAGGAGAGGCAGCCGCCCAAAGCCGGATGGAATGGTGGATTTCCCAGATACCGCTTCCGGCTGAACCGGTGACTGTACAGACGGAATGCAGAGAAAAAGAGATTCAGATAAAAGCAGAAGGAAACATTCTGCCAATCTGGAGCCGGAACGCGTGGAAATATTCGGTTTTGAGTGAAAGCAGGAGAAACAATCCGGTGAAAACGATCCGGAAGATACGGGCAGTAAAACAGATCTGGAACCAGAAGTAAGGACGGAAGCGGAGAAATGCAGATTGATTATAAAAGAGATTTGAATCATACATATGTTATTTTACAGGAGGAAAAAGAGCCGGACACGGCGTCGTATCAGATCCGTATGCTGCTGACAAACGCAATCCCAGGGCTTTTGGACTGCAAAATCGGGAAAATGGATGATAAAACATTGTTTTACTATGAGGTGACATCAAGGCAGTCACTTCAGAGTGTGTTTGAACAGCGCTCGATTGGGGCGGAGGCGCTGCGGAAACTGTTTGAACAGCTGCTGGATCTTCTCGAAGAACTGGGGCAGTACCTGCTTGCACCGGACGGCCTCGTTCTGCAGCCGGAGCTGGTTTTTGCAGATGCAAATCTGGAGAACTTTTCCTTCTGTTATCTGCCGGGAAAGCAGGGACACACAGGCTGTTTTCAGAAGCAGATCCGGGAGCTGATGGAATATCTGCTGCCGAAGCTGGATCACCAGGAGCAGGATGCGGTGGTACTCGGGTATGGACTGTATCGGGAGATTTCGGCGGAGATCTTTTCGGTTGAGATGATTCAGGCACTCTTATATCAGACAGGGAAAGAGAAGAAAGAAACGACGGAGCAGGAGGGAAAAGAGCGTCCCAGGGAAGAAAATCCGCCTGTACAGATGGAGGAAACACTTTGGGAAGAACAAGAAGCGGAAGCGGCGGAAAATTTTTTTGTGGAAGCGGAGGAAGAAAAGGATGAGGGACGCTGGAAAAATATTGTGGAAGCAGTGATCTGCATCGGATTTCTGGGAGGTGTGCTGGCACTGCGGTGGACACAGGCTGAAACTGTTTGGTATCTGGTGCTGGGAGGAGCGGCGGCTGTTGTGGGAATTGTAAGTCTGGCATTAGAACTTGTCAGCAGATGGAAAAAGCGGCAGTCGGGAACAGAAACAGGAAGCTATGGGAAGGCCGCAGGAATCCGGAAACAAGGAGAAACGGGAGATGTATTTTCGGAATATCAGAATCGGAAGGGCTTAAAACAGAAAGATGGAACATGGAATCCGCAAAGCGATACAGAACAGCAGGGATGGAGAAGGGATTCCTCAGTCGAAAAAGAGAAAACATGGGAAAAGAATGAAGAACAGGAAAACAGAAAGATGCACAGCCTGATGGAATTGGAGGGGCATGAAGAGGATCTGTTTGGAAAAACGGAACTGCTGACCAGCCCGGAGGATGAGGGAAGGGCATATCTGATTCCGATAGATCCGATTGATCTTCCGCTGATCCCGATTGAACGCGGAAGCACATTGATTGGAAAACTGTCAGCGGCGGCAGATGTAATTCTGCCATACCGTACGGTAAGCCGCCTTCACGCAAAGCTGGTCAGTACAGAAGAGGGAGATTATCTGCTGGATCTGAATTCGCGGAACGGAACAACGGTGAATGGCGTTCCATTGATGGGCGAGACAAAAAAGAAGCTGGAGGATGGAGACGATATCTCATTTGCCGGGAAGAAATACCGGTATAAGGCGGGAGAGAAAAACAGAAATTAGAGAAAAATGACGCATTACACTTTTTCGATTTGGAGAAAGTGCTGGATGCGTTATTTTAATATGGCAGAATGATCGAAGAAAAAAGTTATGCGAATGAAACAAAAGTATTATAGAAAAGAAAATTATGTATAAAACTAAAAAGAGAAATAATGTAAAAAATAACGTCATAAAACGTCGAAAGCCGTTGTGAAGCGTCAATAATTGTCGAAAAACATTTATCAAAAAAGAAAAAAAATTGACGATTTCTTGCATTTACAAGTGAATTAAATTATAATAAAAAAATAGCACAAATAAGGAAATGATGTAATGGAAGAACAAAGGAAAAACAGTTACGATCCGAACGAAGATATCGTGGACCGTATGTGGAAGAGATCAAAAAACAGCATCAATCTGGTCATCGTCGTATGCAATATTCTGGTATTCCTTGCAGTCACACTGACCGGAGGGACAGAGAGCTCCAGACATATGATGGACTGCGGTGCGGCGTATGCGCCGCTGATTGAGAGCGGAGAATACTATCGCCTGTTTACGAGTATGTTTCTTCACTTTGGCATCCAGCATCTGATCAACAACATGCTGCTTCTTTTGTTCCTTGGGGATTACCTGGAACGCGCAGTTGGAAAGATCCGTTATCTGGTCATCTATCTGGGCGGCGGACTCGTCGGAAATCTGTGCTCGTATCTGCATGAACTGTCCCTGATGAAAACAGGGGAAGCACCGGCAGTTTCCGCCGGCGCTTCGGGAGCGATTTTTTCTGCTGTCGGAGCGATGCTTGTTCTTCTGGCATTTCGGAAAGGAAGGCTGGAGGATCTCACCTTCCGGCGGATGGCCGTCATGGCTGTCCTTTCGCTGCTGGTCGGATTCCAGTCTTCAAATGTGGACAACTTCGCACACATCGGCGGTTTTCTGGCAGGTGCAGTCCTGATGGCGGTTCTCTATCCGGGAATGGCAAGGATCAGGAAAAGGGGAAAACGACCGTAAAGGTGCTTCCTTCCCCGGGAACGGAAGAAACGGAAATCGTGCCGTCGTGTGTGGTTACAATTTCCTTGCAGATGGCAAGTCCAAGGCCGGTTCCGTTTTTCTTATGTGTGACAAAAAGGTCAAAGAGAGTCGGCAGATCCTCGGCGGGGATTCCGCAGCCAGTGTCCTGCACACGGATGGTCAGAAAGTCACCGTCGAAACAGAGAGAGATTTTGATCGTTCCGCCGGAAGGCATTGCTTCCGCCGCATTTCGGATCAGGTTCAGAAAAAGCTGACGGAATTGCGTGGTATCAAGGGCAAAGCGCGGAATGGCAGATTCCTTGACAAGTTCAATGGAAATCTGTTGTTTTTCGAGGAGAACGCCGGTATCGGCACAGAGATTCTGGAGCAGAAGATAAGGATTCACGTAAGCGCGTACCGCCCGATATGAATGATTATAGCAGGAGAGCTCATCGAGCAGGGAGTTCAGAAAAGCCATATTTTCCTGGATTTTCTGAAAATAGAGATCGTTGGAAAGCTCCGGATGCGCTAAAAGAAGAAGCTGATGAAAGCTGTGGATAACCGCAACAGGATTTCGAACCTCATGTGAAATCCGGGAAATCATAGCGTGACATTCTTCCGATAAGCCCTGTGAATTGGTTGTTGGTTCTTTTGACATAGCCGTATCCTCCTTATGATGCGTAGATAATGATTTTTGATTAGGCAAAAGTTTAGCATTGAAAAGGGGGAGCGCGCAACAAAAAGCGTTCTGCATTATTTGACATTTTTCGACAAATAGTGAGAAAATAGAGTTGTTCGGAACCGTGCAGAACGGGATTCGGAACAACAGAAAAATTAAAAAAAGTAAAGGAGAAAAAGATCATGGATTGTATTTTTTGTAAATTAGCAAACGGAGAAATTCCAACCGCGACACTGTATGAGGATGATGAGTTCCGTGTCATTCTGGATCAGGGACCGGCAACGAAAGGACATGCGCTGATTCTTCCAAAACAGCATTTTGCAAACATTTATGAAATTCCGGATGAAACCGCAGCGAAAGCAATGATTCTCGGCAAAAAAATGGCGACGGCCATGACGAAAGCGCTTCATTCCGATGGCTTCAATCTGGTACAGAACAATGGTGAGGCAGCAGGACAGACGGTATTCCACTTCCATATGCATCTGATTCCAAGATATGAAGGTGACAATGCCGGTATTGCTGCATGGAAGCAGGGAACTCTCGAGGATGCGGTAAAAGAGCAGATCATTGGGAGCGTGACGGCAGAGCTGAAGGCCTGAGAAAAGGCTGGCAGCAGCCAGAAAAAGAATCAATGACAGACGAACAGGGGCGGAGAACAATGGACAAAAATAACTTTTCAGAAATATATAAAAAGTATGTAATGACAGCCTATTCAGCCGCAATGCAGGTGGTACACAATGAAGCCGATGCGGATGATATCGCACAGGAAACGATGGTGAAACTGTACCTGAATATTGATGCGCTGGATGAAGACAGAGTAGAAGGCTGGGTCCGTGTCGCTGCAAAGAATCTGGGAATTGATTATCAAAGAAAAGCACAACGTTTTGACTGGAACGAACTGGATGAGGATCTTCGGGCGGAAGAGATGGAACTTCCGATGCTTGCAGAGGAAGAAAAGCAGGAGAGAAATCATTTTTTTCAGGAAGTGATGGACGCACTGAAAGATCATGATGAATCGGGTTATTATATTACGCGTGAAATCAAGGTGCATGAGCGTTCGGAAAAGGAAGTAGCATCCGAAATGGGTATCACCATCGGAAATCTGCGGGTGAAAATGACCCGGACGAAAAAATGGCTTTGCCAGCACTTTGCTGACAAAGCCAGAGAAAGGGGATTTCTGTAGTTACTATTTGCGTTCGCATTCCTGGATCAGGGAAAGGATGCGGCCGATGGAATCGGTGTGGCTGCTCTTCTTCATCGCATTGATATAGGTCTGACGGTTTTCGTAAACCTCACGGATTGCGGACTGAAGAGTCTGCGCATTCACGGATTCTTCTTCCAGAACTTTACTGTAACCCTGACGCTCAAAGGAACGCGCATTTAAAATCTGGTCTCCGCGGCTGGCATTGGCAGAAAGCGGAATCAGAATGTTTGGTTTTGCCAGAGCACTGATTTCGCAGATCGCATTTGCGCCGGCGCGGGAGATGATCAGATCTGCTGCGGCGAAGAGATCCGGGAGCTCATCTTTGATGTACTCGAACTGAACGTAACCTTCGGTACCATTTAAGGATGCATCCAGTTTATCTTTACCGCAGAGATGAATCACCTGGAAATCTTTCAGAAGTTCTGGTAAAATAGAACGGACCGCATGATTGACAGCGACGGAACCGAGGCTTCCTCCGATGACGAGAATAACCGGTTTTGCGGCATTGAATCCGCAGAACTTCAGGCCTTCCCGTGCATCGCCGGACAGCAGTTCCTGGCGGATTGGCGTTCCGGTCAGAACGGCTTTGTTTTCCGGGAGACATTTGACGGTTTCCGGGAAATTACAGCAGACCTTTGCAGCGGACGGAATACACAGCTTATTTGCCAGGCCAGGCGTCATATCTGATTCATGGATGAGCGCCGGGACTTTACATGCTTTGGCGGCAAGGACAACCGGTACCGAAACGAAGCCGCCTTTGGAGAAGACAACGTTTGGTTTCAGCTTTTTGAGCAGTTTTTTTGCTTCAAAGTAGCCTTTTACGACGCGGAATGGATCGGAAAAGTTTTTCGGATCGAAGTAGCGGCGCAGCTTTCCGGATGAAATTCCGTAATACGGAATGCCGAGATCTTCGATCAGCTTGCGCTCCATACCGTCGTAGGAACCGATATAAGAGATTTTATAACCTGCTTCCTTTAATTTTGGAATCAGGGCAATATTCGGGGTAACATGGCCGGCGGTACCTCCGCCTGTCAGAACAATATGCTTCATGAGAATTCCTCCCTGGAATTTGATAATATCATTTGGCTTTTATTATCCCCTCAAGAAGAAAAAAAGTCAAGAGCGGTTACAACATGGAAAATGCCGAGGAACGGAAGAAGATGAAAAAGATAGAAAAAGAAGAACAGCTGAAAAAGAAACTGGAGCAGACGATGGAAGAAAAAATGGCTGCGGATTCGAAAACGGTGGAAGGGGAATCGGCAGTTGTAAAGGCAGAGGAAGGAAACACAGCAACAGAACAGGAGCCGGAGGCTGCGCCTGCGCTTTCAGAGGAAGAATTGAACGCAATGTACGAGCGCTTCCAGCAGCGTCTCCAGAAGGAAGGACTCGCGGACGCAGAAGGCAACCCGACAGAAAAAACACTGGAGATCCGCCGCCAGATCGTGGCGAAAAAGGTGGAACGCGAAAAGCAGGCGGAGAGACAGAAGAAGATTGTGAAGAGAGCGAAAACAACAAACCACTGGGTACGGACGGCAAAGGCGGCTGGTGTTGTGTTGGTTGTGGGAGCGTGTGTCTTTGGGGCTAGTATGACGAGTGAGGCGAATCGGATTCGGTTGGTGGAGAGTGTACATGGAGTTTGGAATGGTGGAGATGCAACGAGAACAAATAATGGTGATGAAAGAAAATATTCAGAAGGTAGTTTGGATGAGGCACAAGAACAAATAAGAGATTCATTGCATATTGCAGTTCCAGAATTTTACTATATTCCGACAGGAATGGAATATAGTGAGTTCATGATATTTGAAGAAACACAAATGGCTGTGATTAAATATAAGTATAATGGATATTCGATATATTTCCATTTGGCAGCTAATGAGAAAGATTTATCTCAAGGAAATTGGAAAGATAGACAACAAATAAAGGTTGAAACACTAGATGAAGAGATTAATGTTGAAATGGGAAATTTGTTAGAAAATAATGAAGAATATTATTATGCAACGTGGAAATATAAGGATGCGTATTATCAACTCGGAGGAAATATTGAAAAAGAGGAAATAATAAAAATATTGAACGAGATGCAGTATAATTTGTAATTTTCCGCAAATATGTACGTATATAGTATAAGTGATGAAGACGAGAGAAAGAGGGTATATGAAAAGACGTATTAATTTAAAAAGTATGTTTCTCTGTGCCGTAATGATTTTTACGATGACATTTAATATTGTAAATGTACAGGCGGAATCATTGGATTATCTAGGAAATACTATAGATGGGTCTGTATTAACAAATGATGATGATGCATTAGGAACATATAAAAGTGTTGCCAGAAGTACATATTTGTTGGAAGGATTTGTAAGAATCACAAATAATGGAAATGGATATATTGGTATAACGGGTGGAACCGAGTGTAATGTTAGTTGCAATACTGTAAAATTAAATGTTTATTTGGAACGTTCAAGCGGTCCAGAAGATTTTTACAGTTATCAAAAATGGGAAAAAGTAGCTTACAATACAGATTCTTTATACTTTAGTACACAAATTAAAGTGGAAAAAGGATATTATTATCGTTTAAGAGGATATCATTCATGTACGAAAAATGGTGTACTTGAAAATGGTGGAAGTAGAACCGACGGCATCTATATTGGATAAACAAGAGCTTTACAAGTATTCAAACTTAAGAATGAGAGAAATAAATATTAGTGGACACAAGAGAGTAAAGCAAACGAACGGAAATGATTTTTAACCAAATAGTTCACCAACTCCCGCACCCCTTTAAAACCTCGGGGCCAGTCCCCTATAGAAACCTTATAACAATGAATATATTAAGACGAAAACGCAGATCTTTCAGGATTTTCAACGCGTCGAAATTCCTTTTTCCAACCACAACACAGATCTGAGTCATCATGTGTTACTATGTTCAGCGTGTGAGTGATCATACGGAACATCGGCTGGCCCCGATAAGTGAGGCATCGGTATTACTGCAGGAATACCGGTGCCTCTTTTCTGTACGCTTCTACAAGCCGATGCCCATAATTGAACAAAAATATCAAGATTGTTGTGCAATCTGCCTTAAAATTCCGTTGGAATCTGCCAGATATTATGCTATAATAATCAAAAAAGAGAGAATAAGCATAAAATAAAAAAGGAATTTCAGATTATTTTCGCGGACAACGCGTCAAAGACCATGCTGGCATGGGAACTTGACGACTGCTGGCCGCGATAACGGGCCAAACGTATAACGCGTGTTTTGACCCGCAGTGACAACATTTTGTCCCCGAACAAAACGGGAGAACAGGAGGCATCTTATGCGTCTTACATTTCTTGGAGCAACACATGAAGTGACGGGCAGTTGTTATTATCTGGAGGCTGCCGGTAAGAAGTTTTTAGTGGACTGCGGTATGGAGCAGGGACCGAATATTTATGAAAACAAGCCGATTCCGGTTCCGGCATCCCAGCTGGATTTTGTATTGATCACGCACGCGCACATCGATCACACCGGAAATCTGCCGCTGCTGTATGCGCACGGCTTCCGCGGTCCAATCTATATGACTCCGGCGACGGTAGCGCTTTCGGACATCATGCTCCGCGACAGCGCACACATTCAGCTCGCCGAGGCCGAGTGGCGGAACCGCAAAAACCGCCGGGCGGGAAAAGAAGATTACGTCACGCCGTACACAATGGAGGATGCCCTCGGCGTGATTCGCTTACTGGAGGGCATTCCGTATCATCAGCGTGTGACACTATCGGACGGCATTCAGATCCGTTTCCTCGATGCCGGTCATCTGCTCGGCTCCGCATCCATTGAGCTGTGGCTGACAGAGGACGGTGTGACGAAAAAACTGCTCTTCTCCGGCGATATCGGAAATATCCATCAGCCGCTGATCAACGACCCGGAGTACCCGGAGAGTGCCGATTACGTGATTATGGAATCCACCTACGGCGATCGCAGCCACGGACCGAAACCGGATTACGTACCGGAACTGGCAAAAATCATTCAGGAAACGCTCGACCGCGGCGGAAACCTCGTGATCCCGTCGTTTGCCGTCGGCAGAACACAGGAGATGCTGTACTTTATTCGTGAGATAAAAGCAGAACATCTGGTTCACGGCCACGGCGAATTCCCGGTTTACGTGGACAGTCCGCTTGCCGTTGAGGCAACCAATATTTTCCGCGATCACCAGAAAGAGTGCTACGATTCCGATGCAGCTGCGCTCCTTGCGCAGGGCATTAATCCGATTCTGTTTCCGGGCTTAAAGCTCTCGATTACATCCGATGAGTCGAAAGCCATCAACTTCAACGAAACCCCGAAGGTCATCATATCCGCGAGCGGCATGTGCGATGCAGGACGAATCAAGCATCATCTGAAGCACAACCTCTGGCGGCAGGAGAGTACGGTTCTCTTCGTCGGCTATCAGGCCGTCGGTACACTGGGACGGGCGCTGATCGGAGGCGCGAAGGAAGTGAAACTGTTCCAGGAAGAGGTTCATGTGAACGCGCACATCATCCAGTTCCCGGGCATGAGCGGCCACGCAGATCAGGAAGGACTGCTCAAATGGGCGGGCAGTCTGCGGGCAAAACCGGACCGCGTTTTCGTAACGCACGGCGAAGATAAAGTGACGGAAATTTTTGCAGAAAAACTGTGGGACGAATTCCGCTACCCGGCGATGGCTCCGTTCTCCGGCACGGTATTTGACCTGAAAGAAAATGAATTTATCGAAAAAACCGTCGGCATTCCGATCCAGAAGGAAACAACGGCAAACGCAGGAACACTGCGCACGAGAAGCAGCGGAAATGCCGTCTTCGATCGTCTCGTTGCGGCTGGTCAGCGGCTGCTCACCGTCATTACAAGAAACAAAGGCGGTGCTAACAAAGACCTTTCGAAATTTGCCGATCAGATCAACAGTCTCTGCGACAAATGGGACAGATAAAGCAGTCCGGTGGCTGGAAGAAAGACTGTGCTATTAATATAGAAGAAAAACCGGAAGAAAGCAGGCGGCAGGGAAGCTGTGCTACATCAGAAAAGAAAAAACAGAAGTGGATAAATTACAAACTCCCCGGGGTGAGCATTCCCCGGGGAGGTATTATAATAAAAAAAGAGCAAGCGTAAAAAAAGTTATTTCTGGATAGCCTGTTCCAGTGCTTTTGCAAGCTGGTCTGGACATGATGTTCCGCGTCCGTTGCAGTCGATGCCTTTCATGCGGGAGATGGCTTCGTTTACGTCCATGCCCTCAACGAGTCTTGCAACACCCTGTGTGTTTCCGTTGCATCCGCCTACGAACTGTACGTTGTGTACTTTACCGTCTTCTACCTCAAACAGAATTTTTCTGGAACAGGTACCTTTTGTTGTATATTCCATCAATAAGATCCTCCTTTGTGAATAAAAAATTAGAACATTATCGTGAACTTCAGCCACGATAATTCTTCGGTTCCTGCTATTATACCATAGATTACGAAAACAGCAAAGAAAAAAGATACCACAGATCCAAAATTTATTGTATACTGTAACAGGAATTACAAAGAAACCAGAAGGAAAAGAAAATGGACTCCCGGAGTTTTCCGTTCTTACTTTAGCGGCTGACCGCTGACAAAAATGATTTCATAAAAGCAAGAACAGAAAGAATCGGAGAGTACATGTAAAGTTATTGGAGGATATCATAAACATGAAGTTAATCGGAATTATCGGTGCAATGGAAGTTGAAGTTGCAAGCTTAAAGGAAATGATGACGGATGTTACAATCCGCACGAAGGCATCCATGGAGTTCAACCACGGTTACCTGAACGGAAAAGAAGTGGTTGTTGTGCGCAGCGGAATCGGTAAAGTAAATGCCGGTATCTGCACGCAGATTCTTGTGGATGATTACGGCGTGGACTGTGTCATCAACACCGGAATCGCAGGCTCCCTGCGGAATGAAATCAACATCGGCGATATCGTCATCTCGACCGATGCTGTTCAGCACGATATGGATGTGCGCATCTTCGGATACCCGCTCGGCGAGATTCCGCAGATGGGCGTTTTAAGCTTCCCGGCAGACGAGCACCTTGCAGAGGTGGCAGAGGAAGTCTGCAAGGAAGTCAATCCGGAAATCCAGGTATTCCGCGGACGCGTGGTCAGCGGTGACCAGTTTATTTCCAGCAAAGAAGTGAAAAACCGTCTGATCGAGGAATTCAACGGTTCCTGCGCCGAGATGGAGGGCGCTGCGATTGCGCAGGGCGCTTATCTGAACAAGATTCCATACGTCGTACTCCGCGCCATCTCCGACAAAGCAGACGACAGCGCAACAATGGACTACCCGACCTTTGAGAGCGAGGCAGCCCGCCACTGTGTCAACCTGCTACAGGAAATGGTAAAACGCCTGTAATCTAAAAAAAGCAAGAAGAAAAAATCGACAAACGGGCAGGCGAAAACCAGCGAAACCACGCGAACCGGCACGAAAGCAGTCCCCTGAAGGAACGAAAAATAAAAATTCACGCGAAAAAGCACAGAATCACAAAGAATTTGACGAACGTTTTTTGTTTCCAAATTTTTCCGGCAGTGCTATACTGTGGCACATCGGAACAAGAAGATTCTCACTACGGATTGCTCAGCAGTAAAACACTTGCTGTTTTGCTGCGTAAGAAAGTGATTCAGGTGTGAACAGCCCTCCTTTTGCGAAGCAAAATTTTCAATGAGGGCTGCGAATGTTACAGTTCACAGGTACCTAGGAACTGTAACACGTCTCCACTGCCGATATGCCTGCGGAAGAATCCTGTGCGCGCAAATTCTGACGCGGCATCCGCCGATGCACCGCAACGGAACGGGAGCACCGGCATATGATCATGACAGGCAAATTCAAAAATCATCAGGGGGAATAAGAATGCTGGAGTTTTGTGTGAAACAAAATGTGTTCTTATACGCAATGATAGCAGCAGGAATCGCCGGTGTGTGGTGCCTGTTCTGGAATAACCGTTTCTACACCCGGGCCATCCGCGATCTCGGAAGGCTGAAGGAACCAAAATCGAAATGGACCAGGTCGGTGCTGGAAACGTGTCAGAGAAAAGCGCATCCCTTTTCGAATGCCGGGGCGTTTATGCGCAGCCAGATTGCACAGGGCAGGTCAGCGGGAATGGCAGTCCCGACGCTTCTGCGCGGAAGCCAGAATATGATCCTCACGGTTCTGGCGCTGTCGATTCTTTCGCTGTGGGCGATCTACCGATACCGTTATGGAGAGGCGGAGCTGATGCGCTACCTCGGAACGGGCATCGCGCTCGCCGGAGGCCTTGTCTTTTTCCGGCTCTGTCTGGATTTCGGCGGAAAAGAGGAAATTCTGCTGAACGGCTGGACAGACTATCTGGAAAATGAGTTTGCAGCGACGAAACAGAGTGCGGTGCTGGAAACCGTACAGCAGACCGAACGGCAGCCGGTGCAGGCGGAAACCATGGCACAGGCAGGAACCGGAGCGGCGAAAGCAAAACCGCAGACTGCGGGAAGCGAGTCCGCCAAAGAGCGGAATGAACTGTTCGCAGACCCGGAAAAAGAAGCGAGGATTTCGAAAGTCAGGGAGGGCATCCGCCAGACCGCCGCGGCCGAGAGCAGGTTTGCCGGAATGCTGACGCCCGAGGAAGAGAAGCTGATGAGGGAAATTATCAGCGAATACGTGTAAATACCAGGGGATCAGGCCGGGGAGCATGGCATATCGACATGACCATATTTCCGAATCGGCAGTCCGCAGGTATCTAAGATAAAAATATTTCAGGCAGTGCCGTCTTTCAAAACAGACAGGCGGCACTGCTTTCCCGGATAAAGCAGAATCATCATCTGCAAAAGGAGGAACCAACATGAGACTTGTAATTCTTGAGGCAGAGTCACTGGGAAAGGACATGGATCTGTCCGGCTTTTCCCGTTTCGGAGAAGTGACAGTATATGAAAAAACAACGGAGGAGGAATGCCCGGAGCGTGTGCGGGAGGCGGATATTGTCATCTGCAACAAGGTGCGCATGTGCAGCCGCACCCTGTCCGGCGCGGAGAACCTGAAACTGATCTGCGTCACCGCAACCGGCATCAACAACATCGATCTCGATTATGTGAAGCGCCACAACATCGCCGTGACGAACGTCGCCGGCTATTCCACCGTCAGCGTGGCCCAGCACACCTTTGCGATGTACTTCTATCTGGCAGAAAAACTCCGTTATTACGATGATTACGTAAAAAACGGCAGCTACGCCGCCAGCAGTCTTTTCACCTGCATGGACAGACCGTTCACCGAGCTGGAGGGCAAGACGTGGGGCATCATCGGCCTTGGCGCGATCGGCAGAAAAGTGGCTTCGATTGCACAGGCATTCGGCTGCCGTGTGATCTATTACTCCACCTCCGGTGCACACGACGATCCGGACTACGAGCGGGTCGATCTCTATCGTCTGCTGAAGGATTCTGATGTGGTTTCCATCCACGCTCCGTTAAATGAGGCGACCGAGAACCTGATGAATATCGAAACGTTTGCCAACATGAAGCGGAACGCAATTCTGATCAACGTCGGCCGCGGCTCGATCGTGAATGAGCGTGACCTCTGCTGTGCCCTGCGCGAGGGCCTGATCGCCGGAGCCGCGCTCGATGTACTTTCCAGCGAGCCGATCCGCAGTGACAGTCCGTTGCTGAAAATGGCGGACGACGACCGCCTGTACATCACGCCGCACATCGCCTGGGCATCGAAGGAAGCCCGCACGCGCCTGATCGGACTGGTGCAGAAAAATATTGCTTCGTACCTGGAAGGCGGCATGGAAAACCGCGTGGTATAAAAGGGATACAAATCCAGGGACAAAATACATAAAAAGAGCCGGACATCCGACGGAACCGCAGAGGGGACTGTAAGAACAGCCGCTCCCAAGTTCCGCCGGATGCCCGGCTTTTGCATTTGCTTTATTCGCTGCAAAAACGAGAGAACATTATTCCTCTGTAATCTGAATTTCCAGATAATCAAACTCCAGCGATTCAATAAAATTATCCTGTGTGAACCGCGTTTTCGATCTCCGTTTGAACTCCGAAATATTCGTATCGAGCCAGATCGGCTTCGCCAGATTCCAGGCATCACAGATTTCATCGAGCGCACGGAAGACCTTGTGCGTTCTGGTATCCTCATCGTCGATGCAGACGGTAAGATCCTGAAGAATATGATTGTTTTCCACTAATTTTCCCCACATCTGAAACATATTAAAAATCCTCCTGAAAAGTACAAAGTGAACAGTGCATTTGGAACGACCGTGTTAATCGCTGGTAACGGTATGCAGTTCTTTAAAATCCTTCGGCGAGATCCCGTACTCTTTTTTAAAGGCGCGGTAAAAACTCGAATAGTCGTGAAATCCGAACAGCAGATACACCTTCGTGACCGGTACATCGCCGAGCAGCGCTTCACGGCACCTTGCCAGCCGCTTTTTGGAAATGTACTGGTGGATCGATATGCCGATTTCATCCTTGAAAACGTGTGCAATGTGATATTTGCTCACAAAAAGTTCCGCCGCCAGCCGTTCGAGCGACAGATCCTCGGACAGGTGCTCATCAATATAGAAACAGAGCTGTTCATACAGCGAGAGCTGTGCTTTCCGGGTGAGCGGGTGATGCTGCTCATACACTGTTCGGTTGATCTGCATCAGCAGGTCGCTGACGTAGAGAAAAATCTGCGTCTCTTTTCCAAAATGATCGGACCGCATTTCTTCGATCAGGCGGATGGTGCGGTACTGGATCGTGTTGAACTCGACGGAATCGAGCGGGAACAGATATTTCTGATTTTCGGCAGCGTATTCCATCAGGTAAACGTAGTCGGCGGAACGGGCGCGGAGCTGCTCTGCAAAAGCGGCGCTGACCCAGAACACAAAGCGGCGGTACGGCACAGACAGGTCGTGCATCACCAGATGATGCGGCACGCCGGGCGGAATCAGAAGAAGATCGCCGGGCGTCGGTGTGTAGAGCACCCCGTCGATTTCCAGGGAGATCGCCCCTTCGAGAAAGAGATAGAACTCATAATGGGTATGCGTATGTTCTTTTACGCCGGGTACATCGACGGTGCTGTAATAGTATAACTCAAATGTATCCGAAATCATGTACTGCCGGGTGGCAAATTTCGTCTGCAGTTTTTCTTTCATAATAAAAGCATCCTTGCAAAAAAATGATATTTTTGAACCATAACAACAATTCCCAGCATATCACAAAACAGCAAGTTTTACAATGTATTCGACAATCCGCACAATAGAAAAAAACAACTTGTCCGGTTATGATACAAGGGAATAAAATAAAAACAGAATGCAGAATAAATTTCAGATAAAGATCAAAACGGAGGAACAGCTATCATGAATCAGATTCTCGAACAGCTCGGAACATACGGCATTGTGCCGGTTGTCGTTTTACAGGATGCAGCAAAAGCAGAGCCGCTTGCCGAAGCTCTCTGCAAGGGCGGACTTGCCTGCGCCGAAGTGACCTTCCGCACCGATGCGGCAGAAGAATCCATCCGCATTATGAGTGAAAAATTCCCGGAGATGCTGGTGGGAGCCGGAACTGTGCTCACAACCGAGCAGGCGGACCGCGCTGTAAAAGCCGGAGCAAAATTTATCGTCAGCCCGGGCCTCAATCCGGAGGTAGTAAAATGGTGCAAGGCACACGAAGTACCAGTGATCCCGGGCATCGTGACCCCGACCGAGATGGAGCAGGCGATCGGCCTTGGCCTCACCATGGTGAAATTCTTCCCGGCAGAACCGGCAGGCGGACTGAAATATATCCGTGCCATCGCAGCACCGTACACCATGATGAAATTCATGCCGACCGGCGGCATCAACCCGCAGAATGTAAGAGAATACCTGGCATACGACCGCATCGCAGCATGCGGCGGAAGCTGGATGGTAAAAAATACGATGATTGAAAACAACGAATTCGACCGCATCGAAGAGCTGGTGAAAGAGGCGGTTGAGATCGTAAAGGAAAGCCGGACGTGACGACATCCTTCCCGCAGTCGCTGGGCACCGACCGTTGACCTCGAGCGTGATCCGAGATGGGGAAGAAACGAGGAGGGCTACGGCGAGGACCCTGTGCTGACCGGAAAAATGGCCGGCGCTTACATCGAGGGAATGCAGGGCGACGATCCAAAATATCTGCGCTGTGCATCAACCCTGAAACACTTCTATGGAAACAACACCGAGGTCGGCCGCGGCTGGAAGAACTCTTCGATTGACCCGCGGAATAAATATGAGCTGTATCTCGAGCCGTTCCGCAGATGTATTGAGGAGAGCGGCGCAGAGGGCATCATGACGGCGTACAACAGAATCAACGGCACCGTCGGGCCGCCTGAACATGGTCATGAAAGGAACCACCACCGCCGGCGTCGGTGAGCTGGCAAACTTCCTGATCGGCTGCGCTTTCGTGATGCCGGCCGCATGGATCTACAAAGCACAGAAAACAAAGAAAAACGCCGTGATCGGTATGGCGGTCGGAACTGTATTCATGGCAGCCGTCGGCGGAATGGTCCGGGAAAACATGGAAATCTCGGAATCCGTCATCATGAAACAGGCGGACCAGAAGATGTATGAAAATAAAAAAAGTTCACGGTGAATCGCCGCAATGGATTGTCCCCGCGGGTCTTTTCGTGGTACAATGAAACATAACCGATAAAAAGAAAAACGAGGGCAGAACATGAACGAATTATATGAAATGATTGAAAAGAAAATCAAAGAATCCGGCTATCCGCGGCCGATTTCGGGAAGCGATGTTTACGATGACATCTGCGACCAGATCGAGGGAAAAGAGAACGGTTCCTATGTGGTATTATCGAAATTTGATGATGATGTGATTTTCGAGTACCACATCACGGTGATGGATGATGAATTCAACCTCGGCGTGCTGACGATGCGCACCCCGGAGGGCGTGTTTGAGACTGATTTTGATGCGTAAAGAAGGGGGAGCGATACCATGCCGAAGATTGAAAAAATTACGAAACAGACGGAGAATCCATATGTAAATCTTTATCTGGTGGAAGGGAAGAACAAGATGGATCACCCGTTCCGTTACTATGTTGCTTCGCGCGCGAAAACGATGGAAGCGCTGAAGATCAAGACGAAGAAGAATACGCCGGACGGCGTGCTGATGTACAGTCTGTACGGGGAGAAGCGCGATAAAATCGTTCTGGTTCGCCAGTACCGTGTTTCCATTGACGACTACATCTACGAATTTCCGGCAGGCCTCGTAGAATCAGGTGAGGAGTTCCACGAAGCGGCAGTGCGTGAGATGCACGAGGAGACGGGGCTTACGTTCCACCCGTTAAAAGTAGATCCGTGTTATGAAAAACCGTTCTTCACAACCATTGGAATGACGGACGAGGCATGCTCCGCAGTTTACGGCTGGTGTGAGGGTGAGATCAGCCGGAAATACTTGGAGGAGAGCGAAGTTATTGAGGTTGTCTTGGCGGACCGTGAGGAGGCAAAGAGAATCCTCAGAGAAGAGAATGTGGCGATTATGTGCTCGTATCATCTGATGCATTTTATTTATGATGAGGAGCCGTTTGCATTCCTGAAATAAGTGGAGGGGAGCAGAATCCCGAAAAAGCCGGTCAGCACCTGCGACACAATTTCGAGAGCCTGAAACAGAACCGGCTTTCTGCTGTAGTGCCACAACTCCCGGTGAATATAAACGTAGTTAGACCATAAAGAATACATACGAACCTCCTTTGTTCCTGTGAACTGTAGTTATCCTACCATATCCGGGCAAAATGCGGGGCAAAAGTACGTAAATGAAACAAAAAAGAACGTGAACAGCAAAAAGTGTTCACGTTCTGTAAAGAGTTTCGTCTGGAAAATACAGAGAGCAGCATCACAGCGGCAGCATAATTTCTGTCACAAAAACCCCGGGCTCATTCTGCCGGTTGATATACTCTTCGTATTTTTCCACCACAAGGTTGATCCGCTTCAGCCCATGCCCGTGATTTCCGCGCTTCGTGGTGATGTACTCGCTGTCCAGCTTCCGCACCGCATCCTTCGTCGCATTTGTCACCGAAATATAGAGCTGGTTTTTCAGAACCCCGATATAAAGCCGGATATAGGGATCCGCAATCCCCTCACACGCCTCCATCGCATTGTCGATCAGATTTCCAATCAGCGCGCAGAGATCGATATCACTTACGGTCAGCTCCGCCGGGCAGGTCGCCTTGTAATCCACACGGATGCCGTTTTTTTCGGCGAGTGAAATTTTGAAATTTAAAATCGCATCAAGATTCACATTCCCCGAGTCGCAGAGCTGGTTGACCTGATCGAGATCATTTTCGAGCAGCCCGAGATATTCCTGCAGCTTATCATACTGTCCCATCTCAACATATGCCTTCATTGACTGCAGATGATTGTGGTAATCATGGCGCCAGCCGCGCATTGTCAGATAGATATTCTGCACTTCCTCGACCTGGCGGGCGAGAAGCTGGTTCTGGTATTCAATATTTTTTCGCTCCGCAAAGGTGCGGAGCAGCATTTCCATCCGGGAACGCTGCGCCGGTTCATCTTCGCAGTAAGCAATTCTCATGTTATTCACCCAAACATTTTTTGAAGAAGTTATCGTAAACGGTAATCATTTCCTCGGTCCAGAATGCTGCACCGCCGTGGTCTGCGCCGCGAAGAAGATACAGCTGTACATCTTTTCCGGCATCCTTTAATGCGTGGTAGAGATCGACACTCTGCTGGCAGAACACCATCGTGTCCTTCGTGCCGTGTGCGATCAGCATCGGCGGGAAATCCTCGTTCACGTATGTTTTGGAGCAGGCTGCCTTAGCCTCCTCAAGATGCTCGGTAATGTCATAGCCCATCAGCATGCCCTCCGGGCTGTCCGGTTTCTGATGGTTCAGCGTTATCGGATAGCCGTACGGCAGTGTCACATCAACAGCTCCGTACAGATCGATAATACCGCATACCTCGCAGCTTTCCTCATTGATCGGCTCGTCAAGTTTTCCGCTCTTTGCGGTCATGCCGGCAACGGAAGAAACCTGTCCGCCGGAAGAATCTCCCATCAGGAACATCTGCGATGGATTCAGCTTGTATTCCTCCGCATGCGCACGCAGAAAACGTACCGCATTTTTTGCGTCGATGATCTGTGCTGGGAAATGTGCGATTCCGCTGTGACGGTATTCGACGATTGCAACAACGTAGCCGCGCTGCGCCAGACGGGCGATCATGCCGACCTTCTGGTAGACATACTGTTTCATCCAGGCGGATCCCTGAATAAATGTGATGCACGGCCAGGTGCGCTCCGGGTGCGCCATCTGGAATGGTGTGAAAATTTCCAGATGAAGATTGTGTGCCTCGTCGTAGACAACTTCATGGGCATAGCGGATCTCAATTTCCTCTCCGGTCACCGGAATCTCCACAGCACCGTCCACTGCGTCCTCGTAGTCCGGCATTGTCTCATACGTATAATTTGATGGTTCAATAATCATGTGTAAAAACCTCCTTTTTGGTAAACCCCTTCTGTCAGAAACAATAAGTATGGATGACTTATGATTTCTTCGACTCCTCATATGATTTTAACTCGGAAAGCGCCTCACCTGCAAGTGGATACAGCGCAATAATGTTGAAAATCGTCATCAGCCCGATGCCGACATCACCGAGATCCCACACAAACGTGTAAGCGGCAATTCCTCCGATAAACAGCATCACAAGTGCCAGAACCTTGTAAGCGGTCTGGAAACACCACTTGTCACCGAACAGGTAGGCAACGTTGCTTCTGGCATAGAACAAAATGCCGAGAAACGTGGAAAAGCTGAACAAAAACAGCGTAAGTGCAATGAAAATCACACCGAATTTTCCCAGATGATACTGCATGGCGGTCTGCAAAAGATCCATGCCGGAAAGACCATCAATCAGATCCTTTGGTGCAAGCAGCATAATCATTGCGGTGCAGCTGCAGATGACGATTGTGTCAACAAAAACGCCGAGTGCCTGTACAAGGCCTGCTTTGACCGGGCGGTCACATTCTGCGGCGGCAGCGGCGCATGGAGCGGAGCCGGAACCGGCCTCATTCGAAAACAGACCACGCTTTACACCGTTCATCAGAACAGCACCAAAACCGCCGGCTGCCATCTGACGAAGTCCGAAGGCTTCCTCAAAAATGCGTGCAAACACAGAAGGAATCTGACGGAGGTTGACTGCGATGATAAACAGTGTGATAAAGAAATAGCAGACTGCCATGACAGGAACTACAAAATCCAGTACCTTTACGGTTGCATTTTTCCGCAGTACGATGATCGCAGAAAGAATCACCAGCATGATACTGGTATAAAGCGGCGGAATGGAAAATGCATTTTTAAAAGAAGAAGCCACGGAGTTGCTGATTACCTGACTGATACCGCACCAGCAGATCAGACCGGCAATGGCAAACAGAACAGCCGGCAGAACGTATCGTTTTTTCTTCTTGAGGTGGTCTTCAACCAGATCGTGAATGTAGTAGGCAGGACCGCCGCGGTAGCCGCCGTACAGAGGATCTTCTTCTTTGTGAAGCTGTGCGAGCGTAGCTTCGATAAACGCGGTAGACGAGCCGATGATAGCCGTCACCCACATCCAGAACACAGCACCTGCGCCTCCGGCGGAGACTGCAGCGACAACGCCGACCAGATTTCCCATACCGACACGCGTTGCGGTGGAAACGATCAGTGTCTGAAAAGAAGAAAGGCTGCTTTTTTCATTTTTCTTTTCCGACAGGGCACGGATCATGTCCGAGAACAGACGGATGGGAAGAAAACGTGTCCGGATCGTAAAATAGATGCCGGTTGGGATCAGCAGAAGAATCAGAAGGGAGATTCCGAGACTGCTGCCGCCCGGGAGCGGAATCGTAAAAAGATCGCCCCAGAGAAAGTTGTAGACTGTGGTGATGAGATTGACAATCATGTTTTCAAAAACCCTCATTTCAAAATATTTGCGGCACTGTGAAACGTCAAAGCATAAAAGCACCGTTACCTGCTATTATATCGGTTTCTGTTTGGAATGTAAAGAAGGGAAGAGAAAAGATAAGAGGCAAATATCAGCTTTTTCCGAAACCAGAAAAAGTTGATATCTGCCTCTTAAAAGGGTATCTTTTGTTTTACGGTACAGATTACGCGGTCAGCCTGCCAGATGCAGCATCTCGATCAGGAACAGCCAGCTCAGGCCATAGAATGTAACGACAGCGACAAGGTCGTTGACCGTCGTGATGAGCGGACCGGAAGCAACTGCCGGATCGATGTGGATCTTTTTGAAGAACAGCGGAATGCAGGTGCCGACGGCACTGGAAATCAGCATTGCCAGCAGCAGTGCGATGCCGATGCAGGCGGAAACGGAAAATGCGAACATCATGGTCTTTCCCTTGAATAAGAAGATGAAAAGTCCGATGACAGCAAAGGACAGAACACCAAGCAGAAGACCATTGCAGAAACCGATGCGCATTTCCTTGAAAACAAGCTGTAATTTCTGTTTTCCGGTCAGGGACTCATCCATCAGGACACGGATGGTAACAGCCAGGGACTGGGTACCAACGTTTCCGGCCATGTCAAGGATCAGGGACTGGAAGGTCATGATGATCGGAAGGGTTGTGACAACCTGTTCGAAAATACCGACTACAGAAGAAACCAGCATGCCAAGACCGAGCAGGATGATCAGCCATGGAAGACGTTTTTTCATACTGTCTTTTAACGGCTCTTTTAAATCCTCCTCTGCGGTCAGACCTGCGAACATCGCGTAGTCCTCACCCATCTCATCATCAACCAGGTCGATGATGTTTGATGATGTGATGACACCGAGTAGGCGGTTGTCATTGTCGAGGACCGGAATAGAATCCTCGGAATAATCCTTCAGTTCTTCGATACACTCGTTGATCGGCTCCTCTGCATATACGTACGGGTAAGAAGTTACGGTCAGATCCTCGAGCGTCTCGTCGCGTCTTGCGATGATCAGGTTTTTCAGATCGATCGCTCCGTAAAATTTCTGCTGCGCATTGACAACAAAGATGGTAGAGATGTTGTCGTTCTTTGCGGCCTGATCGATCAGGCTGCTCATCGCCTGTTTGACATTCAGATCCTCGCGGATGATGATGCAGTTTGTCGTCATGCGGCTACCGATTTCATCTTCATCGAAGGAGGCGATCATCTCAATATCGTGGCGTACTTCCGGATCGAGCAGTTCGATCAGAAGTTTTTTCTTTGCTTTGTCGAGTTTCTGCAGAACCTCGGCCAGTGCATCGGTCTCCATTTTGGAGAGGATGGAAGCGGCTTTTTTGACATCCATCTCTTCGAGGTACTCGGCTACGTTGTCGGATTCAGCATACTCAAAAATATCGGACAGCATGTCCGTGTCCAGAATGCGGTACAGTTTGCATCGCTCCGGAACCGTTAAAAGCGGCAGAACATCTGCCAGGTCATTTTCGTGGTAATCTTCCAGGCGGCTGCCCATGACAGCCGGAGAAGAGTTACTGCGGATTGTATCCAGGATCTCCTGGGTATAATCCTGTACTCGTTTTTCCATTTTTTCGTTATCCTCCATTCTTTTTTTTGACAGCAGAAAAAAACATGCGTGCTGTCGGTGCGAAAAAGCATGTTGGAACCCTCACAGGGCAGTAAAAGCACACGAAAAAAGAACCAGAGAATTACGTTTCAAAACTGGTTTGGATCATGTGTCTTACTTCGGGTTTTCATAGGATAAGAAGGGAAAATATTTAAGATTAAAGCAGGACAGAAGGATGGCCGTCATCCTGCATATTTTCCGGTTCCCGTCCTATGCTGGTACTTCGCCCATGAGAATCACAACTATCCATTCTGTTCACCTGCCTTTTTTTAGAAATTTTTTGATCAAACAGCCGTTTTTGCCGGTCTGTTTCGCTTGAAATACGGGATTCAAAAATCATCCCTCAAGTATTCTAACTGCTTTCCAGAAAAAAATCAATTCCTATTTTGGTAAAATTTTCGCAACATTCTTATCTCGTTTCTGTTTCTCCTCGTAAAGCATTGCATCCGCATGCGCGAGCATCTCCGGAAGTGTGGAATCCATGTCTTTCGGAAGCAGATAAAAGCCGGTGGAAACGGTAATATTATATGCTTTTTCGTTCGTTCTATTAAAAATGTCGAATGCGGAGTGCAGCGTCCGGTACAGATCCCTGGACATTGTTTCGTCGGAACACGGAACAAGATATGCGAATTCATCGCCGCCGATGCGTCCGCAGACACCGCGTTTGCCGATGGAATCCTGCAGAAACTGTCCGACAAGGCGGATGGAGAAGTCCCTTTCTTCATGCCCGTATCGGTCGTTGATGATCTTTAAATTATTGAGATCCGCATAGACGGCAAGCAGGATGTGCTAAGAAAATAATTGCAATTGTCTAAAAAATGTTTGAGCTCTGAATTCACAGACAAAACTTTATAGAAACTTAAGATTTTCCTTTGCGGACCTAAAGATTCCTTTGGTACAGTAAGGATGAAAACAAAAGACATCTGGCAACTTGAGGGAATTTGCGGTACAATCATCTTTGAATCATGTGGGAGGTCCGGCGCGGAAAAAAAGTGCCGGAAAAGAAAAAATGAAAGGTGGAGAAAGAAGAAATGTACAACATTTTAGTATGTGATGATGATAGAGAGATTGTAGACGCCATTGAGATTTATCTGACCCAGGAGGGCTATCATGTGCTGAAAGCATATGACGGCATGCAGGCCATCCAGATGCTCGAGAGGGAGGAGATTCAGCTGCTGATTATCGACGTCATGATGCCGAAACTGGACGGCATCCGTGCGACGCTGAAAATCAGGGAAAAGAGCAGTATTCCGATCATTATTCTGTCCGCAAAATCAGAGGATGTGGACAAAATTCTGGGACTGAACATCGGCGCGGATGATTACGTGACGAAGCCGTTTAACCCGCTCGAGCTGGTGGCGAGGGTGAAATCTCAGCTGCGGCGCTACACGAAACTTGGAAATCTTCCGGCGGACGACGGAGAAAATGTGTATCAGGTCGGCGGGCTTCTCGTCAATGACGATTTAAAAGAAGTCAGCGTCGAGGGTGAACCAGTCAAACTGACCCCGATCGAATATAACATTCTCCTGCTGCTGGTAAAAAATCCAGGCAAGGTATTTTCGATTGAACAGATCTACGAGAGCATCTGGAACGAGGAGGCGATCGGTGCGGACAACACCGTTGCGGTCCACATTCGTCACATCCGTGAGAAAATCGAAATCAACCCGAAGGAGCCGCGCTATCTGAAAGTTGTATGGGGAATTGGGTATAAGATTGAGAAACAATAATAAGGAGTGAATAATTGTGAAAGAACGAAAACTCTACAGCCTGACGGGGAAGCTGATCGTTTTTCTTCTGCTGATCGTTTTTGCCGCCAGTGCGCTGTTCGGGGGCATTCAGACACTGATGCTTTCCAGCGTCGGCCTGACGCCGAATGCGGCAGCAAAAAAGTATGCGTTTGAAGAAACCACCGCATGCGGCACACTGGTGCAGCGGCAGCTTCATAACGTCATGAGCTACTATAATGATATGAGTAAATTCGGCACAAACGGTCGATACGACGGAACAAAAGAGATTGATTACCGTGCCTTTGCAACCGATGGAGAGGGAAGCGGCGGGATAAGTACAACGTACACCATTGACCAGCTTGTCAAGATGTACGATGACGGCAGCAGCGCAGACCTCAATGAGGTGGCAGCGTATACTGCGGACAATTATGCGACGAACGATGCCGGAATTGACAAAGAAGCCTATCTTGCATACGAAGATGGAACTGACGTGAGCCAGGAAACAGAAGAGACGGATGTAGCCGCACTCACCGAAGAAGTGAGCGCGGCAGATGCAGAGACGTTTGACAGCTTTTCCCCGGACGGCGAGGTCTACTTTCCTTCCGATAATGCAGTGAAAAGCCTGAAAGAGAAAAAAATTGATCCTGCTGATGTTTCCTCCCAGTTTTTGTATCTATACGATCAGGGAATGAGCCTGGAAACGCAGAAAACGAAAGCGGGAACGTACCTCTATGAGTACGCGGCGGCAAATCTGAAAAAGGTATCCATCCGCGATCTGTATATGACACTTTCCGGGGTCACGGAAGAAGTTGCTGCTTTTAAAAACCAGGAGAGCGGCATCAGCGTCGATGCGGACGATGCCAATCTCTGGTACTGTCTGGAGGATAAAGAAGGAAATATCTATACGAATGTGGATTCCTGGAAAAATGGTTACACAACAGCCATTGCGCAGAAATCGCCCTATCCGTTCGCCTTTGCTGTTGACCGGACCGGCGGTGCCGACAAAGTCCGTTCTTATGCAACAAGAAAAAACAGCCCGGCCGTGGAAGCAGCGAGAAGCTATCTACTGAACAATCAGATTGCAGATAATTATCAGAAGATCTTTGTTGCACTGGATCCGGATCTGGCAGCAAGCGACTATTTCTCCCAGTACAGTGAGATCTACAGCCAGTGGCTTCCGAAAATGCAGCTCCTTCTTCTGATGATTGCAGTTGGCGGAATCGGAACGCTGGTCTGCCTGGTCCTGTTCACACTGCAGGCAGGAAGAAATGGAAAAAACAAAGAAATCCGCCTTTACTTTTTCGATCAGTGGTACACGGAAATCGCAGCTGCAGCCGCCATCCTGATTGTGATGGGAGCAGTTGGAATCGTTGCTGTCTGCATCGAACTTTCCTACGGCGGCGTTCATTATATCCAGAATTTTGACGGAAACTACATCTACAGCGGATCCTATGGAAATGAAGCAGATACATGGCGAAGCCTGGTGGCCGCATCGGGCATCCTCGCCGGATTTCTGATCACACTGATTCCGTACTGCTCACTGGTGCGCCGGATCAAAGCACGCAACGTCTGGAAACAGTCGTTTTTGTACTGCGTCGGCCACCGGATCGTGTCTGCCGGAAGAACCTTCTATGAAGGCAGACAGGAGTCGGAGCGAACGATCCTTATGTTCTGCGTTTTCTGCGGCGTGCAGATCATTCTCTGCTGCGGCTTCGGAATGTTCGGCGTATTCCTTACCCTGGTGATGGATGCCGCAGTGCTGCTTCTTCTGCTGCGCGAGGCATCCGGAAGAAAACAGATTGAACATGGCTTAAAAGAGATTGCTGCGGGCGATCTGGATTACAAGATTGACCTGACGGAGCTGCAGGGGGAAGACAACCTTCAGCTTGCCGGAATTGTCAATTCGCTCGGAGAGGGAATGAAAGCGGCAGTGCAGGAGCAGATGAAGAGCGAGCGCTTAAAAGCGGATCTGATCACCAACGTATCCCACGATATCAAGACACCGCTTACTTCTATTATTAATTATGTCGATCTGCTGAAACGGGAAAATATTGAAAACGAGAAAGCGAAAGATTATATCCGCGTACTCGACGAAAAATCACAGCGCCTGAAACAGCTGACGGAGGACCTTGTCGAGGCATCGAAGATCAGCTCCGGAAATATTAAACTGGAATTCATGAACCTGAACCTGAATGAACTGGTACAGCAGGTGAACGGAGAATTTGCGGAGCGGTTCGAAGGCCGCAATCTCGACCTGATCTGTATTCTCCAGCCGGAACCGCTTCTGATCCGTGCGGACAGCCGCCGCATCTGGCGCGTGCTTGAGAACCTGTACGTAAATGTCTGCAAATATGCCATGCCGGGAACACGGGTTTATGTGGATGCCATCAAAAAAGACGGAAAGATTCAGCTCTCGATTAAGAACATTTCCGAGAACCCGCTGAACTTCCAGGCAGATGAACTGACGGAGCGTTTTATCCGCGGCGATGTCAGCCGGAGCACCGAGGGCAGCGGCCTGGGTCTTTCAATCGCAAAGAACCTAACGGTATTGCAGCATGGAAGCTTCAACATTTATCTGGACGGCGACCTGTTCAAGGTTACGATTACGTTTGATGAAGCTGTAAAGGAGAAAAAACCGATGCCTCCGATGATCGTACCGGAAGCGGTACAGGAGGAAGCACAGCAGGATGCCTGAGAAGTGTTGAAAAATAAAAGAGAATAGAAAACGACAACTCCCCGCCGGGAAACACGCAGCAGATGCGGTTCCCGGCGGGGAGTTGTTTATGAAATGCAGTTTATTTATTCGTTTGTTTCGTCTGTTTCTGTCTGTTCAGCCGGGCTTGCAGATTCCTCTTCCGAAGCAGTTTCTGCAGCATCGGTAGTTTCAGCCGGAGCAGCGTCATCGGAACGTTCAGTCAGCGGGCTTGGTCTGTCCATTGCTTCGAGTGCCCGTAAGGATTCTTCTTCCGGTGTCAGAACCTCGTTTTCTTCCTCAGGCATATAGAATGGGAAGATTTTGTTTACGAAGAACCAGGAGCATCCAAGCGCTACCGTGGAAAAGCCCAGAAGGAACATCAGAAGAATCAGATAGCTGACAATCTTTGTCGTGGAGAATACATAGATCAGCAGCGGACAGAGATTGACGAGCAGGATCATGATGGTCCACGGCAGGTGGCGGATTGCCATCAGGATGGAGTTCTTGATCGTGTTTTTTACAGTATTGTCAAAGCGGCTCAGTACCGGAAATACATAGGAAAGTACCATGGCCTCGAAAAAGATCAGTACCAGGAAAACAAAACGCAGGTAGGTGATGGTACCCGGCATTCTCATGACCAGCAGAAGATCAAGAATCAGAACAATCAGAACCGCCAGCAGGATGAGCCAGATGGCAGTTGCCTGCTTGAAGTTTTCGCGGAAGGATTTCCAGTAGGTACGGAAGATATACGTCTCCTCATTTTTGATCATCTTCAGCGTGACGTAGTACATTGCTGTGAAATTGGCGCCGATTGTCACAATCGGGATACACATAATAAGGAAAATAATGTTCAGCATCATCAGGTCGAAGACACGGCCCATAATCTGCGAGAACTTACTGTCCAGGCTGAAAAAACTCATAATTTGTTCCTCTTTTCTGTTGAATTAAGTGTGCCGCCGATTAACGTTCCGGCTGGCAGACATCATAGAAAAGTATAGCGAATTTTTCAGAAAAATGCAATGAAGAGAATATAAACTTTTCGTTTCGTCATTTTGTATAAGAGTGAACATTTTGTTTGTGCAAAGTGGACAGAAGAGAACGGTTCGAGAAAATCCGAAAGCAGAATTGCCAATCTGCCGGAGGAAAGTTTGTGTAATTGTGGCATGGTCGAATGCGGGTAGAAAAGGTATACTAATCCCATAAGCAAGAGAGATGCAAATGCAAAACTCATAATAAAACGCATGATGTTCATTTAGGGAGGATTCAAAAATGGCAAGTTTATCTTTACAGCACATTACAAAAAGATATCCGAACGGTTTTGAAGCAGTAAAAGACTTCAACCTGGAAATCGCTGACAAAGAGTTTATCATCTTCGTAGGACCATCTGGATGTGGTAAATCTACAACACTTCGTATGATCGCAGGTCTTGAGGAGATCTCCGATGGTACTCTGAAAATTGACGATAAAGTAGTAAACGATGTAGAGCCGAAAGACCGTGATATCGCAATGGTATTCCAGAACTACGCTCTGTATCCACACATGACCGTATATGATAACATGGCATTCGGTCTGAAACTGAGAAAAGTTCCGAAAGATCAGATCGACAAACAGGTTAAAGAAGCAGCTAAAATCCTTGACCTGGAGAAACTGCTTGACCGTAAACCGAAAGCTCTTTCCGGTGGTCAGAGACAGCGTGTTGCTATGGGACGTGCAATCGTACGTGATCCTAAAGTATTCCTTATGGACGAGCCTCTGTCAAACCTGGATGCAAAACTTCGTGTACAGATGCGTACCGAGATTTCCAAACTGCATGAGAGACTGGGCGCTACCATCATCTACGTAACACATGACCAGACCGAGGCTATGACACTTGGTACCAGAATCGTTGTTATGAAAGACGGAGTTGTTCAGCAGGTAGATACCCCGCAGAACCTGTACAACGCACCGGGCAACCTGTTCGTTGCAGGATTCATCGGATCTCCGCAGATGAACTTCCTGGATGCAAAAGTAAAAGTTAACGGAAACGACGTTACTCTTACTGTTGGTAAATACAACATGAAACTGCCGGCTTCCAAAGCAAAAGCTGTTATCGACGGCGGATATGACGGAAAGACCGTTGTTATGGGTATCCGTCCTGAGAACGTACATGATTCTCAGATGTTCATCGAAACTTCCAAAGACAGCGTAGTTGAGTGCAAGATCAACGTATACGAGCTGTTAGGTGCAGAAGTTTACCTGTACTTCGATTGCGAAGGCTTCCCAATGACAGCCCGCGTAGATCCTCGTACAACTGCAAGAAGCGGTGATACCGTTAAATTTGCTCTGGATATGGAGAAAGTTCATCTGTTCGACAAAGAGACAGAGATCACCATTACCAACTAATCCATATGAACATCAGCGCGTATGCGCAAACATAGAGAAAAGGATCGGCATCCGTTCGGATGCCGGTCCTTTTTGCATATGCACCGCCCTCCTTTTGCGAAGCAAAAAATAGTTGCCAATGAGAAAAAAATAAGCTATAGTTATAGATAAGACGCACCCTGGAGTAAAATACGCCAGGAGAAAGGAAGTGGCAGATTTGGTATCAAGTCAGGTATTACAGAAAACCCTTGATGAATTAAGAAATATTACAAGAATTGATTTATGTGTGACGAATACGGATGGTGTTCTGCTGGTGACCACATTCCCGGAAACCGCGATTGATGCAGAAAGCATCCGTTCTTTTGTATTATCCGCTGCGGACAGCCAGATTGTACAGGAATATCATTATTTTAAAGTATATGACAACCAGAATGTGGAGTATATTCTGATTTCTAAAGGAAGCAGCGACGATGCATATATGATCGGAAAGGTTGCCGTATGTGAGATTCAGAATCTTATCATTGCATACAAAGAGCGTCTGGACAAAAACAACTTTATCCAGAACCTTCTTCTCGACAATCTTCTTCTGGTGGATGTCTACAACCGCGCGAAAAAGCTTCGCATCGACACAGATGTGCGCCGCGTTGTTTACATGGTAGAGACGAAGCTGGAAAAAGACATCAGCGCACAGGAGACAGTAAAGAGCCTCTTTGCTTCAAGACCGAGAGATTTCATCACCGCAGTCGATGAGAAGAGCATTATCATTGTAAAAGAACTGAAGGATACCGACACCTTCGAGGATATGAACCAGACCGCAAGAATGCTGGTTGATATGCTGAATGCAGAGGCAATGTCCCAGGTACGTGTTTCTTACGGAAATCCGGTCAGCGAGATTAAGAGTGTTTCGCGTTCCTACAAAGAAGCGAAGATGGCGCTTGAGGTAGGAAAAATTTTCTACGCAGACAAAAACGTGGTACCATACAACAACCTCGGCATCGGCCGTCTGATCTATCAGCTCCCGATTCCGCTGTGCGAAATGTTTATGACCGAAGTCTTCGGCGAAAATCTGCCGGATACGTTCGATGAGGAAACACTGACCACAATCAATAAATTTTTTGAAAATAACCTGAATGTGTCCGAGACATCCCGTCAGCTCTATGTACACAGAAATACTCTGGTGTACCGTCTGGAGAAGCTCGAGAAGAGCACAGGACTCGACATTCGTAAATTTGACGATGCGCTGACCTTTAAAATTGCCATGATGGTCGTAAGCTACATGACGTATATGAACAACAGCGAAAATCTGTAAAACCGTTCAGAGCCGTACAGGATTGCGGGAGTGCAAAGCACGGAGCAATCCGGGTATCGAAGGGGTCAAAAGACTTTTTGACCCTGACATTTTATCAACAACAAGAGGAGAGGAACGACATGATTGAATTACTGAACACAGGTGCATACCTTGTCAACGGAATCGATATCATCCCGGATACAGAAGAAGGCCGCGCGGAACTCAAAGCGCGTACCGGCGCTGTGCCGTGTCCGGCGGATGCTGCAAAAGAAACCATTGCCTATGGAATCTTAAAAGACCACAATGTTTCCGGCAACATGGAAAATCTGCAGATCAAATTTGACAAACTTACATCGCATGACATTACTTTTGTTGGAATCATTCAGACCGCGCGCGCGTCAGGACTGGAAAAATTCCCGGTACCGTACGTGCTGACCAACTGCCACAACTCCCTTTGCGCAGTCGGCGGAACCATCAACGAAGATGACCACATGTTTGGTCTTACCTGTGCGAAAAAGTACGGCGGCGTCTATGTACCGCCTCATCAGGCAGTAATTCATCAGTTTGCCCGCGAGATGCTTGCCGGCGGCGGAAAAATGATCCTCGGATCCGACTCCCACACCCGTTACGGTGCACTCGGAACCATGGCCATGGGCGAGGGCGGACCGGAGCTGGTAAAACAGCTTCTCTCCAAAACATATGATATCGCTATGCCGGGAGTGATCGCAATTTACATGACAGGCGCACCGCAGCCGGGCGTAGGACCGCAGGATATTGCACTTGCCATCATCGGTGCAGTCTTTGCAAATGGTTACGTAAAGAACAAAGTTATGGAGTTCGTAGGACCTGGCGTATCTTCCTTAAGCGCAGATTACCGGATCGGTGTGGACGTTATGACAACCGAGACAACGTGTCTGTCCTCCATCTGGAGAACCGATGAGAAGATCAGCGAGTTCTATCAGATCCACGGCAGAAGCGCAGATTACAAAGAGCTGAATCCTGGCGCGGTTGCTTACTATGACGGCGTTGTAAAAGTAGAACTCGACAAGATCAAACCGATGATCGCGATGCCGTTCCATCCGAGCAATGTTTATACCATTGAAGAGCTGAAAGCAAACCTCGATGACATCCTGAACGATGTAGAGAAGAAGGCAGCCATCAGCCTCGACGGAAAAGTTCCGTTCACTCTGAAAAATAAAGTACACGACGGAAAACTCCTGGTAGACCAGGGAATCATCGCAGGATGCGCCGGCGGCGGATTTGAGAACATCTGCGACGCAGCCGATATCCTGAAAGGCCACAGCATTGGCGACGATGCGTTCACCTTAAGTGTTTACCCGGCAAGTACCCCGATCTATATGGAGCTGGCAAGAAACGGAAAACTGGCAGATCTTTTGGAAACTGGTGCGATCGTAAAAACCGCATTCTGCGGACCGTGCTTCGGCGCAGGCGATACTCCGGCAAACAATGCGTTCTCAATCCGTCACTCCACCAGAAACTTCCCGAACCGCGAGGGATCCAAGATCCAGAACGGCCAGATTTCTTCCGTTGCCCTGATGGATGCACGTTCCATTGCAGCAACCGCAGCAAACAAGGGATTCCTGACCGCAGCAGACGAGTTCACCGGAACATACACGAAGCCGGCATACCACTTCGACAAGAAGATTTACGAGAACCGTGTCTTCGACAGCAAGGGTGTGGCAGATCCGTCTGTAGAAATCCAGTTCGGACCGAACATCAAAGACTGGCCGGCTATGCCGCAGCTTGCCGAGAACCTGATTCTGAAGGTTGTTTCCGAGATCCACGATCCGGTTACGACAACCGACGAGCTGATTCCATCCGGCGAGACTTCTTCCTTCCGTTCCAACCCGCTCGGACTGGCAGAGTTCACCCTGTCAAGAAAAGATCCGGCTTACGTGGGACGTGCAAAAGAAGTACAGGTCGCAGAGAAAGCCATCCAGGAAGGAAACTGCCCGGCAGAGGCACTTCCGGAACTGAAACCGGTCTTCGCAGCCATCCATACCCAGTACCCGGATATCGACAAGACAAACGTCGGTGTCGGATCCACCATCTTCGCTGTAAAACCGGGCGACGGCTCTGCGCGTGAGCAGGCAGCTTCCTGCCAGAAGGTATTAGGCGGCTGGGCAAACATCGCCAACGAGTATGCAACGAAGCGCTACCGCTCCAACCTGATCAACTGGGGCATGCTTCCATTCCTGATCCCGGAGAGAGATCTGCCGTTTACAAACGGAGATTACATCTTTGTACCGGAGATCCGCAAGGCAGTGGAAGAGAAAGCCGATGTGATCAAAGCGTACGTTGTAAAAGACGGAGCACTTGTTCCGTTCGAGATGACGTTAGGCGCGCTGACCGATGATGAGAGAGAAATCATCCGCAAGGGATGCCTGATCAACTATTATAGAGGATAAGTATTTGAGAAAGAGCTGTGTGGCAGGAGAAAAGTCTGTTTCATAGCTCTTTTTCTGCGCACTTATTTGAAACAAAATATCAGAAAATAATATAAAATTCAGAAAATAAACACAATAATTAAGAAAAGGAAAAGCGATATAAAAAAACAGTAAAAATATTTTAAAAATGTGTTGACAAATGCTGACGGATCTGTTATATTAAAATCACAAAGAAACAAGAAAACAAAAACCTAACCAAGAGGTACAAAGAGAAAGACTTGGGACCCCCTTTTCAAGAGAACAAACCATTTTCATAGAAAGAGACGAGAAATCTTCTATAGAAGAATGGAAAAAAAGGGAAAAGGAAGATGTTCTTAAGATGAGAGACTTCCGAAAGGAAAGAAAACCTGAGATAAAGATCCATACAAAAGAAGTTCGAAAGAAAACCTTTTGATAAACATGAGATCAGAGCAGATCTTAGGAAATCCTAAGGAAAAGATTTTCGGAGTGGAAATCTTAACCGCAAAGGAAAAGCCTCTGAAAAAGAACATCTTCCCGAAAAAAAGAAAATCTACAACAGGGAAATGGAAGAGAAACGATCTTTGAAATATCAAACGAAAGCGAAAACAAAGATCACAGATCGGTAAAGAAAGAAAACCAGTGAAAATCCTTGAAAGTAGAGAAAAAACTGAATATGGAAAATAAAGAAAAAGCGGTCGCTGTATCAGAAAAAATGATTGGTATGGCGATCGCTTTCTGTGTTGTGTAATTCGTCCGCCGGGCATGTTTTTCTTGACAGATGCGGCGGAAATGGTGCATACTTCTTAAAGCATAACAGCGGAGAAATCCGTGTATCGAAAATAAGAAGTCAGAACAGGAGAAGAAAGTGGCTGGATTTTGCAGAGAAGATATTTTAATGGAAGATAACGATATTCTTGTTGTTCACAAGCACGCGGGTATGGCAGTGCAGAATGCGCGGATGGGACAGATGGATCTGGAGCATGCGTTGCTGAATTATTTGGCGAAGCAGACAAGGGCGGAAACACCGGGTCAGGCGCGGACTCAGATTCCATATCTGGCGGTCGTTCACCGGCTCGATCAGCCGGTTGAGGGCGTGCTGGTGTTTGCGAAAAACAAAGACGCCGCAGGAAAACTGGGACGGCAGGTGAAGGACGGGACGATGAAGAAAGAGTATCTCGCCGTCTGTGAGGGAAAAATCGAAAAACAGGGCGTGCAGAAGTTTGAGGATTTCCTTGTAAAAGACGGACGGAGCAACACATCCCGCGTCGTACAGCCAGGCACCGCCGGAGCGAAAAAAGCGGTGCTGGAATATGAAGTGATAAGGACACAGGAGAACCGAACCCTGGTGCAGATCCACCTCGGAACGGGCCGCCACCACCAGATCCGCGTCCAGTTTTCCCATGCGGGATATCCGCTGGCGGGTGATGCAAAATATGGGGCGAAAGAGAAAGGATCTCTGGCGCTGTGCGCGCATCATCTCGAGCTGAAGCATCCGCGGACAGGCAAACGGCTTTCGTTTACCGTAAAACCAGAAGGTGAAATCTTCCACAGCTTTGTGTAACTATTCAGAGCTATGTGAAATTGCAAAAAAGTTCAGAAAATCATAAGAAAACAGGACTGGACTATTTTTACGGTTTGTGTATAATAGAGAAAGGTTATGTAATAAAACTGTAAAAAGTAATGGAAAATGATTCATCAGGCAAAGCAGAAAGGGAGAATTATGAAACGCAGAATGATTGCAGTACTGCTTTCCGGAATCCTGCTGTGCTCGGCAGCTGGATGCGGAAAAGAAGCAGTGACAGACAAGAGCACCGCAGCATCGTCGTCTCAGGAAGTGACAGAAACTCCGGCGGCAGAAGAAAGCCCGGAGGCCTCATCGTCCAGCGCAGATTCTACAGCAGAGTCAGCCAGTGCATCCACATCTTCTGAAAGCTCTGGAGATGAAGGAAAAGAAGCAGACAAAAAACGAATAGAAATCACCGTTCCGCACAAGGACGGCATGGAAGCATTGTACGACACCGTGGATGGACTTACCGTTGAAAAAGGCTCTTACATCGCCGTGGTTGCAAAAGACTTAAGTGCCGGTTTCTGGAAAGCCGTAAAAGCCGGTGCACAGCAGGCACTTGACGATCTGAACGCCTCGCTTGGCTACAACGGAAACGACAAAGTTTATATGACATTTGAAGGCCCGGAAAATGAAAGTGACACCAACTCTCAGATCAATATCATCGACTCTGTCATTTCGGAAAATCCGGACGCGCTGATCCTTGGCATCATTGACCAGCAGTCGGGACAGGCACAGATGGAAGAGGCTTCCGACAGCCAGATTCCAGTCGTCATCGCGGATTCCGGTATCGAGAGTGATCTGATCACCTCGACATGTGCGACTGATCACGCAGCGGCAGCAAAGCTTGCGGCAGATCATCTCTGCGAGGCCATCGGCAACAGCGGAGAGGTTGCGATTGTTGCACATCAGTACAACACCGAGAGCAGCGTAGAGCGCGTGGAAGCATTTAAAAAAGAGATCGAAGAAAAATATACCGACGTGAAAGTGGTTCAGGTGAATTACGGAGATGGAGAAGAATCCATCGCGGACATGCTGAAAAATACACTTGAAACCTACCCGGCTCTGAAGGGCATCTTCTGTACGAACGAAGACATGGCAGACCAGACGCTGGATGCGCTGGCGGATATGGAAAATACTGAGCAGATTCAGATAGTCGGTTTTGATTCCGGTGAAAAACAGCAGAAAGCGATCCAGGAGGGACGCGAGTACGGTACCGTAACGCAGAATCCGTACGGTCTTGGCTATGCGGCAATCGTGGCGGCCGTCCGCGCGATTCAGGGACTTCCGGTAGATCAGAAGATCGATACGGGATATCAGTGGATCGACAAAGACACGATCGATCTGGAGACGAATCAGAAGTATCTTTATAACTGAAAATCAGGATAAAAAATGAACCCGGCAGACAAGGGAATGTTCCTTTGCCTGCCGGGTTTTCTGCGCTGCAGTGCGGATTACGAGTTCTGATCGTCTTCGTAAATTCTCTGTACCTCTTCGGAAATCTGCTGCCGGATCGCGGAGAGATCGACATCCGGGATGCCGTCCTCGGTGATCTGCGGTTTGGAAGGAGAGGTATACGGCTTCGTGTCGCCCATGGAAGCTTTTGGGGATGTTTCTTCTTCGTCAAACTCCTCCGGAGCGGCCGGTTTTGCGGATGGCCGGCGGCGGATGATTTTCGGAAGATCTTTCTCATCGTCGTCATCGTCAGGTTCTTCCGGAACAAAACGGAAATCGTACATGGTGTTCTGCGAAACACGGGTACGGTTCGACGGTTTCTGATAGCTGCGGTACGGATCTCTTGCGTTGCCGGAAGAAGAGGAAGAGGAGCCGCGGCGTTTCTTTTTCTTCTTTCTGGATGGAAGAGGATCGAAACTGGATCTGCGCTTCCGTCTGGCGCGCGCTTTTGCACGGTGTTCGCGTTCTTCTTCGTCGTCATCCTCCCAGTAGTCCGCCTCTTTCCACGGTTTAAACTGGAAGAGCATGCCTGCTGCGGCGAGAATGGCAGAGGCAATCCAGAACATCATGTTCAGATCGAGGTCCTTGAAGAAATATGCCATGCGGATCGTCGTGAGGGCGCCGCAGATGGAGGTGACCAGGATTACGGAAATGCGTTCGAACGGAACGCAGATCAGGCCGATCACGAAAGCGACGAGGGCGACGAGTCCATAACCTGTGATATCGTTTGGATTGACGAGATGCCAGAGGCAAAAGCCGATGAGCCCGCAGATCAGAAGAAAAAGTCCGATCCGGTAGAGGACGAAGGCAATGATTGCGGTCAGAAGACCGGTGCCGACGGCAAGCGCCAGGGTGATCGTCGTGGTCTGATTCGTGTAGGTACCCGCTGCATAACCGGCGGCCGCGCCGAGAAAAAATCCGGGAATGACGCTCCAGAGCTTGCGGAGCGCATAGCCGAAGAAACAGTTCAGCAGGGCAAAAACAATCACAATCAGAAGAAGCTGCTGCTGGTAAACACCCATGACGTCCCGGACTTTATCGAGACCGCCAAGCAGCGTGTTGATGTTGAAAGCTTGCATATTCAGATTCATGATATTCACTCCTATATGATGTATCGGAAAAATAGATACAGGTTGTATTTTAGTACGGAACGGCGGTTTTGGCAAGTGAAATTGTGTTTGAGATCTGGGAAACGGCAGAATGGCGGCGGTGTGCATATGGTATAAGGAAGAGCAAAAAGGAAATAAAACAGGCATGAATCAGGATAGAGTGTATGAAAATAGAAGAAATTCCTATCAGGGAAATCCGATGGAGCGGCCGGAGCCGTTTTTTGCGGCACAGCCCTTATGGGGAAGAAGTATGGAGGAGCAGCAGGAAGCGCGGGAACGGCAGCGGATGCAGTCGTATTATTCCCGGACGGCATCTGATCTGCAGCGGCTGGTGGAGACAGAGTGTGACCGCATGGATTACCGCGGCAGCATGATGTACGACGAATTCCCGGACCGGCTTATGATGGAGCACACCTGCCGGAATATCGCACGTCAGTACGGCAGGGAAAACGGCGGGAAGGATGAGAAAACGGCAGAAGAGGAACTGCTCGATTTGATCGGCGTTCTTTTTTATAATGAAATGTTCCGGAGGCGGAGCAGGAGGAAACATTATTACAATCTGTGGCTTTAAACTGCGCCATAAAGTAATAAGAGGGTAACACATTTTTAATAATTTTTCTGTTGTGGTTTTGCGGAAAACAGATTACAATATTAGCGGGGTTGTAAGGGGCTTTATTACACATGTTTACAAACGATTCAGAAAGTTTGGAGAGTATAAATGGAATTACAGAAATTATTACAGGATGAAATCCGGGAAGGGCTGTACCGTATCACGATCAGCGGCCCAAGAGGGGACAGTGAAGTGTCCAAAGTGAGAATACGCCCGGTTGAAATAAAAGGAAAACTGCTCTTTCAGTGCCAGGAGACCGTCGGCACGAAGGAGTTTCATAAAAATATGACAAAAGACGACGTGATCACCCGGATCAGCGACTGGATGAACGGAACCTTCAAGCAGATGCAGCTCGAATCCGACACCTGCACAGCATCCGTTCTGGTCAGCAAAAAGGGAACGATGACGATCAAAAAGAAACCGCATATGAAAGGAACCGGCAAACCCGTCAATCTGGCGCACAACCGGAAGAAACGGTATATTCTGGAAGAAGGAATCCCGGTTCCTTTTTTACAGGATCTCGGTGTTATGACAAAAGAAGGCAAAATCGTGCGGACCCGCTACGACAAGTTCCGCCAGATCAACCGCTTTCTGGAGTTCATCGAAGATATCCTGCCACAGCTCCCATCGGACCGCGAGATCACGATTCTCGATTTCGGCTGCGGAAAATCGTATCTGACGTTTGCGATGTATTATTACTTCCGCGAACTGAAAAAACTGGATGTCAATATCATCGGACTTGACTTGAAAGAGGATGTCATCGCAATCTGCAACGGACTGGCAGAGAAATATGGCTATGAAAAGCTGCATTTCTATCAGGGTGACATCGCTTCTTATACCGGCCGCGACGAGGTCGATATGGTGGTGACGCTGCACGCGTGCGACACGGCGACTGACTATGCGCTGGAAAAGGCCGTCAAATGGAATGCAAAAGTTATTCTTTCCGTTCCGTGCTGCCAGCATGAGCTGAACCGCCAGATTGCAAACAAAGAACTGTATCCGATCATGGATTACGGCATCTTAAAAGAGCGCATGGCGGCGCTTCTGACCGACGGAATCCGGGCAAAGCTTCTGGAGAATGCAGGCTATGAGACACAGATTCTCGAATTCATCGACATGGAGCACACGCCGAAGAACCTTCTGATCCGCGCGGTAAAACGCCAGGAAGGCTCGAAAAAACTGCCGGAAGAACTGAAAGCGTGCATGGAAGCGTATCATGTGAAGCCGACACTGGCAGACCTCCTCACAGAAAAGGAGGAGCCGTGATGAATAAAAGAGCAGCAAGGATTCTGATCCTTTTTCTTGTTTTTGCCGCATCAGTCGGTGTGTTCACACACCTGATGAGCCACGAGACGACGGAGAATGCGACCAATCTGGACGCAGCGAGTCTTCCGGTGCTGTACATGAAGACCGCGGACACGACAGTGAACCGCATGTACGGATACCGCCAGGAGATGAACGGCGTAACGACAAGAGAAAACCTGACACCGCTGCCGACGGACCGTTCGCTTACGCTTGAAATTGATGCGAAGGGACAGAAAATTAAAAACGTGACTTATACGGTGGAAAGCACAGACGGCGGAGCGCTGATTGAAAACTCGGTGCTGAAATCGTTTGACGAGGACGGAAGCTATCTGAAAGCAGACTTCCAGTTAGAGACCGCGATTCTGATGAATCAGGAATATACGCTGAAGCTCGAGGTTGCCTACGGAAACGGCCAGTCTGCCTGGTATTACACCCGCATTGTACAGCGCAACGGCGTGGAGGTCGGCGATTATCTGGCCTACACGCAGATGTTTGCGCAGACATGCCTGGATAAAACGCAGGCGGAAGCGCTCGTTCCGCAGCTTGAGCCGGATGAGACGGGAGATAATTCTTCGTTCCTCAATGTCAACATTCATTCCAGCCTCGACCAGATTTCCTGGGGAAGCCTCGCACCGACGATCGTACAGCAGCCGGTGCAGCAGATCAAAGAAGCGAATGAGACGACGACCAGCATCACACAGGAGTACATGATCAGTGCGCAGGATGAGAACGGACAGACGGAGTATTATACCGTAAGCGAGTTCTACCGGATGCGAGAGTCCGACGGAGAGATTATTCTGCTGGACTTCGAGCGGAGCGCACAGCAGATCTTTGATCCGGAGCTTGGTGTTCTGACGAAATCCGGCATCAATCTCGGTGTGACCGGCGAGGATACCGAGTATGTGACGAATACGGCAGGTGATATTGTCGCATTTGTAGTAAACGGTGATCTCTGGTGCTACAACCGCAGCGCCAACAAGACGATCCGCGTTTTCAGCTTCCGTGAGAACGGCAGCATGGATGAACGGGAACAGCACGGAGAGCATGATGTCAACATTGTGCGTGTGGATGATGCGGGCGATGTGACGTTTGTTGTTTATGGCTATATGAACCGCGGAAACCACGAGGGTGAAGTGGGAGCAGCCGTTTACTATTATCGCGCCGAGCGGAATGTGGCAACCGAGGAGATTTTCGTTCCGGCGGATATTTCCTACGAGATGCTGAAAAAACAGCTCGACCGCCTCTCCTACGTCAACAAGCAGAGAGAGATGTATCTCTATCTGAATGAGAACCTGTGTAAGGTAGATATTGAAACCGGCACGACGACGGTGGTCCGGGAGAGTATCCCGGAGGACTGCTTTGTAGTATCGGAAAGCCAGGAGAGCATCGCGTGGATGGATGCGGACAATGCAAGCAGTGCGATGAACATCACCGTGATGAATCTGGAGAGCGGGGAAACGCAGCGCTTTGCGGCGGATGACGGACAGAAGATCCGGGCACTTGGCTTTATCAATGAAGACTTTGTCTATGGTATGGCAAACGACAGCGATATTTTAAAAGATATTTCCGGCAATGAAGTTTTCGCTATGCATACGGTGCGGATTGTCAGCATCGACGGAAACGTGAAAAAAGAGTATCACCAGGACGGCTATTATGTGACAGGCGTGTCGATTTCGGACGGCCTTCTGGAGCTGGACCGCGTGGTACGCCAGGAAAACGGCTATGCGGATGCACCGGAGGATCACATCATGAACGGCGAGCAGCAGAGCCAGGAACTGGTGACGGGCCGCCTGGCAACGGTGGACGACAGAAGAGAGCAGCAGTTCCTTCTGGAATTCTCGACGAGCGGCAAAACACAGTCGCTTCTGACACTGACACCGAAATATATCTATTCAACCTTACGGACCGATCTTACGATGTCGTACGACACGGGCAGCGCAGATCTTTACTATGTATATGGAAAAGGAAAACTGATCGCCATTTTAAGCTCCCCGGCCGAGGCCGTACAGCTTGCCGATGAGAATGTCGGCGTTGTGCTGAACAGCAGCCAGTCCTATGTGTGGGAGCGCGGAAACCGCCAGCAGGGCATGCGCCTCGACGAGACAACGATGCCGTCGGGATTCCAGAGTGCATCTCTGGACGAAAACGTGCTGAAGGAGTCACTCGGTGATGATTACGAACTGCTGAACCTGACGGGCTGCACAAGAGAAGAAATTCTTTACATGATCAGCAGCGGCTGCGGCGTTGTTGTAAAGACCGGCGCGAACGAGAGTCTGCTTCTGACCGGATACGATATTTTTGGAAATTCCTGGCTGTATAATCCGGCAACGGGCGAGACAACCGCACTTTCTGACGATGACAGCGATGCATTGTTCGCACAGAACGGCAATGTCTTCATCAGTTATATTAAAAAAGTAAAGATCGAGTGATTTGCGGGGTTTTCTAATGACGCAAAAAGTGCTAAAATAAAGAAAGCACTATGAATATTTAGGGAGAAAAAAGACAATGAAACTTACAACCATCCGAGAGATTTATAAAAACCGGGAAGCATACCTGGACAAAGAAGTAACCGTAGGCGGCTGGGTGCGCAGCGTACGTGATTCCAAAACCTTTGGTTTCATCGTTCTGCACGACGGAAGCTATTTCGAAACCCTGCAGATCGTATACCACGATGAGATGGAAAACTTCGCTGAGATTTCCAAAATGAACGTCGGCGCAGCCATCATCGTAAAAGGTACCCTCGTTGCTACCCCGCAGGCAAAACAGCCGTTTGAGATTCAGGCGACAGAAGTTACCGTAGAGGGCGTTTCCGCACCGGATTACCCGCTGCAGAAAAAACGCCACTCCATGGAATACCTTCGTACCATTTCCCATCTGCGTCCGAGAACCAACACCTTCCAGGCAGTATTCCGTGTTCGTTCCCTCTGCGCCTATGCGATCCATCAGTTCTTCCAGGAGAGAGACTTCGTTTATGTCAACACCCCGCTGATCACCGGAAGCGACTGCGAGGGAGCCGGCGAGATGTTCCAGGTAACCACCATGGATCTTGACAATATTCCGAAAACCGAGGACGGCGCTGTTGATTTCACACAGGACTTCTTCGGAAAGAAGACAAGCCTTACCGTAAGCGGACAGTTAAACGGCGAGACCTTTGCACAGGCATTCCGCAATATCTACACCTTCGGACCGACCTTCCGTGCAGAGAATTCCAACACCACCCGCCATGCAGCAGAGTTCTGGATGATCGAGCCGGAAATCGCTTTCGCTGATCTGGAGGACGATATGGAGCTTGCTGAGGCAATGCTGAAATATGTCATCCGCTACGTTATGGAGCATGCACCGGAAGAAATGCAGTTCTTCAACAGTTTCGTGGACAAGGGACTGATCGAGCGTCTGAACCATGTCGTAAATTCTGAGTTTGGCCGTGTAACCTACACCGAGGCTATCGAGCTTCTGGAGAAAAACAACGACAAATTCGATTACAAAGTATACTGGGGATGCGATCTGCAGACCGAGCATGAGCGTTATCTGACCGAGCAGATCTTCAAGAGACCGGTTTTCGTTACCGATTATCCGAAGGAGATCAAAGCGTTCTACATGAAGCTGAACGATGACAACAAGACCGTTGCCGCTATGGACTGTCTGGTTCCTGGCATCGGAGAGATCATCGGCGGAAGCCAGCGTGAGGACGACTACGAGAAACTGCTTGGCCGTATGAAAGAGCTGGGACTTGCTGAGGAAGATTACGGATTCTATCTGGACCTCAGAAAATATGGTTCCACCCACCATGCAGGATTCGGACTGGGATTTGAAAGATGCGTCATGTATCTGACCGGAATGGGCAATATCCGCGACGTCATCCCGTTCCCGAGAACAGTAAACAACTGCGAGCTGTAATTACGAAAAGTGATATAGAAACTTAAAAAATACGGATGCCGGGTGCAGTGGAATCTAATGTGGATTTGGTGCGCCTGACGTCCGTATTGTAGTAATAGAGAAAATGAATCCAGAAAGGGGTATGCGCCTATGCGGTTTATTCATATTGCGGACGTGCATCTCGGCATGCAGCCGGATGCGGGATTTCCCTGGAGCGAGGAGCGCGGGGAGGCCATCTGGGAGAGCTTCCGGCGGATCATCCGCCTGGCCGGTCGGGAAAAGACGGACTTTCTGCTGATCGCGGGAGATCTGTTCCAGCGTCAGCCGCTTCTGCGGGAACTGAAAGAGGTTAATGATCTCTTTGCTTCCATCCCGGAGACGATCGTCGTGCTGATTGCCGGAAACCACGATTATGTGAAGCGGGAGAGCTTTTACCGCGGTTTCGACTGGGCAGACAACGTGGTAATGCTCCTGTCGCCGGAGCCGGAGTGTGTTGAAGTCCCGGAGAAGAAGACGGCGGTGTACGGATGCAGTTACGACAAAAAAGAGATCCTGGAAAACCGGCTGGACGGCGTGTGGCCGGAGGGCAAAATGAAATATCATCTGCTGCTCGCGCACGGCGGCGATGCCCGCCACATGCCGTGGAATCCGGGCCGCATGGCGCAGGCTGGGTTTGATTATATTGCGTGCGGGCACATTCATAAGCCGGGGATTCTTATTCCCGGCAAAATGGCATACGCAGGCGCACTCGAACCGACGGATGAGACGCAGTTGGGGCCGCACGGCTACATCCGCGGAACGGTGGACGAGCACGGCACGCGGATTCAGTTTGTGCCGTTTGGCAGATATGAGTACGAAGATCTGGTGTTGAACGTGACGGAGGATCTGACACAGTATGCGCTGGAGACGAGGCTGAAACAGGAGCTGGCGCTGCGGGAGGATGGGAAGATCCGAAAAATCATCCGCCTGAAACTTGTGGGACACCGTGCCGCCGAGCTGGAATTTTCTCCGAAACGGCTGCTGGACTGCGGCAGAGTCATCTACGTGGAGGATGAAACACGTCCGGCGTACGATCTGGAACAGCTGAAGAAAACGTATGGCGCTAGTCTGATCAGCGCCTATATTGAAGCATTTGAAACAAAGACGGATGCGCAGTCACAGAAGGCGCTCGACTATGGTCTCGAGGCGCTGCTGGCGGCACGCAGGAACGGCTGAAAAAAGATTGCGGGAGGCGTAGAAGATGAAAATAGAAAAACTGGAAATCCGCAATTTTGGAAAAATGCAGAACCGCACACTGGAATTTTCCGATGGGATTCAGCTCATCAGCGGGGAAAATGAGAGCGGAAAATCGACCGTCCATACCTTCATCCGCAGCATGCTGTTCGGCATGACACGCGGCCGGGGGCGGGCGGCAAAAAATGATATCTACAGTCGTTATGAGCCATGGGAAAATCCGGCATACTATGCGGGAGAGATGGTGCTTGAAAGCGGCGGCAAACGGTTCCGCCTGACACGGAATTTCGGGCGGCAGAACGCCAATGCAAAGCTGGTGTGCCTGACGGACGGCGAGGTGCTCTCCGTGGAGGACGGCGATCTTTCCATGCTGCTCGGCGGTGTCAGTGAGATTGTGTATGATAATACGGCTTCGATCGGGCAGTTAAAAGGCAGAACCGAGGAAGGGCTTGCGGATGAGCTGCGGAACTATATGGCAAATTACCAGGGGAGCAGCGATGGAGAGCTCGATGTGGCGGCGGCGCTGGATCTGCTGAAGCAGAAGAGAAAGCGCATGGAGCAGGAACAGAAAAAGACGCTGGCGGGACTGGAAAAACGGAAGGAAGAACTTGAGACGAAAATTTCCGTTTTTACGGAGGAGTGCCGTCAGAGCGAGGAGAATCTGCAGCAGGCGAAAGAGCAGATGAAGCGGGATATTTATCAGAAGGATGTGCCAATCGAACGGGTGCGGAAGATGAAAAAAGAATCTCGGAAGAGCCGCAAATGGGGTGCCGCGTGCGTGGCGCTGGCTGGATTTCTCTTGTTCTTATGCATTCTGCAGTTCTTCCATATTGATTCGCTGCTGACGAGAACGGGACTCGGGCTTGCGATTGCGGCGCTCTTGTATCTGGCGTACAGTCTGTTCCGTCACCGGAAAACGGAGGTCGAGCAGGTCGTGACGGAGCCGGAGGAGCAGGCGATCCGCCGCCAGCAGTGGAATGTGGACCGCCTGAAGCAGGAGCTGGGGCAGAAACAGACGGTGCTGTCGAACTTGCAGAGTGAATACGAAGAGCTCTGCATTTCCATGACGGAAAAAGATCATCTGCAGGAAGAACTCGATGCGCTTTCCCTGGCGGGGGAGACGATCCAGAGTCTCTCCGTACAGATGCAGAGCCGGATCGGCGACCGCTTAAAACAGCAGATGTCAAAAACGCTGTCATCGCTGACGAATGGCCGCTATCTGCAGGTGAATATGGATGAGAATCTGCGGATCGGCCTTCACACCGCAGACGAATATGTGCCGCTTGAACAGGTCAGCCGCGGCACGATCGAGCAGGCGTACTTTGCGCTCCGCATGGCGGCGATGGATGTGCTCTGCGGCGAGGAGGAGCTGCCGGTGATTCTCGATGAATCGTTTGCGTTTTACGATGAAAACCGGCTGAAAGAAACTTTGAAATGGCTGGCGGAAAACCGGACGCAGGTGCTGCTCTTTACGTGTCAGAAGCGGGAGGAGGAAGCACTCTCGGAGATGGGAATTCCGTACCGGAAAATTGTGCTTTAAGTAATGCGGCTCGCAGAGAATCGGTGAGTTGTGGTTTGGAAATAAAGGAGAATAGAAGTTATGCTGACAATAGGATGTCATTTATCATCGTCCAAAGGATATCTTGCCATGGGAAAAGAGGCGGTGTCCATCGGAGCGAATACCTTTCAGTTTTTTACAAGAAACCCGAGAGGAAGCAAGGCGAAAGCCATCGACGAGGCGGATGTCGCAGCGTTTCTTTCTTACAGTAAGGAGCATGGAATCGAGCGCATTTTGGCACATGCGCCGTACACGCTGAATCCGTGCTCGAAGGATGCGCACACGAGAGAGTTTGCATGGATGACGATGGCGGATGATCTGAAACGGATGGAGTATACGCCGGGAAACTGCTACAATTTCCACCCGGGCAGCCATACCGGACAGGGGGCGGAAGAGGGAATCCGTCTGATTTCGGAGATGCTGAATGAAATTTTAAAACCGGAGCAGACGACCACGGTGCTGCTCGAGACGATGGCAGGAAAAGGAACCGAAGTCGGCCGCTCGTTTGAGGAGCTGGCGGCGATTCTGGAGCGCGTGGAATTAAAAGACCACATGGGTGTCTGCCTGGATACGTGCCATGTGTACGATGCGGGATACGATATTGTGGATCACCTCGATGATGTGCTTGAGGGGTTCGACCGCGTGGTAGGACTTTCGAAGCTGAAAGCGATTCATCTGAACGACAGCAAGAATCCGTTTGAGAGCCATAAGGACCGCCATGAGAAGATCGGCGAGGGATCGCTGGGGCTTGCGGCATTTGAGCGGATCGTGACACATCCGGCGCTGGCGGGACTGCCGTTCTATCTGGAAACACCGAATGAGCTGGACGGATATGCAAAAGAGATCGCGCTGCTGCGCGGGTTTGCGAAATAGAGGAAGAAGGTAAGAGAAAGTGGAAAACACGAGAGAGAAGAATAAAAGAGCTGACGGAAGAAAAAAGACGTATTTCGACAGGGAAAATAAAAAGAAAGCCGTTCGTACAGAGAAAACAAAGAGCGTGGCACCGGAAAAAGGAAAGCAGAAAAAGAGTTCATCATCGTCGAAATGTCCTTATCAGAAAAAATGCGGCGGATGCACATATCTGAACCTCTCCTACGAAGAGCAGCTCGCGAAAAAAGAGCAGTTCCTGAAGAAGACTCTGAATGGCATCGTCCCGGTCAAAGGCATGGTTGGCATGGAAAATCCTTATCATTACCGGAATAAAGTCAATTCCGCCTTTGCACGCAAAAAAGACGGAACGATCATATCCGGCATTTATGAAAAGGGCACACACAAAGTGGTCCCGGTCGATGAGTGCCTGCTCGAGGATCAGCGTGCCGATGCCATCATCCGCGATATCCGCAGTCTGCTGAAGAGCTTCAAAATCATGATCTACAACGAGGACAGCGGCTACGGCCTCCTGCGCCACGTCATGGTGCGCACCGGCTTTGCTTCCGGCGAGATCATGGTCGTCCTCGTCTGCGTATCACCAGTCTTCCCGTCAAAAAACAACTTCGTAAAGGCCCTGCGCAAACTCCACCCGGAGATCACCACGATCGTACTGAACGTCAACGACCGCACCGACAGCATGGTACTCGGAAAACGCGACATTGTCCTCTTCGGACGCGGTTACATCGAGGATGAACTCTGCGGCTGCACCTTCCGCATCTCCCCGCAGTCCTTCTACCAGGTCAACCCGGTTCAGACGAAAAACCTGTACGAAAAAGCCATCTCCCTGGCCGGTCTCACCGGAAACGAACGCGTCATGGACGCCTACTGCGGAATCGGAACCATCGGCCTCATCGCATCCCGCGATGCCAGAGAAGTCATCAGCGTCGAACTGAACCCGGACGCCGTCCGCGATGCCGTAACAAACGCCAAACGAAACCAAATCAAAAACGTCTCCTTCTACCAGAACGACGCCGGCGCCTTCATGGTCTCCATGGCCGAAAAAGGCGAAAAAGCCGACGTCGTCTTCATGGACCCGCCAAGAGCCGGCAGTGATGAAGCCTTTCTGTCCTCTGTCGTAACCCTTTCACCGAAAAAAGTGGTCTACGTCTCCTGCAATCCGGAGACATTGGCGAGAGACCTGCGGTATCTGACGAAACACGGATATAAGGCAGAAGAGGCATGGGGGTATGATATGTTCGCGTGGTCGGAGCATGTGGAGACAGTCTGTTTACTAACGCAAAAGAAGGCTTAATACAACAGAAGAAAATAATTTCGTGAAACAGACGAAGAGGCTTGTCTGAAAAAAGAAGGAATGAAAAAACAGGAGAGGAAAAAAAGAAACATGGCAGTAAATAAAAATGGAATCGTAGTATTAGGAGCAGTTTTTGTGGATATCAAAGGTTTTCCAGAGGACATCTACGTCCCGGACGGCAGAAACGCCGGCCATGTCGAATACATCCACGGCGGTGTGAGCCGAAACGTGGTGGAGGATATCGCAAACCTGGAACTGCGCCCGACCTTCCTTGGAATCGCGGATAATACCGCACTCGGCGAGGATGTTGTGCGCAAACTGCAGCGCCACAAAGTCAATACCGAATACATGAAAGAAATCCCGAACGGTATGGGAACATGGCTTGCTGTCTTCGATCACAACGGTGACCTGGCGGGCTCCATTTCCCAGCGCCCGAACCTGATGCCGATTCTCGGTATTCTGGAAGAAAACGGAGATGAAATTATCGAAAACTGCGATTCCATTGTGGCAGAGATCGATATGGACAAAGAGATCATCAAAAAGCTGGTACAGCTCTGTGAAAAATACGATAAAAAACTGTACGGCGTTGTCAGCAACATGAACATCGCGGTCAGCAGAAGAGATCTTCTGCAGAAATTTGACTGCCTGATCTGCAACCAGCTCGAGGCAGGCGTTTTCTTCTCCGATGATTACAGCGAAAAAACACCGGCCGAGATGGAAAAGATTCTCGCCGAGCGTCTGAAAGCGGCAAATGTTCCGGCCATGGTCGTAACAATGGGCGGCGACGGAGCGGTTTATGCGGAAGCAGACGGAGAGAGCGGCTTCTGCCCGGCGCAGAAAGTACAGGTAAAAGATACAACAGGAGCCGGTGATGCGTTCTGTGCAGGTGTTTCCGCCGGTCTGACCTATGGAAAAACGCTTGGCCAGGCAGTTGAAATCGGTACGCGTCTTGCTGCATCCGTCATCACATCATCGGAAAATGTCTGCCCTCGCTTCCGCCCGGAAGAGTTCGGCATCGAGGCATAAAAGGGGGCAGAAATGAAGTTATTGTACGGAACCGGCAACCCGGCAAAACTCGACGCGATGCGTCACCGCCTTGCCGGTCTTGGGATTGAGCTGATCGGGCTGAAAGATCTTGGCGGTGTTAAGCAGCCAGAGATTATCGAGGATGGAAAAACGCCGCTGGAAAATGCAAGAAAAAAGGCCCTGGCTTACTTTGAAGCATTTCATATGCCGGTGTTCTCCTGTGATTCCGGCCTGTATTTTGAAAATATAGCTTTGGAAGATCAGCCCGGCGTTCATGTGCGAACCGTCAACGGAAAGTATCTGTCAGATGAGGAAATGACAGCCTATTACGCCGACCTGGCAGAAAAGTACGGCGGTCTTAAGGGGCGGTACAAAAACGCGATTTCTTTGATTCTTGATGAAAACCACAGGTATGAGGCGATGGCACCGTCCATGGAAAGCGCCCCGTTTGGCATGGTCAGCACACCGCATCCGATGAGCAAAAAAGGATTTCCGCTGGACCGCCTGTCCATCGATCTGCGGATCGGAAAGTATTATTATGATCTGAATGAGAAAGAAACCGCTCTTGATCAGCTTGCCGTGGAAGACGGTTTTCTGCAGTTTTTTGAGCGGGTAATGGAGGAATACTGTAAAATGGAACGATATGAACTTCGCACCATCCGTCAGGATGAAATGGAACAGGGCGTTGCGATTGAACTTGCCTGTTTTCCGCCGAATGAGGCGTGCTCCGAGAAAAGTATGCGCGAGCGGGTGCAGTATGCGCCGGAGCTGTTTCTGGCGGCAGTGGACAAAAAAACGGGAAAAATCGCCGGCACACTGAACGGACTTGCAACAAACGAGACAAAATTCCGTGATGCCTTTTTTGATGAGATCAGTCTGTACGAGCCGACGGGCGAAAACGTTATGCTGCTGGGCCTTAGTGTCCTGCCGGAATACCGCGGCCAGGGAATCGCCCGCGCGCTGATGGAAGAGTACAGCCGCCGGGAACAGAAAAACGGAAGAAAACAGCTCATTCTGACCTGCCTGCAGGATAAGGTGGAGATGTACAAAAAGATGAATTTCCGCGACGAGGGAATCTCCGCATCCACCTGGGGCGGCGAGGAATGGCATGATATGACGAGAAAATTAAACGATTAAGAAAATTTGCAGAGAAAATCTCTTGTGTTAAAGTTTGCTGTAAGCGTTATAATAAAGAAAATCAAGCAAAACAGGAGGAACAACCAATGAGCAGAGTAAATTTTGGAGCAAAACCAAACATGTATCCACTTCCGGTTCTGATTATTGCAACATACGACAAAGATGGCAACCCGGATGCCATGAATGCTGCATGGGGCGTAGTCACAGATTTTAATGAGATCTCCATCAGCATGGGCGACCACAAGACAACAGACAACCTTGCCGCAACTGGTGCCTTCACCGTCAGCATGGCAACCGAGGATACTGTTGTTGGCTGCGATTACGTCGGCATCGAGTCCGGCAGAAAAGTTCCGGATAAATTTGCACGCGCCGGTTTCCATGCAACGAAGAGCGAATTCGTCAACGCGCCGCTGATCGACGAGCTTCCGATGGCACTGGAGTGCAAAGTGAAAAGCTTTGACAACGGCATTCTGGTCGGCGAGATCGTGAATGTCTGCGCAGACGAGAGCGTTCTGACCGACGGAAAGATCGATCCGAAAAAACTGAAACCGATCGCCTTCGATCCGGTCAACAACACCTACCTCGCCATGGGCGACAAAGTCGGCGATGCCTTCGGCTCCGGCAAGGCGCTGAAATAAGCGGTAAGAAAAGAAGGACTCTGAATATATAAAAATTTTATATATTCCCCTTGACAAACCACATCCGCAGTCTTATGATATGTATAAAATTTATATATATAAATATTTTACATATCAGAAACTTACGGAGGTGGTTTTTTATGTATTTTCCGGTATCAGCACTGCTGATCGAATTTATGATCCTGTCGATCGTGAACCGGGAAGATTCCTATGGATATGAGATCAGCCAGACCATCAAGCTGGTTGCCGACATCAAAGAGTCGACCCTGTACCCGATCCTGAAAAAACTGGAAAAAGCCGGTTATGTAACGACGTATTCCGCAGAGTACCAGGGCAGAAAACGGAAGTATTATTCGATCACAGAAGCAGGAAAAACACAGATGGCGTACCTGCAGGGCGAATGGAAGTCCTATCGTGACACCATTGACAACATCATCGAGTGGAGGAAAAAAGAATGACGAGTGGGGAATATCTGAAACAATTGGAAAAGTATCTGAGGAAGCTTCCGCAGAGCGACTATGAAGATGCGATGGAATACTTCACCGAGTATTTTGCAGATGCCGGTCCGGAAAATGAGCAGGCCGTGATCAAAGAACTCGGAACACCGAAACAGGCAGCCGCCGAGCTGATGCGGAATCTTCTGGACAAAAAAGTAGATGAACGCGAGGCAATGGAAAAGGAAGAAAAACAGAAAGAGAAGAAAAAAACGACAGGCGCCAACGTCGTCTGGATCGCGATTCTCGCCCTGTTTGCAGCCCCGATCGGAGCCCCGATTCTGATCAGCATTCTCATCGTTCTGCTCTGCGCGGCCCTCTGTGCGGCACTGCTTGATATGAGCGTCTTTCTGATTGCAGTTGTCGGCGTGGCCGCCGGAATTAAGATGCTGCTGCGCGGCATTCTGGCAGTCTCGGTTTCCTTCGGCGGATTCTGCTTTATTACCGGAATGGGCGTTTTCATGCTGGGAATCAGTATTCTGTGCGCGGTGTTCGGCGTATACTTTGCAAAATGGATGGGACGGCTGTTCGTGTGGTGTACACGTAAGGTAACGAAAAAAGGAGGAAGCAGATCATGAAAAAATGGACAAAAACAGCATTACTGACAGGATGTGCCTGCTGTATTGCCGGTGCAGTGCTGATGTTCAGCGGATGGGCAAGCGGCGGAAAAGCATACGCGGAAACGTATGATCTGAATGCGATGAGCGGTTCTGCGAAGAAGGAAGACGGCATTTCCGCACAGGAAAAGATAAAACTTGATGATTTTGATGAACTGCAGGCAGACCTTACGATCGGCGACCTGAACATCCTTCCGTCCGGTGACGATTCCTGTTATCTCGCCTGGCGGATTCCGTCGAAAAAAGGAGAGACTGCAGTGGAATATCGCGTGCGGGACGGTGTTCTGAGCATCGAAGAGACAAGCGCAGTGTCCGATACGATTTACATTAATATTGACTTTACGGAAGAAATCTTAAGTGGCGGTAAACAGTCGGAAACAGGAGTGATTCTGTATGTACCGGAAAAGAAGGTACTGAAAAAAATAGAGGTAACGATGGGATTCGGTGATGTGCAGATGAATGGCATCCAGGCGGAAAGCGGAAGACTGCAAAATGCGGATGGAGATATCACACTTTTCGGATGTGACATGCAGAATATCAAATGCAAAGCAGATTACGGTGATGTGGAACTGAAGAGCGGAACGTGGGAGAATGGGTCGATCACGCTGGAGGATGGCGATGCGAAAATCCAAAATACGAAGCTTTCCGGAGACGTGTCGGTGGAAAACTCCTACGGCGATATTGAACTTGAACTGGGTAAAAAAGATCTGGAACGGCTGGAAATTACGGCAAAGACAGATTTTGGGGAGATCGATGTACCGGATACCATGGAGAATCTGATGCAGAAAGAGGAGGACGAGCAGAGCTTTTCTTATGTACCGGATCAGCCAGCGGGCAGAATCACACTGATGACAAAGGATGGTGATATCTCGTTGGAAAACGATTAAGCGTTTGTGACTGTTCAGGGACATATGAAATTCCAGAAAAATCGCAAAGCATGCCCGCATGAATGAGCGTTTTTGGAAAATAAGACAAAAGTGACAAAAACACAGGAGGCTGTTTGGATAGTTTCACCAGAAAAAGGGAAATGATCCAAACAGTCGCTTGTTTTTTGTACTTAAATTTTCAGCTTTTAACTTGATTTGTAGATTGCGGTGCTTTAAAATAAAAGTAATCAAGCATTGTGGAACGGGCTCCACAGACCGGCAGCGGGGGAAAAGCCGGAACGAGTCAGAGAAAACAGCCCAGTGTCAGAATAGGAGTTAGGAGAAACTATGGCAAGTATTAGAGATGTCGCGATCAAAGCGGGAGTAGGAATCGGAACGGTATCCCGTGCACTCAATGGGAGCGGGTATATTTCCGATGAAACAAAACAGAAGATCATGCAGGCAGTGGAGGAACTGAACTATAAACCAAATGAGCTTGCCCAGAACCTGTTCCGCAACAAGTCCGGTTTTATCGGAATTGTTGTTAAGAATCTTTCACATCCGTTTATGGCATCTCTGGTGAAACATGTCGAGAATAATCTGTACACCAATGGCTACAAGTGCATGCTCTGCGAGGTTGGGGACAATCCGAACCGCATCGAGGAATTTGTGGAAATGCTGCAGCGAAATGTCATGGACGGCATTATCTGCTGTGCGGATATCCCGTCTTCTGTCAGCCTGGCGGAAATTCATCGTCCGATTGTCATGATTGACCGCTACGTCACCGAAGGGATTCCGTGTATACATTCCGACCATAAGCGCGGCGGTGAGCTTGCGGCGCAGGCACTTTTGAGTGCAGGATGTAAGAACGTGCTCTATTTTGCATCGAGTGCAACAGAGCGTGGTTACTCAATGGAGCGTTACCGACGGTTTGCGGAAGTCTGTAAACAGCATAAATGTAAAATTACAGCGATTGATGCCGGAAGCAAGATTCCGAATTTTCAGAGCGGCCCGACGATCTGGAAAAAATACATCAGCCATTTTGATGGAATTGATGGACTCTTTACAGCCGATGTCACAGCGGCAGCGCTCATGAAGATGCTGCAGAAAAAAGGGATTAAGATTCCGAAAAAACTGAAGGTGGTCGGCTACGACGGCCTGGATTTTACCCGCTTTTTGACACCGGAGCTGACAACGGTTCGTCAGAATGTACCGGAAATCGCAAAGCGGAGCGTGGACACAGTCATCCGCATGATTGACGGAAAGAAGATTGAGGAGATGGAGCAGATTGTGGATGTGACCTTCCGAAAAGGAGAAAGTACCTGAAGATAACAAAACAGGGAATTACCGAATTTTGCATCATTTTCCGGAATTGCGATAGAACAGAAGAAGAACAGATATCAGAGACACTCGATCTGAAAAGAGAGGGTGTCTCTTTTTCCTGTATAAAATAAAAATGAAATAAAACCAACTTATATGCGGCAAAAGGACAGAAAGACTGAGCAAAAGGAGATGAAATCGCTGCTGAAACAGTTGCAATTGTCGAAAAAATAGTGAAAAACAGAAAAGTGGAACATATGGAACAGAAAAAGCATGGAACAGCGGAACATGTGGAACAGGAAAATGGGAGAAGAAAGAAGATAAGTGTGAATTTTATGAAAAACAGGATGCATATTGCACAAAAACATAAAATAAAAATTGTGAAAATGTTGAAAATGACGAAAAAATATGGAAAATTCGTTGACATTGGGCGAACTGAGTACTATGATACAGATATGGAACAGGTTCCATAAGACAAAGTGCCGAAACGGAAACAATGCCAATGTGGAACGAAAAGCGGTTGGTAAAGCTTTTAGAGAAATAAGGAGGGAACTATGAAGAAAAAAACGTCATCGCCGAAAACGGCAGAAAGTGGAAAATTGAAAAAAGCGCTCTCGTGCTGGCAGCTGTACATCCTGCTGATTCCTGCACTGATCTGGCTGATCGTTTTTGCTTACTATCCAATGTACGGCCTGATCATCGCCTTTAAAGATTTTAAAGGCCGCATGGGAATCATGGGAAGCCCGTGGGCAGATCCGATTTTCAAGTATTTCAAGATGTTCTTCAGTACCAGTATTGCCATGACGGCAATCAAGAACACGATCATCATCAGTCTGGAGAGCCTGATCATCGGATTCCCGATTCCGGTTATCTTCGCACTCTTACTGAACCAGGTACAGAGAAGCGGACCGAGACGAATCATCCAGACCATCTCCTACGCACCGTACTTTATGTCAAACGTAGTTGTAGTCAGCCTGATTTCCGTACTGTTTTCCGCAAACGGTCTTGTAAACCACGCAGTTATGGGAGCCGGCGGAAAAGCAATCATGTTCACCAGCCTTCCGGAGTACTTCCGCAAACTCTTCATCGGAAGTAACATCTGGCAGACGATGGGATTCAACGCCATCATCTTCATCGCAGCACTGACCGCAATCAGCCCGGAGTATTACGAAGCAGCAACGATGGATGGTGCTTCCAGATTTCAGAAAATCCTTTACATTGATTTACCTCTGATTATGCCGACCATCATCCTGATGCTGATCCTTCAGGTAGGTAACATTATGAACGTGGGATATGAGAAAGCTTATCTGATGCAGAACGGTACCAACACAACCGTCAGTGAGATCATTTCGACATACGTATACAAAGTAGGTCTCCAGACCGCACAGTACAGTTTTGCGACAGCCGTTGGCTTGTTTAACTCCGTTGTAAACTTCATTATTCTGGTTATCACAAACGCAGTTGCAAAGAAGACCAGCGATATCAGTATTTTCTAAGAGTCAGGGGGCTTGAAAAATGGCAAATAATAACACTGTGAAAAAGAAAAAAGTAAAAATGAGTACGGGAGACAAGGTCTTTACCGTGATCAATACCGTCATCATGATCCTTGTCTGTATTGCAATTGTATATCCTCTGTATTACGTGCTTCTGGCATCTGTTACAGACCCGGTTGTTGTAAGCTCCGGTAAAATTCTTCTCTATCCGGAAGCGTGGTACACCAACGGATATGAAACCACACTGAAATACCAGCCGCTCTGGACCGGCTATGCAAACACCATCAAATATACCGTATTAGGAACGCTGATTTCCCTGGTCTGCACCATTCCGGCCGGCTATGCACTTTCCAGATACGATATGGTAGGAAGAAAACCGATTATGTTCCTGTTCACCTTCACGATGTTCTTCAGCGGCGGTATGATTCCGATGTACTTAACCGTACAGCAGCTGCACATCTACAACACAACATGGGCTATGGTCCTTCCGGTAGCAGTGTCCGCTTACAACCTGATCGTATGCCGCTCCTTCTTTGAAAGTGGTATTCCGGTCGAGCTTCTCGAAGCAGCAAAAATCGACGGCTGCAGCGATTTTGGATTCTTCTTCAAAATTGCAATTCCGCTGTCGAAAACGATCATCGCAGTTATGTGTCTGTTCTATGCAACCGCAATGTGGAACCAGTTCTTCAACGCACTGATGTTCCTGCAGGATGACAGCAAGATGCCTCTTCAGGTCGTTCTTCGAAACTTGGTACTGATGAACCAGTCCAACCAGATGGGAAGTAGTGCTTCTGAGATGGTAACAAAACAGAAACTGGCTGAGCAGTTAAAATACTGTGTCGTAGTTGTTTCCGCATTCCCGCTTCTGTGCGTATATCCTTTCCTGCAGAAATACTTCGCAAAAGGTGTTACGATCGGTGCAGTCAAGGGCTGATGCAGAACAGAAAATTTATTGTTGCAGAATTCATGGATATAGCAGACATGGTTTATGTGTAGGAATACAAAAATACTAACGTATTTCACTGCCGGAAAAGGCAGCAAAATAAAGGAGGAACAATATGAAGAAAAAAATCGTATCCGTATTACTGGCAAGCCTTATGGTAACCAGCATGCTCGCAGGCTGTGGAAACAGCTCCGGCAGCTCAAGCAGCTCCGGTGCAGGAAGCACAGGAGGAGACACCACCTCTGCATCCGGTACAGAAGCAGGTGACACAGGTCTCACAGCAGAAGAGCAGGAAGCAGTAGATGAGGGAATCATCCAGCTCGACGGTACCCTTCCGATCATCAAAGATCCGGCAAAATTCGAAGAGAAATACGGAAAAATTTCCGCTTTGATCGTAAACACTGCAGACAGAACCGTAGAAGTAGGCGACCTGGCTATGTGCCAGAAATGGTTCGAGGACACAGGAGTAGAGTTTGACTGGCAGCCGATCCCGCAGGAGAGCGCAACAGAGAAAATCAACCTGATGCTTTCTTCCGGACAGGATCTTCCGGATGTATTCTGGAACTTCGGCGATGGTAAATCCGGAAACACCGTAGTTCAGTACGCAGACCAGGATGTATTCCTTCCGACCGAAGGCCTGATCGAAGAGTATATGCCGAACCTGAAAGCATTCCTCGATGACAATGAGCAGTATCAGCTTGAGATCACCGCTCCGGACGGCCATAAATATGGATTCCCGTACGTAGAGGAAATGAAAGGTCTTGTATTAACACCTGGACCGTTCGTGATCAACAAAACATGGCTGGATAAAGTAGGCAAAGAAGTGCCGACAACCGTAGACGAGTGGGTAGACTGCCTGAAAGCAATCCGCGACGGCGGCGATCTGAACGGAAACGGCGAAGACGATGAAATCCCGATGGCAACCTGGTTCGGCGCAACCGATACCTTTGGTTCCTACAACCTGTTCTATCGTTTCACAGGTGCATTCGGATGCGCTGACTCCTACTGCGGAGGAAACTCCTATGCGGATCACTTAAGAATAGTTGATGGAAAAGTTACGTTCACTGCAACAGACGAAGCATTCAAGAAAACAGCAGAATTTTTCAACATGCTGTATGAAGAAGGACTGATCTGGAACGGTTCCTTCGAGGCAGATGAAAGTATGTCATTCAAATCTTCTCTGATCAAAGAGAATGTTGCAAAGATCGGTTCCTTCGGTGTCTGGGGTGATCAGGAAATTACAAACCAGGAAGTGCATGATCAGTACGTAGCAGTTCCGAGACTGCAGGGCGAAGACGGTATGACCGGTTTCGAGTGCAACTACTCTGAGCTGCAGGATTCTTCCGACACAGCAATCACAACGACCTGCAAATTCCCGCACGTTGTTGCAAGATTTGTAGATTACATGGTAGGCGATCCGGAAATCTCTGTTACATCTAACTGGGGCGCAATCGGATACAACTATGAGAAAGACGAAGACGGCATTCTTCGTACACCGCTCGATGAAAACGGAAACTACAAACCTCTGAATCCGGAATATAAGAACTTTGGTGAGGCTCGTGTAAACTCCACAACCTGCCGTGGTTCTATGATCGTTCAGAACGAGTACTATGACACCGTTTGCGGCTACACCTTCGATGCTGTAAAACTTCTCGAGATGCAGAAAGAAAACGGTAAAGATGACATCATGGAAGAGTATGACACTATTCCGCGTGTTCTGATGACCCAGGAAGAGATTCAGCGTCTGGCACAGATTCAGCCGACCATCTCCGATATTGTTGATCGTTACATCACCACATGGGTAACCGGCGGCGTTGATGATGCAAGCTGGGATTCCTATAAAACAGAGCTGGAAGGCGCTGGCTTGAATGAACTGGTTGAGACTTACCAGGGCGCAGTAGACAGAGCAGCTTCTGCAGCAAACTAAAAATCGTGCGAAAAGCGATTACGAAAAAACAGTAACGTAAACGATTTGCAATTGATATTCTATAACTAAAGAAATTCTAAATGTGGCCATGTTGTATCCCATATAACATGGTCATATTTAAAAAGAAGACTATTTCGTTCGTATTTCTTTTTTGTTGAAGTTCCAAATGGAAAACGATAAAATAGGAAAAGAGAGAACAGGAAAAGAGGGATCATATGAGTAAACAGGGAAAAAGAGATTTTAGACCGAACATTCATTTTACACCGGAGAAAAACTGGAACAACGATCCGAACGGACTGATTTACATCGATGGTATCTGGCATCTGTATTATCAGAATAACCCAAATGACGTTGTATGGGGACCGATGCACTGGGGTCATGCAGTATCGAAAGACCTGATTCACTGGGAGCATCTGCCGATCGCATTGTACCCGGATGAGATCGGAACGATGTACTCCGGAAGTATGGCATACGATGAAAATAACACCAGCGGATTTGCGAAATACGGTGAGAAGCCGATGGTGGCTGTCTACACGGCGCACAATATGGAAACAGGCCTGGAGCAGCAGTGTATTGCATACAGTCTGGATCAGGGAAAGCATTTTGAAAAATATTATGGCAACCCGGTGATCAAAAACCCGGGCACACCGGATTTCCGTGATCCGCGCGTCTTCTGGAATGACAAAAAGGACTGCTGGAGCCTTGTTCTGGCATCCGGCGACCACGCAGAGTTTTATGCATCCCAGGATCTGAAAAACTGGAAGAAAACAGGCGAGTTCGGTGTCGGTGTCAATAAAGTGCCGACCGTATGGGAATGCACCGATCTGATCCGTGTTAAAACAGGAAATGAATTTGATGGGTTCAAATGGATTCTGATAGTCAGTATGATACATCCGGGAACCGAAGGCCGTGCCAATATACAGTATTTCGTCGGTGATTTTGACGGAGATACCTTCCAGTGTACCGAGATCACAGACGAGCCGCTGTGGATTGATTTCGGATTCGACAACTATGCGGGCGTAACGTATGGAAACTACGACCGTCCGGTTTACCTTGGATGGGGCGTTAATCCGCTCTACGCGAATTTTGTTCCGACTGGTGAGTATTCCGGCCTGATGACACTGCCGAGAGAACTTTCTCTCTGTGAGACCGAGGAGGGCTACCGCCTGAAAACAAAACCGTTCGGTATCGACGAGTACCGTGCGGGCGCATTCCCGATCGGAAATCAGAAACCGCTGCTGACCGAGAGCTTTGGACTTCTCGTGCAGGGTAATTTTGGAAGAATTGCACTGAAAAACAGCAGAGGTGAGGAAGTAGTCATCGAAGTAACGGTGGACAGCATCACGGTGGACCGCTCCAAGAGCGGCGACCTTAGTTACTTTGATGATGTAGATCCGAAGCTCTTCAAAAAAGAGGATCTGCTGGTATCCACAACAAAACGTCACATGCGTGGAAATGTCAACATGGAGATTATTTTTGACGTTTCCTATCTGGAGATTTATGCAGATGGTGGTCTGGAGACCGCTTCCGTATGCGTTTATCCGGATGCACCGTATCAGGTGGTTTCCACAGACGGAGATCTGGAAGTGAAAATGTACACCATTAAAAAATAGGGGATAGAAACATTTATAAACGGTAACGATGCAGCATGACAGAATTGAGATGAGACTCAGAAGTGTTACCATGTATAAAAAATTAATAAAAACGACGGATGTCTGCAAAGCCGATGGAAGTGGTTTTGCAGACCGTTGTTTATTCTGGGAGGTTTTACAAAAATGATGAAAAAAAGAGATTACAGACCGAAAATTCACTTTTCACCGGAAGAAGGCTGGATGAACGACCCGAATGGCATGGTTTATGTGGATGGCGTGTACCACTTCTTTTATCAGAAGTACCCGTATGATACCAGCTGGGGACCGATGCACTGGGGCCATGCAACATCCCGCGACCTGATTCACTGGGAGCATCAGCCGATCGCACTTTATCCGGATGAACTGGGATTTATCTTCTCGGGAAGTGCTGTGTATGATACGCAGAATTCTTCTGAGTATGGTACCAATGAAAATCCGCCGATCATTGCTATTTATACCAGCCATCACAAGGACGGTTTGGAACAGCAGAGTATTGCATACAGCAATGATAAGGGCCGGCACTTTGAAAAGTCCTATCTGAATCCGGTCATCAAAAACCCGGGAATTTCCGATTTCCGTGACCCGAAAGCGTTCTGGAATCCGGTCAGAAGATGCTGGAGCCTTGTTCTTGCAGCGCAGGACCGTGTCTTCTTCTACGCATCCCAGGATATGAAAAACTGGGAGAAAACAGGAGAATTCGGACCGGAAGGAAATCATGTGAAGGGGGTGTGGGAATGCCCGGATCTGTTCCCGATTGAGTATAAGGGAAAAAATGTATGGGTTCTTGTTGTCAGCATGACAAAAGCCTCCGAGGACGACCACTGCAAAATGCAGTATTTCCTGGGTGATTTCGATGGAGAAAAATTCCTCTGCACCTGTCCGTCCGATGAGCCAAGATGGCTGGATGAAGGCTTCGACAACTATGCAGCCGTTACATTCCAGAATGCGAAAGATGTTCTGCTGATGGGATGGGGTATGAACTGGCAGTATGCAGCACAGACTCCGACAGAAGAGTACTGTGGTCAGGCAACTCTGGCAAGAAAACTGTCCCTGACAGAAGTAGATGGTGCTCTGACCCTTGCGGCAGCTCCGGCCGGACTGGAAAAATTCCGCCACAGCAGTTACCCGATCGAGAACCACACAACGATTCGCACAGAGACCTTCGGACTGAAAATTTCCGGAAAGGGAGATGCGAAAATCTGCCTGAAAAACTCAGTGGGACAGAAACTGAAGATTTATGTAAGCGACACCAAAATCACGGTTGACCGTACCATGGCGGGCTACAAAGAATTCAGTGAGCATTTCATGACAGAGAAATATTCCATCAGCACCGCAGCGAGAAAGAAAGACGGAGCATGGAATCTGGAGCTTGTTTTTGATGTTTCCATTCTGGAACTGTTTGCTGAGGATGGCGTAGATGCTATCTCTACAGTGGTTTATCCGGAGACACCGTACGACCGCGTAAGCTGGAAGGGCGATCTTTCCGTTGAACTTTACGAAATTGATGCATAAGGGCTGAGAGAAAGGGGAAAAGCAAAATGGGATACTTTAAAGATGTGACACCGGAATCAGCTGGAATCAGCTCCAAAGGAATTTTGAATTTTCTCGACCGAATCGAAGAGAACCAGATTGAGCTGCACAGCTTTATGGTGATCCGCCATGGACAGTGTGCAGCGAAGGGCTGGTGGAAGCCGTATGATGAAAAATTCCGTCATCCACTGTATTCGTTCAGTAAATCGTTGACAGCAACGGCGATTGGTTTTGCAGAGCAGGAGGGAATCTTATCGCTGGATGAGAAAATTGTCGATATCTTTCCGGACCTGCTGCCGGAAAATCCATCCGAAAATCTCAAAAAAATCACGCTGCATCACCTGCTGATTATGGGGTGTGGTCACGAGACGGAGATTATGGACAATTCCGAAAACTGGATGTCCACCTTTCTTCATCATCCGGTGCTCCATGAACCGGGAACATTTTATAAATACAATACAGCCGGAACCAACATGCTGGCTGCCGTTCTGAGAAAAAAAACGGGACAGAACGTCACAGAGTTTCTGAAATCCCGTCTGCTGGAGCCGCTTGGCATCACATCCCTTACCTGTGCGCTGCTCGGAGACGGAACGGAGCTCGGTGGAGGCGGTATGAAGATGGTGACGGAGGATATGGCAAAATTCACGTATTTTCTGTCCAGACAGGGCGAGTGGGAAGGAAAACAGCTGCTTCGAAAAGACTGGTTTGAACGCGCCTGCCGCAAGCAGATTGAGACGGAGGGCGATTCGGAAGGCCACGTAAAAGACTGGGCGCAGGGCTACGGCTATCAGTGCTGGATGTGCCGTTATCCGGGTTCCTTCCGCGCAGATGGTGCGTACGGTCAGTTCGGCGTTGTGTTCCCGGATCTTGATCTGATTGTGATCCTGACAACAGCAACAGAACAGACGCAGGAGGAGCTGAGTGCACTGCAGGAGGAACTGATCCCGTATGTGAAGAAAGAGGCAGGAGAGCTGCCGCCGTCCCCACTTGCCGATGCAGTAAAAGCGCGTACCGCAGATCTGGCTCTGCCGCCGCGCAGAGGAACGAGAAATCCGTTTATGGAAGAGAAGGTAAGCAAGCATGTTTATGTATCTGCTCCGCTGATGGGGAACCAGCAGCTGCCGGATTCCGCAGAAATTCTGATCGGCGGAAGCGGCCTGTTTTCGCTGGAGACAAGTCCGATTCAGGAGATGCGATTCGCTTTTGGCTGCGATAAGATGTACTGGAAAGTACAAGAAGGCGGGAAAGAAAAGGAATTTGTCCTCTCCATGCGCCGGAATTTTGCCTATAGTGAAGCGGATGGCCATATTTATGCTGGTTCTGCTGCATGGCGTACGCTAAATACGCTCGAGATGGAGATTCGGCGGATGGACGGTTTGAGTGGTGGCCGCATGATCGTCAGATTCCAGAAGGAAAATCTTCTGCTGGAGGCAGAGGATACGCTGATTAGTGTCGGTGGACTCGGTATTTCACCACGTCAGGCATTGACTGTATTTGGGATAAAAAAAGATTAAACAGATCGAAAGAGAGAAAAACCGGCGGAATTTTCCGTCGGTTTTTCCATAACAGTGTGAAAATCCTGTAAAAAAAAGAAAAACGATATGCAAAGCCGAACGGAAGAATTGCCAAGTCTCTCTGAACATGGTAAACTTTTACCTATATTGGAAAAGAATCGACGCAAAATATCGAGATACAGGAGGCTCTATGTCAGTTTTTTCAGATTTATTATCCGAATATATCACCATGAAAGATGTCGGGGTTTACCCGCTTTCACAGTTCTGCGGACTCGATCGTTCTTTCATGTATAAGATCATCAATGGAAAACGAAATCCGTCCGGAGAGGATGTTGTGCGGAAGATGGCGCAGTTCATGCAGCTGACGCCGCAGGAAAAAATAGATTTCATGGATGCGTTTTACATTGCCCAGATGGGTGCGGAAGTTTATTACCGACGCAAATCAGTCGGAGAACTGATTGAAACGTTCAGCCGCCGCGAGGGGAAAAAGGAATATATCTTCCATGAGGCGGAGATTGCAAAACTGGAATTGAACGGGGGGGGGTAGCGGAGAGATTCCCTTTCGGGGCACAGTGCATGTGCGGCATGCAATTTTACAGTTGTTTTCCGGCGAAGCTGTAAAAGAAGACGGAAAAATTTCCGTTCTGGTCCAGCCGGACTTCGATTTTGCCATGGAACTTCTGCAGGTATTCGGGGAACAGAACCCGAATTTGACGATTCAACATCTGTTCTGCATGAACAACAACGAGAAGCTGGTTTCGATGCGGAAAAATTACAATCTGAGCTGTCTGCAGAAAATTCTGCCGATCTGTGCCTGTGGATGCGATTACCGTGCGCGGTACTATTACGACAATGTGGCGGCGCGGCTGAATGAGTTCCGCCTTTTCCCGTACCTCATCCTGACGGAGCACTGTGCGCTTGCTTTTAGTGCCGATTACCAGAATGCAATTCTGTTCCGGGAGGAGACGACACTGCGGATGATGCGCGAGATGTTTGAAGGCTATTTAAAACAGTCGGAGCCGTTGTTTGAACGTCTTGACACGGTACAGTCCCAGCTTGGCTATACGGAAACACTGATTCGTCGCTTTATCGCATCAGATTCCCCGCGGTATTTCTTCCAGAGAATGCCGTGTCTTTCCGGACTTCTGACACCGGAAATGCTGAAACACCATCTTGTAAAAGAAATGCCGGAGCGAGATCAGATGATACAGGCGGTTGCGCAGTACGCAAAGGTGATGCAGACACAGGTACTGGATAAAAAAACGACGATGTTTTTCTCAGAGGATGGCATCAAAAGTTTCCTGGAAACGGGGCGCGTGGATGAGTATCCAAAAGAATGCTATTCTCCGCTGGACTTTGACGAGCGTATCGCCCTGATCCGCCGCTTTCTGGCGCTGCGGGATCGCGCAAATCTTCGTATGATCCGGGAAACGAAAGAGAGAGCAGAGCATGCGCTGAATATTTCGGTCAATGCAAACGAGGGCTATCTTCTGTTCCAGACGCGGACAGAGCGGCTGATTTACCTCAGCATCCGGGAACCGAGCATTCTTATGGCATTCTACGATTACCTGGAATCCATGAAACCGGAAGAACTCTGCACGGAAGAGGAGATGCTGGAACGTGTCGAAGCCATTCTGCATGAATTTGTGGCTTGTCATTCCAGAGAAGGTTCGATATAATAGAAAAAAGGATATTTCCAAACCGGTCATCTCGGGTGAGTTCCGGTGTGTGTCTGCTGAAAAGAAGGCTGGACACACACCGGGCGGAAACCTGTGGATGACCGGTTTTGACTGTACGAAAAAGAAATGGGGGTTTTTACGAATGAGTGCAGAAAGTAAGACAAGAATGACGGAGGGCAGCATTTCGAAAAAGATGATTCTGTTTGCGATTCCGCTGTTTCTTGGCAATCTGTTCCAGCAGTTGTACAACACGGCCGACTCGCTGATCGTAGGAAATTTTCTGGGAAGCAATGCGCTGGCAGCGGTCAGCTCTTCGGGCAATCTGATCTTTCTGATGGTTGGTTTTATTAACGGTATCGCAATGGGCGCCGGTGTCGTGATTGCAAGGTATTACGGAGCGAAAAACCGGGAAGATCTGCAGAAAGCGATCCATACGACCGTGGCGTTCGGCCTGGCGGCCGGTGCAGCGCTGACTGTGCTTGGCATGTATCTGGCGCCGAAAATCCTTGTGCTGATGGGAACACCGTCCGATGTCCTGCCGCAGTCCGTCGAATATTTCCGTACCTATTTTGCAGGATCTCTTGGTTTTATCATGTATAACATTTTCGTCGGCATCCTGCAGTCCGTCGGCGACAGCCGTCACCCGCTGATCTATCTGATCGTGTCATCGTGCATCAATGTTGCGCTCGATCTGCTTTTTATCGGCGGCCTTGGCCTTGGGGTCGGTGCGGCGGCGCTTGCAACGGTCATTTCCCAGTTCACAAGCGCGATTCTCTGCATGATCCATCTGCTGCGGACGAAGGAAGAGTATCGTCTTCATATCCGCAAAATCCGTTTCGACGGCCGGGCGCTTGGCGAGATTATCCGCAACGGTGTGCCGTCCGGTTTCCAGAACTCGGTTATTTCGATCGCAAACGTTTTCGTGCAGACGAACATCAATGCATTCGGGAAAATGGCGATGGCAGGCTGCGGTTCATATGCAAAAATCGAGGGTTTTGCATTCCTTCCGGTTACATGCTTTACGATGGCATTAACGACGTTTGTCAGCCAGAATCTCGGTGCAAAACAGTATGACCGGGCGAAAAAAGGAGCGCGGTTTGGCATTCTCTGTTCCATTACCATCGCCGAGCTGATCGGGTTTGTGATCTATGCAGCCGCACCGACTTTGATTGCGGCGTTTAACAGCGATCCGGCCGTTGTCCATTGCGGCGTGATGCAGGCGAGAACGATTGCACTGTTTTATTTTCTGCTGGCATTTTCTCATTGCATCGCGGCTGTGCTCCGCGGTTCCGGGCACGCTTCGGTTCCCATGGTTGTCATGCTCTGCGTCTGGTGCCTGTTCCGCGTCAGCTACATTACCGTGACGGTCCGGCTGATCCCGGATATCCGCGTGATTTTCTGGGCTTACCCGCTGACCTGGAGTATCAGTTCTGTCATTTTCCTGTATCTGTTTTTGAAAGGAAAATGGGTATACGGCTTTGAAAAAGGAGGAAAACAAGGATGAACGCAGAATCGACGAGAGAAGCGCTTGATGTGGCATCGCTGGCGGGAGACATCCTGCTGGCGAGCGGCGCGGAAATCTTCCGTGTGGAGGAGACGATCGACCGCATTGCGCGGGCGTATGGCGTCAACTCCAGCGATGCGTTTGTGTTGAGCAGTGGTATTTTCCTGACTGCTGAGAGTGGAAAAAAGCAGGAATTTGCCCGCGTGCGTCACATTCCGCTGTCGGCGGCGCGGCTCGACAAGGTAACGGCAGTCAACCAGCTCTCCCGCGAAATCGAGGAGGGGCTGCACGCGCCGAAAGAGGCGAAGGCCTGGCTGCTCGACATTCAGCGGATGCCGGACAAACCAAGATGGCACCAGGTGCTTGCATCCGGTGTCGGAAGCGCGTGCTTCTGTTTTCTGTTCGGCGGCGATGTGGTGGACAGCATGGTAGCGTTTCTGTCGGGCTTTGTTCTGTACTTCTATCTGCTGTACCTGCTGCGCGGCAGAATGTCAAAGATTGCGACGAATATTTCCGGCGGCGCGCTTGTCACACTGATTGCCGTTTTTCTGTATCAGGCGGGGATCGGCCATCATCTGGACAAGGTCATCATCGGTTCGATTATTCCGCTGGTGCCCGGTGTCAATTTCACGAACGCCATCCGTGATATTGCGGATCAGGACTACATCGCTGGTTCCGTGCGGATGCTCGATGCGCTGCTTGTGACATTCTGTATTGCGCTTGGCGTCGGACTGATTATCACAGGATATCATCAACTGGCGGGAGGGCTGCAGCTATGAGTGATACCATTCGTTTAATTGCGGAATTTTTTGCAGCCTGCGTCGGAACGATTGCGTTTGCGCTGCTGTTCCAGGTGCCGCGGAAATACTACCTGTACTGCGGACTGGCAGGTGCCTGCGGCTGGATCTGCTACAAACTGTTCCTCCCGCATACGACAGAGCCGGTATCCATCTTTTTTGCAACGGTGCTCGTCATCCTTCTGTCGCGCAGCTTTGCGGTGTACAAGCGCTGCCCGGTAACGGTATTTCTGATTGCGGGTATTTTCCCGCTGGTGCCGGGAAGCGGCATCTACTGGACTGCTTTTTACGTGGTAACCAATGATCTGGAGCGCGCCGGTGCAAGAGGATTTCTGACACTGAAGGATGCAGTTGCGATTGTGCTTGGCATTCTCCTTGTTTTTGAGTTTCCGCAGAGCTGGTTCCGTAAGGTGTTGACAGACAAAAGCAAATAACCTATTATTGTAGTAGAGATTATAAACAAGGAGGAAGGAAAACAAATGGCATTGAATCAGTTTTCCAGAACACAGCTTCTGCTCGGACAGGAGAGCATGGATCTTCTGGCGAATGCAACCGTTGCCGTTTTCGGTATCGGCGGCGTAGGCGGATATACCGTAGAGGCGCTGGCAAGAAGCGGTGTCGGCCATTTTGTGCTGGTAGACGATGATAAGGTCTGCCTCACCAACATCAACCGTCAGATTATTGCGACGAGAAGCAGTGTCGGAAAATATAAAGTAGACGTAATGAAAGAACGCATTCTGGATATCAATCCGAAAGCGGAGGTAGAGGTATACAAATGCTTTTATCTGCCGGAAAATGCGGACGATTTTGATTTTTCGAAGTATTCATACGTGGTGGATGCTGTTGATACCGTGACAGCGAAGATTGAGATTATCATGCGCGCCAAAGCGTGCAATGTGCCGGTCATCAGCTGTATGGGAGCTGGAAACAAGCTGGACCCGACGAAGTTCCGCGTGGCGGATATCTATAAAACGAACATGTGTCCGCTGGCAAAGGTCATGCGGCGTGAGATGAAAAAACGCGGCGTGAAGAAACTGAAAGTGGTCTATTCAGAGGAAAAATCCCTCCGTCCGCTTGAGGATATGAGCATCAGCTGCCGGACAAATTGCATTTGTCCTCCGGGAGCTGCAAGAAAATGCACGGAGCGGCGTGATATCCCGGGCAGCGTAGCGTTTGTGCCGTCCGTAGCAGGACTGATTCTGGCGGGAGAGGTCATCAAAGATCTTTCCGGTGTCAGAGAGAGACGGCAGCTGCAGTAAAAAATAAGAATAAAAGGGACGAGCCCCGGAAAAGCAGTTGTGCTTTCCGGGGCTCGCCTTGTGTTTATGGAGATTTGAAATTTGAAAAATTACATTACGGCAACAACATCATATTCGGTGCAGCCTTCGGTGAGCGGAATCAGATTTCCTTCTACTGCGGTTCCGTTTACCGTGAGGGAAGAAATACCTTTCTCCCTGTGCTCCGGATTCTGGAAGGTGATGTTATACCATGCACCGCGGAAGTATCTGCGGATCTTGAACTCTTCCATATCGGACGGAATACACGGATTTAAGGAAAGTCCGTCGTAATCCGGCTGAATGCCGAGGATGTACTGGGAAACATTGACAAAAGTCCATGCGGCAGTACCGGTCAGCCAGGAGTTCTTTGCCTCACCGAAGTGAGCAGCGTCTTTTCCGGCGATCATCTGAGAGTAGACGTACGGCTCGGTGCGGTGGATCTCGCTGATGTCCTCAATGTAAGCCGGGCAGATCTTGCGGTACAGATCAAATGCGCGGTTTCCGTGGCCGACAACGGTCTCAGCGATGGAGATCCATGGGTTGTTGTGGCAGAAGATACCAGCATTCTCTTTGTATCCCGGCGGATAGGAGGAAACCTCACCAAGATTCAGGTAATACTTGGTGTAAGCCGGCTGCAGAAGAACAACGCCGTACTTGGTTTCCAGAATGTTCTGGACAGAAGTCAGGGCTTTTTCTGCCAGTCCTTCTTTGACACCGATTTCAGCAAGAACACAGAAGCCCTGCGGCTCGATGTAGATCTTACCTTCCTCACATTCATTGGAGCCGACTTTTTCGCCTGCTGCATCATAAGCACGCAGGAACCATTCGCCGTCCCAGCCTGCATCAAGGACTGCCTGGTAAACTTTTTCGACTTCTTTTTCTGCGTAAACAGCTTCTTCCTCATTGCCTCTGCGGCGGCAGATGGCTGCGTACTCTTTGCCGTATTTCACGAACATAGCGGCGATGAAAATGGACTCAGCAACTGGTCCCTCGGAAGGTCCTGTCGTCTGGAACGGTTCGCCCGGCTCTGCAGAGAAGCAGTTCAGGTTCAGACAGTCATTCCAGTCTGCACGGCCGATGAGCGGCAGTTTGTGCGGTCCGAGATGGGTTACGGTAAAGTCGAAGGAACGTTTCAGGTGCTCCATCAGAGGCTGTGCCTTGGTGGAATCGTTGTCGAAATCAACCTGCTCGTCGAGAATAGAGAAATCTCCGGTCTCTTTGATATAGGCGGCACATCCGGCGATCAGCCAGAGCGGGTCATCGTTGAAGCCGCTTCCGATATCCATGTTTCCTTTCTTCGTCAGTGGCTGGTACTGATGGTATGCGCTTCCGTCTTCAAACTGGGTAGCGGCAATATCGAGCAGACGCTCTCTTGCGCGATCCGGGATCAGATGAACGAAGCCGAGCAGATCCTGGCAGGAGTCACGGAAGCCCATGCCGCGGCCGGTGCCGGACTCAAAGTAGGATGCGGAACGTGACATGTTGAAGGTAACCATACACTGATACTGGTTCCAGATGTTGACCATGCGTCCCAGTTTTTCATCTGCACAGGAGAGCGCATATTTTGCCAGCAGGCCTTCCCAGTAGGAAGCAAGCTCTGCAAGTGCTGCGTCAACCTGCTCGTCGGTCTGATAGTGGGAGAGCATCTCTTTTGCCGGTTTTTTGTTGATCACGCCAGGAGCTTCCCATTTGTCATCCGCTGCATTCTCACAGTAGCCGAGAACGAAGATAAAGGAGCGGGACTCGCTTGGTTTTAAGGTAACGTCGATGTGGTGGGAACCGATCACACCCCATCCGCTGGCAACGGTGTTGCCTGCAGTGCCGCGCAGAACGGTCTCCGGGCGGTCATTTCCGCGGTAAGCGCCAAGGAAAGCGTCGCGGTCGGTATCGTATCCGTCGATCGGGCAGTTGACTGCATAAACAGCGTAATGTCTGCGGCGCTCGCGGTACTCAGTTTTGTGGTAAATCTCAGAACCCTGGATCTCAACTTCGCCGATGCTGAAGTTTCTCTGGAAGTTGGTCATATCGTCCACGGCGTTCCAGAAGCAGAACTCTACAAAAGAAGTCAGAGCCAGTGTTTTTTCTTCGGTGCCGTTGTTGGTCAGCATGAGACGGTTTACTTCGCAGGAATCTGCCAGCGGAACAAAAGCGGTCAGTTCAGCGGCAACTAAGTTTTTGGAAGAAACAAAGCGGCTGTAGCCAAGGCCATGATGGCACTCGTAGGAATCGAGCGGCGTCTGGGTCGGCTGCCAGCCCGGGTTCCAGACGGTATCGCCGTCCTTGATGTAGTAGTAGCGTCCGTTCTGATCGAGCGGCGTATCGTTATAACGGTAACGGGTCAGACGCAGAAGTTTTGCGTCCTTGTAGAAGCTGTATCCGCCGCAGGTATTGGAAATCAGAGAAAAGAAGTTCTCAGATCCCAGATAGTTGATCCACGGAAGCGGAGTCTTCGGGCTTGTGATGACATACTCTTTTTTCACATCATCAAAATGTCCAAATTGCATGTGTGATACCTCCTTCGTCGTACAATGTAATTTCATTATACAGCCGAAAAAAGAAAAAACTAGCAAGAATTTGCTAAAAATATAAAAAACGCCGAAACCGTTTTCGTGACAGTTTCGGCGTTTGTGGATATTCACGAATTGTTCCGCGATTCTGCAAACATTCGGAATCCGCTGGCGCTACTTCCTCATGTTTGGCGGGTTCCAAATTCGAACGCTTTATCGTACAAGCACGAACAGCTTTCGAACTTTGAACCCTGGAATATCAGATCTTCTCGTGATTCTTAAATTTCTTAATGACTTTCTGAATACGATCCGCCGGATCCAGCAGTCCGCTGATGGAGGCGTCGTGATTCAGCTTGTCGATGATGAGAGCGATATATTTGCTCAGGTCGCAGCTGATGTAATATTCGCGGGAGAGAAGCTCCGGTGTCTGGTATACGACGTTGGTGGTCAGAACTTTTGTGAAGAGTCCTTCCTCATAAGCCTTGTCGAATTTCTCCAGTCCGCTGGTGAACAGTCCGAAGGTCGAGCACATGTAGATGTTGCGTGCCTCACGATCCTTTAAGAGTTTGGCAACTTCCAGCATACTCTCGCCGGAGGAGATCATATCGTCGATGATGATCATATCCTTACCTTTGACATCAGCACCGAGGAACTCATGGGCAACGATCGGGTTGCGTCCGTCAATGATGGTAGAGTAGTCACGGCGTTTGTAGAACATACCCATGTCAACACCGAGGTTGTTTGCCATGTAGATAGCACGGCCCATACCGCCCTCATCCGGGCTGATGACCATCAGATGATCCTTGTCGAGCTTCATATCCGGTGCATTGCGCAGGATGTTTTTGATGAACTGGTAAGCCGGCTGGATGGTTTCAAATCCATGCAGCGGAATCGCGTTCTGGACACGCGGGTCGTGAGCGTCGAAGGTGATGATGTTTTCTACGCCCATAGCAGTCAGCTCCTGTAGACCAAGTGCGCAGTCGAGAGACTCTCTTCCAGATCTCTTGTGCTGGCGGCTCTCATACAGGAATGGCATAATGACATTGATTCTGCGGGCTTTTCCACCGATGGCTGCGATGACACGCTTCAGATCCTGGAAGTGGTCGTCCGGAGACATGTGGTTGGTGTAGCCGCACAGAGAATAGGTCAGGCTGTAGTTGCAGACATCGAGCAGAATGTAGATATCGTCACCGCGGACAGATTCGTTGATGATACCCTTTGCCTCGCCTGAACCGAAACGCGGAACCTGAGACTGGATAATGTAGCTGTCACGCTCATATCCTTCATAGGCAGCGACATATTTTTCCGCAAATTCATTGCCGCGTCCCTTTCTCCAGCTGACCAGATAATCGTCGACCTTTTTTCCAAGTGCGGCGCTGCTGTTCAGCGGGATCAGTCCCAGTCTTCCGATTGGCAGTGTGTCAAAATGTCCTTCAGTTCCCTTACTCATGCTTTGGTTCCTCCCAAAAGTTTTTTCTGGATCCGAATATCGTTTCCAAAAAGTTTAATGATGGTGTAGTTACTTGAAATTCGTGAAAAGGTACGTTCCGAGTACGTCTCCATGAAGCGGTCAAGGGGCAGGTTCGTGGAGATGATCGTCGATTTCTTCCGCAGGATGCGTTCGTTGATGCAGAGAAAGAGCTGGGAAGAGACGAAGCTGTTGGTCAGTTCCGTACCTAAATCATCGATGATCAGAAGATCGCAGTCAAAGATATTGGCGTGAGCGTCTTTTGCTTCTTCTGAACTGGAAAAGGTGTAGCGTGCAAACAGGTCAAACAGATCAAATGCAGTAAAATAAATCACACAGAACGACTGCTCGATCAGCTCGCGGGCAATACAGTGCGAAAGAAACGTTTTTCCGACACCGGTGTCGCCGTAAAAGAAGAGATTTTCAAACGACGAGCCGAAATTGCGGACGAACGCCTGGCTTTTTTCGAGCGCGGCAGCAGCGGCCTCGCGGGAAGTGAGCGGTGTTCCGGTACTGGTCAGGCTGTCCGAGTAGTAATCCAGAGAGAACTGGCTGAAATTTTCGGCTTTCAGAAGCTCCTCCACGTTGGACTGCCGGTACAGAAGATCGACGGCAGCTTTTTTGAAGCAGGCGCATTTCTGCGTGCCGTTGATGTAGCCGGTGTCGCGGCAGAGCGGGCAGTCATACGTCAGCTCGAGATAGTCTGCCGGGTAGCCGTGCATGGAAAGGAGCGCCGCGCGTTCCTGGGAACGGTCACGGATGGCAGCATTCAGGTCGAGATCCATGGAAGCGTCTCCGTTCAGCATCGCTTTTGCTTTCCGAACCGAGAGGGATGCAATCTCGGCGTCGATTTCCGCAAGGCGCGGAATCTTTTCATAAGCAATGCGGATGTGCTCCTGCTGTTCTCTCTGGTGGCGGAGCTGCCGTTCGTTGTACATGCGCATAATCGCATCGTATTGCGGGTTTGTCAGTGCCATAGTTGTTTCGTCCTCCGGGCGTTATTTCAGAAGCTGTTCTTCTAACTTCTGGTAGTCGTATTCTCTCTGATGGAAATTGTTGAAGCGGTTACTTGAAGCAGCAGGAGCGGTTTTTCGTGCCGCATTCTGATCAGAAGCGGTTTTCTTCCTTTTCTGGTGCTCCGCATCGCGCTGTTCGACGTCTGCCATGGAGCGGACGCCCTGTTCCTTCCATTTGGAGAGAATGCCTTCCGCGTACTGGAAGCTCGGCTGGCCGATCTTGGAAACGGTGCGCTGACAGGCTTCGGTGATAAGATCAATCGTAAAACCGTAGGTATTCAGCCAGCGGTCCATCATCTCGGCTTCTTTTTCCACCGGTGCGCGGTTGCGGATGCCGAATGCTTTCAAAATTGTGTAGTAATGTTTGTTGAATGTCGTGGTCTCCTGTTTGGCAGAGGCAACATCGCGGATTCCGCTTTCCTGCCAGGCGAGTCCTACCTTTTTCAGGTAGTGGATGCTGGTGCTTCCCTTCGAAACACAGTATTCCACCAGGTATTCCAGAAGATCCGCGGAAAAATGGAGATCATCATAGAAAAACATGATGCATTCGATTTCCGTTGGCGACAGAAGATGACCGAAATACGTCTGCGCAACGTAAAGAACGTGCTGCAGTTCTTCGCGGCTGCCGGGAGCGTGTTTTTTTTCTGCTGACTGTCCGGAAATACCGGAACTGGAAAGATCATCTGCCGGAGAAGAGGCAGATGGGGCAGAAACGGCCGGCTGTGGTGATGGAGCCGGGGTCTGTTCCGTCTGCGGGATTTCAACGGATACAGCAGAAACAGCCGGTGCAGCCGCAATCGGGCCGGAAATCGAGGATTCCGGTGTTGGAAGGATTCCGCTTTCTTCCTTCCGGACAAGCGGCAGAAAGGCGATTCCGGTCGGAACGCTTTCCCCGGCGGTGTAGGAGAGCGAGAGGATTCCCTGCTTCTCCCAGTATTTCAGCGCACGGACGATATCGTTTTCCGTGCAGGAAAAAAAATCTGCCATCGATGACAGAGTGGAATCCTGCTGATGGTCTTTGACCAGCTTCAGCAGATAAAGGTACACTTTTACAAATTCTCCGTTGGCTGCGGGCATATATTGTTCCAGAAAAAGATCCGGCACAGCAGTCACACTGGCCAGGCAGTCATTGTTTAATGTCAGCATACTCAAAATTACACCATCCTGTTCTTATCGTGCGGCAGATTTTTACTTTTAGCGATCTGTTTTTTATTATACGTCTTGCCTTCTCATACACAATCAAGTATAACACAGTATTTTCGACAAGTGAATAGGTGTTTTGCGGAAAAAACATTCCGGGAAAAAGGCACGGTGGATGAAAAAGGACTGTGGACAATGTGGATAATGTGGAGAAATCCATTTTGTGAAATATTATTATCTACCAAAAATGTTGAAAAATGGAGGAAAACAGGGAAGTATAGGACTTTCTGGTGATATCGTTATGTAAACAAAGTTATACACAGGGAATCCACATTGTGTGGATCGTAAAAATGTGTATAAAATTGTGGACAATGTGGATAACTCTGAAAACAGGCGAAAATACAGGAAAATAGCTGTGAATAAAAATGTGCGTAACTATTTGGCGAAAAGACAGATTGTGTGGATTCGGAGCAAAAAAAGACCCTGTGGAAAAAAGGAAAACTCCATTTTCCACAGGGAGCAGGTAAAGCGAAAGAATGATTTTATTTTTCGGAAGCAAGAAGTTCCTCACCGATTTTTACAACGTCTCCGGCACCCATGGTGATCAGCATGTCGCCCTCGGCAAGATTTTCGTTCAGATAGTTTTCGATTTCCGCAAAGGATGGGAAATATTCGCAGGCAGTGCCGAGTTTTACAATGCGCTCCTGGATATCTTTGGAGGAGATGCCGAGCGTATCGGTTTCTCTGGCTGCGTAAATATCGGCGAGAATCACATGGTCTGCCAGGGAAAGAGCGGCGGCGAAATCATCGAGCAGCGCTTTCGTTCTGGTGTAGGTATGCGGCTGGAAGACGCACCACAGTGTTCTGTGCGCACAGTTTTCAGCGGCTTCCATCGTTGCACGGATTTCGGTTGGATGATGCGCATAATCGTCGATCACCTTTGCTCCGTGGTATGTACCCTTATACTGGAAACGGCGGTCGGTTCCGCGGAAGGTGGCAAAGCCTTCATGGATGGCGTTTTCCGGCAGCTGCAGTTCATCGGCCAGTGCAATGGCAGCCAGGGCGTTGGAAACGTTGTGAAGTCCCGGAACCATCAGCGTGTAGCGACCGCGCAGCTCGCCACGGCAGATGCAATCGAAGGACGGGTGATCGAACTCATCGTAGGTGATGTTGGCAGCGGTATAATCAGCGACAGCCTGATTCTCCAGCGCGTAGGTGACAATTTTGCAGCCAAGGCCTTCGGTTACGTAATCGTATTTCGGCGTATCAGCGTTGATAATCAGCATGCCGTCGGCCGGGAGCAGACGGGCAAATTCGCGGAAGGAATGGCGGATATCATCAATATCCTTAAAAAAGTCAAGATGATCCGCATCCATATTGAGGATGATGCCGATTTTCGGGAAGAAACTTAAGAAACTGTTGGTGTACTCACATGCTTCGGTCAGGAAAGTTTCGGAATGGCCGACACGGATATTTCCGCCGATGGACGGAAGAATACCGCCGACAGAAATCGTTGGGTCACAGTCGGCTGCCATCAGAATGTGGGAGAGCATGGAGGTTGTCGTCGTCTTTCCGTGGGTACCGGAAACGGCGATCGGCGTATTGTAGTTGCGCATGATCTGTCCAAGCAGTTCAGCACGGGTCAGCATCGGAATGCCGGCAGCTTTGGCGGCGGCAAATTCCGGGTTGTCCGGGTGGATCGCTGCGGTGTAAACGACAAGGTCGATGCCAGGAATGATATTTTCCGCCTTCTGGCCGTAGAAAACCTGCGCGCCAAGAGAAGTCAGGTGGCGGGTCAGGTCACTTTCCTTTGCATCGGAACCGGAAATCGTAAAATTTTCTTTTAAAAGAATTTCAGCAAGGCCGCTCATGCTGATGCCGCCGATGCCGATAAAATGCATATGGATTGGTTTACTGAAATCTACTTCGTACATAGTATCTCCTTCAATGTGTCTTTTCACTGAATTGGGGAAATTTTCTCAATTAATTATAGGAAAGAACAGAGCAAAATCCCAAGCCGTTTCCCCGGAATCCGGCCGGAACTGTTCTGGCTAATAGTATACACGTATTTGCCGGAAAAGTAAAAGAAAAAAAGCACAGGAAAATGAAAATGAAATAAAAAATAATAAATAAACATTATGGAGCAGATCATGTGCAAAATGCAATGTTGCAAAATGAAAACGACGGGAAATGACAAAAACTGGTAAAAAAATAATAAACGGTTTGTCGAAAATTGTTGAAAATCATGATGCGGTTCTGACAGGTTGAAAAATGCATAGTCAAAAGTAATAAAATATAAGAAAAAAATAAAGAAAAATTATAAAAAACGTTCACAATGTGACGGAAGTGTGGTATAATTTACCTTGTAGTTATCAAAGAAGTGCGTGGATATGAAAAGCCAGGACCGACAGGGGATCATTTCTGAAGGCAGACAGGAAGTATGCCGTACATTCTTACAGTTACTGCAAATCTTTAGATACGACAAGAGGTGATTGCATGATTAAGAAAGAGATGATAGCAATGCTGCTGGCAGGCGGCCAGGGAAGCCGTCTCGGTGTGCTCACGGAGAAAGTGGCAAAACCGGCAGTAGCATTTGGCGGAAAGTATCGAATCATCGACTTCCCGCTCAGTAATTGTATCAATTCAGGAATTGATACGGTAGGCGTACTGACCCAGTATCAGCCGCTGCGGCTGAATACCCATATCGGAATCGGTATTCCGTGGGATCTCGATAAAAACGAAGGCGGCGTAACCGTTCTGCCGCCATACGAAAAAAGTACAAACAGCGAATGGTATACAGGAACTGCAAATGCAATTTACCAGAACATGGCTTATATGGAAACATACAATCCAGAATATGTTCTGATTCTTTCCGGCGACCACATTTACAAAATGGATTACGAGGTGATGCTTGACTATCACAAAGCAAACCACGCAGATGTGACCATCGCATGTATGCCGGTACCGATCGAAGAAGCAAGCCGTTTCGGTGTCATGATCACAGACGGAAACGGAAGAATTACCGAATTTGAAGAAAAACCGGAGCACCCGAGAAGCAACCTCGCTTCTATGGGTATCTATATTTTCAGCTGGAAAGCATTAAAGGAATCTCTGACAGCCCTGAAGGATCAGCCGAGCTGTGACTTCGGAAAACACATTCTGCCGTACTGCCGCGACAACGGAAAACGTCTGTTTGCGTATGAGTTCAACGGCTACTGGAAAGATGTCGGAACGCTTGGCTCATACTGGGAAGCAAATATGGAGCTGATCGATATTATTCCGGAATTCAATTTATATGAGGAATTCTGGAAGATCTATACCAAAGGTGATATCATCCGTCCGCAGTATGTTTCCGGGGACGCTGTCATCGACCGCTGTATTATCGGCGAGGGCGCTGAAATCTACGGAGAGGTACATAATTCCGTCATCGGTGCGGATGTGCGCATTGAAAAGGGTGTTGTTGTAAGAGATTCTATTATTATGCGCCACAGCACAATCGGCGAGGGAACCCAGGTCAATAAAGCCATTATTGCAGAAAACGTACATGTCGGCAAACATGTTGTGATGGGCGTTGGCGAGGAAGCGCCGAACGTCTTAAAACCGAATATTTACGGATTCGGACTTGTGACCGTTGGAGAAAAGGCAGTCATTCCGGATGGCGTAACCATTGGAAAGAATGTCTGCATTTCCGGCGAAACTTCCCTTGAGGATTACCCGGATGGCACACTTCCGTCCGGCGGAGCAATTGTAGAAAAGGACGGTGAGTAATATGAGAGCATTGGGAATTATTCTTGCAGGCGGTAACAACAACAAAATGAGAGAGCTGTCCAATAAAAGAGCCGTTGCAGCTATGCCGGTCGCAGGCAGCTTCCGCAGCATCGATTTTGCGCTGTCAAGCATGGCAAACTCTCATATTCAGAAGGTGGCTGTCCTGACACAGTACAACGCCAGATCCTTAAATGAACATTTGAGCTCTTCCAAATGGTGGGATTTCGGAAGAAAACATGGCGGTCTGTTTGTATTTTCTCCAACCGTTACATCAGATAACAGCTGGTGGTACCGTGGAACGGCAGACGCGATCAGTCAGAACCTGAGCTGGCTGAAAAACAGCCATGAACCGTACGTAGTCATCGCATCGGGAGATGGCGTATACAAACTGGATTTCAATAAGGTACTGGAATATCATATTGCAAAACGTGCGGATGTTACTGTGGTATGCACGGATTCCAAGGAAGCAGATACCAGCCGCTTCGGCGTCCTGAAGATGAATGAGGACTGCCGCATCGAGGAGTTCGAGGAAAAACCGATGGTTTCGAGCTCCAACGTGATCTCTACTGGTATCTATGTCATACGCCGTCGCCAGCTGATCGAAATGATTGAGCGTAGCGCACAGGAAGACCGTTACGACTTTGTAAAGGATATTTTAATCCGTTACAAAAATCTGAAACGGATTTACGGATACAAGATTAATACCTACTGGAGCAACATTGCTACCGTAGATTCCTATTACAGAACCAACATGGATTTCCTGAAACCGGAGGTAAGAGATTACTTCTTCGGCCAGTATCCGGGCATCTACTCCAAGATCGACGATCTTCCGCCGGCAAAATACAATCCTGGCTGCACAGTGAAAAATTCTCTTGTATCCAGCGGCTGTATTATCAACGGACAGGTTGAGAACTCTGTTTTGTTCAAGAAGGTATATGTTGGAAACAACTGTGTGATTAAAAATTCTATCATCTTAAATGATGTATATCTCGGAGACAACACTCACATTGAAAACTGTATTGTGGAGAGCAGGGACACCATCCGTGCAAACTCCTATCACTGTGGGGAGGACGGCATCAAAATTGTTGTCGAGAAAAACGAAAGATACGCCATCTGATTATGGGGTGAAAGGGGCATAAAAGTTTATGAACATTACAGACGTAAGAGTACGCAAGGTGACAAAAGAGGGAAAAATGAAGGCGGTTGTGTCTATCACAATCGATGACGAATTTGTTGTACACGATATCAAGGTAATCGAAGGAGAAAAAGGACTGTTCATCGCAATGCCGAGCCGTAAGGCTACGGACGGGGAGTACCGCGATATCGCACATCCGATCAACTCTGGAACCAGGGAAAAAATCCAGACTATTATCCTGAAACAGTACGAACAGGCGATGGCAGAAGCGGAAGCAGAGGAAGCTGCTGCAGAGGCCTGAGCAAAAAGGAAGAAAGAATGCCCCCGGGCGGAAAACGGAAGTGGTTACGTTTTCCACCCGGGGGCGTTTTTGTCAGCAAAAACAAAGATGACGATATACAAAAGTATATCGCCATCTTTTTATGAGGGGGGAGATAGTGAGTGGTTTATCAACTATCCGAGCTTTATTATAAAAGGAATATGTGAGCAAAGTGTGTCCAAATTCTAAAAGAAATGGAAAAAATATAAAGAAAAGAAGAAAAATTGTGGGAAGAGGTATGGACAGAAGAGAGAAGAGAGCGTAAAGTGAGAGAAAAATGTATCTTCGGAGTCTTTTTTTGTGCCTGTATTTGCGCGAGCTGAAAAATTCCGGGAGTACATCATAAAAAGAGGAGGAAACAGGATGAGACAGAAGAGAATCAGCGATTACGGATATCGGATCGGACATCATGAAAGCGGACCGCGAAATAAAATTACGGATGTGCCCGGTGTGCGGGTAGGTCATGCGACGGTGGAAAGTGGAAATCAGCATACCGGAGTGACGGTGATTGTGCCGGGAGAAGGCAATCCGTTTCTGAAAAAGTACCTGGCGTCTGCCTACGTGCATAATGGTTTCGGGAAAACGTGCGGTCTTGTGCAAGTACAGGAGCTCGGAACGCTTGAAACGCCCATTGCCCTGACCAATACACTGAATGTCGGAAAAGTGGCGGATGCCATGATTTCCTGGATGATACAGCAGACCAAAAAAGAAGGGGAAGATGTTTTTTCCATCAATCCGGTTGTCGGAGAATGTAATGATTCGAGGATCAATGAGATTTGTAACCGGGTAGTGGGGGAAAAAGAGCTGTATCAGGCACTGGAGCAGGCGGATACAGACTTTGCGGAAGGTGATATTGGTGCCGGAACAGGAACGATCTGCTATGGGCTGAAAGGGGGAATCGGATCGGCATCCCGCACGCTGGTGCTTGACGGAAAAACATATACCATTGGTGTTCTGGTACAGTCAAATTTCGGGGCAACCAGAGATTTGAAAATCAGTGGGAAACCGGCAGGAGAGAAGATTCTGGAGCGGATCCGGAAGGAAGAATGCGGAAGCAGCGCCGAAGACCGGGGATCGATTATGACGGTTCTGGCAACAGACCTTCCGGTATCGGAGCGGCAGCTGTACCGGATTATCCGCCGCTGCGGAGTCGGAATCGCCAGAACGGGAGCCTATACCGGCCACGGAAGCGGTGAAATCATGATCGGATTTACAACGGCAAACCGCGTGGACACAAAGAGTACATGTGAAGTGGAAGCGTGCGCCCGAATAAAAGAAGAAAAAATCAACGAGGCATTTGAAGCAGCGGCAGAGGCTGTGGAGGAAGCGATCCTGAACTCTATGGTAACCGCAAAGGAAAAAAGAGGCCTGGACGGAGCCAGATACCGCAGCCTTGCCGAATTTCTGGAAATACCGGGATTTCTGAAATAAATTATTTTTCCAGAACCATACGCCCCAGCTCGGAAATTTCACATCCGCCTTTTGTCCGGTGCACGATGAGATAACCGGCGGAAGAAAGCTCTCCGAGCACGGTGCGCAGAGCCGCTTCGGATACAAAGGTTTCTCCGTCGGCCAGTCCGTTTTTGATTGCCAGGCGGCCTGCTTTCGGATGCGTCGATACGAAAGAAAGAACCTGATATTGAAGGTCGGTGAGGGAAACGTCAGCCATCTGGCGGGAGCGGAGGTACGTCGGCAGATCGGAAAGCTGCAGCTTATGGCTGCTGTACCGGGTAAACAGGCTGCAGGACAGATTGTACAGCTCATGAATATTTCCGGGGTACGCATATTCCTTCAGAAAGCGCAGAAGCCCTTCCGAAAAGATCCGGTCGCAGGTCATATCGGTGTTGTGGAAAAACTGAAGCAGAAAGTAATTGAGAAGATCGGGAATATCCTCCCTGCGTCTGCGGAGCGGGACAGTCTGAAGCTCTGAAGCACTTAAAAGGTGAAAAAGCTCCCGCAGGAAGGTTCCTTTTTCTACTTTTTTGTAAAGGTTATCATCCGCAATAGCAATGATCCGCACATCGAAACGGCGGGTTTCCGGTGCGGAAAAGAAGTTACCATGAACATTGGTAAGAACATTGACCAGCAGATCCTGAATGGAAAGCGGAAAACGGTCCACCTGGGAAAGGACGAGTGTGCCATGGTTGGTTTCGGCAAGAAGCCGGAGCAGAGAAGCTTCGGTCAGATCATTTCCCGGAGAATGAAGAACGGAAAAAGGATAATGATGGCGGCGCGAAAAATTGTGGATCGCACGTGCGAGTGTCCTGCGCTGTGTACCGCTTTCTCCCTGGATCAGAATCGGAAAATCAAAAAGTGCAAGATGTCTGGCCTGCGCCATCAGATTCTGGACGGAATCTGCGTGGGACAGAGAAAGTGAAAAGGTACGGGAGGAAGCAAAAAAAGTGCTTTCTTCCGTTTTTTTGTCTTTCGGAACCGACATTTCCGTGGATCTGCTCTCGGGAAGAAACGCAAGAAAAACAGGCTCTGTATCCGGAAAAACCATAGAGAGAACGCTTAACGTGATCTGTGTTTTCTGATCCGAAAGGAGAATAGTCCAGTCACCGTTGCGGTCGAAAGCCGTATCCGCGTAGGCAGGCGGAAAACATTCCGAAAAAGGCTGTCCTTCAAAGTTGGAGGAAGGAAGCGAGAAGGCATGTGCAAATTTAGCGTTCATGAACTGAATGCGGCCATCCGCACCAAACAGACAGATGCCAATGGGAAGAGAGAACAGGATCACCTGCATGAGCTGTTCGGTCTGTACATAATTTGTATAGTAAGTTTCTGAGGTCTTGACGGTGTGAAGAATCTGATTGACATAATTGCGCGATACACGGTTTACGGTCTGCAGAGGAATGTTGAAATATTCGCAGAGCTGTAAAATAGTGGAAATATCGATGATACGGTTGCCGATATCCAGCACATTGGGGATGCGGGAAGGAACGAGCTGCGGCTCGCCGGCGGTGATGGCAAACTGAATGTCAGACTCGGTATCCTTGCATCCGGGATAAAACGGAACAAAGTCATATTGTGTGATGCCGCATTCCTCAAGCTGGGAAATGATAGCGAGCGTGGAATATTTATCATCGTTTACCAGATAGACACGTTCGTGCGGCGGAATCTGAATGATTTTATCCAGGAACATATGGTTGAAAACGCGGTCGCAGGGGAGCTGCAAAATGGAGGAGTCAAGGGTAAGCGGAAAGGTTTCCATGGCGCGGACGCTTGGAAAAAGGACGCACTGGTATCCCCGGAAGAGAGAGGGGTCTGTGGCCTGCTCTCTTAAAAGGGTGTTGAAGGTGAGATATTCACCGAGCACGGAGTGAAGATAAGACTGAAATTCGGAAAGCATTCGTTTCCGGGAAGAAATGATCAATACGTTGCCAAGCTTTTGTTTTCTGTTCATAAAGGGACCTCTTTTCCTGCTAAAAAGTGGTAATGGGTTAAAAATTAGGATAATTATATCATTTTTGACGAAAATAAACAACCTAAATGCAAAAAGACAAAAAAGAAAAGAAAAAATCAGGAAGAATGCTTTGACATAGTGACGCATTACATCTATAATACCGATTAAGCAAAGGGACTGTAAAAAAAAGGTAAGGCATCTTTGCTCTTTTTTATATCATGGTTCTGTTATCTGTGAAAAGAAAGAACAAAGAAAACAGCAACACTTGCAGAAAAGGAGGAGACAACAATGAAAAAAAGACATGTAATGCGTGCTCTGGTTGCAGCAGCAACGGCACTGGCACTGACAGCATGTGGATCGACAGGTTCTTCTGACACAAGTAAGAGCACATCAACAGCATCTGCTGCATCGACCTCATCCAGTTCGGAAGCAGATACGAAGAATACCATCTCGATTCCGGCAGGCGAGTCGGTATCCCAGGATTCTGATGTTACGGCAATGGTAGCTGTAGATTTTACCACCATGGATCCGATGGATACTTCCGATACACTTTCCGGTGGTGTACAGCGAATGATGATGGACGGTCTGTTTGGATTCGATGAGAATATGCAGATCATTCCGATGCTGGCAACCAGCTACGAAGCAAACGATGAAGCAACCGAGTATACGATCCATCTTCGTGAGGGCGTAAGCTTTACCGATGGAACTCCGTGGAATGCAGACGCCCTGATTGCAAACGTAAATAAATGGGCAGATAAGAGCCTTGGACTGAAACGTACTACATTCCTCTGCAATGTTCTGGATCATGCAGAGAAGATAGATGATTATACCGTTAAAATTTATTTATCACAGTCATTCGGTGCTTTCATCAGCAACCTGGCACATCCGGCTACGCTGATCATGAGCCCGAAACAGATTGAAGCAGGAGAAGATGCCTGTGCACAGGCACCGGTAGGAACCGGCCAGTACAAATTTGTTGAGTGGGTTGCCGGTGACCATATGAAGGTAGAGCTGAACAAAGACTGGTGGGGATATGACGCAGACGTCTGCGGCGGAACTGCTCTGGCAGATGCAGATGCAGGATTTAAGAGCATCACATTCAAACCGGTTGCAGAAAGTGCTACCCGTGTATCTGCAGTTCAGGCAGGTGACGCACAGATTATGTGGTCTGTACCGACCGAAAGCGTTGACACCTTAAAAGGTGACAGCAACGTATTCGTTGGAATGGGCGACAGCATCGCCGTATGGTACTTCTTCATGAATACACAGAAAGCACCGTTCAACGATGTTAAGGTTCGTGAGGCAATGGCTTATGCAATCAACAAAGAGGCATATATCCAGGTCGTTATGAACGGTTACGGTTCTGTGGCAACTTCTATGGTAGGAGAAGAAGTACAGCACTACAAAGGAAATGATCCGTATTCCTACGATCCGGAAAAAGCAAAAGAGCTGTTAAAGGAAGCAGGATATCCGGATGGATTTACCACAACACTGATGTACAGCAACACGACAGCAAATCAGAAAAAAGCAGAGTTCTACAAACAGCAGCTTTCTGAGGTTGGTATTGATCTGGAATTGAACGGAATGGAAAGTGCCGTTCTGAATGAAAAGGTTCAGGGAGCTGACTGCGCAGGAGCAGATGCCGAGGTTGACTGCTACTTAAGCGGATGGTCTACTTCCACCGGTGATGCTGACTGGGGACTTCGTCCGATGCTGGCAACCGAGTCTGAGCCGCCGATGAGCTACAATGTCAGCTACTATGAGAATGAAAAAGTAGATCAGCTTCTCAAAGACGGTCTTGCAACTGCAGATGAAGACAAACGTGGTGAGATCTATGGAGAAGTACAGGATATCGTATGGAAGGATCTCCCGCTGCTCTGCATCGCAAGCGATAAAAACATCTGGGCAACCAGCAACAACATTACCGGAGTATATCTGTTAGGCGATGGAAGCATCGGTATGAGAAATGCCAGAATGGCAGCCGAATAACGGCAGACTGAAACAAGGATATGAAAAAGACCCCGGCGTCCTTCCATCAAAAGAGGGCGCCGGTTTCTTACAAACAGGAAAGCAGGCAGTGATCCGTGGGATTGTACCTGTAGGATAAGCATGAAAGTAGGAGATACAATATGCCAAAATATATACTGAAGCGTATTGTGGGTACGATCCCCACACTGATTATTGTTGTTACATTTGTATTTTTCTTTGTCCGCCTGATTCCGGGAGATCCGGCGAGACTCGTTGCAGGAGAGCAGGCAACACAGGATGACGTAGAGGCAGTAAGAGAAGAGCTTGGCCTCAATAAATCCATTCCGACACAGTATGTTACCTATGTGACAGGACTTTTAAAAGGAAATCTCGGAACATCCCTTCGCACAAAGCAGCCAGTTACAAAGGAGGTTGCGGGAAGATTCGGAAATACCGTTCGTCTGGCATTTGTTACATTGCTGTGGAGTTCGGTTGTGGGTGTGCTCTTTGGTGTGTGGTCCGGAACTCACAGGGGAAAATGGCAGGATTATACCGGAATGACGATTGCGGTCTCGGGTATTTCGCTCCCCTCGTTCTGGATCGGCTTTCTGCTGATTATGCTGTTTGCGGTAAAACTGCGAATTCTGCCGACAACAAGCGGAACGAGCCTGAAAAGTCTGATTATGCCGTCTATTACGCTTGGCGTCGGAATTGCAGCCGTGATCGCACGATTTACAAGATCCTCCATTATTGAGGTGTTAAAAGAAGATTATGTCAGAACAGCAAGAGCAAAAGGAATCAAAGAAAAGGTTGTGATCTGGAAGCATGTTTTCCGCAACTCCATGATCTCCGTCGTGACGGTTGTGGGTCTGCAGTTCGGCTTTCTGCTGGGAGGTTCTGTTGTCACAGAAACGGTATTTGCCTATCCTGGCCTTGGCTCCCTTCTGATTGAATCGGTCAATTACAGAGATTATCCGGCAATCCAGTCCCTGATTCTGATCTTTTCGCTGCAGTTTATCGTCATCAACCTGATTGTCGATATCCTCTATGCGGTTCTGAATCCGGAAATTAAACTTCAGTAGGAGATGAGTGGAATGAAAGAAAAGAAAAAAGTACAGACCGAGAACCAGGAGAGAATTAAAACTCCGTTTTCTGAGATGGTTCGAAAATTTAAAAAACAGAAAAATGCAGTAGTTGCGCTTTGCTTTATTATTTTTCTCATTTTCCTTGCGTTTTTCGGAAGCAAAATTGTGCCGTACGGAATCAATGAGTATGATTACAATGCGATTCTGCAGGGACCAAGTATGAAGCACCTGTTTGGAACGGATGAGTTTGGACGGGATCTGTTTTCCCGTATCGTCTGTGGAACCCGGATTTCACTTGCAGTCGGATTCGGCGCTGTTACGGTCGGTGCAGTCTGTGGTACCATTCTCGGACTTCTGGCCGGATATTACGGCGGATGGATTGATTCTATTATTATGAGAATCTGCGATGTCCTGTTCGCTTTTCCGGGACTGATTCTTGCAATCGCCATCGTGGCAATCCTCGGAAGCGGCATGACAAACGTTGTGATTGCGGTCGCTGTCTTTTCTACACCGACCTTCGCACGGCTTGTCCGAAGCAAAACGCTGACCCTGAAAAATTCCGTTTTTGTCCTGGCGGCACGGAACATCGGTGTTTCCGATGCGAGAATTCTGTTTCACCATATTCTGCCGGGAGCCATTCCGGACATCATTGTACAGTATTCCATGTCGTTTGGATCTTCCATTCTGACGGCATCGAGCCTTTCCTTCCTGGGAATGGGAGCACAGCCGCCGACACCGGAATGGGGACTGCTTCTTTCCAACGGAAGAAACTATATGGCAAGTGCAATGTATGTGACGATTTTCCCGGGTCTTGCGATTTTCCTTACCGTACTGAGCTTTAACCTGTTAGGCGACGGACTTCGCGATGCACTCGATCCGAAACTTTCCGATTGATAAGGAGGAGCAGAAGTGGCTACTGATAACGTACTTGAGATAAAAAATTTACATACGTATTTCTATACCGATGGCGGTGTAATCAAAGCAGTAGACGGTGTCGATGTGGAGCTTCGACGCGGCGCAACGCTTGGCATCGTAGGCGAGTCGGGAAGTGGAAAGAGCGTGACATCCCTCTCTGTGATGGGATTACTGGCTGGAACGAAAGGAAAAATTGCTGATGGCGAAATCCTGCTGGATGGCGATGACATTGTAAAGCTGACGAAGGAACAGCAGAGAAAGCTGCGCGGAAGCAAAATTTCCATGATTTTCCAGGAACCGATGACCAGTCTGAACCCGGTCATGAAGATTGGGGACCAGGTGGCAGAATGCGTTCTGCAGCACGAAAAAATATCAAAAAAAGAGGCACTGAAAAAGGCAGAGGACATGCTCCGGAAAACGGGTGTTCCGCGTGTGGAGCATATGATGAAGGAGTATCCGTTCCAGCTTTCCGGCGGCCAGAGACAGAGGGTCATGATTGCCATGGCACTTGTATGCAAGCCGGAAATCCTGATTGCGGATGAGCCGACGACTGCACTGGATGTAACGATTCAGGCACAGATACTGGATCTGATGAATCAGCTGAAAAAAGAGACAGGTACATCCATCCTGTTTATTACACATGATCTTGGTGTTGTCGCAGAGGTCTGCGATGATGTTGCCGTTATGTACTGCGGCCGCGTGGTAGAGCGCGGAGATGTAAAAACAATTTTCGCCAATCCGTCCCACCCGTATACGAAGGGACTGCTGGGATCGATTCCGAGACTGGGAGACGCCGGAAAAGAACTGAAGTCGATTCCGGGTAACGTTCCAAACCCGAAATATATGCCGAAAGGCTGCAAATTTGAGCCGCGATGTCCATACGCTTCGGAAAAATGCCGCGAGGAAGAACCGGGATTTTTCCAGATCGAGGAAGGTCATATCAGCAGATGCTGGCTCTGCGAAAGCGGACAGCTCAAAACAGATCACGTAGAGAAGGCAGGTGACTAGGATGTCGGATACATTACTTAGAGTAGAGGATTTGAAAATTTATTATCCGGTTGCCGGAAGCGGATTTGGAAAAAAGGAATTCGTCAAAGCGGTAGACGGAGTTACCTTTGAGGTGAAAAAAGGCGAGGTATTCGGAATTGTAGGCGAGTCCGGCTGCGGAAAATCCACACTGGGAAGAGGCGTCTGCAAACTGGAAAATCTGACATCGGGCCATGTGTATCTGGATGGAGAAGATATTACAGAGTACAATGACCGGAGAATGCGTTCCATCCGGAAAAAGGTACAGATGGTTTTTCAGGATCCGTATGCGTCCCTGAATCCACGGATGTCCGTTTTTGACATCATTGCAGAGCCGCTGCTGGTGCATCATCTGTATCAGGATAAAGCGGATCTGGAAAAGAAAGTGCTGGATCTTTTGCACCGGGTAGGACTGGATGACTACCATGCAAACCGTTATCCACATGAATTTTCCGGCGGTCAGCGTCAGAGAATCGGAATTGCCCGTGCACTTGCGGTAGAACCGTCTCTGATCATCGCAGACGAACCGGTTTCGGCACTGGATGTGTCTATTCAGGCGCAGGTTCTGAATCTTTTAAATGAACTGAAGCATGACCTGGATCTGACCTATATTTTTGTTGCACATGACCTGAGCGTTGTGGAATACATCAGTGACCGTGTCGGCGTTATGTATCTCGGCAATTTCGTGGAGGTCGGAGAAAAAGAGAAAATTTACAGCAATCCGATGCATCCGTATACGCAGGCACTGCTTTCCGCAGTTCCGGTTCCGGATCCGACGGCAAAAAGAGAAAGAATTCTGCTTGAGGGAAGCATCCCATCCGCCCACAAGCCGCCGACAGGCTGCAAATTCCATACCAGATGTCCAAAATGCATGGAATGCTGCAAAACACAGGCGCCGGAGCGGTATGAAGTGGATGACGGACATTACGTATATTGTCATCTTTATGATAAAGAAAGAAGGAAACAGCAGAAATGAAACTTTTTATCAGTGCAGATATCGAGGGCTGTGCCGGAGTGGCACTGACCGATGAAACACATAAGAAGGAAAGCGTATACCAGAGATTTGCAGAGGAGATGACCGAAGAGGTCGTTGCGGCATGCGAAGCAGCACATGAAGCGGGTGCGGATGAGATTGTCGTAAAGGACGGTCACGGAGATGCATCCAACATTGACCCGCTGAAAATGCCGGAGTATGTCACCCTGATCCGGGGAAAGAGTGGTCATCCGTATAATATGATGTATGGTATCGACGACAGCTATGACGGTGTACTGTATCTTGGATACCATGCACCGGCAGGAGATCCGAATTTTTCGATCAGCCACACATCGACAGGAAACAGCCTGTATATTCATCTGAATGGAAAAGTGATGAGTGAGTGCATGCTGAACAGCTATACAGCAGCATCACATCACGTACCGGTGCTGTTTCTTTCCGGAGATGAAGAGATCTGCCGTCAGGCCAAAGAACTGATTCCGGGCATTACGACAGTGGAAACGAAGCATGGTGTCGGTGCGGCAACGTGGTGCAAGGCGAAAGGAAAAGTGATATCCGAAATCCGGGAAGGGGTAAAAAAGGCAGTTGCCGGACAGAAAAAAGAGTGTCAGGTGGCTCTTCCGGAGCACTTTACATATGAGGTAACCTATAAAGACTGGAAAAAAGCGTACACGATGTCGTTTTATCCGGGAATGCAGAAGGTAGATACCTTCACAAATAAGCTGGAGACAGATTGCTGGATGGATATTGTCACAGCACACTGCTTTGTTGTATATTAAGAATATAAATCTGATAGAAAACCAAAGAAAAGAGGATAAAACAATGGATATAGAAATGTTTGGCAAGCTTTCCGATGCATTTGGACCAAGCGGATTTGAGGAGGATGTCATCCGTACCATAGCAGATTACTGCAAAGAATTTGATGTAGAAAATGATGCAATGAATAACCTGTATGTGCGGATGCCGGGAACAGAGAAGGATTCCCGTCCGGTCATCCAGCTGGATGCCCATCTGGACGCATGCGGTTTCATGGTACAGAATATCCAGGACAACGGATGCCTTGGCATTATCATGCTTGGCGGCTTTCATCTGACCAGCCTTCCGGCACATGCGGTATGGATCCGCACCAGATCCGGAAAAATGGTACATGGTATTATCTGTGCAAAACCGGTTCATTTCATGACAACAGCGGAACGCAGCAGTCAGACTCTGGAAATTGAAAAAATGTATGTGGATGTCGGAGCAACCAGCCGCGAGGAGGTTGAAAATGTTTTCGGAATCCATATCGGTGATCCGATGATGCCGGATGTAACCTTTGAATACGATGCAGAGCATGAAATCTGCTTCGGAAAAGCATTTGACAACCGGGCCGGCTGCGCATGCATCGTAGATACGATGAAACAGCTGGAAAAGGAGCAGGCTTCTCTTGCGGTTAATGTTGTCGGCGCCTTTGCAGCGCAGGAGGAGGTCGGAACCCGCGGTGCTGTGGTAACAAGTCAGATTGTAAAACCGGACCTTGCCATTGTATTTGAGGGATCTCCTTCCGATGACTTTTTCATCAGCGCAGGACAGGCACAGGGCTGCATGAAGAAGGGTGTTCAGATTCGTATTCTGGACAACAGCTATATTTCCAATACGCAGTTTATTTCACTGGCCGAGGAAGTAGCAGAAAAATGCGGAATTAAATACCAGGAGAGCGTAAGAAGAGGCGGAAGCACAAACGCAGCAAAAATCAGCGTGACAGGAAAAGCAGTTCCGTGTCTGGTGCTTGGTGTTCCATCCCGCTATGCGCACAGCCATTACAATTTCTGCGCAAAAGAAGACCTGGAGGCAGCAAGCGCAATGGCAGCCAATGTCATTCGTGCTTTAGATGAGGAAAAGATCCGTCATATCTGCCATCAGGATGTACTGTAAAATATTCGATAACGAAAGAAAAAGCATGCCGGAAGCGGGTTCACAGGAAAGGTGAAGCCGTTTTCGGCATATCTGGTAAAAAAGGAGAGTTTACAAGTGAGAAAACCGATCATTGGAATCTTGGGAAATACGTATAAAACACAGCCGGGACTTTTTTCAAGTGCGGAGAGAATGTATGTCAACAGCGATTATATCGAATCAGTTCTGAACAACGGCGGAATTCCTATGGCAATTCCGGCAGTTGCCATGAAAGCGGATCCGGAAGGCATACTTGCTGTGTGCGACGGAATTCTGGTTCCCGGCGGAGAGGACTTAAATCCGTGGTATTATGGGGAAGAGCCAAAACCGCAGATCCAGACCATCCGCCCGGAGATCGACGAGGCATGGTTCGCACTTGGACGGGCAGCAAAAGAGATGGGAATGCCCATGCTTGGCATCTGCAAGGGAATTCAGTTTTTAAATGTCCTGTGCGGCGGTGATCTGTACCAGGATATCTATACGCAGAAGGAAACCACAATTCTGCATCTGCAGTCCCTGGAGCGGTCTTATCTGCATCACCATGTGGAAATTAAAGAGGGAACCCATCTGGCAGAAATCCTCGGGGCGGGAACCCATGCGGTAAACTCCATGCATCATCAGGCAGTGCGTACGCCGGGCGAGGACATCGTGGTTTCAGCAACGGCGCCGGATGGAACCATCGAGGCGATAGAAAGCCGCAACGGACAGATTGTGGCCGTACAGTGGCATCCGGAAGGGCTGATCCACTCAGCGCCGGAGATGAACCGCCTTTTTGCGGATCTGGTAGAAAGAAGCAGCAGATACAGAGAGAAAAGGTAACGATTTGGAACCATGTAAAAGGAAAGAAAAACCGGGATGGGACTTTTGAACCGTTACGAAAAAATAAGAATGGATAAAGATGCGATTCCAAAAGCAGAGAGCAGGAATCGTTCGGGAGGCAAAAAAAGAATGAACAGAACAATAAGAGTATCGGCGGCGGGTGATATTCTGATTATGAAACGGCTTCTGCCGGGATATCAGGATGTTTTGCCGATTCGCGAATTTCTGATGCAGGGAGAGGTTCGGATGGCGAATCTGGAAACGACGATATCGGACGGCAGCTGTTACGCATCGGCGTATTCCGGCGGAACATGGCTGACGGCAGATGCGAAGTGTCTGGAAGATACCCTGCGTTACGGTTTTAATTTTCTTGGAATTTCGAATAATCATACGATGGATTATTCCTACGAAGGACTTGCATCTACGATCAGCGAACTGAAAAAAAAGGATGTGGCATATGCCGGAGCAGGCAAAAATCTTTACGAAGCATCGCGTCCTGCTATTCTGGACACAACAGCGGGACAGATTGCGGTGATTGATATCTGTTCTACCTTTGAAAATGCGGCCAGGGCGGGAAGCCAGACGGAACGGCAGCCTGGCAGGCCGGGCTTAAATCCGTTGCGCTTTTCGGAAAAATATACCATTACGGAGAAACATGCGCAGGATCTTGCAAAGATTGCAGAGGTGACCGGAATCAACGGACTGCGGGATCTGCACCGGCAGGAGGGATTTATAGCTCCGCTTCCCGAGGGTGTCATGGAATTTGGCGGGAAAATGTTTGAAATCAGCAAGGACGGAACAGAGGGAAGAAGCTCTAGCCCGAATCCGATCGATGTGAAACGCACCGTCGATGCAATCCGGGAAGCGAAGATGACATGTGAGGCAGTCCTGGTTATGGTACATTCCCATGAAATCCGTAAGGACAATGACGAGGAAGCGGATTATTTTCTGGAGGAATTTGCACACGCCTGTATCGATGCGGGCGCCAGCGCGGTGATCGGGGGCGGAACGCATCAGCTGAAGGGAATCGAACTGTATCATGACTGTCCGATTTTCTATTGCCTCGGAAATTTTATTTTTGAAAATCAGTATGTACGCCTTCTGCCTGCGGACTACATGGAAAAATATGGTCTGAATATTCACACGGCAGCATCCATCGGAATCGCCAGGCGGCAGGAGCAGTCCTCACATTCCCTCTACGAAATTCCGGAGGTCTATCGGAGTGTGCTGCCGTATTTCGAGATCTGTCAGGGGAAATGCACACATCTGGAGCTTCTGCCGGTCGAGCTTGGTATGGACAGGGAAAACGCAGAAAAAAATATTCCATACGTGGCAGACGAAAAAACAGCAGAAAAAATTGCAGAATATCTCACCCGTGTGAGCAAGAGATATGGAACAGAATGGGAATACAAAGAAGGAAGGATTGTACTTCATGCGTAAAAAATGGGAAATAGAAGAGAAATACCGAAACTTTTGCCGGAACAACAAAGAACTTGCGCTGCAGATGCTGCGGGAGCTGACACTGACCCCGACGGAAACGGGGAAAGAGGATCAGAGAATCGCATATTGCATGGAATGGATGAAACAGCAGGGCATGGAGTCGGTTCATACGGATGAGCTTGGAAATGTAATCTGGGAGTATCGGCCGGAACAGGAAAAGAAGGTTCTGTATACGGCGCATCTGGACACTGTGTTTTCGCTGGAGGAACCACTGGAGATTAAAGAAGACGGAATGATCTGGCGTTGTCCCGGCATCACAGACGATACCGTGAATGTCGTGATGCTTCTGATGGCGGCAAAATACGTTCATGAGACAGAGCCGGAGCTTCCATGCGGTCTGATTTTTGCAGCGGATCTGGGAGAAGAAGGGCTTGGCAATCTGTGCGGAGTTCGCGCGCTTGTCGACCATTATGAAAAAAATCTGTGCGGAATGGCAGCCTTTGATCTGTATCGGGATAAAATGTATCCCATCTGCATCGGGTCTGTCCGGTATCGGATTTCGGCAAAAACAAAGGGCGGTCATTCCTTCCTGAATTTCGGAAGAAAAAATGCCATTGCAGAGCTTGCGGGCCTGATTGGAGAGCTTTACCGTTTTCAGACGGATGCAGCATCTCATACAACATACAATGTGGGAAAAATAGAGGGAGGAACCTCTGTTAATACGATTGCGCAGGATGCCTCCATGCTGTTTGAATTCCGTTCGGAGGATTACAGGAGCCTGGAAGCCTGCGAAACATATCTGGAGGAGACCATAGCAGCACGCCAGAGTGAGGAGGTACAGTATTCCTGTGAGCTCGTCGGAAAGCGGCCGTGCGCAAGAGAAACCGATCCTGTCCAGATGGCACGTATGACGCGGTGCGCACAGAAAACGCTGAAGGCAGCCGATGGGGAAGAACCGGTATGCTCTGAAGCATCCACAGACTGTAATATCCCATTGTCGCGGCATATTCCTGCTATCTGCGTCGGTTTCTGCCGGGGCGGGGGAGCGCATACCCGAGAAGAATGGCTCGATGCCGCCAGCGTAGAAGATGGCATGTGTGCAGCCGTAGCACTCGTATGCCGGCTTCCGTGGATGTGCTGCGAGAGCAGAGTCGTTGTAAGGGACGGGATAGAGGATCGAAAAGAGAAAGAGGAAATCCGGCAGCTGCTGGAGCTGTGCGATCAGGATTTCGTTCCGCCGCTTTCCCACCGCAACAGTACCTCGCAGACGAACTGGGCCGAGACAGAAGAAAAGACGGATGGAATTGCAGAATATCTGGAAAATATCTGCAGTCAGCATGTGGTGCTGTGGAAGGAAGAGGGAGTCGTGCGGGCCTTTATGACCTGGAAGGATCATTTTAACTGTGAAAATCTGGAAGCATATCCGGATTCCTGCTATCTGACCACCCTCTGCGTCTGGCCGGACTACCGCGGACAGGGAATTTCGGAGGTAATGTATGCAGAAGCGGAAAAGGACATCGCGGCAAAATTTCCGGGAAGCCGGATTACTCTCCGTACCTGGTCCACGAACGGGGCCCAGGAGCATATCCTGGACAAGCTGGGATATAGTCTTGTCCGGCGGCTGAAGGATGACAGGGGAGAAGGAATTGATACGGTTTATTTTGTAAAAAAGGAAGAAAACGACAGATAACATGGTGCTTGCAAATCGCAGCTGAAGGTGTCATAATCGGAAGCATAAGACAGCAAAAGGAGGGCTATAGCTATGCCTTGTACAACCATTTTAGTTGGAAAGAAAGCATCGTATGACGGTTCCACCATGATCGCGCGAAACGACGATTCCGGTGCAGGCCATTATACATCGAAAAAATTTGTAGTGATTCACCCGGAGGAGCAGCCGAGAACCTATAAAACCGAGATTTCTCATCTGACCATTGAGCTTCCGGACAATCCGATGCGGTACACTGCAGTGCCAAACGCAGAAAAAGGCGAGGGTGTCTGGGCGGCAAGCGGCGTGAATGCAGCGCAGGTCGGTATGACAGCGACCGAGACAATCACATCGAATCCGCGTGTGCTGGGTGCGGATCCGCTTGTTGTTTATCAGCCGGCGGAAGACGGAAAAGAAGAGGTTCCGGGCGGAATCGGCGAGGAGGACCTTGTTTATATTGTCCTTCCTTATATTAAAAGCGCCAGAGAAGGTGTCAAAAGACTTGGCAGCCTGCTGGAGCAGTACGGTACATACGAGATGAACGGCATTGCATTTCAGGACCACGATGAGATCTGGTGGCTGGAGACGATCGGCGGCCATCACTGGATGGCAGTGAAAGTGCCGGATGACCATTATGTGGCCATGCCGAACCAGCTTGGCATCGACCATTTTGATCTGGAGGATGCACTCGGCGAACAGAAGGAATATATGTGCTCAGCAGACTTGAAAGAATTTATTGAAACATATCATCTGGATCTTTCTATGGATGGAAATTTTAATCCGCGCGATGCCTTCGGAAGCCACGATGATTCCGATCACGTTTACAATACACCGCGTGCCTGGTTCATGGAGCGCTGTCTGAACCCGCACACGAAAAAATGGGACGGACCGGATGCCGATTACACACCGGTATCCGACGATATTCCGTGGATGATGGTTCCGGAGAAGAAGATCACCGTAGAGGATGTGAAATACGTACTGTCCTCCCACTATCAGGGAACACCGTACGACCCGTATGCCGCATACGGCGATAAATCGTGGAAAGGGGCATACCGCTCCATCGGTGTCAACCGGACCGATTTCCTTTCTGTCATCCAGATGCGCCCGGATCACAAAGGAGACAACGGCATTCTGCAGTGGATTGCATTTGCGTCAAATGCATTCAATGTGCTGGTTCCGTTCTACACCGATGTGACGACAACACCGGAGTATCTTTCCAACACAACGGGAGAGGTTTCCACAGATAACTTCTACTGGGCAAGCCGCATGGTGGCAGCAATGGCAGATGCATCCTATAAGTCTTCTATCTTCCACATTGAGCGGTATCAGGAAAAGGTGATGGCAAAAGGCCATGCACTGATCCATCAGTACGATGCGCTGCTTGCAGGGGAGACAGACGAAACAAAACAGACACAATTGAGAGAAGAAGCAAACAACAAAATCGCTGAAATGCTGAAAAAAGAGACAGGTGCAACACTGCACAAGGTACTCTTTGAACTCAGCAACCAGATGAAAAACGCGTATTCCAGATCGGATGCGTAAGGCTTTTTTTAGGGAAAGAATAGGAGAATGGTTCTGCGCGCAGGAAAAATTGCGCGCAGAACCATTTCCTGTCCGGAACCGCCTCGAACAAACAGGGTGTTACAGTTCGTCGGAAACCAGTGAACGATACGATCCTGATAAAAAATCTCAGCGTGCTTTGGTGAATTTTGTTGACAACAGGCAGTTCCTGTGCTACAATAAATCAGCGACATGGAAGAAGGTCTTTTTTTTATGCCTGAAATTGCTGAAGTACGAGCAGCAAAAACAGGGCAGAAATGAAGAGACCGCCGCTGATCCGCAAGGATCACAAGCGATAACGCAAATACACAGTGGAGGTGGAAGTCGTGCGCGTAAAAATCACATTGGCATGTACTGAATGCAAACAGCGTAATTACAACATGACAAAAGAGAAAAAGAACCATCCTGAGAGAATGGAGACAAAGAAGTACTGCAGATTCTGCAAAAAGCACACAATGCACAAAGAAACCAAATAATCTTTGGTAAGAGGTGATCCAATGGCAGAAACTGAAAAAAAAGCATCCAAAAAGAGCTGGTTCAAGGGCTTGAAAGCAGAGTTCAGAAAAATCATCTGGGTTGACAACAAAACGCTGGGCAAGCAGACCGTTGCAGTCGTAGCGATCTCTGCAGTAACCTGCGGGTTAATCACCCTGGTTGACAGCGCTGTAATCGAGTTCGTCAATTTATTGATCAAATAAGGATAAAGGTGTCAGAATGTCAGAAGTAAACTGGTATGTAGTCCACACCTATTCGGGCTATGAAAACAAAGTAAAAGCCAATATTGAGAAAACAATTGAGAACCGTCATCTTGAGGATCAGATTTTGGAAGTACGTGTTCCTATGGAAGAAGTTGTTGAAGTCAAGAACGGAACCAAGAAACAGGTACTCCGGAAATTGTTTCCGGGCTACGTTCTGATCAACATGATCATGAACGACGATACCTGGTATGTTGTCCGCAATACCAGAGGTGTTACGGGCTTCGTAGGACCGGGATCCAAGCCGGTACCGCTTACGGATGAGGAAATGGTGAACCTTGGAATCACCGGTGGTGAGGAAAAGGTTGAGCTTGACCTTGAAGTCGGCGATGCAGTCGTTGTAACAGGCGGCGCATGGAAGGATACAACCGGACTGATTCAGAGTATCAATGATACAAAACAGATGGTTACCATCAATGTTGAGCTGTTCGGCCGCGAAACGCCGGTAGAAATAAGTTTCGCAGAAGTCAAGAAGATGTAAGAAATGCCCCAGGGGCGTTTCGTGGGAGGGAAATTCCCGCAATTACCACATTTATTTAGGAGGTGCCGTAAAATGGCAAAGAAAGTTACAGGATATATCAAATTACAGATTCCTGCTGGTAAAGCAACACCAGCACCACCGGTTGGACCTGCACTTGGACAGCACGGAGTAAACATCGTACAGTTTACCAAAGAGTTCAACGCAAGAACAGCAGATAAGGGAGACCTGATCATCCCTGTAGTTATCACTGTATATGCAGACAGAAGTTTCAGCTTCATAACCAAAACTCCTCCGGCAGCAGTTCTGCTTAAGAAAGCCTGCAACCTGAAATCTGGTTCCGGCGTTCCGAACAAAACGAAAGTTGCTACTATCTCTAAGGACAAAGTTCGTGAGATCGCAGAGATGAAGATGCCAGACCTGAATGCAGCAACTGTTGAGGCAGCTATGAGCATGATCGCAGGTACCGCAAGAAGTATGGGTATCGTTGTAGAGGACTAATTTAGAAGAAGAGTTTACATCTTCTCGTATTGACGTGGGAGGGAGATTCCCGCAACTACCACCAGGAGGTTATTAGACAATGAAACATGGTAAGAAATATTTAGAGGCTGCAAAAGCAGTTGATCGTAGCATTCAGTACGATCCGGCAGATGCTATTTCCACAGTTAAGAAATTAGCTACTGCTAAATTTGACGAGACAATCGAAGTTCACATCAAAACTGGTTGTGACGGACGTCACGCAGACCAGCAGATCCGTGGAGCAGTTGTTCTGCCGCACGGTACCGGAAAACAGGTTCGTGTACTTGTTTTCGCTAAAGGCGCAAAAGCTGATGAGGCTGTTGCAGCAGGTGCAGAGTTCGTTGGAGCTGAGGAGCTGATCCCGAGAATCCAGAATGATGGCTGGTTTGATTACGACGTTGTTGTTGCTACACCGGATATGATGGGTGTTGTTGGTCGTCTGGGCCGTGTACTTGGACCGAAAGGTTTAATGCCAAACCCGAAGGCTGGTACCGTAACTATGGATGTTACCAAAGCCGTTAAAGAGATCAAAGCAGGTAAGATTGAGTATCGTCTTGACAAAACAAACATTATCCACGTGCCAATCGGAAAAGCTTCTTTTACTGAGGAGCAGTTAAGCGACAACTTCCAGACGCTGATCGGTGCAATCAACAAAGCAAAACCGGCTACTCTGAAGGGACAGTACCTGAAGAGCGTTACTCTGGCTCCTACTATGGGACCTGGAGTTAAGGTTAATACTTTGAAGCTTGCATAATAAATGAAATACTGAGAACCCCCGGGGCTGTAATGGCTCCGGGGGTTCTTTGCGTTGAAAAACGGACGCAGGGGAAAGGCGAATTCCGATTCCTTAAGAAAGAGCTTTATTTCAATGGGAAATAATTGAAAAAGATCAAAATAGTGTTAGAACATGAAAATTAAGATCAAGTATTCTGCCCGAAATGTTAGTATAATACTAAAGTACAGTTTACAAGGGACTACACAGGGTAGGTATCTGACGGGAGGGGTGCCGCCAGTCAGATTTTCCATGTGATGTTCAAGCTGTCGCTTGTGGCGGCTATGGTGGTGATCATCAAATCCACCACACGCCGCTTGTCATCAAAAGATACATTCTCCCAGGTATCGAGGTAGCCGGAAATCTGGCTGACCTGTTCCGGGCTGATGGCCTCCACAGTCAACTCCGCTATCCTTGCCAGAAGTTCCTGCTTGCGCCCGTCCAGTTCCGCTATCTTCACATTCACATAGG
>ENA-OURS01000011-OURS01000011.1-human-gut-metagenome-genome-assembly--contig:-NODE-11-length-227630-cov-11.653657_pt1 | contig 227630 bp, 229 predicted proteins | sample MGYA00242109_ERZ509010 | MGnify/ENA primary metagenome ERZ509010 (study PRJEB26280, sample SAMEA2338774) | human gut metagenome | biome: human gut; feature: human-associated habitat; material... | reverse complement strand
TGTGTTAAGCACGCCGCCAGCGTTCATCCTGAGCCAGGATCAAACTCTCATAAAATATGTTCTGCTTCACAAAACACTTAAGAGTTACTTCGTAACTCCCAGACGTTTTTCAAAACATCAAGTTTGCCTTATCAGTCTTAAACTAACTAGCTTTAATAGTTTCCTTATACTGTGTTTAAGGATTCATTCAATTGCTTGAATGATGTTCACAAAAGATGTATACTTAATTCTATCGAATTCTGTACTCATCTCGAAATTCTAAAAAAGAATTTTCAAGGTTGTCTTTCTGTTCAGTTATCAAAGTTCATTGTTCTCAAATCCAGTATTCATCTGTGCTTGAGAAGCTTTTGTGTCGCTCATCTCTCGCGGCGACTTGATTATAATATCACCACCTCTCACATATGTCAACATCTTTTTTCAACTTTTTTTGATTTTTTTTGCCAAATCTATTATAAACATTCGTAAAGTCTTATATTTACTGGATTTGTACCACCAAACTTTTTTGTAAATTTATGGCATATATCTGTATACAAACATAAATCCACACTATTTCCGCTATAAAATTCAGTGACTTCAAATTAACAAATTGCAATTTTAAGTCACTGAATTTCTGTCTTAAACTAAACCTTATATAAATCAATTATTATAATATGTACTTTTATTACATACATTATATATTAACGTGCCAATATCTTACCTACGCTTTGCCATTATAAAGTCAAGTATCTTTGAAGCAACATCTTCTTTAGACATCATAGGCAGTTCAATATTATCTTCCCCGGTAATTATAGTTACAACATTAGTGTCTGTTCCGAAGCCTGCCCCGGCTACCTTTACATTATTAGCAACTATCATATCCATATTCTTCTTAATAAGCTTATCCTTGGAATTGGCAATTACATTTTCTGTTTCCATAGAAAATCCACATATAAACTGTCCCTCTTTTTTATGTTCTCCAAGCGTTCCTATTATATCCTTTGTGCGTTTAAGGGCAATTGACATATCGCCGTCTTTTTTCTTTATCTTATTATCGCTTACATTTAAAGGTGTATAGTCCGCTACTGCGGCGGCTTTAATTATAATATCTGAATTCTTTGCTTCTTCGGTGACAGCATCATACATATCCTGTGCTGATATAACATTTATAATATTAACAAATGGAACTGGTGGAACATCAACCTTTCCTGATACAAGTGTAACATCTGCTCCACGAAGCATTGCCATTCTGGCTATTGCATAGCCCATTTTCCCTGTAGAATTATTAGAGATAAATCTTACAGGGTCTATTGCTTCTCTTGTAGGACCTGCTGTTACGCAAAGCTTAATGCCCTTCATGTCCTTTTCATATGCTGTTTCCTTTAAAATGTACCATAAAAGACTTTCTGGCGATGGCATTTTGCCCCTTCCAGTGTCACCACACGCAAGATAACCGCTATCTGGCTCAATAACTTCATATCCAAATCTTCTTAACCTGGTGATATTATCCTGCACAATAGGATTATCATACATATTAGTATTCATAGCAGGCGATATCATAACCTTGCATTTGCAAGCCATTACAGTTGTTGTAAGCATATCATCTGCTATCCCATTAGCTATCTTGCCTATTATATTAGCTGAGGCTGGTGCTATCATAACGCAGTCTGCTTTCTTAGCCAGTGAAACGTGTTCAACATTAAATTGAAAATTCCTGTCAAATGTATCTACTATGCACTTATTGCCTGTAAGTGTTTCAAATGTTATAGGATTGATAAAATTCGTCGCATTTTTAGTCATTATAACATCAACATTACAATGAAGCTTAACAAGTCTGCTTGCAAGCTCTGCAATTTTATAAGCTGCTATGCTTCCTGTAACACAAAGCAGTACATTTTTACCTTTAAGCATTTAATTACCCTCCACATTCTTATCATATATAATTCTAAGACCTTTAAGCAATAATTCCGCATCTATGTGTATATTATGCTTACAGTGAGGAACTATAACCTTTGCAAGTCCACCTGTAGCTATAACTTTCGCTTCTGGCTTTCCATTAACTCCAAAACCATTAGCTTCTATAATTCTGTCAAGCATACCATCTATGCACGAAGCATTGCCATATATAACTCCACTCTTCATACAATCAATAGTATTCTTACCCATAACACTCTTTGGTGTATCAAGGCTTATTCTTGGAAGCTGTGCTGTTCTTGATACTAACGAATCAACTGACACACGTATTCCCGGAAGTATAACTCCACCTATATAATTCTCTTTCTCATCTACAACACTTATAGTTGTCGCTGTTCCCATATCTATAATTATGGCTGGTGCACCGTAGCCATTAAGTGTAGCAACTGCATCAACTATCATATCTGTTCCAACCTGTCTTGGCTGATCCATAAGAATGTTAAGACCTGTCTTTATTCCAGGTCCGACCATAAGCGGTGTAATTCCAACTGTCTTTTCTACTGCCGCTTTTATTATATTAACGAGCTGCGGGACAACTGATGATATAATTGCTCCTTTTATGTCATCTGAGTTAATATTATATATTTCAAGCACCGTCTTAAAACCTATGGCGTATTCCAATTCTGTCTTTGAATAATCTGTTGATAATCTTTCCTCAAATAATACTTTCTTGTCATCAACACAGCCAATAACGATATTGGTATTTCCCATATCAATTGCAAGTATCATTCCTTTTTCATTCTTTCTTAACTTTAATTCAGCCATTATAATTCTCCATTCCGATTATATGCAGCTTTTCTTTATCAAGACCGCAGCCCTTCACTGTATATATATTATTAATTATATTACCATTGCCTGAATTACTGCAAACATTTTCTTTATCAAATTCTTCTACCGAAATCATAACTCTTATATAATTAGGTGTATAGCCTGTATAATACTCTTTTCCAGCTATATTCTGCTTTTCTTCAATAAGCACGCTCAAATCACTATCTGCATATGTACTTCTGTACTGTGCTGACATTTCATTAGCAAGCTCAATAAGTTCATTACTTCTTGCTGTCTTAATCTTATCATCTACCTGATCAGGCATAGTATCTGCAACTGTGCCTTTTCTTCTTGAATACTTAAATATGTGCATTTCATAAAAATGCACCTTCTCAACAAATGCTTTCGTAATCTTGAAGTCTTCTTCTGTCTCACCAGGAAAGCCCACAATAACATCTGTCGTAATCGCTGGGTTATCATAATATTTTCTAAGAATTTCACAGCCCTTTAAGTATTCAGCAGTATCATACTTTCTGTTCATAGCCTTAAGTGTCTTATCACAGCCGCTCTGTAATGATAAGTGAAAATGTGGACAAAGCTTTTTCATACTGCTTATACGGCTGACAAATTCATCTGTCACAATTCTTGGTTCTAATGAACCAAGTCTGATTCTTTCAATTCCGTCAATTGAATTAACCGCCTCTATAACATCTAACAATGTCTCTTTACCTGTATCCCTGCCATAAGAAGAAAGATGTATTCCGGTAAGAACAACTTCCTTATAGCCATTGTCAGCTAATCTTCTAACTTCGTCTACAACATCTTCTATCGCCCTGCTTCTTATTCTTCCTCTTGTATAAGGAATAATGCAGTATGAACAGAACTGGTTACATCCGTCCTGTATTTTAATGTATGCCCTTGTATGCTCACTTACTTTATCTATCTTTAATTCTTCATATTCTGTATCGTGGCTTATATCAACCACATATTCGTCTGCTGTATTATCCTTAAAATACTGCTCAAGCACATCAACAATATTAATCTTCATATTGTTGCCAAGCACGATATCTACAGCTTCATCTTTCTTAACTCCTGCTTCATCTGCCTGTACATAACAGCCGGCAGCTATTACAACTGCTGATGGATTCATCTTTTTAGCCTTGTGTAACATCTGGCGGGACTTTCTGTCTGCTATATTAGTAACCGAACAGGTATTTATTATATATACATCTGCAATTATCGCTTCATCAAATGGAACTATTTCATAGCCTGCATTTTTAAGCATAAGCTCCATTGACTCTGCTTCGTATGAATTAACCTTGCAACCAAGGTTGTGTATCGCAACTTTTTTCAAATCGGCCTCCTTTGTTCTTGACATAAATCCCATAAATATTATAATTAACTCAGTAAGCAAATTATTATATTATGGGAGGTATTCCAATGAAAACTGTACAGATTTCATTAAACTCAATCGATAAAGTTAAATCCTTTGTAAATGATATTACAAAGTTTGATGTTGACTTTGACCTTGTATCTGGAAGATATGTAATTGATGCAAAGTCTATTATGGGTATTTTCAGCCTTGATTTATCAAAGCCTATCGACTTAAATATTCACGCTGAGAATGATATTGATACAATTCTTGCTGTATTAAAGCCATATATTGTATAATCAGCCAGACAGTTTAATATGGTTATTCTATAACAGGATGTCACACGTTAATTCGTATGGCACCCTGTTATTATTTACATCATTTTATTTAACAACTATCTTTTCTGTAGTTTCTATGGCTGTCTTCATAAGCTCATCAATAACATCATCAAGGTTATGCTCGTGCTGTTTGATTATATTAAGATTAGGCTTTGTAACTGGATGTTTAGCTACAAATATTGTACAGCAGTCCTCAAATGGCTGGATTGATGTCTCATATGTTCCTATCTTTTCTGATATATCAATAATCTCCTGCTTATCAAAACCAATAACCGGTCTGTATACTGGCATTGTACATACTTCATTAGTACAGTAAAGGCTCTGCATAGTCTGGCTTGCAACCTGTCCGATACTCTCACCTGTAACAAGTCCCATACATTTGCTTTCCTTGCCAAGTTCTTCTGCAATCTTCATCATATATCTTCTCATAATGATTGTAAGCTCATCGTGAGGACACTTCTCATATATAGCAAGCTGTATATCTGTAAAATTAACTACATTAAGAGTTATTGGACCTGCATATTTAGACACAAGTCTTGCAAGGTCTACTACCTTCTGCTTAGCTCTCTCACTTGTATATGGTGGTGCATGGAAATATGTAGCTTCTATCTGCACACCTCTCTTGGCAACCATATACCCAGCTACAGGGCTGTCAATTCCTCCTGATAATAAAAGCATTGCCTTACCAGCAGTTCCTATTGGCATTCCTCCTGGTCCTGGAATTTCTATTGAATATATATTAATATGCTTTCTAATCTCAATCTGTAAAAGCACCTGTGGCTTATGAACATCTACCTTCATCTCAGGAAATGCGTCTAATATTCTTCCACCCATCTCCATATTAATCTCCATAGAATTCATAGGGTAGTTCTTTCTTGCTCTTCTTGCATCTACCTTAAATGTAATATTCTTATCAGGATATGCCTCATCAATATACTTAATAACGTGTTCAGCAAGGTCATCAAAGCCATTATCTTCTATCTGCACAACTGGACATATTCCAATTATTCCAAATACAGTCTTTAATGCTTCTACAGCCTCATCATAGTCAAATTCTGTCTGTGCTGTAGCATATATTCTTCCATTTTCCTTTGATACTACGAATTCCCCCTCAACCTTTTCAAGGGCAAATCTTATCTGTCTTACAAGTGCATCTTCAAAAAGGTATCTATTCTTACCCTTTACACCTATCTCTCCATATTTAATCAAAAATGCTTTATACATCTTTTATCTCCATTCAATTTTAATTATATTATTAATGTCTTGTATACTTTCTTAACACAGGAAGAAGTTCTTTTAATGCACTGACTGCATAGTCAAGTTCTTCCTTAGTTGTATTATAACAGAAGCTGAATCTTAATGTGCTGTCAAGCAGGTCATTATCAAGACCTATCGCAACAAGCGTATTGCTTAAGCCCGGCTTGTTAGAAGAACAGGCTGAACCTGAGGATACATATATATTCTTATCCTCAAGTGCGTGAAGCAGCACCTCTGCCCTTACACCCCTGAAGCTTACGCTTACAATCTGTGGTGCTGACTTTGTGCCTTTATATGAATTAATAACAACATCAGCAAGCTTTTCAAGTTCATCTATAAAATAGTCTTTAAGCTCGTACAGATTATTAATCTTATCCTCAAACTGGTCATTATATATAAGCTTGACTGCTGCCGAAAGTCCTGCGATTGCTGGTACATTTTCTGTTCCAGAACGCATACCCTTCTGCTGTCCACCGCCATATATTATAGGTTTAATTCTTGTCTTATCCTTAATATATAAAAATCCGCTTCCCTTTGGACCGTGTATCTTATGTCCACTTACAGATAATAAATCTATGTTATACTTCTTAGGTACTATTTTGTATTTGCCATATGCCTGAATTGCATCTACATGAAACACTATATCAGGATTGTAGCTTTTTACAATATGTCCGATTTCTTCAATAGGTTCAACTGCACCAATCTCATTATTGACATACATTACTGATACAAGAATTGTTTCATCATCTAACGCTTCCTTAAGGTCATTAAGGTCCACAATTCCATTTCTGTCAACTTTAAGATATGTTACCCTGAAACCATTCTCACTAAGAAAGTTAAAAGGCTCTTTTACAGATGAATGTTCTACCGATGACACAATAACGTGATTGCCTTTTCTCTTATTAGCCATAGCAGTTCCTATTATTGCCATATTGTTAGACTCTGTTCCGCCTGATGTGAAAAGTATTTCCTTTTCCTGGCACTTTAAAGTCTTAGCTATTGTTTCTTTTGCTTCTTTTATATAATTTTCAGCTTCAACGCCCTTCATATGCTTTGATGATGGATTGCCATAATCTTCACTCATAACTTTTACGCACACATCTACAACCTCAGGTGCACACTTTGTCGTTGCTGAATTATCAAGATATGCCTGCATTATTATTCCTCCATATTGTACATAAGCACCGACATCAGCATAAGACCTGCTGTCTCGGTTCTTAATATACGTCTGCCAAGTGTTATTATATCAGCTCCTGCATTAGTTGCAAGCTCAAGTTCATCTTTATCAAAACCACCCTCTGGTCCAATAAAGATACCTATGCTCTTTCCTTTCCCGATAGAAGCAATAACCTGTCTTGTATGTTCAATTCCTTCTGCACACTCATAAGGAAGTAATAATACATCTAATTCCGAAGCCATAGCAACTGCCTGCTTAAAACTTACAACATCACTAACCTTTGGCATAATACTTCTTTTACTCTGTTTGGCAGCACTTTCAGCTATTGTATTCCATCTTGCAACCTTGCTCTTTGCTTTCTTATCATCAAGCTTTACAACACTTCTTTTCATTGCTACAGGAACAATCTCATACACGCCAAGCTCAATCATCTTCTGTATAATAAGTTCCATTTTATCAGCTTTAGGAAGTCCCTGAAATAAATATACCTTTGATGAAAGTTCATTGCCTTTCTCATTAACTGATGTTATAAGGCTACGTACATAGTCATCGGATATTGTATCAATAACACAATTATAATCATAATTATCGCCACTGCTTATAAGTATCTCATCACCCTTTTTTAAGCGCAGTACATTCTTAATATGATTAACGTCCCCGCCTTTAATATCAATGTAATCGTCAAATATATTCTCGTGCTCTGCAAAAAAATGATACATATGTAATCCTTTCGCGTTATCTATTTATTACTTTCTTCTGGCTGTTACATTAACCCATTCGCCATCGTGGTTAATCTCAACTATCTCGAGCTCTGAATTCTTCTTGAAAGCATTAACAACTTCATCTTCTTTAATATTAATAATTCCAGAAGTTATAAAATATGCTCCATGCTTCATATGCTCATGGATATTAACTGATAATGGCTCTAATACATCAGCAAGAATATTAGCACACACTATATCATAACATTCATATCCACATCTATCCTTAATATTCTTATCATCAATTATATTACCCTCAATAACCTCAAACTGCTCCTTAGTTATATTATTCTGAACCGAATTCTCTTCTGAGGCAATAATTGCATTAGGGTCAAGATCTGTACCAAGTGCATATTCCGCACCATATTTAAGGGCAACGACTGAAAGTATTCCGCTTCCACAGCCTACATCAAGTATTCTGTCACCTTTTTTAACGTACTTTTCAAGCTGCTTAATAACCATTCTTGTTGTTTCGTGCGAACCTGTTCCAAATGCAGTTCCCGGATCAATGCTAAGGACAGGATGTCCTTTCATCTCCTCTGTAATCTCTTCCCAGGTTGGCTTAATATAAAGATTACCGATTGTAAATGTATGCCAGTACTGCTTCCAGTTATTAATCCAGTCTTTATCTTCTGTCTCAGACCTTGTTATTGTTCCTTCACCGATATCAACAAACATTCTTAAATCTTTAATTTCCTGCTCAGCCTTTTTAACTAATGTTCCATCGTCCTCATCTGAATCAATATAAAAATTAACAACTGCTGTTCCATCATCTGGTGGCAGCTCAGGAATAAAATCAACAAACATTGTCTTAGCTTCTTCTTGTGTAAGCTGTACATTGTCCTGTATCTCTATCCCCTCAATTCCTATATCATCAAGAGCACTGCTTATTAAATCAACAGCCTGTGTTGTTGTCTTAATTGAATATCTATTCCATTTCATATATGTGTCATCCTTCCAATGTTAATATTATGCAAATATTATATAATCACTTTTGCATTATTGTATTATTAAGCATTTTTTAAAAATGCCTCATAACCCTTTAATGTTTCATACAAATCTGCTTTGCTTATAACTTCATATGGCGCGTGCATATTCTGTACAGCAATGCCACTGTCAATTACATTCATATCAAGATTAGCTAATATATAAGCTATTGTTCCGCCACCGCCGATGTCTACCTTACCAAGTTCAGCTGTCTGAAATGATACATCTGCATCATCCATAATCTTTCTTAACTTTCCTACAAATTCTGCTGATGCATCATTAGAGCCACTCTTACCTCTTGCACCTGTGTATTTATTAAACACCATACCTTTGCCAAAATAAGCTGCATTTTTCTTCTCAAATACACTCGCATAGTTAGGGTCATATGCCGCACTTACATCTGATGATAACATATAAGAATTAGCAAGTGCCCTTCTTAATCCAAGCTCAGAATAATTTCCACATCTGTCCATAACTTCTGCAACCATATTTTCAAAAAATCTTGACTGCATTCCTGTAGCACCAACGCTTCCAATTTCCTCTTTATCAACAAGAATACATACACCTGTTCTCTTAACTTCACTTGAATTAATAAGTGCTATAAGTGATGGATATGCACACACTCTGTCATCGTGTCCATAGCCCATTATCATACTTCTGTCTATTCCATAATCTCTTGCAGGACCTGCTGGAACAGCTTCTAATTCTGCTGACAGGAAATCTTCTTCCTCTATTCCATACTTATCCTTTAATATTGCAAGTATATTCTTCTTAACAGCATCTTTGGCTTCCTTATCGCATTCTTCCTTCTCCTGTGGCATACTTCCAACAAGAATATCAAGTGCTTCACCCTCAACAACCTTTGTGCCTTTCTTTTCCATCTGCTCCGAAGCAAGATGTATAAGAAGGTCAGATACACCAACTACTGTATCAGACATATCCTCACCAATTACAATCTCTACTGTTGTTCCATTCTTTAATGCAACAACTCCGTGAATGGCAAGTGGAATTGCGACCCACTGGTATTTCTTAATACCACCATAATAATGTGTATCAAGAAGAACAAGTCCTGTTTCTTCATAGAGAGGGTTCTGCTTTATATCAAGTCTTGGTGAGTCTATATGTGCTCCGAGTATGTTCATTCCTGCACTTATAGGTTCTTCACCTATATTAAACGCAACAAGTGCCTTATTCATATTGACAGCATACACTTTATCGCCAGCTTTTAATGTCCTGTTATCAGCAATAACGTCTTTTAAGTCCGCATAGCCAGCTTCCTTTAAAAGCCTAACGCCTTCCTTTACACATTCTCTTTCTGTCTTACATTTTGAGATGAACTGTCTGTACTGTTCCGCAAAATCAAATACTTCTGCTTTCTTTTTAGAATCATACTTATTCCACGCATTTGCTCTTTCCATAATATACCTCATTTCTGCCCACTGTTTCAGATAACTACTTGTATCAGGTGAACTCATTATATTCTAACCATCTATACATAAATGTCCGGCTGATTATATGTCCAGTGTAAGCTGTTCCTCATTCATAGCTTCTTCTTTTAATTCGCTTGCTATTTCATATTCAGCCTCTTCCTTGTACTGTTCAACCATATCCTCGCTTATAACCGGCAGTTCGTCAATAGAACCTACACCAAATGTTCTAAGGAATTCTTCAGTTGTTCCAAAAAGCATCGGTCTTCCCGGTGCATCAAGTCTTCCAACTTCTTTAACAAGTTCTAATTCAACAAGCTTATTAACTGACCTGTCTGAATTAACACCTCTTATCTTTTCTATCTCTATCTTGGTAACCGGCTGCTTGTACGCTATTATTGAGAGCGTTTCAAGTGCTGCATCTGTCAATGTATATCGTCTTGGCTGACTGCATATTCTAATAAGATTGTCGTAATATTCTTCTTTGGTACATAATTGGAAGCTTCCCTCTAATTCAATTATCTTGATACCTCTGTCTTCATTTTCATATTTATCCATCATATTATGGATAATCTTGACTGTTGTATCGACATCGTGTTCTATAGCCACTGCAATCTTTTCTGCTTCTACTGATTCACCCATAGTAAATAGTATAGCTTCTATTGCCGCTTCTGTCTTTTCTATACTCATTCTGCACTCCATTCTTATCCTGCTTTGATTAACAGAATTAATACACACTTACTGTGTCATATACATATATGCTTTTAAAACTTATAAAGCATTGCTGTATTATTAATTATTCTTCGGTAATTCCTTCTATAAGTTCCGGATCCTTCGTCACTGTTATATATATTTCCTCGCAAGTCCCCTCCTGCTCTACAATAACAAATCCTGTCTTAATAAGCTCTAATACAACAAGAAATGTAACAATAACCGCAACCTTTGAAGCCCCCTTCATAAGAAGTTCCCTGAAACTGAATGTCCTATGCTCCATCATAAACGCCTTAATATCAACAAGCTTTTCTGACATAGTAACTTCTTCTTTCTCTATCTTACCGAACTTGCTTCTTATTGGGTCAACCTTTTCATCTTTTCTTCTCATTACGTCTGAAAATATTGCATTAAGCTTTAAAAGATCGGTATCTCCTATGACATCTTTTATATCAACCTCTGGCACATATTCACTGACCTCTTTAGGAATATCAGGCTTTCTATAATAAAGCTTTGTGGCATCCATCTGCTTATCTTTAAGCTCTTCTGCCATTGCCTTATAAAGCTTGTATTCTAACAGCTTTTCGACAAGCTCTGCTCTTGGATCCTGCTCATTACCTTCCTCATCAACTTCCTTTGGAAGAAGCATACGGCATTTTATATCAAGCAGTGTAGCCGCCATAACAAGGAATTCGCTTACTACATTTAAGTCTTCCTCCTGCATTTTATTGACATATTCCATATACTGCTCTGTTATATCAGCTATTGGAATATCATATATATTAACTTTATTCTTATCTATAAGATGCAGTAAAAGATCTAACGGACCTTCAAAAGCCTGAAGCTTTACACTAATCCCCATTATAAGCGAGCCTACCTTTCATTAACAGGTTACACTTAACCTAATTTTATTCATTAACTTATATATTGTACATAAAATATAATAGTAATGCAAGTTATTAACTTATTGATAATTGTGGGGAAATAACATATAATAATTTGAAAAAACCTTACATCTAAGTTTTTTCAAATATCAAGTTTGTGGCAAGCACAAACTTGTGACTTACAAAAGCACTGTGTATACCGAGGTTTTTTCAAATATCAAGTTTGTGACAAGCACAAACTTGTGACTTTCAAAAGCACTGTATATACCGAGTTTTTTTCAAATATCAAGTTTGCGGCAAGCACAAACTTGTAACTTACAAAAGCACTGTATATACCGAGGTTTTTTCAAATATTTTATTAAAATTTTTAGAGAGGAGAAACAGCATGAAAATTGCCCGTGTGATTTTCACCTGTCAGGAAGCTTACAACAAAATCACCAAAGACCGGCTTACTGAATATGCAGCACAGACCTGCTACTATCTGCTTTTAAGCTTTATGCCATTCGTCCTTGCACTAATAAGCATAATACATTATTTCCCAGTAACTTCAACCGACCTTATGAATCTTTTTGAGAATATAATTCCTACAGAATTCCACGGTCTGTTACTAAACATAATAGTTGATATTGAGAATTCTTCATCAATAACAATTCTGTCGGTAACTGCTATCGGCTTAATATGGTCAGCTGGCAAAGGCTTTATGACAATAAAGACCTGCCTTAACCGTATTAACAATTACGAGCTTAAAAGAAGCTGGCTAATACAAAGATTATTTTCAAGCATATATGCTTTAATACTGCTATTATCAATTGCAACAAGCCTTGTTATAATTGTATTTGGTGAACACCTTTCAGCATTTATTGAACGACATCTTAGTGTATTTTCAATTGATATTACAATTATTAACGCAATATTCAGCAACAGGTTATTTCTTGTTCCTACTCTGCTTACAATATTCTTCACTGTAATGTATTCGTTCATACCTACAATTAAAAAACGTCCTTTAGAAGAAATTCCAGGTGCTTTTCTTGCAAGTATTGGATGGTATCTGTTCTCTGAACTTTACTCATTATACATTACATATATGACACGCTACTCATATACTTATGGAAGTCTTACAACTTTTATGCTTCTTCTTATATGGATGTATATATGTATTCTTATATTATTTCTCGGTGCTGAGTTCAATTCCCTTATCGAGAAGAATATACTAAGACCTTGGCGTATTTCAAAGCATTCAAAAAAAGCTAAGAAAGCAGTCGTCAATGCTGCTAAACAATAAAGCTATATTTATTATTGAAATAAATGGATATACAGACACCAGCAATATCGACACACTTATAAGTACAAATAGTAAGCAAACGGGACTGTCACATTGAATGCCCTTCCGTTATACATCGGGAGCATCACTGCAACAGTCCTATTTTTATATCTCTATCAGATTATTTTAATCCATTTTACAAGCACTAATCATTTATATTCTTAATCTCTATATTGTTATAGAAGAATTTTAAAATATCTGTATAATCCATAGTTTCTGACATTTTCTTAACCGCATTCTGGCTCATTCCAATTCCGTGTCCGTAGCCGCCGCCTGTTATTTCGTATGATACAAGCGTACCATTATCATATACCGGTTTGAATATACAGAAAGCACTCGGAAGAATATCATTATATATCTCCCTGCTCTGAGTTATTATTACACATTTATTATTACCCATAAGGCTTCTTACTGCATTTTCTCCTTTGACAATACAGGTTTCCTTACTGCCTTCTACCATAAGTGCAGCTACAACTCCGCCACAGCCACGTTCTATCACTTTAATGCTTGCAATATTTCCTATATCATTAACCACTTTATCGGACGGCTCTCCATTTTCTAATATATATACCGAGCCGTTCTTTCTTAAATAACTTCCTATAAGTGAATTAAAATGTGCCGTAAGCTCACTTATACCTATGACGGTCTTCCAACGGTACATATCTGCTTCACTGTCATAATCACTGCTATCTTTGGCCGTTATAAACTGCTCAAATGTCTTTTCCGACTTAATATCAGCATTATAATCAGATGTTCCTGCCCTTACAGAAGCATATTGCGGATAATTATCCTCATCACTCCCCCACGCACACACATCAGCTGTATAACCGCAGGAAGTCGAATAATAATAAGTCTTTACAAGTTCACCATTGTATACAGCGACCATTCCAGCCGTAGCAATAACCGCCTCATCAGACTCTGCACTGTCATATGTATTATTGTATACCTGAAACGACACACTATCATCTATGTGCGCACCATACTCACTGTAATAATTATTCGTAAGCTGTGTATATGCATAGCTTCTTGCACATACAGCCTGACATTTTAATGCATTGACGCCAAATGACACTGGCATTTCGCTAGGCACAACTTTTTTTAAGTAATCTTCGATATCAATTTCATTAATCACCGCAATACCCTCATCATATAAGGCAAGCTCTATATTACCCTTATAGGACGGATTTCCCTGACTTCTCTTAATAGAATTAATCGTTATGCTTCCATCATCAGTACTAAGCACAATACGCCCCGTGGCTAATCTTTCATCATTGCTGTCTATATCAAAGCTTTCACCTGCCGCAATATCCCATTGTACATCTGCACAGGTTATATGTATTATACTATCTGATGACAGCGACACACTGTTATGAAATAAATCCTTGTAACCTGTTGTCTTTAACATAACCCTTATATTATCATGCTTTAATTCTTCGCCAATAATTGCCCCACATACCTTTCCATTAGCAACTATAAAACGCTGGAGTGAATAACCGACTATAATCTCATCATAATTATGCGTTTTCACATCTGATACATTATCATATATTATAAATTGTTCATCTAACGGAACTTTTCCATACCCATCTATCTCTACATATTCATTAGTTACAGAGAGGACTTTTCCTTTGATAATATCCTTTTTGACAGATATATTCTTCACCTTTCCCTTACTCAGATGAATGTCAGCAAGCGTATTATCTATGTCATCATTAACCCTGCCTATCTTAAGCTTTTTCTCAACTCCATAGAAATTCACATATAACATTCCGTTATTGTCATATTTAAGCCACACATTACTGTAATCAACCTCGTCAGATATTTTTCTTTCAATACACAATAAACGGTTATCCCTTACTATTGCCAATACCTGCCTGTCTATATAAGGTGTTGCAATTATTCCGTCAAATATATACTTTCCCTTAGTTGTATACATTTCCCACTCACTAACATTAAGCTCCGCAGGTGTTCCAGCAATTCCAAGTTCAACTCTCTCAACCTCCTGCCCGCTACTGCAATACGGCAGAAGCAATATGTAATAATCTATAAATTCCTGCTTAGTCACAACTCTGTTATTATTGTTTAACTGGCTAAGTGATTGTATTCCAATGCTCTCAAATGTTGTATCACCTGCATTAAGTTTCTTTGAAAGTATGTATACATCTTTCATCATAATATAATCGTCAGCCTCTTCACACTGCATATATCCATTAATATTGACATATTCAATATATGGCTTGTACCACACTTCTCCTGTTTCAAATGCCTGCGTATCATCTACATTGGCATAAGCAATCATCTTTGCCGCCTGTGCATAAGTTATGTATTCGTCATTATTGGATTTATTAATAAATGTTTCCAGCACAACAACACCTATTGCCAGTACCAGCACTAATAATCCATATATAAATATTGTCCGTTTTCTGATTATTACGGTCTTTACCATATCAACCTAACCTCTCAAATATATTATGCCTGTACAGCATCAATTATATATATTCTTGAAAGTCACTGATTATTACTACATAAAGAAGAATGTGCAAAGCACATTCCTGTACTGAATGCGGTCATCTGTGGCAGACTACATCTTCGTGTAAGTGTGAATCTTCGCTAAGGGCTTTTTATTTAACAGGAAATTCTGATGGAATTTCCTGTTAAATAAAAAAACTATGAAAACAAGATTGTCTTCATAGTAACTTAACACAATTATCCCAAAGCGCCGTTCCCCACGTTTTCGACTCCTAGCAATGCTAGGTGGGTTACCGCATCCAGACCGCTGCCATCCACTCAGAGGAGGCCCGACATTAGAATGGAGATATAGGAATCCCGTCGATGAAATGTAGGATCAAAATAAGTGAGGTTATCGCACGCCCCAGGAATTATTAAATTGTTCTTCTTATCAACTATAATTATTCTACTACATAAATCTCTTAGATACAATATAATATATGTAATTTTAATTAAAAAATTCTAATATTTATCACCTATCTTAATTCATTACTTTTATAATATACTGCTTATCATAATTAATTATTTACCATTTTATTATATGTATAATTACATTACTTAATTACCATTTTACTTATCATTATCTTTATTAGTCTTGGCATCGCTTATGTCTTCAATTGCCTCTGCAGATAATGATACAGCTTCCCTTACAATATCCTCAGATACACCCATACGCTCTGCGACTTCCTTAACTGACGGCTTTCTTCCAAGTTCTTCTTTTAATCTTACTGCCCAGTCATTGACATAATTAACTTTATTAAGAACCTTTCCAGATATCTTATTGCTGTCCATCTGTTCGTCAATCAGCATACGCATACTTTCTTCTGCCTGATACTTAACTTCCTTGTCAATCTCATTAAGCACCTGAATTAAATCTTCTGTAGTTCCTTCTTTTATCTTATCTTTCCATTCGTAATTATTAAGCCACTGCCTCTGTCCTATATAAGCCATCATTGAAAGATTACTCTCCTGAACAAGGTCTGCCGCAAGCACTCCCCTGCACCTGAAAGGTTCAACCCAGCCTACAATTTTTCCAAGATATGACTCAGACAAAAGCTTTAAAGACTCTTTATCATTATCTTCAACGATATTAATTAAAAGGTAAGCTCTTGTAGTATCTGATACTGGCTGTATCTGTTCAAGCTCCTTCTGGTATCTTTCAAGATATATATCATCTTCGGAATAGTCCATATTATCTGCTATCATCTGAGCCGCCATAACAGCTTCTTTTTCTGGCAGATTATTAACCTCTTCCTCTGTAACATTTATCTTTTTAATAATTCCGTCGTCTGTTTCAGTATATGAAGTATCTTCCTGTGCTATTCCATTATCATCATTATTTACAGCATCATTTTTAGTACTTTCAAGCATATGGAGGAATTCATTGTCTGCTCCATCTACTCCATTTATTGTAATATTATTAGCCATAAGATAACCCATTATCATTGAGTATCTGTTATCATCTAATTCAAGTCCGTTAAAATAACTCTTAACATCGTCCTTGGTAACTATATTTCCATTAACCTTTGCGTATTCTTTAAGTCCGTCTAAAGCTTCCATAAATGTTGCTTTAGCATCTTTATTATTAACTGCCATAACACATTCTCCTTTTCCACTAAGGGATTTTAACATATATCTGCTATTTTATCAATTTGACAAATATTATATATTTCAGTATATTTAATATATCCGTAATAATCGGAATAATATCAGGAAAGATGAGGTTTTTAATAATGAGAATCGCTTTAATTAACGAAAACAGTCAGGCTGCAAAGAATGATTTAATTTACTCTAATCTTAAGAAAGTAGCTGAAAGCAAGGGACATACCGTAGACAACTATGGTATGTATTCTGCTGATGACAAAGCTCAGCTTACATATGTACAGAATGGTATATTAGCTGCTATCCTTCTTAACTCAGGTGCTTGTGATTTTGTAGTAACAGGCTGTGGTACTGGTGAAGGTGCTATGCTTGCACTTAACTCATTCCCTAATGTTCTTTGTGGACACGTTGTTGACCCTTCAGATGCATATATGTTTATGCAGATTAACGATGGTAATGCAATCGCTCTTCCATTCGCTAAGGGATTTGGCTGGGGTGCTGAATTAAACCTTACATACATTTTTGAAAAGTTATTTGAAGGCGAACCAGGTGGTGGTTATCCTAAGGAAAGAGTTGTTCCAGAACAGAGAAATAAGAAGATTCTTGATGAAGTAAGAAAGGTTACTCTTAATCAGGATTTAATCAGTGTTCTTAAGAACCTTGACCAGGATCTTGTTAAGGGTGCTGTAGCTGGAGAAAAGTTCCAGGAACTCTTCTTTGCTAACTGCAAGGACGAAAAGATTGCTGAATACGTTAAGACTTTACTTGCTTAATTTAATAAGCTCTACAGGATTATTATCAATCAATTTAATTTATTAATACGGATATTGATGTGTACATCAGCACATCTTTAACGCTAATAAAAAGCAGCTTTCCTTTCTGTAGAAAAGCTGCTTTTTATTAGTTGTCTGTATATATAACAAATTATGCTGTTACCCCGCTGACTACCTTATCATTAGATAATAACCCTGCTTTAACAAGTGCATATCGCACCGCCTTTGCGAGAAATGTAGCTGCTACTATCTTAATAAGATCAAATACAATAAATGGATACACACATACCTTAAGTGCGTAACCCACTGTACAATGCTGTACATAGGCAAACCACGCTGTTCCTAATGCGTAATCAACCATTGTTCCAACTATCCACGCAATTATAACAAGAACCATATTACGATTAGTCTTCTCAATTACATATCCACCTATAAGTGCCATCAACACAAATCCAACAATATATCCACCTGTTGGTCCTGCAATCTTAGCTGGACCTCCTACATATCCTGAAAATACAGGAAGACCAACAACTCCTAATAACACATATAAACAATAACTGCATGTTCCTGCTTTAAGGCCAATCACATATACTGTAAAATATACCACAAGATTAGTAAGTGATATTGGAATAGGCCCTATAGGTATTGATAATGGTGCTAATATGCATGTAACTGCCGCCATAAGTGCCATAAAACATAACTGATAAACTGTAAACTTCTTCTCTTTCACTTGTCTTTACCTTCCTCATAAAAGATTTAAGGTTGATTGTTAACCTCAATTCCAGTTTAGTTTACAATTGTTTTTATGTATTGTCAAGCTTTATTGTTCTGAATATATATACTGAATCATTCCCGGTCCTAACGCCTCTGTCGGTCTTGCAATAAAATTATGCTTTTCATAGAATATCTCACGTCCCTTGGCACACATAAGACATAACATCATTCTTGAGTCCTCCATTGTTATAGACTTAACATACGCTATAATATGTTCTATAAGTTCACTTCCGATATGCTTCCCCTGATATTCCGGTATCACTATCAAATCCTGAATATAGCTTATAACTGCCTTATCTCCAACAACCCTTCCCATTCCTATAGGCTTGTCATCATCAAATACAGTAAACACTTTCACGCTGTTATTAAGTGCTTCCTGTGCCTGAGCTTTTGTAAGTTTTATCCAGCCCACTTTATCACGCAGTCCCAAATATATATTTACATCTTTTACATCTTCAACTATTCTAATCATTTTACACTTATCCTTTAATACACCTTTTTATTTTATCAATCAGTATACAATTTTTTTATATTTATGTCTATAAAAGCATTTTAACTTAAGAAAAAAATGATATAATAGCACATAGGTTTTGCATTTACTATATTTCATCAGATGTAAACCTAATAAAATTTATGGAGGCTTATATGATTACTGTTTCAAAAGATAATACAGGTGACTATACATCTATTCAGGAAGCTGTTGATGCTATAAGCAGCTCAACAGTATCAGAGACAATTTTTATTAAAAATGGTACTTATAACGAGCGTGTTGAGATTACACACAATAATATAACTCTTATTGGTGAGTCTATGGATAACGTAATTATAACCAAAGACTATTACGCATTAATGACTATGCCTGATAACACCAAACGTGGTACCTTCAGGTCTTATACTTTCTTTGTACACGCCAATAACTTCCACGCCTATAATATTACCTTCGTGAATTCATCAGGCTTTGGTACTGAGGTTGGACAAGCTATCGCTGTATATGCGGAAGGGGATAATATTACTTTCAAGAACTGCAAACTACTTGGTCATCAGGACACTCTCTTTACCGGTCCTCTCCCTCTTAAAGAAAAACAGCCGGGCGGATTTACAGGTCCTACAGAATTCGCACCAAGAATTCTGTCAAGACAATTATATGAAGACTGCTTTATAAGCGGTGAGATTGATTTCATCTTCGGAAGTGCTACTGCATATTTTAAGAATTGTACATTATATGCCTTAAACCGCAATAAGGAAATCAACAGTTATTATACCGCACCTTCTACATATGAAGGCCAGAAATATGGCTATGTATTTGAAAATTGCAATTTCACTGGCAACTGTCCAGATGGAACATGTTATTTAAGCAGACCTTGGAGAATACACGCAAAGACCGTATTAATAAACTGTAAATATTCCTCTCAGATTGCTGGCTCAGGTTTTCATGACTGGAATAAGCCTGAAGCACACGAAACAACATTTTACGCTGAATACAACGGATATGGTGAGGGCTACAAGCCTAATGAAAGAGCTTCATTTGCACATATCCTGACAGCAGATGAAGCTGCTATGTATACTAAAGAAAATGTATTAGGAAAAGATTTCAGATAAAATGAAAAAAGTATCGGACAGGATCTGCCTCTCCGATACTTTTTATATTACTGTAAATTAATTGTTTCTACCTGCTGTGTTCCAGATAACACTTCAAGCTTCATACCAGAAGCTCCGGCATCTGTTGTTGAAACCTGAAATACTGCTGCCGCTGTATATTCCTCTCCTGCATTGATTGTAACCTTATCAAGATTACATATATCATTCTTTAACATTGACTTATACTGTGTGTAAGTGCCACTTCCTGCACTAAGCTTCATTGTGACATTAGCTGACTTAGTTGTTGCATTATATACCGCTGAACCTGTATTCTTAATTGTAAACTCAACTGCTACTACCTTACAGCCGCTATCTGCTGGAACACATACAGCATATGCATCTGTTGGATATCTGTTACCTACCGATACCTTCTTATAGCTAACAGTAACACCACTAAGACCTAAGGCTTCAGTAATGCTTGCCGCCTTAATACCTGCCTGAGTTGTTCCTGTTGTACTTGTCGTACCTGTCTGTCCCACGGCTGTTGTTGTCTGCTTGTTAGCTGCTGTTGTACCAGTAGTATTATTCTTTCCAGTAGTTGTTGTACTCTGTCCTGACTTATTAAATGTTGGATTACTAAGCTTAGAATACTTCCATTCATTAGCATAGGAATGTCTAAGCAGAGTACCTGCTATGTATTCAGCTACAATATCATTCTGTTCATTGTCCATTGTTACATCATCAGCACAACCTGCCAGCGCAAATACACATACTGCTGACAAGACAGCTATAGCTATCTTCTTCATATAATCTCCATTCCTGCGTTCCTCTAATACGCACCACAATTCAATTCAACTATATGAATTCTATCATAATTTGCAATCAAGGTCAAACCAGAACTCAACTCCATCAGAAACATTTCTCACACCGCATTGCTTGCCCATAGATTCAACAATTGCCTTAACAATTGAAAGCCCTATTCCGTTACCGCCATACTCTCTTGTTCTGGCTTTATCTACCTTATAGAACTTCTCCCATATATGTTCAATATCCTCCTCGGGTATATTCTTTCCAGAATTGTATACAGTAACCCTTACATTATCTTTATCAATCTGTTCAACATTCACTTTAATGATGTTCTCATTACAGCAGTGATTAATTGCATTAGAGATATAATTAGTTATCACCTCTTCAACCTTATATTCATCTGCCCATACATAAAGAGGTTCTTCACTCATAAATGTCTGTATTGTTAGTTCCTTCTGTGAAGCCCTTAATTCATTAGCGGCGGCTACTGACTTTACAAGCTCATTAATATCGAATCTTTCCATAACAAGCTCATCTTCACCAAATTCAATCTGGTTAAGCGTAAGAAGTCTCTTCACCATATTATTCATCTTGTTGGCTTCATCTATAATAACATCACAGTAGAAATCCATACTCTCCGGATCATCTGTAATGCCTTCCTTAAGCCCCTCTGCATAGCCCTGAATAAGTGCTATAGGTGTTTTTAATTCGTGTGATACATTTGATAAGAAATCTGTTCTCATCTGCTCAAGCTTTTCCTTCTTATCAATATCTCTTTGGAGTTCAAGGTTGGCAGCCTTAAGCTGTGAAATATTCTCCTCAAGCTTATGGGACATATTATTCATACTATCTCCCAAAAGTCCTATCTCACCTTTATCATCGCCCTCATAATGTGCCTCAAAATCAAGGTTAGACATTCTCTCTGCTATATCAGAAAGCTGCTTTATAGGACGTGAGATATATGAGGATAACACAAATGCCGCAACAACACCTATAAGAAGTGTTCCTATACCAACATAAGTTATAAGCGTATTAGAAATGTGCACGTTATCTTTGACACTCTGTATAGGAGTCCTTATAAGAATAAAATCACCATTATCCAATGTTCCCCATAATTCGATATAGTCATCTAACAGACGACTGTCATATACTTCCTGAACTGTATATTTATCATTCTCAAGTATAATCTCCCTGACCTCGTTAGCTCCGTTGCCTGACATATCGATAATCTTTTCCGGAGGTGTCTTCTTATCACCATTGTTATCAGAATTACCACCAAATAATGCTGACTTATCACTATCTGACAAATCACCAAAATCATTTTTCATATTATTATCATCTGTGACACTTCCGCTGTTCTGGCCATTCCTGCTATCAGAAGAAGTTCCATTATTATCAGTGCTTCCGTCTGTGTTAGATGAATCACTATTACTCTTAGATGGTATATTCTGGAAAATATCATTATTAAATATACTCTTTTTCAATCTTTCCAGAAGCATCTCATCTCCGTGAGTGCTTACATAAAAAGTCGTCCAGTCACTATTTACTATAATCATAGATATGCCCTTAGAGGTCGATATCTGTTCAAGATTATTCCGTAAATCTGTTTCTGAAATACTATCATCTGAATATTGTATACACGCATCATTTACTGAACTATATGCGTTCAACATCTCCTGCTGTTTATCTTCCATATAGAACTTTTCTGAAAATATTATATTAAATACAAGAAGAAGAACTATAAGAACACATATCATTCCACCAATCAGCAGCGTTATTTTAAATTTAATCGAATGTTTATTCATCTTGGTATTCCTCAACTAATACTAAGTTAAATTTCAAACTTGTATCCCATTCCCCATATAGTCTTAATATAATCACCCTTATCTCCCAGCTTCTTTCTAAGCTTCTTAACGTGGGTATCTATTGTTCTAGCATCTCCAAAATAGTCATAATTCCATACGTTATTTAGTATCTTCTCCCTTGATAATGCAAGACCTTTATTATCAACAAAATATGTAAGCAGTTCAAATTCCTTAAAGCTTAAATCAATCTCCTGTCCGTCGATCTTAACAATATGTGCGGCTTTATCAATAATAATTCCACCTACATCTGTCACCTCACTGCTATCAATGCTGTAACTTCTTCTAATAAGCGCATCAACTCTTGCTGTAAGAATCTTAGGACTGAAAGGCTTTGCTATATATTCATCTGCACCACATTCAAATCCATTTAATTCGCTTGATTCATCGCTCTTAGCTGTAAGCATAATAATAGGCACTTTAGAATTCTTTCTAATCTCCCTGCATACATCCCAGCCATTCATCTTAGGCATCATAACATCAAGAATAACAAGTGATATATCCTTATCCGCATAAAATCTGTCAAGTGCTTCCTCTCCGTCACCAGCTTCAATAACTATATATCCTTTTCTTGTAAGGAAATCACTTACAAGCTTACGCATTCTGCTTTCATCATCAACCATTAATACTTTAATATTATCCATTGTATACTCCAATCCGTGTTAATAATTACTTTAAATATGTCTATATAACTTCTATAATATTATATAAGGCAAAAGCTAAAGCACATTTTGCCACTCTTTATTGTATATTAAATAATAATTATGTTAAAAATGTGTCCTTAATGTTAAGAAAATGTGTTTACTGCTTTTTAATTACCTCTTTTTATTGTTAAGTTCCTGCTCCCTTGCCTTTAAAGACTCCTCTTCCGACTGCAATTCCTGCTGCCACTGGGCATACCTGTTCTGGATAGTGACCTCATAATTTAATATATTAGGGTTAGAACTTGTCTTTAATATTACAAACATCGCAATAATTACTATAACAAGAATAATATTTAATACCATAGCCCTTATGAAATTATTCCTGTATTTTGCTACCTGAATAGACAGATTTCTTAGTTCACTCTTAAATTCTATCTGTTCCTTTCGTTTGTCGAGTGCTTCCTGTGTATCCGCATTTATCGGGATAGGCTGGATTTTGTCATTAGGTATCTCACTGCTCTTGTATAAAAATGTCTGTAACTGCTTAAGGTAATTCATTCCTATCTGTGTCGAGAATAATTTACGTTCTATTATTTTATTATAAAGATTATATACCTGCTTAGGATCTTTCGTATTAGTCTTTGCCGACACATATTTAATAGCATTAAGTTCATCTTTGGCCAACTGGGCATCTTCTTTAGTATTAAACTCATACCCGCCAACCATATGCTTCTTGACTTCCTTGTCCATATGCAGACCTCCTATTCAACAGTAATATCATCTTCTTCTATCTTTATCACTTTCTTTAATTCGCTGTAATCGGTTTCTATCTGAAATCCTATCTTTCCAGCACTGAAAAATATTGTATCTTCAATATCAAGTACACTCTTATCTATAACTGTCCTGAAGAACTTCTTCATACCAACCGGTGAACAGCCACCGTGAATATAACCTGTAAGCAAAAGCAGTTCCTTTGACTTTATCATCTCAATATTCTTCTCACCTACACATTTGGCAGCTTTCTTAAGGTCGAGTTCTTCTGCTACAGGAACCATAAACACGTAATGATTGCCACTCTTGCCTATTGTAACAAGTGTCTTAAATGCTCTCTTAGGGTCTTGTCCAAGTGCCGCCGCAACTTCCACACCGCTTACTGCACCTGACTCCTTATATTCGTGTACTTTATATTTAATCTTCTTCTGGTCAAGACTTCTCATAACATTAGTCTTATCTGCGGACATAATATATTCCTCCAATTCTATAATAATTGTATTTAGTCAAAGTATTTAAACTCCTAGCTGGAATTGTAAATTGCTTTGCATTAATAATAAAATAATCATCACACAAATGCAATCAATTCAACTATTAAATCTTATCACTACATATAAAAATCTACTGCTGTGCACATTCCATTATAATCTTCTCACACATATCATACCCTAGCTGTGAACTATTTAATGTCAATGTGTAATTTCGTGCCATTCCCCACTTCTGGTCTGTATAATAACGATAGTTAGTCATGCGTCTTTTATCAATATCTGCTGTCATCGCTACAGCCTCAGTTTCTGTGACATTATATAATCTGCATATTCTCTTTACTTTTTCAGGCATATCTGCGTGTATAAAAATATTAATAACATCCGTCCTGTCTTTTAATATATAATCAGCATTTCTTCCTATAATTACACAGCTATCATTTTCTGCTATTTCAAGAATTACTTTTCTCTGAGCCTCATACACCATATCTTCTACTGATTTTCCTGTTGTATCACGTCCTGTAAGTGCATATGCAAACAACCCTTTTTTAGGTGATAGTTCTGCATTCTGACTGATATACTCTTTTGAAAATCCCAACTTTTCTGCTATCTGGCTGATTATATCTTTATCATAATATTTCATTCCCAGCTTCTTAGCGACTTCTTCTCCGATAAATCGTCCACCGCTTCCAAACTCCCTGCTGATTGTAATAATTTTATTTGCCATATGTAAGCCTCCTCATTCAATTAAAATTTTTCTTATTTCAGATTTGTCACAGACTAATCCATTTTATGAATTTATTCACTTAACTTCTCTACTTTATTTTTTCTGATTTTCTTTAAAAATACATATCCAGCCAGACAAGCGATAATCTCTGTTATTGGAAATGCCCACCAGATAAGCGATACACCAGCCTGTCCATTTCTTACAAAAGCAGAAAATATTCCCGCCAATGGCAATATTATAATAAGCTGTCTAAGAAGCGATATAACCAGTGACTCTATTCCACCATTTAATGCCTGATAAATTCCCTGATACGCAACATTTATTCCTGCAAATATAAAACTTATTGAAATAATTCTCATTGCTCCTATGAAATATTCTCTTGACTGCCCTGCATTAAATAAAGCTGCAAATGCACCTGGAAAAATCTCTGTAATTGCTGCCCCTGCAATCATAAGTACAATTGTATATATAAGACCATATTTTATTCCGTCTTCTATTCTCTTTCTACTTCCCATTCCATAAGCAAATGCTATTATTGGTGTAATTGCATCTCTTAAACCAAAAGCTAAGAACAATACAAACTGCTGTACTTTATAAAACAGTCCATATGCCGTCTGTGCAGAAGGATTGAACTTCAAAATCAAATTCATAACGTAAACCATAATAGACATAAGAGCCTGTGCTATAATCGCCGGAAGTCCGATTGCATAAATTTCTTTTATAATTCCGGCATCTGACTTCATATATTTAACACTATGCTCAAATTCCTTATTTAATTTTATATGGAAAATAAATAATAATCCTGCTGATACAACCTGACCAATAACTGTTGCATATGCAGCACCTTTTACTCCCATCTGTGGAACAGGTCCTATACCATATATCATAATTGGGTCCAGAACAATATTTACAACTGCCCCAACTACCTGTCCTATTGTGGAATAAAGTGAACGTCCTGTTGCCTGCAATAATTTCTCAAACAACGAAAAGAATATAATTCCAAAGGAAATAACACAACATATTCTAAGATAGCTTACTCCCATCAAAATAACTTCTGTATCAACAGTCTGTGAAGAAATATATGCTTTCACCCCAAAAACACCAAATAATAAACATACCGCATAAATAATTACTCCAAGAAACAGACTGTTTCCTGCAATCTTGGCAGCTTTCTTGTTATTACCTTGTCCAAGCGTTCTTGCAAGAAGTGCATTTGTTCCTACACCTGTTCCAATTCCTATTGCCACCATAAGCATTTGAACAGGAAATACCAATGTCAGTGCATTAAGTGCCGCTTCACTTCCAACTTTCATATTTCCAACGAATGCACTGTCTACAATATTGTAAACCGCCTGTAATGCCATTGATAAAATCATTGGTATACCCATCTGTACCATAAGCCTATTTACTGGCATTTCTCTCATTCTGTTACTTTCTGCCATCAAAATCCTCCTTTTTCTGCATAAAAAAAGTGTGTATTTATCCCGTAAGCTGGACTTACGCTGATAAGCTACACACTTTTTAATGACAATTATATAATTATTAAAATGCGTATAATTACGCACAAAAAAAGAGCAGCAAAACTGGATTTACGCTAGTCTGCTACTCGTTTGTTAGATATTATATTTCTTATTTTTTAAAAAGTCAAATAAAAATTGCTCTGGTTTTTATAAGAAATTTTTATAATGATATATTCTTTTGTTAATATAAAAATCGAAAAGTTGCTAAGTGGACCTGAGGGGAGTCGAACCCCTGTCCAAAAGCCCATCCGCTGTTCTTCTACTATCATAGTCAGTTATTTGACATTCCCTTATGCATACGGGAACTAACACCCTTATGCACTTAGTAGCTTCATAATACGTCCATAACCGCAAAGCTTAAGCTATGTCGTTTCTCACATATTCGAAGCCTGGATCCTAAAGTGTGAGTGCTCTAGGTCAGACTGCTGCAACTTAGGCAGCGTATGCTAAATTATCTTCAGCGTTTATATTTAAGTTTGCCATTTAACGCATTGCATACGGATAGCTTCACCAGTTTCAAAACCCCTGTCGAAACCTTTACAAGCCCATATATTAAATTATAGTCTTTAACGACCATATAATATATAACATTATATACCACTTAAAGTCAATATATTCTTATAAATAAAAAATTAATTTTTTTATAAATTATGATAAGATGAGCGCAAAAGTGCTCACCTTAAAAGTTTTGCCTTTACCAGCCGAACACCCTCATCATTGCAATCTAACCATTCAAAACCTACCCCAGATTTCTAATCTTAAAGTCCTTAGCTGCCTCCCGCTGCTGGTCTTTCTTCGCTATTGAATCTCTCTTATCGTAATTCTTCTTACCTTTTGCAAGACCTATCTGCATTTTAACCTTGCCATATTTCAGATAAACCTGCAATGGCACAAGTGTATAGCCCTTGGTAGAAAGCTGTCCTGCAAGCTTATTAATCTCGCTTTTATGAAGAAGCAGTTTCTTAGGTCTTAATGGGTCTTTATTGAAAATATTACCTTTTTCATAAGGTGTGATATTCATATTAATGGCAAATACTTCCCCATTAATTATCTGTATATACGACTCTTTGATAGAACATTTCCCCTGTCTTATTGACTTAACCTCAGTTCCACAAAGTTCAAGCCCTGCTTCAAGCTTATCTTCTATAAAGTAATCAAAATACGCTTTCTTGTTGTTGGCAATTAATCTGTTGCCGCTTGCACTGTCTTTGCCCATACATATCCTCCATTATCTAATTACTTAATTGCTTACTATTCTTCATAATCCTGTGCAAACATAAAATCTATCGTTCTTGATATTGCATTAGTATCAACAACAACAACCCTGACTTTCTGTCCAAGCTTATATGTCTGATGAGTTGTTTCATTAAACATCTCGTAATGATTTTCATCAAATACATAGTAACCACGCATATTATTGACAGAAACCATTCCTTCTATTGTATTAGGAAGTTCAACATATATGCCCCAATTCGTTACTCCTGATATTACACCATCAAAATACTCTCCGATATGTGTGCTCATATACTGAACCATTTTCAGCTTATCAGTATCTCTTTCTGCCTCATCTGCACGGCGTTCAGTTGCACTCGCCTGTTCTGCAACATCTGGAAGGATTTTATCATAATGAAGCTTTCGCTTCTCACTCATTCCTCCATGAAGACATTCTTTAATTATTCTATGAATTTGCAAATCCGGATATCTTCTTATTGGCGAAGTAAAATGGCAGTAATATTTTGCCGCAAGTCCGAAATGTCCAATACATTCCGCTGTATACTTAGCCTTCTTCATAGACCTTAATGTAAGTCTGCTTATAAGATTTTCCTCGTCACTTCCCGCTATTTTTTCAAGAAGCTTCTGTAATTCTTTAGGATGAATTTCATCAGTTATATGCATTGAATATCCAAAATTATTAATAAATGTAGATAATTTTAATATCTTTTCCGGGTCAGGATTTTCGTGTGTTCTATAAAGAAATGGTACTTCCTGCCAGAAATAATCTTCTGCTACTGTCTCATTAGCAGCAAGCATAAAATCTTCTATAAGCTTAGTTGCTACATTTCTGTCATATGGCTTAATATCTACAGGCCGTCCATCTTTATCAAGAATAATCTTAGATTCAGGAAAGTCAAAATCTATTGAACCTCTCTTAAATCTTTTCTTTCTTAATATATCAGCACATTCCTGCATAAGCTTAAACATATCTACAAGCTCACTGTACTTTGCACATTCTTCTTTATCATTATCTTCAAGTATCTTTTTAACAGATGTATAAGTCATTCTTCTATTTACATTGATAACTGACTCGCATATCTTATGGCCTATTATGTTACCTTTCATATCTATATCCATAAGACAGCTTAATGCCAGTCTGTCACATCCTTCATTCAACGAACATATTCCATTGGAAAGCTGGTGCGGTATCATCGGAATAACCCTGTCAACCAGATACACGCTTGTTCCTCTCTTAAGAGCTTCCTTATCAAGTGGACTGTCCTCTTTAACATAATGGCTTACATCAGCAATATGCACACCAAGATGATATATATCATTTTCTTTAGTTAATGATACTGCATCATCTAAATCCTTAGAATCCTCGCCGTCTATTGTCACCATAACAACATCTCGCAGATCCGTCCTGCCTGCTATATCATTGCCATCAACCTCATCTGGTATGCCCTTTAATTCCTTCTTAACACTATCTGGAAATTCTTCTGGCAGGTCATAGGCTTTTACTATTGATAAAATGTCTGTTCCCGGATCATCCATATGTCCGATTACTTCAATTATCTTACCCTCAGGATTCTTTCTTGCACTGCCATAGCTGCTTATCTTAACTACTACTTTACTGCCTGTAACCGCTCCTATTTCGTGTTCCTTAGATACGAATATATCACAGCCAATCTTCTGGTTATCAGGCACAACAAATCCAAAATTCTTATTCTTCTGATATGTTCCAACCAAAGTCTTAACTTCGTGGTCTAATATCTCTATTATCTTACCTTCACGTCTTCTATCACCATTCTTCTGTGCTGTAATTACAACTTTAACTTTGTCGTGATAAAAAGCATCCTTAGTATCACTTGCTTTGACAAATATATCATCATCCTGCCCATCTACAACAACAAAACCAAATCCCCTGCTTGTACTCTCAAATGTTCCTACAAGTGCAACATTATCAGGCTTCATATATTTCCCCTTCTTGCTTACACCTATAGTTCCGTCTGCAACTAAAGAATCAAGAACCTCCTGAAGTTCGTGTCTTAATTCTTTAGGAATACCAAGAAGAATTGCTATCTCCTTTGTCTTCATAGGAACATATAATTCATTATTGAGTATCAGATCAGCAAGGTTTTTCCTTCTTTCCTTGAAAACACTACTTTTCATAGTTTCCTCCATTCCATTACTATAATTCAATATCAATCTGCAATATAATATATATTTAATATTTATTACACAAAAACGCCCTTAAGATACTATATCTTAAGAGCGTTAATGTTATCAATTAGAAATTAATATTTAAAATAATAGCTATTACAACGAATAATACAGCAAGAACTTTAGTAATAGTTACAAGCTTACCTTCCATTGAACGACCTTTATTCTTACCCCAGTAAGTATCAGCAGCACCACTAATAGCACCTGATAAACCATTCTGTTTACTTTCCTGCATAAGAACTACTATTGTTAAAAATATACATACTAATATAAATATACCCATTAAGACTATTCTTAATGTATCAGCCCATGACATACCAAACATATATCAAACCTCCTATTGCAATAATCACAATGAATTGATTATAACAAATAAATATTAAATGTGCAACTAATATCTATAACTAATTGTCCATCTGTGCACTATATAATCCTATCTATGAATTATTTCTTAATAAGAAGTGATTCTCCTGTCATCTCTGCCGGCTTCTCCATTCCCATAATCTCAATAAGAGTTGGAGCTATATCACAAAGTCTTCCACCTTCTCTAAGTGTATATGCTTCATCATAATTGACAAGAATAAATGGAACTGGATTAGTTGTATGTGCTGTATGTGGTGCACCTGTTTCATAATCTATCATCTTCTCTGCGTTACCATGGTCAGCACATATGAATAATACTCCGTCAACATCCTTAACAGCCTGTACAGCCTTGCCAACAAGCTCATCTACCTTTTCTACAGCCTTAACTGCTGCCGGAATAACACCTGTGTGACCAACCATATCAGGGTTCGCGAAGTTGATTACGATAACATCATACTTATCTGACTTAATTGCCTCAACTAAATCCATACCAACCTCTGGAGCACTCATCTCTGGCTTAAGGTCATATGTTGGGACATCCTTAGGTGAGTTAACAAGAAGTCTGAACTCATCTACATTAGGATCTTCAACACCACCATTAAAGAAAAATGTTACATGTGCATACTTCTCTGTCTCAGCAAGACGAAGCTGCTTCTTGCCATTATTAGCAAGGAATTCGCCAAATGTATTCTTGATTTCTTCTTTCTTGAATGCAACTAACTTGTTAGGGATTGATTCATCATAATCCTTGAAGCATACAAATGTAGTTGGAATATATTCTCTTTCAAAACCTGTAAACTTATCATCACAGAAAGCTCTTGTCATCTCTCTTGCTCTATCTGGACGGAAGTTAAAGAATATTACTGAATCGTCAGGCTTAACAACTGAAAGTGGCTTGCCATTCTCTGTTATTACTGTAGGAACAACGAATTCATCTGTAACATCTGCCGCATAAGACTCTTCAAGTGCCTTAACTGCATTATCTGCTGACTTTCCTTCACCTGTTGTAAGTGAAAGATATGCTTCCTTTACTCTGTCCCAGTTATTATCTCTATCCATAGCATAGTATCTTCCCGCTAAAGAAGCTACTTTACCAACACCAATCTCTGCCATCTTGTCTTCAAGCCTGGCTACAAAATCTTTAGCTGAAGCTGGAGGTGTATCACGTCCATCAAGGAAAGCGTGTACATATACATTAGAAACTCCATTCTTCTTAGCCATCTCAAGTAAACCATATATATGTGAAATGTGGCTATGAACACCACCATCTGATAAAAGTCCGAAAAGATGTAAATCGGAATTATTCTTCTTGCAATTCTCCATAGCAGCAAGAAGTTCTTCATTCTTATAGAACTCTCCGTCTTCTATAGCCTTTGTTATTCTTGTAAGATCCTGATATATAATCCTGCCAGCACCAATATTCATATGTCCAACTTCTGAATTACCCATCTGACCATCTGGAAGACCTACATAAAGTCCAGATGCGTTACCCTTAACAAATGGATATTCTTTCATTAACTTATCCATAACAGGAGTATTAGCCATAGCTATTGCATTACCCTCTGTTCTATCACTTAAACCATAACCATCAAGTACCATTAATACAACTGGTTTCTTACTCATATTATTTTCCTCTTTTCTAAGATAGCAATATCTTTAATATTCTCTCTAATTATTCCTGTTGTATGATAGCATACTTATTACTAATTTGCAATTTAGAATAATTATAATTATATTAAAAAGCAATAAGCCATACCTGGAATTACTTCCGTATATGGCTTACTATGTATCTTATTATATATTGTAATTAACAATTTCACAAAAATCCGGCTTAAGACTTGCACCGCCTACAAGACCGCCATCTATATCAGGCTGCCTGAATAATTCTGCAGCATTACCAGCATTAACAGAACCTCCATAAAGAATTCTTATTGAAGAAGCTGCTTCTTCTCCATATAACTTCCTTATATCTAATCTTATAGCCTCACATACTTCCTGAGCCTGAGCTGATGTAGCAACCCTGCCTGTTCCAATAGCCCATATAGGTTCATATGCAATAACACACTTCATAGCATCTTTAGCTGACACCTGTAAAAATGCTGCGTCAATCTGCTTATTAATGAAATCCAATGTTATGCCTTCTTCTCTCTGCTGGATAGTCTCACCACAGCATATAATAGGTGTCAATCCATATTCAATTGCTTTTCTTACTTTGCGGTTGATGCACTCATCATCTTCACCAAAATATTGTCTTCTTTCTGAATGTCCAACTATAACATAATCAACACCAGCCTCTTTTAACATTCCTGGTGAAATCTCACCCGTATATGCACCTTTTTCTTCATAGTGCATATTCTCGGCACCAACCTTAATATCTGTTCCTTTGACTGCGTCTACAACTGGTATAATGTCTATTGATGGAACACAAAACACTACATCAACATCACGATTAGAGAACTTATCACGAAGCTCACATACAAGCGATACTGCTTCCTTTGGTGTCATATTCATTTTCCAGTTTCCCGCAACTATCTTCTTCCTCATACTACAATCACGCCTCCATACAATATAACTGATCAGCTTATTTATCATTATTACCAGCTCAGTTATTTTAATAAAAAAATTATATCATACAAATTTATAAAAAGCCACTAATAATGCAAATATTTAAAATAAATACAATGTATGTACCTAAGTATTTTATATATACAACATATTGTATTAAGACAAGCTTAGTTTTATGATTATTTTCAAACAAAAGGAGCCGTATATATCAATATACAGCTCCTTTTGTGTATTGCCCGACTGAATTAACTGTTAATTAACCAATCAAAGCTATATGTTTATGTCAGTAAACACTCTATTTGTCATTAGCTGCTACTACACCTGGGAGTTCCTTACCTTCAAGGAATTCAAGTGAAGCACCGCCACCTGTTGAAATATGTGTCATCTTATCACCGAAACCAAGGTTATTAACTGCGGCTGCTGAATCACCACCACCGATAATTGTAGTAGCATCTGTAAGCTGAGCTAATTCTTCTGCAACAGCAATAGTTCCCTTTGCAAAGTTAGGGAATTCAAATACACCCATAGGTCCATTCCATACTACTGTCTTGGCATCTTTAAGAGCATCCTTGTAAAGCTCACAAGTCTTAGGTCCGATATCCATACCCATATCATCATCTTCCTGGCATCCAGCTTCAACTACATGGAAAGGAGTATCGTTCTTGAATTCCTTTGTTACTACTGTATCAACAGGAATAAGCATCTTAACACCCTTAGCTTCAGCCTTAGCCATCATTTCCTTAGCATAGTCAAGATAATCTTCTTCAACTAAAGACTGTCCAACGTGACCACCATGAGCCTTCTGGAATGTGTATGACATACCGCCACCGATAATAAGTGTATCAACCTTATCAAGAAGGTTGTTAATAACAGAAATCTTTGAAGACACCTTTGAACCACCAAGAATAGCTACGAAAGGCCTTACAGGATTATTAACAGCATTTCCAAGGAAATCTATTTCTTTCTGCATAAGGTAACCAACTACTGCTGTATCAACATACTTTGTTACACCTACGTTAGAGCAGTGTGCTCTGTGTGCTGTACCGAAAGCATCATTAACAAATACATCAGCGATTGAAGCTAAATCCTTAGAGAATTCATCACCATTCTTTGTCTCTTCTGCTCTGAAACGTGTGTTCTCAAGAAGAATAACATCTCCATTATTCATAGCTTCAACAGCAGCTCTTGCATTGTCACCAACTACTGTATCATCAGCAGCGAACTTAACTTCCTGTCCAAGAAGCTCTGAAAGTCTTTTAGCAACTGGTGCTAATGAAAATGCCTTATCAGCTCCCTTTGGCTTACCAAGATGTGAGCAAAGAATAACCTTTCCTCCATCAGCTATTAACTTCTTTATTGTTGGAAGTGCAGCAACAAGACGTGTTTCATCTGTAATCTTATCACCATCTAATGGTACATTAAAATCACATCTGCATAAAACTCTTTTGCCATTAACGTTGATATCATCAACTGACTTCTTATTAAGCATATCTATATCCTCCAAATTATCATTACTAGCTTATTGACAGTGACCTGTAAACAACCCAGGTATGCCTGTTCTGTCCCGCCATACAGCAGGACAGTCTTAACATACTTATCAAAATACCGGAGAATGAATTCTCATCTCCGGTATTATTACAAGTTAAATAAATTAACCCTTAATGGTCAATGTATATTATAATTACTTGCTTAATTCAGCGAAGTACTTAATTGTTCTAACCATCTGGCTTGTGTATGAGTTCTCGTTATCATACCAAGAAACTACCTGAACCTGGCATCCACCATTTGGAAGTTCGTTAACCATTGTCTGTGTAGCATCGAATAATGAACCAAATCTCATTCCAACGATATCGCTAGATACGATAAGTTCTTCATTGTAACCAAAGCTTTCTGTAGCAGCAGCCTTCATAGCAGCATTAACTTCATCAACAGTAACCTTCTTAGCTACAACAGCGTTAAGGATTGTTGTAGAACCTGTAGGTGTAGGAACTCTCTGAGCAGCTCCAATAAGCTTTCCATTAAGTTCTGGGATAACAAGACCGATAGCCTTAGCAGCACCTGTTGAGTTAGGAACGATGTTGCAAGCACCAGCTCTTGATCTTCTTAAATCACCCTTTCTCTGAGGTCCATCAAGTATCATCTGGTCACCTGTGTAAGCGTGAATTGTGCACATAATACCTGATTCAATTGTTGCACAGTCATTAAGAGCCTTAGCCATAGGAGCTAAGCAGTTAGTTGTACAAGATGCAGCTGAGATAATCTGATCATCTGCTGTAAGTGTTTCGTGGTTAACATTGTAAACGATTGTCTTTAAATCGTTACCAGCTGGAGCTGAGATAACAACCTTCTTAGCACCTGCATTGATATGAGCCTGAGCCTTAGCCTTTGATGTATAGAAACCTGAGCACTCAAGAACTACGTCAACATCAAGATCTCCCCATGGGCAGTTGTTAGCATCTGGCTCTTTGTAGATCTTAATTGTCTTACCCTTTACTGTAATTGTACCAGCTTCATCATCAGCTGTTACCTGATCTTCCTCACCGAAATCAACATATCTTCCCTGTGATGAATCATACTTTAAAAGATGAGCTAACATCTTAGGGCTTGTTAAATCGTTGATAGCAACTACTTCGTATCCTTCTGCACCGAACATCTGTCTGAATGCAAGTCTACCGATACGTCCAAAACCATTAATCGCAACTTTTACTGACATAAAAATAAATCCTCCTAATATAAAGATTGTTAATAAAAAATCAACTACATTGTATTCTACATAAAACAATTTAAAATATCAAGTGTTAATTCCTATTTTTTACAAATTATTGTATATTTCGCCATTCAAATTAAACTTTTTACCATATTCCATTAATCTTATTATATCTAGTCTGTTCTGAAACTCACTAATCAGCTTATTTTTTCTCTTTTATCTCTGCTAACACACAGTCTGCAAGATTATTAGCGTGATCTGACATTCTCTCAAGATTAGACAAAATATCAAGGAATACAACACCATTAGATGGCTTACATAATCCAGAAGATAATCTCTCGATATGTTTATTTCTTAATTCTTCTTCTAAATCATCAACCTCGTCTTCTATACGGCATACATTATCTGCTGCAACCCTGCTGAACTTTTCCCTGGCTTTAATTGCCTCTGAGAAACAGACAATAACCTTTTCAGATAACTTCTTGAGTTCTTCCATTCCATGCTGGGAGAATATTATTTCATTATCTATCTTGTATTTGGCAAGATCAGACATATTCTCTGCATGGTCTGACACTCTCTCAATATCAATAATCGCATGGAATAAATCATTAATAAGTAAATGTTGTTCTTCCGTTATGGAAAGATTATTAACCTTTATGAGATATTCTGTAAGATACTTTTCATAGAGGTCAACCTTGTGTTCCGTTTCTATGACTTTGTCTATCATATCCTGATCATTGTTCATAACAGCACTTACCGAATATTTTATATTATCCAGTGACAGATTGCCCATTATGATAACTTCGCTGAGTGCCCTGTCAACCGCTACTGATGGCTGTTCTAATATTCTGCTGTCAAAATGTCTTGATAACTCTGCCGCATAACTGTCGCTTGCCTCTAATGAAGCATTTTCTTCATCTTCAGTCTTCTCTCTTATAATTATGCCTGAAAGTTTAACAAGCAGACTTCCAAATGGCATCATTATAGTTGTACATATTATGTTAAAGAACGTATGGAATATAGATATTTCCACACTTGTTATATTATGCACAGCTAACGCAGGTTTAAACATAAATAATATAAAAGCACCTGTTCCAAATATAACCGCTCCCGCAACATTAAATAAAAGATGCATACAAGCTGCTCTCTTTGCATTCCTTGTTGTACCAGCACTTGATATAATTGCAGTTACACACGAACCTATATTCTGCCCCAACGTAATAAATACTGCCGCATTGGTAGTAACCACTCCATTAATTGCGAGTGTCTGTAATATACCTACTGATGCAGAAGAGCTTTGTAGAATTGCTGTTACTACAATACCAATTGCAATACCCAATAATGGATTACTTCCTACTACTTCAAACGCTTTTGAAAAAATAGGTGCATCTGTATATGGAGATATCGACTCTGACATAAAATCAAGTCCTAAGAATAAAAGTCCGATACCTACAACTATCTCTCCTGCCATTTTCTTTTTAGGCTTCTTACTAAACAATACAAGAATTGCACCGATTCCTACAAGCAGAGGTGCATAAAATGATGGCTTTAACACTTTGACAGCATCTCCGAGCTGTCCTAAAGATACAATCCATGCTGTTATGGTTGTACCAATGTTAGCACCCATTATAACTCCTACAGCCTGTACAAGTGTCATAAGACCAGCATTAACAAATCCAACAACCATAACTGTTGTCGCGCCACTACTCTGAATTATGGCTGTTATAAATGCTCCAACAAGAACAGCTAATAATCTGTTCCTTGTAAGATAGCCTATGAGCTGTTTCATCTTGCTTCCCGCTGACTTTTGCATACCATCTGCCATTATGTTCATTCCATATAAGAACATACCGATGCCGCCTGCAAACATAAACAAATTGCCAACTAACTCAATATTCACTTTTTTCTCCTGTCCTGCACATACTAATTATCTGTTAATAAAGATTCATCTTATACTTAATAAAAGTAAAGAAATTGTGCATTTTGTGTAAAGAATGTAAAAATACGTTTACATAATAACAATCAATTCAAATATTTTCAAGGGCTTTAGTACCATTTTCAAACTAATAATGCTATAATCAACAATATAATAATTATAAATATGATGTGAGTATCAGAATAATCTTTACTGCTCACTTATACATCGTGACTGTTTAGCAGCCCACATAATAACAATCTAATTTTACTTATGAAATGGAGAAGACATATATGAGAACTTATCCTGAACTTTCAGACTGGCATCTTCACTCGCATTTTTCGTCTGATTCAACCGAAACTCCTGAGAATATAATCAAAAATGCCATCAATATGCAGTTAAAAAGCATATGTTTTACAGAACACAACGACTACGATTACCCTTTAGAGGACGGAAATGTTGTATTTGCCCTTGATTATGACAAATATACAGACGAACTGCTTGAATTAAAAGAGCGTTATAAAAATGATATCTTTATTGGAATTGGTGTCGAACAGGGACTTCTTTCTTCTGCTAAAGATAAAATCAACAACTACGACCCTACTGGCAGACTTGATTTTATAATTGGTTCATCACATCTTGTATATGGCAACGACCCTTATTATCCTGAATTCTGGGATAACGTGTCCGTAAAAGATGCAATAAGCAGATATTATGAAGCAATAACCGACTGCATTAAAACTTGCGATAACTTTGATGTATACGGACATCTTGATTATATTGTAAGATATGCTCCTGATCAGGATAATGATTATAACTGGAAAGATTATTATGATTATTTCGATACAATCCTAAGACTTCTTATTGACAAGGGCAAAGGCATTGAAATCAATACCGCAGGACTTAAATACGGACTTAAAAATCCTAATCCCTGCCTTGATATAGTAAAAATGTACCGCTCACTTGGCGGCGAGATTATAACAACAGGTTCTGATGCCCATAAAGCCTGCCATATTGCATATTCCTATGAAATAATCACTGATATGCTTAAAAATACAGGATTTAACTATTATACCATATTCAAGGAAAGAAAGCCTGAATTCGTATCTATATAAGCACATAAGGGTTATCATCACCAGCTTTTCTGTAGACTGATTGCTCCATATATGTTTATTAATATCTGAAAAGACCAAGTATCTGCCACTGCATCTGCAGCATTAATTTACAGCATATATCAGCCCCTCAGTATGGATTTTACTTTCATACTTATGGGCTGATATTATATTAATCTTTTGATATATTTTTCACTTTTTGTAAAGTGCATTATTTTTTATAGTTTCAAGATTTATTTTAATCATTTTTAATTTCCCGTAATGCTGCAACATTTTTCTTAATACAATCAATGCAGTAATCAGCCTGATTTCGATTTAATGTATGATTAAATGTAAGTCTTATTGAAGCAAGGCTTTCTTCATCAGTCTTTCCTATAGCCTTTAATACGTGCGAAGGTCCGCCGTGATTGCCGTGACACGCTGAACCAGAGGATACGCATATGCCCTGTTTATCCAAAAGAAGCACAAGTTCACCTGCACTTATACCTTTAAAACAGATATTAATATTTCCTGATACCCTGCCTGTCATATTGCCATTAATGCTTGTATACGGGATTTCATTAACTATCCGCTCTGCCATATATCTTTGTATATTCCACTCTTTTTCCATTCTGTAATGCAGTGTATTAACAGCAATATCCGCAGCTGTTGCAAGTCCGATTATTCCAGCAACATTTTCTGTACCGGAACGCATATTTTTCTCCTGTCCGCCTCCATATATTAACGGCTCAAGCTCCCTGTCTGTATACAAAAATCCAACACCTTTAGGTCCGCATATTTTATGTGCACTCACGCTGAGCATAGATACTCCAAGCTTATGAACATCAATATCAATATGTCCAAATGCCGCAACCGCATCTGTATGAACAGGAATACCGTATTCTGATGCCACCGCACTAACCTGCATTAATGGCTGTATTGTTCCTATCTCATTATTAACAAGCATAACCGATATAAGCAAAGTATCATCTTTTATCTTTCTTCTTAAATCCTCAATATCAATTATGCCATCCGATGTGCATCTTAAATATTCTATATTATACCCACGTTTCTCTAAATCTCTGCATTTATTTAATATTGCAGGGTGTTCAATTCCACTTACTATAATAGTTCCACCGTGCTTTCCTGCAACCGCTGCCTCTAATGCCCAGTTATCGCTCTCAGTTCCGCCAGATGTAAAATATATATTATCAGCCTCTGTGCCTATCAGTCCGGCTATATTTGCCCTCGCTTCTTCAACTGCCCTTTTATTATTTCTTCCACATTCATATATTGACGATGGATTTCCATAATCATTTATCATATACTGCCACATAGCCTTACACACCGGCAAACTCATAGGCGTTGTCGCCGCATTATCAAGATATAACATATGCCTCCTCCCAGCTTTTCCCTCTTTCCATACAGTCAATATTTAAGTTCACAATCCACTGTATTACTTATTAATATTATATTCAAAAGCTGCATACTATGTTAATAAAGACAACGGAGCCTTTTCTTAATTATGAGCAACAAATCAGGCAGACAACTACTATATACTCCTGTAATCAAAGGAACTATCATCCTTACAATCGCTGGACTTCTATGCCGCATACTTGGATTTTATTACCGCATTTTTCTTAATTCACACATTGGCTCATACGGAATGGGAATGCTGCAATTAGTTCTTCCCTTATGTGGAATTGCATTTTCTGTATGTATGTGTGGCTTTAATTCTGCAATTTCCAAATACACAGCACAGACACACGGAAATATCAATGTACTCCTTGGTGGTCTTTTAATGAGTTTTCCGTTATCCTGTATATTTTCTGCGGTATGTGCCACATTTTCATATGAAATAGCCGATAAACTTATGTTTAACGCCGATTGTGCTCCACTTATCCAGATAATCGCAATTGGTATTCCCTTATCCGCAATACACAGCTGTATATGCGGTTATTATTACGGCTGTAAAAAGACATTTATTCCCGCAATATCACAGATAATCGAGCAATTAATACGAATATTCAGTGTGATAATCTATTATCACCTGATTTCTGGAAATCTGGAAACTTTAACTGTAACTGATGCTTTATATGGTAATATCGCAGGTGAAGTCTGTGCAGATATATTCTGCATTGGATGTGTCTATGTAAACAACAAACAAAATAATAAGAATAATAAGAATAATAAAATTATTAGAAATAACAATAGCTGTTCAGCATGCAAAACCTCTTACATCAGAGTTATTGCACTATATGCTCTCCCGCTCAACTTAAACAGCCTCCTTTTGCACCTGTTTGAAAGTGCTGAGGCAATATTAATCCCAGCCCAGCTTATTATATATGGCTTGTCAAAAGAAAATGCTGTCAGCACTTATGGAATTATATCTGGAATGACACTTCCACTGCTCCTCTTTCCGTCTGCCATAACCAACTCAATGTCTGTTATGCTTCTTCCTAAAGTGTCAGAAGACAACTCTGTACAACGTAGTTCCAGTGTAATCACAACTCTGCACCAGTCCGTGAATATATGTATGCACCTTGGTATAATGAGCTGTGTGCTATTTATATTATACATTGGCAGACTTGGAGCAACACTGTTTCACGAACCCAGTGTATACAATTATACCATTATGCTTGCCTGTATATGTCCATTTCTATATGTCAAAACAAGCCTTGCAAGCATATTAAACGGCCTTAATATGACTGCAAGAACCTGTGCATACAGCATAACTGGTCTCGCTATAAGAATAGCCTCATTAATACTGCTCGTTCCCGGAATTGGCATATCCGGATATATCTACGGACTTATAATCAGCAATATATTAGTGTGCACCCTGCATTATATCAAGCTTTACAAAATGTATCATTTTAAGCCAGATATCATAAATAATATAATTACTCCATTAAGCTTAAGTATTATTGCAGTTACATCATCTAATATAGCACTTAGATTAATAACAAGCCTGTTATCTTGTGTAACTCCACTGACCCTTAACAGTATATTTTCTTTGTGTGCAAATATACTATTATCCTGCTTAATCTATATAATAATCTATTCCAAGGTTGACTTTACCTGATTAATTGATGGTGCATTTTCCCAGCGGTCAATATTAGTATCATACATATCTTGTATCCACTGAATTGCACTGCTCCTGCCTTCTTCTGAATATTCAAATTCCTTAGCTGTAATATCTTCTTCCTTCATCGCCGTTGAGGCATATGGACCCTGCCAGATTAGTACATTAAGTACATAATCTGGCTTTTCGCCTGTACGCTCAATCTTATATCTCATACCATTATGCCCACCGGTGTATATGCCACCATATTTGAAGAAATTAAAGGGCATTATTTCTTTTTCGTTTATCATATTGGGTCACCTTAATTCTGTTGATTATTTTTATCTTACTTTATCATAATGTGTCCACATTCTGATAATCTTTATCGTTCCATTATACTCAATTTCACCAGCTATAATCGGCTCATTATACACTTGATATACCAATCTATGCTGAATATTTATTCTTCTTGAATATACACCTTGTAAATTACCAAGTAATTCCTCATATGGAGGTGGATTTTGAAATGGATTCTCTTTAATAACTTCTATTAGCTTTTTTGCTTTTTCATCAAGATGTACACTTTTCAAATTCTTAATGTCTTTTACTGCCTGTTTAGTGTAAACTATTCGGTACATATTTTTACCACTCTACATCTTCTTCGGGCACGCAATCCTCTATTGCCGTATCCATTCCTTCTTTTATGGACTCAACCATACCTGGAATGGAATTAAGATAAATCGTCTCCTGAATTGCATTCCAATCACTTTCCGATATCAGAACCGCATTACCTTTCTTACTTACAATTAAAGTTGGTTCACTATAGAGATTAACGTCCTCCACCAAATTATAGAGTTCCTTTCTTGCATTTGTTATATTAATTGCTGACATAATAAAATCTCCTTACCTTTTTCCTTTAATCAAATATACTGTTCTATTTTATACTAAATGTAATTATTTTTTATTACTATTCTCTCATTAAATCTCTCTTACACTCTATATGTTTCTATCTTATCTCTTATAAATTATATTATATTTTGCATCTGTTCTTCTTTAATTATATGCTAAATATTATCTTGAATGTAGAAATTTTTATGTCAAAATTATTATAACGTACGTTTTTGCGTACGTCAAGTATCTATACCATCAGATATAGACCAGCCATTATAATTGCGTAAAAAATAAGCACCTTAAGATTTTACTCTGTCGGTGCTTATAATAAAAACATAACTACTTTGGATGGGCGGTGTATCCATCATCTCAGGTACTCAAAAGAGTATGTCGGGAACCATTTCCGACCTCAAAATAATTATGTCTATCACTATTTTATTTCTCCAAATAGCAATATTCAACTACTTAATTCTAAATTTTTTTGTTTCTTCCTCTTTCAATGGTCTTCCTAGTTTTTTAACTTCTTCAATCATTTCACGCCACTCAAAACGCTTTCCATTTGAAGGCTCTGTTAATCTTCCATCTGTTATAAATCTTTCAATATCTGACAACTTATTATATTCATTTTTCATAGTTGCAAGCATAACATCACCTACTTTCCAAACAACAACAAATCCCAGCCCTAATTCCCATACGTCTGAACCTTATCATTAAGGTCATAAGGGGTAGTCTGGTATACGTAATAATTCAGCCAGTTAGTATAAAGATTATTAGCGTGGCTTCTCCAAGATAACACTGGCTTTCTGTTGCAATCATCATCTGGATAATAGTTCACTGGAAGTTGTGGCTCAAGCCCCTTGTCTAAATCTCTCTTATATTCCTGATCAAGTGTCATTCTGTCATATTCAGGGTGACCCATAACAAATATATGCTTGCCGTCCTGTCCTATTGCAATATATATGCCCGCTTCATCTGAATCAGCAAATACCTTGAGCTGTTTGTTGTTTAATATATCTTTCCTGCACGCTTCTGTATATCTTGAATGTGGTGCCATAAAGAAATCATCAAATCCCCTTACAAGAGGCTCTTTTCTGTTAAGAACGTGGTGCTTGTATACACCTGATAATTTCTCATCAAGAAGGACTTTCTTAATTCCATAATGGTAGTAAAGTCCCGCCTGTGCACCCCAGCATATGTGGAGTGTTGATGTAACGTGCTCTTTTGACCACTCCATTATTGTTGTAAGCTCATCCCAGTAGTTCACTTCTTCAAATGCAAGCTTTTCAACTGGTGCTCCTGTTATTATAAGTCCATCGAAATTTCTGTCTTTTACATTAGAAAATGTTTCATAAAATTTCTTTATATGTGATGATGATGTATTCTTTGACACGTGTGATTCTGTCTGTATAAATGTCACATCAATCTGTAATGGAGTATTAGATAATGCTCTTAATAACTGCAATTCTGTGTCCTGCTTTATTGGCATAAGATTAAGAATTGCTATCTGCAATTCTCTGAAATCCTGTGAAAGTGCCCTGCTTTCGTCCATCACGAATATATTTTCTTCCTCTAACTCGTGCTTAGCTGGAAGAGCATTCTGTATTTTAATTGGCATATTTACCTCGATTCCTGTGTAAATCACATTTTAATATAGTCAAACTTACTGTTAATGATGTATTCTACAACAATTCATCTTTTCCTGCAAGCTTGATGAATTCTTCCTCCGTAATCACTGGAACACCAAGCTGGGCAGCTTTCTTGTTCTTAGTTGACTGCGATGTACTATCATTATTAATAAGATACGATGTGTTACCTGTGACAGAACCTGTCACCTTGCCTCCCATACTCTCTATAAGTGCCTTAAGTTCATTACGGTTAGCAAAATGATTAACATTTCCTGTTATAACAAATGTCTTGCCAGCAAGTTCCTCGGTTGTCTGTACATTTTCAGCCTCTTTAATATTAACCTCTCTTAATATGTCAAGATACTCATCTTTCTTATCTTCATTTTTAAAATATTCAACAAATGCCTCTGCTATAACTTCACCTATTCCATCTATATCAGTAAGTTCATCTGCTGTAGCATTAAGAACTGCCTCAGGGTCATTATTAAGCTTATTAACTATTAATCTTGCTGTGGAAAGTCCCACATTATCTATTCCAAGGCCATATATAACCCTGACTAAATCTGTATCTTTCGCCTTTTCAAGTGCATCAATAAGATTATTATAAGACTTCTCGCCAAAGCCATCCATTGCTGTTATCTCATCTTTATATCTTGATATTCTGAAAATATCCCCTCTCCTCTTAAGGAAACCTTTCTGAATGAACTTTTCTAAAGTTGCCTCTGATAAACCGTCTATATTAAGTGCATCTCTTGATGCCAGAAGTGCAAAGCTTTTTATGTGCTTAGCCTGACACTGTTCATTATCACAATACAATGATTTTACATCATTAACATCGCTTATCCTTGTCTTTCCACCACATACCGGACAGACTTCTGGTATCCTTACTGTTCCGCTCTGTGTAATATTTTCTGCAATCTGCGGAATAATCATATTGGCCTTAAATACTTTAATTGTGTCACCTATTCCAAGCTTAAGGCTTTCCATTATGCTTATATTATGCACGCTTGCCCTTGAAACTTTAGTTCCTTCCAGTTCAACCGGTTCAAATATTGCCACAGGATTGATAAGTCCCGTTCTTGAAGCACTCCATTCTATCTCTTTTAATGTAGTTTCTGCGGTTTCATCTGTCCATTTGAATGCCATAGCATTTCTTGGAAACTTCGCTGTTCTTCCAAGCGATTCACCATAAGCAATATCATCATATATAATAACAAGTCCATCTGACGGAAAATCGTTATTAACAATTGTATGCTCAAACCAGTCAATTGCATCTAGTATATTATCTTTATCAACTTCCTTATATTCAACAACATCAAATCCCTGGCTTTTAAGCCATTCAAACTGGCATTTTCTTGAATTATTAAAATCTACTCCATCTGCTGATACAAGCGTAAATGCAAAGAAATTGACATTACGCTCTTTTGTTATCTTATTATTGAGTTGTCTTACTGAGCCACTGCAAAGATTTCTTGGATTTTTGTACTTGGCATCTGTTTCAGGAATTTCCTCATTAATTCTGTTAAAATCAGAATAAGTTATAATTGCTTCTCCTCTTAACACAAGTCTTCCCTTATAACTTATAGTTACAGGTATATTCTTAAACATTCTTGCATTGTTAGTAATAATTTCACCAATCTGTCCATTGCCTCTTGTTACCGCCTTTACCAGTTCTCCATTCTCATATGTAAGAACTATAGTAAGTCCATCAAGCTTCCACGATAACAATCCTTTCTGGTCTTTTAACCAGCTCCTTAAGCTTTCCCTGTCTTTGGTCTTATCAAGGCTTAACATTGGTGAGTCGTGTCGTTCCTTTGGAAGCTCACTTAATACTTCATATCCAACATTTACTGTAGGACTGTCCGAAAGCACACAGCCAGTTTCCTCTTCAAGCTTTTTAAGTTCATCATATAAAGCATCATATTCATAATTAGACATTATTTCCTGTCCCTCTGAATAATAGCTTTTTCCTGCCTTATTAAGAAGTGCAACAAGCTCCTTAATTCTATCTAACTTCTCCATATCTTAATATTCCTCCAGATTAACAATTAAATATACATACCTATAAACCTATTTCAAAGCTTCTCTTATCCAGCTATAGCAAAAAAGCAGCACTCACACCCTACAGGCTGTTATAAAGCTTTTCTTTCTCTGCACCCTCTACTACTCTGTATTCGCCGCAGGCAAGGTCACCCAGTTCAATATTCATAACCCGTATTCTTGTAAGCTTTTCAACCTTATATCCCAACTCCTGACACATTCTTCTTATCTGCCTGTTAAGCCCCTGTGTCAGTACAATTCTGAATGTATTGCTGTTTACTTTATATATTCTGCACTGTTTAGTCTTGACATTTAATTCTTTTAAATACACGCCAGCAGACATTTTATCAAGAAAATCTTTAGTTATATTCTTGTTAACTTTAACAATGTATTCTTTCTCGTGTCCATTAACTGAGCGTAATATCCTGTCAGTTATTTCACCATTATTTGTAAGAAGAATAAGTCCGTCCGACTCCTTATCAAGCCTTCCTATCGGATATATTCTTTCACTGTAGCCTATATAATCAACAATATTGTTATTTCCCTGCTTGTTAGTTGTTGTACATACAATGCCAACAGGCTTATTAAATGCTATAAGTATATCTTCTGGTTTATCATTAGAAATCTTACTGCCATCTATACATATAATATTATTATCATCAACCTGCTGCCCACATTCAGCAACGGCCCCGTCAACTGTTATCCTGCCTGCCTCTAAAAGCCTGTCAGCCTCACGCCTTGAACATACTCCCTTGGCACTTAAATATTTATTTATCCGCATATATATTATATATGTGCTCCTTTCAAAATTATCGCCTTCTGATTAAATATCAGAAGCCATAAACTTTATGGTGCCAGAAGGATAATTCCATTCTCTATATATCCACATATCATTATACATTTTTAAATATGCCATACATTGCATATTTTCATATATGTATTTATGTATTTTTCAATAAGAAAATATTATTTTATCCTTCAGGCACTCATATCATAATATCAAAAACAGACAACAAAATCAAAACATTTGCTTGTTTATAAAAAATAGTGTATTATTAATTATTATCAGCACATATAGCTCAGTTGGATAGAGCGTTCGCCTCCGGAGCGAAAGGTCGTGGGTTCGACTCCCATTGTGTGCATTTAAGAATATAGTTCTTCTGTATTTCTGTCATATTCATACACTGTATATGACAGAACTTCATCTTTTGAAACTCCCTCTGTATTAACATCTCTTACCATAGCCATCAGTTCCTCTTTATTAAACATTGTTGACTTTGGAAGAATAATAACTTCATGGATTGATGAAGGCAATATATACATATCACTCTCCAGCTTATCTGCAAGCTTCTTTAATACTCCCTCATACATAATGCCCGCCGCACCATTAATTCGGCTTTTATTAGTAAGTACATAAAGATTACTGCACCAAGGATCATCCAATGAATATCTTCCCTCTGCTGTATCAACATATTTTATAAGTTCTGACATTTCATATATCTTTACAGGAAGAAGCTTAGGTGTATTACTAACCGCTGTCCTGTACAGCTCATCTTCTTTTATGTGCCAGTTCTTTATATTGCTGTTATATATAAGAGCTGTTGCATTGCCATCCTCAATCTCCCCTAATATGCAGTAATATACCATTGCAAGGTCAAGTATTTTCTTGTGTGGCACAAGGCTTAGCAGCTTCCTGTTCGCATTGTAATTAATAAGCTTGTATACAATTTTATCTTTTATCCCCTCAAAACTCATAAGACTCTGCGTATCAACCGATAATCTGTCTTTATTCAGATAATACAACTCCTTAATTCCAGCAAATATACTGTCTATTGATTTACCATTAACATACTGCTCATAATAATCATTCAAATATATTGTTGGCGATATCACACTCCCCTTATTAAGTATAATAAGCCCGTCATATTCACAACCATTATTCTTTATAACGTGTGTTATATCAACAGTCCCACCTTCTCCTGCTACAGGTTCAGCTTTCTTCATAATAGCTTTCTTAAAATCCTCAAAATTCATCATAGATATAGTATTAGTTTCTTTCATTTAATATATTCCTTTCGTAAAATAATAGTTATATTCCTGCGCAGTGAATATATACATAATTGGGAATTAACCGGGCAAGACCCACGCCCACGACATACCTTTTCAGGTACAATAACAATAGATTGTATTCTATAAATGTATTACTACGAATTATCTATTGTATCATTAATAGATTATAGCTAAATGCTATGTACTCATATAAGATAACATTATATATAACATCTGTCAATATTTTATTAAAAATGCTGTGATTTTTGTTACATTTGTATAAACAAATTGAAAAGCAGCAATCAATATGCCTAAATAATCTAAATATGAACTTTTTGCAAGCCATTTTCTGATTTAACGCATATCAATTACTGCTTTGTATTTATTAATTAGAATGAAGCAAGTACATCTAATATAAGCTCCCATGTACGTTGTACTGATGGTACATTAAGCTTTTCATTAAATGTATGAATATCAATAATATCCGGTCCGAATGATACACAGTCAAGTCCGTCAAGCTTATCTGCAAACATACCACACTCAACACCTGCGTGTATAGCCTGAATAACCGGTTCTTTTCCGTATAATTTTTTGAAAGAATCAGACATAATTTCTCTTAACATTGACTCTTTCCTGTATTCCCAGGCTGGATACTTTCCTGTGATAACATATTCACCACCAAGAAGCTCAACCATACTTGTAACCTTATCTATAAGGTATTCTTTCTCGCTCTCTACTGAGCTTCTAAGAAGATACGTAATTACAACCTTTCCATCTTCCATTCTTACAACACCCGCATTAATTGATGTCTGTACAAGTCCTTTAATGTCGTTGCTTAATTTAACAACACCATCCTGAATATGTGTAAGTGCAAGTACAACCTTATTAGTAGAACTGTAATCCATTGCCTGGACACAAACTCCACTGCCTTGACTTACTTTAATAGACATATCCTTATCTGTAACACTATATTCATTAATTATAAGCTGTGCATACTTATTAAGCATTTCTACTACGCCAGCAGTATCACCATCTTCTACAACGATAACTGCTTCTGAACGTGGGGCAATTGAATTATCTTTCTCACCACCTGAGATAGTCCTGATATTATAGTTGTACTGCTTTGATAATTCAAAAAGAAGTCTGCCAAGAACAACATTGGCATTAGCTCTCTGGTATATAATATCAACACCAGAATGTCCGCTTGTAACTCCCGATACATTTATTGTGACTTCTGTTCCCGTAACTTCTGTATTTACTGCCGGATACTTAGATATAATAACAGCTCCACCTGCACAGCTTGATAAGAAGATACCTTCATCTTCTGAATCAATATTAAGCATTATTCTTCCCTTAATATCTGAACAATCCATAGCTTCTGCACCAAGCATACCTACTTCTTCATCTACCGTAAATATAGCTTCAATATCCGGATGTTTGATTGAGTCATCATCAAGAATTGCAAGTGCATATGCTACTGCTATTCCATCATCTCCACCAAGGCTTGTTCTGTCTGCCTTTATATAATCACCATCAACTAAAAGGTCAAGGCCTTCATTTTCCATATCTTTATCTTTGTCTGGTGTCTTAACAGCAACCATATCCATATGTCCCTGAATAATAACTGGTGCTCCTGTGCTTCCCTTAGTTGCTGGCTTTCTTATAACAACATTGAAATTCTCATCCTGTCTGTAATCAAGTCCTCTTTCCTTGGCAAAATCAACAAGATATCTGCTTATCTTCTCAACATTGCCTGAACCGTGTGGAATATTACATATATCCTCGAAAAATCTAAATACATTCTTTGGCTGTATATCTTCTAATACTCTATTCATATACTTATATCTCCTAGCCTTTATTTTATCGATTTATCAGTTTAACTGATTGACGTAATTATAATACAATCAAATCAGCCGTAATTCAAGTACAATTAATTAATCATTTTCTCACCCGATAAACATTTATTAAGAATATCCGCTAATGGCTCCATAGCATTTTTAACCTCTCCAACTGTATTAGTCTGTGCTCCTGCCTCTATTAACATTGACCTTCCTCTTTTGTGAAGGCAGTACCTGTATGCATTAACATATATATTTCTAAGATATCCCGGATAATAAGCCTCGCCTAACAACTGCATTTGCAGGCTCATAGCAAGATTATCGTCCCTGTAAGGATTATTAAGATATGCAATATCGCCATTTACCTTACTATAGCTAAGTCCATTAAAAAGCATAACCCTCGCCATATCTTTTCCGTCAATATTAGTAAGCAGATGTGTTGTATCTGCAACACCATCTCTGTGCAGATCAATAACAACTTCTATCGTAGGGTTGTCAGCAAGTATTTTCTCAATACCATTTTCTGCATATGTATATGCCTTGCTTCTGTCAAGTTTTCCGTCTACATAATCATACACACTCGTATCGTGTATGACATTATATCCATACTTATTGACAAGCAGTTCTGTGAGATAATCGCCAACTCCTATTATTGTCGTTGACACATCTCCCTCTACTGTATCTGTAAATCCCTCCTGTGAATGAGTATGGAAAATGAGTATCTGCGGCTTGCTGTTATCCTTGCTTATTGCAAGATTTTTCTCTATAAATTCTGCCGGCCGCAGTATACTGTCAGTCAGATCCGTTATTGATGTAACTGTATAAAAATGGCTTCTCACAAAGTTATAATCTGTAAGCTGCGATTTATCATATACTGCACCGCTCACTGTATTTCTTGAAATAATATTCCGTATATCCGATTCGTTCAATTGCTGGCTGTTGTTAATATTACTGTTCTGCGTGGTATTTCCTGCAATTATACTCTCCTGCGGCTGTGTATCACCAGCATTGCCTGCATTATTATCTGTCTCATTTTTTGTACCGCTATTATCTTCACCATTGTTAAGACCATTTACCAGATTATCTGCTCCAGCATTAATACTTATAACACCACCTGCATCATTGTCTGCAAGCTTTATATAATCATCATTCTGGTTATTAATCACAGCATTGACAGGTACAACATTATTAACCAGCTGTGCCCATATATTATTATCCAGCAGTTGTGGCTTGTCATAAAACAGCATTGCAGGTGACATAAGCCTTAAACAGCCACTAATAAATGTATCCTCTATAAATGCTGTTACCTTCATATTCTTACCTATAAGTGCCAATACAATTACAATAATCACAATTGACAATAATGATGACAGCCTGTGCTTACGCTCCATGCTAATCCTCCATTCTTGTATACAACTTTACTGTACTTTTATATCGAATTTATATCTGATATTTAATTGTATTAATGCTTATTAAGAATATTACCTATTTTATTTAAAAATATCCATCAGCCAAAATATTGTATTTATAACTAATAATTTTACAGTCCGTTCAAAGCTTGTAATTATCCAGATATTCCAGCCTGCTCCAGGTTATTTATAGCTGATGATATTATCGCACTTATATTTTTAATGTCCTGATCTATCGCTTTAGGTGTGACATACATATCCTTCATATTATTGTCTATCCCTGAAAAAAATGCTGCTATCTCATCAGCACTGCAATCACCTATAAGAGGACTTACAAGGTCTGTTACTATTGTCAAAGCATCTATTACTGTTGGAACTCCAATTGCAAGAACTGGTATTCCTATATTCTCATAATTAATTCCAACTCTGTGATTGCCTACTCCTGATCCTGGATTAATGCCCATATCCGACAGCTGTATTGTAGTATTAAGCCTTTCTATATTTCTTGCTGCAAGTGCATCTATTGCAATAATAACTGACGGATTTATCTGCTTTGCAATTCCCTTAATTATATCCGCAGTTTCCATACCTGTATCCCCCATAACTCCCGGTATTATTGAACATACACACAGCCCCGTATCATCATTATCAATATGTCCATTAATATACAGGTTCTTTACAACAAGTGGTCCAAGCGAGTCCGATGTAATATCCCTGTTGCCAAGTCCTGCCACCAAAAGACTTATGTGTCTTTTGGAGCTTATATTTTTCCCACCTGGAAATGGTATTTTATTATCTTGTCTGCTGTTCTTTCCGTTATCTTTAACTTTTTTATTTTTTAACAGCTCACCTATAAGTTCGCTGATATAATTTTTCAGAATTTGGGTGACATTATTGTTATAATCTTCATTCATCTCATTTATCCTTCTTGCCTCTATCGTTATATAAGTGCCCATTGGCTTTCCAATCATTCTCTCACCTGCTTTATTAGTAACCTTCAGGCTTGTAACTTCTATCCCTGTATCCTTATCTTTCTGCTGATTTACAATAATGCCTTTTAACCTGCCGGCTTTTCTTGAAATCTCCTCATTTAATTCTACTGCAAGGTCTGTTCTAATATTATTCTGCATATCTTTAACTCCCATATAATGTTGTATACATATTTAATTCCATACTTTATATGACACCAAGAATCAAAAGGTATTTTGTCCCTGAATTATGACCCTTGCATCATTATTTTTATATGAAAAATCTCTATCATATTGATTTTTCACATCTTATTATTTATAATGTGCAGGAATATTTATTTAATGATAAATATTTTTGTGAATTAATGGTTGACATTATGGACTTTCTACTATAAGATATATGAGTATGTTTACATTAGATCGTCCGTGTCCGGCTTTAATGCGAAACAGATAACTAAGATTATATTAATATTTGGAGGTGTACGGATTGGCTAACATTAAATCTGCTAAGAAGAGAGTAATCACAAGTCAGGTAAGAGCTGATAGAAACAAGGCAATAAAGTCTAAGGTTAAGACTTATATCAAGAAGGTAGACACTGCTGTTGCTGCTGGTGACAAGGCTGCTGCTGAAGCTGCTCTTCCTGTTGCTATAGCTGAGATATCTAAGGCTGCTTCTAAAGGAATCTTCCACAAGAACACAGCTGCTAGAAAAGTATCTCGTATTACTAAGGCTGTTAACACTTTAGCTTAATTATTTTATTTAACATAAAAGACTGGTGCATACCCTCGCACCAGTCTTTTTTATGTAATAGGAAATTGCCTATTATATTTTACGCTGAATATTTAATTATTATAAGCTCTACTCCGAGCTTATCCTGCAATCTTCCCTGCTTTACACGTTCTTCTATATCTGCACATTCATTTAATATATCTTTAACTGTATCTGTTGTAAAATATTTTGCCTGTGAAAGATATTTACCAGCAACAAATGGTGCAACCTTTATAGCCGAAGCTATCTCTTTGCTTGAAAGCCCCCTTGCCGCAAGCTCCTTTGCCTGCAATATTCCATTAAACTGCCTTACTATAAGATATAGTATTCTCATCGGAGGCTCTTTTAATGTAAGCAAATCATAATAAAGCGAAAGTGCTTTTTCTTTATTCTTATTGGCAACCGCCTCAAGCATATCGAATATATGGCTTACAGTCTGTGTTGAACATACCGCCTCAACATCCTGCGGCATAACCATCTTTTTATCACTGCAATAGCTTATAAGCTTGTCTATCTCATTTCTTATAAGCTCCATACTTGCACCAGTCTTATCAAGAAGAAGCTCACATGCTGCCTCACTTATTTTATAATCATTAGAAGCCATCATTCCTGCTATCCACCTTTTAAGCGTTGCTGGTGTCTGATACTGCATTTCACATACATATCCATTAGAACTTACAGCCTTATATACTTTATTTCTCTTATCAACGTCTTTTTCTATAAATATTAATATAAGATAATCCGGCAGTTCCTTAATATAGTCTGCCATTTTATCATTAGCCGTCTTAAAATACCCGCTGTCACTTACTATAACAAGTCGTCTTTCGCTAAAAAATGGTATTGTCTCACATATAGTAATTACATCTTCAGGCTTTGTATTATCTCCTTCAAAATAACTGTAATTAATAGTATCATCACCTATTATCGCCTGTTTCATTCTATCTTTATACTGCTTTTTAAGATATTCTTCCTCACCATATATAAGATATACTTTCTGATATTCGCCTTTTTTAATATTATCATTTAAAGTTTTCATAAGTATAATTGTACCATTTATACTGCATTATTGTAAATATTGATGAACGCTCATTTTGTATCCGTCTGTTCTAATTATTATCTCTCCTAATGTATTTGTAACATACACCTTGCAGTTATTGTCTTCTAACCTTTCAAGCGTTTCACTATGGGGATGCCCGTACCTGTTATTGATACCGCACGATATAAGTGCATACTGCGGCTTAATTGTCTTAAGCAGCTTATCACTTGTAGCATATTTAGAGCCGTGGTGTCCCACCTTTAGAACTGTTATATCAGAAAGCTCATCTTTAATATCTACATTAGCTGCTCTCTCTTTATTAATATCATTAATAAGGCAGTCCTCTGCCCTGCTTTCTGCATCACCAGTCATAAGCATTGAGAAATTTTTATAACTTATGCAATAAACAGCAGAATAATCGTTACTATCCTCATAGTCGTAACCAGCACAAGGATGTATACATTTAATATCCAGCTCTCCTACTGTAAATGTATATCCTCTTACGGCATAACATACATTTATGCCTGCTTTATCAGCCATATCCACAAGCTTCATATATGCCTCTATATTCTCTTTGCCTTTAATATCCGGCATAACAATACTCCCAATAGAAAATGTATCATCACACATCTTAATAAGCTCCATAACTGCACTTATATGGTCATTATCCGTATGGCTTATAAAAATGCAGTCTATATATTTACAGCCCATCGCACGCAATGCAGGATACACCCGGTACTGTCCTGCACTTTTAATATCCGTGCTTCCACCGTCAAACAAAAAATTATGTCTGCCCGAAGCACTTACATATATGCTGTCGCCCTGCCCTACATCTAACATATTAATCTGAAGCCCGTTATAAGGCTTGTAGCGCATATTAAGAACCAATACCACCAGCATAACAGCAATAATGTTGTTAATTGCTTTATTTACCAAGCTATGCATCTTGTAATAATTGTTAAAGTTATATTTAAAGGACGGCTTATTTATAATGATAAATATTATCATTAGCACACTATATACTATAATTATTCCTGCTGGCGGCTGTCCTGTTATTATTCTGAACTGTCCCAACCTTGAATTACGTTCGCACACAAAGTCATAGAAATCAAGAACATAATTACCTGCCCCAGCCGTAAAATACGCAAGCTTAAGCGATATAAAACCAGCAAATGCTGTAATAATTCCCGTTATCATCACCACTGGCATAAGTGGTATTACAATGCAGTTAATAAAAATACTTGTCATGAATACCGAATTATAACTATAAAGCACTGCTGGAAGTGTCGCTAATGTAACCGCAATACTACATAGCAATGCATTAATAATGTACACTATCGACTTTTTTACTATTTTGCCAGTATTGTCCATTCTGCTATTTATAGCTTTTTCATCAGGCATTAATACAGGATATAACTGTGATATACCTATAATTGCCAGAAATGACATTATATATGACATACTATAGACCGTATATGGATTACGCCCAAGTATTAATATTGAAGCAGCTGACAACCCTGTAAGAATATCAAATGTCCTGCCATATACATCTGCAATTATAATAAGCACCAGCATACATACCGCCCTTTTGGCAGATACCGTTTCTCCTGTCATAATAAGGTACATTATAATAACCGCGATTGATATTACAGAAGCTTTCATTATCCCTATATATTTTCTTATTAGCTTATATACAGCCATACCAACTAAAGATATGTGCAGACCGCTTATTGCAAGCAGATGTGCAATTCCATTTTTCTGGTATTCCTCTTTAGTCTTAATATCAAGCTCATATTTATCACCTAACACAATTGATGACATAAGCCCAGCTTTATCTTTATATACCTTTGCATATATACCCTTAATCTTTTGCTTAATTACATACAAAATATATCTTAGCCGGTTATTGTTACTCTCTGTAACTACAACCTTATCTGCATTGCATTTATATGGATAACCCAGCGAAATATAATACATATTAGCGTCAAAACTGCCATAATTTCTTGGCTTATCAAATTCCTTAACATCTCCAGTAACCCGCACTATGTCTCCTGCATTACATTTATTATCATCTGTGTATACAATAATTCCTGTATGAATGTCCGTATTATTAATATACAAAACATTATAACCATCCTTATTCTGCATATTATATATTGTGCCTGTAAATGTTATATCCTCATAACATTTTCCCAGTCTGTCACTTACTATGCCTGTTCTTATTATTGTCACTGGAAATATAAGAAATATAAGATAATAAAGACAGGAATTCTTATTGAATCTTACACATATGCGTAAAACTTCAAATGCCAGAATTCCAACCAATACTATTACAGGCACTGCACTCCAATGCAGCTTTTCCCTGTAACAATATGTAGATATTACTGCGGCTATAAGCTGAGTTACAGCCGCACTTAATAATGGTCTTTTCAAATAACTAACCTTTTGTTCCTTTCCGGAACGCTTATTCAACTATACCCGAATTAAATTTGTACAGCCTGTCAAGGCTTATACTATCCCTGAACGTATTCGTATAATCTCCGTTAATGAATATTTTAACAGACTCTATGCTGTCAAGGGCACATAATGAATTAACTATTGAATATATCTCAACATACGAACTCACATTAACAAGCTCGTCACGGAACTCCTCGCTAAGATTAACATAGCACACCTTTTCTACAACAGACACGCCAAGAAGCTTGACGTCCTTTGGCAGTGAAGTGTATGCTCCTGCGGCTGTAGGTCCGCTTATAAGCCTCTGCACAATCATTCTTTCTATTGGCATATTCTTATTATAAGCAAGCATTTCCTTGACTTTAACAAGCTTTGTACCTGTATAATCTGCATAATACAACTGTACATTACGCCAGTCCATTTCTCCAAATGCACTGTCTGATTCCGTAAAATCTGTCTTTTTTAATGCACCTATAACTGTACCGTCCTCATACAAAGCTTCCTTGCCATCAACATAAAAATGTACATACAATACATCATCTATCTGCGTAAGCATTTTTACTACCGCTGCTCTGAATAACAGTTCAACCTGCGTACTCATCTGCTTATATGAAGATGAATAATTAAGTGCAATCGCTTTTCCATCAAGCATAACATCTAACAACGTAACATTATCAGGCTTTATTACATACTCATTCTTATCAGCAGGCTTAACATTCATCTTATCAAGAAGCTGTCTTGCTATATCTTCTATAGAAGTGTCAATGTCAATATTATAATTCTGTTCTATAAGCTTGTCCTTTGAACTGTTCGTATAATAAACCGTATACTGCCTGCCCCTGTTCTGTGAAGAACACGCCGTCAGCTCTACAGCCATACAACAGCATAATAATATAACCACCAGCTTATTAATCAATAGTCTAATTCTCATTCTTATCCTCATCATTTGACTCCACGTAATTAAGCGGTATTCTGAAAGTAAATGTTGTTCCCATTCCCTCCTCACTATACAGCTTAATTGTTCCATGGTGCATTAATATAATATTCTTAACTATAGAAAGTCCAAGACCTGTTCCACCTGTCTGCCTTGACCTTGCCTTGTCAACCCTGTAAAATCTCTCAAAAACCCTGCTCTGGCTCTCTTTAGGTATTCCAATTCCAGAATCTTCAACCCTTACAAAAAAGAACTGATGATCTGCATTAAGTGAAACATGCACCCAGCCGTCCATATCATTATATTTGATAGCATTTTCAACAAGATTAGATATTACCTGTGTTATCTTAACCTCATCAATCTGTGCCACAACCGGTCTGAAACTCTCAAATAACAATTCTATATTCTTCTTTTGTGCAAGCGGCTTTAACCGCTTTAACACAAGCTCTAACAGCTCATTAAGATTAACTGATGAAATATTAAGGGTAGCTGAAGCTTTATCAAGCCTTACCATACATAAAAGATCCTCAATAATCTTATTCTCCCTGTCAATTTCACTTACAATATCAACCATAAATTCCTTATATACTTCCACAGGAACATCTTCCTGCGTATTAAGCGAATCGGCAAGAACCTTAATTGAAGTTATAGGTGTCTTTAACTCGTGTGATACATTTGACACGAACTCAGACCTTGAATTATCAAGTTCACTGTTCTTGTCCATAATACTGTTAAAATGCTTTGCAAACTGTCTAAGTTCTGTAGAACCTTTAACGTCCATTCTCTTGTCTATATATCCAAAATCAACTTCTTCAACAATATGAAGTGCTTTCTTATACGGCTTAAAATAAAAATATGTCACAATAATCGAAACAACAAGAATAATAGTAATTATCACAAATTCAATAACCCATATCCTGTCAAAAGCATTCCCTGCTATCTGGCTTATATCTGATATATCAAGATTAACTACTAGAACAGCTATAAGCTGTCCCTCGCTGTTGTATACAGGAGAAGCTGCTTCTATATTGCCGGTCTTTTTGCTGTAATCAGTTATTGTCTTAGGACTGTCATACACAGTTATAACCTTGGAATTAATCATAGTCTTTCCAGTGTCAACAGCATATGTATCCACGCTTATGTTATATTTCTTATCTACAAGCCTTATTCTTATTGCATTAAGCGATGAATAATTCATAAGATTTTCATACACCCCATCATTATGTGCTTCATCAATGCTTCCGTACTTTGTAAATTCAGCCGCAATAAGCACAGCCTCATTATTAACGTATGCTTTCCTTGCTTCAACAAGTGATGTCGTATATGAATATTTAACAGCCTTGACTGCTGAGATTGTCGATATAATAGACATTACTGCTATTATAAATACGAGTCTGAATCTTGTGCTTAAGAAAAAACTTAATATATCTGTTATTAATTTCTTATGATTCATCCTGGATTTAGCCGATTGTCCCCGCGTTCCTTTATTAATATTAAACATTAAAATAATAACCTACTCCCCACTTAGTATGAACATACTTAGGTTCACTTGAATTATCTTCTATCTTCTCTCTTAATCTTCTTATATGAACATCTACTGTACGTCCATCACCCGGGTAATCCGCTCCCCACACTGTCTTTAAAAGTACATCTCTGCTATATACTCTGTTAGGATTAAATGCAAGCAACTCTAAAAGGTCAAATTCCTTAGCTGTAAGGTAAATCTCTTTGCCTCTGATAAAAAGACTTCTGCTGTCACAGTCAATTCTCATATCCCCGATATTTAATACATTACTCTTAGCCTGTTCTTTCTCAGGCTTATTATTTCTTCTTAAGATTGCTTTCATTCTTGCTTTAACTTCAAGAATATTAAATGGCTTTGTTATATAATCATCCGCACCATATTCAAGTCCCATAATCTTATCCATATCATCGCCCTTGGCCGTAAGCATAATTATAGGAACATTAGAGAACTCTCTTATCTGCTGGCATACCTCAAGTCCATTCATCTTAGGAAGCATTATATCCAGAAGTATTATATCGTAATCATTGTTCTTCGCCATATCAAGTGCTTCTTCACCATCATAGGCACAGTCAACCACACTGTAGTCCTGTATAAGGCTGAATTTAATTCCTTTAACAATCATCTTTTCATCATCAACAACTAATACTTTACCCGCCATCTTTAATAATTACTCCTTGTTCAAACACATATATAATCTTTTATCTTGTTAAATGCTGCATCTTTTATTCCTGATACATTCTTTATATCTTCTATCCTTTTAAAAGCACCATGCTTTTCCCTATAACTTATTATATCTAATGCCCTCGCCTCACCTATGCCGGATAACTGCATAAGTTCAGACTTGGAAGCTTTATTAATATCAATAAGATTACTACTGCCTGCTCCCCCTGTGTTACTACCATAACTTTCGCTATTACCGTCTGAATTCTCTGTATTACTGCCCGATATTCCCGTGGCATTAGGATTACAGCCGTTGTTCATTTCATCTGTCAGGCTTATATCATCGTAAGCATATGGGATATATATTTTATCTCCATCCTTTAACTGCATTGCAAGATTAACTCTGGTGCCGTCTGCCTCATCAATAAGACCTCCGCAAAGTTCCACCGCCTGATACAGTCTCATATCTGCACCACCACTGACAACTCCTGCATTAACAACTGCACCACATATATATACATATATCTTACTGTTATTCTCATCCAGTCCGTCATTGCCTGCTTCGCTACCATTAATACCATTACTATTGTTAACATCAGCAGCACCGCCGCTGGTAACTCCACCGATAATACTCTTGCTATCACTTTCCTTATCTGAAATATTATCTTTATTAATTATAACACTGCCATCTTCTTTGGTTGGGTTTATATAAAATATGCCTGCAATTATAATAATTAATACTAATACAACTGTTTTAATAATATATCTACGCTTTTTATATAATTTAATCAAGTCCATGTATACTCCTTATATCTATAATACATTATTATAAGATATAAAGTTCCCTTCGCATACATTTTTATTGTACCTAATTAATATCCATATTACAAGCAAAACCTCAAATATTACTATATAAATTACTGTACAAATAATCATTATAATTACCGTATATCATTTACATAAAATACCGTTTTTGGTAAAATGTAAACATTATTATCCATAGGGGGAAGCAAATTTGAACCAACAGACTAAACATCGACACAAATTCAGTTTATTTGACGAACAGACAGGTAATATTCCGTGTGGAAATATCGTATATATAATTGCATTTTTTATTCCAGTTATAATATTTACAGCCTTGTATTTTGCAAGGGAAATATTTCCATTCGGCAATAACTGTTATCTGCGTTCTGATATGTATCACCAGTACGCTCCATTTTTCTCTGAGCTATGGTATAAAATCCGCAACGCAGAAAGCCTTACTTATAGCTGGGATATCGGTATGGGAACTAATTTCACATCTTTATATGCGTACTATCTGGCAAGCCCTGCTAACTGGATTATTGTATTATTCCCACAGAAATATATGATTGAGATTATGAATACTCTCATAATCCTTAAGTTATCTTTATCAAGCGTTTCTATGACCCACTATATAAGCAGGCATTTTTCCAACAAGAATATATGTATAGCTTTATTCGGGTTATTCTACGCATTTTCCGGATATGTAGCTGCTTATAGCTGGAACATTATGTGGCTTGACTGTCTTATACTTGTTCCTCTTATTATGCTTGGCCTTGAAAGACTTGTTAATGAAGATAAATGCTTTCTATACTGCATAAGTCTTGGATTATGTATATTCACTAACTACTATATTGCAATTATGGTATGTTTATCAGTTGTTCTTTATTTTATTGTGCTTGTAACTGCCTACAAAAAAGAACGTACTTTCAAGAATTATTTTAAGACATTTCTAAAATTTGCATTTTACTCACTGATTGCCGGTGGGCTTGCGGCATGCCTTTTACTGCCTGAGTTCTACACATTTTCTTTATCAGCTTCAAGTGACATTGCATTTCCTAAGAAATTAAGTCTTTATTTCAGCATATTAAATATGCTCACTAGACAATTAATAAATGTTCCTGTCCACCTTGGACTTGAACACTACCCTAACATATACTGCGGCGTTGCTGTATTCCTTCTTTATCCTCTCTATGTTATGGACAAAGACATCAATTTATGCGAAAAGATAGGCAAATCCGTATTACTGCTTGTCTTCCTTACAGCATTTAACCTTAATATACCTAATTTTATATGGCACGGATTTCATTATCCTAACAGCCTGCCTTGCAGACAATCATTTATATACATTTTCTTCCTGCTTACAATGTGTTATGAGGCATTAAGCCATATAAAGCGGATGACAAGCAGACAGTTAGGAATTGCCGTATGGATAAGCTTAGGACTTCTTGTGCTTATTGAACAGGTATTTGCAGTTGATGAAACTTATGATTTTAAGGCAATTTACTTAAGCGGTGCTTTTATTCTTGTGTATGCAGGACTTATGATTGTCTATAACAAGACCAACTGGAAGCTGCCTGTAACAGTATTTCTTGCATTTATAGTCTGTATAATAGAATGTACTATCAATATGGATTCAACAGGAATTGGAACTACTAACAGAACCTCTTATCTTTTAGATTATGATGCTATTAAATCTGTGACACAGACCGTAAGAGATGAAGATACATCATTTTACCGAATGGATAAGAAGTTTGGTGCGCGTTCAAAAAATGACGGAGCTTGGCATAATTACCACTCAATATCAACATTTTCATCAACTTCAAGTGCTGGAATGTCAGAATTGTTCGGAAAGCTTGGCTTTGAACATTCAATGAATGCCTATGGCTACAATGGTGCTACACTTGTTACAGAAAGCTTATTCTCGGTTAAATATACAATTACCAACCGTATACTTACAAGCAGTTCTCTTCGCGAGTATTACGTTGGAGATGACGGCGAATTCGTCTATGAGAATAAATATACACTTCCACTTGGATTTATAACCTATAATAATGCAGGCGAATGGAATCCATCAGAAGCCAATGGAACAGGAATTGAGAACCAGAACTCGCTTATACAGACACTTACAGGCATTGCCAATGTATTTACACTTACTTATGAAAATGCCACCGACTCAAGCTTTGAAGTTAAGCCTGTAAAAGCAGGACATCTGTATATGGTTGTAAGAAATACGACCTGCGACAACGTAACTGCCACTATTAACAATTCTGAATATACTTATTCAGGACTTAAAAATGGCAATCACATAATTGACCTAGGCTACGCCGTTCCAGCAGATACCGTTGTCATATCTGGCGATTCAGCAATGAATGCCAGCGTGTATACACTTGAAACTTCAAGATTTACAGAAGCTTACAATATATTAAATGGCAGTTCCCTTTCTATCACTTCATTTAAAGACACCAAGATAAAGGGAACTATAACAGCTAATAAAGCCGCAACCCTTATATTCTCCATTCCTTACGATAAAGGCTGGAAGGTATATATTGATGGCAGAAAAGTAGAGACCTCTGCCCTTTATGATGCTCTCTTAAGCGTACAGATAAGTGAGGGCAGCCACGAAATAACATTAAAATATACACCTGTGAACCTTATTAAGGGTTGCTTAATTACAGCATTATGTATTATTATATTAATCGGTATTTATATATTAAAGAAGAAAAATATAACAATAAATATATTAAAAACCGCCAGTACAAATAAAGCTGTTGAAGCTGATGATACTTACAACGCATTATCTGATGATTTAGCTGATAATACTCTCACAGATTTAGATGTTTCATCTGCTATGGATATAAATATCGTGGGTGATAATGATATAAATATGCTAGATAGTCTTGATGACTTCGACAATCTTGACAGTGATGAGATTAATTCATCAGAAGAATAATCAGGCATTCTATTAACAATTAATTATAAGCACTAACGAAGTGCAGGAAAGAGGTACAATATGAAACTTTGGGGCGGACGCTTCACTAAAGAAACTAATGAGCTTGTTAATAATTTTAACGCTTCTATCTCCTTTGACCAGAAGTTCTACAAGCAGGATATTCAGGGAAGCATTGCACACGCTACAATGCTTGCTGCTCAGGGTATTATCTCAGAAGATGAAGGAAAGCAGATTACTGACGGCTTAAAAGGTATTCTTTCTGACATAGAATCTGGAAAGCTTGAAATCACTGATGAATATGAAGATATTCACACATTTATGGAAGCTACTCTTATTGAGCGTATCGGTGATGCAGGAAAGAAGCTTCACACAGGCAGAAGCCGTAATGACCAGGTTGCACTTGATATGCGACTTTATACACGCGATGAAGTTAAAAATGTTGATGAAGAAGTAAGAGAACTTATGGAAGTTATCTTAAGAATAATCAAAGAAAATGTTGACACTTATATGCCAGGCTTTACTCATCTTCAGAAAGCACAGCCTGTAACTGTTGCTCATCATTTTTCTGCTTACTTTGAAATGTTCAGACGTGACAGAAGCCGACTTCACGATATATATAACAGAATGAACTACTGCCCTCTTGGTGCTGGTGCTCTTGCAGGAACTACATATCCCCTTAACAGAGAGATGACAGCCGAGCTTCTTGGATTTGCTGGTCCTACTCTTAATAGTATGGACTCTGTATCAGACAGAGATTATGTTATTGAATTCTTAAGTGCACTCTCTACTATTATGATGCATTTAAGCAGATTTTCTGAAGAAATATGTATATGGAATTCTAACGAATACAAATTCATCGAATTAGATGATGCTTTCAGTACAGGTTCAAGCATTATGCCACAGAAGAAGAACCCTGATATAGCTGAGCTTGTCCGTGGTAAGACTGGACGTGTATATGGCGCTCTTATGAGTATCCTCACAACTATGAAGGGAATTCCTCTTGCCTATAATAAAGATATGCAGGAAGATAAAGAGCTTACATTTGATGCTATAGATACTGTTAAGGGCTGTGTAAGCTTATTCAAGGGTATGATTGATACTATGAAATTCAATGATACACGTATGGAAGACTCAGCTAAAAAAGGCTTCACTAATGCTACTGATGCCGCTGACTACCTTGTTAAGAAAGGGGTTCCTTTCAGGGATGCACATGGTATTGTAGGACAGCTTGTTCTTATGTGTATTGACAAGGGTATTGCACTTGATGACCTTTCACTTGATGAATACAAGAAGATAAGTCCTGTATTTGAAGAAGATGTATACGAAGCTATCAGCTTAAAGACCTGCGTTGAAAAACGTCTTACTCTCGGAGCACCTGGCCCTGATGTTATGAATAAAGTTATCGGACTTTATGATGAATATATGAAGGACAACCAGAAATTATAAAATATACCACTATAAAATATACTCACTTAAAGCTTATTTAAAATAAAACATAAATAACTACAGTTCAGAATTAATAAACAAACATAATAATATAAAAGTCCCTGTCATTATTGATATATACAAAAGCTCTTAGTATACACCAATAATGACAGGGTATTTTTAAAATGTAAACTTCTCAACCTTACCAGCTTTACTATCATAAGTTGATGTAAGATAATCAAATCTATATCTTGCTTCACCGTGCATAGGAACAGTAAATGTCAAAGTCTTATCCCAATCCATTCCACGTCTTATCATCTTTTTCTTTTCTGAATGTAACAACAAATGCTCCTTTAATCTGCATAGATGTTGCCATATAATCATAAGTGACTAACTCCCAGCCGTCAGCTGCTCTCTCATTAATCAGATTGTCTAACATAGCAATATCATTAGCATCTGCCTTATCTGAAAGCCATTTAGTGCCAACCGTTAAAATCTCTGTTTTGTATGTATACATATACTCCTCCTTTATTAGATACTATCTTAACTTTATATATTATTATATTATATTATATTGATTTCTTTTTTACAATTTGTAATTTATAACCTAAAGCCTCAAGTATATGACTAAATGTGCGTATTGTTGGAATACTTTTCTTTTTCTCAATTCTGGAAATATCCTGCTGTTTGTTTCCTGTCAATGCAGCTAATTATTTTTGCGTAATATTTTCCTCTTACTTTATTAGAGCACAACATAAATGTTGTATTGTCAAATATAAAATTATATATTTTTATTCAACAATTGCATCTGACCTTATTACATATTCATCTTCTCCCTTATAATTAAATGTCAGTTTAATACCACCTGACATTATCAAACTTCTTTACATTGAACATTTTAATACAATCAGATAAGTCTTATTATAGTCTCAAGTTAATTAAGTTACTGCTATGTAATATATTTGTAGTTCTGGCAGAGCATTTTAACAATTTAACAAAAAGCATTTAAATATAAAGAAATGAGGTTAATAATTATGACAACTACTTCTCAGTATGAATTAAACAAAGGACTTGCACAGATGTTAAAGGGCGGAGTTATTATGGACGTAACAACTCCTGAACAGGCTAAGATTGCTGAGGCGGCTGGTGCCTGTGCTGTTATGGCACTTGAAAGAATACCTGCTGACATCAGAGCCGCTGGCGGTGTATCACGTATGAGTGACCCTAAGATGATTAAAGGAATTCAGGAAGCTGTAAGTATCCCTGTTATGGCTAAGTGCCGTATCGGTCATTTTGTTGAAGCCCAGATTTTACAGGCTATTGAGATTGATTATATTGATGAATCAGAAGTACTTTCTCCTGCTGATGACATTTATCATATTGATAAGACACAGTTCAATGTACCATTTGTATGCGGTGCAAGGGACTTAGGCGAAGCTTTAAGAAGAATTAACGAAGGGGCTTCTATGATTAGAACTAAGGGTGAACCTGGTACTGGTGATGTTGTTCAGGCTGTACGCCATATGAGAAAAATGAATTCTGAAATCCGCAAGATTACATCTATGCAGAAAGATGAACTCTTTGAGGAAGCTAAGCAGTTACAGGTTCCTTACGACCTTGTACTTTATGTGCACGATAATGGAAAGCTTCCTGTTGTTAACTTTGCCGCTGGTGGTGTTGCAACCCCTGCTGATGCTGCTCTTATGATGCAGCTTGGTGCTGATGGTGTGTTCGTAGGTTCTGGTATATTCAAGTCTGGCAATCCTGCAAAACGTGCTTCTGCTATCGTTCAGGCTGTTACTAACTATCAGGATGCAGCACTTATTGCCAAGTTATCAGAAGACCTTGGCGAAGCTATGGTAGGTATCAATCCTAGTGAAATACAGATAATTATGGAAGAACGTGGACGTTAATAATATAATCGCACATAGAAATGAGGCTTACTATGAAGATAGGTGTACTTGCTGTCCAAGGTGCTTTTATTGAACACGAGCATATGATTGAAGAAATCGGACATACAGCAATAGAAATAAGACAACGGGATGATTTAGAGGGATTAGACGGTCTGATACTGCCTGGCGGTGAAAGTACTGTTCAGGGACAGTTACTTAACAAGCTTGATATGATGAAGGACATTAAGAATATGATTAGTAATGGTCTTCCAACACTTGCAACCTGTGCTGGACTTATACTTCTCTCTGAACATATAGCAGACGATGACACAGTCCATATAGGAACGCTTCCTGTCACCATTAAACGTAACGCTTACGGAAGACAGCTTTCAAGCTTTGTAACTAACGCTGATATTAAGCATATCGGCAATTATCCTATGACATTTATAAGAGCACCTTATATCGAAAATGTCAGCGATGGTGTTGAAGTGCTTGCAAGTGTTGATAATCATATCGTTGCCGCTAAATACAATAATCAGATTGGACTTTCTTTCCACCCTGAATTAACAGGCGACACACGCATACACGAATATTTCTTATCAACTATAAAATAGCTTTATTCAAAAATAAAAATCAGGACAATGCAGCAGAATACGCCACGCTGTATTGTCCTGATTTTATTACGCTTATATAGCGTTGAAATGTTATTTATATACGATGAATAGCAAAATTATAATTTACACTCTGACTTTTATGCCTTTTGTGTCTCTATGTGCCATTTTCATCTTAGCAAAGTCTATCTTCTTTCCTTTATATTCCATCGTGAATTCCATTCCGTCATCCATAATGAATATATCTTCTATATAATCGTCTTTGCCAAGCTTAATACCTCTGACACCTACTGCACTCTTCTTCTTAACTGGTATTTCAGAAAGAGGGAACTTTAAGAACACACCATTAGCTGTCTGTACAATTACATTTTTATTACTTACAATTTCTTCAACTTCACTTCTGCTGCCATCAAGATTAAACTTAGAAAGCGTTTCAACCTGAACGTCAGCCTTTTCAATGCTTACTATCTTGTCATCATCCTGAAGCTTTGTCGAAGCTACCGTTCTCTTGGCTACATCAAATTCTGCCGTGTCAACTATCTTCATCATGCCCTGACTTGTAACAAAGAGCAGCTTCTGATTTTTGATAGTTTCATATGCACACAGGTATATAATAAGCTCACCGCTGCTGTCATAATTTCCAAGATTATCTATTGGAGTACCTTTGTCCCTGAACTTAGTGAGGAAAGGAATATCCTTTACTTTAATCTGGTGAAGCTGTCCGTTATCCGTAAATATACATATTTTATCAGTATTCATACAGGTAAATACATACTTAAAATCGTTGTAGATAGCTTCCTTATTACGTTCATAAGAAGCTGTATCTATAGTCTTTGCATAGCCAAATCTATCCATAATAAATACAACTTCCTGTGCTGGAACTTCTTTTTCAACAAATACTGCAACCTTTGCATCAGTTATTACGGTCTTTCGTTCAACACCATATTCCTTCTTAATTCTTACAAGGTCGTCCTTTATTACTTTTGCCATAGCCTTCTTACTGCCAAGTATCTTTTCATACTTTGCAATCTTTGAAAGACATTCGTCATATTCCTTCTGGAGTGCAAGTATCTCAAGACCTATAAGCTTGTACAGGCGCATTTCAAGTATGGCTGAAGCCTGCTTTTCTGTAAAATCAAGCTTAGCCGCCTGATTCTTAGAAGCTTCTGACTTGAATTTGATATTATCAACATTACCATTAATAAGGCAGTCTTTTGCCATTTTAAGATTAGAGCTTCCACGAAGAATTTCTATTATAAGATCGATTATATCGCAGGCTCTTATAAGTCCTTCTTTAATCTCCTTATTGGCAAGCTCCTTATTAAGAAGTGTTGTGTATTTTCTTGTATTTATCTCATACTGGAAGTCAATATGATGCTTTATTATCTGGCGTAACCCAAGAATTTCCGGTCGGCCGTCAACTATAGCAAGCATATTTACACCAAATGTATCTTCAAGCTTAGTCTTCTTATATAAAAGGTTCTTAAGATTTTCAATATCTGTGTTCTTCTTTAATTCAAGAACTATTCTTATACCTTCTTTTGATGACTCATTTGACACATCAACAATATCAGTTGTCTTCTTGGTTTCAACCAAATCCACTATATCTGATATGAACTTTCCAATATTAGCACCTATCATTGTATAAGGAATTTCTGTTATTACAAGCCTGTCCTTCTCGCCTTTTCTTGCCGCTGGCTCATATACAACCTTTCCTCTTAACTTTATCTTTCCTGTACCAGTCTCATATATGCCTGCAAGCTCTGACTTATTAATAACAAGTCCACCTGTAGGAAAGTCAGGTCCGGGTATATACTGCATAAGCTCAGTTGTAGTTATATCTTCATTATCCATATATGCGCATACTGCATCGACAACTTCTGAAAGATTATGTGTTGGAATATTAGTTGTCATACCAACTGCGATACCGTCAGCACCATTTACCAACAGATTAGGTATTCTTACCGGAAGAACTGCTGGTTCTTTCTCTGTTTCATCAAAGTTAGGCACAAAATCAACTACATCTTTATCCAAGTCTGATAAATATACATCCTGTGTGAACTTCTTAAGCTTGGCTTCTGTATATCGCATAGCCGCAGCACCGTCACCTTCTATAGAACCAAAATTGCCGTGACCGTCAACAAGTGCCATTCCCTTTTTAAAATCCTGTGAAAGCACAACAAGTGTTTCATATATAGAACTGTCGCCGTGTGGATGATATTTACCCATTGCATCACCTACGATACGCGCTGACTTTCTATGAGGTTTATCATAATTTAAACCAAGCTGATCCATAGCATACAGCACTCTTCTTTGTACTGGCTTAAGTCCATCCCTTACATCCGGAAGTGCTCTTGCTGTTATAACACTCATTGAGTAATCTATATAGGACTTCTGCATCAGCTCAGAATATTCAGTTTTAATAATATTCTCTGCCATTATTATCTCCGTATAATACTTTTATTAATATATATCATAATACCAGGGTCAAAAGGTCTAAACCCATATGAGCTTGCTCATATGTGGGTGAATGACCTTGGGACCCGCCCCAATATGAGCATAAAAGTGGGATGATAGTCCCACGATATGCGAATATTGGGGAGGATTGTGGGAGTGCGTAGCACGGAACAATCCGTAGGTATCATAGTTGGGGGCTTTTGACCCCAACATCATATCATTTTTATGCATCAATCTCCGCTTCATTAGCGTGTGCATGTATAAATGCTCTTCTTGGTGGCACATCACTTCCCATAAGCATAGAAGTAACCTCTGTTGCCATTCTTGCATCCTCTATCTCTACCTGCTTTAATATTCTTGTCTCTGGATTAAGTGTAGTTTCCCATAACTGTTCAGGGTCCATCTCGCCAAGCCCCTTATATCTTTGCAGAGTAAATGTTCCACTTGCGTGAAGCTCTTTATACCTTTCCAGTGCTTTATCATCATAAAGATACTGTACTGTCCTGCTCTTATCTACCTTCGTCTTAGTTCCTTCTGCCTTCTTAGAAGCTTTGTCTGCCTTAGGTACTTTCTTAAGTTCAGCCCTGTAAAGCGGTGGTGTAGCTATGTACACATGTCCCTGATTAATAAGTTCAGGCATAAATCTATAGAAAAATGTAAGCAGAAGTGTATCAATATGTGCACCATCAACATCGGCATCTGTCATAATGATAATCTTATCGTATCTTAACTTGCTTATATCAAAATCATTGCCGTAACCTTCAAGGAAGCCACAGCCAAATGAGTTAATCATAGTCTTAATCTCGGCATTAGCAAGCACCTTATCAATAGAAGCCTTCTCTACATTAAGTATCTTACCTCTTATTGGAAGTATAGCCTGAGTACGTCTGTTTCTTGCTGTCTTGGCTGAACCACCCGCAGAATCTCCCTCGACTATAAACACCTCACATTCCTCTGACTTCTTGCTCTCACAGTTAGCAAGCTTACCATTGGAATCTATTGAGAACTTAGACTTAGATAAAAGATTAGTCTTCGTTCTCTCCTCTGCCTTTCTTATCTTTGCAGACTTTTCGGCACAGGCTATTACTGACTTTAACTGTTCAAGATTTCTATCAAAATATAACTGTACCTCATCACTTGTAACCGCACTTACAACTGTTCCCGCATCCGGATTATCAAGCTTAGTCTTAGTCTGGCCTTCAAATCTTGGTGCAGGGTGCTTGATAGCCACAATTGCTGTCATACCATTTCTTACATCAAGACCGGTAAAGTTATTATCCTTTTCTTTAAGAACACCTAACTCCCTTGCATACTGATTAATAATCATAGTGAACTTAGACTTAAATCCTGTAATATGAGTTCCCCCCTCCTGAGTGTATATGTTATTACAAAAACCAAGAATATTTTCCTCAAACTCATTAACATACTGGAAAGCACACTCTACCTCTATGCCGTCTTCACTCTTCTTAAAATAGATAATATCCGTCACAGCTTCCTTGCCGTTGTTAAGTTCCTTTACATATGCCTTGATACCATCTGGTTCTGAATATGTAATCTTTTCCTCGCTTCCACTTCTCTTATCCTCAAAATGTATTGTAAGTCCCGGATTAAGATAAGTTGTCTCGTGCATTCTGCTCTTTATTGCATCTGACTTAAATCTTGTCTTTTCAAATATCTCACCATCAGGAAGAAATGTTACTTTAGTTCCTGTATCATTCTTTCTGCATGTTCCCACTTTTTCAAGTGGTGCTACTGCCTTTCCTCTTTCATAACGCTGCCTGTATACACCACCATCAACCTTTATCTCTACTTCAAGCCAAACTGAGAGTGCATTAACTACTGACGCACCTACACCATGAAGTCCGCCTGATATCTTATACCCGCCATCACCGAACTTACCACCTGCGTGAAGCACTGTAAATACTACCTCAACTGCAGGTATGCCTGCCTTTGGATGAATTCCTATAGGAATACCTCGTCCATTATCTATAATAGTAGCAGTTCCATCATTATTAAGGGTTACTGTAATCTCGCTACAGTAACCCGCAAGGTGTTCATCAACTGCATTATCAGCTATCTCATATATAAGGTGGTTAAGTCCTTTAGTTCCAACACTTCCTATATACATTCCTGGTCTTTTTCTTACAGCTTCAAGACCTTCAAGAATTGATATACTATTTGCATCATATTTTGCTGCCATTATATTCTACACTCCTGTACTACTCTAATTAATTGTTATTGAATTAAATAAATCCTCAAATCTTACATTAAAAGATGGTGCAGAAGAAACTTTTAACTTATTCCATTCATCTTTGTTAATTTCAACATACTTTGAAGACTCATATTGTTCAAATTTATCATTAAATGCCTCTAACTTCTTCTTTTCAAGAATTGATGACTTATTAACCTCTGTCTTCGCTTTATCATTATCTGACGTACATCTTATTATATAAAATCTTCCGTCAGCTTCTACGATTCCGCTTGTCTGGCCTGTTGAAAGTGAATAAGCTGTATCTTCAAATGCTTTAGCCATCTCGCCTCTTCTAAGTTCATATTCATATTCGCCGTCAGCATTATATTTCTTGGCAATTGCAAAGAATGAATTGCCCTCATTTAATTCTGCATAAGCTTTGTCAATTTCTTCCTTTGAGTCTGTTACAATATATTGTATATTTATTACTCTTGCATCATCTGAACTCACTTCAATATCCATAAGTGAAGTTACATCATTGTAAAGCTTTGAAGCGATTGCAAATTCAGTAAACATCTGATTAACCTTATCCTCTGTGATATCATACTGGCTCTTCTGTTCTTCTGTAAGACCATCAAAATACTGTTCTGCTGCCTTAGCTGTTTCATTCTTTTCTTCTCTTCCAAGAACTACTCCTCTTTCTTTAGCCATAGAATTCATACATCTTACTCTTATAAGCTTTACTCTTATCTGTTCTTTTATATATTCCTCAAACGGCTGTCCGTCAATATCTTCTGTCCATATACTGCTTCCAAACATATCTTCATATTGTTTCTTAGCATCTGACATTAATACTTCTGCCTCAAATGTATAAGTCTTCTGTCCATCAACCTTCATAACAACAGATTTTCCCATACCAGTTGAAATATATAATAAATTACCATTAAAGAACTTCATAAATACTAATACCGCAGCCACAGCTACAATAATGATAAGTGCTGTTATTAATCTTTTCTTATTTCTTTTCATAACTTCTCCATTCTGGTTATTTGTGATAAGGTTCATTCTTCATAATTCTGTAGCTTCTATATATCTGTTCAAGAAGAATTACTCTCATAAGCTGATGTGGAAATGTCATAGGCGAAAAACTAAGCTTGAAATCAGCCCTGTCAAGAACCCTTTTATCAAGCCCTAATGAACCTCCTATAACAAAGACAATATCACTCTTTCCTGATATTCCAAGATTATCTATTTTCTGTGATAACTGTACAGAATCAAGCATTTTACCATCAATTGCCAGAGCTATCACATATGCTTCATCTTTTATGCACGAAAGAAGTCTTTCTCCCTCTTTAGCCTTTATTATATCATTAACAGTATCACTTGCATTATCAGGTGTCTTCTCATCTGCCACCTCTTTTACCTCAAGCTTGCAGTATCTTGACAACCTTTTACTGTACTCATCTATTGCCTGACAATAGAACTTTTCCTTTACTTTGCCTACACAGCATATTGTTATTCTCATATCAGCCCAACTATGCCTCTACGAAGAAATATCCGCCGTTATTATCAAGCTTGAACACTTCAAGCTGTTCCTCAAGCTCTGCATCAGAAAGTTCTGATACATCCATTCCCTCATCGTCCATAATCTGTCTTAATTCTTTAATATTACTGCAATACTGTGCAAAGCATTCCTCAAGAAAATCTTCTGCCTCCTCTAAATCATATACAACCGGCTCATCAAAAAGCTTCTTCTGATCTCTTAAAAATACCTTTGCACATTCTTTCATATGTTTTTCCATAATAATACTCCTCATTTCTACAAACATTATCTTATATATTAAACTCTTTTCTTAGTGTGCCTTCAACCCATTCAGTTGTGTCATATGCATATTTCTTGATATCCTCACATGCTGTATCCATAACATACGCATATTTTACTGACTTAAGCATATCAATATCATTATAATTGTCGCCAAATGCCATACATTCATCTTCTGACAATCCAAAGTACTGCTGAAGCTGATGCATTGCTTTTCCTTTGGTAACGCTGCTCTCCATAAAATCAAGATATAAATCTCCTGAAACTGTAATTGAAGCTTTGCCATTCCATTTGCTAAAGAAATGTTCCTTGGAATTATCAATTCCGCTAAAATCACATACCGCAATCTTTAATATATCTTCATCTACATCTGTGAATTTATCAATAAGCGTAGTCTTATAATTAACAACCTTGGTCATTCTATAATGATATTCTTCTGTCTTAGGCTTGATATATGCTGTATGCTGGCCTGATATAAGCACCTCGCAATCAGGCTGTTCATATACATCTTCTATTATCTCAAGAGCAAGCTTTCTATCCATTGGTGTCTTGGCAATAACCTCACCCTTATATTCACATAATGCTCCATTCTCAGCAATGTATACAAGCTTATCGCTTACAGGCTCAAAAAGCCTTTTCAGGCTTACTATCTGTCTTCCGCTGGCAGGTGCAAAGTACATTCCTTTATTAACAAGCTGTTCAATCGCTTTAATTGTAGATGGTTCTACACTCTGGGCACCTTTTCTTAGTATTGTACCATCAAGATCACTTGCAATTAATTTAACCATAACTTTAACTCCTGATATACCCTTGCAACCGGAAGTCCGACAACATTATTATAGTCACCGTCTATCTTTCCAATAAATGCTGCAAATCTCCCCTGAATTCCGTAAGCCCCTGCTTTATCCATTGGCTCACCTGTACTTATATATTCTCTTATCTCATTATCACTAATATCATTACAGTATACATCTGTCTTTTCTGCAAAGTTACTTACAACATTATTATTCTTGATAAGTGTAACACCTGTATACACCTGATGACAATCACCAGCCAGTTCCTTAAGTATATCAAAAGCATTTCCCGTATCCTTAGGCTTTGTAAGAATATGTCCTTTATGGCTTACGATTGTATCTGCACCTATAACTACAACATCTTCATTCCTGTAATCGTCATCATCTTTTACCATATCCCATACAGCCTGTGCCTTAATCCTTGATAGATATTTCACATATTCATCTGGCTGTGTAATTAAAGTTGTCTCATCAACATCACTCGTAATTATATCAAATTCTATTCCTATCTGTTCCAGCAGTTCTTTGCGTCTTGGTGAACCAGATGCAAGAATAATCTTACTCATATATTCATTCCTTTCAGAATTAATTCATTAACTATAAGATTATAACAGCTGGTAAGTCAAAAATCCAGTTATTACTAAAAAAGAATATGAACTAAAAAAGAATATGCAAAGCACATTCCCTAACCGAGCACGACCGCTTGCGACAGACTACAGCTTCATATGGGTACATATCACCAGCACATAGTTCCTTTTATGTAATAGTAAATTCCGATAAAATTATCCATTACATAAAAAGGCTTCCTTTCTAAACAGAAGGAAATATTACTATATCTCCTGTCTGTTTAAAGGAAGCACATAATTATATCTCTGCAAATATGTTCATATACGCAGATACAATATTTATACTGATATTATTCTCTACTCAGCCATACTTCTGTTCATTGCTGATTCTACCGCATCAATTGAAGCTCTTATGATATCGTGGTCGATACCTATGCCAAAGTATTCTTTACCATCATCACCCTTAATTCCTACATATGCAATAGCACTTGAATCAGAACCCTGCTTTAATGAATGTTCCTCATAGCACATTACATCACAAGGCTTTCCAAAATGCTTTGAAAGTGCATTACTTACAGCATCAAGACGACCATTACCACCCGCTTCTACTACTGTTGTCTTTCCATCAGCCTCAATTGTAACTTCTGTCTGGATACCATCAATCTGCTTGAAATGGACTTCTGAAATCTTGAATACCGGTGTGAACTTCTTATAACGCCTCTCAAATATCTCAAGGACCTCATCTGCTGCAAGTTCCTTATGGTTAACATCCGATACATCTTTAACAGCATAACCAAGGTCTTCTCTCATAGCCTTTGGAATAATCATTCCATAATTATGCTCAAGAACATAAGCAACTCCGCCCTTACCTGACTGGCTGTTAATTCTGATTACGTCTGAGTCATATGTACGTCCAACATCTTCTGGATTAATTGGAAGATATGGAACTGTCCACTTAGATGGATCCTGTTCAATTCTATAGTGCATACCTTTAGATATGGCATCCTGATGTGAACCAGAGAATGCTGCAAATACAAGCTTACCACAATATGGGTGTCTGTCATCTATCTTCATCTGTGTAAGACGTTCAAACATCTCTGCAAGCTCTGGCATATTAGAAAAATCCAATTCCGGGTCAACGCCCTGTGCGTACATATTCATAGCAAGATTAACAATATCCACATTACCAGTTCTCTCACCATTGCCAAATAATGTACCTTCTATTCTGTCTGCACCTGCAAGCATACCAAGCTCTGCATCTGCAACGCCTGTTCCTCTGTCATTATGTGGATGAAGTGATACAACTACATTTTCTCGATTATGAAGATTCTTGCTCATATATTCAACCTGACTTGCAAATACATGTGGAAGTGACATCTCTACTGTAGCAGGAAGATTAATTATACACTTCTTATCAGGTGTTGGCTGCCATATATCTATAACTGCATTACACACTTCAAGTGCGTATTCTGGCTCTGTTCCTGTAAAGCTTTCAGGACTATATTCAAAAAGGAAATTACCGCCATCTGCTTCTGCAAGTTCTTTAAGAAGCTTAGCGCCCTCAATTGCAATCTGTTTGATTTCTTCTTTAGACTTTCTGAATACCTGCTCTCTTTGTGCAAGAGATGTCGAATTGTATACATGTACAATCGCTCTTGGTGCACCCTTTACAGCTTCAAAAGTCTTCTTAATAATATGCGGTCTTGCCTGTGTAAGCACCTGAATTGTAACATCATCAGGAATCATATTCTTCTCAATAAGTGTACGGCAAAGCTCATACTCTGTCTCTGATGCTGCCGGGAAACCAATCTCAATTTCCTTAAATCCAACCTTAATAAGCTTATTAAAGAATTCAAGCTTTTCATCAAGACTCATAGGCTCAACTAAAGCCTGATTACCATCTCTTAAATCCACTGAACACCATACTGGTGCTTTGTCAATATACTCCTTCTTTACCCAGTCGTTACACTCAACCGGTGGCATAAAATAACCTCTCTTATACTGTCTGTAATCAAACATTGCATTATCCTCCTGATATATTAATTATATTAGCATAATAAGTAAATTATACAAAAAAAATCTTTCATCTCCAAAGGCCTTAACCTCTAAGAGACGAAAGATATAATCTCACGCGTTACCACTCTTATTCGCAATTAATAATTGCGCTCTCACCGAATACGTGCATATTGCATTATATTCTGTCCACTATAACGGTTGGCTTCCGTCTACGTCTACTCTTATATCCTGCTGATATAATTTCGGGTAGCAGCTCCAAGGTGAGTTCAATAAGTTCCTTTCACTGTCTCGCACCTTCCGACAGTTCTCTGAAGCTGGTCCTTATCTAATATTCCTCTTCATTGCATTTACTTATTATCAATTATTGAAATGATAACGCATATAATTTAAAATGTCAATAGAATTTTCAATTATGTATTGCAATATTAAATGCAATATTAAATCAAATTATGTATTGCAATATTAAATCAAATATTAAATCAAATATTAAATCAAATTATGTATTACAATATTAAGTCCAGTTATATATTTGAGCTATGTATTAAAATCATTTGAAGTTCTTAAGAAAACTTATATCTTCCTCTGATACTTCACCATTAGAATATCTCGCTTTCTCATAGTCATCTGTTATTCTTCGTGCTTTTGCTTCATCATCAGTTATCAGTTTGCTCGTAATCTCTTCCGGCATCATATGCGAATCAACCTTTGCACCTGCCAACTTAGACTTTGTGACAACCTTTTTGGACTTGGCATATTTCTTATAAAGCTTTCTGTACCGTATATTGGCTTTATCTTTAGTATCCTTAACCTTAACACTTTTCTTTACTTTATATTCCTTTTCCTCGTCATTATTAATATATTCCACTTCATCTTTATCATTATCTAATGACTTTCTGAACCTGGAAGCATATCTGACTATTGTCACTATTATTAATATAATCACTCCGATTATAAGGAATATTGCAACCACCTCCATAAGAGCATTACCAGCCGCATTATTAACCATAACATCCATCTCATCCTCTACTGGTTCAGGGGAAGTTGTCGTTTCTTCTATATAATCGTCCATTACTGTATCATCATCTCCGCGGAGCATTAATAACAGTTTTAATATCCATTTAATAATTGCAAGCAATGCCATTCCAATCATAGAGAATATATTGCCATATCTTCCGTGATAGAATATAAGCATGCCAAATACCAGAAGCAGTCCGAACACAATCATTATAAGCACATTAATTCCCATAATTCTTCTGGCCGGGAATTCTGATTTACCTTCATTAAATACGAACACCTCATACAGCCTGCTTACCTGATTATATACGAACTGGCATAATACAAACATAACAAATAAAAATACCTGTATTTCCATAAGCACAGAATTACCTTCAATACCTCCTAATATATAAAAGCCTATCATAAATATTCCATATGCTATATGAAGCTTCTCACTCGCATTAACAGCAATCAGCATATCATCCTTGCTCTTACCAGTTTCATCATATATATTTTCCTGAACTCGCTCATATTGCTTCTTGTTTACATATAGATTCTTTAACCTTATTGAGTGTCCAGATATTGCCGCTGCGCATATCACATAACCTGCAAACTCCAGATCTGTGTCCGCAAGCAATGCCGCTATAACAACGAACACAAGATTAATCACCATAAATAATGGATAACTTTTAATATATTTTCTTGAAAAATATGTAACTATAGCTGGAATTATTACAATAAGGCTATAATATGCCTTAGATGTGTCATTACCGGCAATTCCTATATACACTCCCGCCGCCATTGATATGTACGCAACACACAATATAAGTATTTCCGTTATGATTTTACTATTTCTTAGATGTCTTATCTGCATCTTACTCTCCATTCCCACACTGCTTATACATTCTAATCAAGCTTTTCCAGATACAGGCTTCCATTGCCTGATACAACACACGGAACAATCCATATTTTATTCTGTTGTTTAGACATAAGTCTTTCTGCTGAAAGCTTTAATTTTCCGTGCTTGTTAGCTGATATAAGAACATACACCGAATCCTGCCTTTGGTTCTTATTATTGTATTCCTGCATATTATCAAGAATAATGCTGAATTCCTGCATAGGAAGCTTCAGATCTATTCTTGCAAATGCCGTGTTGATACGTCCAAAATGTGACAGTCCGCTTCCAGCCTCTATCACTGTCTGCTCCTTAGTATCAATATCACAGCCATTAGATGTTACAGATACATTGATGCCCTTTCCTATAAGAAGCTGGGCCAGACCTGCCGCTATTGATATTGCCTGTTCAATAACATCTTCCTGCATAAGAACGCCCTCGCTTTCAAGATTAAGCAGGATACATACATTACGGCTCACTGTTTCATTATACTGATTAACCATAAGCTTTCCCGTTCTTGCACTGGCATTCCAATTAACATCCCTTATGCTGTCATAAGACTGGTAATCTCTTATTCCTGCAAATACGAACTTATCCTCTAACAGATATTTTCTTCTTTCAAGCTCACCTAAAATACTGTTATTGACCTGTAAAAGATTATTAACATTTTCTGGCTTGGGATATACTGTAATCATATGATTAACATTTTTATTATTAATCATAATATCGTTCATAAAAGCACCTGCAAATACAGTTTCAATGGCCTCTAATCTATATACACCCCTTCTGGCACACAATACATCTATCTTTCGTGTTACCCTCTGGTTAGAAAGAAGTGAAAATACATCGTTGCGGTAAGTCTTATCTGTAATTCTGGAATTATTGTCCTCCTGCCCAAACACCAGATTCTTGTCTATGCTGAATTTAATATTAACACAAGGCAGTGGCATTCTCTTAGCATTAGTTACTGTCTCCACCATCTTGATAGTATCACCTTTTGTAGCTGTATTGCTGGAAAATGTAACATCAACCGATAAATTCCTGCTCCAGTTATCCCTGTAGGCAACCCTCAATATGTTGTATACAATAACAACACCTATAAGCATTAATATTATATTCATCTATTGCTCCATTCTTCAGTAGGCACCTCTACCTGTGATAATGCCTCATTTATTGCCTGTTCCCTGTTCTCCTTAACAACTATTCCTGTATTAAATACAAGTCTGTGTCCCCATACGCATAAAGCAAGCTCTTTAATATCTGATGGAACAACATAATTACGTCCATTAACATAAGCGTATGCTCTTGCTGCATTAACCATAGCTATTGAACCTCTTGGGCTTATTCCTATTGCAACACTTCCCATATTACGTGTAACTTCTGCAAGCTTTACAATATATTCTATAAGCGAAGGATGAATATATATATTCTTAACCTCATTCTTCATAGCTTTAATATCTTCTTTGGAACATACATTAGAAATATCTTCTATTGGATTATCCTTAAGAAAACGGTTAAGTATTGTAATCTCCTCTTCCTTATCCGGATATCCCATTTCAAGCTTCATAAGAAATCTGTCAAGCTGTGCTTCTGGAAGCGGATATGTTCCTGCTGTTTCTATTGGATTCTCTGTGGCTATTACAATAAATGGTTCATCTAACTGTAATGTATCACCATCTATAGTAACCTGATGTTCTTCCATACACTCAAGCAATGCTGACTGTGTTCTTGGTGTAGCCCTGTTAATTTCATCAGCAAGAATGATATTCGCAAATACAGGTCCTTTCTTTAATACAAAATCTTCACTCTTCTGGTTATATATATGTATTCCTGTTATATCTGATGGAAGCAGATCCGGTGTGAACTGCACTCTTCCAAAATCGCAGTCAATACTTTTTGCTAATGTCTTGGCAAGCATTGTCTTACCCATACCCGGAACATCTTCCAAAAGAATATGTCCACCTGCAAGTATGCTTGTAATTACTTTTTTTGTAACTTCCTCTTTACCGACTATAACCTTTGAAACATTATCTAATATGTCTGTTATCTGCATTTAATTACCCCGCCTTTTCTTTAATTATATATTCTGTGCCTTACCTCATTTCACATATTAATATAGTACCAAAAAACCACAGATGTATCAATAACACCTGCGGCTTTCTCACATAGAATTTTACCAAATTTTATTATACTTATGCCTGTGGTTCTTCTCCCGGAAGCTCCTGATTAACATCAATTCCTCTTGGTGCAACAGGAGTTGAGAATACTATCTGTGTACTTGTCCTTCCGAACTTCTGTAACTGTCCGATAAATGTATCAAGCTCCATTGTACTTGGAAATACAACCTTAAGAAGCATTGAATAATTACCTGTAACACAGTTACATTCAACTACATTAGGGCAGGTTTTGATAAATGGATAGAACTCCGGCTTCTGTACAGGTGCAACCTCAAGATTAATAAATGCTGTTATATGATAGCCTAATTTAATCTGGTTAATCTTAACCCCATAGCCTTCTATTATTTCTTCTTTCTCAAGTCTTTCTATTCTTGCTGAAACTGCTGGTGATGATAAAAACACATTTTCAGCCAATGCCTTAAGTGGCATTCTCGCATTATTCTGAAGTAATGTAATTAATTTCTTATCAATTTTGTCCATAATTGTCCTCCATTAATCTGTGGCATTGCTTTCTTAACATCAAAAAAGAGACAACCCGAGCTTTGTATGCCTGAATTGTCCCCTTTGACTTAATTTATTAATTTATATGTAATATACACCTTTTTTTATAAATTGACAACCCCTAATTTTATGTTTTTTTATAGTTTTTTATTATTTTTCTTAACTTTTTATCGTGTGTCTTCTTAATTTTTCTATTATAATGTTTGCTTTTTATACTACTTATATGGTAAAGTTCTTATTGTATGTTAATGACTATATTTAATGGAGGCACTTATGTCAGATAATAAAGATTTTAATAACAACTCTGAATATTCAACAGTAACATTATCATTAGATGATGGCACTGAGTTAGAGTGTGCAATAATCCGTACTTTCCCAGCAGGAGATAAGAACTATATTGCACTTTTACCTATTGCAGATATTGATGAAGAAGAAAGTGAAGTATACTTATACAGATTTTCTCTTAACAGCAACAACGAACCCGTTCTTGAAAATATCGAATCTGATGAAGAATACGAAATCGTATCAGATGCTTTTGACGAAGAACTTGATGCTATGGAATATGAAGAGCTCTACGAACAGGAAGACTCTGAGAACGAATAATCAACATAATGGTCATCTATCTCAGTAACAAATCTCGAAATGGTTGTATCCTTGTTATATCTGCTTTTAGCATATAACAGATACAACTTTTCTTTTGCCCTTGTCATCGCGACATACATAAGCCTTCTCTCTTCTTCTATCTCATAATCAAGCACAGCTTTATTATAAGGAATTATCCCCTCAACCACGTCCATAATAAATACCACTTTGTACTCAAGTCCTTTACAACTATGCATTGTATGAAAATGTACTGCATTATCGTTATCTTGCGGATAAGAATTTTTAGAAGCCTTTATATTCTCAACTAATACTGTATTTTTAGAATTATTCATACTTATATTATTGTTATTAATATATTCCAGCCAGTTATCTATTGTGTCAAACTGCTTTGCCATTTCTTTGAATTCTTCAATCTTATCGTAAGCTTCCGTCCCGTTAATCCTATGCGTTAATATATATTCCTTATAATATTCTTCATAACCAATACCTTTAATTATATAATTAACTGCCGCATATGGCGACATATTTTTAATTATATTCATATCAAACTGCCAGTCATTGATTATATTTATCATTTCAGCATTATTATCATAAGAAGCTCTTAGCTGTTCATAACTAAAAGGTTCTTTTATAAATGTCCTTTTTATATATCTTAATGGTTTATTGACAATCCTTAAGATATCCTCTCTTTTACAGTTTCCATTCGACACCTTAATATATGCAAGCATATCCTTAACAACCCAGTAATCATATATATTCTCCTGTTTCTTCTCCGAAATGCAGGGAATTCCATCATCAATAAGTCTGGAATAATATATACCATTAATACTGTTGGTTCTTGATATAACAGCAATATCTGATGGTTCAATGCCATCTTCTATCAGCTTCTTTATATTATCCGAAAGCATTTTCTTAAGACTATGTATATCTTTTGCTCCCTGTACCTGTATACATTCTCCTACCATACCTGCTGATTTGATATTTTTGTAATAGCGTAGAGAATTATTACCAATAAGGCTTCGTGCTGCTTTAACAATATTATCAGTACACCTGTAATTGACATTCAGATTTATTATTTCTGCATTACTATAATAATCTTTAAATGCAAGCATAATATCAGGCTTAGAGCCTCTAAATCCATATATACTCTGATCATCATCTCCAACAGCAAATATATTCGCACTTTCCCCTGCAATCAATTTAATTGTGTCAAACTGCATTTTATTAATATCCTGAAATTCATCAATAAGAATATACTTGTATTTATCCTGCCACGCAGCTTTATAATCAGCCCTCTGTGTAAGAAGCTCATTGCACAGAACTACCATATCATCATAATCTATAAGCCTTCTTGATATAAGCATTTTCCCATATTCTTTATATATTATCCTGAATGTTTCGTCGGGACAGGCTGTACTGATATACTCATCTATATTAAGACAATCATTCTTTACCTTGCTTATCTGCGATAAAATGCTGTTTACCGTTTCATTTTCATCTGAATATTCAAGTTCAAAGCTTATAAGCTTGTCCCTGATAAAATTATATTGTAAATCTCTCGTAATAATGGAATTAACTGAATAATTATATGCGTGACGCAGTATCGTAAAAAACACCGCATGAAATGTACCAAATGTAACTGGCACATTAAGACTTCCTTCTAAAGACATAAACCTTTCTTTCATAGACACCGCCGCCGCTTTGGTAAAAGTTATAACCAGTATTGATGACGGCTTGATATTATGCTTAATAATAAGGTTATATACTCTGTTAACTATAACTGTGGTCTTTCCCGAACCCGGACCTGCAATAACAAGTGCAGGTCCATCTTTAAAATGTATTGCTCTATTCTGTGCTTCACTTAAATGTATATCTGTTCTGCTAATGATTATCCACCTTTCTTAGAAGCTCATAATCTTATCCCCTGAATCATCTGTGTTCTCAATAGATAAAATCTCAATCCAATAGCTTATATTACTGTTGACGACCACTTCTACCCTATCTCCAGCCTTGTGTCCAAGTATTGCCTTGCCAAGAGGCGATTCAATACTTATAAGTCCTTCAAGAGAGTCACCTCTTACCGTTGTCACAAGCTTAATCTTCTCTGTAGAACCATCGTCCTCATATTTAACTTCAACTGTATTATTAACACCAGCCTCATCATCTGCCGACTCTTCTGATATTACCGTTGCTGTCTTAATCATTCGCTGAAGATATCTTATTCTGCTCTCATTCTGATTTTTGAACTTCTTGGCGGCATAATACTCAAAATTCTCACTCAAATCGCCCTGTGCCCTTGCTTCTTTAACATCATCAAGAGCTTTTTTCCTCACAATGTGAACCCTGTATTCGATCTCATCTTCCATTTTCTTGATATCACTTGGAGTAAGTTCATTATTCACGATTACAACATCTCCTTAATATAAACATACCATTACTATAAAAAGGCTATTCATTGCTTGTCTGTTTAACATATAAAATAGCTTTCTTTACCGGTGGAAGCATAATTACAATTATTGTAATAATTCCTTCTGCACCTATGTATGCCGCATTATATGCTAACGAATATAATACAGCACTATTAAAGAATTCCGGTGTATACACCGCAAAAAATATCCAGCCTGATAAGAATGAGAAGAAGAATCTTCCAGCAATTCCTGCTATATAACCTTTAACCAACCCATTCCTGGAATTAGCAAATATTCCTGATAATCCCAATGCACCAAATGCAAAGATATAGTCAAGAAACATCTGTGGCAGGCTGATAATATATGGATTAACAATAAGCTGTAATACTCCATACGCTATTGAAGCTGTCATACCTGCACTTATTCCATACCAGTATCCTATAAGCACGATAAACAGCATACTAAAAAGTGTTACTGAACCTCCCATAGGCATCTTAAATATAGTAATAAACGAAGTTAGTGTAGCGAGTGCAATAGCCATAGCTGATGTCACAAGCCTCTTTACGCTGTGTGTCTTCTTATCCTTCACTATAAAACCAACAGCCAGCATAACAATGACTACTGCTATCAGCACTACATATCCCAGTGGTGTAAGATTATAACTTATACCATCCTCACTCACAATCTTTGTTGCAAGCATTTATATCGACCTCCCCAATATTAAATAATTATATATTCTTTTAGTATTATAACATATTATTAAATATATGCAATATTCCGGAATAAAAAGTCGTAGAATATGTTTTTATTGAAGTCTTGGGTGTCAGCGGATTGTTCGGATTGCATAGCAATGTAGCAATCCAAACACCACAATAAGGGTTAAAATTCCTTTTAACCCTTACATCGTTAATATTCTATCAGCTATTATAATCAATATATGATATCTTGTTTATTTATCATCTTTCTACCAGAATAATTCCCTATATGAATACTCACCTCTGTAATTAGAAGCATTGTAGTCCGGATACTTATATGGCTTATAAGCATTTTCCATCGGCTCATCATCCTGCGTGTATATATACATATAATTATAATCCCACGTTACAATTTCATCTCTTGCATCACCTAAAAGATTAACCGCCTCCGTGCAAAGAGTTGGGTGTCCGTCATCAGGGAACTTTACAACCTGTATTCCATTACCATCTATCATTCCACCTCTCTTAACATCTGCATTAAGAAGTATGAAATCCTGTCCATCACCTGTCCAGTTAACCGGTGTAAGAAGATTACCATTAAGCTCATTCTCCATTTCCCACATATCATTGCCTTCACTGTCGTAGAAATATATAATGCCCTGATGTCCCCAGAAATTAACTACAGCCATCTCATATCCTTCTTTATCCGGACAGTAATTAGCAAGACTCACTCTCTGTGCGTGTCCAATTCCGTCCTGTTTTAAAATATTACCTTCAAAGTCACAAAGAATAAAACCTTGTGTACCTGCAACACACGCAAAGAATTTTTTCCCTTTATTAGGACCTGTTTCAAATCTTCCTGGTACAATTTCATCAATGTGGTCTACCTTAAACGGCATAGTCCACATTTTCTTTCCATTACAATCAAGCATATTATATCCAACCAGCAGTTCATCATAGCCATCACCATTAATGTCAATTGCAAATGGAAAATGTCCTGTATTCTTATCACTCTGAAAATGCCACATAACTTCAAGGTCATCATTTAACGCATATACCCTGCAATATCTGTCCTTAATAAGAATATCCCTTGGCTTGTCAAGTCCTCTGAAATTGCATATCCTCATTCCATCAGGGTTAATTCTGTCAAATGCATATTCTCCATCAGGAACACCTATAATTGTGCCATCTTCTTCCATTGTCGATAATGGTGTCTTTGCTCTTTTCTTAACATTTCCTGTCTTTCCGTCAAGTATAAGCACCTCGAAATTCTTGGCAGTTATAACCTCATCGTATCCATCACCATCAATATCATATATCTGCATTGGCATATCAGCAGATATATTTCCTATCTCCATATTATCTGTAGGTTCACCATACTGCCATAATATATTACCATCCAAATCCATAGCAGTAAGACAGCTTATAGTTCCATATGCATCTCTGTTGACTCTTTTCTGACACTGGGCAAGCACCATCTGATACTCTCCATTACCAAGCAGATGTCCGAAACGTACCTGTCTTCCTGTTCCACAGCCTTTAAGGTCTATTTTCTTAACAAGCTTCATATGAGGATACCTGCTCTGTGCTTCTTTGCACTTATTCTTATATGCTTCCCTGTCGGCTTTAATGCCTGCATCTGTATCCTCATCTACATTGACATTGATGTAGCCAAATGCCGCTGGTATAGTAGCCGTAATTGCTGCCTTTCCTCCCTGTACAGCATAAACTGTATCAATATCTATATATTTAGTGCCATTAACATAGCACTCAACATGACTGCCGTTAACACTTACATTTAATGTATATGTATCGTCACTATTATAATCAAATGCTTTACTTTCAAGCTCTTCAACATTTTCTTTATGGCGGTAAACAAGCTTTACCTGCTTATCTTCAAACATAAATACAAGCATATTAAGCGAATTCTGTGCACAGAAACCAATACCGGCATTTCCCCATTTAGTGTTAAACATTCTGACACTTGCCTCTATATCATAATCTTTCCAAAATCTGTCCCCTGTTTCAAGTGTCGGAAAAGTTCTATGTGGCTCTGTATTATGAAGTCTCATCTGCTCCATATAATGCTTCCCACAATACTCCGTAATAACCCACGAAGCACCTTGACCATTATATCTGTAATTGCACACAGGGTCATACCATTTTCCATAATACCCTGGATATTGCACAAAATGATACTCTCCCATTGCAGAATGATTCTTATCATATGGGAACTCTCCTATTGGAAAATTCTTAAAATCTTCTTTGAGCAAATATATACTCTTCATAACAATTCCTCCATTCATCTGATAAAAGCAGCACACATTCCATTATAAGCTGCTTATCACGCAAAAATATTTAGTTGTCGTTCAAGAAACTATTGTTAATATACTACATTTTCATTAGCAAGACAAGACATTTATTTAATAAAAAAGATGTGGACATTTAATCATTTATCGATGTCCACATCCCACAATGAATATCAAAAAGAGAGCCTTTAGATTTCTCTAAAAGCTCTCTAAACAGCATAAATGCTAGCTTTCTATTAGAACTTACCTTCATCAGCAGCCTGCTGTACAGAAACTGTGAACCCGCTATTTATCAGGGTTAAAGCCCTATTTGTAAGTTACCTGTTACTTACACACTAATTCTTGTATTATTGTACACTGTTTTTCACATATTTAGTTACTTGCTCTTTTTAAAAGTGCATCTTGAAGAACACGTGAAAAATTAATATTATTCTTTTCTCCATATGTGTTTAACCAAGCTGGTATGGTTATATTTTTTCTTACTGTTTTATCACCATACTTTTCAGCATAAGCATCCATATCTAATACAAGCATACTTACAAAGCTTTCTGGGTCTTCAAGTTTTATATTTTCCTTCCGTAATGATGGAGCTGGAATATTATTTCCTTCTTCTAATTCACCTAGTACCCAACCACTAGCCGCATCTACTCCCATTTCAATAGCATCTACTAAGTCTTTTCCTTCTGTAACACATCCTGGAAGGTCTGGAACTTCTACTGTGTAACCTTCTTTTTCTATACAAGGTGTAAAAACTGCTGGATATACTAGTTTCATAATTAACAACCTTCTTTCTATAATCTATATTCTCTAACCATTATTATAAGCTGTGCAGGACTATTTAAGTCCTGCCTGCTTAAGTACTGAGTTAGCCGTTCGTATATCGACATCTCCTCTATGGTTAGGTATCGTTACTTTTCCTGCTTTAGTTGGATGCTTATACTGCATATGCGAACCAACTTGCTTAACGAGATACCAACCGTCATTTCTTATAAGCTTATCAAGCTCTCTGACAGTCATCAACTCATCTCCTTCCTTGGTATCTTATCTATAATTATATTATACACATTATACGCATAATGTCAATATTTTATGCGCATAATGCGTGTGTTTTTATATGCCAGCAGGGAACTGATAGAAACAGAAATGGATGAGTAGGAGTTTCTACCTTATTTTATAGAATTCTTATCACATTATAATATTAAACTCTTTCAATGTTACGGATATTAATTGCACTTGTTACTGTATTACCAATACCAATTACTGCACGATCACCATTAATCTGAATAACATCATATTCATCATAGTAAAGGTTAAATGCTCGGTCAGTGTCATAATCGACATTAAGAATAACTCTTACTTTATCACCAACTTTTATATCTGCATTATCGCAGCCTTCATCATTTGAATTGTCGCTTGATATAATACAGCAATCGTTGACCCAACCTGTTCCATTATTTATTAAGTAAGGATTGACCGCCCAAGGAATAACCCTTGTAATTGTTCCACTATTAAATCCCTCTGATGGTGTAAGTCCGGATTCTGATGTTGATGAAGCATATATTGTATTATACTCAACGCAATCTCCAATCTGATACTGTAACTGCTCTGTATCAACTACATCAGTTTCAGCATTATTATCTGAGATTGAATTATCATTGCCATCAATGTCATCTCTGTGATCATATTCATTTGCTTTTATAAGTCTGTCAAAGACGTCATCACGCATAATGTCAAAATCTACCCTTGTCCCATCATTAAGATAATAATCACTGCTTTCCTGTGATATAGCAAATTTATCTTCACATATCTTTCCATCATTATTCCAATGAGCTTCCCAGATGAGGGCGCCGTGCTCTATAAGTTCATCTACATTCATATATTCATTGAGCCAGCTGTGGCTTCTGGATATTTTACTGGCATAATTTACCTCCATTTCTTTTTATTAACGTAATATATTCTGCTTCAACTTTATCATATCTTTCTCGTAAATACTTAATTTCTGCATAATCACTTATCTTACCCACATTATATTCATTTATACCAAGTGCGTCACTTGATATATAAATACACCTATATTAATAATTAAGAGGTTTACCTGCTTTTATCCATTCTTCAAATGTTATATCTTTAGGTAAAATTTTCCAATTCTGTAAAACTTTAAATGTTGTTCTATTATTTTTTTCTATTTCCTCATCAGTTCTCTTCGGTGGATTTATAAATCTCTCACGTTCTTCTTTTGTTAATTTTTGTTTTTCCTCCTCCGTAAAATTAACTTCACTAAGTTCCATCCTAAGTTTAAAACATTCTTCTGGAGAAAGTTCTTTTCCTCTTTGCATTTGCTCTGCTTCTGGTAGTAAAAGCCATTCTCTTGCTGTTAACTTCATTTAATCCGCCTCCTCTAAAAGAATATGCCAAATCTCCCCGACTAATATTTTTGAAATAACTTTAAATTTACTATTTCGCTCATAAAGGACTTCATTTTCATTTAAGCCAATAGAACTTATATCTCGCCCATTTTTTGTATTTTGTATATAAATTTTTATTTTTGCTAAATCATTATATCCTTCTGTCTTTGATGTACTCCAGTATTGTTTAATTGTTATTATTGTTCCTTCAACATATTCACTTACAAATTCTTTAATTCTATCTTGCTCATCCTTCCTGTCAGAAAAATCAACAGTTCTTATTAAATCCCCATTGAATTTTGATATTTTTGACAGTGCTGCATCTAAATTGTTTACAAGTTGTTTATGTTCTGATTTTAAATTTGATAAATCATTTGCATTTCTTAAAACATCATTTATAATATATGCTTCAAAGCTCTTATATTGTGTAACTGCTTGTAATTCTTTATCTGATAAATTCATTATATCATTCTTATGTAATTCCTCAATATGTTTTTCAGAACTACCATTAAATAATATACTTTGCTCCCACTGTTCCTTTCTAGCCGCATACATTTTCTGATTATCCGGGTCTAATGAGTACTTAGCCAACCTGTCAAACTTCTCAACCATCCTGCCTGCATATTGCTGCTTCTGATCCTGCTTGTAATCTTCATTGACCTTTTCTAACTCTTCCTTGGTAAACTTACTGTCTGGCTCTTCATCCAGCTCAGGGAAATATGTTGTATGTACGTCTTTGCAATTAGGTCGTCAAGGATGGTAAAGACCCGCTGCTATTGCCGAAGACATTAACGGATAATTACCATCACTTGCATCACCTCCACTCCACACATCATCTATCAGCACCTTTCCAACAAATGGAAGGCACTTAGGACAGGCATTAGCACGCTTATTCATAATAACTGTACTAATTCCCCAAGACTGTCTCATTTCTCCCTCTCCAGTTAGATATGCACGCTTGCTGGCTGTCTGAATAGCCATTCTGGCATAATCTTTTACTGTATGCCTGCTGCCATTCGCATATTCAATACAGTTAATACCAGCTTTAAGAAAATCTCTTGTAGCCATATCAACTGCTTTCTCATATGTTCCTGCACCCGTATTCGCATACACCTGAGCATTGAATATTATCTGCCGGTATTTATCCTCCGACATTCTTAACATAGAATGTTCAGCTCTAGTAAAATCCGCCTTTGTGGCTTTTATAAGTGCATCTAACTTCCTGGTATTTAATTTAAAAAAAGCACCCTCAGTGCCCTGTGACACTTTGGATGCTTTAAGCCCTTTTTTAATTGCCCTTAATATCTTCTGTTCCTGCTCTGTACCGCCTGCCTGCCTGGCAGCGTATATCATTGCATCTATCGAATCATTGATATTACTGAATGACTTTTTAAACTTCTTTTTGTTTTCAGCCTTATATCTCTCCAACGCCTTTATCTGTTCCACCTGCCATTGTGTCCAGTTAAATCCCTCTTTAGTCTCTTCTGCCCTGTGGCCGTCAAGATTCCGTATCATTGAAGCTATCAGCTCATCTTCTATAGCTCTAAAGGCTTTCTCTATGTCATAATCTGTGTTAAGTGCCATAAGTTACCTCACTTGTTATCAAAACCTGTGAAACTGTTATCAGCGCCATCAACTGTGAAGTCATCTGCCTGCATATTAAGTGCCGGCTCTTCCATATCAGATATACCCTGTTCAGCCTTAAGCCTTGCAATCTCTTCCTGCTTCCATTCATCATCCTTGGTATCTCCATACAGCTCATCAACAGATGCCTCTATGCTCATAATACCGCCCTGCTTAGCCTTGCTGACTGTCTCAACCTGGCTCTCAAAACTAGGATTCGCATACTCGCCAAATGTCACATCAATATCTATATCCTTAATTGGTGTCTTATGAAATGTATCCATAGCCTTAAATACTATATCTACAAGCTTTGGAAGCACCTTCTGCAACTGTCCTACAATGTTATTTCTGCTATATAATGTTGCTTTTTCCTTTTCTCTCTGTGCTTCCGCATTATCCAGCTTCTTAACATCTATACCCAGCGTTGATGGACTCATAATACCTTGTAAACAGAGATCTAATGCTGTTATATATGTTGCAAGGTAGCTTTCGTGGGGAATATTCCCCTGTACTAGGTCTATTTTATTAGTTTGTCCCTCTTTCATACTTGCCTCTGTACTTATATAAGCATTATCAAAGGCATTGGGCTTTAAAACCTTTCCTGTGTACGGATTTCTTGGGAGCATATTTTCTGGAATGTATTCCTTTGTTCTGTTTTTCCTTAAGGCATCCATCCACTGTGACCAAGCCTCATCTAGTGCATCAAAATTATCTATTTTGGCATCAAATATGCTCTTGCCTCTTCCTTTATATCTGGCTGATTTATAAAACATCATAGGAACTGCCATAATAAAATTGTCATTCCATACTACATCTGAAAGCCCTGCAAGCTCAGGCACTGTATCCAGAGGGCATTCCTTGTCTCCATTTACAAGCTTATATCTAACATATCCTATTCCATAATGCTCAAGAAGAACATTAAAATCAGCGAATTATCTTAACAAAGAAAAAGAATTATTCCAAAACCTAAAAAATAAAGTTTCTGCTGTCATAACCACTAATTATGATCAATTTCTGGAAAAGGAGATTTTTAATAATGATTACACTGTTTTCAGACACCAGTATGAATTATTTTCCGCTGACAGTTATAATTCAGCAGAAATTTATAAAATACATGGATGTGTCACTGATGCCGATTCTATCATTATTACTGAAAAAGACTATAAAGAATTTACTGATTCAAGAAAGCTAGTTATTGCTAAAATGCTTACTCTATTTTCTGAGTCACCAATAGTATTTTTAGGATATTCTTTCACCGATGAAAATATTCGTAACATTGTAGCAGATTTCTTATCTTGTCTTACAAATGAACAACTAGACAATATTGACGAACATTTTGTATTTATATCATTTAAAAAAGGGGAACGTAAATTAATTGAAACCAAAAATACTATTATTCTTCCTAACGGGCAAAAAATACCCGTTACTGAAATACAAACAGATAATTATCTAAAAGTATTTAGTACACTTAACAAAGTTGTTCCTGGAATATCTCCAATTAGAATTCGTGACACTAAGCGCATTGTTCGAAAAATTGTTGATGAAAACCTTGATTCAGCTAATGCAGAATCAATAATTGTTGGATTAGATGACCTTGATAATATGGATTTATCTTCAAAACCATTAGCTATTGCTGTCGGATACCGAGATAACATTCTAAACAAATACGGATATGGTCTAGTTGATACTGCACTTATATTTGAGGATATTATTTATGATAACAAAAATTTTTCTGCTAAAGAAATGTGTACTGTGCGATTCAAATCTATACCTTGCAATCTGCTTATGCCTGTATATAAATATATTAAAAAAGCAAATTACACATTAATACCAGATTCTCACTTAAAAGTATATGTAGATAAGCACAGCACAATTGATTTAATACTTGGCACATCTGTAAAGAAAACAATTAGCAAATTGCCACACTATACTAATTTTAATGAACTTAAGGCTGGCATTGAAGAACAAGAAGACATTAAGAAAGTTCCTGCTTTAATATTAGCCAATATAGATTTACTTGATATTAATACTATGCGTACTCTTTGCAAAGATATGTTTTTGAAATCAACACCTGAACTACTTAAAGATAACACTTACTTCAAACGATGTGTAATGTGTCTAGATTATTGGGAAAATTATCAATCTCAATTAAAAGAAGAATAGCTAGTGAACCTTTTTTGGTACACACCAAAAACATCACTAGCTAAACTCATAAAATATATACGAACATTTAAATATGTTCTTTACAACTAATCAATTCACAAGAATTTTTGGTCGTTAGGTAAACCCTATTATAGCATTAAATTCCATAACGTGAACCACAATCAAATAATAACATTATGGTTGTTGAATGTCAATTTTTTTTCACTTTTTTTACAACTTTTTAGTCGATAAAATATAACTTTTTTCTACATTTAATAATGTTAATAAAAACCCTTGTGCTACCAACACAAGAGCCTTTACCACGATACTTACATAAGTTAGCTGTGCCTATGATATAATACCGCCCTGAACAAGCTGTATTATATCATTCCTGACACCACTTTTGCAAGTAGGTGTTATTTTTATACTCTAATTTAACCAATTAATAAGTTACACCGGTGCAACTTCGATTAACGAAAGGAATGATAATATGAAATTAGCTAATGGAATGGGTAGCGTATATAAGCTATCTGGAAGAAGACGTAAACCATGGGTTGCTCGTAAAACAAAAGGCTGGGATATTGATGAAAAAACTGGAAAAACCAAACAGCTCTACATGACTATTGGATATTTTCCCACAAGACAGGAAGCTCTTACTGCTCTTATTAATTACAATGAAAATCCATATGATATAGAAATCAATAACATAACATTTGAAGAAGTATACGACAAATGGAGCTCTGAACATTTTTTAAAAATATCTCAAAGTGGTGTAAGAAGTTGGATAAGTGCTTTTAATCATTCCAAACCGCTTCACAAGATGCGTATGAAAGATATCCGGGCTAATCATCTTGAAGGAACAATACATAATGCTAATGTTGGTGAAGCTACCAAACAACGTATGAAAAGCTTATATAATCTTATGTATCGATATTGTCTGAAAAATGATATCGTTGATAAAGATTATGCAGCCCTTTGTGAAAGTGTATCACGTGGAGAAACCAAAATAAAGCGTGTACCATTCTCTGATGAGGAGATAATGAAGCTGTGGGATAACATAACATATCCATTCACTGATATGGTTTTAATAGGCATATACAGCGGTTGGAGGCCTCAGGAGCTGGCTATTCTTAAGATAGCTGATATAGATTTAGATAACTGGTCCTTCACCGGCGGTCTGAAAACTGATGCTGGCCGTAATCGTACTATACCTATTCATCCAGCCATCCAGAAGCTTGTTAAACAGAATTATGATAAAGCCATACAAATGCATAGTGCTTATCTGTTTAATGATCAAAATGGACAACAAGGTACGTATCTTACTTATGACAAATATCGTGGTCGCTTTAATAAAGTTATGATGAAGCTTAACCTGAAGCATAAACCACATGATACAAGACATACATTTATCAATGCTGCTAAAGCAGCTAATATGAACGAATATGTATTAAAGATAATCGTTGGCCACGTTATAGAAGATGTTACAGAAGCTGTATATACCCACAGAACTGTAGATCAACTTCGTGAAGAACTTATTAAAATCGACCTTCCTAATCCATAATATAATATCAAAACAGACTGCTGATTATCACATACTGCAGTCTGTTTTTTGTTAGTTATGTGTTAGTTACGTCTGTTAGTTACCTGTTAGTTACTTGTTAGTTACGTCTATAAATTCACGTTATTTTATACATTTTCAGAATATATTTATTTTAATCGTATATAATGCAAAAACCGCCGCAATCCCAGTGATTACAGCGGTTTAACGCTTATTCTATATTAGATTAATTAGAACTTACCTTCATCAGCAGCCTGCTCAACAGAAACGGTAATGCACGTATTTATCGCTTCCTCTGGCGTTTTTGTTGCCTATATGTTTCCTATTCATCAATTTTTATACCTATTCAGCACTTCTCACGGCTTATTTAGCATTCCTCTCCGGCATACACAAAACCCGTTTCTTCCCAAAACTTCATCGGGGAAATGTAGTAATCGTACTGGCTGCTCCCTTCCTTCTTGAAAGCAACTCCGAATTTCAGAAACCCAAGGATAATTCCCTGGCGTATAAACTGCTGATCCTTTTTCATTACTCTTGCCGCTACTGCCACAGGTACATTTTCACCAGTGAACTCCGGCACTTCTAAATATACCTTACTCTTATCCATTTGTCAACTAACTCCTTTCTCTCTGTGCTGCAGTCAGAGCGTTCACAATATCCTCTGCCTTCTTTGACCCGATGCCCTTCACGCCCAGGATAACTTCTCTCACTTCATCCTCAGTTAAGCCTTCCGCATCTTTCATACCGTCCGCATGGCCTGCCTTGTATAAATTCTTGCAGAATGCATCCATCTGCTGATGATCCATTCTCTTAACATCCTTGTATGTTTTTCTGTTCAATGTGTACTGTTTCATCCTTCGCCCTCCTATACAAACGGTAACTCGCTGTCGTCTCCTGCAGACATAAATCCATCATTCCCCGACCGTGGCGCCGGTGCAGGCTGTGTGCTATAACCTCCTGCGCTGCTGTTCTCTGCGTTTTTGCTCTCAGCGAACTCCTGGTCCTCCGCAACAATGTCGGTCGTATATACTCTCTGACCGTCCTTATTGGTGTAGGTTCCAGTCTGTATTCTTCCGGTCAGTACAATCTTCGTTCCCTTATGTAAATATCTCTCAGCAAATTCAGCCGCCTTGCCAAACGCAACGCACTGAATAAAATCTGCTGAGTTCTCCTGGCTTCTTCCCCTTCTATCTACTGCCAGGGTGTAACGAGCTACTGCCGTAGCCTGCTCTCCCTGGGAATATCTAACCTCCGGATCACGTGTAAGGCGACCCATTAAAATTACCTTGTTCATCTACTCTGTCTCCTCTCCTTGCGCAATCAGCTGACCTTCAATATTGTAATCGTGCCCCAAAACTTCTGTGCCATTGATATAATTGCAAAACGCCTGGCACTCTTCCTCCGTCGTGAAGAATACTTTTCTCAATTCTTCTACCTCTATTTCTTCGAAATCCTTATTGTGATCCACTACTACCTTCGCATATTCAGCACGTGGGCCTCCAACAAAATACTCTTCTTTTCCGTCTCCTTCCGCCCTGTACCACGCCATGAACTCTCTATTTCTCTCGCTTAATTCGTATAGCACATTCTCTTTTGGGTAATACACCTTCTTACTCACTCTGCAGCTGCACTCATCGTCCACAGTTTTCCCGGACGGCAATGCTACCTGGATTCTTCTGTTTTTGTCGCACTTATCGCATTTCTTTTTATACCGATAGTCCCAGCTTACCGCCCAAAGAGTAACTTTGAAATGTTCCATTAACTCTTTCAACCTGGCTTGCTTGGCTTTGCTTTCTGCATTCCGTATCGCCCTGTCGCACTCATCTTTCTTTCTCTCAAAGTCTTTCTTCACTGACTCGAAGTTTCTCTTAATACCCTGCAGTTCCTTATTCTCTTTGCGCAGCTTCTCGATTTCATCGTTGATTTCCTTTTTTACCGATTCTCTAAGCTCATTCTTTAACTCTTCGATTTTTTCATCAAATTCGCCTGGCTCAAAATAATCTCCATCATCCCAGTAACACATGATTTCTTACCTCCTCCATTTTTTCTATTTTCAACACATAGTACAATTTGCCGAGTTCCGCACCCCACTCCGGCTTGCCTTTTCCAAATTGCAGGGTACATTTGCAAACAACTTCCGGTGAATCCTTCGAGTATCCATTTCTAAATACTACTGGTACTGGCCACGGCTTCCGGATTTCTTCCGGTGCCGCCTCTCCATATACCATCTGCCCGCCTACCAGCAGGAACCCGAACGCATTCATAAATCTGCTATCGTAGTACGGCTTGATTTCTCTGTACTCTTCTTTCTTTTCTCCGGAAGCGATCATATCAAACCACTTCTTCTTGATTGGCAATATCAGCATACCTTTTCACCTCTCCTCTTGGATGTCGGCTTCAATCTCCGAAAACTTCGTATAAATCCTATTCTCTGCATAGTAGATATTGTAGTCTTTCTGTCTGATATAGTGCCACAGTCCCTTGTTGTGCCCTGCTTTCAAAAAATCGTCGTTGTAATATTCTGTCTCGTATCTATCGTTTACCATTTGTCGGAAGCTGAGTTCATCTATCTGATCTGAGCAACGAACAAAATCCGAAATTCTGTTAATCTCTTCTCTTGAAAGTTTCTCTGTTGCTACAAACACGACCCTAACTATTTCCGCTCCGCGTCTCACTACATTCTTCAAATCTTCAACGGATTGCAGATGATACACAACTCTTTTGCAGAAATGGTACGGGAACTCCGACTCTGTATAGCTCGTGTGCATTTCCATTGGAATACCGGCTTTAATGCAGATACCCATAACCATACCGAGATACATCGGTACAAGCGGATTGTCACTGTACCGATAGAGCGGATCTCCGCCGCCGGAGATAGACACAATATTAGCTCCGGTCATTTTAATTGCATCTTCTAGTTTATCCAGGCCGCCTATCGTGGATTTAGGAACTTTGATTCCATTCTCTCGGACTATGCAATACGGGCACCTTCCATGGCACCCAAAGTTTGTTATTATGCTTAAATATTTATCCATATACGCTCTCCTTATTTTCCTGTTGTTCTGTCTCTTGCTGCAGACCGGAACATCATCAACAGCATTTCTGATACTGGCCTGCTTCTGTCTTTTCTCTTTGCTTTCTTAATTGCTTTGAGATCATACCACTCGCCCCGGTAATTCATTCCATCCGGAACATATATACCAACCTGGTACGGAATCTCTTTCTCTACCTGCTCGTACACCTCTTCCGGCATCACGTAGTAGTTGTAGTCACCCAGGAAGTTGTGACCGTTCTTCGAGTGAAAATCCTCTACTGAGGACTTAACCTCATAGCAGTAGAAGTCTCCCTTCTCTATGCCGGACACTGTATTGTTTACCGGCTTGAATTTCATAAAATCCACCCGCACTGCATTCATGGTGGCGTAGTCGAAAGTCACTTCCCTGGCCCAGTAAATTCTCGGATTATCGTTCGGGCAGATGTGCCGCTGGATTGAGAGCGACAACATCGCCGTGATTTCCGGTCTGCTATTCATCTTCCTGCACCTCCTCTGTTGGTATTCCTGCGTAATTCAACGCCTGCTCATATGTCATGCCGTGATTTTTTATCTGCAGGCAGCCCTCGCACATTCTCCTGTGCTTATCGTTATCAGATGTTCTCAACCGCTGCAATCTATTCGGCACAGGCTCTAGGTGACACCCGAAGCCACACACGCAACATCCGGTTCTCTGTTCTCCTGTAAAGTACCAGTTGCCTTTCTTGTCCTGGTATGGCGTTCCATACACGCTGCAGATCGGAATGCGCTGCTCCACCGCATACTGGATAACCTCATTCTTCGGCCAAAATCCCATAGGTTGGCTCTTTATTGTGTGACCGTCGTACACATTGCATCCCGTGTGGTTGTACTGGTTCTCTCTTCTGAAACTCTCGTCCTGCGTTATACCGATAAATGGTTGTCTGCCTGTCTCCTTGACATACCTCTTGAACGGTTCTTTTTTTAGTGCCTCGCAGCAATACTCCGAAATATCTGCAGGCATCTGTTCCGTGTCCGTCAAATACTGCCACTTCTTCGCCAGCATTCCGAATTTTCCTCTCTTATCTCCGTTGAGCAAGTAGTTTCTGTATTTCTCGCTGAGCTTTCCATGTCTCAGTTTTCTAATCTTTCCTGCTGTATCTTTGCTTGTAATCGGAAATCCTTTGTTTTCACACACCCACTTAAAACTATGCTTCGGCCGGATCACTACCAACTCAATATCGAGTTCCGGAAACTGCTCTTTGAGCCATTCCGTATATGTCTTAACAAATTCTCTGATTTCCGGAAATTCCGTCCCGGTGTCTGCAAACACCAAGGGAATTTTACCGGTCAATTTATACTTTCTGTACGCCTGGCACACTATGTACGCCAAGACTGTACTATCCAGTCCGCCGCTGAATGATATGTAAACCTCTCCGTACCAATAATTCCACCACTGATATACTCTTACCATAGAGAATGACGGCTTCATCTCATACGGCTGGTACTTCATGCTTTTGAAACTGTCCTTTGGAAATTTCAAATCTTCTTCCAGTAGGTACATCTCGTGTCTCCTTTCTATCTGCTGAGCATTTTCTCGATCAGCTGGTCGTATAACAGCTTATAGTCCGGACCACTCTTTGCTTCCCTCAGCTCGGCTTTGGTTCTGTCGAGTTCCGCCTGCAGATTATTCAAATGTTCTAATGTGTCCGTATCTAACTGCCCTGGCCCACACTTCATTCCTAACGAAACCGCCAGGGCAATGTCCAAATCCTGCACTTCACTTTCTGTCAGCTCTCCAATCCACTCTCCAATTCTTTCCTCCGAAACCGTGGAAATCTGCTCGCACAAGAGTGTTGATGGTCTAAGCGCTGACTCAATATATACATGAGTCGGAAGGTCAGTCTTTGGTTTGGTCGTCATATATACCACTTCGACCGTGTTGCTGTTCGCATTGTTCTTATCGTTTGATACTATAACTGCTGGGCGCCCCCCCCCGCTGCTCACTTCCCTCTTCTCTGTAATTGCTTCTGACGTAGTAAATCTGTCCTCTCTTCATGCTACTTTGCACCTTCTTTCTTTACATATAAATCGCTGGTTCCTTCGACCACGCCCTTCTCTTCGTCGTTAGGAAACTGGAAGCCGTACTGTTCCAGTATTCCGTAGAACGCCTTCACCTTCTCACCTCTGACCGTGTTGTATGTGTAATTCCACTCAACCAAATCTGCGTCAGCGACCATTGCGGATACCAGGCAGAGAAGTTTCTGCAGTACGCTGAGTCCCTGCATTTTCTTACGTGCTGCTTCTTTTTCTTCTTCCGGCGCATTGTAAACCTCGCACCCAACAAAGAACTCAATCAGCTTGTTATGGCCTGTGAATGTCTCCCAATCCATCATCTGCTCGAAAAGATCCGCTTCAACCTGCTTTTCGTCTGTGACTTTTTTTATTCTTCCGGATAAAATACCTTCAATGAACGCCTTCCTCGTATTGGCCGCTTCTTTCAGAATTGCCTTTATCTGCTTCTTATTTCGCATATTCTGCTTTTTGGCTTCCTCTTCCGGAGTAAGCACTTTCTTAGCCTTCTTTGCTTTGCGAATCACATATAAAGTTCCGTATCGTTCCAGGTAAAACATCGGCTCGCCGTTGTCCTTGAACTTCATCGTCTTAGGTGGCTCCTTGTCCAGGCTGTAACTTTCCATGCGTTCCCACTTGTCTGTATAAAATTCACTGTCAGCTTCCGCCGGCGCTTTCTTTAACCCTAACTTCTTCATCATCGCCACATAGAGTTTCATATTCTCCTGGCGTTTCTGCTCCTTCTGAGCATTGATTGCACGTCTCGCAAGGTCTCGGGAGTCTGTGGACTCCTTCAAAATCTTATTTCTTGCCTTGATGTCCTTAATCTTTTCCAGCTCGTACATATCCGTAAGTGTCAGCTGGTAGCCATCCTGTCGTTCCTTCTCCATCAATGTCTTGGAGTCCAGCTTCGCAATGTTTAAGCGGTGTCTAATGGTTTTCTTGCTGAAACCGGTCTTTTCTGCAATCGTGTCCTCTGTCTCTCCCAGGTCAAGCATCATCTGAAATCCCTGTGCCTGCTCCCAAATTGTCAAATCGCCACGCTGCATATTTTCTTCCAGCATTGTCGATACCTGCTCTTTATGAGTCATTCCCTCCACAATTCTGCAAGGTGCTTCTGTAACTCCTGCCAGCTTTGCCGCCGCACTTCTTCTGTGGCCGATAATTGCAATATACTCTCCCGGCTCTCCTTCCTTTGGAATGACCGTCAAATTCTGCAGGATTCCGTTCTTCTTAATGGACTCTGCCAGCTCAGTCAAATCTCCCAGGTCTTTTCTCGGATTGTCCGGATGCGGATGTATATGCTCCAATCCAATATTCACAATGTCTTTAGCTTCCATGTCTTATCCTCCTAAATGCGTATTCTTCAATCCATAATTTTCGTATTTGCGAGTTGCTTGGGTAAAAAAATTACCCTGCTTCTTTTTGAAGCAATTTCAGCAGCGGATGCCATGGTCTTGTACCACGGATGCGTCCAATGATTTTCTTCAAGTCACACTCAGACTTCTCAATCTTGACATACCCCTTGTACTTGCCTACGTTTCGCTCATTTACCGGTCTGTCGTGAAATCCGTCCGTAATCATAAATCTGTCCGGGCGTTCCTCATTCTCATTGAATGCCACGTAATGCTTGTTGCCGTGAGCGTAATACCCAACGATCACCATATTGTCTACCTCCCTTCGTATCTATCGTGAATTGCTATCGGGTAGCTGATCCCTGTAATCTCCTTAAATCTGCTGTCTGATGTATAGAGAAAATTGCCGCCCATCATGTACCAACGTTTTCTGCAGTATGCAGGCTTGCAGTCAATGTACTCTTTACCCATAACTTCTCGCCTCTCTATGTACACGCACTGTCTAATGTCCTCCGGCTCAAAAGGTCCTTTCTGTGCCGCCAGGACGTATAACTCTCTTTGGCATGAAGATATTCCGTCATTGGTGCAATCACCTAGCGGGTTTCTATACACTTCTGCCGTCAAACAACTTTCAACCTCGTAGTTGGAACGCATCCAATCCAGGACTTCGTCCTTGTACTTACATCCGCTCCATATCTCGCCCATAAATACCAGCTCATTATCAAATTTCTGCACCACATATACATCGTCGCCTACCGGCTTTACCGCCTGCAGCTGAATGTATTCCTTAGTCTCCGGGTCGAACGCCACTTTCTTCTCGCAGTTCTCGGCCTTCATAAAACCTCTGACCTTGTGAGCGCCAATGAACCGATCCAGCTTCTTCTCTGCATACCCTTCCGGAATATCCTCTTCATTTACTGCCACGTCTCCGTGTTCCTGGACTCCGTATTTATTGGAAATCTCGCACCAGGTACCTTCCAGGTTCAGTACAAATCCTTCTTTCTCAATTCTCATTTTCCTGTGCCTCCTTTTCCGCTTTAATTGCCGCTATCTTCACATAGTCCGGAATGTGAAAACCATTGATGATGTTCACCGCCTGCAGCTCTGTCAGATTACACCTGGCCTGCAGTTCCTCCCGCAACTTTCTTCTTTCTCCAATGTCCTGCAGTCCGTTTGACGGCAGGAGTAACGCCCTGTCTCTGTATTCATTTGCTATGGCTCTTGTCAGAACTTCCACTAACTCACCCTTTCCACGTAATCAACGCATCCGGGACTGATTTTTTCATCCTTACAGAACTCCGACCAGCACTCCTTCAATTCCTTGAAGTTCTGAGCGTCAAACTGTGTCTCGTCTCCGCCGTTAAAACCAATGTTGTAGGTTCCTCCTCCGGATTTAACTACTCCTTTGCTTGCCTCTCGTAATGTCACACTACATCACCTGCCTTTCTTAATGCACACTTGGTACATACCACACCGTCAAGGTGTGATGCCTTAACAACCCCTGCATCCTCCGGTCTCTGCCAGCAGAGCGTCCCGCATTCCGGGCAATGTACCTTTTTCCAACCAGGCTTTCCCTCCGGTCTGTTCATTACCAGTGGCATACACAACCAGCCGCCTCGGTCTGTAGTCTTTCTCGGTTCTAACTTCATGTTCACTCTGCCGCCTCCATTTCTTCCAGCTCTCTGATAACTCTCTCTACCGCATATTTTCCATTATTGTTGAGCTGTCTCTGCCATGCACCTACCGACGGTGCCCATCTGAACCCATTGCTTTTCAGAATATCTCTTACCTCCGGTTCCGGCTTTCCTTCAAAGAACAGCTGGATTCTCATAGCCTCCACATTCTCCTTGACCTTGAAAAACTTATTCTCGCTCTCCTGTGTTCCCTGGGACTTCGTTTTCTGCAGGCTCTTGATTCTTCCTTCCAATCTTCGGATATTGGCGTTATTGTTCGCCAGCATATAGTCCGGAAAACCGATTCTTCCGCAGAAGTCCGGTTCTCTCAGCTTGGCGATCTGTTCGTCTGTATATCCCATGTCATGCAGCGTTGCATCGCCTTTTTCTTTGTCCTTCATACGGATTGCTTTGTTGGCCTGCTTCATTCTCTCCTGGTCCTCTCTCAATCCGTCAACCTTATCCTGCAGCTTCTCGATTGCGTTCTCATCATCAGACTTGATAACGTCCTTGCCATAAAAAATTGCCTCAATCTTTCCAAGGATTGCCTCAACCTCTTTATAGTCCTCATGGTTCTTATCCCATGCCGCTACCTGCTTTTCCTTCTTTTTGACCGGGAAGTTTCCTGCTCCGGAAATCATTACCGACGGACACATCATGCCGATCTGAATATCCTTGTTGATGTTCTGAGCCAGTCGTCTCGAATATCTCTCGCAGAGCTTCGACACTCTTTCCTCTTCGGTTGGTCTTGCCTCGATTACCTTCTCTGCCAGCTCGTATGCCTTATCGACCTGTGCCTTGTAGCCAGCAGTCTTGCTCCCGGTCTTATACTCGCTGAATGACATCATATCGTTTGCCGTCTTTGCTCCGGCCTCATTGATGCTGAAATACACTCTTTCCATTACGCCACCTCCAAATACTCACCGATTTTCTCAATGTCCAGCTTTACTACCGGATATGTGCAGTAACCGCTTCTTACCATTCTGCCGGTAGCCTGCCCGAAACCGTGTTGCTTGATAAACTCCATCGCCCAAGGGCAATTATTCGTGTCGATCACTGTCTCGTCCTCTGCAAGTCCGCTTCCTGCGATGCATACCGTGATTCTTGCAATAGGTCCGTCCTCGTTGTTCCAAATCTCGATTGCCCTGCTGTTATCTGCCTGGTATCTTGCTACCTGCAGGAAGCAATCCTTATACACTGCCCATTCTGTCTTAACCTCTAATAATGCCATAGCCTTACGCCTCCTTCTTTGATTCTCTAATCTGCTTTGTCTTAATCGCACCGTCAACAATGCTCTGCAGCTCTCTTGCTGTCAGCCCTGCGTAGTTATTCATATCAACCTCTTCCTGGCTGATCCCGGCTTTTTCCAGCTGTCTCTGAAAATAACCCATATTGCCGTCGTAGTCGTACACCTGCTCACCTCCTATGCTGCTCCTAAAATTCTCTCTACGTCTGATCTTCTCTGACGCATCATCAACATTGCCGTCACTTTGTCAATCTGACCGGAAGTGAGGTTTACGATGAAATCTGCCACCTGGTTGTGCATCTTATACACTTCCTGGTACAATCTGTCTGCCTCAGCCTCGTAGTTGTCTGACTTTTCCATATCCAAGTGTTCTTCTTCCATCCAATGCTCTGACTAGTTCTCGGCTTCTTCCATTTCAGCCTCTAAAGCTCTTAACTTCTTCAATACTTCCTTCATACAAATACGCTCCTTTCAAATTTGCGAACTGTGTTTCACGTGAAACACTCATTTGCGAGTTATTTAAGTAAAAAAATTTCTATGCCGCCTCTCTAATGTCGATCAGTTTGTCTATCCCTGTGTAAACGCAGTCACCAGTTGTAAATACCAAGCCATCCCATCTTACATACTTAACTGTCTCTACCTTGTTGCCTGCTTCGTAAGGCGTGTGCCACTCTACAACCACTGTCTTTCCATCCGCAAGCATCTTTTCTATCTTCTCAACATCTACCATTCTAAAAACCTTCATACCGACTACCTCCATCGCTTTAAGTATTGTTTGATTATGTATATATTATACTTCGCAACTGCGTATTTGTCAATAGGTTTACTTCTAATTTGCGTATTTTGTCAAAGTTTTTTTACAACAATCTCGTAACCGAGAGCTGCTACCATCTTTGAGAAACTATCGTATCTCATACTCTTAGCGTTTCGGTTGAGAGACTGGCTGATGTTCTGTCTCGTAATCCCCATTCTGTCCGCTAAATCCTGCTGGGTCATTTTCTCTTCGCCCAGGATGCAGCGGATCGTCTCCTCTGCATTCGCCGCTTTAATCTCCATCTATTTTCTCCTTTTCTTCTGTCTGACTGTTACTCTTGCCTTCGCTACCAACGTACCGGTCTTTGTTCTTTCCGGATCAGTAAACCTTAACTGACTTCTGTTCATTTCCAGGTTTTCTTCATTGTCTATCAGCACCAGGTTCTCTATGTTGCAGTTGTCCTTATTTCCGTCTAGGAATGATACCATCTTACCTTCGGGAACCGGTCCGTTGTGTTCTTCCCATACTGCCCTGTGGACAAACTCGAACCGCTCCCATTGTTGACCGATTTCTTTAACCTTTCGGATAAGATAGCCGTCTGTCGTATGTGTGTACTCTCCTACTTCCATGTGGTTTGCCGGGACATGACCTTTCTTAAACATCGTTGCCCTGCACTTCTCATATTGTTCCTGGCTCATTGGCTTTCCTTTATTTGCCGGAACGTGTCCTTTTTCAAACCGGCAGTCAACACCGCTGATAATGTCGTGGTTCTTCTTGTATGCCCTGCACTGTTTCTCACTGAACTCTATTCCGAAATGCACTGACACCAGTTCTGCAATTTCTTTTGTCTTTCTCCCTACCGCAATGCTCCGAATGTAACTTTCCATTCCCTTCGGATATTTTAGTGAGTACCCTTTTGGAACCCCGCCGGTAGTGCCGCTCTTTATGCCATACCGGTTCTTCGCACCCTTTATCGCCGCATCGGAAAATACCATTCCGTACTTCTTATCGAACCCCTGTTGATTTATCAGCTCTGTAACCTGTTTCGTGGTTCTGCCTGGAACATTCTCACGCAGCCAGGCAATCACTTCTTCGGGCCAGCCTCTCATTTATGGTTCGCCCCCCCCGCATGAACTTCGAGCATTTCCGGAACCGCCTTCTGCCTTTCGTACCCGTACTCGTCCATGTGCTTCATTGCCTTGTACTGCAGTTCTCCGTTTTTGATGATCTGCTCGCTAATGTCGCATATAGCATCAGTTCTCTTCAACTCGCTTTCCAGCTCTTCTCCTGTCAGATCATCGTCTCCCAGCTTTTCCAGCTGAGCGAACAGGTGGTTATTCAAGTCTCCTAATGTATTCTTCATATTGCCATCTCCTTCCTTGCTTCGCCTACCGCCAACTCCATCGTTGTATTGAACGGCGTGTTGCAATCCTCCATCTTATCGAATAATTCGACTGCCTTCTGCAGGAACTCTTCGCTGTCTACCAGTTCCTCGTACTTTTCTTCGTCCAGGTTTTCGCTTTCATACAGTCCTTGCAGATAATTCTTTACATCCTCAGTTCTGTCGCTTTCACTCATTGCTCTGCTGATCTCGCCCATAAGTGCCTCGTTGATTACTGCAGGCTCTTCCGTGATGTAGAACCTTGCGTTGCCGCTGATACCTCCGCTGATTTCGTACCTAGTGTCTGTATGCTCTTCCATCAGAATGCTACCTTCAATGCTCACATACTCCTTTGCCTGGGTGTCTGCTATCTGATCCAGTCTATCAATCAGCTGTTTCTCGTCACTGGAAATCGCAACCACAGTTACTCCAATATCGTCCGGGCATTCCCAGCATCCAGCTAATACAAATAAATTTACCGTTTTATTCATCCCTTGCCTCCTTCCAGTCGCTTGCAATCTCTACGACCGTTCTCTCCAAAATCTTGAACTTCTCCGGATCGATCCAGCTCGGTATCTCTCCGTTTCTTACTTTCTCCTGGTATCGTTTCAAACACAACTGCTTTACTGGTACTGGCCTGCCTATCTGAACAAACATACCTCTCTGCTTGTCCCAGGCAAATGCTCCGTACTCTACATTCTCGACTGCAGCTTTCATAACCTCTATTGCCGCATCCAGTGCTTCCAGTTCCATAGGACCAGGTGGCACCTCTTCGATGTTCCGGATATTATGCAGGTATGTTTCCAATACCGCCGCATTTTCTCTGAATGTCATAATTACTCCTTTCGCCTATACGCACTCTCCTGTGGTTGATTCAATCGTATAGTTGCCTCTGCCAAATTCTTCATCTCCATGCTCTTGTGTATCCGAGTATGTCGGAAAATCCTGTGGCATTTCTCCTTCTTCCTTTGGAAATACTGTGTATATCATCCGTCGCCTCCTATCAAAAAATTTCTTTCAATTCATAGCTCTTAACTACTTTCCCTATCTGTCCTTTGATTCTCAGTTCCTCCATCTTCCTTTCAGCAAGTTTCTCCGTGTCAAACATCATTGCCTCGTTTATCTTTACTGTGTATCCGTAGTCCATCTTGAAACTGTACCTCCGGCCAACATATTTCTTTCTCCCATCTCTAATTGTGATAATGACAAACTTCTCTATACTTGCCTGCGTTCTCATGTACTCCATTGGTTTCTCCTTCCTACAGATACGAACATCCATATCTCTTCCGGAAGGTTTCTCTGCCTCCCTTATGGATAATCTGTTTTACTTCGCCTTCCTCCCTGCCTTCATCAATAATCCTTGCAAATTCATCTGCCTTCTGCAAGGCGTATTCTTTTTCCCAGGCCAGCTGTCCGATTATCTTTGACATCCTCTCTGCCATCGGATTTCCATGTATTCTGCATAGGATGTCTCCCATGTTGTGACAATCGTTGCATACCGGCACTTTCAATCCATCCTTTTCGCTCAGTTCTCTGCCAGCGGTACCGAACACCAAATGATGCTCGGCTTCCGATGGTCTGCCGCAGATGAAACAGATTCCCGGATAGTCTGTCACTATTCCTTTGCTCACCGCTTACACCTACTTTCTGTTTCCAACTCCAACGATTACCAAGAACGCAAATACCACTAATGCTGCCATAGTCTCGCCTCCTAGCCAAAAACCACTGTTCCGAATAGTGCATACTGGATGATCGCATCACACACGATTGCGTCTGCATTGCAGGTATCGAATCTGATCTTGCCATCCATCTGCTCTAAGCAGTTGCAGCCAACCGGTGTAATCGCCCACAGCTCTACTCCTTTCTTGAACTTCTCCAAGTCCAGCTCGTAATACTCTGTCTCGTCCTTGTCGAACGGTTCCGGCAGGTGTAATCTCAATTTTCCGCCTCTTGCGATCTGCTCGCTTCCATATTCCCCGAGATAATCGCCTACGACCTTTGCCTCATCGCACCAGTAAGTGATGCCACCCTCCAATGCTCCGCACATTATGTCGTCAATATCTTCCTGGGTAAGTACGATTTCCAATGTTACGCTTACCGTTACCTGTTTTTCTTTCTCTTTGCTGCCCATGACTCGCTCTCCTTCTTTTTTATCGCTTTTTCTATTTCTCTGAGTTTTTCATCACTGAGAAACTTAAAATTCACGCCTGCGTCTGTAAACGCTGTTAAAATGCTTTCCTGCACCGCCTTGACTGTCGCCCAGTCCGGTTCGTCGTCCTGCGTTCTGATACCGAACTGAACCATGTAGTCCTCGATCACGTGCCACAGCTCATATTCCAGCTCGTCCATACATCCGAGTGCCGATACGTCCACGACCGCCGGTGCTGTTATTTTCTTTCCATCTGCCAGTTCCAAGTCTACCGTGTCAATCTCTTCTCCGAACTCACCGCCTCTTTCCTGGTGTTCTAGTACGTCGTCGATAAAATCGTAATTACTGTCGATCACCGCCTCCGTTCCATCCTCGTACAATTTGTAATATCCGGCCAGCTTGCCCTTCTTGTGCAGTTCCTTGACTTCCTGCCATGTCAATTTTCTCATACCTGCCCATGTGTAAACCATCAATCATCGCCTCCTATTCGTTTGTGTCAGCATAGTACGCATCAAACGCAATTCCTGCTTCAACCATTTTGGCTTCTAGGTAATTGCCATAGCACCAGCCGTCTCCATCTTCCCAAAAACTGTCCCGGGCTTTGCTCAGTACCTCGTGTGCCTTTTCCTCGTCCTCTTTGCTTACCACAAACACGCAGTCCATCCATTCATTCATGCTTGACTGTACTCTGATTACTGATTCTTTCAAAATTTCTACCATAACGACCTCCTAAAACGAGAAGCCGCTTATGCGGCTACCTCGACTGCACCTGTTTTTCTGTTATATCTGTAAACCGAATATCCTAATATTTCCTGTTCTGAAACTTCTGTATCGTTCACTTCTCTAACCATCTGTTTCAAGTCTATGGCATTCATAGATGATGCTGGTACTGCAAGCACCTCATGTATGCTTGACGGCATAATCAACAGATCATCATTCAGTTTTTCAGACAGCTGCGCTAACTGCTCGTTGTAGAGGATAATGCTTGCTCCGTTTATCTTTCTCTTGTTTGAAAGAACGAACATCCCTGGCCCTCCTTCGCACATTTCTTCTACTGTGCTTTCGTCAATGTGCATCATTTCCGCCATTACCTCGTACATGCTCTGCACTGTGAACCCGACCTTGCTGGTGTTTATCATTGCCGCCTCATCTAGTTCTTCTACGCTAATCTGTGCATTCAATCTCTGCTCCGTACTCAGAATATAACTTGCTGTACCAGTCTCGTCCTCGGATACAACTACTCTGTAAAGTGCCGCCAGGTCTGCAATTCGTCTTGCTGGTACTGTTTCCAGTCTCTCGGCATTTCTTTCAGCATTCACCAACTGATACTCTACATGCTGCAGGATGAAGTCTCTTCCCGAAATATCTTTGATGTCTACGTCTGTTACCGGCTTTCTGCTTTTGTTCTCTTCGTATACTCCCAATACGTGCTTTGCTGCTTCATGGACTGTAATCTTGTCCGCTTCGAGTAGTTCCAATTCTCTCTGAATGTAGATTGTCGGTACGACGTTCTCGCCTGCCTTTCTGATATTAACTGCATCCAGCTCCACTCCGTTGTTCTTCTTGACTACTGTTGACTTTACCTCGTAGCCTTCACCTGCGATGCCCTTTACTGCTTCTACTAATCTTTCAACCATTGCTTCCTTCATTTCTTTGTCCTCCTAAATTCTTAAATGTAATAGCAACTAAAATTCCAATGATGCCCGAACTCATAATACAAACCGTATCTCTCAAATATCTTGTCAAATTCTCTTCTGACCGAAGGAAGGATACCGTAGTACAGCATCTCGCATACCGGTCCTTCAAAACTCATGCTGAGAATGTGTTCCGGATTAACATATTCAAAATGTCTCTCCGGCTGGTCTGCCACCTCGATCAGATGCTCTCTGTCGTTGTAATAATATTCTCCGTTCTCCGGATCGTAACTCGTGTACTTCTTTCCGTTGAAGTAAATATCAACGTCCTGCCATAACCCATGCTCCAGCAGAAACTCTCGAATCTCCTTTGCCAGGTTCTCAATCTGCTCTGCTGTCAGCTTTGTTACTGCGCTCACGCAATCGCCTCCTTTCTAACTCTCTTCTTAACCAGTCGTGCCGGGTACTGCGGCTGGTTCTCTCTGTATTCTTTCAATCTCTCCCTTGCCTCTTTCCTTGTGTATTCGGTCAATGTGTACTCCCAGCCGTACCCATAATTTAACTGCAGCTCCCAGGTGTCGATTGTCTTTCTCTCATATGCCATCCTACGCAACCTCCTCTTTCTTCGGCTTTCTGCCACGTCTCTTCGGCTTTTCTTCCTTGACCTCTTCTGCAGGTTCCTCAGCCACCAGTTCCTCGGCTTTCTCTTCGGACACCGGTTCTTCCTTGACTACCGGCTCTGCAGGAAGCATAACGTCCAGCTTATATCTCTTTGTAATGCTCTGAATCATCGTCGCTACCTCTGTGCTTACTTCCTGGATTTCGTCCTCGGTAAGTCCTTCTGTCAAGCTCTCTGTCTCGGTCCAATATCCTGCATTATCCAGAAAATGATTTAATACCTTCTTTGCTCTATCATGTTTTACGTCCCACTTCATATCGTTTACCTCTCTTCCTTTTCTCCGGCGATCAATGCCAGTACCACTACTCCATTTATCAAAATTGCTACCAAATTCTTCGCTCTCATACCGTCGTATATGCCGACCATAAAGTTGATGAACAATACCGACTGCAGGAACTGTCTTAATTTCTTCATTGCCAAATCAGCCTCCTTTATGATAGACTTAACAGTTGAGAGGCGGTGTTGCTGCCTCCCGACCGTTAAGGGAACTACTTAATCAATCAAACCTAACCATTTCAGAATTGCCGTAATCACTGACACAATCATGATTACTATGGTGGAGATTATGCTGGCCTGCTTTTCTCTCTTCTGTAATTTAAGGTTTTCGATTTCAAGTAGTTCCTTTTCCTTTGTAGAAAAGTCTTTCTTCCTACCTTTCTTACCCAACTGGTAATTCCTCCTTCCTTAGGATTTAATCAAATTGTTTTGTTTGATTATGGTTATATTATAACTCGCAACTGCGTATTTGTCAATAGGTTTACTTCTATTTTCCGAGTTTTTACCAAATAATTTTCGCACTTGCGACAACTTCTGCAATTTCCGGATCATCAACACCAACTAGTGTATTGCTCTGCATTTTCATTTGCGATGGCTGCAAACCCGCATGGTTGCTTGGTGCGTTGTAAGATTTCTTACATGATTTCTTCTATGGTTTCTACAAGGATTCTTTACTAGATATTAGAGATTAGATAATAGATATTAGAGATAGAATAATATATGCTCATTTGCGTACTCTCAAAAGCGTATTTTATCCACAAATGCGTGTGGATAATGTGGATAATTACACCTCTGAAAACATATAGAACTATGACTTCGTACACGGTTCAATACCGGCTTTTAGTCTTTAGGCATAGGATAGGTACTAAAATCGCCTATCGTGTCTCGGGAACTTTTCGTCAAAATACCCGGTCTTATTTTGGTTATTTTGTATATTGATTTTACCTGCGGTCTTGTTCCGCTTTTCTGCAATAAAAAAAGAGCCTACAACCCCTGCGGATCATAGGCTCCCTTACTTACTCTGCTGAGTTGATGAAATCCTGGCAGTCCAGTTCCCGGTATGCCTTCTCAAAGGTTTCCTTCGGACTCCATGATACATAACCATCTGGATATTTCACGGCGTACCCAGGTACTCCGTTCTTCTCCTTCGGCTCAGCTTTTACAATTTTCACGCCGATATAGTTTTTCATAATGCCACCGTTTCCTCCTGTTATTTTACTCTGATGGTGTCTCCTGCGATAATAAGGTTCGGATTCTCAATGCCATTGAGTTGAGCAATCGCATTGACCGTAGTTTCATACTTCGCCGCAATACCGGAAAGCGTATCTCCACTCTTAATGGTGTAATACTTTTTGTTTCCGGCGTTGATTACGTCCTGGACCTCCTGCCATCTACTGCCAAGAACAGTCCTTCTCACTTCATCGTCACCATACTTACCGGCCCACACCTCATCTACAAGTTCCTGCACGGATGCTTTGTCGATGTGATTGATTACATCCTGCACTTCATTGTATCTGCTACCGAGAGCTGCCTTTCTTGCGTCGCCCCCGCCGAACTCGTCTTTCATTGTTCTGTAGAGCAGATCGAGTGTGCTTCCTTCCGGTTCCGAAACCTCCGGCTCCTTCGCTTCATCTCCTGCGTTGGCAGAAAATCCATTAAGGCCTGCTTTCTTGATTTCTGTTTCAAAATCACGATAGCAAAAATCCTGATCCACGGTTCTTCCGCAGATTGTCTTGTCGGCAATGTAGTTATACTCTCCTCCGTACTGCCAAATATCGTGACCTGTTGCCGGCTCATTTGAAGAATATCTCGCTACCCAATGAGTGAATCTCTGCAGGCGATCATCGTCTACGTGTGCCTGGAAATGCGAATCAGATGTATATACTCCGACAAAATATCCAGCCTTCTCACACTTGTCGCAGAACGCAATCACAATATCCGTAAGAACATCTCTGCTATTGTTCAGCATCTTACCTTCTACGTCGTAGTAGATAGGATATTCAAACTGCTTTCCGGCAATGACGGACAGAAAATGATCTGCTTCCTGTTCCGCCTCCGCAACAGACTTTGCATTGCCGTAATAGTATGCACCTACCGGAAGTCCGATAGCCTTACACTGTGCATAGTAATTTTCAAACTTGCTATCCTTGTACTTGCCATCATCTGCTCCTGCAGCTTTAATGATAGCAAATCTCACTCCTCTTTCGTTCCTGGCCTGCTCGATGCTCATATCTCCCTGCCAGTGTGAAATATCAATACCAAATAGTTTTTCCATAGAAAACTCCTCCTTAAATCAAAATAAGGGGCAGCTTTTCAGCCACCCCGATGTGATACCTTTTCAGAACTTACGCTTTGATTAACTTTCCTTTTTTGAGAAGATTAACCATCTTGGTGTTCTGCGCTGCGGTATATGCGTAATTTGTAATTCCATTTGCGGCTGCGATCTTGGCCCGGTGCGCCTTCGATGTGTCTTTCTCGCCCACTGCAGCAAGTGCCGTAATGATAGAACCCGATGCCCCTTCATACTTAGGGTAATAGGCGTTTCCACGTCTCGGATTTCCGGAAACAACAACCACCGTGTGTCCTTTGGTCTTTGTGATAAGCACATCGCCGTTGAACAGTTCAGTTTTGGAAGTTACCGCAATCGGTTCCATAAACTGTCCTGTTGCTTTTAATGCCGAAACTTCGGACGCTGTGTTGAAATTTCCCGGATCAAAGCCTGCCTGGATGCAGCACGCTCTCACGAGTGAACTGCAGTCTGCCTCTGTTTTTACAGAAATCTTTGCGAGCTTTCCGGCTTTTCTCAGCTGTTCGATTACATTGCTTCTGTGTCCCTGGCAATATCCGATATTGTCGTTTCTGCATCCCTGCAGCATAGCTTCTGCAATGGCATTTGCTACCGTGACTCTCTTGGGTCTCAGACAGTACCAGCCTTTTGAATGGACGTAGTATGCCTGGGTCGATACCTCGTTTCCAGTCTGATCTCCCGGCTTTCCTCCGGAGATGTGACCGTTCTCGTCAATTCTTGCGCTTCCAACTACTAAACTCATGGTTCTTCCTCCTAACAAAATAGGGCAGTCTTTCGACCGCCCTGTGCTTACAATATGTTCTCAGATTACTCCTCGTCCTCACTGTTTGAGCCGATGTTGGCTGAATCAGTCAAGCCTTCGCCGATGATGTATGCCACCACTGATGCTCCTGCCATAATGAGCGCTGTAACCTGTGTTGCTGTGTTGTCCGTACCGCCAGTAGCCAGGATCATCATAGATACGAATGACGCTACCGCAGTCCACAACTTTCTGCTTGTGAGTTTTCTAACCCAATCAATTTTCTTCATGTTTCTTTTCCTCCTGTTATAAAAATGAATTTTTTTCCATGCACTTCTGATAAACTTTGTCTATCTCGGCAATGGCATTTACCGCTTTGCTGTTCTTGTATTCCGGATGCTCTGCGCAATAACGCTCATAGTCCGAAATATCATCCAAAATCTGATTGAAGAACTCCTCGGAATGTTCCACGCCTCGCCTTAATTCATCGCCGAAACGCAGGATTCTCGTGCGGCACTCGTCCGCATCGTCCTTATCCATTCGATTTCTCAGATCGTCGTGCTTTTCCTTTAGGTTCTTAACATCTGTTTGGACGGCTTCCAGTTTCTCCATCATATCCTTGTTCATCTCTTTGCCGATTGCTCTCGCCAAAACAGACCAGGGATTGATTTTGATAGGTGCGATCTGCACCAGGGTAAGTGCTATAAGCAACGCTCCCCCACCGCTTGCAAGAATTTCATTCAAAGACATTGGCTCTTTTACCTCCTTCCCAAACGCACCGCAGTTCCCACGGCGCATCCGTAATATCTGCCGCCTTTTCACCCAAAATGGCCTCTATTACTGCATAAAGAATGGCATCCGCACGTGGGTCCTTATCGAACCGGTACAGATGCCACACCAAATGATTATGCAGGTTCAGCAGATCCTCTTCGTCTGCCTCGGTATTGAGCAAGCCTAACTCTACGGCCGCACTTTCCAGGCGGTCATAGTTGTAAAATTCTGCGTAGGGTATCATGTTGTCTCAAACTTCTCACCAGTGATTTCTTCAAACTCCGCTGCTGTTATCCATCCCTTGTCAACAGCGTTATGGACCATTTCGTCGGTCCACAATCTTGTCCCATCCGGCTTATATGTGTTGTAATATTTCTTTACAACCGAATACTTTGGACTATGCTTTGTTTTTGCCATGCTTGCTACCTCCTAAATTTCAATTCCAGTCATCATACTGAGATAATCGATCTGAGACTGCATCGTTTCCATTTTGATTTCCTCTACAGTTTTTTCTCTAAAGGCGAGATAATATCCATCTACGCCTTCGTAATGCGTCTGCTGGATAAATGCACCATTCTCGTATGTGGTTACATTTCCTCCGGAACTTTCGACTGTCATCGGGGAGCAGTTGTCCTCGAAGATTGTCTCGTCGATTTCTGTCTCGCTTATGAAGTTGTTTCCGTTTTGGGTAAGTCCTTCAATGCTTGTTCCATCAGCCAGCGTAATCTTGAATGTTTCTTTTTCCATGTTATCCTCCTTCCGAATAGGCTGTAATATAGCTTAAACATATTGTCAATCTGCAGTCTTGACATGATTTTATAGTTACTGGCAATCCACGACTTGAAGCTGTTTTCAACTGTTGCAAAATCAATTTTTCCCAAGTCTAATTGCCTCTTATATGCCTTTAGCTTTTTTCGTTCTCTTGTAACAGATTTTGGGTTAATTTTCTTAACCACTCTTCCGGTATCAGTTAGCCAATACTGAATCTGCAGTATTCTGAACGGCTTGTCTATCCTGGCAATCCTTGTCTTTCTCATGTTTAGTATCAAGCCTATTTCATCAGCTAACTTTTTGATAGCTTCCAGCAAATTTTCGAGCCGTTCCTTACTTTCGGAAATAGCTCTTATATCATCCGTATATCTTCCATAGCCTTCTATGCTAAAGACAATCTTTGCGCAGTTATCTATCTTATACGGATGTATGATGCCTATATCCTGCGACGGCTGTGTGCCTATATCCACCCCCTTTCTCAGCATTTTTTCACCGGTCAGTAATTGGGGATTGACCCCGCAATTCATCATCGGGTCGATCTTTGTATAGTACATTTTTTCAATTTCATCATCCGAAAACCGCGATACATCTGTCTCGAACGTCTTAAACAGTCCGTCTATTATAAACTTGGCTGTTGTAATCGTCTCCGCATCTAGCTTGCTTTTATCCAAAAATTCGGATAATTGCTTTTTGCATATGTCGTGGTTCATATTCGGATAATAACCGGAGAAGTCAGTAAGCAGGATATACCCTTTGTTTGTTCCGTGAACCCTGTAATACCTGCGGAGATCATTTTCCAACTGTCTGCGGAACATCGCCACACCTTTTCCCTTCTGACTGGCGGTATTTTCTTGTATGATATATGGCTTTAGTGCCGGTCCGAGAACATCGTCTGACAGCGTATGATAAACAGTTTTGTCTACCATATCACTGCTTGTGATATACCTCGGTTTTCCTCTTTCGCAAATTTTGAACTTTTGTCCCCGCCCTGGGTGGTAGTCCTTTTCTGTCAATTTTTTCTGTAAAACAGCTGTTTCTAGCAAATGATTTATTTCAAATAGTTGCGTTGAGTATTTCCACTTACTGCCATTCATTGCCTTTGTGCCGGCATCGTATAAATAATTGGCATCTTCAAACAGATTCATTGATAAAACCTCGTATATAGCTCCAAGTCGTAACCAGGAGCATCAAGGCCAGTATTAAGAGCCATCACTGGCTCACGGATAACCTCTCCTTTCGCATTGACCCACTAGGAAATCTATGTCCTGTCGTGTGGGTTTGTGAAATCCGGGCGGACGCCGTTGACATTGGAAGCGTTGTTGTAGTTCGCATTGCCATTGCTGTTGACATTGGCGAAGTAGGCGGCCGAGACCACCGAAGAGCAGTCTGAACAGAAGTTACCCTCATTCTTTTTAATTTTGGGAAGGAATTTATTGTCAGACGCTCTGAGCGATTTTATATAATTGTATAGCTTGTTAAGTTCCAACACGATATTCATATACTTGTTCTTATCGCAAGGTATCGTTTCAGCAATAAACTGTAGTTCATCCTGCAGTGCATTACAACATTCCATCGCTCTATCCAGTTGAAGTCTCCTTTCAATAAATTCCGAATAATATTCCGGAAAAACTGTATTTCCCATGCGGAGTTGCCTCGAAATACCCTGGCACAAATCCAGTACGGTATCTCTTTCCTTCGTGATAAACCACACATTTCTATCCATTGTCAGTTCTCTCAGCAATTTCGCAGTTACTTCTCTTTCGGAAATATCCGCAATTCCTTTAGTCGCAGATTCCACGTAAGCCTCTATTCTCTTTTGGCTCAAAGCAAAAGATGCCATTAGTTCAGCCGTTATCCTTTTGCGAATGGCGTATGCCATGTGCTGTGCTTCTAACCTTGACTTCTTTCTTTTACTGTTTTTTACATCTGACATTTTCTATTCCTCTATAAAGCTATAAGGCGGCAACAAGGCCGCCTTGATGTCTGATTATATGATAGCGGAAGCCGGGCGGACGCCGCTGACATAGGAAGCGTTGGTGTAGTTCGCAGAGCCATAGCTGTGGACATCGGCGAAGCAGGCGGCCGAGACCACGTTCTGCAACCAGTACCAGTTTCTGTTACAGATAAAGGACGGTGCCAGCGCAAACAATGCAAGCTGTTTGAAATCCGTAGTGTACAGATATGGAACCGTGCTTCCGTCGCAGGCAGGTGTGAACCAGTTCGCTCCGTATGCCATTCCCTCTGTCATGAGATCCACCGTACTGTCATACCATGATCCATTGCTCGGCTTACCGTTTGCTACTGCATTTACAAATAATCTTCTGACTGTCAAAATCTTATCTGCCCCAAATGCCGCCTTGACAATCGTTTCTGCCTGAGCAAGGTTTGTGGTTTTCATTTCTGATCCAAAGTAACCTCCTGTAGTGACGTTGGTCGCATTCATTCTTGCTGTATAAAGATTTGTGTCCGGAACGACAACAATATGATGCTTTGTGCATTCCGTGTCTCCTGTTCTTAACCAATAATCAAAATGAGCAATTCTCCAATTTACTCCATTTATGGTCCAGTAATCTCCGATGTACAAATCCTTGAATGTTCCTGCAGCAATCTGTGCGTGCTGCTCTGCAGTGACTGAGGTTCCAAGATATTTGCCTCGAAAAACACTGTTATGATACCCCGCGTTATCATAACCATTCTCCAAGGTATTCGTTTTCTCGGCCAGCTCGTCCACTGCCTCCTGGAGATTTTCAGCGTTTAATCCGCTACTTTCATTGTTGTAGCCTATAGATTCTCCGCTTTCTTCCTCCATATTCTTTTTTATTGCCTTAACCTCTCGATTAAGAACTACCGTATTTTCAAAAACCGTTTTAGGGGCCGCATTGATATTATCGGCATGGTTGGTATCTGTCGTTTCTGTGATATCGACAGACTCCGAAAATACTGCTTCTGCTTCGTTGACCTTATAACTTTTCACGTTGTTCCTCCTTCCTAGAAGATGTCGTCAAGCACGTATGTCTGCTGGACATCATCATCTTTACCTTTTCTTGTAAATGTTTTAATGCACACAATATCACCATCGGCATCGTACAGTCCGATCTCGCTGATTTCTGCGCCTGCAAGTTCGCTTTCTGTAAGGGTACACTCGTATCTGCAGGTTGTGTCGTTCGGAAATGAGTATGTATCTATTTCCTTGCGATACAGTTCCTTTGTAAGTTTCGCCTGCGATTCAGTAGGTGCAATAACAGTGCCGGATTCGTTAACGCCACCACTGCCGAACGCCATTCCGGTAATCTTCGGTAATGTTAACGCCCCCGCTCTTGCCTTGACCAGTTTTTCTCTTCCTTTCTTGGTAATTACAACATTCTTGCTTTTTTCTACGCTCATTGTATTTGCTCCTTTCTATAGATTGAATCAAGGTTTCTTGATCCGTTCAGCGATACGCTGCCGTCCAAAAACCTGTAATTCCACGTCTTGGTTATTACTTCTGCCCGCAGTTCGTTGTCCCTCTCTCCTATAGGTGCACACATTCTGATGGTCGGCTTTCCGGCCTTTCTTGTTGAATAATCCAATGTATCGGTTCCATCAAGTAAAGTTCTGCCATCTAAAAAATTCAGATTCCAGTAATTTAATTCTGCTGCAGTAGTGATTTTCGTTGTTCCGGTTTCTTCTGCCCTTAATGGGATTTCTGCGCCGATAGATGCCTCGAACGATTCTGATGAAAATAATTTGCCTGTAACTTTTGTGAACACAGTCAGCAAGTAGTTCCTCGTAACATCTAATTCCTCGGTACCGTCAAGCATCCTGGAACCATCAAGTAGTGGTAGCTTCCAAAATGATACATCTGACTTCGTTTCTATTTTGCCGAGTTTTGCTGTGCTTTCTTTCCAGTGCTTTGAGGCAAATCGTAAGTTTTCAAGCTCTATAATGTTTTCATTTCCAGTCTCGCCCAACAAATATTTGAAACCAAGAACGAGATCATACCTCGAATGTGGGAACAACGTAGTTGAACCATCCAGCAGCTTTCTTCCATCCAGCAGATCGCTATACCAAAACGACTCCGCGATATGGAAGATTATCTTTTTCAGATTCATCTCCTCTAAGTTCCGATTGTCTGATGCGATCTCGGTTCGGTCATTCATTGTAAACATCGTGTGTGACTGTTTCAGTTCATTCAGCATGGCTCTCGCTCGCTTCGATGCAAGTGTTCCTTCGCCCATGAAGTACGCTTTGAACACATTCGGGTGTGGCGCCACGAAACCATAATCTCCCGGATCATTGATGTCTGCAATTCGTACATCAAATCCGGTGGCGGTTTTTAAGTACCCTTCCATCCGATACGGTGTCATTGGTGCCCGATAGTCTCTCTTTCGGTAAATCAGCTGTCGCCTCTCCTCGTATGGAAGATTTTCTCGCACCGGCAGTCCCCACTTAATCTCGTGGTACATCAGTCCCCATGTGGCAGTTTCCGGAAACAGCTGGTTTAGAATATCCTCAGCTATTTCTCTTGCCGTGTCGTATTCCTGGCCCATGACCTCGTACAGCCACTTTCCAACATAGGAATTGTCGTAAAAGCCATCGGACACTGAGGCAATCATATTCTTCGCACTCTCGCTGACTGGGAAATTCTCTAAATCCAACTTTTCCACATTCCCACCCCCTAACTAAAATTAAGGGTACCGGTGTCCGGGTACTCCTCGCTTTTCAGAGTGATGTTCTGCGTTTTCCCATTCATTGTGAATGTTTCAAAGTCCTCGACTCCTGCGATTGCGGAAATCAACGGTCTTACATCGTTGTATCTCAGAACTCCTTCGGTTTTCGCCTGCGCATAGACTGCTCTCACGGCTTCCGTAAAGTCTGCCTTGATCTGCTCGATGTCGGTTGTTTCATCGTAGCTGAGGCCTGTAATAGCATAATTTACAGCAACCGTTGTGGCTGCCGCACAAGTCAGTTCTGCCGTTCCGGTAGGAAGCAATCTTGCTGACCTGTCATTCGGAGAGACGATGTAGTTATACACATCCTGCACCAGCTTCTCATTGGCTGGTTTTCCGTTTCCGTCTACCAGTACCAGTTTCACCGTGCCAGGGCCATTCCAAGCAGGAATAACTATCGCATCTCCTGCTCCTGCCTGTTTCGCCCATCTCTTATAGTCCGTATCGTTCCCCAGATAGGTCATGCTGTTGTCGTACTCTGCAGCGATCCTGTCGTAAAAATCATTGTCCGTCTCTCTTTCAGTACCGCCACGAATAGGCTCCGGATTGTTAATCTCGGTCACATTCTTATCGGGTACCATCATCAGCACGACCGTATTCGCCGCTACATTAGAACCTGTGCCTGCTTCAACCGCTGATACCGGTATAAGCACTGATCCTTCGCCTCCAACAACCGCATTCTCTGTGGTGGCATACTCAATCGACGGGCCGGTTTCGGTTGCTGCCGTACAAAATACCGTTCCGGATAAAATCTCGGTTCCTTCTGCAGCTGTGATTTTCACATAGCCAAAAGCCGGTTCCGCTTCGTGCCTTGTAAGATGCACCTGGCGACCGTGGAGGTCTAACCATTCATCCCAGGCATATTCCGGAAACGCAATCATCAGTGCCCTTACGATATGGAAATTGATAATTTCGTCTTTTTCCAATGCTGCAGGCATCGTCATATCATATGGAAAACCACCCGGCATATCGTCGATGTCGTCCGGTAGGTTGTTCATCATTCGCTCGTGAATTTCCTCTGCCGAGTTTCCTTCCAGGAACTCCGGTCTGTTAAATTCCGGCTGCATACTCTCCACCTCCTTTACAAGCTAATCTCTATTTCTTCATCCCAGTTGCTACCCTTTACCTTGAAGGTTACGTGCATCTGATCTCCTTCCCAGGTAAATTGAAAATCCCGGACATTTTCTGCCCGGGGATTTACCATAATTGCATCTGTGATTGTTCTTTCCACCATAGACTCAACGGTTTTTTCGTCGTCATTATCCATGGCACGTTCCATCTCGGCACCGATTGAATCGGGGTACGCCAAACAGCGGTACCGCTCTGTCTGTGCGATCTTAAAACACCAAATGGCGAAGGCTTCTTTGCCATCGCATTCCTTGATCCGGTGTGCCCCATCTCTCACGAAGTCTCCCAGTTCCGGGTCCCACTTCATACTCCTTTTGTACTGAGTGTCGTACTGGCTGTCCTCCGAGATAAAATCCGGTACCTCAACAACCGGAAATAGTGGCTGTGACATTTGCCTCGCCTCCTTTATGATTTCTCGATCACATCGATTACGACTGCCTCACTCTGAATCCAGGCAACCAGCACTCGATCTCCTGCTTTCACTGCCGGTATCGTTACACTGTGGCTGTGAAGAGGAACGCCCGACGGCGCTTTGTTGAGCCAGCTCTGTTCCGAGGTTGAAAGTGTTAATCCTGCAGCCAGCCTGCAGATCGTGTAGTCTCCCTTCGGTATCGGCACCGGGAATGTGTTCGTTTTCAAACTTCCGTTCGCCTGGATTTCTCCAAAGTCCAAAGTCAACGGAGACTCTGTTTTCTGCGAGGTTCGCTTATCTAGCACCTGTGCCAGTTTCGCTGTCCCTGGGTGTCCGTCAAATTGGTCCATCTATATCACCTGCCTTTAATCAAAAGTTCCGTCGTCAACCCACCCGTACACATTGCTTCCACTGTCCGTGTGGATCAGATGCCAAGGGTGTGCTTTTCCGGAACCGTTCTTAATCGTAATCTTTGCTTTTCCTGCCCTGGCTTTGTAGCCTTTTGAGCCTGGGTAGCTGCTCACGTAATGGGTTCCGCCGTGAAAATTCACGATGTCGCCAACATTGTAATCTTTCTTTTTATTGGAGCTTGCCTTTTCCTTCTTTGGTTCTGCAAGCTCCAAATCCATCGTCATGCTGTAGGTGTCTGCTGTGTGCTGGATGCCCTTCACGTAGTAATACGACTGGGCCAGTTCGCTCATTACATACACCAGGTCGCCTTTCCGGACAAACGGAACATCCGGAGACTGTACCTTAATCTCCTTCTTAATTTTTCCTTCATCGTCCAAGATTTCCTGTGCTGCAGATTTAGCGTCCGCAAGGCTTTCGTCCTTACCTCTCGTATAAATTCTCTGACGGATGCCGTACTTTGTCTCACCATTTACCGTGGCTTCAACACTGGTTCTTCCATCATCGTCTGCCTGCCCTACGACCTTAACCCTGGTAATCATATCTGCTGTGCTTATGCTCTGACTGAACATCTGTGTATTATCTGTCCGGAATACATACACCGTCTTATTACTTCCTCTCGGAATAACAGATGTCTCGCCTTTCCTGGCCTGCACAAAGCACTGCTCCTCGCCCTTCTTCGCCGCATCGTCCAGCAGATTGATGATGATGTCTGACAGATACTTATTGTTCTCCACTGTTTTTCCGTGAGAAGCATTTGGACCTTGGTATGACCCTTGCGGTATCTCCCAATCATCAAGAATCCCTTCTATCGCCGACTTTGTGCCAGTTCCGGAAGGGAAGTATCTGTTGTCCTGGCTCTTTTGCAGTTTGTAAAGTTCGTCGTAGCAGGTACATTTCAGCGTATGTCCTCCGCTCTTTTCAACTGGATTCCATGTTTCCACGTACCCTCGTGCTACTTCCTCGTCCTGGGAAGCACCGTCGGTTGCGAATACTCCGACCAGGCACCCCGGCTTGATTATCTTCGACAGATAGCCTTTGGATGTCTTATCATTCTTCGCCACAAATGAGGTTCTGACGGATAACTCGCCATCGTTTTCTTCCCATCCGAGATTTTCAATGTACTCCTTGATGTTGTACTGTTTCTTGCTTTCGTCCATAACGACGACCCGGTACTGGATTTTCGCCAAATCAATCATAGCGCGCCTCCTATCCCGGTATTGTCAGAACTTCTCCCGGCCATATCCAGTGACCGTGATCCGAACTGCTCTTTCCGTGCTTCTTTGCCGTGGACTCTATCGTGTCCTTGTTTGCATCATAAATTGTCGTCCACTTGGCGCCGCTTCCCAATTTCTTTGAGGCGATTCCCCACAGCGTATCTCCGGAGACTACTGTGTAGTTTCCTCCGCTCGATGAAGAACTGTCCCTTGGTTTCGTTTGCTTTACAAACGCTGTGATTTTCAGCTCGTTTGTATCATAAATTTTCAGCGGTTTTTTCTGAACAAACGTAATGGAATACTCGACGTTGCCATACGCTCCAACCGGTCTCGGCTGAAATGAAGAAATCGTAACATCCACGTTTATCCACGTTTCCGTTACGATCAATGTAAGCACTGTCTCATTCAACATATAGTCGTTCAGAATTTTTACACACTCATTCGGACTTTTCCAGGCATTCTTCTTGACGATTGCCTCATTCTTCTTTGATGCTCCAAAAAACACGCCGTCCCACGAAAACTCTGAAACATCCGTCCCCTTAGGTACCTTTACGGTACCCAGGGAGATGATGTCAAAACTTTGGTACTTGGCTGCATATTTGCCCTGCACCTTTTCGGGTAGAGCCGGGAACGTAAACTTTGAACCCTTTTCCACCGGAATCAGTTTAATATCCATCGCCTACGCTCCTTTCGTACTTGATACCGGCATATTGGCGAATACTTCACTCAGCTTGTCGGCGATGTTTCCACCGAGTTCGTCTGCGATCTCGCCTAAGTGCCTTCTGATTACGGCAACAATATCTTCCTCACTCTGACCTTCCTTCGCCTCGATTTGGAAATTCGGACTAACTGCAACATTTACACTGATCGGACCGGTCTGTGGTGTAGAGGTCGGTACCTCCGAACTTACCGGAGCAAATGTTTCTGCTGTGTTGTCCTCATAATTGCCTTCTGTGGTGTCGTTATAGCCATAGGATGCGTTTCTTGTCGCCTCAGTGAATAAATTATGGTCTGATACCATATCACTCAAATTTGAGCCTTCTATGCGACCACCATCTGCGTGCTTAGAAACGCCGAGTGCTTCGCCTGCCTGCTCGTACAATTCGAGTGCTCTTGTCCTTCGGCTTGGATTTGTCGGGATAACAAATTCGTCCCAACCTTCTTCTGCCAACCATGACAACTGAGGGCCGCCACCAACTCGCCCACCTGCAGCGTGTTTCGCTGGTGTGGATGTCGTCGTTGGAATTGTCGGCAGTGTCAGCAGGTTGTACTGCGGTGTTACATTTACCGTCGGACTGATACTGAACGGACTCGCCGTTGCTGCGTTGAGAGAGGTCTGCAGGCTGGTTCTCAATCCTGCCGAGCCATTGGTAAGACTTGTTGACGCTCCTGTGTTAAGAGACGTTCCAAGATTTGTACCAGCTGTTTGCCACTCTGCCTGCAGCGTAGCATAATACTCATTCGAGATAGGACCGTAGTTCTCCATGACCGTTGAAAAATCAAAATCGGCCATCTGATCCTGCATATACTGTTGCATGAATGTGCTGAGTGTTTCTTCACTGCCACTGTTTTCCAGTGCATTGTGAAGTGCTTCTGAATAGGACGTCTTGACACTCTCGAAATACTCGCCGTAGTAATCCGACATCTTCTTTTTCAAATCCTCTGAATTTAAGCCGATTGACTCGCCTTCCGTCGGACCCGTAATGGACTCCATGAGTTCCGTCCAGTCCTCATTAGTCATTGAGTCCCAGTCGATTGCTTCTTTGATTTCTTCCGCAGACGGTACAGAATCTTTGAAATCCTGCGTGATTTTCTCTTTTGTGCCTTCCGGTACCGCAAGCGCCGTCTGTAAAATCTGAGTCGCAATATCCGTCTGAACTGCCGTATCGAGATTGAGTTTATCTAACCCCATCCAACTTGCCACATCAGCTGCAGTCCAAGTCTGTACGTCCGGGTGTGCCAGCAACGCATTGTTCAAAGCTGTTTCCAGCTTCTCCTTCGTGCTTCCCTCAATCTCCGGCATATAGCCTTGAAGTGAGGAGTCCCACGCCTCGGCAATCGTTTCCAGGTTGAACGAAGATACTCTTGCGTTAATCTCATTCAACTGGGCGTAATAGCCATCGGTTGCCTCTTTCACGGCCGCATCGTACTCTTCCTGCGTGATAGCTCCATCTGCCAGCTGCAGGTTCAGATTTGTGAGCGTAAGCGTAAGCGCCTGCTCGTACTGATCCGACGCATTACTTACCTGCGTCTGCAGCTCTTCCTGCAAAGCATTGAAACTATCCATATCCAGCTCTGCGCCGGAATACTTAATCTTCAATGTGTCAAATTCCGCATCCGTCCTGGCCTGCGAAATCTTTCCTGTGATAGCCGAAATCTGATCCTGCAAGCTCTGAATTTCTGCAGACTCGTCAAGACTGATAACGCTATCCTCTAAGGCAATATCCACTTTTCCGCTGAGTTCTTTTCCCAAGTCGTCCAGCTGTTTCTTCATGCTGCCGTAGTAACTGTCTATGCCGCTGGTGTCTGCGTCGGTTCCAGTAAGCAGTTTCAAAGCGACTGTTGCCTCGTAATGGTTGTTGTCAATGTAGGACTGGCTATCGCTGATGAAGTTTTCGATTGCACTCTTGTAATCGTCCTTCTGCAGTTCGTCCAGTTTCATTCCTAAGCTGACTTTCCAGTTTTCCTTTTTCAAGGTCGATACTGATGATTGCAGGCCGCTAAGTGCCTGCTGTGTGTCGCTGGTTGCTGTTGTGAAGGTGTTCAGTCCGTCCGTCATATCGCCGAATGTAATATCACTCGCAATACTCTTGACCTCTTCCAGGGATAACTTAATCTTTCCGAAAGCATTCTTTGCCACATTTTCGCACTCTTCCTGGAACATAGCTGAAAACTGCTCCGCAGAAACCTCGCTATCGTTCATGGCGTCCTGCAGAGCCTTATTCTGAAATCGTACATCTTCGATTGACAAACCGGTTGCCTGGAAAATCTTCTGAGCTTTCTCGGCTTCCTTCTGCATTTCTTCGACATTATCTTGGTACTCTTCTTTGACCTTATTGCCCTTGATCCATCCTGCGATACCTCCGACACCGGCACCGATTAAAGCACCGACCGCTGTACCAAGACCAGGAATTACAGAACCAAGTGCTGCGCCTGCCGCCGCACCAGCTGCTACACCGCCTGCTTTCCAAGCGGCTGAACTACCGTAAGCGGCTTTCTCGTCCTTATTGTCGGACTTGATAGATTTATACAAATCCATTGCGCTACTTACGAGCGTTGCACCACCGGCAATCGCTCCTGCTCCTGCACCCATTCCGACTGCAGATAAAGCTCCTGCGCTTAGTGATGCTCCTCCGGCCAGGTTTCCTGCCCCGAGGTTAATTGCCAGCATTGCTGATTTTCCGAGAAGTCCGGTACCCATTGCAGATGAACCGAGCATTGCTGCCCCAAGTCCCATCTCTCCGGTTCCCGAACCTAATACTGTCTTTCCTGCTTTCCCCAGGTTGATTGCTCCTTTACCAAGGCTGATAAACGGACTGGCAATCTTACCGAGCAATACCGCTGAGAATACAGACGACAAATCTGCAGACTTACCGCCAGGAAGCAGTTTGCCCGCATTTGATACTAAATTGCCGAGTCCGTCCATCAACTTCGCAGATACGGCATCGAAATCAAATCCCTCTGAGAAGCCTTTGGCGAACGATGCTCCGATACTGGTTCCCTCGTCGAATGTTTCCGAGATGTCAATACCAAGCATTGTCATAACGCCGATTTTAATTCCGCTGCCAATACCTTTTCCGATGTCTCCGGCGAAATCAGCAAATTTTGCTTTTCCTTTGGTGTCCCACCACTCCTTGAACGGATCTGCAATAAATTCATCCCAGCTCAGTTTCACCTTGCCGAGGAAATCTACGTTTTTCCATTCTTCCGACTCTGTTAAGTCGTGGAATTTCTTCTTCATGCGGTCCACCTTTGTATCTACCCAGTCCATCATTTCATCAAGACCGGATTCAACCGCTGGCATCTGATCGGTAAGCCAGTCTGCCAGGCTTCTCACGTATGGAGATAATCTCTCGCCAAATGAGATTTTCACTCCGTCTACTGCGCTCTGCAGTAACGTGATAGAACCCTGCAGGTTATCCATCATCGTTTCAGACATATTCGCTGCCGCTCCGTCTGCATTGTTGATGGCGTCTGCCAACTTGTTATAGTCCTCTTCTGAGGCATTCAAGATAGCAAGCAAACCTTTCTGTGCCTGTGTTCCTGCGATTGTATTTGCCAGGTTTGACTTCTGCTCAGCCGTCATACCTGCCGTAGCCGTCCTTAACTCACCCATCACATCAGATAAATCCCTGGCCTGCCCGTTGGAATCAAAAAAACTGATGCCTAAGTCTTTCATAGCATCAGCCGCTCCATTGGTGTTTGTCGATAATCTCGTGAATATTGAGTTGAGTGCCGTACCGGCCATTGTTCCCTTAATTCCGGTATTTGCCATTAAGCCCGTCATAAGGGCAACATCTTCTATGGAGTAACTGAGCGATCCTGCCATAGAGCCTGCGTATTTGAAAGTCTCGCCCATTCCGGAGACTGTCGTGTTCGCATTTGATGCAGCCGCCGCCAAAACATCTGAGAAGTGTCCGGCATCACCGGCTTTCATATTGAACGCCGTAAGCGCATCCGTAACAATATCGGATGTCGTTGCCAAATCTTCTCCGGAAGCTGCCGCCAAGCTGAGAATACCTTCGATACCGTTCAGCATATCGTCGGTTTTCCATCCAGCCATCGCCATATAATTAAACGCCTGTGCTGACTCTTCGGCTGTGAATTTCGTGGTTGCTCCCATTTCCTTCGCCTTATTCGTCAGTTTGACAAGCTCTGTGCTGGTGGCTCCGCTTATAGCCTGGACCTGTGACATTGCGGCCTCGAAGTCCTTGTATGTCTCTATCGTGTCTTTCAGACCGATACTGACTCCCAGGACCGCTCCGACTTGGAAGATCGGATTCTTCAACAGGTTTATGATCCCTCGAACCGGGGAGGTTATGAGGTCAATCGCTCGCATTGTAACGCTCCACGTTTTCCCTGCAAAACTCCTTAACCCATTACCCAGCGTAGAGAGTACCGGACTGATCCGTTCCTTTGCTTCAAGCAGGACTTCGTACTTTTCTTTCGCCCAGCTTGCCAGGCTCTTTTCGGTTTTTTGAGCTTGCTTGTCAAACTTGGAAACTGTGTCGCTCGCTTTCTTGGCTGAACTATTCGCACTATTGGCCGCTCGTTCCATCTTCTCGAATTTCTTCGTAGCGTTGGAGACTCCCGGATCGGTATTATCGACCGTCTCAATAGGGATTTCGATTCTAAGTGTTTCCGCCACCGTCATTACCTCCTTTCTGCGATTCTAGGGTTATCCGCATAGACGCAAGCATGAACGCCTGTACGCCTTTCGGTTTCTCGTAAAATTCATCGGGGGTTATTCCTGTCTTTTGGAATATGTGATGCAGCAAGCACATCTTGCCCCCGGCTTCAATTAGTTTTTTGCTACTTCCTCAATGTTGCTCTCGTAGCCGCTGAGGGTGTCGATCGCATCAATAATGCGGTCTTTCTCACCAGCTTTAAGTGTGTACTCGATTACATCCAGGCCGGACATAATCTGAAATCCTTTGCTTTCAAGCGCCTGCCATACCTTCTTGTTGTCCCATAACTTCTCTCTATCCTCTGCGATAGTCGCCTTGTGGATGATTGCTGACTGGTACTTGATACGGTCTGTGTCCTCCGGCATCTTGATGCCGAGCTGCTTATTACGAACATACTTTGTAAATTTCTTACGGCACTTGTCGTACTCCTCTGAGCCGAGAGGTCTGATAGAGAATGCAAAAGCGAGCTTGTTGTTTCTGACAATCTCAATTCTCTGTGTCTCCTCTTCGTCGGAAGCAAAATCTGCAGCCGCAATCAGACCAGCGATGAAATCCTCCTCATTCGCTCTGATCACCTGCTTTGTTTCCTCTTCGTTTGTCTCCACTGTGCTTACTGCAGGCTGAGTATTCTCCTCAGCTGTTGCCTCTCCTACTGTTACGCCTTTTACAAATTCTTTAGCCATTTGAATGTCCTCCAATTCTTTTTGATTAAATAAAGGGGAACCGCTCCGGCTCCCCTACTGGTTTCGTATGTGGTACTCCTTATCTGTCTACGCCGAGTAACGACTGTAACTTAGGCGGTCTGTTGACAAAGAAGTTCCAGTTTCTCTTGATAACATCGCCGACAGTGACATTCTGAATATCTACCTGTCCGGAAGGAATACACTCCTTGTAAACCACACGTTCCTCGGAACCATTGCGGCCGAGAAGTGAGCCCTGGAAGTTCCAGTGTGGCATATTCTGTGTTTCTAATGATTCCATAAGTGCCTGGATAAACTCGTCGTCCTCCACTACGATCTGAGACATTGTGAGGCTGACAGCAAATGTATTGGCTGTCTCGTGTTCCTGTGCATCTCCAAGTACGCTATACTTTGCATTGTTCCAGTTTACGTTGGATGTGAATGTGTCAACCGTAGCAAGTAAAACGCCGTCCTCACTATAGAACGCTCCGTCCTTACCGGTACGTGCGTGTCTTGAATCGGCTGCTGCTCTTTCATTTCTCATTACTTCTTACCTCCTTCTATTCGTTTGTGCTGAAACGGAAGATGAAGCTGAGGTAGATATGCTCCATAGAATCCTTGTCGATTACATCGATGTCAAACCATGCGCTGTCTCCATCAGCAGTGTAAGCGGTACTTTCAGTTACCTTGCAAGCAGTGAGCTTACCCTCTTCTTTCATTGCATCGCCTACGCCCTGCAACTGAGAAATTACAGTTGCTCGACCGTTGGTGTCGTTGTCTACCTTGCCTACCAGGTTGTCAGAAGTGGTGTTGATACGTCTGATAAGCTCGAAACGAGTCTTAACACGGCGAATCTTTTTCCAGCCATCGTCCTGGTTGTCCTTCGGCGTAATGAGGGTGTTGATCGCATTATCAATCCACACCTGCTTGGCCTTGTTATAGCTGAGTACCAGGCAACCTTTCTTCTCTGCAGCAATCATTTCAGTGTTTGTCAGCTTTTCCTTGATCTCGGAGAAGCCGCTGACTACTGTATGAGTGAGCGAAGAGTTTGCTGCTACTGCGCCGATCATACCGGCAATACGTGCTGCAGTCTGATAACCGTCGATCTCCGTATCCTGCTCATTCACATGGGCGTTGAGAACGTAGTGCATCTTCTCGTCGTTGAACGAAGCGGCGTGTGCTTCCCTTGTTTCCAGGTCTACTGTGTGCTTCTCAGCAACAACCGCCTGTGTAAGGGATGCCGCATCAAAAATACGATTGATGAAGCTCTGCAGAAGCAGATGTACCGAAGTGTCCTCGGTATCGACGCAGATTGTGTTAAACTCATACGCCTCTACCTGCTTAAACGCATTGGAGTAGTCCCCATTCGTTACCTGCGGATCAGTTCCCTTTGTAAACTGGGACTGAGACACGTTCTGTAATGTTACAGTGCCGGACTTGATAACCTCTGCCTTGAAATTCTTGGAAGATGCCAGCGCATCCACAAGGGCATTAGCTTCGTCTGTTCCGGCGGCAAATTCTACCTTCTCAAACTCTGTTGTACCGGCATAAAAAATGCACTCTTTGAGAGTGCTGTCTGAGAGCTTTTCGCGGACTGTTACTACAAAGTCCTTTGCTCCGGGATATTTGGCTGTGATGCTTACTACATCTGTGGCTTCGCTGTCCTGCAACTTGATACTGCCCTGAGTACCGCCGTTACCGACTCTGCAGGCGATGATCGTCTTTGCGCCACCAGCGATTGCCTCCTTCATTGCGTCCGTAGTAAGTGCGGTACCGAATGTTCCTTCGTAGCCATCCTCTGCAGATAATTCGATTGCCTCATTGAGAGGACCAAAATCTGCACGGAAGATTACTGCGGTAACACCATTCATAACACCGGCGGCGGCGTTTCCACCTTTCTTCTGAATGTTGAAATAGGTACCAGGACGCACCTTAGTTTCGCCTAAAATGAATGTTCCTGCCATTTCTACTTAACCTCCTTCTGTAAGAACTTGCTTACAATTTCCTTTGCCTCTGATACTGTGTACTCGGCTTTGCCGTCAGTTTTCAGAGCGGCTACAACACATTCCTGCATTGTGCCAAATACGCTTCTTGCGTTGCCTGCAAGCTCGCTTACTGTGTAAACGGACTCTGCAGGGGCCTTTTTCTCCGGCTTCTTTTCTGCCTTTGTTTCAGCAGGTGCCGGAGTTGCTGTTTCCTTAGCCATGCTTTACCTCCTTAACTGTAATTTCCATGAGCTGCCGTAAGCACATGAGGCTTAGCCTTGTACCTAAGCAATCCATAGTGACCTGTGATGAATACCTGGCCTTCCTTCAAGTAGTCAGATTTGTAATTCACCTGCAGTCTCTTAATGAACATAGGCGAATAGTCCAGCATGATTACCTCTCCGTCTAGTGACAGGTGGTTGGCAATATCTGCTGCCATCTTCAATCTCACTGTGCTTTCCGGACATAAAACATGGACGGCAATTCTACCGTCCATCCAGGCTACTGTATTCGTTTCTTCCTGCTTCTCAGATGAAATCAGTCTGCAGTAAACCACCGGCTGATCCGCTGAGGCTTCGGTTATTTCCTCCATCCGGTCATACCCCATCACCAGGCATTTCGGGTACAATTCCTTGATGTACTTATCAACCGCCATTACCGGATCCGGATCGGACGTTTCCATAGACGGATATTCCAGGATGTCAAATCTGACTTCACAGCCGATTACAACACCGGCTTTTCCTGCGTCCTCGCCCATAGTGAACGCATCCGTTCTCGCCCAGGTAAAGCAGTATGGTGTACCGCCTTCCGGAAGAAGGATCACATCACGCAGACATTCCTTCACGATAGGCGCTATGTCCTCCGGAAATACATCTGTCGTATTCTGACAGAATACCGATACCGAAAGACTGCCGGCGCTGTTTCGTTCTTCGTTTGCCTGCAGGTCGTAGTTGTAAGTTACCATTGGGTACTGCGTTTCACCGCCCCACCCTTCCTGTTCGTCGCCCGGTGCTTCCGAACTAAAAACAGCAGGCACACCATTGTAGGTCGTAAGCCTCTCTGTAAGTGCTGCTGTACTGACGAACCTTTTCTGAATCAGTTCTTCCAGCTTCACTCTGTCGCTCCTTCCTCAGTGCCCTGCTCTTCGATGCCGTAGGTCTTGACCTCCGACATATCATGTGAATATCGGATTTCCCACTGACCGCCTACCGCTTCATCAATGGGAATCCGAAAGTGATTAGTTACATTGCCGATACCCGGATGATACTGGACGATCAGCTCCTTCTCGGTGGCTGATGTTACAAATCCGGCTTTACCTTCCGGCCATGTGCGATGCTTGCCATAGACCAAATCGCCCATGGCAATCTCGCTCAAATCGAAGGTTTCTATCGGCTGTTTTACTACCAGTGCCATATATCATGCCTCCTTAGCCATACGGCTCCTTGTAAATTTTCTCAATTTCCGGGGTTGCCTTCTCCTTGATCTTGTCTACGAATGGTCTTGCTGCCATTTTCTTCGTTCCGTTTTCAAGGTAGCCAGCATACTTCTCTTGGCTTTCCAGTTCTGCAATGATTTGGACTCCGCCACCAGCGGTACCGCCTTCGCTCTTTACCTGGCCATTCCAGTGCATACGGAGATTTCCTGTACGTCTTGCCGGTGGTTCTCCTGGTGCCGAAGCTGTGTAGGTCGCTTTGCTGTGCGGTTTGCGATATGTTCGCCCGCTTCTCTGACCTTTTAGCACTTCCAGCTCTGCGTTCCTCATAGCATTCACTGCCCTAACGCCCCTGGCTACGACTTGCCGGTTGATTTTGGCTACTTGTCCTTTGACTGTTGCCCTTATGGCACTTCCTGCACTCCCTGCTTTTCCATCGTTCCACAGCTTCACTTGACATCCTTCCTTTCCTCGGCGTAGTAGATTGTGGATATACCAAAGCTCCCCACCTCGTCCAGGTCGATAATGTAAAACGTGCGATTTCCGAGTATGAGTTTATCGGACTTCTTTGCTTCCGGACTGCCTGCCTGCACAATCGTATGGGTACAAACACGGTCTCTCGTTGAATGAGATTCCTTCTGCTCCTTCGTGGACTCAGCAAGACATCCTCTGATGATCTTTGAGCCGTCTCCCTTCGGTGCGTTTGCTACCCTTCCGCTCGCTGTTACAACCTGCGTATTTGACTCGACAACAAAATCCTTGAATAGGTTTCCCGGCCTTAAATACATAAACCTCGCATTTATCATCCGTTCCACACCCTTTCGTTTTCGTGCATTCCGGTATGGAAGTAAGGCGGACCATCTACCCCATTTCCAAACCGTGGCACTGACACCGACTCTGCCTGGACCTCTTTTTTCAGCTTGTCGTAATCTTCTTTCCAAAGTTTCGCCCTGCCGTTCATATCCAGGCTGAGAGGACCGGTCTTTGTATTGACCTCATACGCAAAGCGACGGCACAAACTTTCAAGGAGCATCAGCTTCGCACGCTTCCACTTTTTCGGGTATGCGTCGATTGCCGCTTGTATCTCCTCGTCGGTCAATGCCGTCGTATCTGCCAGGCCCTCTACCATCGTGTCTCCAAGCTCAAACCTCATACGGTCTTTGCCAAACTCTGTGATGTTTCCCGGCTCATATGTGTATGCACCTTTTGACATTAGGTATCAGCTCCCTCCGTATTGCTGTCTGTGGTTGTGTTACCGCCTACGGATTCGTTTGAATTGCCGTCAGCGGAGAATAAAGTGTCATGCTGTTTCTGAGCCGCTTTCTTGACCGTAGCACGTGTGTCTAAGGCGTGAAGCAAGATCAGAACGCTGTCGGACTGTACGCTGGCTACTGCTTTTGCGCCGTCGTCCGCATTCATCTGCAGTACATCGACCACAGACTGAATATCCTCTACGCTGCAGGAAACCGCCGTCACATTGTCACCCTCGCCCTTGACTGTCACGGTAAAGCCGGCATTGTCGGAGTCGAACGGTTTAAGCTCTGCGACTGCGGACTGGATCATCTCGTCCACCTGCTCCTGCGTAAATCCTTTGCTTGCATTGGCGACTGCATCGGCCATCATCTTGTCTACCTGCTCCTGCGTAAATCCTTTGCTTGCATTGGCGACTGCATCGGCCATCATCTTGTCTACCTGCTCCTGCGAATAAAGGGCACCGGACTGTTCCGGTACCCCTGCTTCGTCATTTGCGATTGAGATTACGCCGAGCTTTTCTTCTCTCTCGATGTTTACCACGAGCTCTGCTGGGATTTCATCCCCGATGAAGAATTTTTTACCGCCATAACTGCAAGGCTTCTTTGCAATTAATCTCATGGCGAAACCTCCTTACACTGCGTCGTAACCGAAGAACGCAAGATCATCTGCAGTTTTCTTCATGTCGTAAGCCATAAGGCCTTCGACAAACTCAGAATGTGTTCCGGCCTCGCCCTGGTAGTTGAGTACCGGAAGTAAGATGCCGTTCTCTAACATATCCCAAGTGAAGATGTAGCCTGCAGAAGGCTCCTCGATGGAAGGTGTATCTGTTGCATACGCTAACAGGAATGAGTTAGGATCGCCAATGAACTGCATATTTGCAGCCTGGCCTAAACCGGCTTTGTTCTGCACGGTCTGATCGATAACAATTCTGTCAACTCCGAAGAGCTGTGCAAGCACGTTCTCGGTAACATTTGCAGGATTTGCAGTTGTACCGCCAAACTTCACTCTTTCGAGGATTGCAGGGTGTACCTTCAACGCATTAAATACGTTGATGCCGAGTCCTAATCTGTTAGGAGTACGACCGGTTGCCTGTCTCATGGCGGTTTTCTTTGCATCGAAGAATGCAATAGGATCGCTGTTGCCGTTGCTGAACTTGATAAATTCATTTCCGGAAACAGATGTATCATCCTTACCCTGCCCTTCGTTCGCCCATACTCCCTGCTTCATAAAGGACTTGGAGAAATCCGAATCCTGGTGGATGTTTGCCTGTGCTGCCATAACCTTAGTTCTCTGCTGGCGAGGGTCTGCAGTACGAGGTCCCTGGCGGCGGTTAAGGTCAGTCTGACGAATGGAGTCGATACCCATAATCATCTGATCTACCGTACAAGCATAGGTCTCTGTGTGTTCAGAGATTACTGCAGGGTCAACCTTGCCGTATGCAGGCTTTCTCTGCCAGTTATCACGTAACAGATCCTCTTTGTCGAATACATAATAGTTGTCAGAGGATAACCCTACCGGGCAAACCGGGAACATATTCTTTGCAAGGGTCGTTGAATCCTGCTGATAATAAGCCAGCGCCATAGTAGAAAGCGCTGTGTGTGGTCTGAAAGCACCCTTGGCAATATCTGCCTGGATGCTCTTTGCTGTTCTTTTCATTTACCATTTTCCTCCTTCTTTATTTTGCTGCGTTCTTCTGATACTTTGAAATCTGAACTCTCACGTAGTCATTCTCGGCCGCATTGCTAAGTGCCACGCCGATCACATAATCTCCGTCAGCTGCCTTTGTTGCTTTTCCTGCAGTTGCAGTTACCTCTTCGCCCTTCTTGATGGTTCCGCCAGCAAGAATGTAGCCGATGTCCTTAATCTGAACATCTACCTGGTCGCCCTTTGCAACCTTTCCGGCCTCTGCTCCGGAGATGTCGTTATAGCCTGCCTCAATGATTGCAATGCCTACGATAGGTGCCGTGCCGTCAGTCGCTAAGATTACGTCTCCGTTCTCGTCGTATTTGAGGATGAGGTTTCTCACATCTTCAATAGCGGCACCGGCCTGTTCTGCGATTGTCACAGACTGGTTAATCTGTGAGCCGTTGAAGTTTCTCTTTGCCATTGTCTTTTCCTCCTTCCTTAAAATCCTTCCTCAGCGTCGTATGCGTCCATAAGGTCCGGGTTATCTTCCCAAGCCTTAGCCAGCGCATCTGTGTAGCTCATGGAAGGCTCTTTCTGCATATAACTCTTGGCGATACCCTCAATCTTGCCCTCTGCATCACTTACATGCACAGAGCCGTGACCGGACTTGCCAACCTCAGAAAAAACGCCGGACTTGTTGACCGCTTCCACGGTGGCATCAAGAACGGCGATCATATCGTTGTATGCAGTTCCACCGGTAGCTCTTAGAGATTTGAGCATAGGCACAAGCTCCTCTTTCTTCTTGCCGATGATTTCATACTTGCCTGCTACGGCTTCAAGTTCTCTGTTCTCAGCATCCTCACGGAACTTTCTGAGTGCTTCGATCTCTGCCTTAACAGCAGGATTGAGGCCCTTGTAGATGTCCTCGCCATCTGCAGGTGTTTCCTGGTTCTGCTCAGGCTTCTCAACAGACTTTGTTACCGCAGGTTTTCCCTCCGGAGTCTGCTCTGTCTGAGCCGGGTCGTCTGCCACGCCGTATCTCTTCTCAATATCTTCGAGAATGAGAAGCTCGGCCTGGGTCATTTTGCTCTTGTCGATCTTCATATCTTCGTTGTCTCCTTTCGACTGTTTCTTTTTGCCCTGGTCCTTTTTGTCCTCTGTGTCTACCTCCGGATCGTCTCCTTCTCCGGCAGGCTTACCGGCGGCGGTCTGTGCCTTCTCGATGTTGTCATTCAGCCTTGCGGCCGCAGACTTCATCATTGCCAGGTCACTCTCCGTCACCTCTTCACTCTTTACGATGTTGATTACCTTGCCGCCGGACCAGTTGCTAATCGCTTCCTTCACTACTGCAGTGAACTCGTCAAGGCTCTCATTCATCGCTGTTGCTGCGCCGGTGCTATCCAGCTCCTCGTCATTCAGAATCGAACAGAGGCTTGCCTGCAGTGCGTAGCATATATCCCAGATTTCATCAGCAATCTTTCTGTTCTTGATTTCATTGAAACGCTCGTTGAAACTAACAGAGTTGCCTTTCAGAACTTCCTCTACTGCACTGTCGATCTCTTCCTGGTTCATGCCGGCCTTTTTGCCGATGAAACCGAACAATCGGCTGACAAAACCATTCTTATCGCCATTCTCTCCTGTGGACTGCCCCTTTTCGCTTTTGCTCTTTGTCAGCTTAATGTGAGCATCCGGATTTGCACCTTCATCTACAAAATCAACCTTGCTGATTCTGAGATTTTTTAACTTTGTTGCCACTTTGCTTCCTCCTTTCCGCAAGATTTATATTAAAAAAGACACCTTTGCGGTGCCTCTCCTAATAACGGAATGATGTTTCTGTTGCTGATAAACTCTTCTAACTGCTCTACTGTGGACTCTCGCAGGTTATTCAAACCGTAGCGGTCCATAAATTCGAGCAGGAAATCAGAAAAAGGCACCATATCGGATGCCTTGCTGATCTGTTTTATCAATTTGTTCTTTTTGCTTAGATTTGTCTCCATAATGTGAACTACCTATGCCCTTATTACATTCTCGTATGTGGAATTATAAGGTTAAGACTGCTGAAAAACTCAATACGCCCCATTTTTACAAGGTGTTTTCATCTTCTACTTCGACTCTCTCGGCTTCTCCTTCGATTGAGAACATCGGATATGTGCCATCCTTAACCTTTTCCCATACATCCTCGTCGGTTACTTTGAAGCCGATCCACCAACCAATCGGAAGAGTGCCTGCAGGGATTCCCATTGCCTGCATTTTCTCTTCCGTGAATACCACGGATTCAACCAGGACTGCAGCTCCGCCTCTTTCGTGCATTTCTCCGCCTTCACGATAGAGTAACACGTACTGGTATGCTGCGTTTTCCAGTTCTTCCGGCTCGATGATGTCCTCCTGCCAGTCCTCAATCTCTTCTCCGTCAGCACGGATAGCCACATTCGCCCAGCCAAATGCCAGGTGCTTGTCGTCGTCGGACTTGGCAATCTTAAACCTGCCTTTAATCACATTGCTGGTAGGCTCTTTCTTCTGCGGTTCTGCAGACTTCTTGATGAAATCAGAGAACTTCTTCACTTTCTCACTTCCTTCCTCTCGGTGCAGCCACTTCGATATACTCGATAGCGCAGGCACATCTCGGGTGTGCAGGTGGTAACATATGTTGCCCTGCAAACAGGGACTTCCCTTTGAAATCAAAGTCGGAGTCCATATCTACCTCGGTACCTTCCAGCGCATTGCAGATGTCGCACACCGAATCGTCTCCGGATGTACTCCACCGCTTTACCATTGTTCCAAGATACCCTTCGCCCTGTGCCTGGCGTATGCCTTCATCGGCTCCACGGTTATAAGCAAAAGCACTCTCGGTCTGAGCGATTGTGAACGCCCTGGCCCGGTGCTGTTTCTCAGCGTATTTCTGAGAAGCGTCCAATGCCTTCCGGCGGATGCTCTCAATCTTCATTCTCGGATGCTCTTTTCGCATTGTAGCCACGATATTGTCATAATACCGGGCATTTGCCTTTGCATCGCCCTCTGTCAAACCGATACACGGACGAATGAGCCTTGCCAGTTCATCTACTGTATGGCTCTCTCTCATTTTCTTTTCCAGGAGTGTCGCTATTGCGTCCTTCTGTTCTTCTGTGCATCGGGTAACAAACTCAGCTCCTCTTTCACTGATCCAGTCGAGAACGCCAGGTGTCTGAGTGTTAAACTCAAAAGCGAGACCGTCCAGGATTGGTTGCCCGGTTGGTCCCGCTGCTATTGCCTGCGTCCACATTGACTGTAATCTCTCGGCAACAAGCACTGAGTAATCCTGTTGCCAAGCCTCTAATGTCTCTTTGCTGAGACTTCCGTCCGCTACTGCCTTTCGGAGTTCCTGGTACGTGATGGCATCCTGCTGATCCTGCCAAAACCCGCATAGGATTTCAACCGGTTCGTCACATTCGTTCTGCAGGTACTCTTCAAGTCTGTGTAGGACTTCTTGACTGCCCGGTGTCTTTGCCTTGCGTATTCGCTTTGGCCGTATGAACCTTATTGCCATTTGCACCGCTCCTTCCTAATCGCCGTTTAGCAGCTTCCACCACATTATCGGGGATTTCTTCGCCCTCGCCGTTTTCATCGCTTCCTGCGGCTGTCTCAGGTTCCGGTGGCTGGTTCTGCTCTGCCTGTTGCTTACGCCGCTGGTCTACCGTCCTGTCGTCCGTTGTTCTCTCCGGCAGGTGTCCGACCTGGCGAATGTAATCTTCCAGTCCGTCGTCCGGTACCAAGATTCCGATGCCGGTCATATCCTTGATGAATGCTGCAACCTTCGTTACATCCACATCCGCAATATCGCCGTGGGACATCTTCGGGTACTCCGTGATGCCTGCAAAATGCTCGCCGTTAATGTCAATCAGTGGCGGAATGCCCTGACTGTTGAACGTCTCACAGATCATATCCAGGAATGCGCCAATCGCCATAGCGAACAGCTCCGTCTTATCGGAACTCAACGCCCAGGAACCGGTCTCTGAATGCCCTAAGAAAATAAAATCCGCCAGTACCGTCATTGCAATTCGGGTATCGTAGCGGTTGATGATCGCATTCGTGTCAAACTGTCGGGTGCCTCCGGAACTTAACAGTTCCAACTCATATCCTGCCGGAAGTACCACGCCTTCCATCTCGTCTCGACGGATGCTCTTTACCATATTTTCCAACGCAATTCGTGTCTGCTTATTCTCGTCGATTGTATCATCCCAAATATCCAAACCGTCCGGGGCGTGCATTACCGGGAGTCCTGCAAGGTCTCTCTCAATGCCGATACCTTCAATCTCCTGGATTCGTCTCTTGAAGTACCAGGATCGGTAGGCATTTCTCAGAATACTTCGCCCTTCCGGATTGTTCTTCCTGCTCTTTGTACGGAACAGCAACGCCTTACTCATTGGTATCGTGTACGTTCCGAAGTCCGGTGGCGGCATCTGAGTCATTCCCAGCAGATTGTCCTCATTGTCGTATTCCCATCTGTAGAGCGTTTCCTGCGCTCTGATAGGCAACTTCTTCCATCCAATCAAACCATCCGTGTATTTACTCTTCGTGGTTGGGTTCTTCGTATTTCCCATACGGCGCTTATACACGATCTCGTGGAAACTCCAACCGTAAGTGAGGAAAGATAAGATTTCCGAAATTGTGTCCGTCCAGGTGTCCTGCATATCGTGCATACAGCTTTCTACGAACTCTGCAGCCTCTTTGTCCTTTGCGGTGTCGCCTCCCGGCTCTACATTCCAGTCGCACTGTCTTACCAGCATCTCGATAGCGAAGAGGATTGCACCTACCACATCGTCATTCTCAGACATTTCACGGTAGACCTCTATTCCTCGCGTGCCTCTCAGTTCGTGAAGGAACTCCTCGTAGATTGTTCCTCCGTAGCGTCGCTGACCTATGCGACCGATTTCTTTGTTAGCCATCTGTTCTCACCTCACTTATTCCAATAACTGCTCTTGCCTAACTGGCTATCCTTAGGCGGTGCTGAGTATGTAGCACCACTCTCCAACTCTGTAAATGCCGACGAGCTTGCATCCACCATATCCTTGAATTTTGACTGCGGGAAGTTCTCGCACTCGTTGAAATACTCTTCATTCCACGGTGCAATCAGTACATCGACATTGCCTTTATCCATGCCTTCAAGTCCTAACCACTGTGCCGAGAACGGTTCTGCTCTCGTTACCTTGTCTCCGGACTCTTGAATGCACTTAACAGTGAAACCAGCCAAGAGCTTCATAAAACTCTGTGCCTGGTCTTTACCTGCCTGGCCTGGGTCCTGCGGAAGCCTGGTTGCTACCCTTCCGTATTTCGCCCTATCAGCTATGCAGGTCTGCTTTATAATTTCTCGCACATCGGACGAACTCAACCGGCGATTGATAACGTCGGCCACAATGTACCGTCCGTTTCTTCTCTTTCCGATCAGCACGCCTGCTGTGTACGCCGGGTCTCCCTTTTCATCCTCAGATGTTGCCGCAAGATCCCAGCCTCTCGCCCACTTGATAACATCGGGCGGTATCTCTTCCAGCATATTTACCTTTACTCGCTTGAACATCAAGCCTGCGGCGGCTTTGATCTTCCAGTTACCATGCAGTAGTCGCTCTCTCTGTACGAGAGCCATTGCCTGCAGGTTGGCTAAATATCCCGGGTCGTTCTTCATCAGAATTTTGTTATCGTGCAGCGTACTCGCAATGAATGTCACACTCTTAGGCATTGTCTCCGCCTCTTTCGGCTCGATACCATTCTCGATAGCGCCCTGCACTGCCTCTTCCCTGCTGTTAAACCAGGTAACAACCTCGTTCAGTCGCACCATCCAGCGGATCACTCCCGACCGCTCCGATATTGGGTAGCCGGTTTCTTGATCTATCCACCAGGAAATGAACTCGGCAACCCAAGAGTCTGCGTCCGGGTTGCAAGTGGCTCTTATATACGGGTCCACTCCGGAATCTGTACGGTTTCGAGACAGCATATAAAAGAACTGGTACTCGCTAAAGTGCGTCAACTCGTCAAATCCTATCATCGTGAGCTGCGAACCCTGCCAGTCGTCGCAATCTTCATCACGTCCGAGGTGGGCGAAATTGACCGATGCGCCTCTTTTGAAAGTCCAGTGTAGTTTTGGTGTCTTTAACGGCAGGGAACCTTTCACGTAGCGGTAAATCTTTCGTGAACTGTCCCATAAGCCTCCCGGGGATGTTACCTGCGTGTAGTCACGTCGGAAGATAGTTGCGTTGTAGTCCGGGTTATTCATGTGCCTAAGTGGCTCTAACAGCAGACCGAAGGTTTTTCCTCCACCTGCAGCGCCCCCGTAAATGCAAATATCCGCAGGTGTTGCTAGGAACATTTCCTGCGGTCCTTTCTGAGGAGCTAATATGATTTTTTCTTTCATCGATCATCTCTCCCATTGTCCGGAAGGTAAATCTGAACCTCTGTGTCATTGTCGCCACTCTGATCCACATAGTCCTGTGGTCTATCCTGCCAGCGGTCTCTCTGACGGTTTTTCAACCAAAATATCTGAGCTGTGACATCCGGCGGTACGTGCTTCTTGGTCTTTTCAATCTTGACCGGTTTCACGTTGCCGTCCTTGTCATACTCAACAATTCTCTTCTCTTCCTCGTACTCATAGCCGGTAGCTCTCTCGTAGAGGCTCCTTATTACCTTCGCGTCTGATACGCCTTTACCTTCTCCAAGTGCCTTGCCGAATGATTCGTGTTCCTTGGCCCATCGCATAATGGTTCGTTCGGAGACTCCCATGGCAAGGGCGATCTCTTCATTGGTGGCACCCATTGCAGCCAAAGACCACGCCCAGCTATCGTGGTAAGGGGCATTGTATTTTGGCTTAGCTGCCATACATTAACTACCTGCCACTGAGGTAGTCAGCACATAGGTACTCGATCAGTTGCCACCTGTTCTTACTCGTGATTGTCCCTTCCTTCTCAGCTTTCTTGATTGCCTGCTGAATAACGGAAGCGGACTCACCCGGTACCGCATTACTGCCAAACAGTTTAGCGAGGTAGGTCCATTCTCCTTCCTCTGTGAAACCGCAGTCGTCCATCTTCTGAGCGGCGTTCTCGATCATGGAGTGGATAGCCGCACCGACGTTTCGGATGTCCGTAAACTTCTGATACTTGCTAAGTGTCTCCACAAATCCCTTGCACTGCTCGTAGGATGCCACGCCCACAATGTCCGGAGCCTTTGATTCCAGGTCTTTAACCAGTGCGTCCATATCCTTTACCTGGTGCGGAAGGAATGTAAACGTCACATTCTTAAAATCAAACTGAACCGCAGGACTCAGCATCTTGTCGTACTGTTCCAGCGGTTCTTCCATGATCTCCTTGCCGACGAATGACTCAATCATATCGTCCACATCGTCTATCATCTTCACGATTTCTCTCAACGTACTGTCGTCGTCGAAACCGGAAATTGCATTGTGCGCCAGCTGCTTTGCCGCAATCTTGCTTCGTGAGAGACCGGACACATCGACAATAGCGATGATTTCCTTCATCTCTGCAGCACGTGCGCTCTTTACTCTGTGGTGGCCGCTGATGATTTCCAGCTTGCCATCCACCAAAACAAAAAGAGGCAGGCTTTCCAGCTGTCCTCGCTTCTTGATATTAGCGGTCAACTGATCCTGCATCTCGTTTTTCATTATCCTGGCGTTGATGTCCTGCTCCTTAACCTTATCCAACGGAACCTTGGCGATCACCAAGCCGGAACCCATATCATAGATTACTTCGCATCCTTCGATTTGCTGGATGCCTTTGCTCTGTTCTTCTGCCATTCGTTTTCCCTCCTTAGCCATTCTTGAAGCGTCTGCTGTTCGGTTCTTCCCTCTACTAGTTCAGCCTCATACGTGAGCTTGTAGCCGTTCTTCTTGTCCTCAACCCTGTTTACCAGTTTCATGATGCCTCGTACCTCTTTGTTCTCCGGGTACCTGGTAAGCATTGCGGTGCGCATCTTTGTGACCTTCTCCTGTTCGATATTGTCCAGGAGTGTATCTACAAAATCTCTGTTCTGCGCCAGCATATAACACAGCCTGCCGAGGCGGTATGTCTTGTGTGGCACCTTCATCACGTACCAAACGAATACGCTGTCTGCCGCCATCTTCGAGATGCCGAATACCCCAGCCACATAGCCATCAATCAGCAGTGCCCTGTTGAACGTCGCCGATGAACCGACAAAATTGTGAGTCCATAACTCTCTGTAATACTGAGCCTCTGCTGACTTAATCGGGATAACCTGTACCTTGCTATCTTCCCGGATCACATAATCTCTCGGAAGCATACTGCAGTCTAACGGCTGTAACTTACTCTCTGCCGGGCGCTTTATCTTCTTGCCGTTTGCCAGGGCGGTTGCCTCTTCCTCCCGGTTCGTAGTAATGTAAGCATTCAAATCTGCTCTCGTGCCGGAGCGGGCGTATATCGTATATCCTACGGATTCGCCTACTCTCTTCTCCTGGTAGCAGATAACCAACGCCTTCGCATCCATGCAGAGGTCGTAGAACTGCTGGTGTCCTGTCTCCGGGTCAAACAGTTCATACGGCGGTTCCTTCCAGGTCATCTTGCCCTGTGTGTCGTAGAACTTCTCATATCCGGAGAAGTAGGTCGGTGGGTTTGCAATAACCAAAGCGTGCGGATCGTCCAGCACCTCTTTCAGATGCTCCCACATATCCAATGGTCTGTAGCTCATGCCACCGAGCAGGTTCTTGATTACCTCTATCTGCCGATTGATACTCTCGATGTGTTCCTCTCGTCTGAGGCGTAGGTCTGTGAGTATCTGATAGAAATAATCATTGCCCGCATTTTTCGAGGTTCTGAGATACAGCTGCGCATACAATGCCGTTGCCGGGTCAAGAAGTTCTTCGTCACTAAAGCCTTGTGCGTGGATTTCCAGCGGCTCTAATGACTGGCCGGTAATCGCATACCCGAGAACTGTTGACATCATATTGACGTCGCTGGTCTCGATCTGCTCCGGCTTAAACCCATTCTGTACTGCCAGGTTCGCCATTGCAAAGGTGCCAGCACATGGCTCAACGAACCTTGTATATCCGGACTTTGCTGCAGTCTCTATCAGAGTAACGAGAAACTTCTGCTCCGACGGACCTAAACACCCCAGGAACATCGCTCCGGGGTCCATAAAAAATGCCATATCCTTGTCTCCTTCCCTAAAAATTGTTCAATATATACAAAAAGCCGAGGCGGTTCCCTGGTACTGACCCGGGGATTTTTGATACCTGCCTCAGCATATTGCACAAAAAAGACCTCAGACCCGAAGGACACTGAGGTACGTTCCGTGATAACAAATAAGGCACCGTACCCTTTCGGATGCGATGCCGTTGTTTTTGGACCGGAACCCTGCGATGAACAGGACCTTAACTATGGAATAGCCACGTGCTACTTACACCAGTTCCGGATGCTATGATTAAATCCCTGCCAAACCAAACAAACTCAGCTGCTCGTAACCAGGTTCTTCCTTCCTGGTTTCGACTACCTTCTTGACAGGTTCCTTGCTTTCTTTCTTAGCTGCAGGCTTCTTGACCTTCGGCTCTGACGGATCGTATAACTCCTCAATCAGTTCTCCGGTCTGTTCCGCCCACCATTCAGCGAATACGGTTCTGTGGCACCAGTCTCCTGGAACTCTCACATCTTCGTAGCAGAGAAGCACAAGTTCTTTCCCTTCTGCCCTTGCCTCCGCATTCATCTTCTCGACCATATCGATGATTCTGTCTGTGCCGATACCTTCCAACTTCTCGTAATATGCGGGCTTGAATCTGTCAAGCTCCATATTCAGCATATAGCCTTTCGGTGCCAGTGAGTAGCACTGCTTTCTCAGCGTGTATCCCAGCGGAAACTTCGGTGTTCCGATGCTTATTCCTACCGGGTAATACTTACCACTCTGTAATTCCTTGTTGCTATACCTGCTAATCCAAATTGCCATCTCAATCACTCCTTTTGTGCTGGTTGCTTATAGTTTAATTATACTATACGGACCTGCCTAAGTACACTGAAATAGCCTTATTTAACCGATTGTTCATATTTCCTCTTCGGCTAACTGGCAGGGATTTCGCCCTGCCGTGCCTGCCGTTGGGAAGAAATACAACTGGCTATTTTTAGGGGTGACATTTGGGTTATCGGCTAATTAGCATATTACCACTTGGTAATTCTTTATGCAACCTACTCATTTTCTACCAGGTTGTTTTACAGCCACAGGGAGCGTTTAGAAATCCGCACCCAGTAAGTAAATAGCCACAATGCCACAAGCTATTCCTATGTCCTTGTAGACGGTCTTATCGCTTATGTTTTCTACTTCCGAAATTTCCTGCACCGTGTAAGGTTTTTCGTCCAGGTACATCATGCTTAACTCTCTGTAACGGCGCTTCGCCTCTTCGCTTCCGCTCTTTTCACACTCCTCACGGTACATTTCGGTCGCTTTTTCTATCCGGAACACACAGTATAAATCCTCTTCACGCTTGCGCTCTGTATCTTTGATTGTCCTCTCGGACTTTCCTGCTATCTCTCTTGTGTTTCCCATAAGGTCCTCGACGAACTTCCATCTCAGTTCTGCCTGTTCCTCTGGAGTGAACTGCTCTCCATCCGATAACGTCGCCTTGATTCTTCTGTACGAGCTGAGTAGCTTCTTTGTCTTTCTGACTTTGCTATCTTCCTTCTTTCTCCTACGCTCTTCCTTCTTCTGCTCTTCCTTGTATGCCCTTACGCCTTCCTTGGCACCGATAGCAGCTATTTGGTTGATCTGTTCCTGCGTTAGGGGGAAGATTGCTTCGCCCTTTGCCTTCTCCTTATTCTCCGTTGCCATAATGTCTCCTCCTTGACTTTTCTCGCATTTGCGAGTATAATATTCTCAGTCACGAGTCGTTCCTGTCAAAGGGGGCGGCTTTTCTTTTTCTCAACGGTTTCTTGCCTTGCAGGTTGCAAAGTGTGATATGTAACCAAAGCCTTCTGCGCTCTCGGATGGTACCTTGTCGGCACATACGACCTCGCCTTCCGGCGTTACTATCTTCTCCTTTGCCTTTACTCCTGCTCCTGGCCTGCGGTAGCTGATCATCGTAGGGTCTACCGGCATATTCTTTCCAGCCTTTGTCTTAACCCACATAATATGACACCCGCAGTTCCTGCAAGTCCCGAACGGATCATTGGACCTCATGGGATTTTATCACTCCTTTCTTACATCGCATTCCATCGTTGCTCTCCTATATTCCAAACACTATCAAAGCTACTATTCCTGCTATGAATATAATCGGTGCCAGGATGATAAACAGTGCCGCTCCTACCGTTCCTATAAACTCGCCTGCCCTTGTTTCGTCACAGGTATCTATGCCACCACATATGAAATACTGCCCTTCGCCCGTTTCCGGATCAATTACTCTATCGCAGCACTTCCCACTGCATCCATACATTTGTTGCCGCCTCTTTACCACTTCCTCTTCGGTCTCTTTGCGCCTTCGCACCTATTTCACCCCCCCCCTCAATTTTCTTCAATTCCTCAATGCTGATGATTCTGCAGTCCGGGAGCATTATATGCACATCTCCCAGGTTGACTGCGGTACCCTCAATTCTCATTTTTGGATAGCTCACCAGCACCGAGCATTCCTGCGCTATTCTATACGCATTGTCTGAGATGACCTTCCGGACTCTCTTCTGATCTGCCACTGAGGTTCGCTTACCTTTGACCGGTATCTTCCGGAACTCAGTCTGCATCTCATTCTCTCCTTTGTATATCCGCTCATACACGTATAGGAAACCTCTTGCCATACCACTTATCCTTTCTCTTCGTCCGCTACAATCTTTGCCTTTTCTCCGGTATCTTTGATTTCAAGTACCACGCCAGGCTTCAAATATGCGATTGCTACCGGATGCCCGAAGAAATCCTTTGCAGCTCTTCTCAGCTTTTTCTCATACTTTGCCATCTTCTTTGCAGCGTGTGCTCTTACCCATTCTCTCGCAAATTTCATCTGCTCCATATCACTCTCCGGTGTATTCATTCTGCCTCCTTACTTTCTGTTCGGTTTCTTAATTCTCTCAATCTCCTGCAGGGAAGGTTTACCTACGCACTTCTCCATACCAGCTGCCAGTTCCTTTGCTCCTGGGTTATTCTTCTCGACTTCATCTGCCAGGTGGCGCAGGACTAAAACTATCAGTCCCGCGTCGTTCTTGGCGTATGGAGATATGCTATCGATAACCCTCTCTGAGTAATACTGCAGACCGTGACTCACCAGGTTCATTGCCTGCTTGGTCTTGCCCTTTGCAATCAGCTCATTGCCTCTGTCTACATAACTGCTCACTCTTGGTTTCATCAGTCCCATATCTACTCCTCCGGATCTTCGTAATCGTAACCTTCTGTGTCTGCATCACCCAGGATGTCGTCGGTAATATCCTCCGGCTCTTCCTCATTAGGTTCCTCGGTCGGTGTATCTCCTGGCTCTTCGCCGTTCTCTTCTGCCTGTGTTTCTTCCTCTGCAGGCTGGGTGTCTGTTTCCTCTTCCTCTGCAGGCTTCTCTTCATCTGTCGGTCCAGGCAACGCCGGTCTTACATCTGCATCTATGTATGTACCGTCGATAATATCCTCGCTTCCTTCACCTTCCTGCTTCTGACCTTGCATGAAGTCTGAATCAAAAATCGTTCTCTGCTGGGTGTTTGCAATCGGCTGTAATACATAACATCCGGTCTCTTCATCCATAACCATCTCCATCTCGTTGTTGAGATTTCCGCCTTTCTCGTCGGTAATCTTTACTGCAGATGTGACTTTGTGCTTGAACTGCGGTTTGCTAATCTCCCTGGACTCTCCCTTGATATTCGGGTCGTAGTTCGGGATAAATTCCTTCACCATGGTAACGTCAATCTTAATTGTCATACTTCCTTCGTTGGACTGCTTCTCGATCATGTTTCCAAGAAGTCTCTGCAGAACAAAATTCATATCGTGCTTCATATTCTCGAAGGTATTGCTGTCGAAATCCAATTTCTTGTCAAAATCATTCATCGCTTACTCTCCTTTGCAATCTTGCCGTATTTGATATTGTTCTCATTCATAAAAGCAATCAGTTTCCCCAGCTGCTCCTTAGTTCCGTCTGCAAAGAAACGTACTCTGTACTTCTTTTCCTGCTCAGGTTCTTCTTTCGGTGCAAACGGATCAACCACCTGCGCTGCTGGTGTCGCCTGCGTTTCCCCGGCTACTGCCTGGGCGAATGCCGATTTTTCAATAGACTCAATCACCTTACCCATTTCGGACTGAGGTTCTGTCTGTTCGACTTCTGCGGTGGCTTCCTGTGCTTTCTTAGCTTCTGCAGCTTTGCGTTCCGCTTCTTCTGCCTCACGCTTTGCCTGCTCCTCAGCTTCGTTCTGCTTACGGATTTCTTCCTGGCGTTTTCTCTCAGCCTCTTCCTCGGCCTTACGGCGCTTGTCTGCTTCCAGTTTTTCTTCCAGGTCTGCCAGCCTCTTGTTCTCTGCCAGTGCCTTGCTGAGGTCCAGGGTCTTGATATACACATCCTTCGCATTCAGCTTATACTTGCTATCCAGGCTGTCGATAGTCTCCAAATCCGTCTTAACCGTGTCGATCTTGTCCACGATTTCCTTCTGTGCGGTTGCCAGCTTATATGTCTGATTAAGGTAACGGCTGTCGAAAATCTTTTCAAACGGCAATACCTCGGCCAAATCTCCGATATTTTCATCGTAGGTAGCCTTGATAGCCGCTTTCTTTTCTTCCTTCTGTTTTTCCTCGAACGCCTTTACCTGCTGGTCGATCAGTGCGACCGGCTCATTGATAAGGGCCGTGATTTCATTTAACTCTGCCTCGAACACTGCATAAGGTTTATTGATGATGTTCTTTACCTGCTTTCTTCTCTCCTCAATAGCCTTAATGAGCTTGTTCAGCTCTGCCCTGTCATTCTTCGCTGCCTTAATGTTTTCCTTGGTGTAAACCACATTCTCGTAACCAGCAATCTTGGCTCTTACTGCAGCCTCCAACTCTTCCTTGTTCCACTGAATGCGTCTGAGAAAACCATCCTCTGTCGGGTTAATCAGTCTGAACTTCATTTTTCCTGCCGGTACTACCGCTGTCTCAACAACTTCTGTTTCCACTGTTTCAGTTTTCTTTCTTCCTGCCATTGTCTACCTCCTAAATTTGATCCGGTCCTACGACCTTTATCATCACATCAACCCTCGGCGTTTCTGAGTAAAACTTCCTTACCTGTGCATCCACGACTGCCGAATCATCGTGGTACGCTACCAGGTTTAGACTGTCGCAAACAATCTTGCCGATATTATCCCAGTCCGGCTTCTTGGTTGGTCTGATCCTGTGTTCCAACATTTCCCTGCGCTTCTTCTTGCTGGTGGACTTTGGAATTTCGTAATATGCAATTATCCTTACATCCAGCATTGCCCCTTCCGGAAACATCTTTCCTTTGGCTGCTTCGTTGTAAAACAGCTTCACCAGGTTTTCATAACTGGTGGTCTCTTTCGGGGTGTACGTCTTAACATACGCCCCAGCTCTTGAAAACTTCGGTCTCTGTTTCCCGAATGGCTGTCCTGGTATTGTGAAACGAATCTGCTTCATATCTTCATCCACTTTCTGCCTCCTATGCCTTGTCGCCAATCTCGGCCGACATCTTATCCGTCACCTTCTTGGCTGTCACCTTCGTTTTTCCGCTTGTTGCTTTGTAGAGTTCTGCCTTATCTGTGCCTTCCTCCACATACACCTTCAAGTAGTAATCTAACTGCTTTCCGGTCTCTGTCTTTTTTCTCTTTCCTGGCCCGACGGTATAACCGTTCTCGTGCAGGATTGCCGTAACCGTCTTGCGATCTTCCAGCTTGTCAATGCTGATTTCTGCCACCTTAATCAATCCCATGCTGTCATTCCTCCATTAAATTCTTCATGGCATCGAACCTCTTCGACGCCGCCTTTTCTCTCCAACTTCTGCCTGCAAACCTTACCGGAAAGCACATCTCAAATATTCTGTCATAGATACGTCTGTATCGGATGTCCTCTGACTCCTGCATATCCTTCAATGTCATATTCGTAGTGAGGATCAACGGCTTTCCGGATAAATACCTGCTGTCGATGATGTTGTACACCTTCTCTGACGCATAATCGGTACTTCTCTCTGCTCCCAGGTCGTCGATAATCAACAGCTTTGCCGCATTCAGTCCCGCCATTATTCTTTCTTCCTCGTCGTGGTTGCCCTGGATGTTCTGCAGTATCTTCACGAATGATGTCATAACCACCGGGATCATCTGATTCAGCAACTCATTCGCAATGCAGGCGGCCGTGTAACTCTTCCCGGTTCCGACCGTCCCCCAAAACAACAGCCCTTGGCGTTTCTCGTACATTTCGTCAAACCTTTTCACGTAATTGCCTGCGAGGTTGTAGATTTTCTGATTGTCTCCGTCCACCTGGTATCCGTCCAGCCTTGCCGCTTTTAGCTTGGTGTCCATAAGGCTGCTGGCTTTCAATCTTTCCAAACGCTGCATTTCCTGTCTCTTCTTTTCTTCCTCTTCCTTGCGTTTGTTCTCCTCAACCTTGCACTTACAGATACATGGAACAATTATCTCCCTGCCGCCGGTAAAATCCGACGCTGGCAACCTGGTCTGCTTTTTGGTTCTGCAGACTCCGCAGTAAAGCAGTCCGTCTTTGCCGATGTAGTCGCCCTCATTCTGCTCTGTCTCGAATGCTTCTGCAGGTAAAACCTTCTGCAAATCCAAATTCATCGTCACTCACTCCTTCCGAACGGATTCTCGTTGTCGTCGTACTCTGCTTCGCTCTGTGCCGGCTTGTCCTTTGGCAGATAGTCCAGGAACGGCGTTGACTCTCCTAAGAATGTCTTGCCATGCTTTATGTACATTGTCTCTGTTCTCTGCTTCTTACACTGTGCCGCATAGTTCTTTACCGCTTCATACAACTGCTCGTGGGAGAAGCCATCTTCCAGGCGGGCCTTATACTTCTTGTATGCCTGCCCTTTATCAACCTTCCTCGGGTATGCCTCCCACAGTTCCTCGAAATCCGTGGTGTAATTACCAATCGCCTTATTTGACTTCTGTTCTGCAGGCAGTACCGGATCTTTCGGCTCCGGAAGTTCCGGCGTTTCTGTGCTTTCTCCTGCCAGTGCTTCCTTCTCAGCCTTCATGCGGTTGTAATATTCTCTCTGCCTGTCAGCCTCACTGGACGACTGGCCGATGAAGTTCTGAATATCCATCATGTAGATTGCTCCGTTATCGAGCATCTCGATTAAATCCAGCTTCTTGAATACATCCAATGCTTTCTCGACGGTGCCTACCTGGTGCCCTGTCAAAGTTGCCAGGATTTCCGGCGTGTACGGAATCACATTTCTATACATCAACCTGCCGGAATTGCTCAGGCTTTTCAGATAGAGTTTCAGCAGGATATTACTGTATAAATATCCGTCCTTCATGCTCTCTAAAATCTTCATCTCGTCCGTGTCGAAAAAGTCCTCTTTCAGCTTTAGGTAGTAATACTTTCTGTTGTCTGCCATTCAGTCACCGCCTATCTCCTTAAATGCCTGCTGTTAAGTCCATAATCGAGATCGGCTTCTTTAAGACTCTGTTGTGTCTGCAGCAATCGCACAATTCGCATCTGTCCGGCTCAACCTCGCCATTCTTAACTCTGAGGATTCTCGGCATATTCATCTCTACCATGTGCAACGCTTCCTGCAGATAGTTGTCTGTTACGTGGATAATGCGGATGTCCGGCTCTGTCTGCTTCGTTGCTCCTGCAATGAAGAACGGCAGCTTCTCGCCGGTATTCTGTCTCACGATTTCCTGATAGACCGCACCCTGGATGTCGTAACCCCAGTAACGGACAAAATCGAGGTAGCCGATGTCTTTTACCCACTTCAAATCCGTAATGGATGCCATGACCTTCAAATCAACGATAGCCACTCCCGGAATGTATGAGTCCATCTTGATCTTCCACTTCGCCCCGAACAGTTCTCCTGTCATAATGACCTGCTTCTGACCGCTCATATACTTCATGAAATATTCGTCTCGCTCGATACGGGCGATGATCTCCTCTGCCTGCTTGAAGTTTGCCTTTAACTCTCCCTTCTGAGTGAAGATTTCCGGATTGTCCTTCTTGAACTGATCCAGGCTTCCCTCAAAATAACTGTCTACATAGCTTCCTACCAGCAACGCTGTACTCTTTTCATCCTGCCAGCGTCCGTTAAGTTTCTCCATTCCATAGAACTCACAAGGCATCTTACCGTAGGTTCCGGCAAAATCCTTATACCCCGATACGCTCATGTACTCCTGGTTAGCCTCCTGGCTATAATAATTTTCTGATGTCAGCTGCATTCTTCTTCCTCCTATTCAACCTCTTCCAAATCTAAGCCACCGATCTGCTGTTCCTCTTCTTTCTGCTCGATCTTATCAAACGGGTCCTGCGCCTCTACGATGTCCGGCTGGTTGTCACCGTAACTTCCATCGCCATCCTCGCCGTAAACTTTCTGATCGTCCTGGATTGCTCTCTGCATATCCACTGACAACATACCCCACTTGCTAAGAAGCATCTTAATAACCGTCTTTAATGCCATTGCCTCAAAATCTGTCGTCCACTTGCTGCCCTTCTTGTTGTTTTCCAAGTCGTATCTATACGCCGTCGAATACTTGCGGGCATGGTTATCTACTTCTGCTGTTGTCATAAACAGTTCTTTTCTGAAACCGGTTAATAACTTAAAGCAGGCATAATAACCGGCAATATTTTCCGATTTTCCTTCGGCTCTCTGCGTGCATTTTGAAAAATCTTTCACAAACTCAACCTCTCCTGTGATCGGATTGTATGAAACCAGCTCATCCTTATAAACAACAGAGCAGTTCATTTTTTCATAAGATCCTGAGCGGATCGCCAACTGGATAAATCCCTTATACATCATCTGAAACTGTGCTTCCGGATGTTTCTCCCATTGTTTCGTCTGCGGATTGTACTTATTGTTGTTGTAAGGCACGATTGCCGCAAACCCTAAATTGCTGTCAATCGGCAAATCGTAGGTTGCTGCCACAAACGCCGCACTCATGATCGTTGTTGCCGGGCATTTCTTTAACTGTGCTGATCCAGCAACCACATTCGTAATGGATGCCAAAAACTGCGGTGCTTTCTGCCCTAAGACTTCCGTAAATTTCTTCTTTACTGCATCCTGGGAAATCATGCTCTTAACCTGCGCTGCTACACTTAACTGCGTTCCCTGCTGTGTTGCCACTGCATTCTGTTCTGCCATACTACCTTTCCTCCTTTTCTGCTTCCGTGAGACTTTCGCCACACAACTTTAATATTTCTTCTGCGCTCATATCATCCACGCATTCTTCACAAATCTTCCCTTCCGGAGAATCCCAAAACATATCTCCTGCCAGGATTCCATACCCGCATTTCACACATTCGTGAACCGGTACCGGCTCCGGTGCGTTCGGGCATCTTGGATGGCATGGGTTCATACCGCATTCTGCACACATATTCCTTCTGCCTCCAATCTTCTCAAAAACGTCGTAGCATTTACCGAGCATCTGAACAGATAGTTCTTAACCTCGTCCTTGAATAACAACGGCAGGTATTCCTCTCTGTTCCCAATCTTGCATATATCCATCTTCCGGTTGCACAACCATAAGATTTGCTCAGCCTCTTCATCTGAGATGTGAATTTCTTTCTCTCTGTACTCGTCTACGATTTTCTGCAACTCTTCGCTCATAGGCTTTCTCCTCTCTCCATTCTTCAATGAAGTCCGGCAGGTACATTCTCGCCTCATTTACAAAATATCCGACGATCATCACCACTGGTAAAACCAGCCACTCGCCGCCGTAGGCTTTATATCCTCTCTCGATGTACGCTGCTTCAACCGATACTTTTGTGAGGACCAGTCCCAGGCTTACCCAAAACCAATACAGTCTCACAAATCTTCTGACTTTCTTTCTAAATCTTCTCATACCGCCTGTTCCTTTCACTTATAGAAGTAGTGCTTGCCGTACTTGAAAAGAAATTCCAAATTCTCGCTGTGCCACTTACTGTCGCTCTTGCTCTCAAAATACAAAGCATCCTGGCTTTCGTTCCAATGGTCTACCTGGATCAGCTTCAATGCTTCGTAACACTCCTCGTCCGGCTCTACTGCATCGTATCTTCCGTTTGCAACTGGACTGAACTGGTTCTTCTGAAAAATCACTTCCTCGATTGTGTCCGGGAACTCATTGCTCCAAACCCTGTTGAGGACTACCAGCATAACCAGTGCCTTTCCTTTCACGCCTTCGCTCTCAGCTTCGGCCATCGCTATCTTACATAGCAGGTAGGAATCGTCCTTGTCCCAATCCATACTTGCAATCAACGGTTCTTCTGTCTCAACTGCCTTTGCTGTCTCCGTTGGCTGTGTTGCCTCTTCAATTTCCGGCGTATACGTCGTCTCTGCCACTTCCTCTGTGGTTATGTAGACCGGCCAGCTTTTTTCTTTCTCCTGCCCGAGCGTTTCTGAAATGCCACTGACTGCAAAACAGGCAGCTCCGATCATCGTTGCCATTCTTGCCGCAAACAATATTCTTCGCTTACTTGCTTTCTTCAATTCTGAACTCCTTTCCGGCGTTGCTCCGGCTTACTTGCCGTTCAAATACTTCTCTCCGGCAATTTTCATTTCGCTTATTACCTCTGCCATCTTTTCGAGCTGCCCAATGATTTTTTCCAAGGCTGGTAATTCATCCTTTGTGATTTTTCCATCTGCAGTTATCTCGATCAGACTGTCTCGCATATTCTTCAATGAATCCTCATTGAAGTTCTGCAAAAGCCTTAGTGCAATTCCTTCTAAACTTTTTTCTTCGGTTGCCAGTGGTAGGAATCCGTGTACCGGGCATTCTCGCATACAGTACCCAGTAATCAATTCCGGGGCGTTGTAGAGGTCAGCCATAAGCACCACCTTGTCCACTGGGACAACCTTCGTATTGCCAAGCTCGTAATCTGCCAATGTTGAAACCGATATTCCCAACAGTTCTGCAGCTCCTTCACGGCTCCATAGCCTCTCGTTGTACGTTGCCGCCTTTTTCCTGGCCTGGAAATACATATTTGTGTTCTCGTTTGTAGGGCCTCTTCCCATTTCTTGTTACCTACCCTTCCGCTATAATTTACTTATCAGCTGGAACAGCGACCAGGTTGATTCCTAGCAGGTTATTCACCCCGCTTACGATTGCTTCGTTCATCATCTTGCCGTTAATTACCAGTGACAGCCGATCCCTGGAGACATCCAGCTGCTTCGCCAGCTCATTGACGGTCATGCTCTGTTTTACCAGTTCCACCTTCACTGTCTGACACCATTCATCGGACGGTGTTTCGGTTCTCTCCGGCAGTCCTTCCGTTCCAAGCACTTCGTTGATCTTCTCAGCGATTACCTTGTAACTCGAATTGGAATATCTGCCGTTGACTACCTGGGAAACAGTAGCATTGCTGTAACCGATTTTTTCGGCCAGCTGCTTCAATGTCATATCGTGGTCGATTACTGCTTTTTTAACAGCTTTGCCCCACTGTGATGTTTCCTGCTTCATGCTTGCGTTTCACTCCTTTCTCGCATTTGTGTAAAAACTATTTATCTTTTCTGATTTGCGTGTTATAATGTAAGTAAACCTCTTTACAAACTCGCAAACAGACGCACGAAATACAAGCACAATCTCTCGGCTCGCAACTTTGAGTTGTTTTGTATTTCATGTATTTATTATAGCACGTACCTGCGAGTTTGTAAATGTTTTTACTCTTATTTGCGTATTATTTTTACCACGGAGGTTGCCTATGGAAATCATCGAAAGAATTACTGAAACCCTTGAAAAAACGGACAAAAAGGCTACTGATCTGTGCGACCGCCTCGGCATTCGGACATCTACGATGTCTACCTGGAAAACTCGCAATAGCGACCCGCCAGCAAAATACATCAAGCCGATTGCAGACTTCCTGGGCGTGTCAGTTCATTACCTATTGACCGGTGAAGAGGCTCCTGCCCGCAAGCTCACCACTGCAGAAGAGGACGAACTTCTCGAACTGTACCGGGCATTGCCACAGAACAAACAATTTGAGTTTATCGGGGAACTCAAGGGATTTCTGAAAGCCTATACAGAGTCTCAGAAATACCTCGACAAAGAAAAAAGATTATCAGTTTAGAATGGTACCGACTTTACGGCCGGTACTGAGGAGATGTGCCTATGAATAACAAATACTTTGAGCTGGCACGCAATGAGGAGAGGTCCGGGAACGATGCCGCTGCATTGCTTCTTTATCTCTCCTCTTTTTGTGACAGTTGCAATCACGGCACCAGGAACCGCTCCTACGGTGTCGTAGCAAAGATCCGGCACCTGCAGCACCGGCTTATGCTCACTGACCTGCAGTTGTTCGGATTGGTTCACTCATACGGTCCGCTTACGGACTCTGAGTGCAAGAAACTTTTAGACTGTTCCATACGTGGTACCGGTATCTCCGGTTACGCCTATGGATATTAACAAATTTTCAGAGCGTCTGTCGCATTGTATGCAGGAACGCCACTTGAACGGTAACGACCTTGCCGCTCTTTCCGGCGTGACTGCCGCTACAATCTCACGCTACCTCAACGGACTGCGAACACCGACCGTCGATAATATCATACTACTGGCTGATGCCCTCGATGTGTCCGTAGATTACCTTCTTGGACTGCATAATGTCCCGGACGATAAAATGCTCGTGTCCTTGTATTCCGTCGCTTCCATCGACGATAAGCGTGTCCTATGGACGCTCCTGGAAAGATACGGAGGAAACCATGGAACAACTAAACGGCAATGAACCATTTACCCTGCATGGTTCCGATACTTCTATCATGCTGCAGGATTTTTGGCGTTGGGCGTATTCTGATCTGCTCAACAATACCCACCGTGGAGTGCTTGCCGAATTTCTCGTACACTCTGCCCTGGAAACAAAAGATGTCGCACGTGCCGACTGGCTACCGTTCGACCTTACTTCTCTTTCCGGTCTCCGGATTGAGGTCAAGTCGTCTGCCTATCTGCAGGCGTGGACTCCGGAAGATGTGTTCTCGCAGATTAGCTTCGACATTGCAAAGAAATTTGCCTGGGATGGAGCTACCTACGCCTCTATGGCTATGCGTAACAGTGATTTGTATGTGTTCTGCGTCTTTACCGCTCGTACACGTGATGTTTCAATTCTTGATCTCGACTACTGGGACTTTTATGTTCTGCCTACCTCGGTTCTTAATGAAAAGGTGCCGGAGCAAAAAACAATCACGCTCTCTTCCCTTCTCAAACTCGAACCAGTAAAAACGGATTTCGCCGGTCTGCCTGCGGCTGTGGAATCAGTAAGGTTGTCAAATGAAACTACCTAACGGCTACGGCAGCGTGACAAAACTTTCCGGAAACCGTCGCAAGCCTTACCTGGCCCGTGTTACTCTAGGCTGGATCACGGACGAACAGACCGGAAAGACCGTACAGAACCGTGTTCCTCTTGGAACATTCAAGACTAAGAAGGAAGCTCTGCAGGCGCTCGCTGAGTACGGAGCTAATCCTTACGATATACAAAATGCCGCTATGACCCTGGCGGAACTCTACGACAAATGGACTGCAGCTTACTTTCCTGCCCTGGAAAGTGAATCATCCTGCCGTACCATCAAGTCAGCATGGAGCTACTGCCACGCCATTGCCGGAATGCGTGTTAAGGACCTGCGTGCCCGCCACATCAAGGGCATAATGGAAGATGGCTACATCATTCCTTCACGTGGAGCCAATAAGGGCGAAAAGGTGCTTGCGTCTGCAGGCACAAAATCCCGGATCAAGTCTATGTTTAATTTAATGCTGGACTATGCGCTCGAATATGAGCTTGTTGATAAGAACTACGCCCGCACATTTGAACTGTCGGACGACATCATCAAAGAAAAGGAAGAAGCAAAACGTGGGCACATCATCTTCCAGGACTCAGAGATGCAGACGCTTTGGGAAAACGTCGGCAAAATCCGGTTCGTGGACTGGGTTCTCATACAGTGCTATATGGGGTGGCGGCCGCAAGAACTCGCCATACTGGAACTAGAGGACGTGCATCTTGAAGAACGCTATATTGTCGGTGGTATGAAAACACAGGCCGGGCGACACCGTATGGTGCCTATCCACCCGAAAATATTTGACCTGGTTAAGAAAAACTACGACTATGCCCTTGAACTTGGAAGCCACCGGCTCTTTAATGATCCGGATTCTCCGAAGGGTGGCATGGCAATCACCTATGACAAATATGCCGGCCGTTTTGATAAGGTGGTCGCCGCTCTCAAGCTCCGAGACGATCATCGACCGCACGACCCTCGAATGACATTCATCACCATGGCAAAGAAGGCTGAGGTTGACGAATACACTATCAAAAAACTTGTCGGTCACAGAATCACCGACATAACAGAGGCGGCTTATACAGATCGTGACTTAGAATGGCTCAGAGCCGAACTGGAAAAGATACCGTAACCCTCGTGGTTGCGGTATTTCCGCATTCTGCAGGTAACCGAAAAAGTGTTACCTTCTCCATGTTTCCTACTTGTTACCTACCGGTTTCCTACTTTCCCATTTTCACCACTTTTTACACCATCTCACACCCAATTTCATTTTTCCACTTCCAGGCACCAAAAAAGTACCGCAATCGCTGTGATTACGGTACTTCCTGGGTTTAACGTCTTTTCAATTTGTAAAGTCTATTTAGAACTTACCAGCCTCGGCTGCTTCCTCAACAGAAACAGCAACAGCAACTGTAGCACCAACCATTGGGTTGTTACCCATACCGATAAGACCCATCATTTCTACATGGGCAGGAACTGAAGATGAACCAGCGAACTGTGCATCTGAGTGCATACGTCCCATAGTATCTGTCATACCATAAGAAGCAGGACCTGCTGCCATATTATCTGGGTGAAGTGTACGACCTGTACCACCACCTGAAGCTACTGAGAAGTACTTCTTGCCAGCTTCAAGTCTTTCCTTCTTGTATGTACCTGCAACTGGATGCTGGAATCTTGTAGGGTTAGTTGAGTTACCTGTGATAGAGATATCAACATTCTCCTTCCACATAATTGCAACACCTTCTGTTACGTCATTAGCACCGTAGCAGTTAACCTTAGAACGAAGTCCGTCAGAATATGCGATTCTTTCGATTTCCTTAACTTCGCCTGTAGCATAATCCATCTCTGTCTCAACGAATGTGAATCCGTTAATTCTTGAGATAATCTTAGCAGCATCCTTACCAAGACCGTTAAGAATAACTCTAAGAGGTTTCTGTCTAACCTTGTTAGCCTTCTCTGCGATACCAATAGCACCTTCAGCAGCAGCGAATGATTCGTGACCTGCTAAGAAAGCGAAACATTCTGTATCTTCTTCAAGAAGCATCTTACCAAGGTTACCATGTCCAAGACCAACCTTTCTCTGGTCAGCAACTGAACCCGGAATACAGAATGCCTGAAGACCTTCACCGATAGCTGCAGCAGCTTCTGAAGCCTTTCTAGCACCCTTCTTGATTGCGATAGCTGCACCGACAATATAAGCCCAGCAAGCGTTCTCGAAGCAGATAGGCTGAATGCCCTTTACCATGTTATATACGTCTAAACCAGCATCTTTAGTAATCTTCTCAGCTTCTTCTATAGATGAGATACCATAGCTGTTAAGCACAGCGTTGATCTGGTCAATTCTTCTCTCATATGATTCAAATAATGCCATTATATTCGTCCTCCTTACTTAACCTCTTCATCTGTTCTAGGATCAATAATCTTAACTGCATCAGCAACACGGCCATACTGTCCAGCTGCCTTCTCATATGCTGTGTTAGGATCATCACCCTTCTTAATGAAGTCTGTCATCTTACCAAGGTTAACGAACTTATAACCAATAATCTGATCATCCTTATCAAGAGCGATACCTGTTACATATCCCTCTGCCATCTCTAAGTAACGTGGTCCCTTTGCAAGAGTACCATACATAGTACCAACCTGTGAACGAAGTCCCTTACCAAGATCCTCAAGACCAGCACCAACTGCTAAACCGCCTTCTGAGAAAGCACTCTGTGTTCTGCCATATACAATCTGTAAGAATAATTCTCTCATAGCTGTATTAATAGCATCACATACTAAGTCTGTATTTAAAGCTTCCATAACTGTTAAGCCTGGTAAGATTTCAGCGGCCATAGCTGCTGAATGTGTCATACCTGAACATCCGATTGTTTCAACTAAAGCTTCCTGAATAATACCTTCCTTAACATTTAATGTAAGCTTACATGCACCCTGCTGAGGAGCACACCAGCCAACACCATGTGTAAAACCTGAAATATTCTTAACTTCCTTATTCTGTACCCACTTTCCTTCTGTAGGAACTGGAGCAGCGCCATGATGAACGCCCTGTGCTACTGGACACATGTTTTCAACTTCCTGTGTATAAATCATCTTATTACTCCTTTCGTTATATAAGGGATCCGGACATAACCGAACCCCTTTATCCTTGCATTATTTTCTCACATCATACTGCGTAAGTCAATTATGATTGTGTAAAAAATATCAAAATTTATCGGAAAATGTAATTAAAGCTCAAATCTGTTAATTGCTTCTGTTAAATGAGTAGCAATTTCATCAAGTTCAACTGTAAACTGGTTAAGTGTATGCATAGTTGCATTAACTTCTTCTGCCGATGCAGATACTTCTTCTGAAGCAGCTGCTGTTTCTGTAGATACAGAAGCTACGTCTTCCATACTCTTAACAACATTTTCACGGCTTGCATCCATCTGCTCATTAAGAGAGGCTATATTATCAAGACCTTCCTTTAATGCATTGACAGCATCTGATATATGTCCAAATAATTCTTTGGCATCATTAATTGACTTATTCTGTTCATCAATTATATCAACGCTTTCGTCCATAGTCTTTTCTGCAACTACTGATTTAGCACTTATTTCCTTAACAATCTGCTTAATCTCATCTGTAGATGACTGTGACTGTTCTGCAAGCTTTCTGATCTCGTCAGCAACTACTGCAAAACCTCTTCCACTCTCACCTGCTCTTGCAGCTTCAATACTTGCATTAAGAGAAAGCAAGTTAGTCTGTTCTGTGATCTCAGTAATAGCATCTGATATGAAATTAATCTTATTGATACTTTCAATCATCTCATTAACTACGTTCTTAGAAAATCTTGAATTATCCTTTGACTTTTCGCCCTTTTCAATAAGATCATCAACAATTGTAAGACCCTGATCACTAAGCTGCTTAGTTTCAACTGACATATCATTAATATCACTTACATAAGCCTTTGTTTCGTGAAGCTTAGAAGCAAGTAATTCAACCTCAGAAGTTGCCTTCTGTGTACTCTCTGCCTGTCCTGAAGCTCCGATTGATACGCTCTGGATAGCCTCTGATACCTGATTCACTGTCTCTGTTGTTGATTCACTTACATTTGAAATCTTCTGTGAAGCAGTTATAAGTACACCAGACTTTTCTTCAACACCCTTAATAAGTGATGATATCTGGTCTGCCATAACATTGTAGTTAGCCTCTGCCTGACCAAGCTCATTCTTGCTCTTTACATTAATTCTATATGTAAGCTTACCATTAGCCATCATATTCATAGCATTATTAAGTGTCTTAAGTTCCTTAGTAACCGCTCTTGTTATAATTAAAGCTATAACAATACCAATTATAAGTGCAATAATAGCAAGTTCAATTGTTGTCTGTGCAATCTTATTAACAACTGCCTGTGTCTCTGATTCACTGATAAATCCCATAAGTGTCCAGCCTGTAACAGCATCCTTTGAAGTTACAATATGTACTGACTCCCCATTAATCTTTTCATCAAAAGAAAATGTTGTGTCATACTGGTCTTCCGAAAGATTCTTAATTGTATTCCAGCACTCAAGCGATGTTACATTATCCTGGACATTAGTATTCTTATCATTATCTACAAGAATCTTTCCATCTTTATTAACAAGTATTACATATCCTGTATTAAGAAGTCCTATATTTTTTACATAATCCTCAACTTCTGCGAAATCAATATTAAGCCCTACGGCACCATAGTTAGCACCATCTGTATATTTAATTTCCTGTGAAACTGTGAATATAGTCTTTCCTGATGATGAATCTACATATGGATCTGAGAACTGTGAATATATAGTATTTCTTGCCTTAGAGCCTATACAGTTCTGATACCAGCTCTTGCTTGTATCGTTAACACCTCTTGTAAGACCTCCCTTATTAGCTGTCTTACCTGTCTCTGGGTTAATCTCTGCCCATCCATCAACTCTTAAACCTGTCTTAGTTGTAAAGAAAGCAAGTTCTGCTCCATTAGTTACCTTAACAGATGCAACTAATGAATCTTTTATTGCCTTAACATTATCATCAAGCTCCCCCTGATCTTCCAAATGCTTAATCTCATTCTTACGTGTAAGAAGGTCGACTGGCTGTGACAGAGTCTTTAAATATGTTGTAAATCCCTCTTGAACATTATCCAATGTCTGCTCACTTGTCACTTCTGTGTTTGCATTTATCGATGTCTTAGTTATCCTGATAGAACCAAGCGATACAAGAATTATTGCAACGCATACTGCAACGGCAAACGATAATACCAATTGAGAACCAATTCCCTTAAAAGCTTTCATATCTTTACCTCACCTTATTTTTTTATTATTTTATAAATGTTCACATTGTGTTCACATTTATACTTTGGACATAATAACATATACTCTTAATATTTTTCAACCACTTCAGCCCTATTTTTATAGATTGAACCCGATTTAATACAACCTCTGACACTTGAAAGCGGATATATATTACTATTCCTTCCAATTATAGTACCTGGATTAAGTACACTGCCACATCCTATCTCAACATTATCACCAAGAAATGCTCCTATTTTCTTAATTCCAGTGTCTATATTTCCATCTGGTCCTTTTATTGTAATAAGCTTCTTGTCAGACTTTACATTAGATGTAATTGAACCTGCACCCATATGTGCCTTATAGCCTAATATTGAATCTCCCACGTAATTATAATGAGGAACCTGCACATTATCGAACAATATGACATTTTTTAACTCTGTTGAATTACCAACGACTGCATTTTCTCCTACAACAGCCTTTCCTCTTATAAATGCACAATGCCTTACTTCTGCACCTTTGCATATAATAGCAGGACCTGCTATATACGCCGAGTCAAATACTGTTGCTTCCTTATGTATCCATATGTTATCACCTCTCTTATAATATTCCTTTTGTGGAAGTGAATTACCAAGTCCAACAATATAATCACCAATCTTTGATAATACCTCCCAAGGATACACAGCACCTTCAAATATTCCTGCGGCTATAGTCTTATCAAGACTAAACAACTCTTTGATTGTAATCTGTTCGTTCATAACTTTCCTCCTTATTTATAATTTTTTGCGGTCTCATTAAATAATGTAACAAGCTGTGCCTGATTACGCAGATCTTTAACTGCTAATGTTCTTCTTCCAACAAAGCCTGACAGCTTCTGCATATATTCGTCGGCAGTTATGCTTCCCTCAGCAACATATGTAAGCCCCTTTTCCCAGCTTGCTGTAAGTTCAGGATTTAATAACTGCTTAATAGAATTATCGACAACATCGTATATTATTTCACCAAGCAGGGTAGGTGTTATTATCTGGGTCTTGGTATTAGTAAAAATATATTGGTTGGCGTTAAGCTTTTTAAGTATCTCTGCTCTTGTTGCACTCGTACCAATTCCGCTTCCCTTTATCTGTGCCCTCAATTCTTCATCTTCTATTAACTGCCCTGCATTTTCCATAGCAAGAATAATTGAACCCGAATTGTAACGCTTAGGTGGCGATGTTTCACCTTCCTTTATATTAAATTCCTTAAATGATATCGGCGAACCCTTTTTTAAGCTTTTAAGACTTTCTATCAGTGATGTATCTGCATTTTCCTGCTCATCCTGATTTTTATCTGTATCTGCCATCTTATTCTTTCCGAATGAATTCTTCGCAACCTTAAGGTAGCCCTCGTCTACAAGCACTTTAAATGTAGCATAAAGCTGTTCATCTTTTACAACTGAGGTAATGCTCACCTTCTGGTATATAGCCGCTGGATAGAATATGCTCAGAAATCTTCTGACAATTATCTCATATGTCTTCTGTGCAGTTGATGATAATGATGATAAACTTCCAAATCCCTGTCCTGTAGGAATAATGGCATAATGGTCAGTTATTGCTTTATCATTGCAATACCTCGTCTTCTCTATTCCTTTGTACATATTACTATCTAATATCTGCTGTGCATACTCTCTGGCTGGTGCATAATTTCTTAGGCCTCCTATATTCTTGTATATTTCCTTACAGACAGCAGTTGATAGCACTCTCGCATCTGTTCTTGGATATGTAACAAGCTTTTTTTCATATAACTCCTGAATTATATTAAGTGTCTGGTCAGGACTTATCTTGAATAATTTACTACATTCGTTCTGTATTTCTGCAAGATTATACAATAACGGAGGATTTTTTGTTTCCTTTTTCCTTGAAGCTTCCTTTACAACGCCCTCTGCAGGAAGTGATTCTGATAAAATATCCACAAGCTCCCTTGCTTTATCCTTATCCTTAAACCCATTATCCTTATATAGATATGGTGTATTATAATATCTGCTTGCCTCACACACTCTCCACTCGGCGTCAAATGTATGCTCATTAATATCCGCTGTTCCTATAACCCTGTAGAATGGTGTCTTGACAAAGCTTCTTATCTCTCTTTCCCTTCTTACAACCATTCCCAGAACACAGGTCATAACACGCCCAACAGACACAACTGCCCTGTCAAGATGAAGATAATTGGCAATATTTCTTCCATATTTTAATGTAAGAACCCTCGAAAAATTGATACCCATAAGATAATCTTCTTTTGCTCTTAAGTATGCAGCATCACTTAGATTATCATATTCTGATATATCTTTAGCGGTATTAATACCTTTAAGAATCTCTTCTTCTGTCTGGGAATCAATCCATACCCGCCTTTCCTGCTTGTCCTTTACCTTGGCTTCCTGCCTTACAAGCCTGTATATATATTCTCCCTCACGTCCCGAATCGGTACATACATATATTGTATCTACATCAGCTCTGTTTAAAATGCCTTTTACTATATCAAACTGCTTCTGAACAGCTGGAATAACTTCATATTTAAAAGTCTGTGGAATAAATGGAAGTGTATCAAAACTCCACCTTTTCAATTTCTCATCATAGGCATCCGGATAACTCATTGTAACAAGATGTCCAACACACCATGTAACTATATGATTATCCGCCTCAAGATAACCATCTTTTCTTTTAAAATCCGTATGCAGTGCCTTGGCAAATTCCTGTGCAACACTCGGTTTTTCCGCTATATATACGGATTTTCCCATATCATCACTCCATTCTTTATACTATTTTTCACTATCTGACAGATAGATTTTTGATATTAACGCTATCATTTATAAACCATAGCTATTTCGACTCATCTAAAGTCTTAAAAAATGCTGGTATATATTCTTTCATATAATAATCAGCTTCTTTTATCTTCATATCCCTAATAGAATTATATATTGTCTTTTCTGCCTCAAGAAAATCGCAATTTCCCATTTTCTTTTCCTCTATACACTTTATATAAGCTGAAATTCTGTCAGCTGCTTTAACATACTCCCATAATCCTGCTTCATTTTCTGTTTCTAAAAGAAGCCCTTCATATCTTGCCCTTAGAACTTCTGGAAGTCCTGATAACATCTGCTCATTAGCCACCTGCTCGACTTCTTTATACGCATTTCTTATATATGGACTGTAATACTTAACAGGCGTTGGCATATCCCCTGTAATTATCTCTGTCACGTCATGATACATTCCAAGTACCGCAAGACGTTCTGCATTAATATCCCCGCCGAACACTTCATTATTAATAACACCAAGTGCATGTGCAATAAACGCAACTTCAAGACTATGCTCGGACAAGTTCTCATTGCGTGTATTTCTCATAAGCCCCCATCTGTTGATATATTTCATTCTTGACAGCATTGCGTAAAAATAATTATTCTTCATATTCCATACATCTCCACGCTTCCATATATTTGTAATATTATAAGATATATTGTAAGTTTTTGCAAATTCCGTATAATTTTCCAAATAAATAAGGAAGATAATCAGGCTCAACGCCTTTTCATCTTCCTTATATATTTATTAATCTTAATAACTATTAATTGATGGCTCACACTAAACCGCCTGTCAATATTATAGCTATTATATACTAATTATTCTGATATCTTATTTAGCTGTAATGTAACCCTGAGCCTTAAGAAGTTCTGCACATAATACAGCTCCACCTGCTGCTCCTCTTAATGTATTATGTGAAAGACCTACAAACTTGTAATCAAATACACTGTCTTCTCTTAATCTGCCAAGTGAAATTCCCATTCCATGCTCGTAATTAACATCAAGCTTAACCTGTGGACGGTCATCTTCTTCAAGATACTGGATAAACTGCTTTGGTGCTGATGGAAGATCAAGCTCCTGTGGTGCTCCCTTGAAGTTTCTCCATTTTTCGATAATCTGTTCCTTAGTAGGCTTCTTACCAAAGTTAACAAATACTGCCGCTGTATGTCCATCAAGAACTGGAACTCTTAAGCACTGGCAAGTAATAACTGGCTCAGCAGCAGGAACGATTTCCCCATTCTCAACTGTACCAAGAATTCTAAGAGGTTCTTTTTCTGACTTTTCTTCTTCTCCACCGATATATGGAATTATATTTTCAACCATCTCTGGCCACTGTTCAAATGTCTTACCAGCTCCGGAAATAGCCTGATATGTAGTAGCTACAACAAGCTTTGGCTCGAATTCCTTAAGAGCTGCTAATGCTGGTGCATAACTCTGGATTGAGCAGTTAGGCTTTACAGCTATAAATCCTCTTGTAGTTCCAAGTCTCTTCTTCTGTGCCTCTATAACCTTAGTATGTTCTGGGTTAACCTCTGGAAGAATCATAGGAACATCTGGTGTCCAACGATTAGCACTATTGTTAGATACAACCGGAACTTCTGCCTTTGCATATCTTTCTTCTAATGCCTTAATCTCTGCTTTTGGCATATTAACTGCACAGAATACGAAATCAACCTTAGATACTATCTCATCAAAGTCTTTATCCATATCATATACAGGCATCTTCTTAACGAATTCTGGCATTGCTGTCTGCATCTTCCAGCGTCCCTCAACAGCATCTTCGTAAAGCTTTCCTGCTGAACGTCCACTTGCTGCAACTAACACTACATCAAACCAAGGATGATTTTCAAGTAATGTTATAAATCTCTGACCTACCATGCCTGTACCACCAAGGATACCAACTCTTAACTTCTCGCTCATTATAGTCCTCCAATTATTGTTATTCTAATTGCCTGAAAACAATTTGCGCGTTTTGTCTTTCTGTGACGTACATTTGTTTTTCATTGCTTTGACAATACTATCATAACTGTAATTATATTGCAAGGGCTTTTTAATGATAAATTGTATAAAAATCAATATTCAAATATATACCTGTCATATCCGTTAATTATAGTTGTGTTATTATACTGCTCCTCTCTTTGGAATTCCCTTGAATAATTCAAATGTACATGCCCGTGTATGAAATATTTGGGACTGTATTTGTCAAGTATATCAACAAATGCTTCAAACCCCTTATGTGGATTATCCTCACCATCACCAAGCCCTGCCGCCGGAGAATGTGTAAGCAGTATATCAATTCCTTTCTTTACCTTTATCTTAGGCCACATCATAGCAGCCCTTTTCTTCATCTGATTCTGTGTATACTGGTTAATACCCTTCTTGTATCTGATTGAACCGCCAAGTCCCATAATTCTTATTCCATTGTATACATATATCTTATCTTCTATACATATACAGCCTTCTGGCTCTTTATCTGCATAGCCATCATCGTGATTGCCTCGCACATATAATATAGGCACTTTAGAAAATGAAGCAAGAAATGACAGATAATCTGCTTTTAAATCTCCACAAGACAATATAAGGTCTATTCCTTCAAGCTTCTCTTTTTCAAAATAATCCCACAGGTACTTTGACTCAACATCAGCTAATACTAGTATCTTCATAACCTTTTAACTTTCCTCACTAATCGTTCACATCTATAATTCCCTGATTGATAACAAGCATTTTTGAATTATCATCAAGTTCTTCATATTCTGGTACTCTGCCAACAACATTATCAAGAAGCCAATCCATTTCAATAATCTCATCAGGATCAAGTTCTTCGTCTGGCTTATTGTGCACCTTTCCATCCTGATCCTTTAATTCACCCGTAAATGGCTTGAACTCACCTTTTACTATTGCTTCCCTTATAAGCGATGTAACCTTTTTCGTTTCATCAGGAACTGCACCGCCATATATTATGTCAATTGCACCAGCAGACATACCCCACCAGTAATTAAGTGCTGATACCTTATCTCCTTCTTCTTCCTTCTTCCACGAACCACTTAATATGCTCTGTATAAGCTTCTCGTAGAACACACCCCAGTGCCATACAGGCATTGCCAGATGCTTTACCATACCTGAGTCCGTTACATAAAGACCGAACTTTCTTGATGTCTTCTTAGGTGTTATCATATCCTGATCTGAAATACAGTTAATACCCTGTTCTGCAAATCTTGCTTCTATGTCATTGTCTTTAATGCCACTCCATTCAACATATACCTTAACATCAGGATTTACCGCCCTTGCCCCCATAGCAAAAGCATTAACATTAGCCATAACACCATACAACGGACAGCTTGCAACATAACCAATCTTGTCACTCTTTGCCATAACCCCAGCTATAACCCCCGTCAGATACTTAGCCTCATACATTCTTGCATAATAAGTTCTTATATACTTATGCGATATATTAAGCGAACAGTTAAGTATCTTAGCCTTTGGATGTGCTATTGCCTGTTTAAGACTTGCATACATCATAGATGGCGATGTTACAAATATAAGATCCGTATTATCATCAATAAGCCTCTGGATGGCATTATAATCATCTTCCTTTGGTCTTACATTAGTAATACTGACTGTTTCTATCTGGCTTCCAAAGGTTTCATCAATATACTGTCTTCCCAATTCGTGGGCATAACACCACTCAGATGTCTGTGGTGTATTCTCGTATATAAATCCAACCTTAAGCCTTTTATTAGCCTCTCCTCCTGACCTTGGGAGAAGATAACTTAATATATTCTTCTTGGCTGGCTGTGTTGTAACCGGATCCATTCTTAAATCTACTTCGCTGTTATCTGATAATAATTCAAATTCAGCCCAGGTCTTAGCTACATTTTTATCCATCTGCTCCGGTGTCATATGGCGTACTGTATCATATCCGTGAATATGAATAAATCTTAAAAAAGCATCTCCAACCGGATAATCAAATCTGTCACCGCCTCTTGATTCATAAGCTGTTCTAAAGTTAAGATAACTTGATACCAAATCCCTCTTGTCATCTTCATCCATTGGCTGTCCCGGAGTAATTCCAACAAGCTCCATAAATGTTATGAAGCTGCCCTCTTTGCTAAAATATATATCATTAATCTTGGTAGATTTATAAAAATCCATAAATTCATAATATATCTTAACATCAGGATTGTCAGACTTCCTAGGCACTTTACGGATAACCTGTGCATTTACCGTCACCGCATTAAAATATTTAAGAACACTAACTCTCTTGTTACCCTCAAGAACGTAGAATTTATTCATATATTCATATACTTTAACAGGGTCTCTTATTCCCTCATTAACCTGACTGTCACTAAGTGATGCCCATTTAGCTGAGAACTCACTTCCCCATTCAAGAATAGGCATCCAGTTATCTGCAAATGCATTAGTTCTGCCTGCTGTACATGTACCAACAACAAGCCTTAAAGGTATCTGGTCTATTCCAAGACTTACTTCTGAATCTATCTGTTCTTCATCCATCATACTTTCCATAACTGGAAGATATGGATATTTACCCTTATTGACACACGCATTATATTCTCTTTTTCCAAGCTTAAGAGCACTCATATAATCCTGTACTGACATATTAATCCTCCATTCTTACATTACAACACACTTGCAATAACCTTAGTAAGTGTCATTATATAGTTCTTGTCTGATTCATTCCAGCGAAAACCTTTATTAAATGTATCATACGATGCAATTATATTATCTCCTGCCTGATTGGTAAAGTAACTATATATCATTCCACCGATATTACTTTGAATTGTTTCATCATACAGCTTCTTGTTAAATGACTCTATATTCGATGTGTACACAATTGTCATATAGTGGTTCTTATCAAACATTCCTAAGAATTCTTTAGTATTAACTATATCATTAATGTCTGGAAGCTTCACATAATTACCATAATATTCAATAAGCCTGCCAGTTGTTCCATTATATATCCTTATGCCATCAATCTCAAATGCTTTACAGGCTCTCTGTAATACATTATCAAGTACACTGCTTCCATTCTTTATAAGATTAATAGACATATCAGCAACTTCCTGTGCCAGTGTTTCACCTTTTTTAATAGGTGCCATAGAAAATCCTTTTCTTCCCATATCATCAAGAAAATCGCCGTGTTTCTGTGCATCATATATAATATATCTGTTCTTTCCTTTATTCTTGGCAATATAAAGGCATTTATCAGCCTTATTAAATAATGAGTCATAATCACTTCCATTGTCTGGATATTTACATACACCCATAGAAAGAGTAACATCACAGCTGTTCTCTCCCTGACCTAACTCTGCCCTTACTTTCTGCTTGATAAATGTAAGTATAGAACGCAGCTGGCTTTCCTTAGTTATCCAATTCGTAAATATAAAGAATTCATCTCCGCCAAATCTTCCAACAATACCTCTTCCATTAAGTGCACTGTTAATAATAGCGGCAACTTTTAATATAACTTTATCCCCATACAGATGCCCATATGTATCGTTGACATTTTTAAAATTATCTATATCTATCATAGCCATATAATGTATATCTTTATTAGTTGCAATTGAGTCCTGAACATATTCCTTGCAGGCTCTTTTATTAAGAAGCCCTGTAAAAAAATCTTTTCCCTCCTGTGTGGCATAATAACTGACCTCATTCTGCTTATCAATTGACTTAATAATCCCAATTACAACCCTGTCCCTGTTATTCTTATATGTAAGCTTACAATCAATATTATATACAACAAGCTTGGACATATCTGTAATAAGCGGTCCTGTAATCTCACCATTAAACCCCTCATTAGCATTACGGACTTTATTCACAAAATCTGTAAAATCCTGCTTTTGTCTTGCATTATTTAGATATTCCATATACACCTTTTCGAATTTATCAAGTGTCATCTTGCATATTATCGTTGCCTTGAAGCTTCTGTATATATATAGGGAAAACATATCTGTTACGGTATCATAATCAAACATATAATCATTATACATTGACAAATATGTCCTGTATTTGTTCACATCATTATGAAGCCTTGTATATTTCTTCTCCATCATAAAAATATTAACTACATTCATATCTATAACCGGCTCTTCATTAATGATATTCCCATTATTGGCGAGGCACATATGAACAAGAAAATACTGTCCGTCACCACCTTTTATATACGTTATAATTCTCTGGGACTGACCTGATTCTTTCAGACTCTCACATACATTTTTAAATTCACCCACATAATCAGGATGTATCATCTCTGTGATAATAATATTAATAAGCTTTCCTGCATAATTATAAAAATAGTCATCTGCAAAAAGCACAAGATATGAAGAATTAAATGATGCCATACAATACATCATTGATGATTTGTTATTATAAATGTCCTCTGATATTAACATATGTCCCCCATCCGTAAATTCCTATAAAACCACTGCACCCTATAGAAATCCACCTCTTTATACAACCCAAGACCATACAGCATATAAACCATACAATCCTGATATAAATATTGTATTAAATCCGCTAATATTATATTAGTAATTTTGCACTCTATTTATATGAATAATAGCACGTTTTTTATTACTTGTAAACTAATTGTGTATTTATTAACATACATTTCAATTACAATTTGCATATGCCTTTAGAGCGTCGTATTATAATTCTTGTTACCAATATAGACATATAAAATGTATAGAAATGAGGATTTTATGAATAATTTACCTAAAGACCCGGTTATGCTTCTTAGCTTTGTTAACATGCAGTTAAGGGATAATTACAGCTCACTCACAGAATTATGTAAGACTTATATGGTTGACGAGAGCAGTATCACAGACAAACTCACCGCTATCAATTATGTATACAATCCTAAGACTAACCAATTTGTATAATTATTAAAAAAGCTATATGAAGGCTATAACAAATGTCCGATTTATTCAAAACATTTATTACAACCTTACATATAGCTTTCTTTAAGTATATATATTAAATATACCGCTTTAAGTTACCTAATGAAGTAAATTATGATTTCATATCTTTAGCAACTAAAGTACCATTTTCACAATCTATAAGAATCTTGTCCCCTGTCGATACATCGCCGGCAAGTATAAGCTTAGCGGCAAGTGTCTCAACGCTCTTCTGGACATATCTCTTAAGAGGTCTTGCACCATACATTGGGTCAAAACCATGGTCAACGATATAATCTTTAGCTGTATCAGATAATACAACCTTAAGTTCCTTATCTTCGAGTCTTCTGTTGACATCATTAATAAGAAGGTTAATAATACTTCCTATATTATCCTTATTAAGAGGTTTGAACATAATAATCTCATCAAGACGGTTCAGGAATTCTGGTCTGAAGCTGTTACGCAGATCTCCCATAACAAGTTCCTCAACCCCCTCTTTAATATTACCATTCTCATCAATTCCATCAAGAAGGTAGGTTGAACCGATATTACTTGTAAGAATTATGATCGTATTCTTAAAATCTACTGTCCTACCTTGTGAATCTGTTATACGTCCATCATCGAGAACCTGAAGAAGCACATTAAATACATCAGGGTGGGCTTTTTCAACCTCATCAAACAATACTACTGAATATGGTTTCCTGCGGACTGCCTCTGTAAGCTGTCCACCTTCATCATATCCTACATATCCTGGAGGAGCTCCGATAAGTCTGGATACTGAATATTTCTCCATATACTCCGACATATCAAGCCTTATTATATTATTCTCATCATCAAACAGACTCTCTGCAAGTGTCTTTGCAAGCTCTGTCTTACCTACACCAGTTGGTCCTAAGAATAAGAATGAGCCAATTGGCTTGCTTGGATCTTTAATACCAGCTTTAGACCTGATAATAGCTTCTGTAACCTTGGTTACAGCCTCGTCCTGTCCAACAACTCTCTTATGAAGAGTTTCATCAAGATTAAGTGTCTTCTGCCTTTCTGACTCACTTAACTTGGCCACTGGAATACCTGTCCATCTTGATATAATCTTAGCTATTTCTTCTTCTGTTACATTCTCGTGTACTAAAGAATCATCGCTTCCATCTTTCTTGGCCTTGGCTTCTGCTTCTTCAATCTGCTTTTCTATCTGTGGCAGCCTGCCATACTGAAGCTCTGCTGCTTTCTCAAGATTGTATTCTCTCTTTGCCTGTGCAATCTGGTTATTAACATTTTCAAGTTCTTCTTTTAACTTGCTGATATTATCAACCTTTGTCTTGTCAGAATCCCATTTAGCCTTCTGTATGCCAAATTCTTCCTTAAGTTCTGATAACTCTTTTCTTAAAGCTTCAAGCCTTTCCTTACTAAGATTATCAGTTTCCTTCTTTAAGGCTGCCTCCTCAATTTCAAGCTGCATAATCTTACGCTGCATTTCATCAAGTTCTGCCGGCATTGAATCAAGTTCTGTCTTAATCATTGCACACGCTTCATCTACAAGATCAATTGCCTTATCTGGAAGAAATCTGTCTGTTATATATCTGTCTGATAACACAGCCGCACTTACCAAAGCACCATCATTAATCTTAACACCGTGGAATACTTCGTATCTGTCCTTAAGCCCCCTTAATATAGATATTGTATCTTCAACTGTCGGCTCATCAACCATTACAGGCTGGAAACGACGTTCAAGTGCTGGGTCTTTTTCAATATACTGTCTGTGTTCATCAAGTGTTGTCGCACCTATACAATGCAGCTCACCTCTTGCGAGCATTGGTTTAAGCATATTACCAGCATCCATAGAACCCTCTGTCTTACCAGCACCTACAATTGTGTGAATTTCATCGATAAATAATATAATCTGGCCTTCTGACTTTTTAACCTCATCAAGCACAGCTTTTAATCTTTCCTCAAATTCACCTCTGTATTTAGCACCAGCCACAAGTGCACCCATATCAAGAGCAAATAACTTCTTGTCTTTAAGACTCTCTGGCACATCACCTTTTACAATTCTTTGTGCAAGTCCTTCAACAACTGCTGTCTTACCTACACCTGGTTCACCGATAAGAACCGGATTGTTCTTAGTCTTTCTTGAAAGAATTCTTATTACATTCCTTATTTCCTGATCTCGTCCGATTACTGGATCAAGCTTGCCGTCGGCTGCTCTTTGTACCAGATCCGTAGCGTACTTATTGAGTGTATCGTAAGTTGCCTCTGGATTGTCTGATGTAACTGTCTGGTTGCCTCTTACAGTAGCAAGTACTGAAAGAAAGCTCTCCCTGTTAATTCCATATGTCTTAAAGAGCTGCTTTATTGCTCTGTTAGGTGCTGCTATAAGTGCAAGCATCAAATGCTCAACTGACACATAAGAGTCGCCCATTCTCTTGGCTTCATCTTCTGCATTGACAAGTACCTTATTAAGGTCATTGCTTATATATAACTTAACATCACCTGATACCTTATTCTTCTGATTAAGAAGTTGTTCAATATTCTTTAAGAAAATGTCTTTATCAATATTCATCTTCTCTATAAGGTTAGCTATAAGACTATCTTCAATAGTCATAAGGCTATAAAGAAAATGTTCCTGATCAATCTCCTGATTACCATAATCATAAGCTATCTTCTCGCAGTTATTAATCGCTTCGATTGATTTCTGTGTAAACTTCTGAATGTTCATACAATTCACCTCTTTCTTAACCCCAATTATTGTTCCCTTGGAAATAAAGATTATCAGATAACACTTTAAAGACCAATTGTAATTCTTTGAACAATTTTTCATTACTTTTCTTCTAAAATGCTCTTTTCTCATTTCCTATTACAGGTTATATCACTTGTTGTTAGCACTGTCAACAGGTGAGTGCTAATTATTTTATAAAAAATATATAAACCCTGCGTTTTTTTATAACGCAGGGTCTTTTACTCCATTAGCCTCAAATGCCTTAGCTCTGTCTATACACGTTCCACACACGCCGCAAGGCTTATCTGCTCCTTCATAACAGCTCCATGTATATTCATAAGGAACTTTTAAATCAAGTCCGATTTTTACAACTTGTGATTTTGTCTTATTAATAAATGGAGCTTCTATCTTTAACTGCTTACCACTTCCAAGATATATCGCTTCATTCATTGCCTTGTTAAATTCATCACTACAATCAGGATATGCACTTCCTGCCGCGTCATCACTGTGTGCCCCATAATATATAACCTCACACCCTTTAGAAAGTGCTATGCTTGCCGCACTTGAAAGGAACAAGCCATTGCGAAACGGAACATAAGTTGACACAGGACTTCCGTTAGTCTTTTTAATCTGTTCTGCATAAGACTCCTCTGGTATCTCTTTATCAGAATGTGCAAGCAATGAACAATCACTGTACTGGAATATCTTTTCAAGATCCAATGATATATGCTCAACACCATAATATTCAGTTACCTTATCAGCTGACTCAATTTCCTTTGTGTGCCTTTGTCCATAATATATTGACAGTGCCACAACATTTTCTGCACCATACTTATCGACTGCTATTCCAAGGCACGTTGTACTATCAACGCCACCACTGCATAAAACCATTGCTTTCATTAGAAAACCTCCCTCTTAATGTCTGTGTATATGTTTTTGTGTTGGTCTTTTTTATTCCTCTTGCTGTCATACAACTGTGACAGCCCTCTATGAATACAGCAACATCTTCTGAACCTGTTACTTTGCATATTATATCTGCTATGTCTGAACCTATGCGTTCCTGTAACTGCAATCTCTTTCCTACCATATCAGCTATTCTAGCTATCTTGCTAAGACCTATAACCCTGCCTTTAGGAACATATGCTACTGTCACTTTCATATCGTACATAAGTGCAATATGATGTTCGCAATAGCTGAATATATCTATATCTTTTACAACTACCATATCACCGTATCTTGATGTGCCCTCGTCATCCACATCTTCTGCAAATGTCTTATCAAACATAGCCGCTATCTCATCATTGGAATACTTCATTCCTTCAAAGACTTCTTCATACATTCTTGCTACTCTGTCAGGTGTTTCTTTCAGTCCTTCCCTGTCCGGGTCATCTCCTAATGCCTCAAGAATTCCTCTTATATGAAATCTTATAGCTTCTGAATCTATTTGTTTCAATTTATACTCCTTTCTTATCTGGCGACCAGATGAATTTGTGGAGCTGGAGCTGTACTCTTGCCCCATTAATCAAATTATCCTTCATAAAATCCACGATTGTTACAGGTTCAATCTTTCCAAATACAGGACTAAAATATACATAGCATTTTTCTGTAAGATTATATTGTCTTATTATTTCTAATGCTCTCTTTAAATCTTCTTCACTGCTTACAACAAATTTAACAGTGTCCTGACTTTGAAGGTTGTTAAAATTATCAAGCTTCATATATTGTTCCATATTGCTTCCAGCAAGCTTGTAATCTGCTGTCATTGATAATCTTTCCATTTCATCGTTAACCTTATCATAAATATCGTTTATGACCTGACCATTCATAGCTGTAGTAAGGTTATCCTTAACATTTTCTCTTACCTTATTAATATCAATGCTTCCATTGGTTTCTATCTCAACATTTCTGCCACTAATCAGAAGCTGTGCTATAAGCTTGTCTATCCCTGCCTGAATAAGCGGTTCTCCACCTGTAAGTGTAACATTGTCAATCTTAACATCTTCCACTGCCTTAACAATATCAGACACACTCATCTTAGCTGCCTTAGCATTAACATCATTTGCCCATCTGGTATCACAGTAACTGCAGTCAAGATTGCAGCCTCTGAACCTCACAAATACAGCAAGTTCTCCTGCTCTTACACCTTCTCCGTTAATACTGGCAAAATGTTCTACAACATTAAATATCTGTTTGCTCATATATTCCTCATTTCTGTGTATATTATATTTATGTATATACATCTAATCCTATTTCTATATACATTATATTTATGTATATAAATCTAATCCTATTTCTGCGTACCTTGCATTTATGTATATACGTCTAATCCTGTGTATAAGAGGCAGCATTATTTGGTGTCTCATAAACAGTTATCTGTTTCACCCTGTATCCTCTGCCGATCATTTTATCATAAAAATATTTCGCCATATTCTCTGCTGTTGGTCTGAAAGCAAACTGTATTATCCTGAAATTCTCATCCTGTAAAGCCTTCAGTGTTGTTTCCTTTAAACTGCCAGTTTCTATAATAAGGCAATGGTCTAAGTAATCTACGATTTCCTTTAAATCTTTCTTTAAATCTCCAAAGTCAACATACATTCCTCTGTTCTGTCCTGTTGTTTCAAGTTCATCACTTGATACCTCTGCTACAACTCTCCAGCGGTGTCCGTGTATGTTACTGCATTTGCCCTCATAGCCGTATAAGAAATGTGCGGCATCGAAGCTGTGTTCTGTTTTTAATGTGTACATATCTGCTCCTTAGATTTTCTATCAAAATTTCCTATTAAACAAAATGGCGTGCCAGTTACCTCACAACTGACACGCCATTTTAATGGTTCTATCTGATCACAACGCATATTATCATACATTGCATATTATACAGATTTTAAGTTTTGAAGCCCTGGTTTTATTTTAAGACAGGATGGTACAAACGAACTGTCTTTTATTATTCATACGAAAGAATAACAGAATTATTATCTGTTGTCAACATTTTATAAATCTCTTAACATATCTGTCTTCTTCATAACTGGTCTTAAGGCAATATAAAGTATTGAAGCTACAATTACTGCTATAATAGCATTAACTGTTGTTGTTATCGCACCAATCTTTGCAAGTGCCTTAGCTAAATCCTGAGGTACTCCAAGAAGATATGTCTTGTAGAAATAACCAACCACCGGGTCTGCCACAATATTGAAAGCCATACCACATATGCTTGAAACTATTGTTGCTACAGTAATATACTTAGCAGAATGCTCCTTTGATATCTTGAATAACTTATGTGCTACAAATCCTACAATAAGACCAATGCATAATTTTAATATAAATGTCTTAGGTGCACTTGTAACATAGGCTGTTGTAAGATCACTTATTGTCATACCCACAGCTCCTGCAAGACCGCCCCATGTACCGCCTATAAGTAATGCTGCAAGAACGCAGAATACATTACCAAAATGAAACATAGTTCTCTCTGTTCCTACCGGAATATCAATCTTAATAAATGTTGCACCAACATAACATAATGCTGCACAAAGTGCTGCCTGTGCTATAACTTTGGCATCAACCGGCTTTTTCTCTGACTTGCAGAATGTATTATATAAGCCCGAGATTAATACTACTGCACCAATTATTGTGACGAGTAATGAAAATGCATATGCTTTATTACCCTTTACAACATATGTATTAACACAAAGCACAATACCGATAATCATAATAACTGCACCGATAACAGCCTGAATAATACTTTTTGATTTTTCTTTCATAAAGTCCTCCAATCTGGTATGCAATATATATTAATCTGCATACGAGTCATTAGTAATAATTAACAGCTAAAACATACATATCTTGTATGTATTAATTGTTATTATGAAAGAATAATCTTTTATAGGCATTATTAAAAGTGTCAATTTAATATTAATTTATAAGGTCAGTTACTGATACTCCCTTACTAAAAACATTGGCTTTATAGCCATTATCTCATCATATTCTTCCTGTTCAACTGCAACGCTTGAATTAAGTGCCTTTAAATCGCTCTTTAATACTTCAAGTGCTTCATCTGCTTTCACCGCTCTGCCTTCCTCAATAATATCAATCATTCTCTTAAGAACAACTGGATGAGCATACCACGCTGGAATTGGGAAGTCTGGATAATTGTGTATATATTCTTCCATATCCTCAACCGCACTCATAAGGTGGCTCTCTATGTATTTCTTATTATTCTTCGCTGTTGGAAGTACATTGGCACTTGAAAAAAGGAATATTGCCGCAAGTCCAAATAATAAGAAATATACAGCAAAACCGGCGTGTGTTATAAGAGCAAATATTCCATATATAAGAGCTGCTGCCCCAAGAAGTGTTATACTGAGTGCAACCCATTTGTAAGCAGGATTGCTTCTGTCATATACTCTCTTTCTCTTAGCTCCTGCACTTAACTGTATGCTTAACTCCTCATTACGGTTAAGATATTCCATACAGTTATTAAGCACTGCTACATTTGCCTTAGCTTCTTTACTGATTGCTACTGCTTTCTTCTGTTCTTTAAGTCTTTCTTTTTGTTTAAGACGTTTCTCAGCTTCTTCACTGTGAAGTCTTATATACGGGTGTGTCTGTTTAATATATGCAAGAAGAGAATCTACATTTTCTTCAAACTTGAAATTACACTGCTTCTCTTCTCCGTTATCATACTCAACAACAAGATAAGGAATTGTTGCAAATAATCCTTTGCCAGTAAATCCTCCTTTACTCATAGCAACTCTCTTAAATATTCTTTTAACATTGGACAGTGGAATATAATATCTCCTGTCAAAATAAAAGCTATTAAGATATATAGCCTTTTCGCCAACACCACAGGGACCAAACTTTCTGCAATTCTTTCTGTCTTTTACAAGCTCTTCCTTGCTAAGTGTTGTTCTGGATAAACAATGCGGCTTAAAAAGCATAGCAATCAACTCCTTTTCAACAATATCATTATAATTATGATACAAATACATTATAATACAATTCATATTTAATAATAATTCACTTCATCTTCTGCACTCATATCATAATATATAAAAGGAGGGAATATATCCTGAGGACTTCCCTCCTTTTATTCTAATAAGCTAACCTGCTTCATATGGCTGCTTATCATTATATTCTATTACTACTGTTATGTATTAAGCAGCTTCCTTTGTATGCTTTCTTGTTGCATACATAAATATTCCAAAGAATACTGCGGCAATTATAATACCGGCTGGGTAAGCGACCTTTGTACCAAGGTTAAGACACTCTTTTGCATAGAAGAAATATGTCATTGAAACAGCACTCATAAATGTTGCAGGAACTGCTGTAATCCAGTAATTCTTCTTTTCCTTGAATAAGAACATACTAGCTGTCCAGAGAACTATCATAGCAAGTGTCTGGTTAGTCCAACTGAAGTATCTCCATATAATTGTGTAATCAAGGTGTCCAACAAATGCACCAACTGCAAGTAATGGAACACAAAGCATAAGTCTCTTAGAGTACTTACCCTGATCAATCTTGAACCAGTCTGCAAGTACAAGTCTTGCACTTCTGAAAGCTGTATCACCAGATGTGATAGGGCATACAATAACACCTATCATAGCAAGTGCAACACCAACACCACCCATTGTCTTTGAGCATACATCATATATAGCTGCTGACTGTCCATTGGCAAGTATTGCACTTAAGCCTGTGCTTAAACCATCTGTTACTTCATAGATTGAACAGCCTGCTGCTGCCCATATTAAAGCGATAATACCTTCGGCAACCATTGCACCATAGAATACGAAATGTCCCTGCTTCTCTGACTTCATACAACGAGCCATAAGAGGTGACTGTGTTGCGTGGAAACCTGATATAGCACCACAGGCAACTGTTATGAACATTACACTCCATATTGGAGTTGCCTTAGGATGCATATTAGTGAAGTGTGACCATATCTCTGGTATCTGGTACTGTGAGTGAGTAAATATACCAAGTGCAACACCAAGTGCCATAATGATAAGACATATACCAAATAATGGATAAATACGTCCGATAATCTTATCAATTGAAATAAATGTTGCAATGAAATAGTATGCAAGAATTATCCATAACCAGAATTCTGTACTGGTAACAATTCCTGATACGTTACCATTCTTGAAAAGAGTTACAATAAGTCCAGCAGGACCTACTGCGAATACTGTACCAACCATAACAAGAAGTACAACACTGAATACTCTCATTACATTCTTCATAAATCCGCCAAGGTATATACCACATACCTCTGAGATTGATGCACCATCATTACGTTCTGATAACATACCTGAGAAATAATCGTGTACACCACCAGCGAAGATAGTACCAAATGTAATCCATAAGAATACAACCGGGCCCCATAAAGCACCCTGCATAGCTCCGAATATTGGTCCTAAACCTGCAATATTCAAAAGCTGTACTAAAAACAGTTTCCATTGTGGCATTACTACATAGTCAACGCCATCATTAATCTTAACTGCTGGAGTTTCTCTGTCGTCTGGTGCAAATGTATTCTCTACAACTTTACCATACACAAAGTAACCGCCAATTAAAAGAAACAAGCAAATGAAAAAACTAATCATAACCTTGTCCTCCTTTACTTTAAAATAAAATATTTAACTTATCACAGTACTGTTCCGTTAGCTTTATTATAGTATAATTAATAAAAATTTCAACTTTGAAAATAAAAAAAATGTGCCAAAAAAGCCTGGCACATTTTAGTATTTATTAACAAATTTTATTTATTTTTTATATTTCTTTTTGAATAACATTGACAAATCATCGTTTGTGTATCTCAACATCAGCTATTCATAATCATCATCTGCATTCTGTTTTCAACGTTAGCATAGCTTGTATCAGGGTCAAGATCAAGAGGCAGAATTGTAACATTTGGGTAGTCTTCTTTTATTCTCTTTATTACCCCTCTTCCGCATATATGATTAGGCAGACAGCCAAAAGGCTGTAATATAATAAATGACTTTACGCCTTCCTTAGCATAATGTACAATCTCTGCTGCCATAAGCCAGCCCTCACCACAGCTTAGGGTTTCAGGAATTATATTTTTAACTCCCTGATACATATCCCTTGGTCTTAATGCCTTTTTGTACAAAGGATGAAGAACAGCCGTCTTCTCCAACGACTTCTGGACGTGGTCAAACAGCCAGTCAACAGCAAATGGATATGGGAATATATTTGCATTATAATCCTTTATCTCAGCCATAGATGCAAGAAAATCTTTTCTTAGCTGGTCTGTTATTCTTGGGAATATAGTTTCCATTCCATTTTCTTCCATATATCTTTCAATATTAAAGTTAGAGCCTGAATGATATGTAACAAGCAGTTCTCCTGTTATGAATACTTTAGGCTTTAAATGGCTTCTGTCATAAGGTATCGCCGCCATATCCTTCATTCCCTGTTCAAATGCTTTTCTTGCACTTCCAATTCCAGATTTAATAGCCTGTGAAAGATTATCAACACACTGCTGGTATACCCTGTCTGTTTCGCCTTTATTAATCTCATAAGGACGTGTCTTTCTGCATACATCAGTAAGCATATCAAGCATCATAAATGACCATACAGCCTCTAATACCGCACTAACTCCAAGTAAGAATACACCTGGGTGATTTCTTTTAGTATCATTAACATCAGTTGTAAGAATTGGCACATTACTAAAGCCTGCAGAATCAAGTCCTTTTCTAAGAAGTCCTGCGTAATGTGACATACGACAGTCACACTGGAATTTAACCATTCCAACGGCAACCTCGTCCTGATTATAACCGCCGCGTTTTAATTCACCTATAAGCTCTCCTATAACCATCTGGGCTGGGAAACATATATCATTATGTACATATTTCTTTCCAAGCTTAATCTGCTCTGTTGAACCTATTGGTATTCTCTTAACTTTGAAATTCTCTTTTTCCAATATACCCTCAAGAATTTTAGAAACCTCAACTGATATATTAGGCACAAGAATAGTTCTTATCTTCTTATCTTTCCTATAGAACTTGGCAGGACTTGGCTCTTTAAGCTCCTCATACATATGCTTCTTTATGAATTCTTCATCTTTAATCCCACGTCTTATCTGTACAGACTTTATAAACGACTGTATTCTTATTCCAAGTGCTCCTGTCGCATCACTTTCATCAACTTTTAGAATAAGGGGCGGCTTATGTCCGCTCTCATTCATTATTCTTATAATCTCATCTGAAAGTATTGCATCATGTCCACAGCCAAAACTTACAATCTGCACATATTCAAGCTCTGGTGTCTTAGCTGCTATCATCGCCGCTGACAACATTCTTGTATGGAAATTATTGGTTATCTCTGCCCTTGTATTAGAAAGCACCTGCTCATTAAGCTTGTCAAGACCATCAACAGGAATAACAGCAATTCCTTTCTTTGCAAGCATTTTCGATATATTCTTGCTTACAAATGGGTCTGTATGATATGGTCTTCCTGCAAGCACAACAGCAAATGTATTATTCTTCTTAGCATTATCAATAGCCATATTGCTAAGTCTTATAAGTTCACCCTTAAATCCATTTCTTGCATCTGCTGCCTGTCTATAAGCTTCCTCTGCCTCACTCTTTGATACTGAAAGTTCATTGACAGCATATTCTATTATCTGGTGTCTTCTGTCTTTCTTTGAGAACCAGTGGAATATAGGTGTATCAAACTTAACCCCGTACTGTTTCTCTGGGTTCTGTGAGTTTCTTACAACCATAGGATATCCCATAACAACAGAACACACATAAGGACTCAGCTTATCAGTTCCTTCTGGTGGCATATGCATAACATATGGCATAAATATTCTATCAACATTCTGGCTGGCAAGATCCTCTATATGTCCGTGGACAAGCTTTGCCGGAAAACATATTGTATCTGAAGCTACATATTTAAGCCCTTTCTCATACATTTTCCTGTTGCTTTTATGAGAAAGCTTGACATTATAACCCAATGCCTTAAAAAATGTTGTCCAGAACGGCATACTGTCAAAGAATTCAAGCACTCTTGGTATTCCGATTGTTATATCCTTGTGCTTTGAAACTTCTTTGTAATCATACGCCTTAAATAGCATTTTCTCACGCATTGCAAACACATCGAGCACGGCGTTCTCTTTGCTGTTTTCTTTAGTATCCTCAGGTACCGCCGCTGTTTCATCAAGTATAAGTCCATTTTCACACCTATTGCCTGTAACCCATCTGCCGCCGTCAGGGAATGTAAGAACATTTCTTAAGCAGTGATTGCCGCAATGCTCACAACGTACTCCCGATTGTGTTGTGTATTCAAATTTCTTCACAGCCTCAAAGCCTATAAATGATGAGCTTTCACCATTCGCATAGCCTTCTTCTTTTATATGTTTCTTGGCTGCAAGTGCCGCACCAAGTGCTCCCATCTCACCTGGGAATGGTGCGAGAGTAACATTCATATCAAGATATTCTTCTATGGCACGAAGAACAGCCCTGTTTCTAAAAGTTCCCCCCTGAACTACTACTTTTTCACCAAGCTCTTTTGTATTGGCAACTCGCACAACCTTAGTGAACACATTTTCAATAATCGAACGGCACAGACCTGCCATAATATCATCAGGGTTCTTGCCATCTCTCTGTTCATTAATTATTGTACTGTTCATAAATACTGTGCATCTGCTTCCTAAATGTGCTGGACTAACTGAGCTGAATGCCCTTTTAGCAATATCCTTAACATCTATGTTTAGATTGGATGCAAAGTTCTCAAGGAATGACCCACAGCCTGATGAACAGGCCTCATTGAGCATAATATTAGTTATTACGCCGTCATTAAGCCATATTGCTTTCATATCCTGACCGCCAATATCCAGCACAAATGTTGTATCAGGATAGAACTTCTGACAACCTGTCGTGTGTGCGACAGTTTCTACTGTATGGTAATCAGCCCTGAATGCCTTGGCAAGAAGATGTTCTCCATAACCTGTTGTTCCCATTCCCCTGCACACAAGCTTAATTCCTTTATCAGCATATTTATCATATATCTTTGTTATACCCTCTTTAACCACTTTTATAGGGTCACCGTGGTTATTAGCGTAAAATGTATCTATAACTTTTTCTTCTTCATCTATAAGCACGAATTTAGATGTTGTACTGCCTGAGTCAATTCCAAGATATACATTCAGTACACCATTCTTAATATGTGGCTCACTCAGCTTATAAAGCTCTTTATCGTGTCTTTGGGTAAACTCTTTATAATCTGCCTCATCTGCAAAGAATGGCTTGCTGACTGCTTTATGCTCTTTTATTAAAGACCTGTCAAAAGTATCAATTCTATTAATAAGCTCGTCAATAGTGACATATGTATCATCATCAAATAAATTATCTATCGCAACTGCTGTTCCATATGCAACTATTGTTTCTGCATGTTGTGGAACTATATAATCCTTATCTGATAGTCCAAGCCTTTCTGCAAATACCCTTATAAGTGTAGAATTAAATGTAAGAGGTCCTCCCTCGAATATTATAGGTGCTTTTAACTCAAGTCCCTGTGACAATCCACCTATTGTCTGCTTGGCTATGGCGTGAAATGTTGACAAAGCAATATCAGCCCTGTCAGCTCCCTGTATTAATAATGGCTGTATATCTGTCTTTGCAAATACACCACATCTTCCTGATATGTCATATACAGTTGTACCTTTTGCCGCAAGGCTCTCAAATTCTTCTGTCTTAACGCCAAGCAGTGTTGCTATCTCGTCTATAAATGCACCCGTTCCGCCTGCACAGCTTCCATTCATACGCATATCAGATGTCATAAGCCTGCCTGTATTATCATCAAAATAAAAGAAGATTACCTTAGCATCCTGTCCACCAAGTTCAATCGCTGTTCGTATATCCGGATACAGTCTTTGTACTGCCGCCGCATTAGCAACAACTTCCTGAATATAATGTATTCCCAATGCCCTGCTCACCGGCTTTCCACCTGAACCGCATACTGCTGCCTTAAAGTTTTTCCCACTAAGGAGCTCCTTTACCTCACTAAGAAGAGTTCTTGCTGTGTCAATCTGCCTTGCGTTATGTCTTACATATTTGGAATACACAACATCATTGGTATTAATATCTGTTATTACAAGCTTAACTGTTGTTGAACCTACATCTATTCCTACCCTTATATCACTATTATCTGATAATCTGTTCTTTACAAGTTCTTCCATCTTCATTGCCTTACCTTTATATATACTTATATATTTATATATATCATTTACATTTCATCAAGTGTAGTAATAATATCCTGCACATTCTCAACTATGTAATCTGCTCCTGCATTCTCAAGCTCATTTTCTTCAGCAAATCCATATCTGACACCGATAGACTCTATTCCGCAGTTCTTAGCTCCAAGAATATCATCTTTTCTGTCACCAATCATAATTGAATCAGCCTTGATATCATTTAAAATATCTGCTGTATCTGATACATTTGTTGTATCCGAAGCATTAGTAATATCCGCGTTATCAGCTTTATTTAGCTTTATAATCTGGTTAAATACCTCATTAATCACATCATCCTTATGTCTTCTTGCACCGCCCTCTAATTCACTTCCTACAGCTATATCAAAATATTGCTCTATATCAAAATACTTAAGTATCGTAGGAACATATATTTCAGGCTTACATGTTGCAAGTGCTGTTATGTAACCTTCTTTCTTTAAACTGCTTAACAGTTCTTTTATTCCATCAAATAATCTGTTCTCATATATTCCTGTATCTTTATATCTTTCCCTGTAATAATTAACCGCCTTTAACGCATCCTCTCTACTTAAGCCGTGAAATTTAGCAAAGCTTTCATCAAGCGGAGGTCCTATATATCTTTTAAGCACTGCCTCGTCATTCTCTGTTATCCCAAGCTTATCAAGTGCATACTGCACACTCTTTGTTATTCCCTCACTTGAATCTGTAAGTGTTCCGTCCAAATCAAATAAAATATATTTCTTTCTCATAGATTATCCTTTCAATTCTTTATATGTTATACAAATACAAAAGAGGTGCACCTTTTACGTCCACCTCTTTTGATAATCAATTATACTATTTTAAATTAATTTGACAACTCTGATTTGTCATTGTTTATAGTAATATTAGAAACTCCGTCTACACCATCAACAGATATATTTCTGTCTGTCTTTGCCTGTATTGTATTAGCTTTCATAACATCTGTTATATCAAAGCCTGTTGTTTCTTTAATAGATTCTATTGTCTTTGCAAGCACCGATGGAACATAACCGCCCATCTGTCCTACACCAGAGCCATTAGAACTATCTGTGCTGTCAATAATTGTAACCTTATCTATGCTCTGAAGCGGCTTAGCTACCTGTTCTGCCATCTGTGGAAGTACCTTTACAAGCATTTCCATCATAGCTGCCTGACCATACTTCTCATAAGCTTCTGCCTTCTTCTCCATAGCTTCAGCTTCTGCTATACCTTTGGCTTTAGTTGCCTCAGCCTCTGCTATACCTGTCTTAGCAATAGCGTCTGCTTCTGCTTGTGCCTTAATTGCAATCGCTTCTGCTTCTGCCTGTGCTTCAACTTTCTTGGACTCAGCTCTCGCCTGTGCCTGTGCAATCTGACGGTACTTTTCTGCATCTGCATCTGCCATCTGTTTTGCCTTCTCAGCATTAGCTGGTTCAACTATAGTAACCCTTAAACTCTCTTTAGTTCTTTCAGCCTGCTTCTGTGCAAGTTCTATATTCTTCTGCTCTGATGCAATCTGAACCTGAATCTGTGCTTCTGCAATCTCTTTTTGTCTTTGCTGTTTAAGAAGCTCTGCATCCATCTGTGCCTGTATTACATCTTTCTGTGTAATATTAGACTGGATATCGTGTGCTAATTCTGCTTTAGCCTGTGCTGTCTGCTGTTCCTGCATATAATTGGCTTCAAGGACTGCCTTATCCTTAGCCGCCTGAGCTATATCTGCCTCTGCCTTTAACTTGGCTGACTCACCTTCCTGACGTGCCTGTGAAGTCTTAATCTGCATATCTCTTGCAGCTTCTGCCTTCTGGATTTCAGCATCTTTCTTTCTCTGGGCAATCATACCATCACCAAGTGCCTTGATATATCCGTTCTCATCAGATATATCTGTGATAGTGAAGTTCTTAACCTCAAGACCCATATTGCCAAGCTCTGTACCTACAACTTCCTGTACCCTTGAAGAGAATTCTTCTCTCTTCTGATAAAGCTCCTCAACTGTCATAGTTGCAATAATCTCTCGAAGCTTACCTTCAAGAACTGCTATTGCTGTACCCTGAATGTTATCAATAATCTCTTTCTCGTTACGTCCTGTAAACTGTTCAATTGCTGTAAGAATACTGTTCTTTTCATTTCTTACTTTGATAACCGCTGTTGTAATTACACTGATTGGTACACCCTGGCTTGAAAGACTGCTTCGTGTCGCAACACTGAGCGGTATATTTCCAAGCGAAATATAATCAATTCTTTCAAATACTGGAATTACAAGTCCACCACCACCGGTGATGACCCTTTTCTTCATACCAGTTACAACTCCTGCCTTGTCCTGTGGTACTTTTTTCCACATTCTAAGTACAACTGTGAGAATTAATACAATTCCCAGTACTGCAGCTACAATGCCAAATAGACTTGACTCTGTGCCATATCCCATATAAACCTCCATTCTGCCATTCCGGCTTCTGGCTTATCTGCCAGAATATTTATCTTCAAGACGTGATGTGCTCTCTACTATTATATAATCACCATCAAATCTTAAGATATTAACTTCTTTATCCTGCTTAATAGGCTCACCATCTTCTGCCTTGGCAGGATATGTGACATTTGAGCCTGTGCTTAATAATATGCTCACAGCCCCGACACCACCTTTGGGAATTGCATTACTCACTGTTCCCCTGCTTAACAATATTTCACTCTTCTCTGCGGCAAAATTCTCAACCTTTTTCAGTCTTTTAATAATTGACTGTAATATAACAGCACATATGTAGCCTGCCACAATGCCAATCACAATAAGAGCCGGTTCAGAAAGCTTTCCATTAAATATCATTCCTGTACAACCAAATACTAACGCCCATAAACACAGGCTGTTAATTGAAAATGGCAGAAAATCAAGAACCATATCAGAGCCGAATTCTAACTGAAATATATCTATTGATATAAAATCAACAAATCCATCAAACAAATTAAGCACTATACTACAAAATGGAATAAGAATTCCAATTATAATACACGCTATACATATCGTATTAAACATAGAACCTCCCCTCATATAAGGTCAATCCAATCATCTGATTACAACAGTATTTCTTAAATGCAAGGATATTACACCTTTTACATTGTCTTATATTTTATATTGTCTTACGCATATTCAATTTAATTAAAATCTAATATACTTAATCAAAATCTGATATACTTAACTAAAATCTGATATACTTAACTAAAATCTGTTATATATATCCACCTGCATACTGTCAGTTATATTAGAAATATATTCTGAATATTTGTTGTTAAGTACATTTGACGCAATTGTTTCATCTGATGAACCATCATATGACTTATTAATAAAATACAGTACATAATAACAGCCTGATGATGAATTCTCTATAACTGTTACATCGCCAGCCTTTCTGTCATCTGAAAGAAGCCAGTCTGATGTTCCTGTGTCCATATTAGAACTTACTACCTTGCTAAAGAGCGAACCATTGATGTCATCATATTTAGTGTCACCATCATCTGCATATCTCTTACATAAATCATTAAATGCCTGCTCGCTCACAGCTCCTGCCGCAAACTCATCTGCCTTTGCCTTGGCTGCCTGCATCTCACCGTCAGTTGTATCTACAGCTTTTATTGTAAATTCACGATAATCAACCTGATCATATGTATCCTTATGTTCTTCATAATACTGTTTAACTTCATCATCTGTAGCCTTTAAGCTGTCTGTAAGTTCTGTTCTATAAGCATCTGCCTTAAGATATTCCATTAAATAGCTCTTTATATTCTTCTTGGTAGCATAATTACCAAAGTTCTGCTTATAATATGCCTTTTCATCTAATGATGCGGCGGCAGCGGCACTTTCAGCCTGTTCTACAAGCTTGTTGTAATCCTCATCTGCTGTTGTGTATTCGTAATTATTGTCAGCAGCATCCTTTAACAATGCCTTAGTTTCCTTAATTGTATTAACTGCATTATCCGCAAAATAAGCATACCAGGTTCCACCTGTCTGTGAATTAGTCTGTGACTTATCATTCTCAGAGCTTTTATATCCCATATATGAGAAATAATCTGCCATTGTCGTATTTCCATAAAATGTCTGTGATAATAGTGAATTTTTAGAAATATTATAATACATATCAAATTCTATCTGGCTTATATTCTCCGAATCAACTTTTATAAACTTGTTATGTATTCTTGAATATCTTGTTCCTAATGTTATTACTAAAGCTAATAATATCCCAGCAAGAACGCCAATTCCTACAACCTTAAATATAAAGCTTTCTCTTTCCTGTTTTCTTTGTTCAGCCTTTCTTTTAGCCATTTTCTTATCGTATTTTGTAACTATCTTCTGTGTGCTGTCATTCTTTGTATTGTTATTGCCAGCCATTTTTAATCCTCCTGATTATTTGATTATTAAAATTTATATATATTATTAAATATTATTCAAAGCCATTAGCTTCTTTAATTCTGTCAAGCTTTTCCATCCATGCAGCAGGACTTGCATCACTTGGCATTCTTAAATCTCCTCTTGGAGATACTGCAACCGAACCGACCTTTGGTCCGTCTGGCAGGCAGGAACGCTTGAACTGCTGTGCAAAAAATCTCCAGGTAAATGTTCTTAACCATTTGTATATTACAGCAGGGCTATAATCATTTGCAAATGCAATATTAGCTATTCTGAATAACTTTTCTGGTCCGACTCCAAACCTTAACATATGATACATAAAAAAATCGTGAAGTTCGTATGGACCTACAAGATCTTCTGTCTTCTGATGTATTGTTCCATCTTCATTAGGTGGAAGAAGCTCTGGACTTACAGGTGTATCTAATACATCAATAAGCACCTCTGATAATTCTTTATTAGCACAGGTATCAGCATAATATCTTACAAGATGTCTTACAAGTGTCTTTGGAACAGAAGCATTAACTCCATACATTGACATATGGTCGCCGTTGTAAGTTGCCCAGCCTAATGCAAGCTCTGACATATCACCTGTTCCTATTACCATTCCGTTAGTCTGGTTGGCAATATCCATAAGAATCTGTGTTCTCTCTCTTGCCTGTCCATTCTCATATGTTACATTATGAACATCTTCATTATGTCCGATATCTTCAAAATGCTGTCTTACAGACTTCTTTATATTAATCTCTCTTAATGTACAGCCAAGCTTTTCTGTCATCTTAACTGCATTATTATATGTTCTGTCAGTTGTTCCAAAGCAAGGCATCGTAATACAGTTAATGCCATTTCTGTCAAGATTAAGAATATCAAATGCCCTTACAGTTACAAGAAGTGCAAGTGTTGAATCAAGTCCCCCTGATATTCCTATAACTGCACTCTTACAGTTAGTATGCTCTAACCTTTTTTTTAGTCCATATGTCTGTATGTCAAGTATTTCCTCACATCTTGCATCTCTTTCCTTCTTATCATCTGGAACAAATGGTGCTTTATCAAAATATCTTTTTAATTCCAAAGTACGTTTTTTTAATTCAGGGCAGGTAACATATTTATATGCTTCCTTCATATCTTCATCTACATTCACATCAAATGTAGACATTCTTCTTCTTTCCGAACATATTCTGTCAACATCAATATCCGCATACACTGCTTCATTGGTGAACTTCTTAGCCTCTGCAAGCACTGTGCCATTCTCGCATATTAGATTATGTGCACCGAATACTATATCCTGTGTCGACTCTCCATCACCTGCTGTTGAATAAATGTATCCGCATACAAGTCTTGCCGACTGTCCTTTAACAAGCTCCCTTCTGTAAGCTGACTTTCCTATAGTCTCATTGCTTGCAGAAAGATTGACAATAATTGTCGCTCCGTTAAGTGCGTGTCTTATGCTTGGTGGTGCTGGTGTCCACAAATCTTCACATATCTCAATTGCAAGTTTAACTTTATTACTGCTTCCAAACTGACATATCAGGCTTCCACCAAAATCAACATCTTCTCCATCTATATTAACAGACACATTGCCCTTAAAGCCTTCTTTAAATTGTCTTCTCTCGTAGAATTCCGCATAATTAGGTATATTCATCTTAGGCACAAGTCCAATAATATGTCCATTCATAAGCACTGCCGCCACATTATAAAGCTTTCCCATATACATATATGGAAGTCCGACAACAACAGCCATTCCTTCATACTGTCCGGTATATTTCTTTAAATCAATCAATGAATTATATGCTTCATCTATCAATGTATCCTGTAAGAACAAATCATTGCAAGTATATCCTGTAATACACAATTCAGGAAAGCTTACAATTGCAGCTTTATTATCATATGCTTTAGTGATAAGTTCTTTAATCTGCTCTGTATTATAACGGCAATCTGCAACCTTTATCTTGGGTGTCATTGCCGCAGCTCTTATATATCCATCCTTCACTGGTATAATTCTCCCTTATACAATTTTTAATTAGTATATCAAAACTAACAACTATTTACAACGCAAAAAAGTCCAGAGACCGACATTTATAATGCTGATTACACGTCTGCTGGACTTTTTGACACCGTATTTATTATTCGTGGAATGCTGATGAAATCTCTGTTGCGATTTCCTTCATTCCATTTTCTGCTGTTGACATCATCTCTTTTGCACCAGTTGCCGCTTCTGTCATCATCTCTTTTGCTCCTGTGGCTGCTTCTGTCATAAGATTTTCTACTGTACTCTTGTTATTATTTCCTGAACCAGAATTACTCCCGCTTTCAGAGTCATTCTTTGCTCCACAGCCAACAAGAACTGCCATAACTGTAACCATCATAGCTCCGATAATGAACCATTTTAACTTAGACATAAATCCTCCATTCTTATGCCTGCCGCATAATATTATATTTATGAAATAAACCAATATAAGCGTATACAGCCATTGATAATGGTATCATTAATAATGGTATATACGCTTATATTCATATAATATTATGTCCCTGTTAAAATCTATTATTCATCATCAGGCTTTTAACTGATGACTTAAATACTTGTATAACACAACTGTTATAACGCCGTCAATAACAGCTTTAATCACATTAAATGGTGCAACCGCCAATGCGACAAATGAGAATACATCTTTAATTGAAGCATTAACCTTTGTTCCCATAGCAATCAATGTATCCATAGGAAGACCGTAAAGTTCTGAATACTTAGGAAGCAGATACCACGCATTAAGTGCCATACCAGCTATTACAAGTATTATTCCACCTATTGCAAGTGATACTACAGCCATCTTTCTTGTCTTTTTAATGTGATAAATTATAGAAGCCGGCACAACATACATACAGCCAAGTATGAAGTTAGCAAAATCGCCAACAAATGCTGTTGTAGTTCCTTTCATACAGAAATGAAGTATTACCTTAACTGCTTCTATAACGACTCCTGCACAAGGTCCAAGCATAAATGAACCTATAAGCACAGGCACTTCGCTGAAATCAATCTTATAAAAGCCCGGAGCTATAATTGGAATAGGAAAATCAAAGTACATAAGAATAACCGCTATTGCTGACAGCATAGCCATAATAACTGTTTTATTAACTTTCGTATTCTTTGAAGCGAATTTAACTCCGTTTCTTTTCTCAATAAGCACTTCACTTGCCCTTGCAATCACAAATACTATAACCATAAGAAGAAGTGATATACCTACAAATTCAATATTCTTACGAATGACATCTAGTAAGTTACTCATTATTGTTCTCCACTCTTAAATAATATTTATACATATACCAACAGTTATTTAAGATCTGAAATATTACCTACACTTACACGTAATACTCTGTGTCCTTCAAGAAGCTTATTCTCTATTCTTATGAATACAACAACTCTTATCTTCTTACCTGTCTTAGTCTGAAAATAATGCTCATAGCAGGCATATCTCTGATCAATAAATGTCTCTCGAAGCTCTGTTATTATGCCCTCATAATCAATATCCGGCACAATATCTTTGAACACAAGACCATTTTTCATATCTTCTTCTGTGTAGCCAAGCATTTTAACAAAGCCTTCATCAATCTCAATTATCTTGCCACTTCTCATCTCCATAGCAAAACGTGTAAATGGGAGTTTTCTCATTAAATTATCTGCCATAACTTTTGTCCTCCATAATTATATATTCTGGTCTATTGCTTTTATGCACTTCCCGCTGGATACTGCATTAATCTTTCCCAGCAGGAAACACATATAACTTTAACTATTGGCTACTTAGAAAGTGTTGCAAGTCTTTCTTCAACCTGTGCAAGCATATTAGAATATTTCTCTAATTTAGCTTTTTCTTCATCTATCTTAGCCTGTGGTGCTTTAGATGTGAACTTCTCATTATTAAGCATACCATTGCAACGGCTGATTTCCTTATGAAGCTTATCTTCTTCTTTCTTTAATCTCTCGATTTCCTTATCAATATCAACAAGCTCTGCAAATGGAATATAGATAACTGCATCTGGAATAACTGTTGATACTGCATCTTCTGGAATACCAGACTTATCAGACTGGATTACAACTTCACTCGCATAACCTAATGTCGCAAAGAATACTTTACCATTAGCGAATATATTTCTAACATTCTCATTCTCTGAAACAATATATACAAGTGCTTTACGACTTGGTGCAACATTCATTTCAGCTCTTAAATTTCTTATATTGCGGACTGCTGTCTTAATTGTTTCGATGGCATTTTCATCTTGTGAATAGTTATTATCTTCTGTGTATACAGGCCATGAACTTATCATAATAGACTCTTCCTCATCCTGAATATTACAGAATATTTCTTCAGTAATAAATGGCATATATGGATGAAGAAGCTTAAGTGCATCTATAAGAACCTTCTTTAATGTCCATATAGCTGCTGTCTTAGTTGTATCCTCGTCATTGTAAAGACGTGGTTTAACCATCTCTATATACCAGTCACAGAATTCTTCCCAGATAAAGTCGTTAAGCTTGGCAACTGCTATACCAAGGTCGTACTTTTCCATATTATCTGTAACTTCTTTAATAAGTGAATTCATCTTTGATAATATCCACTTATCAGCCGCTGTAAGATTAGCCGGCTTCTCATCTGTAGCCTTTATCTTGTTATCCGGGTCATTCATCATTATGAATCTTGAAGCATTCCATACCTTATTAGCAAAGTTACGGCTTGCCTCAACTCTTTCCCAGTAGAAACGCATATCATTACCAGGTGCATTACCCGTGATAAGTGTATATCTTAAAGCATCTGCACCGTACTTATCAATAACTTCAAGTGGGTCTATACCATTTCCAAGTGACTTACTCATCTTACGTCCCTGTGAATCTCTTACAAGTCCGTGGAATAATACCTTGCCAAATGGCTTCTTACCCATCTGCTCATATCCTGAGAATATCATTCTGATAACCCAGAAGAATATAATGTCATATCCTGTTACAAGTACATCTGTAGGATAGAAGTAATCAAGCTCAGGTGTATTATCCGGCCAGCCAAGTGTTGAGAAAGGCCAGAGTGCTGATGAAAACCAAGTATCAAGTGTATCTGGATCCTGTTCCATATTAGAGCTTTTACACTTAGGACATGTACATACCTTATCCTTAGATACTACCATCTCACCACAATCCTTACAGTAGTAAGCAGGTATTCTGTGTCCCCACCATAACTGTCTTGATATACACCAGTCTCTTATGTTATCAGTCCAGTTAAAATATGTCTTATCCATAGAAGCTGGAACAAGTTCAATATCACCATTCTTAACGCCTTCAACTGCTGGCTTGATAAGCTCATCCATCTTAACGAACCACTGCTGTTTAATCATAGGCTCAACTGTTGTCTTACATCTATCGTGTGTACCAACATTATGAACGTGGTCTTCAACCTTAACCAAAAGTCCCTGTGCATCAAGGTCAGCTACCATAGCTTTTCTTGCTTCGTATCTGTCCATACCGGCATACTTTCCGCCAAGATTGTTAATTGTAGCATCATCATTAAGTATGTTAATCTCTGGAAGGTTATGTCTTTTACCAACCTCAAAATCGTTAGGATCGTGAGCCGGAGTAATCTTAACAACACCAGTTCCGAATTCCTTATCAACATAGCTGTCTGCGATAACAGGTATCTTTCTATCTGTAAGTGGAAGGTATACTTCCTTTCCAATAAGATCTGTATATCTTTCATCATCCGGATTAACAGCAAGTGCCGAATCACCAAGAAGTGTCTCTGGACGAGTAGTAGCTATCTCTACATATCTTCCTTCTTCACCAACTACAGGATAATTGATATGCCAGAAATGTCCTGCCTGCTCCTCGTGTTCAACCTCTGCATCTGATATAGATGTGTTACATACAGGACACCAGTTTACAATTCTTGAACCCTTGTATATAAGACCTTTTTCATATAACTTGCAGAATACTTCAAGAACCGCCTTAGAACAGCCATCATCCATTGTAAATCTTTCTCTGTCCCAGTCACAAGATGAACCAATCTTCTTTAACTGGCTTGTGATAGTTCCGCCATATTCTTTCTTCCATTCCCATGTTCTTTTAAGAAAGCCTTCTCTTCCAAGCTCGTGCTTGTCAATTCCTTCTTCTTTTAAGGCATTGGTAACCTTTACTTCTGTCGAAATACTTGCGTGGTCAGTTCCTGGCACCCATAATGCTTCATATCCCTGCATTCTCTTAAAACGAATAATAATATCCTGCATTGTATTATCAAGTGCGTGACCCATATGCAGCTTTCCTGTAATATTAGGTGGTGGCATTACAATAGTAAATGGTTTCTTATCCCTGTTTACTTCTGCGTGAAAATATTTCTTATCGAGCCACTTCTGGTACAATCTGTCCTCTATCTCTGAGGGATTGTAGTTCTTTTCCAATTCCTTACTCATAGTAGTAATCCTTTCTATATCCTAAGAAAATAATCTATTTAACCGATATAATTCCCGCCATTAATCAGCATAACATATCTTATTATAGCATAATATATTATTTTCTTATAATCTCAATCTGTTTAATCATAATATTACCAGCTAAAAATGTCAACACGCCTCTATTTCTTTGATGTTAAATTCACTTCCCTGCAAAAGATATGTATGTGTACTTCCACATTCAGGACATATCTTTCCATATTTTACCGTTTCATATTCAGCCTTGCAGTCCTCACAGTAAGTAACTGCATTTATCTTCTCTATAACAAGCTCAGAATTCTTTAATAAATCTTCCTTCTTTACCGCCCATTTCCAGCAGTCTGTAAGGTATGAGTCTATTACGGTGGATACTTCGCCAAGTTCTAATACAACTTTAGTTATCTCGGATATTTCATTATTCGCGGCTACTTCTTTTAAATCGTCTATTATGTGAAATACTACGCCTAATTCGTGCATTGAGGTGATTGCTCCTTTCTCTGTGATTTTTCTATCTATACCATAATACACTATAGGATAGAAATAGAACAACCACAATACAATCGCTGCCAAAAGCCGCAAAGGCTGTACAGCCTGATTATATTGCAGTTGTTCTTATCTACATAGGAAATTATCCTTATGTCATTATTACTATAGCTTAATATAATTATTACTAATTATCATTATCTGTTATCCAGCTATAAGGTTGTTTATTTCTTCTTAAACTTAATCTTTATAGCCTGCTTAGCTCCATAAGGAAGTATATACTTAAGCTTGTCTTCACTCTTTCTCATTGTACTACATTCTGGTAAATCCCTGTTAAGGTGTATTGCATCGAATTCACACTTAGTTGTGCATATACCACAGCCAATACATTTGTTAGGGTCTACTACAGAAGCACCACAGCCTAAACATCTTGCTGTCTCTGCTTTAACCTGTTCTTCTGTAAATGTAAGCTTAGCATCTCTGAATGACTTCTTATGGTCAAATGAATTATCTGTTCCAGGTATCTGTCTTGAAGAATTATCATAGCTTTCTACCTTGATGTTATTCTTGTCAAGTTCTATGAAATCCCTTCTGTTACGTCCTATTGTAAGTGAGCTGTGTGGCTGTACATATCTGTGGATTGATATAGCAGCTTCTTTACCAGCCGCAATTGCATCAATAGCAAATCTTGGTCCTGTGTATACATCTCCACCGATAAATACATCTGGATCTGTTGTCTGGTATGTAAGCTTGTCAGCTTTAACTCTTACGCCATCTATCTCAACCTTTGTGCCTTTTAATAAATCGCCCCAGATTGTTGTCTGGCCTATACTTAAGAATACGTGACTGCACTTAACTGTCTTAGTATCATTCTCATCATACTGAGGGTTAAATCTTCCATCTGCATCCTTAACTGATGTACATCTCTTAAGGACAATTCCTGTAACCTTTCCATTTTCTGTAAGGATTTCCTTAGGACCCCAGCCACAGTCAAGCTTAACGCCTTCTTCTACAGCCTCTTCTATTTCTTCTTCTGAAGCTGGCATATTAGCTCTGTCCTCAAGACAGAACATAGATACATTGTAATCACCAACTCTTGTGCTTGTTCTTGCAACGTCAATAGCAACATTACCACCACCGATTACAACAACATCACCTTCAAGTGGGAATTCGTGTGTGCTTCCAGCCTCTTTTAAGAAGTCAACTGCTGACATAACGCCCTTGGCATCTTCGCCTGCAACTCCTGCTTTTCTTGAACCCTGACAGCCTATTGCTATATAAAATGCTTTATAACCCTGCTTCTTTAATTCATCAATAGTGATGTCCTTACCAACTTCAACACCTGTCTTAATGTCAACGCCCATCTGTCGCATAACATCTATCTCAGCCTCAACAACATCTTTTTCAAGCTTAAATGATGGAATACCATATACAAGCATACCACCAGCCTTCTTGTTCTTCTCAAATACAGTTGGCTTGTAACCCTTCTGTGCAAGGTAGAATGCACACGAAAGTCCAGCAGGTCCGCCACCAATAATAGCAATCTTTTCATCAAAATATCCCTTAGTTGCCGGAACTACAGGTTCTGGTATATAACGTGTATCTGCTTTTAAATCCTGCATTGCAATAAACTTCTTAACTTCATCTATTGCAATAGCTTCATCTATTGTTCCTCTTGTACAGGCATCCTCACACCTTCTGTTACATACATGTCCACATACTGCCGGGAATGGATTATCCTTCTTAATAAGTGCAAGTGCATCCTTGTATCTTCCCTGAGCTGCCATCTTAAGATAGCCCTGAACCGCTATATGTGCTGGACAGGCTGTCTTACAAGGTGCTGTACCTGTATCATAACAATTGATACGGTTCTTATCCCTGTAATCTTCTGTCCACATATGTGGTCCCCACTTCTGCTCTGATGGAAGTGGCATTTTAGGATACTTAATCTCGCTTCCGTCCTTAGTACATAACTTCTGTCCAAGCTTTACAGCTCCTGCCGGACAGTATTCAACACACTTGCCACAGGCTACACAGTTCTCTTTAGTTACCTTGGCAACATATGCCGAACGTGACATATTAGGTGTGTTAAATAACTGCGATGTTCTAAGTGCATAACAGACATTAACATTACAGTTACATATAGCAAATATCTTGTCCTGTCCGTCAATATTAGTAATCTGGTGAACAAAACCATTGTCTTCAGCCTTCTTGAATATCTCAAGTGCTTCTTCCTTAGTGATATAATGACCGCCCTTGCCTGTTTCAACAACATAATCAGCCATATCACCAACAGCTATACACCAATCCTCTGGATCATCTGCACAGCCTTCATCATAAGTCTTTCTTGACTTACGGCATGAACATGGGCTTGCTGCATATTTGCCATCATACTTATCAAGCCAGTATGATATCTTCTCTAAAGATATTGCCTCGTTATTCATATCAATAGCTTTCTCTACCGGAATAACGTGCATACCAATTCCTGCACCCCCTGGTGGCACCATAGGAGTAATCTTTTCCAATGGAAGACGGCTCATTCTCTCAAAGAAACGTCCCATCTCTGGATGTTCTTCAAGAACTGTGGAATTCATATTAGTAAATTCAGCACTTCCTGGTACGAACATTGGAAGAACATACTGCTTCTCGTGCTGTGGATTTTCCCAGTTATATTCCAAAAGACCATTAAAAGACATCTGCTCAAGCTGCTTTTCAAGTTCTTTCTCGTCCATTCCTGTAATCTGCACCATCTGCTTAAGTGTCTTAGGTTTACGGACACCCATTTTTAATGCTATATTGGCCTGTTCATCTGTACATATTGGTGCAAGTCCCCAGTATTCCGGACTATCTGCTGTTAATTTCTCAAAGCCAAGCTTAATTGGCACTCTGTCTGTTATCATCTTGCCAAGCTTAAGTATTGGCTCTCTTACCGGAAGTTCCGGATGAGGATTTTTAAATTCTTCTTTACCCATAAATTGTCCTTTCCACCTTATAAAGGCTTTTATCTTCGTTGCTCACGTTAAATAATTATGCTTACCGTGGTTACGCTTCTTTCCATTCCATAACCTGGTTCTTTAACCAGTCTGTCCATTCTAATATTCCTTCACCCGTCTTGGCACTAACAGGTATCACCTTAGCATCAGGATTTCTTCTTCTGATATATTCCCTGCACTGTTCAATATCAAAATCAAAATATTCCATAACATCAATCTTATTGATAAGCACAACATCACACACTGAAAACATAAGGGGATATTTAAGTGGTTTATCATCACCCTCTGGCACTGAAAGAATCATAACATTCTTTACTGCACCTGTATCAAACTCCGCCGGACAGACAAGATTTCCGACATTCTCAAGAACTACCAGATCAATATCACTATCGTCAAGCTCATCAATTCCCTGTCTTGTCATATCAGCATCAAGATGACACATTCCACCAGTATGAAGCTGTATTGCTTTAGCACCTGTCTCAGCAATTGTTATTGCATCAACATCTGAATCAATATCAGCCTCCATAACGCCTATTCTTAAGTCATCTTTCAACTGTTCAATCGTTCTTGTAAGAGTTGTTGTCTTTCCTGCCCCCGGTGATGACATAAGATTTAAAAGAAATACACCTTTATCTTTTAAATCTTTTCTTAAAAGAGCGGCACGTTCATCGTTGCTTTCAAACACGCTTTTTTTCACTTCAATAACCCTAACGTCCTTCACTGCTAACCTCCCTGATTTAATATGAGCTAATAAAGCTGTTCACATATGCCAAGCCATAACAATAGCTTATTACATACTATGTGAATATTTAATTGTCAATAAAAGTCTGACTAAATTATGCCGTAATCAGTCCCTGCTTTTATGCGTATTGCACTATGATAGCAATATGTTAAAAAAATGTCAATTATCAATTCACGAAATCAAGCTTTATCATAATAATATTATTATATATGTTTTAAAATAAAAAAAACAGTGTTATTGATAAAATGCAATCATTGAATGTTACCATTAATTACATTTATCTAAAACACTGGATAAAATATATTATTTAATCAAACAGGATTTCTCTGATTAAAATCAAAGCACTGACAGATAATTGTCCATCTGCTCTGACATTGCAGTGTAGTCCTCATTCATAGCCGCTGCTATCTCTCCGTAAAGAAGCTTTCTTGCTGTTGCAAGCATACGGTTATCTGCCGACTTCATTCTCCTTAACTCCTTTGCTCTGTCATTCTTTATGTTAAACAAAGCTCTTACAAGGTGCATAAGCTGTATAACGTCCTGTGATTTAACCATCTCGTCATACCTGGATGGGTGAATCTTTTCATTGAGTGCCTCATCCTTCTTACAATTCTTAGCACGGTCAATAAGCTTGATACAGGTATCCTTGCCAATTATGCTCCTAATCATAACTTTGTTATTCTCAACTGGCGAATATATAATACCTTTAGTGTCATATACAGGCTGAAGAAAATAATAATCTTTGTCAATTCCCTTTATAGGTGGTCTGCCTATCTGTTCAATCTCACATACACCTACAACTCCATAAACAACTTTTTCATTAACTTCAAACATATAACTCCTCATTTCTGTGTACTTTACTTTACCAACTTGGGTATTATTATACATCAATTCGACAATTTTTTCAAAATGTTTTCTTTTAAAATTCTTTATAAAGAACAAAAAAGAACTGTGGCATCATACATACACCACAGTCCTTTAACATTATGTATCAATTGGAATTAATAGAGATTAACACGTCCTGCAACATTGCCGTTAGCAACATAGTAACATGCATTATCTTCTGGCTTTAAGTACATTTTCAGTTCCTTAATCTCTACATTCTGTTCCTTAGCATCTTCAACTATTCTTGCAACAAGAGTTTCCTCATCAACCTGTTTATTAGCATACTGGAAGAATAACTCCTTATCAAAAGTATTCTTAGCTGCCTTAGTTGTCTTTCTAGTGGCTGGCTTCTTTGCCTTTACTTCCTTAACAGCCTTAGCTGCTGTCTTAGTTGTCTTAGCTGCTGCTTTAGAAGCTGCCTTTTTAACTGCTGCCTTCTTAGCTGTGACTGCTGTCTTAACTTCTGCCTCTACACTCTTAGCTGTTGCCTTTACATCAGCTTCAACCTTCTTGGCTGCTTCCTTAGTTTCCCCGGCTGCCTTCTTTACTGTCTCAACAGTCTTAGCTGCTTCTTTCTTAGTTTCCTTAACAGTTTCTTTTGCTGCTGCCTTTGCAGGTGTCTTTCTTGTAGTGGTCTTCTTAACATCTGCACTCTTTGCTGTCTTAACTTCTGTCTTAGCCTCGTTACCAAAAATGTCCTTAGTTTCCATGATCAAATCCTCCATAAATTAATCATTACAAGTTAAAAAGTTCCTAATTGCATCGGTGGCATTACTCTCATCACTGCCAGTAGCTGTAACTTTAACCTCGATGCCTTCCTTTAATCCAAATGCCATAATCCCCATAAGACTTTTTGCATTAATGTTTTTTCCTTCGCCCTCAATCTCAATATGACTGTCAAACTTACATGCTATCTGAACTAATTCAGCTATTGGATTCTTATGTGCTTTGTTAATGTCTGCAACCTTAACCAATTCTGTCATCGTTAACATCCACCTATCCTTCATAAATTAATTACATTTGTAGAATATACCTCATATACCCTAATAAGTCAAGACCTGCTTAAATATTCTTATCGTTGTATCCCATATGATATAGTTCATTCATCTGCTCATCAAACTTATCTGTAACCTCATAATCAGACGTTATTGCAATTAACTGCTGTATCTTCTTATCGTCAGTCTGGATAGCTGAAATACCACTTATAACCTTATCATACACGCTTTTTAATTCAGTTATTGTGCCTTCTGGTTCAACACCCTCCTGACTTGTTAAAATACCAAGTGCATACGCACATTCATAATTTCCTGTCATTCTGGCATTATCATATCTGCATTTTGTCTGTATCGCTGTTCTTACAAGACTAACAACCATATTTACTCATTCATCTCCTTCTTGAAAGAGCTTATATATTCTTTGATAACATTTTCATCATAATTATTCTCTTTCATAAGAGTGATAAAATGTGAACCAACAATTGCACCATCAATAATATCCTCAAGTGGCTCTACGTCCCCGGCTGTTCTTATTCCAAATCCCATCATAACCGGAACAGGGCTGTTCTTCTTAACTTCCAAAAGATACTCTCTTATCTGCTTATGGAAATTAGCACCATTACCTGTAACACCCATCTGTGATACACAGTATACAAAGCCTCTTGCATTATTAACAATCATAGGTATACGCTGCTTAGATACCGGTGATACGAGCTGTATAAGAATTGGTGCAGCTTCATTTTCTGCAAGCACTGCATTAATCTCTTTCTGCTCCTCATATGGAAGGTCTGGTATAATAAGACCGTCCACTCCGCAATCTGCACACATTTCGACAAATTCTTCAAGTCCGTAATGGTAAACTGTATTATAGTACATCATAAACACTACAGGTGTAGTAAGTCCTTCTTTTCTTACCTCTTTCATAAGTGTAAATATCTTTGTTAAGGTTGCACCCTTCTGTATTGCTTCATAAGATGCTGCCTGAATAACCGGTCCGTCTGCTACAGGGTCAGAAAATGGTATTCCAAGCTCCATAACATCTATGCCTGCCTCCTGCTGTGCGAACATAATCTTCTTAGTTGTTTCCATATCTGGAAGCCCTGCTGTTGTATATGTGATAAATGCCTTTCTTCCTTCATTCTTTAAGGCTGTCATTTTTTCTTCTATTCTATTCATTATTTATTAGTCTCCTCTCCATTAAGATATTTCTTTACTGTGTGAACGTCCTTATCGCCACGTCCTGAAAGACACATTACTATAATCTTTCCCTTGTATTCTCCCTGTGCCATTTTAAATACGTGGGCAAGTGCGTGGGCACTCTCTATTGCTGGAATAATACCTTCCATCCGGCAGAGTTCCATTAACGCATCCATACACTCAGCATCTGTAATTGATACATATTCTGCTCTTCCTGAGTCTCTTAAATATGCATGTTCCGGACCTACACCAGGATAATCAAGGCCTGCTGATATACTGTGTGCAAGCTTGATATTACCAGCCTCATCCTGTAATAAATATGACTTCATTCCATGAAGAACGCCCGGTTCTCCAAGTGCCATAGCAGAGGCGTGATTTCCTGTATCTATTCCAAGTCCACCTGCCTCAACACCGATAAGCTTTACATCTTTATCATCTATAAAATCAGCAAACATTCCTATTGAATTAGAACCGCCGCCAACACAAGCAACTACTGCATCAGGAAGTCGCCCTTCCTTTTCTAATATCTGCCTTCTTGCCTCTGTTGATATTATTCTTTGGAACTCTTTAACCATTTTAGGATATGGATGAGGACCTACTGCTGAACCGATTATATAAAATGTATCCTCCGCTCTCTCAGCCCACGTTCTTATAGCTTCGTTAGTTGCATCCTTAAGTGTTGCACTTCCTGTCGTTACTGCCTGAACCTTTGCACCAAGCATTTCCATTCTGAATACATTAAGTGACTGCCTTTCTATATCTTCAGCACCCATATATACTGTACATTCCATTCCAAAAAGTGCTGCTCCTGTAGCTGTTGCAACGCCGTGCTGTCCAGCACCTGTCTCAGCTATAACCTTAGTCTTTCCCATTCTCTTAGCAAGAAGTATCTGACCTATAACATTGTTAATCTTATGTGCTCCTGTATGGTTTAAATCTTCTCTCTTAAGATATATCTTAGCACCATACTTCTCGCTTATTCTCTCTGCATAATATAAAGGTGTTTCTCTTCCTACATACTCTTTAAGATAGTACATATATTCTTTTATGAACTGAGGATCTTTAATAGCCTCATCAAATGCCTTCTCTAACTCATTAAGTGTATTCATTAATGATTCAGACACATACTGTCCGCCAAACTCTCCATAATATCTGTTATCCTGCATAATTATTCCTCTTTTCCTTTAATTAAATATTACACCCAGCAAGCTTTGATAAGCTTTTCTGGCTTTATACCATAAATCTACACTGTTAATTATTAACAGCATTTATAAATGCCTTGACTTTACTTTCATCTTTGCCTTTAATAAGCACATCTTCATATTCAACACCAGAGCTTATATCGACAACATCAGGCTGTACGCATTTAACTGCCGCCGCAACATTGCCACTGTTAAGACCTCCTGCAAGAAATAACTTCTTTTCTGTTATCTCAAGCTCTTTAATACTGTTCCAGTCAAACGTCTTACCCGAACCCGGAACACCTGCATCAAGCAGTATTCCAGCAACTTTATCAAGCTTCTGACATTTCTCAACCTGTTCCTTAACTGTATTAATTATGTCGTCAGTTTTATCTGCATTATTGTTATCTGCTATATTAACTGCCCTTATAATCGGAATTGTGTCTGCCTCATATACAGCCTTTTCAAGCGTGCCGTGAATTTGAATATAATCAAAACCTGCTTCCTGTATTTTATACAATTGTTCCACTGTTGGTGATACTGTAACAGCTACAGCTTTTATGTCTGATTTTTTCAATATATCAACTATTATCTTAGCTTCTTTTATTGTTACATCTCTTTTGCTCTTTGGATAAAATACAACAACACCGCCATAATCAGCACCATATTTTATAAGAAGTCCCGCGTCTGCTTCACTTGTAAGCCCGCATATCTTCACTTCAACAGGAGAAGCTATTTTTTTGCCTTTAAAAGCTCCTTATCGTATGTATCTTTAAATTCTCTTATAAGCTCTTTAGGATTAAGTGCTTCCATAAGCACTGTTCCGCAAAGCAATGCATCTGCCCTGCTGTCAGCTAGTGGCTTAACATCTTCACTGCCTTCCACCCCGCTCTCGGATACAAGAACCTTTCCTTCTTCTCTCATCTTAGGTGTCACCATATCTGAAAGCTTTTTAGTTGTATTAAGGTTAACTTCAAATGTCTTTAAATTACGATTATTAATTCCAATAATCTTAACATCAAGATTTATCATACGCTGCATTTCTTCCTCATCGTGAACTTCACACAGCACATCAAGTCCAAGACTGTATGCCAGATCATATAACTTCTTGAATGTCTTATCATCAAGTATTGCAGCTATCAAAAGAATTGCATCTGCACCTATAACTTTAGCTTCATATACCTGGTATTCATCAATTATAAAATCTTTTCTTATAATCGGAAGATTAGTCAGGCTTCTGATCTGCTTAAGATATTCTGTGCTTCCATTAAAATGATCTTCCTCTGTAAGACACGATATAGCATCTGCACTCTCACTATATTGTCTTATTCTTTCAGTCAGGTCTATCTTATTATCCATCTTTCCGTGGCTTGGAGAAGCCTTTTTAAACTCTCCTATTATTGATAAACCCTGCTTTCTTAAGGCATCATAAAAACTTATGCTCTGTCTTTTTAAATTAAGTGCTTCCTGCTTCATATCCTCTTCACTTATAGCATTTTTATGTTCTACAAGTCTTTTCTTCTTATATTCTACAATAACGTCAAGAATCATATTATCTCCATTTCTACACATTTATTAATCAGATATTGCCATTAACAAAATTCTCTATCATTCTTTTTCCGTGTTCAGTATATATTGATTCAGGGTGGAACTGTAAACCGACAACCGGATATTTCCTATGCTTAACTGCCATAATCTCTCCGTCATCAGTTCTTGCAATTACCTCAAGCTCATCTGGAAGTGTACCCTCTATAATCGCAAGTGAATGATATCTTGCAACCTTTACAGGCGATGGAATTCCTTCAAATATACTGCTTCCATTATGAATAACCTCTGACTGCTTGCCATGCATTAACTGCCTGGCATATGAAACTGTTGCACCAAATGCAACACCTATGCTCTGATGTCCAAGGCATATGCCAAGTATAGGTTTCTTACCTGTAAAATGCTTTATCACCTCAACACTTATGCCTGCCTCTAAAGGGCTCTTAGGTCCGGGAGATATAACTATTGACTCTGGATCTAACGCTTCAATCTCCTCTATTGTTATCTTGTCATTTCTTACTACCTTTATATCATTGTTAAATATACCTATAAACTGATAAAGATTATATGTAAATGAATCGTAATTATCAATTAAAAGAATCATAACTGTTCCTCCTTAACAAGTGTCTTGGCAAGTGCCATAACTTTATTACAGCACTCCATATATTCAAGCTCTGGCTTAGAGTCTGCTACAATTCCAGCTCCTGCCTGAAGATATACATAGTCACCTTTCTTTATCATAGTTCTTATTGTAATACAGAAATTCATATTACCGCCAAAATCAAGGTAACCTGTTGCTCCTCCATAAAGACCCCGTCTTACAGTTTCCAATTCATCTATAATCTCCATAGCCCTTATCTTAGGTGCTCCGCTTAATGTACCTGCTGGAAGGAATGATGATACAAGGTCAAGAGGATGATATTCTCCATTTCTTCTTCCCTCTACCAACGATACTATATGCATTACGTGTGAGTATCTCTGCACATTCATAAACTTTGAAACTCTCACTGAACCTAACTCACTTATCTTACCACAGTCATTTCTTGCAAGATCAACAAGCATTACATGTTCTGCTCTTTCCTTCTCATCACTAAGAAGCTCATCTTCTAATGCTATATCTTCCTCCTTAGTTCTCCCACGTCTTCTTGTTCCAGCTATAGGACAGGTATATACTTTAGAATCTGTCTGCTTTACTATCATCTCTGGTGAGCTTCCTATTATTTCAAAATCCCCAAAATTATAATAATAAAGGTATGGTGATGGGTTAAGCTTTCTTAACTTCTCGTAAAGATTAAAACCTGTCTGTTTTGTCTTGACTGTCCATCTCTGTGATAATACTGTCTGGAAAATGTGTCCTTCTTTTATATAATTCTTAATCTTCTCAACCTTCTGGCTGTATTCATCTATCGTGTCCGATTTTTTCACAATCTGGCCATCAAGCTCCATATCAATCTCTTCGTTATGATATTTACCAACGCCTTCTCTTGCTGTCTTTATAAGTTCCTCAGCTTCCTTTAATGCTCTTGCTCTGCCTTCTTTGCTATCTTCATCAAGAACTACTGCTGTAAATGTTTCAGCCTCGTGGTCGATTGCTATGAACTTTGAAGCTAACATAAGCTGTATTGTTTCTATGCCTATCTCATCTTCATTATCATCTGGGAGATTCTCTGTATATCTTATATAATCATATCCAAGACTTCCAACAAGTCCTCCCATGAATTCAAGTTCTTCTGCATCTTTTATTATTTCAAATTCATCGAAATATTCCTTTAATCTTACAAGCGGATTACCTTTTCTTACTTCCCTGCTTCCGTCTGATTTAGTAATTACAAGACTGTCCTTATCTGACTGGATAATCTCCTGTGGGTCAACTCCCATAAATGTGTATCTGCCATTTTCCTTATCATTACTCTCCATAAGAAAGCCCTTCTTTTCTCTTCCAAGCCCCTTATAAAGCTCAATAGCTGATTCATTAACAATACTTACTGTCTTTTTGTATGCTTTTAATCTTCTCATACACCAATCCTCACTTCTTATTAATCTTCCTGTCAGATATCAGACTTTTTCTTATCGCTTATAACTTATTATGTAAAGAGATTCCTATCACACAAAAAAGTCCCCGACAGGACATTCCTGTCAGGGACGATAAATCTCGTGGTGCCACCCTTATTCACAAGTACATTCAACTACATATCATAATATATTATATCACTTATGCTGTGCATATTATATACACATCAAATGCTTTACAAGCCTTTAAGTGAAACCGAATAATTCATATTACTATTATATGTATATACAGCATATATGGCAATCATATACAGTGTTATAATTATAAACCGTTATACATATAATGTTATTAAAATATACTTATCTCATTATCGGATACTATTATATCCTCCCTCTATAACGTGAGGACACGTCACAGACTACTAGGCTGTTACGCTGTTAATCTGTGCATCTCCCAAGCCCATTCCTTTATGACTCCCATACCAGCTTTCCATCACCGCCGACTCTCTGTAATGTTCCTTCATAAAGTACTATCTTGTTCGCAGACTTTAGTGTATTAAAATGTTGAAGTTATGATAGCACTAACTAACCAATACGTCAACCCCAAAAATTAAATTTTTCCACTACATCAATTTTTCCACTTCATCAATATTTCCAATGGGCATTTCTGTATCATTATCTTCTTTTTCTTCCCAGCCCTGTGCATTTTTATTTTTATTATTAGCTGCCTTTTCCTTTGCCTCTTTCTCTGTATTAGGAAGTGCTTTATACTCATCAGACTTTCTGAACTCCTTATATACATCATCATATGCTGCCATAATTTCTTTCCTGGCTGGGTCATCCTCACTTATTCTTGACATAGCCTGTGTATATATGTCTGCCGCTTTTTCCTTTGACGTAGCACTTTTAAGTTGTTTCTTTAACGACTCTCTTAATACCTGAACCTTTGCCGCCTTGGCATAAGTCACAGGGTCGTTCTTTCTTAAATACTGCATTTCGTCTGCACTAAGCTTCTTACCTGACTCTAACTTACGGTACAGCTTCTGTACGAATTTCTTTTTTTCTTCTTCACTCATTCCGGTTGTCGGGTCAAATATAGAATCAACCGCTTCCTTTAACTGCAAACCTATTGATAATGTATCAAGCTTTGTGTTCTCATCCTCATTTTCATTTTCGGTGTCATCTTTTCTGTACTTTTTAAAAAGATTATTGATAAGCCTTGTAGTTTTATTAGTGCTTTTGGCTTTATTATTGTTGTACAATGCCATACGGCAGCTATTTACTGCTGAGTTAATCTGTTTATCTTGTGTATTCATACTTACCTCCCTGGACATTCCAAAAAAAGATGGCACTTATAAAAAGTGCCATCCGTAGCGTATATTTAACATCCGTGTTATTATATATTTCATTGGTCAGCCGTATAAGCTTACGGCTTATTATTTACGAATAATATATCGTACAAAATATATAATACCTTAATATTAATACATAAAATAATTATAGCAGAATTTTTTTAAATATAGTCTTTAGCCACTCAAGATTACTTTCCAGGTAATATAATTACAAAAGAATATCTTTAAGCTCTTTAAAGCTGTCTATTACCCCAACATATAAAGAAGGTTCAACTTCACCAAAACCATACTCGGCATATATAAAGTCTATTTCAGCTTCCCTTGCCGCATTGGCATCACCTGCTGTATCACCGACATATACCGGATTGCTAAGATTATTTCTTTCTATAAGTGTTCTGTTGCTTACTGCCTTTGGTGCTCTTGTTCTGCCCCAGCACTCTGTATCACTAAAATATTTTTCAAGCTTATGTGCCTTTATAAATGCTTCAATATATCCGTCCTGACAGTTGCTTACTATATACAATGGATATTTTGTCTTAAGCTCTTTAAGTGTTGCCTCAAGCCCTGGAAATAACACTCCACCCATCTTTTCAAGATATCCATTTTCAAATTCGCACAGCTCGTCCATAAGTGCATTCCTTACTTCTTCCTTCTCATCAGGAAACAGCTTTGCCGCAATATCATACATAGGAAGTCCCATACACTGTCCCAGTTCTTCTATTGTTATAGGCTCTCTTACTATCTCTTTATGTCTGTCTAATATAATATTCCACGCTTCACATATAGGCTTTGATGAGTTCCATAATGTTCCGTCAAGGTCAAATATTATGCTGTCATACTTGTTTTTTAAATCCATATTCTTCTCCATTTTAATCATCATTTCTGTTCCTGCTTTGTGCACATAACGATCTTAATTCATAAATTACGCATTTTCAAGACATCTGTCTAACTCTGCAAGTACTCCTTCAAGCTGTTGTTCATTAGTTATATCATATACAATAGAAAAACAATCCTTTGCAAGTGCATATTCCTTATCCTGAAGCATTAACTCTCCAACCCTGTATACAATACCGATCGTCTTGGAGTCCGGGCCCGGCTCAACATTTTCTTTATCAAACATTGCCTGCATTGTGCGGATATCATATTCTTTATCATCCTTAGTTACGCCCTTATCTTTGGCTTCCTTAAGTGCATTTTCTATATAATTAAGCTCTGAATCTGCATTATCTGTGTGGTAATAGATATTACTGTATGTGTAGCACGCCTTTGCCATATCTGTATTGTATGATGAAAGATAATAAAAGCCCATATTTCTGTAATACCTTGCCATAGTTGCCCTTGTACAGCAAAATCTATATGCCTGCTTAGTGACATCAAGGTATCTTGACATCATATTAAGGTATTTGTAACATTCTGCAAGCCCAAGATATGAATCCAAATCCACCGGATTCCAGCACAGTGCTTTCTTGTAGGCGTCTTCTGCCCTCTTGTACTTTTGAAGCTTCACGCATAAATCAGCATAAGTCCTGTAATATTCTGCAATTGGAAGCTCTGGCATAAGTATTTCTTGCTGTGGCTCAAAATAGCACGCATATATATAATATTCCATAATATGATTAGTACACAGCCATATTTTATCCGTACCTTCTGACTTTCTTACATTAAGATCATTATCCAGCATACCAGCTTTTCTTTTATCTTCGTATTCAAGCTCTATGACATCTAACACCTTCATAAGTATATCTGCCGCTTTATCATAATCTCCTGAATTAAATACTTCCTCATAATCTCCATACTGGCTCTTTAATTCATTAAGCTTTGTGTAATCCATTTTAACTTTTTCCTTTCCGGATATTATAACTTTTAGTATCTTTTCTTAATAATTCTGGCTTTTTTCTTTTCTTGATATTCTGCCACAAGGATTGCTATGCTTCTTTCCGGTACACAGACGCTTCTTGCTTCTTTATCAATAAATGCTTTATCCTGCCCATCATTCGTGGCTGCTATTATCTTAAAGCTGCTTCCCTCAACCTTTGGCAGGGCAAGATTGTGCTTTTCCCAATGCATATTATAGGCTATGTATATAAGGCTTCTTGACTTATCATCTGCGTAGGAATTGCAATACATAATTCCTATCTGCCTGCAATAATTCTCCATATCAGCATACCACGCATTGCTTCCGTGATATGACATATCCGGATAGCCTAATGATTTGGAGTCACTTAATGAAAGATTTTCCCTGCTGTGAAGAATACCATATTTCTTTCTTAAGCCAATAAGCTTCTTAGTCCATTCCAATATCTGCATTGAATCATTGCTTGTTCTCCAGTTCACCCACGAAAGCTCACTATCTATGCAATAAGGGTTATTATTTCCCTGCTGGGTGTTCATAAATTCATCTCCCGCAAGAATAAGCGGCGTACCCTGCGATAATATAACCATAACAAGAGCATTTTTAATCTGCTTAATTCTTAACTGTCTTACCTTAAGCTTTCTCGTACTGCCTTCTTCGCCGCAATTCCAGCTGAAATTATAATTCTCACCATCTCTATTATTCTCGCCATTAAGCTCGTTATGCTTGCGGTCGTAGCTCACCAGATCATACAGTGTAAAGCCATTATTACTTGCCACATAATTGATAACCGCAGCATTATATGGATTAGCACCTGCCATATTAATAAATGGCCTTAACATATCCTCATCACCTTTTAAATAACGCCTTATCGTATTCTGTGCATCATTATTACAGCTTGCCATATGCTTATATGTACCCCTGTCTGAATTCCAGCCGACAGTAATTATCTTTGTATCTGCAAGCTGTGGATCTGCTGCCAGCACATTTAGGGAATGTTCATCACAGTACAGGTGCACTCCGTCTATATGGTATTCCCTTACCCAGTACCTCACGCATTCAAGAATATATGCCGTTTTAACACCGTCAAAGAAGAATTCCATCACAACTTCAATTCCGTTATTATGCAGGCATTTTACCATATTCTTGAATTCTGTCGTGTAATCATTATATTTACCTGGCTTTTCACTAATATTATCCTCTGCTGGTATACTGTAAGATGCCTTAGGTGCATAATAAAATGCCTTGGTATAGCCCCAGCAGTTAAGCTTTTCTGCCTTTTTAGTAACAGTATTATTATAAATGCTTCCTTTTATCACACCATATCTTAAATATTCACTGCTGTCTATGAATTGAGGAAATCTGTATGCCTCATCAAATTCATATGCCGGCATAAATTCAAGCGTAGTAATACCAAGTTCCTTAAGATATGGTATTTTCTCTACAATCCCCCTGAATGTCCCCTTTGCCTTTACCTTTGATGACCTGCTTTTTGTAAATCCACGCACATTAAGCTTATAAAAAACACAGTCATTATATGGCAGATGCAGTGGCACATCACCTTCCCAATTAAAGCTTTCAAGCTTTACCGGACTTAAATGTAATGTATTTTCTTGCTCAACTCCAAATACTTCACAGCCTGTAACCGCCTTGGCATAAGGATCAACAATATATTCATCATCAGCCTTATAACAATACAGCATTCTCTCTATATTATCATCACACACACATACAGAATGTACTGTCCCCATTCTTTTTTTTAACGGAATTTCCTCTTTTAATTCAAGAGTATCCCTATCAAAAAAGCATAGTTTTATATCCGTATCCGTACTACAATCATAAGCAAAATTATATCCATTTTCTATCCTGTTACACCCCATAATACAAGGGTTACCACTCTCACATCGCATAATATGCCTCCATTTCAACTGTCTTATACTTTATCATAATAATCCAGTATAATCAAATTCTGGAATAAAGCTTTCATCTGCTGTACCGCCCTCTTGTATAAAGCCGTTGACAACACCTAATTCAATGGCATAATCTACAACCTCATCATATTCTTTCTTAGTGACCCTCCTGTTAAGATTATCGTATTCCTTAATTCTGTTTATCGGTGTGTACTGGTTCATAATGCTTATGTATATGTCATCTTTATATGTATCATACAGGTACTTGATTACAGCCTTGGAGTCTTTCACACACGCAGGCAGAAGAAGATGTCTTACTATGACACCTCTCTTCATAATCTGCTCTTCAACATACCCCTCTTTTACGAGTTCATCTTCTGCTGTAAAGAATACCGGCTTACCTGTCTGTCTTATCATTTCTTCTAATGCTTTCTTCGCAGTTTCTGTATAATCAGCAGCATATGAATACTGCTGTGAAAGCCTGCTGTCCATATATTTAAAATCCGGCAGATATACATCCACTATGCCGTCTAACATTCTTAATGTTTCAACATTTTCATATGCACTTGTATTGTATACAACCGGTATTCTAAGTCCTTTATTTCTTGCCTTTTCTATTGCCTTTATTATTGGAATTGTAAAATGTGTTGGCGTTACAAGATTAATATTATCAGCCTTATTATCCTGCAGACGAAGCATAACATCGCTCAGCTCATCTACAGATAATTCCTTTCCAACCTTTGCAGAAGCTATATCGTGATTCTGACAGAATACACATCTTAATGTACAGCCCGAAAAGAATATAGCACCACTTCCACGCTCTCCTGATATGCAGGGTTCTTCCCACATATGAAGTGCAGCCCTTGCCGCCATAATTTTATCATTCATAAGACAATAACCTTTATTATGTGTTCTGTCAATATTACAACGCCTTGGGCATATATTACATTTGTTATCTGGCTGTGTGCTTTGTGTCATCATAATCCTCATTTCTGCATATGTTTACTATTCTGCATATCTTTATTGTTCTTCTATTTACTCTTCTTTATTCATAAGCTCTTTTATCTTATTGAATGCGTGGCTTATTCCGCCTACTTCATTAATAAGCCCGGCTTTCACTGCATCTTCTCCTACAAGAATTGTTCCTAAATCCTTTGTAAGCATTTCTGTATTCATCATCATATTCTCTACTTCTTTTTCTTTTGTGTCGCTTTTTCTTGCAATAAATGAGACAATTCTTTTCTGTATGCGTTCAAAATAATCATAAGTCTGTCTTGCACCTATTATATTTCCATTCATTCTCACCGGATGTACTATCATTGTAGCTGTTGGAACAATAAATGAATAATCTGTGCTTACAGCAAGAGGAACACCTATACTGTGGGAATCTCCTATAACAAGAGATACCGTTGGCTTGTGCATTGACGCAATCATTTCGGACAATGCAAGCCCTGCACTTACATCTCCTCCGACCGTATTCATTAAAAATAATACTCCACCTATTGCATCATCATTTTCCACCGCAGCAAGCTGTGGAAGCAGATGTTCATACTTGGTTGTCTTGCTTGCAGCTGGAAGATTATCGTGTCCTTCTATCTCACCTATTATTGTAATTAGCTTAATCTTCTTTCCATTTTTATCCTCAAGCACAACCTGTCCATCTTTATTATCACTATCTTCACTCATATATGTGCTAACTCCTTTACAATATTCCTGACCTTTCATAAAAATCCTGGCCTGTACAATACTATGTCAGCACACCCCAGAACACTTCTGTTAAAGAATGTACTGACTTATCATCTTATAATATTGCCAATATTGTAAATATTATGCCAAATATTCTGTATCCTCAAATATTTATTTTATAATTATCTGGAACCGGTCTATCTTCCTGCCTATAATGCCTGCATAACCGTCCTGTCCATTGTCTGTTTCATTGTCTGTCTGATAAGAATAATAATCCATATTCTTTCTGCTTACCCTGTAATACGCATAATGGTATCTTCCGTCTTTTAATGTTGCATATGGTGTCGCTTCATTTATAAGCAATGATGCCGGTGTATAATAATACACTTCAACCGCCTCAATCTCAGCTCCATTTCCTGCATAACCATTATAATAATCATTAATATCTGAATTCCTGCTGTCAACATATGAAAGCCACCTGCCACCGGCATATACTCTGTATACAGCATAACCTTTATCAGTTGATAAGGTTATTCCAGTTATTCCAGTCCCCTGTATTCCTGCATAATCTTCATCATTAACTACCTCAGGAAGCCAGTAACTTCCTCTAATCTGTGCCCTATAGATTACATTTACATTGGTATCAACATTTACTGCTTCAATTGCAGAACTTCCAGCAGCTTTATCTATACGTTCTATATCTTCTCCGTTATCGTCTGTATCTGGTATATCTTTAAATGGTGAGCTGTAATCCGCATAAAATATATTGCCATCAAATTCGTGCCCATCTATTAAGTATGCTCCAAACTGCCACATCATACAATCCATACCAGGTTCTTCTATACCCCAGTGTGCAAGCCACATATTAAAACCTCTGGTATTCGCAAGCCGCTCCAAATTCAGTACATTTTTATAATAATTATAGTTAGCATATACGCCTGTCTTATAGCCTTCTTTATCCATAGCTTCAATAAATTGTATACAAAAATCCGTTAAAAGCTCACCATCTTTGTATACATCAAGTCCATTACTCTCCTTGTATCCGTCTGCATCTTCCATATCAAACCATACGCCACGGACAGGACTTCGCCCCTGCAACATTCTTAGTGTATGATTAATCTCAGATGTCACTTCATCACTTGTAAGTGCATAACTGTATATATATACACCATAAGGTATTCCAAGCCGCTCACATTCATTCATATTACGGATTGCCTGCTTATCATCTTGTCCTTCAATATCATTACCATAACCAATTCTTATTATGACACCTTCTACATGCTCCTCTATCCTGTTCCAGTCTATCAGACCATCGTGACTGCTTACATCTATCACAACTGCACTTACATTAAACACGCTTATGGTAATCATTATTATACTAAGAACAAGCGATACAACAATAGCTGTTAAATGTGTACTTCTGCCCTGTGCTTTATTATTGTCCTTCTTGCTATGTGTAAATTTCGGACTTTTTATCATAAGACATACCACCTCCTTTATATACATATAAAGGATATACCTTGTGTAAGAATACATCTTTAAGCAAGATATATCCTTAATATATGTTATTCTTAAAGGAAGGCTTCGTGCCTGTTAATCAGTCTATATATTCTCTGTTAATTCCACTCTTTATCTCAAGCAGCTTCTCAAATACTTCTTTATTATCAAGTACAATTATGCACAGCTTATCTCTTGCTCTTGTAACCCCCTGATACAGAAGCTTTTCTAATATATCATCAGTATTGTCTTCTACATCAGCAACTAATTCCCCGTACTCGTTATAACGGAATTTGCCATCTATAACTGTAAGCACCTTATCGAATTCTTTTCCTATATAACGGTAGGCATTGAACTGCCTTGTCTTATATCTTTCATTAATATCTTTATATGACTTCTCATAATCTATGTAAATGTACTGCTTTGCCCTGTAATATGCTTTAAGCTTTTTAAATTCATTAATACTGTTAGCATAGGCAATTGTTACACAATCATACTCATAGCCCCTGCCGTGCTTGGTAAGGTCAAATAAATTACGCACAAATTCCGCAAGTTCTGGATTGGTTCTTATCTTATCTGAAAGAAAATATTTTTCTTCTGATAATTGTTCTATTCTTTTGTCCATTGCCCTTAACTGTTCATGCCTTGATAATACCTGGTCACAGTCATAGAACATAATAATCCTGCCGGCATTACATTCCTTAAGCCACTCAAACTGGTCATCGTGCATTCGCTGTGTTTCATCTACAAGCACATAATCATAATCTTTGATATTATCTTCATTGACAAATTCTTTAGAGGTTATTATTGTAGTGTTACTAATGGTATTCTGCAATATATCTATATTAGGTGTCCTTCTGCCAAAGTGTATTATACATTTAGATAGTTCTTTTGGAAGCTTGCGCACTGTATCATACAGAAGAAGTGTCTTTCCTGTTCCAGCTTCACCCTTTATTGAATAATATCTTACTTCACTATTATTAATAAGGCTGTTAAGGAACTTCCTGCTCATAGCCTCCTGCTGGTTCGTAAGAAAATACTGGTGTCTTGCAAACCTTTCTGGTGCATTAACTGGCGATATAAGATAGTCTTTAGCTTTGAACAGACTTTCAATATTGTATTTCATACACTTCTTTATCATTCTTATATCAGCCACAAGCTCTGTAAAATCAGCCATAACAAGTGTATATGTACCATCACTAAGTTCTAATCTATATAATGTATTGGTATTTAGAATAAATGTATACGAATATATATTAGTAGTTACTGGACTAAGGTAATATCTGTTTCTTACAAGCTGCTGCTTTATTCTGTCCTCTCCTACATCTTCACTTTTAAGTTCTATATTAAGAATACTTTTTCTGTTAGATGAAATCTTTAACAAATCAAATTCTTTGCTTATATGTGCAATCGTATATGAATAGAAATAGTTATCCAGATCCTCTAACCCTGCACCAGCTTTAATCAATTCCCTTACAAGAATAATAAGTGACTCTTTCTCTCTTATCCTTGTCCTCTGAAAATCTTTTCTCCCCGACAAAATATATTCATACTCAGCAAAATCCTCATTATCACTAACTCTTGTGAGATTATAAATATTAATCGAGTTCATACACTCACCTGCCTTTATAGTAAAATAGAGCATACTATACTTTATAATATGTATGCTCTATCAACTCCGGCACTATAGTATATATTAACACTCTCCAATATCCAATAATTATATAACTATCGCGATATTGTAATAGCAATATTAATATTAACACTATATTACGCCGCTATATATTCTACTGTCTGTATCCGTTAGGATTATGGCTCTGCCAGTTCCAACTGTCTTTACACATATCTTCAAGTGTCTTCTTAGCTTCCCAGCCTAGAACCTTAGCCGCTTTAGAGGCATCAGCCCACGAATCAGGTAAATCTCCCGGTCTTCTGTCACCAATCACATAATTAATCTTAACACCTGTTGAACTTTCAAATGCATTAACTATCTCAAGTACACTGTAAGGAGTTCCCGTTCCTAAGTTAAATATCTCAACACCCTTATGTGACTGTGCATATTCAACAGCCTTAAGATGTCCGCAGGCAAGGTCCACAACGTGTATATAATCTCTTCTACAAGTACCGTCTGGTGTATCATAATCTCCGCCAAATATTGTAAGCTGCTCTCTTCTTCCTGCCGCAACCTGTGATACATAAGGCATAAGATTATTAGGAATTCCCTGTGGGTCTTCTCCAATCTTACCTGATGGATGTGCTCCAATTGGATTGAAATAACGAAGAAGTATAACTGTAAGCTCTGAATCTGCATTAGCACAATCTGTAAGAATCTGCTCCATCATGGCCTTAGTCCATCCATATGGATTAGAGCATGCACCTCTTGGCATAGTTTCAACATATGGAGGCTTCTGTTCTCCATATACTGTCGCTGAAGATGAGAATACAATCTTCTTAACTCCTGCTTCTTTCATACACTCAAGAAGTGTAAGTGTTGTATCAATATTGTTACGGTAATACTTGGCTGGAAGTCTTGTTGACTCACCAACTGCCTTAAGTCCAGCAAAATGTATTACACAATCAATCTTATTATCAGCAAATATCTTAGTCATAGCTTCTTTGTCTTTAACATCAGCCTCATAAGATACAATACTTTTTCCAGTTATCTCTTCCACTCTCTTTATAGATTCAGGACAACTGTTACTGTAATCATCAACTATAACAACATCATGTCCTGCATTAAGTAATTCAACTGCTGTATGTGAACCTATATATCCAGCTCCACCTGCTAATAAAACAACCATATGTACCTCCCAATCTTTCTTTGTAATTATTATAACATACCTAAGCCAGTAATCAATGTCAAGAAACAACTATATATGTATTTTTTACTGTTTCTAATGCTTCTTTAAATATCTTTCTTTGAAGCAGCCTTGTATTATCCTCAAACTGCTCTTTCAGTTCATCTGCCTTATTAATATCTCCCAGCCTGACATACATATTATAATCAACTGCAATATTATAACATTCTACAAACGTATAATAATCCTTCTCATCTTCAGATATACTTTTACCAATCCCCTTATTATAATTAACCTTCTTAGAAAGTCCCGCATAATCTTTTTCTATAAAATCATTAAACAGACTCTCTTCTTCATATCCGGCATATCTTCCCTTGACTCTATATATCTCGGCTGCTGTATCTGCTATCGGAGCAATGGATATTATGAGCAATATTGCAGATATAATATATAACAACACAAATGGATTAAACTTTTTCTTTCGCATTATCCGTATATCCTCCTTGTTAGAAGTGTAAGCACCTCTGTCTGATTCATATCCGGCAATTTCGCAATATCGTCATCTGTGAAATCGCAGTAAGCTTTGATAAATAAGTGCGCCTTATCAAGTATATTCTCTGCATAAGACTGACTTTCTTTACTTCTGCTCGTATCAAAAGAAACCAGCCTGTTCATGGTGTCCTCTAAATCCACTATTGATCTTGCAGCTCTGTTAAGACTATCGTCCCACGAATAAGATGATGAATCGCCTTCTGCTTCTTTTATCCCACATATTGCCCTTCTTATTTCAAGATAATCATATAAAATGCTATAGAAGCTGCTCCAGCCATATTTATAATCATCTGTTATAATAATACGGTCTGCCGTTTCATACAGCTCATAAAGTGTTCCATAATCTTCATTATCAAGCAGCTCTCTAAGCTGTATCTGAATTTCATCATTATGTTCTTTGTTATACTTTTTGTTGGAATTCTCCGCCAATCTATATCCCAGCATTGAATTATTAGCTATAAGAGCTGCTGCAAGAACTATTGCAGATAACATAACAACCGCAATTGGTGTTATATTCTTCACAAACCACTTACTATTGCTTATTACTTTGCTTCTGGTTCTATTAAACTTCTTGTCATAGTTCTCCATATCATTGACATGCTTTAAAGCCTGCTCATTAGGAGAACCACAATTAGGACAGAACTTTTGATTAAGCTGAAGCGGCGCACCACAATTATTACATTTCATCTTCTACTCCATTCTTCATAATACTTATCTTCATATGATTGTCCAAGCTTATAATCATAATAACCATCTGGATATAATTCATCTATCTGCTGCCTTATATCATCTTCTGATAATCCAGCATAATTAACCAGGTAGTCTCTGGCATTCTCTACCCACATATCTATTATCTGTCTGTCCTCTTTAGAACAAGTCATATAATTTCTATTAGCATATGAGCCTTTATTTTCTTTCATATTTACAAGGTCAAGAGCATGCCTATAGCCATTCTTAAACTGGTATTCCATTACCTCTGCTTTATCCTGTCCTTTAACATTCTCGTATACCTTTGAAAAAGCATCATAATACCAGTCATATAGCTGTATAAAATTATAATGTTCCCAGCTTGCCATAAGGCTTGTATTCCCATCATAATTTCTTATTATATCTCTGGCTTCTGAATATCTTTGAAGTGTATACAATTCATCAAGTTTAGCAGAATTGTCATCGTACCAATCCATAGCTTTATGAATCTCATTACGTTCTTTTCTTGAATCGTTATACTGCTTATAATCAAAACGTCCTATAGCTACTCCTATTACTAAAGCAGCAGCCGTTCCAATCAATACATATCCTATACTTTTGGCTATGCTTAATAAAGCATATCTTCTTACATTCTTATCAAGATTATCCATATCACTGTTAATCTTATATAAGTCGTTCATATACTTCTTCTCTGAAGCCTCGTACTGCATAGCACCACAATACGGACACTTAATATCCTTACTGCTAATATCTGCTCCACAATTACTGCATATCATACATATCCCCCTTATATTAGAATAATGTCAGCTGGGTGTAGGTTAATTCTGAATTAATATTCTGTATAAATTCTTCTAATTGCTGTCTATCAGATAAAATATTTACATTTTTATTCTGCTCTAAATATTCATTACCAGATGAAAACTTCACAAGTCTATGACTATAACATGCTATTCTCTTAAATTGTTCCTCCGCATACTTAACCGTATGCATTGTTCCACTATTCATCTCTGCCTCAACAACTAATACACCCTGACATATTCCACTTTGCAATCTATCTCTTTTTACATATTGGTATTTGTTTAGTGGTGTTCCAACATTATATTCGCTTATAAGACATCCGCCATTCTGAACTATCCTATCTGCTAGACTTCGATTAGACTTGGGCTGTATATTATCTAAACCACACGGCAATAAAACAATACATCTACCCCCATTATCTAAAGCACCTCTTAAAGCTTCTGTATCGCACCCTAATGCCAGACCATTCACAACATTTATATTATTTTTTGCAAGAAATGCACCTGTTTCATATGCAATTTTCAATCCATTTTCTGAGGCTTTTCTAGTTCCAATTACTGCAATATTTTTATATTTATTAATACATTCTATTGCACCACTATAATATAATATTGATGGTTTATCGTTAATATTTTTTAAATGCAGGGGGTATTTATCACTTTCTATTGTACAATTCTCTATAATCATATATTCTATACTGCCTTTCCCAATGCAAACATTTTAACTGTCTTTGCACCTTTTTTCATCAATATTTCCCTACAGGCATATAATGAATTTCCTGTTGTTGTGACATCATCCATAAGCAGTATTATGTCTCCATTAATATCAATACTATCTAATGTTGATATTGTCTTCATATGTACTTGTCTGTCTCGGCAGCCACCATATGCAAGTTTATCAATACTCTTTGTTCTTTGCAAATAATATACTTTATTCTTTCTTCCATCAGCTGCCAGCATTTCACCTAACATACCTATTCCACTTTCCTTCTTATCTGCATCACTGGATGGAACTACACATATGGTTACATCTTTACATATCTCTTCATTAATCAAATTATAGAAATACTTCACCGCCGACTGCTTTCCTTCTTTCAAATCAAGTATTCTGCCACTAAAAACATCAAAGTACGGATTCTTAATTCTGAGTTCCTTATTTTGCCAATATTTATGATAATTACTATATACTATTATATCATCTATTGCATCCCATTCTTTATTAACAAATATCATATGCCGTCCTCCAAATTCATAGCAAACTTACCAAACAATATATTTTATATTTATAATATATCAGCTTTTTATGCATTTGTCAAACAAACGTTCTTTATATTTGTATCAGCTTAACATAATAAATGAGGCCTCCCTATTATACGGAAGCCTCATTTAATATATGTACAGATAGAAACCTTTTAAAATTCTATTCCATTAACCTTTAGTAATTCTCTTGCGCTTTCAAGTGAATCCTTACCTGTCTTATTCTTAATAGGTGCGAATTCATAATTACGCTCAACTTCATATGGAACACAATTATCCATCATCTCAACCATATCAAGAACAAGCTTTTCAAACTTATAGCCATTAGGTGTTTCTGGCTTAACAAGGTTATCATTCTCATCTATATAAGGTATCTTCTTCTCTACTATATGTAATGGAAGCTTTCTGTTCGCTATCTCAACAAGCTTGTTAAAGCTGAATAAATAATTAAGAATAACTCCAAATCCATATGTAAGCTCACCATCTTCTCTTCTCATATTGGCAAGTTCTTCTGACATCTCATAATACTCAATAATTGAAGGGTGTCCGTTTACCTTACACATTACACCTACCTTCTCGTCTGGTGCACATTTTCTAACAACCTTTGAACCACAATCTGCACCTGAAAGTATTGTTGCACCTACAAATGATGGGTCTGCAATTCTCTGTAAAATATTATCTACTGCAAATACATTTACCAATTCAATGCCCTTGCTTTCCATATCCTTATCAAGTCCTGCATCAATAAGTGATGTAAACCAGCCGCCATTGCCATTAGGTGACATTGCAAGACTGTCAGTGCTTTCCATATAAAGCTTACCATTATAATCAACAGATGGTGCCATACTCTGAATAAAGAACTTAACATAGTCTTTATCATATCCAAAGAAGTTGTGTTCTTCAAAAAATGCTACTGTATCATTATTGTTCTTATCACTTGTCATAATATAAAGTGGCACATATGCACCTGACTGGTTAACTACATCTAATAAGTTATTAATCAACTGCTCGAAAAGGAATAAATCCTTATTAATACCTACATTAAGGGTTCCCTTTGGCTTATCAAGTCCAAGTCTTGTACCCTGTCCACCTGCAAGTAATACTGCGGCAACCTTGCCAGCCTTGATAGCCTCTATACCTTTAGCAGTATATTTATCCTTATTAGCTTTAATATCCTTTATCTCAACAGCTTCCAAAGGCTCTACTTTTCTATCAGATGAATTGTCCTCTGCCTTATGATTAATGCTTTCAACAACACTCCAGTCTATGCTTGCAACCTGTGCAATAAGCTTCTTAGCTGAAACTTCATCAAGAGCCTCAAGTCTTTTAATTACCTGCTCCTGATTGTGTTCTTTTAATGCATTAATTGCTTCCTGCTTATTCATTGTAATTCTCCTCATATATTATCAAATGTTATTCCTGTTGATTATACAACTTTTTATAATGTAAAGCAAATAAACATTAAATCCTGTATGCCCATCCATTTACAATGTTATATCTTACACCACTGTATACATATGAACCATTCTTTGAGAAGTCAACTTTTCCATTCTCTATATAGAATTCTCCATTCTCATTGCTGGCTATTCCTGTAAAGTTAAAATTGACCTTACCATTCTCTATTCGCCACCAGCCATTTTCATTCTCGGCTATTCCTGTGTAATCAAAGTTGACCCTGCCACCTTCTATCTTCCACCAGCCATTTTCATTCTCGGCTACTCCAGTGTAATCAAAGTTAACTTTGCCGCCTTCTATTCGCCACCAGCCATTCTCATTCTCGGCTACTCCTGTAT